>OKWL01000003.1_pt1 | contig 605880 bp, 529 predicted proteins | sample 1607171 | NCBI WGS metagenome assembly OKWL01 (sample SAMN07501049, study PRJEB24779) | human gut metagenome
TCGGGGTGTGGCTCAGTTTGGCTAGAGCGCCTGATTTGGGTTCAGGAGGCCGCAGGTTCGAGTCCTGTCACCCCGATGATACAAAAGTCTAGATTGTAAAATCTAGACTTTTTCTTTTTCTCATGAAATAAAAGCTGCCAAAGAGTTTATTTTTGGCAGCTTTTATTTTGAAATAATTTGTAAGAGTTCACTATAGATTTTATCTGAGTTATTTTTCCAGTTTTCACATAGTTCAATAGCCTGTTTCTTAGAAGCTACATTTATAGATAAATCAATGAGTACAGAATCATGTTCTGTGACTTTACAGTGAACAATATATTCGTGTTCTTTAGATGGAATATACTCTGCAAATACATCACGCTGAGTGCGTAATTGACGCCAATTACTTGCAATAAATGTATCAAGTTCCACACGAATAGAACTTGGAATACGTGTTGCAAAGAATTCTAACGTTTGGAGTCCTTTGTCTGAAATGTCGAAGCAAGAAGCGTTGTTTTCAGTAGACTTGATAATAAGTCCAGAAGATACGAGCTCATTAAGAGACTGTTGCATGGAAAAATAATCTGTATAGCCTCTTTCTAAAACAATTTGCGTGATTTGGGAAAGTGTAAGAGGCATTTTCACTTCAGATAGAAGATAAAGGACAGTTAATTTATTAATAGTAAAATCATCATTTGTATTAAGCATAGGCCACCTCCTCACGCTTTTTAATATATATTGTATATTAAAGTGAAAAAAAATACAATATGTGTTTATAGACATCCTTGGTAGATATTATTTTCTTTAAGGTATTTATGAATATGATTAAGGACTAATGTCTTACGTGTTGTCCATAAAGGTGCAATAAGATGTTTTTTATCTCCATCTCCTGTAAGACGATGAATGACAAAATCAGAAGGTAATATTTTTAGGATTTCACCAATAAGTGCTACATATTCATCCTCAGTAAGTAGATCAAAAGGTTCTTTTAGATAGAGCTTACCAAGAGGTGCGTTGTCTACAATGTGAAGCATATGCAGTTTGACACCTTGGAGGGGCAGTTTAGCCATATATCTAGCTGTTTCAAGCTGATCTTCTATAGTTTCGCCAGGAAGGCCTATAATCATATGAGCGACTACTTCAATACCTTTGGCATGGAGTTTATGAACGGCCTCATCAAAGCAGGCTAAATCATGACCACGATTAATAAAAGCACTTGTATGTGGGTGAATAGTCTGAAGTCCGAGTTCTATCCATAAATGTGTACGTGTATTAAGCTCTGCAAGATAGTCTATAATTTCATCAGATAAGCAGTCTGGGCGAGTTGCAATGGCAATTCCAACAACATTAGGGAAGTTTAAGGCTTCTTCATATTTGGCTTTAAGAACCGATAAAGGTGCATATGTATTGGAATAAGACTGAAAGTAAGCCATATACTTATTCACATTAGGCCATTTATTAGAAAGGAGCGTAATACTATCTTTCATTTGCTCAGTAATAGAAGGTGCCATATGACTTGTGAAATCGCCACTTCCACGGCTACTACAAAAAATGCAACCTCCTTTTGCAACTTTGCCATCTCTATTAGGGCATGTAAAGCCGCCGTCTAAAGAAAGTTTTATGACTTTCCCACCATGACGTTCTTGTAAAAATTCATTTAAGCTATAAAATCTTCTTAGCTTGGACATTAGAAAATCCTTTCTTGGGTTATAATAAAAAACAAGGCTATGCCTTGTTTTTTATTATAACGATTATTTAATATGTGGCAAGGGCCATTTCTTCTTTATGTGATCTAATTTCTTCACAAGTAGCTAGAATAGAATTCCATTGTGAGTCTGTAGTTGTCGTGCGTGCTAGGTTGATAAAATCTTGGCGTAGCTTTGTAGTAAAGTCTTTTTTTATTTCTACAATCTCTTCGTCGTTTTTAGCATGAGACATGGCTGTTAAAAAAGCTGCTGCACGTTCTGAGGATACAAAGGGCAAGTAAGGTTGTAGATAGTCTAATTCGCTTTGAAGAGCACTATATTGCTCCTTAAATGGATTGTGCTCTACATTTTCCATATAGTCATATAAAGATTCTAGGTTAAAGAAGCGTATATTCTTTAAAGCGCTATAGTCAAAATTGGCTAAAATGGAGCGAAAATTTTGAAGGTGTTCGGTCAATTCTTGTTTAGTCAATAGCTTGGCCATAAATAATCCCCCTTAATATAGAAAAAAATATAAAAATAACTTGTGCTGTACACCTTATTATATCCAAAGTTACGAAAAAGGTTCTGGTAAATTTACTTATACTCATTTTGCGATTATAATAAAATGGAAACAAAAATGAACGGGGGGATGAAAATGGCTAAATATGCAGTTTTAATTATTGATGATGAAGAGCATATTTTAGAGCTTATGGAGTATAATCTTTCAACCAATGGCTTTAAAGTATTCACTGCAACTTGTATTAAAGAAGCCGATGAAATTTTAAAAAATGAAAAAATTGATTTAATGCTGCTAGATATTATGCTACCGGATTTAGATGGTATGAGTGCCTTAAAGAAATACAGGCAAGATGCCCATACTAAAAATATTCCGATTATCATGGTGACGGCAAAAGCAGAAGAAATTGATAAAATCATCGGTCTTGAGTTAGGTGCAGATGACTACATCACCAAGCCTTTTAGTGTAAGAGAAGTCGTAGCAAGAATTAATGCTGTAATTAGAAGAAATGGTAGAGCTGGGCAGTCAGCAGAAGAAGTAGCAGAAGAGTATGCACATAAAGGTCTAAGACTTGATATAGAAAGTCATAGTGTTTGCTATCAAGAGCAAGTCATTGAGCTGACCTTTAAGGAGTTTGAAATTCTAAAGCTTCTTATGAAAAACAAAGGCCGTGTTATGACAAGGGAAGTACTCTTAGACCGTATATGGGGTTATGAGTATGTAGGTGAAACACGTACAGTAGATGTACATATTAGGTACTTAAGGTCAAAGCTCAGTCAATATGGCTTAGAGGAATGCATTGAGACAGTACGTGGTGTAGGCTACCGTTTTGAGAAGGAGTAAACCATGAGAAAGACCATTATGGGACCTGCATTAGTTGTTTTATGGGGGATGGCTATAGCTTATATGAGCATGGGATATATGATGCTTGAAAAATTAGCTGTTCATAATAAGGCAAGTCAGGCTGTTATTACTCAGCTTGAGATTGATATGATTTATAAAAGTACAGGTATTGCTCTCATTGCTACTTTTATTCTTTATATCTTTATAGGTAAGACAACTCGTGCTATTACAGAACCTATTAAAAAGCTTACAGAAGAAGCTAAGGCTTTTGCAAAAGGAGAATACATTCATAATGTAAAAAATTATGAAGTGGAAGAAGTGCAAACTTTAGCACAAGCGTTTGATGATATGGGTGAAAAGCTTTACCGAACTATTAGAAAGCTACAATATCAGAAAACAAAAGCAGAAACAATACTAAATGATTTAGATGAAGCCATCATCATTTTAGATGAGGAAGGCTACATTACGGAGGTTAATGCCAGTGTACAAGGCATTTTAAAAGTTGAAGATATTAAACGTTACCATATTGGTACTGTATTAAGAGATACTAAAATACGTCAGATGATAGAGGTTGCCTTAAAACAGAAACAGTATAACTCCTGTGAAATTTTAAGAGATGAAAAGATTTTACACTTTCGTATAGCTCCGATTAGTAAAGGTGATAAGCATTATGGCTTTATTATTTCAGTAAGAGATATTACACAGACAAGACAGCTTGAAGAACTACGTTATCAATTTGTAAGTAATGTAACCCATGAACTTAAGACACCGCTTACAAGTATACAAGGCTTTGTAGAGACGTTAAAAGATGGTGCTATTGATAATAGAGATATAGCCCTTAGATTTTTAGATATTATAGATATTGAAGCTAAAAGACTTTATCGCTTAATACAGGATATTTTATTGCTCTCGGAAATTGAAAATATGGAAAATAATTATGGCATGCGTATAGAACTTACACCTATTGTAGAAGAGGTGATCGCAATACTTCAGCAAGAGGCAGATAAGAAACAAATAGAAATTATTTTTAATCATACACATGATATTGTGTTTGAGCATGCCAGTGCAGATTATATGAAACAGGTTATGATGAATATGCTTAGTAATGCTCTCAAATATACAGATACAGGTACTGTAACTATTACTACAGAGTGTAGAAATGATGAGTACGTGATCTCTATTCAAGATACAGGAATAGGTATGCCTAAAGAAAGCTTAGGGCGTATTTTTGAAAGGTTTTATAGGGTAGATAAGAGTCGGTCTAGAAAAAGTGGAGGAACAGGCTTAGGGTTATCTATCGTAAAGCATATTGTAGAACTTTACAAAGGGACTATAAAGGTAGAAAGTACAGAGCATGTAGGGACAACCTTTACCATTACCTTTAAAAAGAATTAGAAATATAAAAAGCTGTAGTCAAAGAAACTTTTGACTACAGCTTTTTATATTAAATTCTTTAAGGCATTTATTCTACTGCCTTGAAGTTTTCGCCGCCTTTTGGTGGGCGTGGTCCAAAGTATTGATAGAACTGAACTGGGATACGTCCATTGAAGAGTTTACGTTTTTTGTTAGCTTTCTTGCCGAAGTCACGTTCAAATTCAGGAGCTGAAGTCACAGAGTAGAAAGACCAAGTTTCGTTGCTATCAATAAGGGTACGTAAATCTTTATGAAGACGAGGAAGTTCCTTTGTATCACTAATACGCTCTCCGTATGGTGGATTACAGATGACAACGCCATAATCCCCATGAGGAAGAGAAGTTTTATGAATTGGTTTAGCAAAGAACTGAATGTACTCGCCTACCCCAGCTGCTTCTGCATTCTCACGTGCTGATAAAATAGCATTACGATTAATATCAGAAGCGTAAATGATAGGGCTTCCTTTTTGATCTATCTGTTCGCGTGCTTCCTCACGAAGCTCTTGCCAAAGTTTACGAGGCACTTGAGGCCATGCACAAGAAGCGAATGAGCGGTTAAGTCCTGGAGCAATATTTTTAGCCATCATAGCAGCTTCAATAGCAAAGGTACCACTACCACAGCATGGATCATAAAGGATACGGCCTTTTTGCCAGTAGCTAATTTGTAAAAGTGCAGCAGCAAGTGTCTCTTTAATAGGTGCTTCTACATTACTTACACGATAGCCACGTTTATGGAGGCCCTCACTGCCTGTTGTATCAATAGTAAGTGTAGCAATATCTTTAAGAAGAGAAACTTGTACAGTATAGGCTGGACCAGTTTCTTCAAACCATTCAATACCATACACTTTTTGAAGGCGTGTAACAATGGCTTTTTTTACAATGGCCTGGCAGTCAGAAATGCTGAATAAAGCAGACTTAACAGATTTACCGTTTACAGTGAATTTAGCATCTTTTGTAATCCATTCTTCCCATGGAAGAGCAGCAACTTCATTAAAGAGTGTTTCAAAAGTTTTAGCTTCAAATTCACCCATTTTAAGGAGTACACGATCGGCACTGCGTAGCCATAAGTTAGAAAGAACGATAGCTTCGATATCTCCTGTATAAGTGATTTTGCCATCAGCAACTTCATTTATTTCATAGCCGAGTTCTTCAACTTCATGTCTAACGACAGATTCAATGCCAAAAGTTGAAGTGGCAATAAGGTCAAAAGTTTTCATAAAAATCTCCTTTTATAGGTTTTTAACATAGGTATTGTACTATAAGTTATAAGAATTGTATAGGAGAAGAGCGCTATGCAAATGGAAAAGCGTAGCTATTTATAAGCTACGCTTTTATCTAGACAAGCATATTGCGAATAAGGTCTTCAAAGGTTTCGCGTTTGCGAATGAGCCTAATAGCACCTGTAGACTCAATAAGTACTTCGGTGCAACGTGGACGTTGGTTATAAGAAGAAGACATGCAAAAACCATATGCACCTGCATCCATTATACCTATTAAATCTCCTATATGTGGCGTAGGCAGCACGCGATCTTTAGCAAGAATATCACCACTTTCACAAATATTACCTACTACAGTAAATGGTGTAAGTGTATGAGAAGGAAGTGAGTCTTGGCTGTAAAGTTCGATATCATGGTGGGAGCCGTACATAATAGGGCGCTGAAGAACGTTGAACCCAATATCTGTACCCATATAATGTATACCACCGTTAGATTTTAGACTAGTAACAGTGCCTAGAACGATACCGCTTTCACAAGGAATGTAGCGCCCAGGTTCAATTTGAAATTGAATTTTTTTGCCATAATCAGCGGCAAAAGAATGAAGGACTTCATCGAGTTTCGTACCAAGTGCTTGCATGTCAAGTCTTGCTTCGCCCTCTTGCTTATGATAAGGAATACCAAAACCACCACCTAAGTCAATAAATTCAAGGCTATCAAATTGTTTTGCAAATTCTAAAATGAAGCTTGTACTTTGAATATAAGGGTCAGCATTCATAAATAAAGAGCCAATGTGTTGATTAATACCAATAAGGGTTAAGTTATATTTTTCTAGGAGTAGATTAACTTTATCAATATCCTCTGGATTAACACCGAATTTAGTCTTTTTACCTGCTGTTACAACTTTTTCATGGTGGCCTGCACCAATACCTGGATTGAAACGGATTGCTACTTTGCCACTAGGATTAAGTGTACCGTACATTTCAAGTTGAGAAAGTGAATCCACACTTGTTAAAATACCTCTTTCTATAGCATAACGCATGTCACAAGGTGTAGCATTGTTTGGAATATAAAAGAGTTCTTCAGGTGTAAATCCGCTTTCAAGTGCAAGGTAAATTTCCCCTGGACTCATAACATCAGCATGAAGGCCTTCTTCGTGTACAATTTTAAGTAAGTGGATGTTGGTATTAGACTTAATAGAGTAATGAGGAACAAAGTTCTCATACGTAACTAAATTTTTGATTTCTCTGCAGCGTGTACGTAAAATCTCTTCATTATAGACATAAAGAGGTGAGCCGTACTCCGTTATTAAGTCGAATGGGTCATTTCCTTTGAAAAAAGATGTGTTTTCTGTATAAATTCCGTGTAATGTGTACATAGTACCCCTCCTATTGATTCATAAGCCTGATCATTTCTAATTCTGTAATTAAGGATTCGCGCATAAGGCGTACAAGTGATTGATTACTTGTAAAAAGGCACTGAGATGCTTCATTTGTTAAATCCCCTGTAATCACACAAGCAGTATCCACAATCATATGAAAGCCTATTGGAGCTTTGCTTCTTGTGTGAATAAATGCCTCCCCTATTATTAAATGTGAATCGGAGATAATGGTGACTTTTTTTGTTGTACTAATATCAGATAAAATGTCTTTAAATGTTTCAAGAATCTCAGATGTGCTTAAAATATAAAGATGAGATTTGCAGCTTAAAAGCGTATTTCTAATTTTATTTACAACATTATCATAGCCTTTAATTGTAATATAAGGATCTGAGTTTTTATAGCTTTCTGGATAATGAGTATTTAAAGTTTGATAAACTTCGTCAAAATCCCTCTTAGCAGATAAAAGTAGATCTTCCTTAGAAACTGCAATATATTTGTTAGGTTCTTCGTCTAATAGATAGCATTTTCCTTTATCTTGCAAACTGTACAGCGAGGCATAGACATTAGAACGAGATATGCCACATAACTTGGCTACTTCATAGCCCGTAAGGGCACCGTGTTTGCAAAGAGTTGTATAAAGTGTTGCTTCGATAGGGGTTAAACCTATTTTTATAAGTGCTTCTTCAAAATGCATGGTATCACCTTTAGTAGTTTTATTTAGAACTACTATAAAATAAAGTTTTAGAAAAGTCAATAATGTTTATGGTATAATAGAATTTTGAAAGAGAAGAGGTGTGTAAATGGATTTATTTGACTATATAAATGAAAGCAAAAAAAATATAGATTCTCCTCTAGCATCACGTATGAGGCCTACAAAGCTTGAAGATATCGCGGGGCAAGAGCATATTTTATCACCAGGGAAACTGCTTTATCGTGCTATTAAGGCAGACAAGCTTCAATCTTTAATTTTTTATGGGCCTCCAGGAACAGGGAAGACAACTATTGCTAAAGTTATTGCCAATACCACTAAGGCAAGCTTTACTGTGCTTAATGCCACAACAAGTGGTAAGCAAGATATTACAGATGCAGTGAAAGAGGCTAAAATTCATCAAGCTATGACGGGAAACAAAACTATTATTTTTGTAGACGAGATTCATAGATTTAATAAAGCTCAGCAAGATGCACTCCTTCCTTATACAGAAGATGGCACCATTATTTTAATTGGGGCAACTACAGAAAATCCTTATTTTGAAGTGAATAGGGCTCTTATCTCTAGGTCGCTTATTTTTGAACTTAGACACTTAGATGAAAAGGCTATAAGGAAGATTATAAAAGATGCAGTAGAAAGTAAGGAAAGAGGTTTAGGCGCCTATCAGTGCAAGGTAACTGAGGAAGCATTAGACTTTATCGCTTTAAGAAGCGGAGGAGATGCAAGAAGTGCATTAAATGCTATAGAGTTAGCAGCTATGACCACTGAAAGATCTGAAGATGGACTTATTCATATAGATGTATCTGTTATGGAAGAGTGTATGCAAAAGCGTATGCTGAATTATGATAAAAAAGGAGATAACCATTATGATGTCATCTCGGCTTTTATTAAAAGCATGAGGGGGAGCGACAAAGATGCAACCCTACACTACTTAGCGCGGATGATAGAAGCAGGAGAGGATCCTAAATTTATTGCACGTCGTATTACGATTTGTGCAAGTGAAGATGTAGGAAATGCAGATCCTATGGCTTTAATTGTAGCAACCAATGCTATGCTAGCGGCTGAACGTATTGGGATGCCTGAATCACGTATAATTTTAGCGCAAGCCGCAGTATATGTGGCTTGCGCTCCAAAGAGTAATGCTTGTTATTTAGGGATTGATGCGGCGATTAATGATGTAAGGCATAAGGATATTGGAATGGTACCCCTTCATCTTAAAGATGCTCATTATAGTGGAGCTAAAGATTTAGGAAGAGGCATAGAGTATCGTTATCCTCATGATTATCCGCATCATTATGTACAACAGGATTACTTGCCAGAGGCACTTCGTGGAACAGTGTATTGCCATCTTACAGAAGAAGGCTATGAACATAAGCAGAAAGTAAGGTTAACAGAACGAGGTGTTTCTATATAAACTGTTTAACATCCTCTTTGGTAATAGATTTAAAGAGGAATAAGAATACAAGATAGAAGACGCCTAGGGCGAATATTGCAATAAGTGTAGCTGCTCTTAAAGAGAATATATTCATTAAATAGTGTGTATGGATATATTTCATAATAATGGAGCCAGACACAGCTGCAAAGGTAGGCTTAATGATCCAGCTTAGAATATCTACAGATAAATTAATATGTCTAAGTGCATGCCACATATGGTAGCAGGTTACAAGACTAGACTGTATCAGCATAGCAATGACAAAGCCGACTATACCAAATTTAGGAACGAGTATGACAATAAGCATAATACAGATGACAGAGGCAATACTATTCCCTTTAAAGGTTAATTTTTGAAGACCTAGGCCATTGAGCATGCCTGTTAGAATATCTCTTAGATAAACAAAAGGGCATATAATGGCTAAGTATCTAAGCAATTGTCCGACTTCACTACGTCCGTAGCATGCTATGGCAATCTCGTTACCAAGTGTCATAAAGAGTGCACAGGCGCCTATACCAATAACAGCAGAATATTGAATAGACTTACTTACTGTTTTATGAAGGACACGCGTATTTTTCATAGCAACAGACTCTGAAATAGAAGGGACTAAAGCAGTAGAAATAGCCATTGTAACCATAGAAGGAAAAAAGAGTAGAGGCAGGGCCATACCACTGAACATACCATACATGCCAAGAGCATCACTAGAAGACATGCCATATTTTTGAAGCTCAATAGGAATTAGGATATTTTCAAGTGAGCTTAAAGCAGAAGTTAGAAATCGATTAGCTGTAATAGGGAGAGAAATAGTAATGAGTGTACCAAGCATGCTGTGGTAAGAGATGGTGGCTTTAGTACGTGGTAAATGATGCTTTTTAATCTGAAGCATGATAAAAGTAAATAAAGCTGAACAAAATTCACCTGCACATAAGCCTAATGCACCCAGTGCACAGGCATATTCAATACCTTTTGGAATAAATAGGCTGGAAAATAGGAAGATAATAGCCATACGTGCAATTTGCTCAATAACTTGGGCAAGGCCAGAGACTGCCATTTCTTGCCTACCTTGGAAGTAGCCGCGGATACAGCAAGCAGTAGCCATAAAAGGAACACAGACACATAAATACTTGAGGGCAAGTTCAGTGCGAGGTTCTTTGATATAGCTATTAGCTACCCATGGAGCCATAATAAAAATAAAAATAGACATAATAGAAGCAAGTCCAACAGAAATAATGAGGGCAGACTTTAGCGTGCGTATGCCATCGGCATGTTTGCCTCTTGCTGTATGCTCAGCAACCTTTTTTGAGACAGCAAGAGAAATTCCGGCAGAAGAAATAGACCAAATCAACATGTAAATAGGAAAAACGAGTTGATAGAGACCAACACCCTCGGCGCCCATAATATTGGACATATAAATTCTAAAAATAAAACCAAGGATTTTGGTCACAAAGCTTGTTAAAGTGAGAACAATGGTTCCAGTAATCAGTGCTTTTTTACCCATGAAATGCCTCCTCTATATAAAATACATAACTAGTACAATTTATGAGACAAGTATGTAAAATATGAAAGTAACAATTTTAAGTTGAGTCCAATTGCACAAATAGGGTATAATAAATAGGATGAGTTTAGGCAAAAGGATGGTGAAGCCGATGGAAATGAACAATTGGAAAAAGATTTTAACACCATATACACAAGCTGTAGAAGAGCTCAAAATCAAATTTAAAGGCATGAGAAATGAGTACATTAATTTAGATGAATATTCTCCAATTGAATTTGTAACAGGCCGTGTTAAAAAGATTTCAAGTATACTAGAAAAAGCGAAGAAGAAGAATATTCCGCTTGACCAAGTTGAAGAGAAAATGGAAGATATTGCGGGAATCCGCATTATGTGCCAGTTTGTAGAAGATATTTATAAAGTAAGAGAAATCATTCGTTCTAGACATGATATGTATGTGGTAGAAGAGAGAGATTATATTAATAATTTAAAACCAAGTGGTTATAGAAGTTATCATATTATTATAAAATATCCTGTCCAGACTGCTCAGGGTGAAAAGCTTGTATTTGCAGAAATTCAGATTCGTACATTAGCTATGAACTTCTGGGCAACTATTGAGCACTCTCTTAGATACAAATATAAGCAAAATATGCCAGAACATATACAAGAACGTCTTAATAAAGCAGCAGAAGCAGCTCACCTTTTAGACCAAGAAATGGCTGAAATTCGTGAAGAAGTGCTGAAGTCACAGCAAGGTTTTCAAGCGGAATCTAATGTGGTTGCAGATATTTTTGGAAATGTGCAAGCGCTTGCTAAAACAAATGAACAAGAAGAGATGAATGACATTTATGAAATGTTTTGGAGCCTTTGGGAAGAAGGGAATGTGGATAAACTTAACCAGTTTAATAAAGAGCTTGAAGATAAGATTCGTCAAGTTTATCAAATGTAGGGGGAGACAATTTTGCCAATTAGGGTACCAAATCAATTACCAGCAGCTCAGGTTTTGCAGAAAGAAAATATTTTTATTATGGATGAGGAATGTGCTATTAGACAAGATATAAGAGAGCTCAAAATTGCACTTTTGAACCTTATGCCAGTTAAACAAGATACTGAAGTACAGCTTTTAAGATTGCTAGGAAATACACCACTTCAAATTGATATTACACTTTTAAGACCAGCAACTCATGAGTCTAAAAATACTTCAAGTGAATACTTAAATACTTTTTATAAAACATTTGAAGAAGTAAGAGAAGAAAAATTTGATGGAATGATTATTACAGGTGCACCTGTTGAGCAGATGCCTTTTGAAGAAGTGACCTATTGGGAAGAACTTACAGAAATTATGGAGTGGACTAATACAAATGTAACATCCACCTTCCATATTTGCTGGGGGGCTCAGGCAGGCCTTTACTACCATTATGGTATACACAAAGAATTGTTAAAGAAGAAAAGATTTGGTATTTTTGAACATACTAGAATAAATAATGCACCGCTCCTCTATGGATTAGATGATAAGGTGTCTATACCTCATTCTAGGCATACAGAAATTTCGAGACAAGAGGTGAAGGCTTGCAATGATTTAGTCATGCTATTAGATTCTAAAGAAGCAGGTCCAGCACTTATGATTTCGAAAGATGGTAAATATATTTTTGCAACAGGGCATGCCGAGTACGACCCTTATACACTTGGTAATGAGTACAAAAGAGATTTAGCAAAAAATCTACCCATAGAAATGCCTCAAAATTACTTCATCCAGAATAATATGGAAAAAGGAGTTTGTGTAAATTGGCGTTCACACGCTTATATTCTTTTTTCAAATTGGTTAAACTATTATGTGTATCAGGTAACTCCGTATAATTTGAAGGAAATAAGGTAAACATTGCTAAATATAGAGTTGTTATACGATTTGAAAATTGTTATAATACATTATAAGATTGGTTTTTACTGTGTGATAAGGAGATGAAGCAGTGAATACACGTAAATTAAAAAAGAGAGTCAAGGAGGTCAAGAAACGTATGTGTTGTGGAAAAAAAGATAAATCAAATAAAGGATTATGGCTCGGAATTATTCTTGCAGTTGTGACAGCATTAGTAGGTGTTGTGCTATGGTTAAAATCAAGAAATGATGAGTACATTGAAGAATACTACGAGTATTTTGATGATGATTTAGAAGATGAATTAGAAGACGACCTTTATGGCGAAGATGATGATGTAGAATACGTTGCAATCAAAAATTTTGATGTAGAAGACAAAGTTGAAGACTCTGAAGAAGTAGAAGATAAACAATAATGACGGGAAAGCTAGCAGTGATTACATTGCTAGCTTTTTAAATTGGTTTATAGTATAAATCCAGTAAATGTTTAGATTTAAAAGTTTGGGATATGCTATAATACTTATGACAATAAGAAATAGGAGGGCAGCCTAAACGTGAAAAAAGTAATTATTGCAGAGAAACCATCTGTCGCTAAAAATATTGCGGATGCACTGCACATTAAAGGACGAAAAGATGGATATTTTGAGGGAGAAAGCTATTTAATTACATGGGCTTTTGGGCATCTTCTAGAACTTTACGATGCAAAAGACTATGATGAAAAAATGAAAATCTGGCGTATGGAATACTTTCCCTTTATTCCAGAACAGTTCAAATATAAAGTAAAGATGGACCAAGGACGTAAAAAAGTAGATTCAGGGGCTAAAAAACAGCTTAAGTGTATCAAAGACTTGATTGCTAGAGATGATGTAGATGGCGTTATCTCTGCAACAGACTATGATAGAGAAGGTCAGATTATAGGTGATAGTATATTGAACTACCTAAAAGTGAAAAAGCCAGTATATCGTATTTTACTGAATGAATGGACCGAGGATGAAGTTAAAAAAGGGCTTGAAAAGGTAGTTGATAATAGATCTATGCAGCCACTTCAAGATGCAGGGATTAGCCGTCAGCATGCAGATTGGCTTATTGGGATTAATTTAACTTCTGTAGCTACACTGAAATATAAATCAGGAAAGGGTGAACTCTTTAATATAGGGCGTGTACTGCTTCCTACCCTTAAAATGATTTATGATAGAGATATGGAAATCCTAAACTTTAACCCAGAGCCTTATTTTAAACTGACGGGGACTTTCGGGTATGGCGAGGGTAATTATGAGGGTACTTATACATTAGACAAGAAGGACAAGTTTGAAAAAGAAGAAGATTTAAAGGTGATTCAAAGTAAGCTTCAAGATAAAAAGGGTGTACTTGTTCAAAAAGAAGTGACAGAGAAAAATGAATACCCACCTGTTTTATTTAACTTATCTGCACTTCAAGGGCATATTACAAGTAAATATACAGGATTTACATCAGATAAGGTACTTAAGGTCGCTCAAAGTCTTTATGAGAAAAAGTATATTACTTACCCTAGAACAGCTAGTAGCGTGCTGGATGAAAGTTTAGTAGATAAAGCTAAGAAAGTATTATTTAGTCTTAAACAAGGCTTGCCTTATGAAGAAGAATTGGTATTCCGTAAAAGTCCTCGTGTCTTTAACAGTAAAAAGGTAGAAAGCCATAGTGCTATTATTCCAACTTATATGAAGCCAAGTGGTCTAGGTAGGGACGAGCAACTGGTGTATGAAGCTGTACGCAACCGCTTCTTAATGCAGTTTATGCCAGTATCTATAGTTGAGGAAACTGTATTTACAACAACTGTAGAAGATGTAGAAGGTGCTTTTATCTCTAAAGGGAAAGTACAGAAAATCTTAGGTTGGAAGAAGATTGAAAATGATAATGCAAAAGATGCTATTTTACCAGATCTTATAGAGGGAACACCAGTAACTATTGAAAAAGTAGACATTACATCCCATGCTACGACGCCTCCAAAAGCTTATACAGAAAAAACACTTTTACGCGCTATGGAAACTTGCGGTAAGCAGTTTAAAGAAGAGAAAAGCCAAGAAGAGGGCGAAGATAATGAACTTATGGATGCCATCTTAAGTGGGTTTAGTATTGGTACACCAGCAACAAGAGCAGAGACTATTAAGAAGTTATGTTACACAGGCTATACAGTTATGCAGAAGAAAAATATCAGGTGCACAGAAAAAGGTAAAAAGCTTATAGAAACATTGCCTATTAAGGAACTAATGGACTTAGAGTATACAGGAAAACTCGAAAAAACTTTAGCTGATATTGAAAAGGGTACAGTGAAAAAAGATACCTTTATGAATCATATTATTCGCTTTGTAGTAGGAGGCGTAGATACGATTAAAGGGCAGAAAGCAGCACCTATCCAATATACAAAAGAGGCTTTTGCACCTGCTAGTGTGCCTAAGGCTAAAGGGTCTACCAGTAAAACGTCTACTAAGAAGCAGTCTGCTGCTGCAAAGACTACTACAGCAGGTGAAAAAGAAGTATTAGGTAAGTGCCCATTATGCGGCAATGATGTAATAGAAGGAACAAAAGGTTTTGGATGTATGGGTTATAAGCAAGGCTGTAAGTTCGTAATCTGGAAAGCAGATGAAGCATTAGGTCGTTATGGAAAGAAAACAACTAAAACACTTGTTAAGCAGCTTCTCAAAAAGGGGGAAGGTACTATTAAAGGGCTAAAAACTAAGAATGGTACCAAGTTTGATGCTATTGTAACTTATACTTTTAATCAGGACAAAGGATTGGGTGAATGGAAGTTTAGAAAGCCTGAATAGATAGCAATTGAGAATGATTCTTTAAACTGGAAAAATCTTGACATTAAATAGAAAGTGATAGTATCATTAAGATAAATTAGCATTTAGACAAGTGCTAATTTATCTTATTTTATTTTAAAGAGAAAACATGGAGGTGTTTTAGCGATGGCATACCGTATTAGTGATGATTGCATTAGCTGTGGAGCTTGTGAAGCAGAATGTCCAGTTGGATGTATTTCTGAAGGTGATGGTTTATACGTAATCGACGCAGATTGCTGTATCGAATGTGGTGCATGTGCATCTGTTTGTCCAGTAGGTGCTCCAAACCCAGAAGCATAAACATATAAATAAAAAAGGGCTTTCACTTAGTGAAAGTCCTTTTTTTATACTTAAGCATTAAACTTTTTGCCTTTATAGTGCCAGAAGGCTGCAGCTGCTACAAGAAGTAAAGCGCAGAAGGAAGCATAAATCCAGAAGTTACTGTTACCCATACTTCCAATAAGAATCATAAGGGAACCGCAGATTGCAAGTATTGGATTCATCTTACCTCTCCAGAAACCTTGGATTTCACCTTTTTGCCCCATTTGGAAAACCTTAAGATAAAGTATAATATAAAGTACGTAGTTAATTGTAATAGCAATTTCAGATACATCTGAGTTCTGAAGGATATTATATTTTTGTGTAAAGTAATGTATAAACATCCAGAATACACATAAGATAAAGGCAACTAAAGCACCAGATAAAGAAAAACTTAATCCTTCACGTGTTTTACTGATTTGTTCTGAACGAGGGAACATGCCTCTTAAACTAAGTGAATAAGGAAGACGTAAAAGTCCCATAATAAGACCGTTTACAGTACCCATAACAGAGATAATAACAAAGATTAAAATCACTTTAGAACCAAGAGGGCCAAGAAGTTTAAGTGCAGCAGCATCAACGTGAGCATCTCCCATACTCATAACTGTTTCAGGACCTACATACATGCTGATTCCTATGAAGTAGAGTAAATAAATTGCAAGAATGAAAAGTGGTGCAAAAATAAGCGCAATCTTTAAATTCTTTTTAGCATCTTTAATTTCATGACCTAAAGATGTTGCAATAATCCATCCATCAAAGGCAAAAGCAATAGGAGTAATGGCAGCAATCCAACCAGCAGATTCCACAACGGGAGCCTGGCTAGGTGTAATATGAGTAGGGTCCCCTGCTACAATTCCTGCAATACCAATAATGAATAGTGGTAAAAGTTTAATTACTGTAGCAAGATTTTGGAAATATCCTCCAAGTTTTGCTGAAAGTATATTACAAATAAAAAGTACACACATAATAACAAATCCAATAAGAACTTGTGTCATAAGAGTTGCTTCAATACCAAATAGTAAAGAAGAGTAAATACCGATTACCCAAGAAACAACACAAATAAGTGTAGGGTAATATAAAAAGGTATGGAACCAACCAAAAGCGCAAGCTATGTAGTTGTTACAGGTATCTTCGGCATAAGCTATAATACCACCTGTTTTCGTACTACGGGTAGCAAGTTCAGAAATGGTAAGACTTCCAAAAATAATACTGATCGCAGCGAGGCAAAATACTAGTATCCCAAGGCTAATACTTCCTCCAGTGGCAATTAGGATATTATCACTGCGAAAGAAGATACCAGAACCAATTACGATCCCAACAATCATACCAATTGTTGTAAATAAGCCATATTCTGTCTTTTTCATAAAAAACCTCTTTCTTTTTATTTTAGTCATACGTTACAAGTCCGATCTTATAAGGAAAGATAGGAAAATATGAATAAGCAGTAGTATACCATAATGTCTTAAAGTTGAAAATAATTCTTTATTACTTAAAAAGTGCTAAAAAAACAAGGGGAATATAAAAAAAATAGTAAGATGTTACATGTTGAGGAAATAAACTTAGGATGATACAATATTAAGTTGTGATAAGATGCGTATAAACATGCAGAAATGAGGAAAATAGATGAATCATGATAAAATAATTAATATAGCAGTAATTGCCCACGTTGATGCGGGTAAATCTACACTTGTAGATGCCTTTTTAAATCAAAGTGGTGTATTTAGAGCAAACCAAGAAGTAGTAGACTGTGTAATGGACAGCAACTCTCTTGAGCGTGAAAGAGGGATTACAATCTACTCTAAAAACTGTTCTATTAGATATAAAGACTATAAAATCAATATTGTAGATACTCCAGGACATAGTGACTTCTCATCAGAAGTAGAACGTGTTATCCGTACAGTAGATACAGTTATTCTTTTAGTAGACTCTATTGAAGGACCAATGCCACAAACACGTTTTGTTCTTCAAAAATCCTTAGAACAAGGATTAAAACCAATTCTTGTTATTAATAAGATTGATAAACCAAACCACCGTGCAGAAGAAGTAGTAGATATGACATTCGACTTATTCGTAGATCTTAATGCTAATGATGAACAGCTTGACTTCCCAATTCTTTACGGTATTGGTAAACAAGGTATTATGCAATATGATCTTGATACACCATCAGACAACATTGAGCCACTTCTTGAAACAATCGTAAAACAAGTTGGTGAATATCCAAAAGAGGATGATGCACCACTTCAAATGCAAATTAGTGCATTAGGTTATGATAACTTTATTGGTCGTCTTGGTATAGGCCGTGTGTATAAAGGTAAAGTAAGAGACGGACAAACTATCCAAATTTCAGATAATGATGGTAAACTTAGAACAGGCCGTATTGCGAAACTTATGACTTATGAAGGTCTTAAACAAGTTCCAATTGAAGAAGTATCAAGTGGGGATATTGCAGTAATTGCAGGTATTACAGATATTTCTATTGGTGAAACTGTAGGGGAAATGGGTAAAGTAGAACCTATGGAGCCAATTACAATTGAAGATCCAACACTTTCTATGAATTTCCTTGTTAACAACTCACCATTTGCTGGTAAGAGTGGTAAATTCGTTACAACAAGACATATTAAAGATCGTTTAGAAAAAGAACTTGAAGTTAATGTTGGTCTTAAAGTAGAGGCAATGGATACAACAGACGGATACAAAGTATCAGGCCGTGGTGAACTTCACTTATCTATCCTTATTGAAAACATGCGTCGTGAAGGTTATGAACTTGGTGTATCTAAACCAGAAGTTATTATGCACCGTGATGAAAATGGCAAACTTGTAGAACCAGTTGAACGTGTTATTATTACACTTCCAGAACAATATTCAGGTGCAGCTATTGCTAATCTTAATATGCGTAAAGGTATGATGCAAAGTATGGAACCAGAAAATGGTTATGTACGCATTGAGTACCTCTGTACAACACGTGGTCTTTTAGGATTCAGAAGTGAACTTATTACAGATTCTCGTGGTGAAGCAACACTTGTTAGACGTATTGAAGGTTACACAGAATACGTTGGTGAGCTTCCAAGAAGAGCAAATGGTGCGCTTATTGCACAAGAGCCAGGTACAACTATGGCTTATGCACTTAACAATCTTGAAGACCGTGGAATTTTATTCGTACCACCAGCAACAGAAGTATATGAAGGTATGATTATTGGTATGAACTCAAGAAGAGAAGATATGACTGTTAATGCATGTAAAAACAAAAAACTTACCAATACACGTGCTTCAGGATCGGATGATGCCGTTAAACTTACACCTCCAAAAGTATTTAGCTTAGAAGAAGCTTTAGAATTTATTGAAGATGATGAATTAGTAGAAGTGACACCAGATGCTATTCGTTTACGTAAACGTATTTTAAACGAAGGCGATAGAAGAAGAGCTAATAAAATGTAATATAGAAAATGAGCAGCTTAGGCTGCTCTTTTTTTGTTATTTTATCATTTAAAATAGAAATAAATAAAAAATTTACTTGAATTTAAAAATGTTAGGTATTATAATGAGGATACAAAATCGAACATTTATTAAAAAAAAACAAAAAATGTTAGGAATAATAGAAGGGGATAAGAAGATGTTTAAAAGAGGTTTAAAAAAAGCACTAGCACTTACATTAGCACTTACTTTTGCTTTAACAGGATGCGCACAAAGTGGTGGAACTACAGAGGGAAAACCAAGTAATGAAGTAGTAGCAACACAGAACAATGAAAAGAATGTAAAAGCAGGCTTCATTTTTATGGGACCAGTAGCCGATGGCGGTTGGTCACAATCTCATAATGAAGGCCGTCTTGCAGCAGAAGCTGCACTTGGTATTGAAACACTTTATAAAGAATCGGTGCCAGAAACTCAAGAAGTTGAAAAAGTAGCAAGAGATATGATTGATCAAGGATGTAATGTTATCTTTGCAGCATCATTTGGATATATGGATTATATTGAGAAGTTAGCAAAAGAGTTTCCAGAAGTAACATTCTTCCATTGTTCAGGTTATAAAACAGCAGAAAATATGTCTAACTACTTTGGTAAAATTGAAGATGCTAGATATTTATCAGGATTAGTAGCAGGTCTTCAAACTAAAACAAACCAGATTGGTTATGTAGCAGCTATGCCACTTCCGGAAGTTGTACGTGGTATTAATGCTTTCGCTCTTGGTGTAAAAGCAGTTAATCCAGAAGCTACAGTTAAAGTTTCATGGACAAATGCTTGGTATGATCCTGCAAAGGAAAAAGAAGCAGGCTCTGCTTTAATAGATGGTGGATGTGACGTACTTGCACAGCATCAAAATGCAGCCGGTGCACAACAAGCTGCTGAGGAAAAAGGCGTTTGGTCAATTGGTTACCATGCAGATATGAGTGCTGTAGCACCAAATGCTAATCTTACAAGTGCTGTCTGGAATTGGGGCCCATATTATATAGAAGCTATTCAATCTGTAATGGATGGTACATACACAGCTGAAAGTTATTGGGAAGGTATTGAAGCTGGTGTTGTAGATGTATCTCCACTTACAGCTAATGCATCTGAGGAGGCTAAAGAAGTGGTTGATGCAGCAAAAGCACAAATGCTTGAAGGTACACTTAAAGCATTCCAAGGACCAATTGTAGATCAAGCAGGTAATGAAAGAGTTGCAGAAGGTAGTGAGCTTAGTGATGAAGAACAACTTTCATGTGACTGGTTTGTAGATAATGTTATTGGGGAAATCAACCAATAAAAATTGAATAGGAGCGTTGTTTATGGAACATTCAGTAGTGGTAAAACTAGAGAAGATTACAAAAAGGTTTGGTCCGGTTACTGCCAATGAGAATGTTGACCTTTTATTAAATAAAGGTGAGATTCATGCCCTACTTGGAGAAAACGGCGCAGGTAAAAGTACACTTATGAACATGCTATCAGGAATTTATAGTCCTGATAGCGGTTCTATTTTTGTGCATTCGGAAAAAGTACATTTTACCTCTCCAAAGCATGCCATTAGTTATGGAATAGGGATGGTTCATCAACATTTTAAATTAGTAGATAGCTTTACAGCTAAAGAAAATATTATTGCAGGAAGCAATAAGAGCTTTTTGGCTAAAGGAAATAAAGAATTGGATGAGATTAAAGCACTTTGTAAGAAATATAATCTATCCTTAGATCTTGATAAAAAGGTCATGGATATGTCTGTTAGTGAAAAGCAAATGCTTGAAATTATAAAAGTTATTTATAAAGGCTGTGACATACTTATTTTAGATGAACCAACTGCAGTACTTACACCACAAGAGGTAGATGTACTTTTTGATATTGTACGCCGTATGAAAGAAGAAGGTTGTGCAGTTGTTATTATTACACATAAACTTCATGAAGTTATGGCACTTTGTGACCGTGTAACAGTCCTACGTAAAGGGACTACAATAACAACTGTAGAGATCAAAGATACAAATCCTAAACATTTAACAGAGCTTATGGTAGGTTCAGAAACAGAATTAAGTATTACGAGACAAGTACCACAAAATACAAAGGTTATATATGAGGCCAACCACTTAACTGCTATGAATAAAGAAGGTATAAAAATGCTAGATGATGTATCTGTTGCCCTTCGCAGTGGTGAGATTCTTGGGATAGCAGGTGTAGCAGGAAGTGGGCAGAAAGAACTGTGTGAAGCATTAGTAGGTCTTTACCCACTTGCACAAGGTGAACTTATTTATGAAGGACAAAATATTACAGGTGAAAAACCTAGAGAAATACATAAAAAAGGTATTACCATGAGCTTCGTCCCGGAGGATAGATTAGGTATGGGACTTGTAGGTTCAATGGATATGGTAGATAATTTGCTTTTAAAAGAATATCATACACAAACAGGTTTCTTTCTTAATAAGAACAGTGTTAAAGCAAAGGCTGAAGAGCTAGTAGAGAAATTAAGTGTTAAGACACCAAGCATATTCCATCCTGTTAAAATGCTTTCAGGTGGAAATATCCAAAAGATTTTATTAGGAAGAGAGATTGAAGCTAATCCTAAAGTACTTATTACAGCTTATGCTGTACGAGGTTTAGATGTTGGTGCAACTCACCAGATTTATGACCTTATTAGTGAGCAAAAAGCTAAAGGTGTAGCTGTTATGTTTGTAGGTGAGGATTTAGATGTACTTTTACAGCTAAGTGACCGTATTATGGTTATGTGTGGTGGAAAGGTAACTGGTGTTGTAGAAGCACGAAATACTACAAAAGAAGAAATTGGGATGATGATGGGAGGTAAAACATATGCAAATTAGGGTAACAAAGGCATCAAATCCATCAAATAAGAAAAAAGTGCTTTGTACGCTTGTAGCTATTGGACTTGCTATGATTATTACAAGTGTGATTATTGCAGTCATGGGGCATAATCCACTTAATGTGTATTACTCTATGCTTGAAGGATGTTTAGGTACTTCTCATCGTATCAAACAGACTATTATTACTGCAATTCCACTTGTTGTGACAGCAGTAGGAATTGGGATTGCTTTCAGAATGAAATTCTGGAATATTGGTGCAGAAGGACAAATTTTAATGGGCGGTTGCTTTGCAACTTTTGCAGCACTATATTTTAAAAATTTACCAGCTATTGTTTTATTACCGACTATGATTTTATTAAGTGCTATTGGTGGTGGTATCTGGGCCCTTATTCCTGCTATACTTAAAGCTAAATTTAATACAAATGAAACCATTGTAACACTTATGATGAACTATATTGCTTTAAAATGGGTAGTATTCTTGCAATATGGTCCTTGGAAAGACCCTAATGCTATGGGATTCCCGAAAATTGCTAATTTCACAGATAATGCTATTTTACCAAAACTTTTTGGTGTACATATTGGGTGGCTCATCGCACTTATTTTAGTGGTAGTGATTTACTACTTTATTAATCACACTAAAACAGGTTATGAAATTCAAGTATTAGGTGAAAGTGAAAATACTGCTAAGTATGCTGGGATGAATGTAAGGAAAATTATCCTCATTGCTATGATGATGAGCGGTGCAATTTGTGGATTAACAGGTATGATTCAGGCATCGGCAGTGAATAACACTTTAACAATGGATTTAACAGCAGGTGTAGGTTATACAGCAATTATTATTGCATGGTTATCTAATCTTAAGACACCATGGATGGTAGTTGTTTCTATTCTTTTTGCCATCCTGACTCAAGGAGCAAGTTATATTCAAACTGTGTATCAGATTCCTCAAGCAGCAGCAGAGGTTATCCAAGGTATTATTCTTTTCTGTATATTAGGAAGTCAATTCTTTATCAATTATAAAGTTCATGTAAAGGAGGCAGCATAGATGAATATTGAATCCTTTTTAACAGCAGCAGTTATTGCAGGCATGCCCCTTCTTTTTGCCACATTAGGTGGTATTATGAGCGAAAAAGTAGGTCATCTTAACCTTGGGGTAGAGGGGATGATGGTTATGGGAGCAGTGATGGGATTTATAACAAGCGTACAGACACAGAATCCTTATTTAGCACTTCTATCAGCGATGGCAGCCGGTGGGGTAGGGGCACTTATTTATGCAGTGCTGACTGTATCTCTTCGTGCTAATCAGGTTGTAACCGGTTTGGCACTTACTATATTTGGAACAGGGTTTACTAACTTTGTAGGGCAATCTTTTGTAGGGCAAATTGTACCAGAAAGTGTAAAAACATTTTTTGCTCCTATAGCTATTCCAGTTTTATCAAATATCCCTATTATAGGAGGAGCATTCTTTAATCAAAGTCTATTTGTGTATTTAGGCTATGGTATAGCTGTTATACTTATGCTGTACTATGTCGTAACAAAAGTAGGACTTAATGCACGTATGATAGGTGAAAATCCAGGTGCAGCCGATGCAGCGGGTATTCCTGTTGCACTTTATAAATATATTAATATTGTCCTAGGTGGTATGCTTTGTGGGTTAAGCGGTGCTTTTTTATCACTTGTATATGTACCATCTTGGCAACAAAATATTACGGCAGGTAAAGGGTGGATAGCCGTAGCGCTTGTTATTTTTATTGGATGGAACCCTGTTAAAGCTATTTTTGGGGCTATTCTATTTGGAGCACTGGATATACTTGGACTTAGACTTCAAGCAGCGGGCATTCAAATCAATCAATATTTTGTAGATATGTTACCTTATCTTATGACTATTATTTTCCTTGTTATAGGGTCTATTCGTACAGGTGGAGCGAGCAAGGGACCAAAGGCTTTAGGAGAAGCATATTTTAGAGAAGATCGTTAAATAAGAACTAAAAGCTACTACGGTAGCTTTTTTTGTGTAAAGATTCGGGAAGAATGGTATATAATGCAACTTGAATGGGCGTATCAATTATTGTATAATGTTGACCTGTGTGAAAGAACGTAGAGAATAGATTTGAAAGAGGGGATGAGATGTTAGACTTAAATGAATTAAAGGCTAAAGGAATTATAGCACAAAAGCAAGAAGGTTATTTTGTACTGCGTTTTTTAAGTAGAGCAGGATATTTTGATGCAAATGAGATGCAGCATTTAGCAGATCTAGCACATAAGTACGGTAATGGTAAGATGGGATTAACGAGTAGATTAACTTTAGAAATTCCATATATTAAAGAAGAATCCTTAGAAGAAGTATTAAAATTTTGTAAGGAGAGAAACTTAAGGATAGGTGGAGGTGGCCCAAGTGTACGTGCTATCTTAACTTGCAAGGGAACAGTTTGTAAGCATGGGCTTGCAGATACAGATAAGCTTGCAAGAGAAATGGAAGATAGATTTTTGATGCGTCAGCTCCCAGGCAAATTTAAGATAAGTATACTCGGTTGTCCAAATAGCTATGGAAAAGCACAAGGAAATGATTTAGCCTTTTTAGCGGTGCGTAAGATTCAGTTAGATGAAGCTAGCTGCATTTTATGCCAAAAGTGTATAAGAGTATGCCCAGATAAAGCTTTTACAGTGAATGAGGGGACATTATTGCTTAATGAAGAGAAATGTTCAAGATGTGGCAAGTGTATACCAGTATGTCCAGTAGAAGCACTTCATCAAGAGGAAGTAGAATTTTTAATCTTCTTAGGGGGAAGACTAGGTAGACGCTCTAGACTTGCAACACCTTACCATAAAACATGTAAAGAAGATGAGATTATGGATATTACAGAAAAAGTATTAGCTTATTATGAAATGGTAGCCAATCCAAAAGAACGTTTTGCAGAAGTTATTGAACGTATTGGACAAGCAGAGGTAGAACATGCCATATTTAATTAAAGATTACTATGATACTATAAAAGGATTACCGTTAAAAGCTTCTTATAAAAAAGAAGAATTAATGATTCCAGAATTATTGATTGAAGAGCAAGAACAGATAGCTTTATATTACTGTACACATAATCAGCATATTAATGAATGTGCAAAAGTGTTTATTGTTGGTATTACACCAGGATTTAACCAAATGAATAAATCTATTGCCGCTGCAAGGCTATGTATAGAGGAGAATGTACCTTTAGAAGCTATGCCTTATTTATGTAAAAGGGAGGCACGTTTTGAAGGTTCACTGAGAAAAAATATTATAAGTATGCTAGATGAACTAGGTTTAGCTAATAAGCTTGGGATAGAGCATGCAGCAATGTTATTTGAAGAAAGGGATGACCTTTTGCATACAACTTCTATGATTCCTTTTGCAGCTTTTGTAAAAGGGAAAAACTATACAGGTCATCAGCCACCGCTTCTTAAAAGTGACCTACTTAGAAAGTATGTAGAAACTTTCTTTTATCCACAGGTAGATTTACTTAAGGATGCACTTATTATTCCATTAGGTAAAAGTGTAGAGGAAATACTTAAACTGCTTATCAATGAAGGTAAGCTTAAAGAAGAAAACTGTCTACTAGGTTTTCCACACCCTTCTGGAGCTAATGCACATAGATATGAACAGTTTGCAAATCATAAAGCTGAGATGATAAAGAAAATTAATAAAAAGAATTTCTAAGAGTAGAATGAGAATAACATTCTACTCTTTTTATGTACTTAAATAATTCTTGAACTTGAGTTTAGAATTATGTTATAGTAATATCTGTTAGATGTCTAATAGTTAGATATCTAACTAAATTCAAAGAGGAGGTTTATAATGGAGAATAAATTCTCAAATATAAGGGGTAATACCTTGCATATGGCGCTTATTAATGTAGGACATCTGCATAGAAGAAGAAGTAGTAGGTATTTTGAGAAACTTGACCTTTCACATGCACAACCTAAAATTTTAGATTTTCTATCTGAAAATGATGGTTGCATTCAAAGAGAAATTGCTGTTCATTGTTCTAGAGAAGCTGCAACAATGACGAGCATTCTAGGTATTATGGAGAAGTCAGGATTGATTGAGCGTAGACCAAACCCTAAAGATAGACGTATATTAAATGTCTTTTTAACACAAAAAGGAAAGGATATACAAAAGAATATAGGTGAGACCTTTAGTCAACTTGATAAAGAATGTTTAGAAGGTTTTTCTGAAGAAGAATATGCTCAGCTTATAGATTATTTAGAACGTATTTATAACAATATGAATAGAAGGGAGCAAGAAGATGCTTAAACTTTTAAGATTTTTAAAAGGATCTGCTATAATATGTGCTATTTTAGCCCCCATTATGATGATGCTGGAAGTTGCAATGGATCTTATGCAACCTAAGTTGATGGCAGATATTATAGATATTGGCATTGCAAATAGTGATACTACATACATATTGAGTCTTGGTGGTAAAATGATTATCTTTTCCATATTAGGTCTTATTGGAGGGATAGGATGTACTTATTTCTCAGCTTATGCAGGTATGCATATGGGAGAGAATTTAAGAGCAGGAATGTTTGAAAAAATACAGGCTTTGTCATTCTTAGAAATTGATAAGTTCAAAACATCCTCACTTATTACGAGGCTTACAAATGATGTTACACAAGTACAAAATATGTTTATGATGGCACTTAGAATTATGGTAAGAGCACCACTTATGTGTATTGGGGGGCTTGTGATGGCATTTGCTTTAAGTATGAAACTCTCTATTATTTTTGTAATTGCTATGCCAGTTATTCTAATTGCTATGACAATCATCTTAAAGAAATCTATGCCTCTTTTCACATCTATGCAAAGTAAAATAGATAATGTGAACTTAGTAATGCGTGAAAATATTTTAGGTATTCGCGTTATTAAAGCTTTTACATTAGAAGGTAAACAACGTGAAAAGTTTGATGCTACTAATAAGGATTTAATGGATACAAGTATCAAAGCTCAAAATATGAGTATGATTTTATGGCCTGTTGTAACACTTGTTATGAACTTGAGTGTTATTGCCGTTTTTTGGTATGGTGGTAACCTTGCTTATATTGGTGGGATTGAAGCGGGAAAAATTATGGCCTTTATTAATTACCTACTTCAAATTATGAACTCACTTGTTATGGTAGTTATGATTATGCTTAACTTCTCACGTGCAAAAGCTTCAGCTGATAGGGTAAATGAAGTGCTTGAAGCAGAGTCTTCTATCAAAGATAAAACACATACTAAAGATTTTGAGGCATTCGATGTAGAATTTAGAAATGTATCCTTTAAATATCATAAACATAGTGAAGCTGTACTTCATAATGTATCTTTTAAAATTAAGCAAGGACAAACAGTTGGGATTATAGGGTCAACAGGTTCTGGTAAAAGCTCATTAGTAGGTCTTATTCCTAGGCTATATGATGCTACAGAGGGAGAAGTACTTATTGGAGGGACTAATGTTAAAGATTTGAGCTTACAAAGCCTAAGGAAAAATATTGGTGTTATTCTTCAAGATAGTATTCTCTTCTCAGGCACTATAGAAAGTAACTTAAAGTTTGGTAATAATGAAGCAGATATTAATACGATGGAAGATGCTGCAAGAGATGCACAGGCATATGAATTCATTATCAATAAAGAAGATAAGTTTAATTCCGTGGTGGAACAACGTGGAAAGAACTTATCTGGAGGGCAAAAACAACGCCTTTCTATTACACGTACATTAGTAAGAAATCCTAAAATTCTTATTATGGATGATGCTTCAAGTGCCTTAGATATGGCAACAGAAGCGAGATTATTACAAGCATTAAAGCAAAGAATGAAGGGCAGCACAGTCTTTATGATTGCACAACGTATATCAGGCGTTATGGATGCGGATCAGATTATTGTTATGGATGATGGCCATATTGTAGGAATGGGTACACATGAACAGCTTCTAGCATCTAATGATATTTATCGTAGTATAGCAGTTTCACAGTTAGGTGAGGAGGTATTAGAAAATGTCTCAGCATAAAGAGAATGCACCGCATAGACCGGGGGGACCAGGTCCAAGACCTATGATGCATCATAAGAAAGAAAAGTTAAAAGATCCAAAAGCTACAGTAAAACGTCTTTTGCATTACTTAGGTAGCAGTAAATACATTATGGTGTTTGTATTCTTTATTACACTACTTACAACAGTGATTACGATTATAGGAACTAAGCTTAATGGTGATACAGTAGATAAGTTTATTATAACAAGAGATTTAAATGGGCTTGCTAAAATCTGTCTTGTTATGTTAGTACTTTATGTTATAAGTAGTGTATCTGTATTCATACAAAATAGAGCAATGGTACGTATTGCACAGACAACTACACTTAGTATTCGTAAAGACTTATTTAGAAATATGCAAGGTTTACCACTTGCATATTATGACAGTCATTCAAGTGGGGATTTAATGAGTCGTTTAACCAATGACGTAGATAATATTAATATGACTCTTGCACAAAGTGTAACACAGCTTTTTTCAGGTATTATCAGTATTGTAGGGATGCTTATTGCTATGATTCTTTTAAGCCCGGTACTTACTTTAATTGGATTGCTTACTACACCGTTTATGTTTATCTTAATGCGTGTTGTTGTTAAACGTACACAGCCTTACTTTATTAAGCAACAGACAGAACTAGGCAAATTAAATGGTTATATTGAGGAAATGGTATCAGGACAGAAAGCTGTACTACTTTTTTCACAAGAAGAAAAGGTAAAAGAAGAGTTTGGTAAAATTAATAGTAACCTGACTCAGACAGCTATCTTAGCTCAAACTTTCTCAGGCTTTATGGGACCTATGAATAACTGTATTAATAATATTACTTACCTTATTGTTGCAGTAAGTGGTGGGTACTTAATGCTTAAAGGTTTTGATATTACAGTAGGGATTATCTTCAGTTTTATCCTTTATATGCGTAACTTCACAAGACCAATTAATGAGATTTTTAACCTATTTAATACCATTCAGTCAGCATTAGCTGGTGCAGAACGTGTATTTGAAGTTATGGACGAGGAGAAAGAGCAGGATAGGGTAGGTGCAGTAGATATGGAGAACATAGAAGGCGAAGTCATTCTTGAAGATGTTCATTTCTCTTATGTACCAGAAAAACCTATTTTAAAAGATGCTACACTTATAGCTAAAAAAGGGCAAACTATTGCTATTGTAGGTCCTACAGGAGCTGGTAAAACAACGATTATCAACCTGCTTACAAAGTTCTATGATATTGATAGCGGACTCATTACAATTGATGGACACGATATTCAGGAAGTTACAAGAGAAAGTCTTAGAAAGTCTATTGCTATGGTACTTCAGGATACTTATCTCTTCTCTGAAAGTGTGCGCGAGAATATTCGTTATGGGAACTTAGATGCAACAGATGAGGAAGTAGAGCAGGCTGCAAAACTTGCTAATGCCCATAGCTTTATTAAGCAGCTGCCAGGTGGCTATGATACTATTTTATCTGATAATGGAAGTAACTTATCACAAGGGCAGCGTCAGCTTCTAGCTATTGCCAGGGCAATACTTATGAAATCATCTATTTTAATCTTAGATGAAGCAACATCTTCTATTGATACACGTACAGAAGTGGCTATTCAAAGAGCTATGGAACACCTTATGAAAGGCAAAACAACTTTTGTTATTGCACACCGTTTAAGTACAATCCGTAATGCTGATCAGATTTTAGCTCTTAAAGATGGTGAGATTATTGAACGCGGCACACATTATGAATTACTTCAAAAAGATGGTTTTTATGCAAACCTTTATAACAGTCAGTTCAAAAAAGGTATAGACCTTGATGATATTATTGCATAATAAAAAGGAGTAATCCCTAGGGATTACTCCTTTTTATATTTAGTGATGTCCACATCCATCATGAGAGCAAGTATGTGTACTATCTAATTCATTTAATTGACCACTTAAGAATAAAGTCATATTATCTTCTACATTACCTGTAGTTGTTTGATATACTTTAATGTCCATAGCATTAAGTTTACGAATAGCACCTTGACCAATGCCCCCTACTAGAACGACATCAACAGGTGTGTTTTGGAGAGCTTGTAGAGGGTGGCATTTGCCATGCTCATGGTGAATGTCACCATTTTTAATAGGTGTAACCTCTTTTGTATCAGAATCTACTACGATAAAGAGTGGTGCTGAGCCAAAGTGGCCATACGGTATACTTAATAGACCTTCGTTTTTTGATACAGGAATACATATTTTCATATTATTCTCCTCCTTGGGTTTTAAGGTGACAGCAGGTTTTAGGACAGTTTTCACGCATAGGGCAAGAAGTATCTTTCACAGATGAGACTGGAACTTTTAAATCATTAATAAAAGTAATAAGGGCATTTAATGTACCTTCATTCACTGAATAATGAACACGATATCCTTGTTTATAACCAATGATAATACCAGCCTCTTTTAATATCTTAATATGTTGTGATACTGCAGCTTCAGAAATATTAAGACGCTTAGATATTCCCTTAGCACATACATTTTGCTGTGCTAGCAAAAGTAAAATTGTAACGCGTGTTTCATCAGAAAGTGCTTTGAAAATTTGAATAGCTAAAGTCATACTGCCTCCATTTAATTAAGTGATTACTTAATTAAATCTTACAACCTTTATTTTGAAAATTCAAGTATAAAAAGAAATAATTTAAATTGTTGAAACAAAATTAAGGGTAATACTTATTGCTAAAGGTATTTTTATGGGGTAAAACTTTTAAATATAAATAATAAATGTTATAATTGTGTTAAATAATTATATATTTATACATAGAAAGGGATTTCATAATGGAGAAGTATATTGTATTGATGCATGAATTGTAGGTAGTGATAAAAATACAGTGTTTCATACAAAAAAAGATGATAGAACTTGGGCTGTTCTTATAGAAATTATAGAAAAGCAAGAGAAGCTTAATGAAGAGGAAGATGATGAAATACTTCATCATCTTATTAATTGTCTAAAAGAAAATTATGACAAGCTGAATAAGATTAGAGCTAAGGCTCAAGAAGAAGCAATAGAATGCTATAAAGCATTTATAGAATGAAGGAAGGTTAGTTTGCACCATGGTTATATTAACAATTATGGCAATAGGAATGCTGATTGGAGGATGGATTTTTCCTCAGAAATGGCATACCTACAATAATAAATTACAAGTAGCAAGTATCGTAATACTGATTTTTTGTATGGGAGTAAATTTGGGAAGTAATGATGACTTTATGAGTCAATTACCTAGAATGGGGTTAAAAGGCTTCATATTTGCTATTATTCCTATTCTTTTATCTGTAGGAGTAGTGTATCTGTTAACAAAGCATCTTATGAAGGAGAGGAAAAATGATTAAAGCTATTATACTTAGTTTAATAATAGGTGTGGTATATGGGCAGTTCTTTTTAGAACCCAGTCATGCAGTAAATTTCGGCTATTTGTCAGATATAGCATTAGTTGTACTTATGTTTTCCGTAGGCATTAGTGTAGGAGCTAATAAACAAGTATTTAGTAAGATTAAAGAGCATCATATTAAAATACTTATTATTCCAATAGGAATTATTCTAGGTTCTATTGCAGGGGGATTTTTATGTAGTATACTAATGGATATGCCACTTAATGTAAGTGTGGCTATTACATCAGGACTTGGATGGTATAGTTTATCAGGGGTACTTATTACAGACCTTGCTGGAGCTGATTTAGGTACTATAGCTTTTTTGGCGAATTTATTTAGAGAGATACTGTCTTTTATGCTTATACCTATAGTAGCTAAATATTGTAATCACTATACAGCAATTGCACCAGCAGCGGCAACAAGTGAAGATACTACACTTCCGGTACTCATTAAATATACTAGTGAAGAAGTAGTTATTATGGCTGTTATTAATGGAGTTATTTGTTCCATGATGGTACCGGTCCTCACTAATCTATTTTATCGTATTTTATAACGAGGAGAAGAGATAGATGGTAACGGAGATTTTATTTTTTATTATAGCTTTGTTCCTTTTGATAAGTGGATTTGACTACATATTTGGAAGTAAGCTAGGTTTAGGAATTCAATTTAAAAAAGGTGTAGAGGCATCAGGAAGCTTAGCACTTAATATGATAGGGATTTATATACTAGCCCCTCTTTTAACAGAAGGGCTTATGGCTGTAATTCTTCCGCTTACAAGTATTTTTAAGGTAGATCCTTCTCTTGTTCCAGCAAGTTTCTTAGCTGTAGATATGGGAGGCTACCAATTAGCACAGAATCTGGCTATGAATAGTCAAATGGCAGATTTTTCTGGCATACTACTGGCATCTAACTTAGGTGCAACGATTAGTTTTTCTATACCAGTTGCTTTAGGAATGATTAAAAAAGAGGACTTACCTTTCTTTTTAAGAGGTCTTGTAATAGGGATTATTGCCCTTCCTTTTGGATCATTTATAGGAGGCCTTGTACAGGGGATAGGTATATATGAGTTGCTTAGAAATTGTATGCCACTTTTTGTACTTAGTTTTGTGCTAGCGTATTGTACAATGCGTTATACGAATCAGATAGTAAAATGCTTTGACATATTAAGTAAGGTTATTGTTACTATGAGTATTATCGGATTAATTGCTGTAGGACTTGAAGTTGTACTAGGTATTTCAATTTTACCAGTACATACTCCTCCATTAAGTGAAGCATCAGAAATTGTGGTACGAATAGGATTATTCTTAGCGGGTGCTTATCCAATGCTTAAAGTAGTAGAGCATCTTATAATAAGATACTGTAGGCCTATTGCAAAAGTACTTAAAGTAAATGAAACAACTATTGTAGGGATGATTGGTAGTCTTGCAAGTAATTTGCTTACATTTGCTGAAATGGAGCACATGGATCATAAGGGGAAAGTTTTAGCCAGTGCAGTGGCTATTAGTGGTGCTTTTGTTTTAGGTGGTCAGTTAGCTTTTGTAAGTACGTTATCTAGTGAAATGGTTATTCCTTTTATTGTTTCGAAGATAAGTGGTGCTGTTTTGGCTATAATTATTGTTCAATTAACTTATAAAGAGGTATAAGATGTTTAAAAATGGGCAAGCCTTTTAATGCTTTAAAATTCATATGAGGAGGTTTTGCACATGGCTAAGAACAAGAATAACAAAGAAAAGGCAAGTGCTAAATCTAAGAAGAACAAAAATATCAATTTAGAAGCAGCTGATGAAATCACACCAAAGAAAAATAAGTAATCTTTAAGCATCTTTATAGATGCTTATTTTTTATAAATATAATTGGTTTGATTTATTTAAAAATTTAGATTATAATAAAGTGAATTTAAAGATAGGGGGAAGAATTTATGTCAGAGGTCCAAGTATTTGACTCACAGGATGTAGTCAAGAATAAAGTGTATGCTATTTTAGCTTATTTAGGATTTTTAGTTATTATCCCACTTATTGTTTGTAAAGACTCCCGTTATGCAAAGTTTCATACTAATCAAGGGCTTGTATTATTCCTTTCAGGGATAGCCTTAAGTATAGCAGATTTTATAGTAGGTATTATATTAGGAATTTGCACAGGGCTCCCTCTTATAGGATGGATCTTTGGTATTATCATGTTACTGATTAATGTGGTAGTAAGTATTGTTAGTATTGGGCTTTTTGTCTTAATGATTATAGGTATTATTAATGCATGTAAGGGTGAAGGAAAAGAATTACCTCTGATTGGTCATTTTGTTATTCTTCAATAGAAGTAGCTTAGAGCTAACCTATGACGACATAGGTGCTCTAGGCTATTTTTTATAAGTTTTGTAGATTTATAATAGAAGAATATGATAAGCTATAAGAAGACATTTATTATACAAATAGGAGAGCAGGTAATGAAAATATTATTTATTACAATGGATTGGATGAAATATTATGTAGGGGAAGGCGATGAAGAAAAAGAAGTGCCTCCTTGTGGTTATAATTTTCAATATACAAATGGTTACTACTATGGGTATGGTAGAGGAATTGATGAAATAAAAATAGAAGAATTAGAAGGCGTTACAGTGGATGATAATAAGGTAGAAAATGTACTTGTGGTATGGCTTGCACCAAATCGTAACGGAGAAACATGCATTGTTGGCTGGTATAAAGATGCGACTATTTATAGACAAGCTATTACAGAGTTTACATTAGATAGTGAGAGATTTGAAAAAACTTATAGTATTGTAGCGCCAGCAAGGGGAAGTCTCCTGCTTCCTATGGAAGAAAGAAATTATATTGTAGAGGGAGTAGATGTGCCAGTTGAGTATCATATGGAAAGAGAACAGCTTGCACAAATTAGAGCATATATCCATAATTATGCAGGAGACTGTATGAATTTAGTTCTTACAGAAAAAGAACTTAATGGTGTTCTTTCTATTAATATGGACTATGAGCGTTATTTCTATAAAGCAGATGAATTTTTAGCCAAAGATGCATATGCTAAAGCTATTAGATGCTTTAATAAGGCCATTGCTGAAGAACCAAATGAGACGCTAGGCTATGAATGTAAAGCAAGTATTCTTTTAAGCTTAAAAATGTATGATGAAGCATTAGAGCTTTATAATAAGGTAGTAGGACTTGATGAAGATAATGATTTGGCATATTATTGCCTGGGTCTTATCTCTGGATTAAAACAAGAATATGAAAAAGCATTGCCATACTTTGATAGATATTTAAATCATAGACCTGAAGATCACCATGTACGTGCAGAGCGTGCATATACTTACTTTATCAAAGGGGACAGTGAAAAAGCAGAAAAAGATATTAAGCTTGCTTATGAAAAGGAAAAACATAATCCAGTTGTAAAAGAAATTTATAAACGTATTGTACAAAAGTAACAAAAAAGAGAGGGCATTATTTGGAAAGGTATAATATTCCAAATAATGCCTTTTTTGTGTTTGGTAATAGGATTATGTAAACAAATGAAATTTTAAGCATTACATACAATCAAAATGCTATAGATTACAAGAAATAACTTATGTAAAGCTGAAAAAATAAATAGAATTTTGATATATTAAGAAGGCTTTGTAAAAACTCACAAAGTTTTTTGAAACAATATTTAGTTAGAGTTAAAATATTGACACTTATAGATACAATTGGTACAATATTTATAAATTGAATTGTCAGACAAATGCAATTAAAAGGTTTCGTCTCGTCCTTAATGGATGAGATTTTTATTTATCTATGTATATAAGGGGGTCAAAGATGAAGCTATCAGATGTATTAGTAAGGTGTTTAATGGAAGAACAAGTCGATACAGTATTCGGCTATCCGGGAGCAGCAATCCTGTCTGTCTACGAATCTTTGAGAGCTTCCAGTATACATCATGTACTAGTAAGACAGGAGCAGGCTGCTGTACATAGTGCAAGTGGATATGCAAGAACGACAGGAAAAGTAGGAGTATGTATTGCAACTTCGGGACCAGGAGCAACCAATTTAGTGACAGGTATTGCAACAGCATACATGGATTCTATTCCTATTGTTATTTTTACAGGTCAGGTTAAATCTAGCTTAATAGGCAGAGACGTCTTTCAAGAGGTAGATATTACAGGTTGTACTGAGCCATTTATAAAACACAGTTATTTGCTTCAAAATCCGAAGGACTTCCCTAGGATCGTAAAGGAAGCTTTTTATATTGCCAGAACAGGAAGGCCAGGACCTGTACTCATTGATTTACCTATGGACTTTCAAGATGCACAAATAGATTTTAGTTATCCTAAAAAGGTAGACATACCTGGCTATAAACCAACAATTAAGGGACATATAGGACAGATTAAAAGGGCTATCAAACTCTTACTTAATAGTAAAAGACCTTTAATCTGCACAGGAGGGGGCGTTCACCTTGGGCAAGCAAAAGAGGAGCTTGCTTATATGATAGAGAAGTCTCATATTCCTATGGTGCATACACTGATGGGAACAGGAACATTAGATACATATTCGCCTTATAATTTAGGAATGATTGGAAGTCATGGTTATTATCATGCTAACTGGGCGCTTAAGCATGCAGATACAATACTTTTTATAGGAGCACGTATTGCAGATAGGGCTGTAGCTAATGCAGGGATTTTGGATGAAAAAGCTAATATTATCCATATTGATATAGATCCAGCAGAGATTGGCAAAATGACAGCAGCCCATATTCCTGTTGTAGGGGATGTAAAAGAAGTCCTAAGGGTTATGAACGAACTCATTAAAACAAGTGAAACGAAGGAATGGATTGAAACCATTTTAAATCATAAGAAGAAAACAGCAGACATAAAGTATGAACACAGCATTAATCCGAAGACAGTTATTAAAACATTATCCAATTTATTAGATGATGAAGCGATCATTACAGCTGATGTAGGACAGAATCAGTTTTGGACTATGCGCAATATGGAGATTAAAGGAAATCGTCAAATACTTTGCTCAGGTGGATTTGGTACTATGGGTTATTCATTACCAGCATGTATAGGCGCAGCAATAGGAAATAAATCTCGTAAGGTAGTGGGTGTGTTTGGAGATGGAAGTTTCCAAATGAGTTTTTTTGAATTAGGGACGCTTGTGCAGGAGCATGTAAATCCTATTATGATTTTATTCAATAACAGTGGACTTGGAATGGTAAGGGAAATTCAAAGAAAACTCGAAACAAAAGAGTATGGTGTAGGTCTTCCTAAGAATCCGAATTTTGCTGCTATCGTAAGAGCGTATGGTATAGAGGCATATAGAATAGATGACCCAGATAAGGTAGAAGAAATACTTAAACAAGCTATAGCAAGCCGTAAGCCTCAATTTTTGGAGTTTATTGTAAGTGATAAAGAAAGCACTTTATAAGGAGGTAGAAATGTGGAAAAACATGTAATTTCCGCACTGGTTGAGAACCATTCAGGAGTATTAAACCGTATATCTGGTCTCTTCAGTAGACGTGGTTACAATATTGATAGTTTATCCGTGGGTGAAACAGAGACCCCTTCTATCTCGCGTATGACTATTGTAACGAAAGCGGATAAGCAGATGCAAGAGCAGATCAAAAAACAGCTTAATAAACTGATAGAAGTAATTAAAATTGTAGAACTCAATGAAACAAGTGCAGTTTATAGAGAGTTAGCACTTATTAAAGTAGGAGCTAATCATGAAAATCGTGCTGAAATTATAGAGATTGCTAATATCTTTAGAGCACATATTGTGGATGTTTCTAAAGAAGTATTAATTTTAGAAGCTACAGGCGATCAAGGTAAAATCAAAGCACTTACTGAAATGCTACAGCCTTATGGTATTAAAGAAATTGTGCGAACAGGGCTTACTGCACTTCAAAGAGGAGAAAATGAATTAAAAAATTAAGACTTCCAAAGAAGCCTTATAAATAAAATAACATATGGATTATATATAAGGAGGATTTTATTATGGCAAAGTTATATTATCAAAAAGATTGTGATTTAAATTTATTAAAGGGTAAAAAAGTAGCAATTATTGGTTATGGTAGTCAAGGGCATGCACATGCACTTAATTTGCATGAATCAGGTGTAGAGGTTATTGTAGGTCTTTACAATGGGAGTCCATCATGGGAAAAAGCTGAAAAAGCAGGTCTTACTGTTATGACAGCAGCCGATGCAGCAAAAGAGGCGGACTTTATTATGATTTTAATTAACGATGAGAAACAAGCAAAACTTTATACAGAAAGTATTAAAGAGGGGCTTACAACAGGCAAAACGCTTGCATTTGCCCATGGTTTCAATATTCATTATGGACAGATTATACCACCAAGTGACGTAAATGTTGTTATGATTGCTCCAAAAGGACCAGGCCATACAGTGAGAAGTCAATATCAAGAAGGTAAAGGTGTACCATGTCTTATCGCTGTTTACCAAGATGCGACAGGAGATGCAAAAGATATTGCACTTGCTTATGCAGATGGTATTGGTGGAGCGCGCGCAGGAATATTAGAAACAACCTTCAAAGAAGAAACAGAAACAGACCTTTTCGGGGAGCAAGCTGTACTTTGTGGTGGTGTAACAGCACTTATGAAAGCTGGTTTTGAAACATTAGTTGAAGCAGGCTATCAACCAGAAAGTGCATATTTTGAATGTGTACATGAAATGAAACTTATTGTTGACCTTATTAACCAAGGTGGCTTTGAATATATGAGATATTCCATTTCAGATACAGCAGAATATGGAGACTATACAGTAGGACCACGTGTTATTACAGATGAAACTAAAAAAGAAATGAAAAAAGTATTAACAGAAATCCAAAATGGTACATTTGCTAAAAACTGGATATCAGAAAATCAGGCCAATCGACCATACTTTAGATCTGTTAGAAGAATTGAAGCAGAGCATCAAGTAGAGTCAGTAGGTAAAGAGTTAAGAAAAATGATGAGTTGGATTAAAGAAGACTAATAAATGAAGGAGGGGCTTTTCTTATGGCAAAAGCTATTAAAATTTTTGACACGACACTTAGGGATGGAGAGCAATCACCAGGGTGCAGTATGAATCTTAGTGAAAAACTAGAGATGGCCCTACAACTGGAAAGACTAGGTGTAGATGTTATAGAAGCAGGGTTTGCAATTGCTTCACCAGGAGACTTTAAGTCTGTTCATGAAATTGCAAAAGTAGTGAAACACACAAGAGTAGCGAGCCTAGCAAGAGCCCTTACTAAAGATATTGATGCAGCAGCAGAGAGTTTAAAAGGTGCAGCATACCCACGTATACATACCTTTTTAGCAACATCAGATATACATATGCAGTATAAGTTAAAAAAGACGCCAGAAGAGGTACTGCAAAATGCAGTAGAAATGGTTAAGTATGCAAAAAAATACTGTGAGGATGTAGAGTTCTCAGCAGAAGATGCATCAAGAAGCGATCCAGCTTTTCTCTATCAGATATTTGAAGCTGTTATTAAGGCAGGTGCAACAGTTATTAATGTTCCAGACACAGTAGGATATACAAGTCCAGATGAGTTCTACAATTTAATCGCAGGTATTCGCGATCATGTGCCTAGTATTGATAAAGTAGATATTTCAGTACACTGTCATAATGACTTAGGAATGGCTGTAGCTAACTCCTTATCCGCTATTAAAGCTGGTGCAACTCAGATTGAGTGTACGGTTAATGGAATAGGAGAACGTGCAGGTAATGCAGCACTTGAAGAACTTGTTATGAACCTTAGTGTTAGAAAAGATCCTTATGATTTAACAACTAATATTCAGACAAAAGAGATTTACAAAACAAGTAAGCTTCTAAGCAGTATAACAGGGGTGAAAATACAGCCTAATAAGGCCATTGTAGGAGAAAATGCTTTTGCACACGAGTCGGGGATTCACCAACATGGGGTACTCGCTAATAAGAGTACTTATGAGATTATGACGCCAGAGTCTATAGGGCTTACAGAAAATAAAATGGTACTTGGCAAACATTCAGGTCGTCATGCTTTTGTAGATCGTATAGAGATGCTGGGCTATGCCCTTGAAGAAGAGGCGCTTAATAAAGCATTTGAGCAATTTAAGATGCTTGCAGATAAGAAGAAGGTTGTTACAGATAAAGATATTGAAGCACTTGTACGTAGAAAAACTGTGGCTATTCCACAGACTTATACATTAGAGCGCTTTGTTATCAATTCAGGTAATACGATTACAGCTACTTCGGCTGTAAGACTTATTTGTAAAACAGGAGCCGTGCTTGAAGATGTTATGTCTTCTTATGATGGGCCTATTGATGCATCCTTTAAAGCTATTGATAAGATGGTAGGTAAAAAATTCACGTTAGAAGACTTCTCTATTAATTCTGTTACAGGTGGAGCAGATGCACAAGGTGAGGTAAATCTTAAAATTAAATGTAAGAATACAACTTATAACGGTCACGGCGTAAGTATGGATATTGTAGAAGCAAGTATTTTAGCTTACTTATCTGCAATCAATAATATGCTCTATGATTTAGATAGCATAAAAAAATAAAATTAAGTTACTAGGTGCAGGGACTATCTTAAGGTAGGCCTTGCACTTTATCACATTACACTATAAAACCTAAAAGGAGGAAAGACAAATGGGAATGACCATGACACAAAAAATATTAGCAGCTCATGCAAATCTTAAAGAAGTGATGGCAAGGCAGCTGATTGAGGCTAATCTTGATTTGGTGTTAGGAAATGATATTACAACACCTGTTGCTATAAAAGAATTTGAGAAAATTGGTGCTCAAGATGTGTTTGACTACTCTAAAGTAGTCATTGTGCCAGACCATTTCACGCCCAATAAAGATATTAAAGCGGCTGAGCAGTGCAAATGTGTAAAAACTTTTGCTTATGATAAAAACATTGAGCATTATTTTGAAGTAGGCGAAATGGGCATTGAACATGCACTTCTTCCTGAAAAAGGATTAGTAGTACCAGGAGATGTCGTCATAGGAGCAGATTCACATACTTGTACATATGGTGCACTTGGAGCCTTTTCTACTGGTATTGGTAGTACAGATATGGCAGCAGGTATGGCAACAGGTAAGGCCTGGTTTAAGGTACCAGATGCTATTAAGTTTATACTGAGAGGTCAACCTAGCCATTTTGTATCTGGAAAAGATATTATATTGCATATTATAGGCATGATAGGCGTAGATGGTGCACTTTATAAGTCAATGGAATTTACAGGAGAAGGTCTTAAGTACTTATCTATGGATTCGAGACTATCTATGGCTAATATGGCTATTGAAGCAGGTGCTAAAAATGGTATTTTTGAAGTGGATGAAGTAATGCTTGAATATGTTAAAGAACATAGTAGTAAACCTTATACAGTCTATAAGGCAGATGAAGATGCAGTATATGAACAAGTAATAGAAATAGATCTTAGCACCATTAGACCTACAGTAGCTTATCCACATCTTCCTGAAAATACAAAAACTATAGATGAAGTAGAAGAAATTAAAATTGATCAGGTAGTTATTGGTTCTTGTACAAATGGGCGTATAGAAGACCTACGTATGGCAAGAGAAGTTATGAAGGGGAAAAAGGTAGCAAAAGGTGTACGTGTTATCGTTATTCCAGGTACTCAAAACATATATTTGCAAGCTATTAAAGAAGGTATTGTAGAAGATTTGGTTACAGCAGGCTGTGTAGTCAGCACGCCAACATGTGGTCCTTGTCTTGGTGGACACATGGGCATTTTAGCAGCAGGTGAAAGATGTGTAGCAACTACAAACCGTAACTTTATAGGGCGCATGGGACATGTAGAATCAGAAATATATCTTGCAAGTCCGGCAGTGGCAGCAGCGTCTGCTATTTGTGGCTATATTGCAAATCCGGAACAAGTATAGGAGGGGGATAAAATGAAGGCAACAGGTAGGGTATTTCGTTATGGGGATAACATTGATACGGATGTGATTATTCCAGCAAGATATTTAAATACATCAGATCCTAAAGAATTAGCTACGCATTGTATGGAGGATATTGATACAGATTTCACGCAGCAGGTAAAGGAAGGGGACATTATAGTAGCAGATAAAAATTTTGGTTGTGGTTCTTCTAGAGAGCATGCAGCTATTGCGATTAAAGCCTCTGGTATTTCATGTGTTATTGCAAAAACTTTTGCACGTATTTTTTATAGAAATGCTATTAATATAGGACTTCCTATTTTAGAGTGCCCTGAAGCAGTGGACGGCATCCAGGCAGGAGATACGGTTGAAGTAGATTTCACTAAAGGTACTATTATAAATGTAACAAGTGGTAAGGTCTATAAAGCGCAGCCTTTCCCTGAGTTTATGCAGAGAATTATTGAGGCTAATGGCCTTGTTAATTACGTAAGGGAAAATAAATAGGGAGGGATAATAATGAATTATAAGATTGTTACTTTGCCCGGAGATGGTATTGGACCAGAGATCATGGCGCAGGCCGTTAAAGTATTAGATGAAGTAGGTAATAGATTTGGTCATACATTTAACTATGAAGAGCATCTTATAGGTGGTGCGGGTATAGATGAGCTAGACTCCTCATTACCTCAAGCTACTATTGATGCATGTAAGACAAGTGATGCAGTATTACTTGGTGCAGTAGGTGGGCCTAAATGGGATACTACTTCAAATGGAGATAGACCAGAAAAAGGGCTACTTAAGATTAGAGAGACACTAGGACTATTCGCCAATCTTAGGCCAGCTCTTTTATATAAGCAGCTTCAACATGCAAGCCCATTAAAGGTAGAAGTTATTGGAGATAGCTTAGATATTCTTATTGTAAGAGAACTTACAAGTGGTATTTATTTTGGGAGGCATGAACGTACTATATGCGATAATCCAAAAGATACATATGCGGAGGATGTTGAGTACTACAATGTAGGTGAAATTGAACGTATTCTTAGAGTGGGTTTTGATTCAGCTATGAAAAGAAATAAGAAGGTTGTAGTAGTAGATAAGGCTAATGTGCTTGCTACTTCTAAGCTCTGGAGAGAAGTAACACAAGAGGTAGCAAAGGATTATGAAGAAGTAGATTATAGTTTTATGTATGTAGATAATGCAGCGATGCAGCTTGTGGCGAACCCTAAACAGTTTGATGTCATCATTACAAGTAATATGTTTGGGGATATTTTATCTGATGAAGCAAGTATGCTGACAGGTTCTATAGGAATGTTAGCATCTGCAAGCTTAGGTGAAGGCACTCTAGGACTTTATGAGCCAAGTCATGGTAGTGCACCTGATATAGCTGGGCAGAATAAAGCTAATCCTATTGCAACTATTTTATCGGTGGCGATGATGTTACGCTATTCGTTAGGACTTGAGAGCGAGGCGCAGGCTATTGAGAAAGCAGTAGAATGTGTGCTAGATAAAGGATACCGCACAGGTGATATTATGAGTGTAGGCTGTAAGTATATAGGTACTAAAGAAATGGGCAGTTATATTTGTGAAGCTATTAAGCTAGGAAACGAACAGAGGAGGATTTAAAATGAGTCAAAGAATAATTTATTTAGATGGTAATTATGTAAGAGAAGAAGAAGCAAAGATTTCTGTATTTGACCATGGTGTACTTTATGGTGATGGTGTATTTGAAGGTATTAGAGTTTATAATGGACGTGTTTTTAAATGTGAGGAACATATTAATAGACTGTACAATGCAGCTAAAGCTATTATGCTAGATATTCCTATGAGTAAAGAAGAGATGACGGAGGTACTTCTTGAAACTTGTAGAAGAAATCAAATTAAGGATGGTTATGTTCGCCTTGTAATAACAAGAGGTAAAGGTGACCTTGGTCTTAATCCTGTAAGCTGTAAAGTTGCATCAGTATTTTGTATTGCAGGTTCTATTACACTTTATCCAGATGAAATGTATATAAAAGGGATGCCTATTATTACAGCTGTTCAAAGAAGAAATAAAGCAACTATTGTAGACCCTCAAATTAAATCATTAAATTACCTTAATAATATACTAGCTAAAATTGAAGCAAACAGAGCAGGGGTACCAGAAGCGCTTATGCTAAATCATGATGGTGTGGTAGCAGAATGTACAGGAGATAACATTTTTATTGTAAAAGATAATGTTATTTATACACCTCCTATCTACATAGGTATATTAGATGGTATTACAAGAAATACAGTCATTGAATTAGCTAAGGAACTTGGATATGAAGTAAAAGAAAGTGAGTTTACACTTTTTAATGTTTATAGTGCAGATGAATGTTTCTTGACGGGTACAGCTGCAGAGGCTATTCCTGTTACAAATGTAGATGGGCGTATTATTGGTAATGGAGAGGCAGGTCCTGTTACAACAAGACTTCTTGAAGCGTTTAAAGCATATGCAAATAATAATGGGAGAGATATTTACTAAAAGAGGCCTAAAATAATATGATAAAAATAAAAGTGACATGTATTTTCTAGGCATAGGGAGTAACATGTCACTTTTTAAATAGATTTAGAGTTCTTCTATAAAACTAGGATTTGGAAAAGGGATATGTGCAATGTCTTCAAGAATTGTACTAGTGTTTTCGTCTAATCTAAAGAGAGTAACTTCATTAGAATTTTGATTGCAGACCATGAGTAGTTTTCCGTCATGTGTACAAGTTATATGTCTAGGCCATATGCCTCCACAAGGATATAGATTAAGTTTTTTTAAAGAGCCATCAACTTGGATTTCAAAACGTGTAATACTATTGTGCCCTCTATTGGCGGCTAATAGATATTTTTGGTTAGGTGTAATGATGCAATTAGAGCAGTAGCTCGTACCTTCATAATCTATAGGAAGGGTGGTTATTTCTTGCAGAATCTGAAGTGTACCTGTAGATGGGTCCTGTTGAGTAACAAAAATTTTGTTAGAGTATTCTGTAATAATATAGCCTATAGGTAATGTAGGATGAAAGATGATATGCCTTGGACCATTTCCACTAGGAAGGTGTAGAGAAGAAAAGTTTGTATTTGATATAAGCGCACCATTCTCTACTTTATAACAATAAATTTGGTCAGTGTGGATATTAATAGCATATAGAAAATTTTCATTAGAATCCATTTGAGTACAGTGGGCTCTGGAAAAACCATCTTTAGGAAGAGCAGGTAAATGAATCAAACTTTTGAGAGTGGTGAACTTATGGTTTAAGACACCTACACTAAAAATGTGGCCTGTTTGGTAACAAGCACCAAATAAAGTACGATGTTTAGGTGAATAACTGATGTGGCATAATCCACCGCCTTCAAATGTTAATTGATCGAGGAAGCAAAGTCGGTTATCTTCAAATAAATACATTTGAATTTGAGCTTTATTATCCACTTCACTAAGCGTAAATAGCAAGTTGTGTAAATGACAAGCGAATGATGGATTTATAGGGTTAAGTTCTGTGATTTGAGTAAGAGAATGATTGGAAAGAGAGAAGATTTTAAGAGAAGGGTAATCTTCTACGTTGTAACCAGTCATAAGTAGTGAATACATAGTGGAGGCCTCCTAAGTAATAAATATTTTTAAAGTAAGTATAGCATAAGAATAGAACAAGTTATAAAAAAATGAAAAAAATGAATTTAAGTAAAAATAAAATTGCAAAAACAAGTTATTTTGTTATAATATTATATAATTTATCTTATAGATAGTACAGCATAAGGAAATAGAGGGAGTGGAAAATATGAGAAGTGATGTTGTAAAAAAGGGCCCAGATAAGGCACCTCATCGTTCATTATTTAAAGGAATGGGATATATTGAAGAAGAAATTAATCAACCTCTAATTGGGATTGTAACTGCTAAAAGTGAAATTGTTCCAGGACATATGCATCTTGATCGTATTACAGAAGCTGTAAAAGCTGGTATCCGCATGGCAGGTGGCACACCAATTGAAATACCTGCTATTGGAGTATGTGATGGAATTGCTATGGGACATGAAGGAATGAAGTATTCTCTTGTAACACGTGAACTTATAGCAGATTCTATTGAATGTATGACAATGGCACATGGATTTGATGGATTAGTGCTTGTACCAAACTGTGATAAAATTGTTCCAGGTATGCTTATGGGAGCCGCTAGGATGAACTTGCCAACAGCAGTAGTAAGTGGTGGACCTATGCTTGCAGGGACAGTAGGTGGAAAAAAAGTAAGCTTATCTTTAATTTTTGAAGCGGTAGGTGCTTATAATACAGGTAAAATTTCTGAAGAAGAGCTTTATGAATATGAAGAACATACTTGCCCGGGATGTGGATCTTGTTCAGGAATGTTTACAGCTAATAGTATGAACTGTATGAGTGAAGTATTAGGGATCGCTTTACCGGGAAATGGAAGTATACCAGCTGTTTATGCAGAACGTATTAGACTTGCTAAGAAAACTGGTATCGCTATTATGAAAATGATAGAAAAAGATATTAAAATTTGCGATATCTTAACAGAAAAAGCTTTTGAAAATGCTTTAACTGTAGATATGGCATTGGGATGCAGTACAAATACTATGCTTCATTTACCTGCTATTGCACATGAAGCAGGCGTGAAGATTAATTTAGATCTGGCTAATGAAATTAGTAGCCGTACGCCAAACCTTTGTAAGCTCGCACCAGCAGGGCCACATCATATGGAAGATCTTTATCAAGCAGGTGGTGTTGCTGCGGTTATGAAAGAACTTACTAAAAAAGAACTTCTTAATAAAGAACTTATAACCGTAACAGGTGAAAGTGTGGGAGAAAATCTTAAATCTGTAGTTAATAAAAATGAACAGGTTATAAGACCTATCCAGAATCCATACAGCGCTACAGGTGGGATTGCTGTACTTAGAGGCAACTTGGCTACGGATACATGTGTTGTAAAACGTTCAGCTGTAGCAAAAGAAATGATGCAGCACACAGGTCCTGCTAAAGTATTTAATAGTGAAGAAGAAGCTAAAGTGGGTATTACAAGTGGTAGGATAGAAAAAGGGGATGTTGTCGTTATTAGATATGAAGGGCCAAAGGGAGGGCCAGGTATGCGAGAAATGCTTTCACCTACAGCAGTGCTTGCAGGCATGGGGCTAGATAAAGATGTAGCACTTATTACAGATGGGCGTTTTTCAGGTGCTACAAGAGGTGCATGTATTGGACACGTATCACCAGAGGCTGCAGAAGGTGGATTAATTGCACTTGTAGAAAATGGAGATCTTATTCAAATTGATATGGAAGCATGTAGCATTGAACTTTTAGTAGATGAAGAAACTATCGAGCAAAGACGTAAGTCATGGGTGAAACCAGAACCAAAAGTAAATCATGGATATTTAGCACGTTATGCTAAATTGGTTACATCTGCAAATACAGGAGCGATTTTTAAAGCGTAAGGGAGGGGAAACATGAAGCTTAATGGTTCACAAATATTAATGGAATGTTTATTAGAACAAAGCGTTGACACAGTATTTGGCTACCCAGGAGGCTCCGTTCTTAATATATATGACGCTTTATATAAGTACAGTGAGCGTATTCATCATATATTGACTGCCCATGAGCAAGGTGCGGCACATGCAGCGGATGGATATGCAAGAGCTACCGGAAAAGTAGGAGTTTGTATTGCCACATCAGGGCCAGGAGCAACGAACTTGGTAACGGGAATTGCTACAGCTTATATGGATTCTGTACCTCTTGTAGCAATTACAGGAAATGTAGGGAAACCACTTTTAGGAAAAGATAGTTTTCAAGAAGTGGATATTACAGGTGTAACAATGCCTATTACTAAACATAACTATATCGTTAAGGATGTAAGAAAGCTAGCAGATACTATTAGAGATGCCTTTTATATTGCTAGTTCCGGAAGGCCGGGGCCAGTACTTATAGATATTCCTAAAGATATTACAGCTGCTGAATGTGAGTATACTTATGAAGAGCCTAAAAAGATACATAGAAAGGTATGTACAATTAAGCAGAAAGATATCGATGAAGCTGTAAAACTTATGAAAAAAAGTAGGAAACCGCTTATTTATAGTGGAGGTGGCATTATTAGTAGTGGTGCTCACAAAGAGCTTATAGAGTTTGCAGAAAAATTCCAAGTACCTGTTGCTACTTCACTTATGGGGATAGGTGGTTTTCCAGAAACACATAGATTATCTACAGGACTTATTGGAATGCATGGAAGCAAGGCTTCTAATATGGCAGCTACAGAATGTGATCTTCTTATAGCAGTAGGTGCTCGTTTTAGTGATAGGGTAACAAGTAGTGTAGGAACCTTTGCACCACATGCTAAAATTATTCATATTGATGTGGACCCAGCAGAAATTAGTAAAAATGTGGCCAGCTATACAGCCATTATAGGGGATGCAAAAGAGATTTTAATAAGTCTTATACAATTAGTAGGACAGAGAGATCATACAGAATGGCTTGAAGAAGTTGCACACTGGAAAGAAGAGTTTGGATTTGACTATCAAAGAGATAGCAGTTTGCGTCCACAATTTATTATGGAAGAGATTTATAAGCAAACAGAAGGCGAAGCAATTATTACAACAGAAGTAGGCCAGCATCAGATGTGGGCTGCTCAGTTTTATAAGTATACCACACCACGTACTTATATTTCATCAGGAGGATTAGGAACCATGGGGTATGGAACGGGTGCTAGTATAGGAGCACAGATTGCTAGAGCTGATAAGCGTGTAGTACATATAGCAGGAGATGGCTCTTTTAGAATGAACTGTAATGAGCTTTCTACAGTGGCTTACTATAATGTTCCGGTTATTATTATAGTAGTGAATAATAGTGTGCTAGGTATGGTAAGGCAATGGCAGACTATTTTCTATGGTGGGCGCTATTCACAAACTAATTTAGATAGAGGCCCTGATTTTGTAAAACTTGCAGATGCTTATAATATTAAAGGGTATGATATTTTCACGCAGGAAGAGTTTAAAGAAGCCCTTAAAGATGCATTAAAACATAATAGACCAGCTCTTCTCAATTGTCATGTAGGAGAAGATGAAAAGGTATTACCTATGGTGGCACCTGGGGCACCTATTAATGATTTGATATTAGAATAATGAGATGAAGCAAGTTCTTTCTGATGAAAGAGCTTGCTTTTTGTTTCGTGCTAAGTGTCAGTTTTTTAGGGGGATGAAGGTTTAGAGATTCTTTGTAAAGTGAAATATATTTTATATAAAAATATAAAATATTGAAAAAATAAAATATAGTTGTTAAAATATTATTATAAATTTTAGATGGGGGAATGGCTATGAAAAAATCAAAATTTGATGAGTTTGTTAATTTCTATGATAAAGAAACACAGGGGCAGTATGCCTATTACTATAGACAGCTATGGGATGCCTGTCAGTGTGCAGATATAGCCTATGCAATGCATCATAAACAAGGAGTCTGGGAAAGCAAGGATTATGCAGCTTGGATAAGAGATTTTAATAAATTTATTAAAGAGAAGGTTAAAGAGGAGAGGCTTCAAGTAAGTGTTTGCGAAAAAATCAATGATTGGATACAAACTCTGTAAATTTAGAAGTTATAAAATAGAGGGTTAGTCTGGAGGTGCCACATATGAAAAGAAGCAAAGAACAATTTTATGGATGTTTGTTGGGTGGTGCAATTGGCGATGCATTTGGTGCACCTGTTAAGTCTATGAAATATGAAGAGGTTCAAAAGTTATATGGAGAAGAAGGTATTCATGAACTTATTCAGACAAGTGATAGAGGAAAGGCTATTATTACAGATGATACCCAACTTACAATGTTTACAGCGGAGGGACTTTTAAGAAGTATTGTAAGAGCAAATCAAAAACAGATTACAAAAACAAGAAAAGATACTGCGATGATTATCTTTAGAGCCTATCTAAGATGGCTTTATACACAAGGTTTATCAACGCCTAATTGGGGAAGCAAAGCTTATGATGGATGGATTGTACAAATAAAGAAATTACATGGCTACAGGGAACCGGGAATTACCTGTATTACATCATTAGGGAAAGGGATTATGGGGACTTTAGAAAAGCCGCTCAATGATAGTAAACGTTGTGGTACAGTCATTAGAACGGCACCTATTGGACTTGTTGAGAATGAAGAAGATGTATTTAATATAGGATGTAGGGTAGGGGCGATAACCCATGGACATCCTACAGCTTATCTTGCTTCTGGTGTATTGTCAGCCTTTATTTTTTATTTACTGGAAGGATATTCCCTAGAAGAGGGAATAGGAAAATCAGTAGAAGAACTAAAGACTTATAGAAATCATGAAGAGTGCTTAGAGGCAATAGAGAGAGCGATAGAGCTAGCTAAGAAGGGGGACCCTGCTAGAGGTGATGTAGAAAGCTTTGGAGATGGTTTCTCAGCGCAAGATGCACTAGGGATGGCTATTTACTGTAGTTTGTGTTATCCAAATAATTTCGAAGCAGCCTTAAAACTTGCTATCAATCAAAGTGGTAATAGTAATAGTGCAGCAGCTATTACAGGGAACATTCTTGGCACATATTTAGGAATAAGTAAAATAGATGAACAACTTATTCAAGCATTAGACCTCCAAAAAGAATTAAGTAAATTAGCGGAAGATTTATATATCAGATTTGAAAGTAATGAAGAATGGATAATAAGATACCCAGGATGGTAAAAAAGGGGCTACAGAAGTAGCCCTTTTAATGTCTAGTGGTTTAAATAATAAGATATAAAGAAAGGCTAGGATTATGAAGATTATAAGATGGTGTATCGTTTTAATTTTACTATTAGGTGGAAGCTTATGGTTGATAGGAGAAGAAAGTGTGGAGAGAGACCAAAATGAAATAAGTAATAAGAATATGGAAAGCGTCCAGGAAGAGATAAGTATAGAGAAGGAAACTATAAAAGAGGACCCTATAGAAATCTATATGGAGGGGATGTCTTTAGAAGAAAAGATAGGCCAACTTTTTATAGCAGCATTAAATGGAGAAATGGGGAATGAAATACTTTTAAAACAGTATCAGGTAGGAGGGATTGTACTATTTAAGAAAGATATTCAGGGAAAGCAGCAGGTGCAAGAACTCATTGACTCTCTACAGAAGGCAAGTAAAATTCCCCTATGGATTGCTATAGATGAAGAAGGGGGACGCGTAAGCCGCATAGGACATATTTCAGAGATTACAAAGGAGCCTTTTAAAGCAGCTTATGAAATTGGGCAGACAGAAGATACACACAAAGCTTATGAGGAAGCAAAGAAAATGGGTAAAATACTATATGATTTAGGAATAAACATGGATTTTGCGCCAGTGGCAGATATTTATAACAATGAAAGCAACACAGTAATAGGTAATAGAAGTTTTGGACATACAAAAGAAGAGGTAACACCTATGGTGATTGCTTTTGCTAAAGGACTTAAGGAAGAGGGGATATTCCCGGTTATTAAGCATTTCCCGGGACATGGCAACACCTATCAAGACAGTCACGAGCAGATTGCTTATATCGATAAAACGTTGCAGGATTTAGAAGAGGAAGAGTTGGTGCCTTTTTTCGATGCAACTCGGAATGGTGTAGAGGGAATGATGGTGGGGCATTTAGTGGTATCAGAAGTAGACCAGCTTCCGGCAACATTATCGCCTAAATGGGGGAGTTACATTAAAGAGCATTTTGACACAGAGGAGTTATTACTCATTACAGATGCTATGAATATGGGGGCTGTAGTGCAAACTAAAGAAGGAGGGAATGTTGCGGTAGAGAGCTTTTTAAGTGGAATGGATATTATACTTATGCCAGACGATTTGGGTGCAGCTAAAGAAGCTATGAAAAAAGCATATGGGGAAGGGAAGATTACAAAGGACAGATTAGATGAGAGCGTAAGAAAAATTTTGTTAAAAAAAGTAGAACAAAATCTACTAGTGTTAGAATAGAATAGAGTAAGATAAAAAAATTTTTTTAGCTATATAGGAACACTTTTTTAGTAGGCGCATATATTATTACTATGAAGTGTAAAATGGTATAGTATCCCCCTTTTAACTTATTCCTTATTCTACAATAATGAGATTGGCATTTGCAAAAAGAGCTTTAAACAAAAGAAGGCCCCTACCTTTAAGATGCCGCTTAAGGGTAGAAGTCACGAACAAGACTTTTATATAATCCTATAATGGTTCTGTTAAGTGTCAATCTCATTTAATTATATAATATAATACGTTTTATTTATATGCGACTTATAATAAAATTAGACTATAATTTTTAAGAGGGTGTTAGGACTTATATACGAAGTCCTAACACCCTCTTTTAATATATTTCTATAATTATAGACGCGTGGAAAGTTTTCGAAAGTGTTTACAAATAAAAGTAGCACCTAAGCCAATAAAATAACCAGTAATAATACTTGAAATAAGTAGGAATGGTGCATAGAAGAAAATGCCTGGTGTATTTGTAATAAGAACCGCAATAGTAAGCTGACCAATAATATGCAGTATAGAGCCTATAATGCTAATAAGCCAGATATTAATATATTTGCGAGCATATTGATAAAGTATAATCATGCCTATGTTACTAAGAAGGCCTCCTGCTAAGCTAAAGAGTAAACTGGATACTTTACCTGTAATAAAGGAACCTAAAAAGATACGAAGAATAAGAACAGTAAGTGCTTCTTTAGGTCCATACAAAATAAGAACAGCTAGTGAAACCATATTGGCAAGACCGAGTTTAAGACCTGGAATAGGAGCAAGAGGGGGAATCTGTAATTCAATAATATAAATAACAAGCGCAAGTGCACATAGTAGGCTTAAATAGACAAGTTTTTGAACTTTGCTCATTTGAAGGTTGCTCATGAAAGAAAGACTCCTTTACTCTGCAATAATATCAAGATTTTCGCTAGATGTATGATCTTGGATTTCTATAACTAAACCGTTTGGAAGACAAACAGTTGGTAATAGGCTGTTCGTAATATAGCCAAGATCTACACAGAGCTGATCAGGACAATTGGCTTCTATAATAGCAATTTTACCCTTTTCTGCTTGGATTGTATTAAAACCGCCATGTCCATTGTCTACAGTAAAGGTAATAGGCGTAGTAATGGTGGTTAGGTCGATTGTGTCAATAACTTCTCCTCCAAGTTTGATGATAGCTTTTTGCGTTGGAGAAGGTTTATAATTCGTTATAAATAGAATAGCGACTAGACTTAAAAGGATTATTAAACCTAATATGCCTATAATAATTTTGTTTAAATGTTTCATAATCATAAGACCTTTCTATTATAAAATAACTGTCAGCTTGATACCAGTATAAGTAAAAAAATAATGGTTTATCAAGGTAGCTTCAAACAACTCACTATAACATAAAAAATAATAATTGACAAATAAAATCAGGGATGATATGCTGAAAATGTAATTCCTACAAAATAACTAGGAATTGGAGGAGTGAACATGAAACTATCTACAAAAGGCAGATATGGCCTGCAAGCTATGGTTGATATTGGCGTATATGCTAAGGATAAGCATATTTCACTTAAAAGTATAGCTGAAAGATTAGATGTATCAGAAAATTACTTAGAACAACTTATCGCATTGCTTAAAAAAAATCAACTTGTAACAAGTGTAAGGGGTGCCCAAGGTGGATATACTTTAGCACGAGACGCGGGTGAGATTACTATAGGAGAGATTCTTCGTACACTAGAAGGATCACTTGCACCGACAGATTGTACTTGTGAAGGTGGCAAGCATTGCGAGCGAAATACAAGATGTGTAACTAGACCTGTATGGGAGAAAATCAGAGATGGTATTAATGAAGTCGTAGATGGCATTTCATTACAGGAACTTATAGATGATTATGAATCAATAAATGACAATACATGTAATAAATTTTATATTTAAAAACCTATGTTGGGAGTGTTGAAGATGAACAGAATATATTTAGATCATGCAGCAACTACACCAGTTAAACCAGAAGTGCTTGATGCTATGATGCCTTACTTTACACAAAGCTTTGGAAATCCTTCTAGTATTTATCAAGTTGCTCAGATAAATAAAAAAGCTATTGATGATGCAAGAGAAACTATTGCAAAGCACTTAGGAGCAAACACAAATGAAATTTTCTTCACAAGTGGTGGTACAGAAGCAGATAACTGGGCTATTAAAGGTATTGTAGAAGCAAACAAAAACAAAGGTAATCATATTATTACAACTAAGATCGAACATCATGCAGTACTTCATACATGCGAATACTTAGAAAAACAAGGTTTTGAGGTAACATACTTAGATGTTAATGAAGAAGGTGTTATCGATCTTGAAGTACTTAAAGCTGCTATTAAAGATACAACAATCCTCATTAGCATTATGTATGCAAACAACGAAGTAGGTACAATTATGCCAATTAAAGAAATTGGTGCTATTGCTAAAGAGCGTGGTATTGCGTTCCATACAGATGCAGTTCAAGCAATTGGACAAGTTCGTATTGATGTAAAAGAGCAAAATATTGATGCGCTTTCTTTATCAGGACATAAAATTTATGGTCCGAAAGGTATTGGTGTACTTTATATTAGACGTGGGCTCAGAATTACAAACCTTATTCATGGTGGCGCACAAGAACGTGGTAGACGTGCAGGAACAGAAAATGTACCTGCTATTGTAGGTATTGCAAAAGCTATGGAGCTTGCATATACAGATTTCGAAGCAAAGAATGAACGTATTAAAGGTTTACGTGATAAGTTAATGAATGGCATTTTAGAAACTATTCCTTATTCAAAACTTAATGGTTCAATTACCAATAGACTTGTAAACAACGTAAATATTGGTTTTGAATTTGTAGAAGGTGAATCTCTTCTTCTTCTATTAGATATGAATGGTGTAGCGGCATCTAGTGGTTCTGCTTGTACATCAGGTTCTTTAGATCCTTCACATGTACTTTTAGCTTTAGGCTTGCCACATGAGAAAGCACATGGCTCATTAAGACTTACACTTGGTGAGGGCACTACAGAACAAGAAGTTGATTATGTACTTGAAAAATTACCAGCTATCGTTCAGCGTATGAGAGATATGTCTCCGCTTTACGAAGAATTTATGAAAAATAATCAATAAGAATAAAATTAAATTATAACTTTGATGAGGTGACAATATATGTATAGTGAAAAAGTAATGGATCATTTTATGAATCCACGTAACGTAGGTGAAATTGAAGATGCAAGCGGTGTAGGTACAGTAGGTAACGCTAAATGTGGCGATATCATGAAGGTATACCTTAAAATTGAAAATGATGTTATTGAAGATGTTAAATTTAAAACATTTGGTTGTGGAGCGGCTGTTGCAACAAGTTCAATGGCAACTGAACTTGTAAAAGGTAAGACAATTGAAGAAGCTTTAAAAATTACAAATAAAGCAGTTATGGAAGCTTTAGATGGACTTCCACCAGTAAAAGTACACTGTTCTGTTCTTGCAGAAGAAGCGCTTCATGCAGCATTATGGGATTATGCGACAAAAAACAATATTACAATTGAAGGTTTAGAAGAACCTAAAGATACAGATCATCATGACCACGGACATGGTGAAGAGGATGAAGAGCACCATGCTTAATAGCAAAGGGAAAGTTGTAGTAGGAATGTCAGGAGGGGTAGACAGCTCAGTAACTGCGTACCTCTTAAAAGAGCAAGGGTATGAAGTTATTGGTATGACTATGCAAATCTGGCAAGAAGATGCACCAGAAGATAATGATGGGGGATGCTGTGGTTTATCTGCAGTAGACGATGCTAGACGTGTATGCCAAAAATTAGGTATTCCTCACTATGTATTAAATTTTAGAAATGATTTTAAGAAGAATGTTATTGATTACTTCATAGATGAATATGAGAAAGGGCGTACGCCTAATCCATGTATTGCATGTAATCGTTATGTAAAATGGGAGTCTATGTTGCATAAAGCATTACAAATTGGAGCTGACTACATTGCTACAGGACATTATGCAAGGGTTATTCATAATGAAGAAACTGATAGATATATGCTTAAATTCTCTAAAACAATGGCTAAAGATCAAACTTATGCTTTATATAATCTAACACAAGACCAGCTTAAGCACACTTTGATGCCTTTAGGAGACTATACTAAAGATGAAATTCGTGCTATTGCTAAAGAGATAGGTCTTGCTGTTGCAACAAAACCGGATAGTCAGGAAATTTGTTTTGTATCAGATAATGATTATGCAGGTTATATTGAACGTGAGACAGGAAAAAAACCTCAAAAAGGTAAATTTGTAACAAAAGACGGTAAAGTATTAGGAGAACATAAGGGTATTATTCATTATACAATAGGACAGCGTAAAGGGCTTGGACTATCTTATGGTAAACCGTTGTTTGTATCTAAAATAGATCCTGATAACAATACTGTTGTAGTAGGAGACAATGCAGACCTATTTACAAATGAGGTATATGCAAATAAAATTAATTTTATGCCTTTTGAGAAATTAGAAGGTAAAATGAAAGCACAAGCTAAAATTAGATATAGTCATGCTCCACAAGAGTGTGAAATAGAAATGGTAGATGAAGAAACTTTAAAATGTACTTTTAAAGAGCCCCAAAGAGCAGTAACCCCTGGACAAGCGCTAGTCATTTATGACGGAGATATTGTTGTAGGTGGCGGTACGATTATAAAATAATTCATAACAAGGCCTGAATCTTTAGTTAAGATTCAGGCCTTGTTTAATTGAAAAATTATGCATAAATAATGCATACAATGGTGAAAACTATCTTGCTGATATTAACACTTATTCTAGATTTTTCGAATAAAATAAATAAAAATGGGGTAAATTATACAAAATATATCAGAGCTCCCATGTAATTGTTGTATGCGAAAATATTACATGATAGAATGTCCCTGTATGAAAACAACATGGGAGGATACCAATGGAAATTAATGTATTTCAAATAGCTCTAGCATTTCTTGGTGGTTTTGGTCTTTTTATGTTCGGTATGGACTATATGGGAGAAGGACTCCAAAAAGCTGCTGGAAACAAAATGAAAAATTTACTTAGTGTTTTAACAAGTAATCCTTTTTTAGGCGTTTTAGTAGGTGCAGGTGTAACAGCTATTATCCAAAGTTCATCAGCGACTACAGTTATGGTCGTTGGATTTGTTAATGCAGGACTTATGTCACTTAGACAAGCTGTAGGCGTTATTATGGGAGCAAATATTGGTACAACAGTGACAGCTTGGATTGTATCGTTAGGAGATTGGGCTGCTTTCTTAAAACCATCTACGATAGCGCCTTTATGTATTGGTGTAGGCGTTATCATGGTTTTATTCTGTAAAAAGCAAAAAGTTAAGCAGATTGGACAGATTGTCTTTGGCTTTGGTGCTTTATTCTTAGGGCTTGACTTAATGGGAGATGCAGTAAAACCAATTAGTCAACTTGAAGAAGTAAAACAATTATTTGTAACTTTAGGAAGTAATCCAATCTTAGGTATTTTAGTAGGTGCGATTGTAACAGCAGTTATTCAAAGTTCTTCAGCATCAGTCGGTATATTACAGACTTTAGCGGCCAGTGCTTTAGTGCCATGGAATACAGCTATTTATATTATTTTAGGTCAAAATATTGGTACTACAATAACAGCTATACTTTCAAGTATTGGTGCAGGTAAAAATGGTAAACGTGCAGCCGTTATTCATTTGCTTTTCAATGTTATTGGTTCAGTAGTGTTTGCGATTCTTGCAGTTATTGCATTTGGTGGATTGATTCCAGACTTTGCAGAGTTTGGAAGATCACTTATTGATACAACACAAATCAGTATTGTACATAGTGTATTCAATATCTTAAACACAATTCTCTTATTCCCATTTGCGGGCGTTCTTGTAACTATTGCAGAAAAGCTTGTTAGAGGAAAAGGTAAAGATGATGAAAGTGAGAGTGAGCTTAAACACTTAGATGAACGTATTTTAGAAACGCCTTCATTTGCAGTACAAAATGCTACAAAAGAAGTTGTACGTATGGGTGAAATGTCAGCACACAATGCAAAACTTGGTATAAGAGCTATCTTTGAAAAAGATGAAGCTAAAATCCAAGAAGTATTTGAGAGAGAGAAAGTTATTAATCAACTTCAACATGGTATCAATCATTACCTTATTAAAATTTCCAACTTACCAATCTCAGAAGCAGAGCATGGTATAGTAAACAGTCTTTTCCATACGGTAAGTGATATTGAACGTGTAGGGGATCATGCTGAAAATTTAGCAGAACTTGCACAGATTCGTATTAGAGACGAAGTAGAATTTTCAGAAACTGCACTTAAAGAACTTGAAACGATTGCAACGCTTGCAATCAAATGTTTTGAGACAGCAGTACAAGCTTGTGAATTTGACGATAGAAATATTGCTAAAGAAGTACAACCAATGGAGCAGCAAGTTGATACTTTAGAAGAAGAATTAAGAGCAAGACATATTAAACGTCTTTCAGAAAATAAATGTAGTTCAATGGCAGGGGTAGTATTCCTTGATGCTATTAGTAACTTAGAACGTATATCAGACCACGCATCCAATATTGGAAATTCTGTTCTTGATGAAAAGAAAATTTTGACAACAAGTGAAGTGGTACAATAAACACTAAAACGTACAAGTTGATACTTGTACGTTTTTCTTTTGAAAAAAATCGTTAAAATTTTATTTATAACTTGCTAATTTGTATAAAAAAAGATAAAATAAAGAAGTGGGAACAAAAACAGAACATGGGGCAGAAAAAGTCCCATAAGGTGATGCAATGAAAAATATCATGCTAAGACTAGAAAAAATTATCCCAGAAGGTATGCAAGATTTTAAAGTAAGATATGCTATTTTACAAGCTATATTGGAGAATGAGCCTATCGGACGTAGAACGCTTGCTACTGTTACTACATATTCAGAGCGAACAGTAAGAGCTGCAACAGATGTGTTAAGTAAACAAGGACTCATAGAGGTTGCACATAGTGGGATGATGATTACACAAAGTGGCAAGGCGCTATTAGATGAACTTTACCTACCACTACAAGAATTAAATGCTTTTAGTTTGTTAGAAGAACAAATAGAAGCACTTACAGGTGCAAAGAAAGTTATTATTGTACCTGGAAATGTAGATGATGATGAAAGTGTTAAATGGCAATTAGGCAAGGCAGGAAGCAAACTTGTTGTTGATCTAATAGAGGAGAATTCAACAATTGCTATTACAGGAGGAAGTACCGTTGCAAAGATGGTAGAACTCATTCCACAAAGACAAGAAGGTAAAACTCATACCATAATTATTCCTGCTAGAGGAAGTGTTGGGAAGAGGATGGAATTTCAAGCCAATATTTTAGCAGCAGAATTCGCCAAAAAGATTAATGGAAAGTATGAAATACTCAATATTCCTGATAATTTGAGTGTTGCTTCTATTGAAACCATTAAACAAGAACCTCATATCCAAAAAACATTGCAAAAAATGGGAAAATCAGATATGATTATATTGGGTCTGGGAGATGCCATGAAAATGGCTAAAAGACGTAATGAAAGCAAGGAAGTCGTCGCATTACTTAAAGAGAAGGAAGCTGTTGCAGAGGCTTTTAGATACTACTTTGATAAAAATGGCGAAATAGTATATAGCGGTACTAATATAGGTCTTGACCTAGAAGTTGCTATGCAAATTTCGACAAGAATTGTTTTAGCTGGTGGTAAATCAAAAGCAATAGCTCTGGTTGCGACAAAAGCATTGCTTAAAGGCAGCTATCTCGTTATAGACGAAGGTGTTGCACGATCCATGTTACAGGTATCAACTCGCTAATTAGCTTTTGCTAATAAAAGCGGTTTGTATATAAAATTAAATTTAATGTAGTTATTTTAAGGAGGCATATCAATGGCTGTAAAAGTAGCAATTAACGGTTTTGGACGTATTGGACGTCTTGCATTTAGACAAATGTTCGGTGCAGAAGGTTATGAAGTTGTAGCAATCAACGATTTAACAAATCCTAAAATGTTAGCACACTTATTAAAATATGATTCAGCTCAAGGTAGATACGCATTAGCTGATAAAGTAGAAGCTAAAGAAGATTCAATCGTAGTAGATGGAAAAGAAATCAAAATCTACGCTGAAAGAAATGCTGCAGATCTTCCATGGGGAGAAATCGGTGTAGACGTAGTTCTTGAATGTACAGGATTCTACGTATCAAAAGCTAAATCTCAAGCACATATCGATGCAGGTGCTAAAAAAGTTGTTATCTCAGCTCCAGCTGGTAACGACCTTCCAACAGTTGTATTCGGTGTAAACGAAGACATCTTAACAGCAGATGACACAATTATTTCAGCTGCTTCATGTACAACAAACTGTTTAGCTCCAATGGCTGCAGCATTAAACAAATTAGCTGCAATCGAAAAAGGTTTCATGACAACTATCCATGCTTGGACAGGTGATCAAATGGCTTTAGACGGTCCTCATGCTAAAGGTGATTTAAGAAGAGCTCGTGCTGCTGCTTGCAACATCGTTCCTAACTCAACAGGTGCTGCTAAAGCTATCGGTCTTGTTATTCCAGAATTAGCTGGTAAATTAGACGGTGCTGCTCAACGTGTACCAGTTCCAACAGGTTCATTAACAGAATTAGTAGCTGTAGTAGACGGTAAAGTAACAGCTGCAGACGTTAACGCTGCAATGAAAGCTGCTGCTACACCATCATTCGGTTACACAGAAGAAGAATTAGTATCAACAGATATCATCGGTTGTACATACGGTTCATTATTCGATGCTACACAAACAAAAGTAACAGAACTTGGTGACAAAACATTAGTTAAAGTTGTTTCATGGTATGACAACGAAAACTCATACACAAGCAACATGGTTAGAACAATCAAATACTTTGCTGAACTTAGCAAATAATTTGTAAACAAGATCCTAAAAGGGTCCGGTCTTGTAGTTAGATTATAGGACCGGCCCTTTTTCTTATTTTATTATTTAAAAATTTATATACAGTTAATATTGAAAGGGGAAACAAAACATGTTAAACAAAAAAACAGTTGACGATCTTAAAGATCTTCAAGGCAAAAAAGTTTTAGTTCGTTGTGACTTCAATGTACCTTTAAAAGATGGTGTAATCCAAAACTACAACCGTATTGATGGTGCACTTCCAACAATCAAAAAATTATTAGAACAAGGCGCAAAAGTTATCCTTTGCTCACACCTTGGTAAACCAAAAGGAGAAGCTAAACCAGAGCTTTCTTTAGCTCCAGTTGCAGTTGCTCTTACAGAACGATTAGGCGTAGAAGTTAAATTCGTAGATGATGCACAAGTTACAGGTGCTGAAACACAAAAAGTTGCTGCTGAACTTAAAGATGGTGAAGTATTATTACTTCAAAACACACGTTATAGAGCAGAAGAAACAAAATACGGTAAAGATGAAGCTGCTACTGCATACGCAGAAGAATTAGCTGCTCTTTGCGACAACCAAGTATTCGTAAACGATGCTTTCGGTACAGCTCACCGTGCACATTGCTCAAACGTTGGTGTAACTAAAGTTTGTAAAGAAAACGTAGTTGGTTACTTAATGCAAAAAGAAATCAAATTCTTAGGCGAAGCTGTAGAAAACCCAGTTCGTCCATTCGTAGCAATCCTTGGTGGTGCTAAAGTTTCTGATAAAATTGCTGTTATCAACAACCTTCTTGAAAAAGTTGATACACTTATCATCGGTGGTGGTATGGCTTACACATTCCTTAAAGCACAGGGACAAGAAGTTGGTAACTCATTATTAGAAGAAGATAAAATGGATTACGCTTTAGAAATGGTTAAAAAAGCTGAAGAAAAAGGTGTTAAACTTCTTCTTCCAGTTGACCACGTAGTTGGTAAAGAATTCTCTAACGATACAGAAAAAGCTGTAGTAGAAACAATTGAAGCTGGTTGGTCAGGCTTTGATATTGGACCAAAAACAATCGAACTTTACAAAGATGCTTTAGCTGGTGCTAAAACAGTTGTATGGAATGGACCAATGGGTGTATTCGAATTCGAAAACTTTGCTGCAGGTACACTTGCAGTATGTGATGCAGTAGCTAACCTTGAAGGTGCTACAACAGTAGTAGGTGGGGGAGACTCTGTAAACGCTGTTAAACGTCTTGGTTTCGCTGATAAAATGAGCCACATCTCAACAGGTGGTGGAGCATCTTTAGAATTCTTAGAAGGTAAAGAGCTTCCAGGTGTTGCTGCAGCTGACAACAAAGGTTGCGGATGTAACTGTACTTGTAAATAATTAACTTATTACTTATTAGATAAAATGATTTTTGGAAATTTAATAGGTTAGATGGGTACTCTATCTCTTCTAGGAGGTAGAGTACTCTGCGCCTATATTAATAGGCCTAAGGGTCATAAAGAAGGAGATTAAAACCTATGCGTAAAAAAATCGTTGCTGGTAACTGGAAAATGAATATGACTCCAGCTAAAGCTGTAGAACTTATCGATTCACTTAAAAATGAAATTAACTCAAATGAAGTAGACGTAGTAGTATGTCCTCCATTCGTATGCCTTCCAGCTGTACTTGAAGCTGTAAAAGGAACAAACATTGCTGTAGGTGCTCAAAACATGCACTTCGAAGAAAACGGTGCTTATACAGGAGAAATCGCTCCAAGCATGTTAGTAGAACTTGGTGTTAAATACGTAATCATCGGTCACTCAGAAAGAAGACAATACTTCGCTGAAACAGATCAAACAGTTAACAAAAAAACATTAAAAGCTTTAGAACACGGTTTAGTACCAGTTGTATGTGTTGGTGAAAGCTTAGAAGAAAGACAACAAGGTGTAACAATTGACTTAGTTCGTCTTCAAACAAAAATTGCTCTTAAAGATGTAACAGCAGAAGATGCTAAAAAAGTAGTTATCGCTTACGAACCAATCTGGGCTATCGGAACAGGTATGACAGCTACTTCAGCTCAAGCAGAAGAAGTATGTGCTGCAATCCGTCAGGTAATCGCAGAAGTATATAGCAAGGAAGTTGCTGATGAAGTTCGCGTACAATACGGCGGTTCTGTAAATGGTGGTAACGCTAACGAGTTATTCAACATGGGTAACATTGATGGTGGTTTAGTAGGTGGAGCAAGTCTTAAACCAGAATTTGCTTCAATCGTTAACTATAAATAAGCTGCCTCTTAGAAGGAGAACAGATATGAGTAAACAAACTACATTACTCCTTATCCTTGACGGATTCGGAATCAATGATTTAAAAGATGGCAATGCTATCGCAAATGCAAACAAACCTAACCTTGACCGTATCATGGCAAAATATCCTACAGTGGCTGGATATGCAAGTGGTATGGCAGTAGGTCTTCCAGATGGCCAAATGGGTAACTCAGAAGTAGGTCACCTTAACATGGGCGCTGGACGTATTGTATATCAAGAACTTACACGTATCACTAAAGCAATCGCTGATGGAGATTTCTTCGAAAATGAAGCTTTAGCTGGTGCAATGCATAATGCAAAAGATAACGATAAAGCCCTTCACTTATTTGGACTTTTATCAGATGGTGGTGTACACAGCCATAACACACATTTATATGGACTTTTAGAAATGGCTAAAAAATTTGGTCTTACAAAAGTTTATGTACATGCATTCTTAGATGGTCGTGATACAGCTCCAGCTTCAGGTAAAGACTTCGTAGCTGCACTTGAAGACAAAATCAAAGAAATCGGCGTAGGTGAAATCGCTACAATCTCAGGTCGTTACTATGCAATGGACCGTGATAACAGATGGGATCGCGTTGAGTTAGCATACAATGCTATCGTAAATGCACAAGGTGAAACAGCAACTGATGCAGTAACTGCAATGGCTGATTCATATGCTAAAGAAGTATACGATGAATTCGTACTTCCAACAATCATTACAAAAGATGGTCAGCCAGTAGGTAAAGTAGAAGAAGGCGACTCAATAATCTTCTTTAACTTCCGTCCTGACCGTGCACGTGAAATGACTCGCGCATTCTGTGACGATGCATTTACAGGCTTTGAAAGAGATAGAGTGAATACTCACTTTGTAACTTTCACACAATACGATATTACAATTCCAAATAAAGAAGTAGCGTTTACACCACAAACACTTACTAACACATTTGGCGAATTCCTTGCAAATGCAGGCAAATCTCAACTTCGTATTGCGGAAACAGAAAAATATGCTCACGTTACATTCTTCTTCAACGGTGGTGTAGAAGATTCATATGAAAATGAAGACCGCGTATTAGTTTCTTCTCCAAAAGTAGCAACTTACGACCTTCAACCAGAAATGAGCGTAAACGAAGTATCTGATAAACTTGACGATGCTATTCGTAGTGGTAAATATGATGTAATCATTTGTAACTTTGCTAATCCAGATATGGTTGGTCATACAGGTAATATGGATGCTGCAGTAAGTGCTATTGAAGCAGTAGATGCAGCTGTTGGTAAAGTAATCACAGCAATTGAAGAAACAAATGGTTATGCTTTCATCTGCGCTGACCACGGTAACGCAGAACAAATGAAAGATTATGAAACAAACGGAGCATTTACAGCACATACTGTAAATCCAGTTCCATTCGTACTTGTTAATTACAAAGAAGGTGTAACTCTTAAAGAGGGCGGTAAACTTGCAGATATCGCACCAACACTTATTGAGATGATGGGTATGGAAAAACCAGCAGAGATGGACGGAGAGTCTCTACTCGTTAAATAAGAATTGGAATTTTTTCGGGGCAAGAGGGCTATTCTTAGAAGAGACGTAAAGTTAATAGGCTATGACTCATATAAAGGTTAAGAAGGCTTAAGCTAAAGTGTGATGCAAATTTTAGAGTACCTAAGCCTAAACATAAGGAGTTAGGTAAGTTAGGCTTCGGGCAGGAATGCCTAACTTAGCCTGATTCATGTAATGAAATAGTGTAATTTTGGTATAAGGTGGATACACTTTGAGTATGATTAGATAAAAAGTGGAGATAATAAAACTTCGATATTTAAGCATGCTGAAAGGAGTTATACACATATGAAAGGTTACATTGAGATTTTGGATGTATTTGCAAGAGAGGTGTTAGACTCTAGAGCTAATCCAACAGTTGAAGTAGAAGTGATTGTTGAAGGAGATTACGTTGGGCGCGCCATCGTACCTTCAGGAGCTTCTACAGGAGAGCTTGAAGCTATAGAGCTTCGAGATGGAGATACTTCTAGATACTTAGGTAAAGGTGTGCAAAAAGCCGTTAAAAATGTCAATGATATCATTGCAGAAGAAGTTATAGGTATGAATGCCCTTGATCAAGCTGCAATAGACAAAGTGATGATAGACTTAGATGGTACACCAAACAAGAGTAAGTTAGGTGCAAATGCGATACTAGGTGTGTCTATGGCAGTGGCAAAAGCAGCTGCAAAAGCACAAAGCATGCCTCTTTATCAATACTTAGGTGGGATCAATGCTAAAGTGCTACCTGTACCTATGATGAATATTCTAAATGGCGGGGAGCATGCCGATAACACAGTAGACCTTCAAGAATTCATGATTATGCCTGTAGGGGCAACATCCTTTAAAGAAGCACTTCGTATGTGTAGTGAGATTTATCACACACTTAAGAAAGTACTTAATGATAAAGGACTGGCTACAGGGGTAGGAGATGAAGGTGGTTTTGCACCAGACCTTGCAACTTCAGAAGAAGTCCTTACACTTATTGTACTGGCAATCGAAAAAGCTGGCTATAAGCCAGGAGAAGAAGTACGCATCGCAATGGATGCTGCAGCATCTGAACTTTATAATGATGTAGATGGTAAGTACTATTTCAAAGGCGAAAGCAAAATGAAAGGTACACAAATTGTACGTACATCCGAGGAAATGGTCGATTACTACGAAAACCTTGTAAATCAATTCCCTATCATTTCTATTGAAGATGGTTTAGGGGAAAAAGATTGGGACGGATGGGCACTCCTAAGTGAACGTTTAGGAGACCGTATCCAATTAGTAGGAGACGATTTATTCGTAACCAATACAAGTATCTTGGAAAAAGGTATCCTCAAAAAAGTGGGCAACTCCATTCTTATTAAAGTCAATCAAATTGGTACACTTACTGAAACTTTCAATGCTATTGAGATGGCGAATAGAGCGGGTTATACTGCAGTCGTATCACACCGCTCAGGGGAATCAGAAGATGCTACCATAGCTGATATTGTTGTTGCAGTCAATGCAGGACAAATTAAAACTGGTGCGCCGGCCCGTGCTGATCGTACCGCAAAATATAACCAACTTCTTCGCATAGAAGAAGAGCTTGGTGAAGTAGCTGAATATAGAGGACTTCGTTCTTTCTTCAATCTTACTAGGTAAACACACAAATAAGACGAAGTATCATAAAATAGTGTCAGAAAGTGCAGCATACTCATTAGAAGAGTATGCTGCACTTTCTTATTATCTAGAGATTGGGGGGCTCCATGCAGAATAAGGGGTATAGATAAAGGGGCTTTAAGGGATTACTAGGAGAGTAGCATATAGTATAAACTGAAAGTCTATGTAAACAAGATAGGAAGTTTAGATAAGGTTGATGTAACAAATAGATTCAATTATAATAAATATTAAGAAAATAATTTCTAAGAAAGAAGGACAAAAAAATGAAATTTAAAGAGTTTAAGTATGAAAGGCCAGACTTCGAAGTTTTCAAAGAGATATTGTCTAAAATGACACAAGAACTCAAAAATGCTGATACAAGCCAAGCACAAATTGAGAAGGTTAAAGAAATTCATCATTATATAAACACCGTTATGACAGAAGCGGATATTGCAACTGTACGTTATACAATCAACACAAAAGATGCTTTCTATGAAGGAGAAAGTGATTATTGGGATGAGTATGCTCCAATGTATGGAGAAGTCATCAATAATTTTGAAGCAGCCATGTTGGATTCTCCTTTTAGAACTGAGTTAGAAGAGGAATTTAGCAAGCAGTATTTTGATATTATGGAAAACTCAAGGCTAACTTTCTCACCAGAGATTATGGAGGAGATGAAGCAAGAAAATAAACTTGTGACAGAATACAACAAACTCATTGCTTCTGCTGAAATTGAGTTTGAAGGTCAGACTTATAATTTATCAGGCCTTAGACCATTTATGCTTTCTAAAGATAGGGAGACAAGAAAACGTGCTCATGAAGCATATTTTAGTTTTTTTGAGGCTCATGAGACTAAGATAGATGAATTATTTGATAAGATGGTACAAATAAGAGATCAAAAAGCTAAAAAATTAGGTTTTAAAGACTATGTAGAGTTTGGTTATCGTCTTATGAATCGTAATGACTACAATAGAGATATGGTAGCAAACTACAGAAAACAAGTATTAGAAGATATTGTGCCTGTAGCAAATGAACTTTATGCACGTCAGGCAAAACGTTTAGGCCTTGACCATTTAGCTTATTATGATGTGGATTTTGAATTTAATAGTGGAAATGCAATGCCACAAGGAGATTCTACATTTATTTTAGAAAATGGTAAAAAGATGTATAGCGAGCTTTCTCCTGAAACAAAAGAGTTCTTTGACTTTATGACAGAGAATGAACTTTTAGATTTAGAAACTAAACCAGGTAAACAGTCAGGTGGGTACTGCACATTCTTCCCAGCTTATAAATCACCATTTATTTTCTCTAATTTCAATGGAACAGCAGGGGATATTGATGTACTAACTCATGAAGCAGGTCATGCCTTCCAAGTTTATCAATCAAGGTGGATTGATGTACCAGGGCTTACTTTCCCAACTTTTGAAAGTTGTGAAATTCATTCTATGAGTATGGAGTTTATCACATGGCCTTGGATGGAAAATTTCTTTAAACAAGATACAGCTAAGTACAAGTATGAACATTTAGGAAGTGCTATTAAATTTATTCCATATGGAATTATTGTAGATGCTTTCCAGCACTTTGTATATGAAAATCCTACAGCTACACCAGCTGAAAGAAAAGCACATTGGAGAGAGCTTGAAAAACAATATTTACCACATAAAGACTATAGTGAATGTGAGCTTTTAGAACGCGGTACATGGTGGTATAAACAAGGACATATTTTTGCATCACCATTCTACTATATTGACTATACACTAGCTCAAGTATGTGCTCTTCAATTCTGGGAAAAAATGAATCACGATAGAGAAGCAGGCTGGGCAGATTATATGCGTATTTGTAAACCGGGTGGTACAAAGTCATTCTTACAATTAGTAGAATTGGCAAACCTTAAGTCACCATTTGAAGATGGTTGTATTAAGAGTGTTATTGGTGAAGCCAGAAACTATCTAATGGGGATTGATGATAGTAAGTTATAGAAAAAGATTAGCTGTGTGCTGTCTATAATAAGTGATTATTTATAAGCAAATAAACATAGTGAAAACAAATTGACAAATTTGATTGAAAATTATATAATTTACTTAACAGACTACATTAATAAAAAATGAAATGAGGTGATTAATATGACAACTATATATTTAAATAGAACGGATGCCATGTTAAACACCTATAAGGTGGAATTTTAATACTTTTTTATTAGTGTTAATTGAACGTGTTTTAAAAAGGCGTATCCGTATAAGGATGCGCCTTTTTGTATGTATAGTTGTCCTAAGATGATGTGTCTATTAAAAATAGAATGATGTCTAGGAGGATGTTTAATGAAGAGGTTCAGATCTATTATTCTACCTATGCAAGGGCATAGTAAAAGTCAGTTACATTGGCTTTATAATACAGTTTCTAATATTGAAGAAAAAGAAAAAATTTTTTCATATGAAGGTTTTAGATTCTGGTTCGCTGGAAGGGGGCATCGTAACTCAGAAAAATTGTTGTTATATGTGGAGATTCCAGCTGCATTGGTAGGGGAGAGGCTAATAAGTAATATGGTACCTTTAGAAAGTTATTTACTAAGCTATCTTTCCCCCATTATTAATGATTTAAGTAAAGAATATGTAAATACAGCTAAAAATGTACGAGAAAAAGCACAATTTTCAGCTCAAGCAGTAAATGAACATGTTATTAAGCGTAATGGGATGCTCTATGATAGTGATACACAATGCTTCATCTTTAAAATTAATTTTACTGTACCCCTTGTGAATGCATTGTCAGTTAATGCGAAATTGGCTATTAAAGCTATACAGGATATTTTAGCGCATATGAAAGACGCAATGAAGCTGCTTAATAAAGAAGAGATTGAAAGGCATCTTTTAACCTATTCAAAGCAACAACAAATTCGTCAGTATATTAAGCAGAACCATTTTTGTGTATTTGTTGCAGATGGCAGTATATTACCAAGAGATAATGGTACAAACAAACCAATGAAAAATGTTATTCCCTTTAACTCGCCTAAAGATTTACGTATAAACATACCATTTTTAGATGGTACAAGTATTTCAGGTATGGGAATTAAGCAAGGTGTAACCGTTATAACTGGAGGGGGATACTCAGGTAAATCAACCTTACTTAATGCTATAGAAATGGGTATTTATAATCATGTACCAGGTGATGGGCGTGAGTTTGTAATTACAGATGATACAGCGCTTAAAATATATGCAGAAGATGGTAGGCCTGTTCATAACATAGACTTGTCGCCATTTTTTAAGTATTTGCCTAATGGTATAGAGATTGATAGGTTTTCAACACTCCATGCTAGTGGAAGTGTATCCCAGGCAGTAAATATTATTGAAGCTATGGGTGGGAAAAGTAGATTACTACTTATTGATGAAGATAGAAGTGCTACTAATTTTATGATTCGAGATGCTAATATACGAAAAATAGTAAAACGTGAGCCTATTATACCATTTACAGATAGAGTTCGTGAGCTGTATACGGAAAGAGAGGTCTCTACTATTTTGGTAATTGGTAGTTCAACTGAATATCTAAGTTATGCTGATACAGTTATCTTAATGGATGATTATATTGCTAAAAATATAACAGATAAGGTAAAAACACTTGACTTAGCAGAGTGCAGGGTGGAAGAAACAAGGGCAAAATGGATGGAAAAAAGGTATCTGATTCCAAAGCAAACCTATGAGCCATTTATTTATTTTAATTATATTTCTAATGAAAATACAAAGAAAATTATCCTTGATGAATACAATGCAGATATTACCTTGCTAACTGCATTAACCTCAGAAAATCAATTAAATACACTGACATACATGATGGAACGTCTTTTAACAGATCAAAATTCGGATAGGGCTGACTTAATGGAGGTCATATATAAACTTTTTGAGGACATGTATTTAAATCAAATAGGTGAGCCTTCTACATCATTTAATTTTAAGATGGAATCATGGTTTGAGGCGGTACGTCCTATAGATGTATTTTGCTGTGTAAGTAGAATGCGCGGGTTAAGCTTTATGAATGAAAAATGATATTTAAAAAGTTCTAGATTATATGTAATCCTTATGTTCTAGAAGGATTTAGGGATAGATGTAAAGAATCTTTGTTATATTGCAATTAGGATAAGCCTATGCTATGATAGAAAGAGCGTAAAACGTATTTAAGGAGGCAAAGCCATGGATATTTTACAAATGGTTGTTGCAGGAGTTTACGTATTAGCAGCGATTGCTATTATCGTTGTTGTATTACTCCAAGAAGGTAAATCTGCAGGACTTGGTGCAGCTTTCGCAACAAATCAAGAGAGTTACTGGAATAAAAATAAAAAACATACTTTAGAGGGTAGATTTGAGCTTTGGACAAAAATCACTGCAGGTGTTTTTGTTGTATTAGCAATCGTTTTAAATATCATCTAAAGGAAAGGAGCTACTTAGGTAGCTCTTTTTTTGTGCAGAAGAATATATGAAAAAGCGACAAAAAGTTATTAAATAATAATTTTTATTTGCATCATAAGACAAAGTTTGCATATAATAAAAGAGAAAAGCAATTTATTTGGAGGTTAATATGTTTCAAGTCATTAGAGATAAAGATAATTGTTACTATAATAGTGTAGATGGAAGTTGGAAACCTTCTAGAACAGGTAAAACCATTAAAATTTTTTCACCTATAGACGGTCAGTTTATTGGTATGGTGCCAAGTATGACAACTGAAGAAGTAGATGAGGTTATGGCATCAGCTAAGGCTGCGCAAAAAACTTGGAAAGAAACACCTCTTATTGAGCGTGCGAAAGTGCTTAATCAAGCAGCTTTCTTATTAAGAGAACATAAAGAAGAAATTGCTAAAGTTCTTGTTAGGGAAATTGCTAAAGATATTAAATCAAGTATTGCAGAAGTAGAACGTACGGCGGACTTCCTTCTCTTTACAGCAGATGCAGCTAAGCAGATGAAAGGTGAAATGTTACAAGCAGATGCTTTCCCAGGTTATGGCACAAATAAAATGTCTTTTATTAGCCGTGAACCGCTAGGAACAGTACTTGCTATTTCGCCTTTCAACTATCCAGTTAACCTATCTACTTCTAAAATTGCACCTGCTTTAGTAGGTGGAAATACAGTAGTGCTTAAGCCACCTACACAAGGGTCTATCAGTACACTCCACCTTGTAAGAATCTTTGAAATGGCAGGAGTTCCAAAGGGAGTTCTGAATACTGTAACAGGTAGAGGGAGTGAAATTGGTGATTATGTGGTAACACATAAAGATGTTGATTTTATCAACTTTACAGGTAGTACAGAAATTGGTCAGCATTTAGCAAGTATTTCTACTATGAAACCACTTCTTATGGAACTTGGTGGTAAGGATGCAGCTATTGTATTAGACGATGCAGACTTAGATTGGGCAGCAAGCAATATTGTATCAGGTGCTTTCTCTTACTCAGGACAACGTTGTACAGCTGTTAAGCGTGTGTTAGTAGATGAAAAGGTAGGGGATACACTGGTAGAGAAAATAAAAGAAAAAGTAGATAAGCTTGTAGTGGGTGATCCATTTGATGAAAAGACAGTCATTGTACCACTGATTTCATCTGCTTCAGCAGACTTCGTAGAAGAACTTATAAAAGATGCTCTCGATAAAGGTGGCAAGCTTCTTGCAGGTGGTAAACGTGAAGGGAATATGATCTATCCAACACTTATTGACCATGTAACTGAGGAAATGAGACTGGCATGGGAAGAACCTTTTGGGCCAGTGTTGCCAATTATTAGAGTAAATGATATAGATGAAGCAATAAGAATCGCTAATGAATCTGAATATGGACTTCAATCTTCTGTATTTACAAAGAATATTGATAAAGCCTTTGGTATTGCAAGAAGATTAGAGGTTGGAACAGTTCAAATTAACAATAAGACAGAAAGAGGACCAGATCACTTCCCATTCTTAGGGGTTAAATCATCTGGTATGGGTACACAAGGTATTCGTTATAGTATTGAAGCTATGACAAGACCAAAAGCAACAGTCCTTAATCTTATAGATCACATATAAAAAGAGGCCTTAGGGTCTCTTTTTTATATTTTAGGGGCGCTCTAAGTTTCTAGAATATAAAGGGGGAGGGAAGGTATTCTTGGTTTCTTTAAGGAGAGTGTACTTCTCACTACTAAATGGAACCTGAGACTTCTAGAAGAAGAAATGTAAAGATAGCTAGCTTATTGTGAAATATTTTAAATAGTATATAATGATGCAAAGATAGCTTGTTTATGCTATAATGAATTAAGGGTAAAATTTTATTTTATTGTACTAATTTAACCTGATAATTCTATAATTGGAGGGGTTATTATGAAAAATAATATAGCGATTACCATCAATAGAGAGTTTGGCAGTGGAGGAAGACTTGTAGGTGAAAAGTTAGCAGAGACTTTAAATATGAAGTTTGTAGATAAGCTCATGTTAACTGAAGCAGCAAAACTTATGGGTGTAACAGAAGAACATCTTAAAAGCTTTGATGAGAAAGCGCCTTCTGTCTGGCAAGTATCGAGTGTCAATATGGGCAGTTATCATGGTATGAGTGTGCCTTATTATTTTTACAGTGTGACAAACAATGATTTATATATTACCCAGGTTAATTTAATTGAAAAGTTAGCAAAAGAAAATAGCTGCATCTTTATAGGAAGATGTGCCAATGTAGTACTTGAAGATTATCCTAAACGTGTATCAGTCTTTTTATATGCAGATAAGGATTTTAAGAAAAGGATGATAGAAGAGATTTATCATTTTACCAATCTTAAAGATGTGGACAAAGAAATTAAAAGAATAGATAAAGAACGTTCTACCTACTATACCAATTATACAGGTTATAAGTGGAGAGACCCACATCAATATGATTTGATGATTAATACAAGCGATATAGGTATAGAAAATACAGTTAAGCTTATACAGTCTTATGTAAAAATGAAATATGGAACAATTTAAAAGAGGGGGAAACGCCTCTTTTTTTGCAGTTTTAAGATATTTTATTTGATGAATGGTAATAAAAATTAGTATAGATGTTAAAAATAAGATATAATAAAGTTTAAAGCAATAAAGAAGAGGTGACGGAATGTCAAAAAAAGAAAAAAACTATGATGAACTTTATCAAACGCGAAAAGAAAAAATTACGCAGTTTATTCATACACCACAATACCAACCTTTAAAAATAAAAGAGTTTGCTATGTTCTTTCATGTATCAACAGAAGATAGACATATACTTGAACAAATACTTGGTGAGTTAGTCGCAGAAGGTAAGTTGATTCGCAATAAACGTGGCAAATTTGTAACACCTAAAGCTTTAAACTTAGTAACAGGTGTTTTTACAGGCCATGCAAAAGGGTTTGGGTTTGTAACTGTAGAAGGCGAAGAGAAGGATATCTTCATTCCTGCATCAGGTGTAAATGGAGCGCTTCATAAAGATACAGTTATGTGCCGTATTACAAGACCAGCAGCAGGTGAGAAGCGTGCAGAAGCAGAAGTTATTAAAATTATTGAACGTGGTCCTCAATGTATCGTAGGAAGATATGAGGAAAGTCAGAATTTTGGATTTGTTGTGCCGGATGAAAGTAAATATGCAAGGGATATCTTTATTCCAAAGAAATTTTCTAAGGGAGCAGTTACAGGCCATAAGGTACTCGTTGAGATTATAGATTGGGCAGAAGAAAAGCGTAATCCAGAAGGTAAGATAGTACAGATTCTCGGGCATATTAATGACCCAGGTGTAGACATCCTATCTATTATTTATCAGTTTGACCTGCCAACAGAGTTTCCAGATGAAGTCATGAGAGAAGTTGAGCAGATCCCAGCTGAAGTAGCAGATAAAGATAAAAGAGGCCGTATGGATCTTAGACATGTGCCGATGGTAACGATTGATGGTGAAGATGCTAAAGACTTAGATGATGCCATCTCTATTGAGAAACTGGAAAATGGTAGATTCCGTTTAGGCGTACACATTGCCGATGTTACCCATTATGTAAAAGAAAAAGCACCATTAGATAAGGAAGCTCTTGAGCGCGGTACAAGTATTTACTTAGTAGATCGTGTTATTCCCATGCTTCCACATAAATTAAGTAATGGTTTATGTTCACTTAATGCAGGGGTAGACCGCTTAGCATTAAGCTGTATTATGGAAGTCGATCAAAATGGTCATGTACAAAGTCATGAAATTGCTGAAACAGTTATTAAGATAGATGAACGTATGAGCTATACACAGGTTAAGAAAATCCTAATGGACCATGATGAAGAGCTTATAGCAAGATATAAAGACTGTGTACCTATGTTTGAAACGATGGAAGAACTTGCAGCTATTTTAAGAGATAAACGTATGAAACGTGGGGCTGTAGACTTTGATTTTGAAGAGACAAAGGTTATTTTAGATAAGGAAGGTCATCCAATAGACATTAAACCTTACGATAGAAACGTAGCAACACGTATTATTGAAGAGTTTATGCTTCTTGCTAATGAAACCATAGCAGAAGATTACTTCTGGCAAGAGAAACCTTTCGTATATCGTACCCATGAGGATCCAGACCCAGAAAAGATTGAAGCATTAGGAGAATTTTTAACGAACTTTGGCTATACAGTAAAAGGTCATACGAAAACCCATCCAAAAGATATGCAGAAAATCTTAGAAGAGATTGAAGGTAAACCAGAAGAAAACATTATTAGTCGTCTTCTTCTTCGTTCTATGAAGCAAGCACGCTATAGTGGTGAGTGTACAGGACACTTTGGTCTTGCTGCTAAATATTACTGTCACTTTACATCACCTATAAGACGTTACCCAGACCTTCAGATTCACCGTATTATTAAATATAATCTACATGGTAAAATGCATGGGGAAAAGGAAAAGAAAATGTTTGACCATGTAACAGAGGTAGCCAAACAATCTTCAATGCGTGAAAGAAGAGCAGAAGAGGCAGAAAGAGAGACCATTAAACTTAAGAAAGTAGAATATATGGAAAGTCATATAGGTGAAATTTTTGACGGTGTTGTGACAGGAACAACTTCATGGGGTATTTATGTAGAACTTCCAAATACAGTTGAAGGCCTTGTTCATGTAAGTGAAATGGATGATGACTATTATATCTATGATGAACCAGGTCATAGATGGATTGGTGAACATACCAAGAAGATTTACCGATTAGGGGATACAGTAAAAGTAGAGCTTTTAAGTACAAATCGTCTTACAAGAACAATGGATTTCCGATTTGTTGATGATGAAGGAGAAGACGAAGAGGAGTAAAAAGAATAAAGAGGATGAAAACGTGCAAAATAACTAAAGTTGCACGTTTTTTTGTATTTTTAAATGGATTTAATTTATTGAAAATAATGAGTAGATTTGATAAGGATGGTAAAAGCTAAATTTAATTTAAATAAACATTAAAACGGTTAATATTATATAAATATTGAATTTGAGTTAAAAAAACGAGAATCTTTACTAAGTGATTGACTTTATAGGAGGCATCTATTAAGATAAAACATGGTAAACAAAATGGGAAATTTATGTCGATTAGGTAAGCGACGTTTTAAATTTTGACAATGATAACAAGATGAGGTGCGAATGAATGGGAATTAGATTAGAAAATCTAGTAGTAAAATTTGGCGATTTTACTGCCATTAATGACTTAACAATTCAGATTCCAAAAGGTAAATTAATTTCACTTCTTGGTCCATCAGGTTGTGGGAAATCAACAACACTCTTTACAATTTGTGGTATTCACAAGCCAACAAGTGGGAAAATCTATTTCGGAGACCGTGATGTAACAGGTCTTGAGCCAGAGAAATTAGGTATTGGTCTTGTGTTCCAAAACTATGCCTTATACCCACATATGACTATTAGAGAAAATATTTTATTCCCTCTTAGAAATTTAAAATGGGATAAAAAAGAAGCAGAAGAGCGCGTACTCGAAGTAGCTAAAATCGTTAAGATTGATGGCCTTTTAGATCGTAAGCCAGGGCAACTTTCTGGTGGTCAACAGCAAAGGGTAGCTATTGCACGTGCACTTGCTAAAAAACCAGAAAACCTTTTATTAGATGAGCCTTTATCAAACCTTGATACAAAGCTTAGAGTAGAAACACGTCAAGAAATTCGTCGTATTCAACAAGAAACAGGTGTTACAGCTATCTTCGTAACACATGATCAAGAAGAAGCTATGAGTATCTCAGATCAAATCATCTTAATGAAAGATGGTAAAATTCAACAAGTATCTACACCTACGGACATTTATATGAACCCATGTAACAAATTCGTTGCATCTTTCATTGGTAGTCCAGCAATGAACTTTATGAGACTTGATGTTAAAGAAGGAGTAGGAACAGTAGAAAAATGCATCTTTAATGGGCTTCCAAAAAATAAAAAATCTATTGATTTAGGTTTTAGAGCGGAAGATATGGAAGTAAGTGAAGATGGATTTGAAACAACTGTTCAAACTGTAGAAGTTTTAGGTAGAGAAAGACTTCTTACTCTAGAATTTAACGGAGAAATTTTCAAAATGCTCGTAGACAAAGAGTTTATGATTGCTGAAGGTACTAGACTTTGTGTAAGACCTAAAGTAGGAAAAGCTTATGTATTTGATACTGAAACAGAGGAGTTCATTACAAAATGCTAAATAATAAAGGGAAAAAGAGTTATAAAGGCTACTTATACTTATTACCAGCCCTGCTTGTATTAAGTGTATTTGTCTTTTATCCAATTATCAATGCTATTGTATTTAGTTTTGATGAAACTAAAGCTGTAGGTTATGTATTTGGTTTTGGAAGTTATAAATATCTATTTGAAGATAAAAGATTCTTACAATCTTTAGTGAATACTGTTATTTATGCTGCAGTTGTGCCAGCTTTATCTGTAGGCCTTTCACTTATGATTGCCAATGCACTTGCAAACCTTAAAAATGAAAAACTTAAAGGGATATTCCAAAGTATTTATTTCTTGCCATATGTAACTTCACTTGTAGCAATTGGGGTTGTATGGTCATGGTTATTTAATGGCCAATATGGTATTATCAACTACTTATTAGGTTTTATTGGAATTGATCCAATTAATTGGTTAAGTGATCCTAACTGGGCAATGCCTGCACTTATTATTTTCTCTGTATGGAAGAGTTTAGCCTTTAATACACTTATTCTTACAACAGGGATTGCATCAATTAATCCGCAGTACTACCAAGCAGCTAAAATTGATCAAGCAACAAGTAGTACTATATTTAGAAAAATTACAATTCCACTTGTATCTCCAATTATTCTTTATACTTATATCATCAGCTTAATTGCTGGATTTAAAGTATATACAGAAGTATTTGTTCTCTTTAATGGACGTACACTTGATGGACGTGTATCAACAGTAGTTATGTACATTATTGATAGATTCTATGGAGATCAAGACTTCCCTCTTGCTTTTGCAGCAGCGGTAGTACTTCTACTTATTATTTTAACAGTAACATTTGTCCAAAGAACAATTGCACGTAATAAGGTGCATTACTAGAAGGAGGGCGTTATGGAAAAGAAAATGAACATAAAAGTAGCATTAAAATATTTTCTTCTAACTTTATTTGCTATTGTAACGCTATTTCCATTCTACTGGATGATGGCGTCTTCACTTAAAACAGCGTTTGAGGTTATTCAAACTCCTCCAACACTTGTGCCAAATGAATTTATGTGGGAAAACTATAGCATTGCTTTAACAATGGCTCCGTTTGCCAGATATTTTATTAATACAGTTATCGTAACAGCTTTAAGTATTGTAAGTTCAGTCATTGTAGCAATTCTTGCTGCATTTGCCTTTTCTCATCTTGAATTTAAAGGAAGAGATTTTATCTTCTCATTATTCCTTGCTTCTATGATGATTCCAGGTGAGGTATTAATTATTACAAACTTTAAAACAATATCAGCATTAAGATGGATGGACACATATCAAGCGCTAGTAGTACCTTATATGGCTAATGTGCTTTACATTTATATGCTTAGAGAATTCTTCCTTAAAATCCCTAAACAACTTTACTTTGCGGCTAAAGTTGATGGAGCAAATGACTGGAAATTCCTATGGAAGATTATGGTTCCGATGGCGAAAGGCTCTATTATTACAATCTGTATTTTAGTAGGGATTAACTCATGGAATTCATTCTTATGGCCACTTCTTGTAACAAACAAAGAAGAAATGAGACTTTTATCAAACGGTCTTACAGCATTCCAATCAGATGCAGGTAACCGTTATGAGCTCTTAATGGCAGCTTCTACAATTATTACGATTCCAGTTATGATTGCCTATATCTTCCTTCATAAGAAAATTATGAACGGTATTACTGTAGGCGGCGTTAAAGGTTAAAATTTATATACATTTATATAAATTACACAAATAAACTTTGTATGAGGTGAAAACAAATGAAAAGAAAACTATTTGCATCTGCAATGACAGGTATTCTTGCTGTTTCTGCATTAACAGGTTGTGCGTCAGGTGAAGTAACTCCTAATGAAGGAAATGAAGCACCAGTTGCAATCGAAATCCCAGATATGACTGAGCCAACATCAATTGAAATGTGGCACTTTATGTCAGGAAAACAACAAGAAGTTCTTCAATCAATTATTGATGAATTTAACGCAACAAATAACATGAATATTACTGTAAGTGCAGTAGCACAAGGTAAAATTCCTGATCTTAACAAAAAAGTAATTGCAGCAGAACAGTCAAATACTTTACCAGCAATTATTAACGTATACCCAGACCTTGCTACAGGCCTTATTGAAAAAGGTGCTATTTATGATATTGGTGCTTTTGCATCACATCCTGAAGTTGGTATGGAAGCAGAACTTAAATCAGATTTCGTTGAGGCATTTATTGCTGAAGTATCACAATGGGATGGCAAACTTTATGGTATGCCAATGACAAAATCAACAGAAGTTATTTATGTAAATAAAACATTATTAGAGAAAATTGGTTATACAGAAGCAGATGTTCAAGGTATGACAATGGATAAATTAGCAGAGATTTCTAAAGCTGCTAAAGAACAACTTGGTATTGCAGGTTTTGGATATGATAGTGGTTCAAATGGATTTATTTCTACATTAAAAATGGATGGTAAAAATTTCGTAGATCTTGATGGAACAATCAATATAGATAATGAATGGGTTAGAACATTCATGGACTTCTATAAAGAGCAAGTAACAAACGGTTACTTCCGTACTCCAGGTGAAGATGGTTTCTTATCAGGACCATTCTCTAATCAACAAATGTTAATGTACCAAGGATCAACAGCAGGTGCATCATTCATTGATACAAATGGTCAATTTGAATTAATCGCTGTAGAACCAGCTTACTTTGAAGGTAAAGACAAAGCAGTTATCCAACAAGGTGGTTCATTATTTGTAACAACTGATGTAACACCACAAGAACAATATGCTGCTTACGAATTTATTAAGTTTGCAACAAATACAGAAAACACAGCTAAATTTGCAACAGAAACAGGATATCTTCCAGTACGTAAATCAGCTGCAGAAACAGATATCGTTAAAAATGTATTAGCAGACCCAGAAGCTGTATATGCAAAAGTATACCCGGTAGCTCAAACAGCTTTAGGTTATGCTTACTATACACCAGCAGTTAACAATGCACAATCAGCACGTAGCACAATTCAAGAAAAATTTGAAGCATACGTAAATGGTAACATTACAGATATAGAAGCATTCATCCAAGAATCTTTAGCAGAAGTTGGTACATCAATCCAACGTCAATAATAATAGAAAAGCCACAAGTCTTTGAAATATAAAGGCTTGTGGCTTTTATTTTTACTTTTTTATTCTCACATTATCTAAAAGTTATCTTAAAATGATTGAACTAATAGATAAAATCAACAAGCTTATAAGGAAATATAATAGATAGATTTTATTAAATATCCATAAATAATAATTATAAACTTGTTTATAAATTTAGTTGTAAAATCAAATCTGCTTGATATATAATTTACATATATATATTTGCCTAATTGTATCTATCAAGCATGATTGCTAGATACATTAGGTAAATGATAATTGTCAAGAATTTTTTTAGGAGATAAAAGTATGTCAAAGAAATTTAGATTTAAAAATAGGGTAGCTCTGTGTTTAGCAGGTTCAGTCTTTTTAGGCACAGCAGGGTTACCGAGTATATCTGTAGCTGCTATGGAAGGACAAAGTAGGTTTCTTGATACAAAGGGGCACTGGGCGTCTGATGCTATTGAGAGAATGAGTGAGTACCAACTTGTTAATGGTTATAATGGTTTATTTAGACCGAGCGACCCAATTACAAGAGGGGAGATGTCCATTATTATTGACCATATTATGGGATATCAAAAAGAGGCAGACAACATTTTTATTGATTTAGAGGAAGCCTTCTATACAGATGCAGTGCTCAAAGCTTATGAAGCAGATCTTTTACTTGAGGCAAATGGATTAGTACGTCCTAAAGATAACATTACACGTGAAGAAGTAGCTTTTATGGTGTACAATGCTTTTGATATTGAGTCAAGTCAAGAAGTTTTGAGCTTTTTAGATTCAGACCAAGTTTCACCTTGGGCTATGGAGGCAGTAAATGCTTTGGCAGCAGAAGGGATTATTGTAGGAAGTGAAGGAAAATTTAATCCTCAAGCTCCTATTACACGTGCAGAGGCTGTAACTATTTTAAATAGACTTTTAACAGGGTATTATAATGAAGAAGGTACTTATACAGGTGAAGTAAATGGAAAAGCTGTTATTAGTACTTCAGATGCAAATTTAAAAGATGTCGTGATTAAAGGCGATCTTATCATTGCCGAAGGTGTTGCAGAGGGTGATGTAGTTTTAGAAAATGTTGTAGTAGAGGGAAGAACCATTATTAGAGGTGGTGGTGTTAACTCTATTAAGGTACAGGGAGATTCTAAACTTGGTGATGTCCTAATGGCAAAAGAAGGTTCAGCTGTACGTTTAGCTGTATCAGATTCTTCAAAAGTTAATGATGTAACAGTTGGCAAGCAAGCAACCGATGTTGTGGTAGAGGGGCCGATTGATAAAGTAAAAGTAGAAGCAAAAGGTGCAAAGCTGACTGTTCAAAATGCTGATATTCAAGCCATTGAAATCGTAGCAGAAAATGCAAAAGTAGAACTTAAAGGGAAATCAGATATAAACGAAGTTGTAATTAATGAAGATGCAGCCAATACACAAATTGATGTGGCAAAAGATGCAAAAGTGAAAACAGTAAATGCAGAGGCAAAAGCAACTATTGACGGTGCAGGTAAAGTTTCAAAGGTAAATGCTAATGCCAATGATATTGTTGTAAAAACAGAGGGTACTGAGGTTAAAGCAGAAAAAGGAACGACAGGTGTTATGGCAGGAAAGGAACCTGTAAAAGGTGGTACTTCTTCAAATACAAGTAAACCAAGTAGTTCAGGTTCTTCAAGTTCTTCAGGATCATCAAGTGGACCTGGGTCTTCAAACAATAATAAACCAGAAGAAAAACCAGAAGAAAAACCAGAAGAACAGCCTTTAAGTATTGATAAAGTAGAATCTGTCAAAAATGGTTTAGTACGTGTAACACTTAATAGACCATCTGATAAAGAACTAACAAAAGACCAGTTTAGTATTATTTGTACTGGTGCTGGGAAAGATATGACAGTGTTAAGTGTAAGTACAAAAGATAATAAAGTTTATGACTTAACAACAAGTTATTTTGATGATAATACATACAGCTTAGGTATTATTTTAGAGGATGGAAAACTTATAGAAAAAGATTTCGTAAGTAAGTATGACTGTCCAGCTATTACTTCAACAAAGATGATGCGTGTAGATGAAAACAATGCCACATTTAGTTTTGTTTCTGATACACCAGGTAACTTCTATTATGGGTTGAGTAAAGACGCTATGGCAAGAACTGCATTCGATGAGGAACCAACAGCAGAAGAGCTTATAGAAAAAGGAATACACGCAGAGATGAACCTTCATCTTAATACACTTCAAATAGGTTCTTTAGATGCACAGACACCTTATACTTTATATTATGTAGCAGTGGACCAAGAAGGCAAGGTAACACCAGTTAAGAGCATTCAAATTGCAGCTGAGCCTATTAAAGCACCAGAGGAAAGCCTTATTACTATTGAAAGTGCCAAAGGATTTGCAATTCTAGGAGCTGACGTTTCTGAAGAAATGGCTGGGTTTGACATTGTATTAAGTGAAGCAACTCAAGAACCATTAACAATAGAACAATTCGAGATAACTTGTCCAGCAGAAAGTGATTTAACTCTTGGTAGAGTAGAAACAAAAGATAATAAGAAATATACTGTCTACATGAAACCTAGTTATATGTTTAACTCTGGAAATACTTATACAGTAACTATTCGTTTTAAGGATAATACAGTAGCTACAAAGGATTTCTACGGAGATGTTGAAGCACCGGTTCTTTCACGTGTAAACTTAGTTGCAACTACAGGTAGTGCGTTACAAGTAGAGTTTAACTCAAACGAAGGTGGAACAATATATTATAAAGTTTTAGAGTGGGACCCAGAAATTCATGGAACAAGTAAGCCTAAAGATGCTACTGAAATCTATGAAACTGGCTATTCTAAAAAAATAGATTTTGGCTTTAACCGTATTGAAGGTATAATGGCTAAGGAAGGACAAGCATTCTGTTTCGCAACAGAAGATGCTCTTGGAAATCGTACTTTTAATTATGATTATTACAAAGTTCCAGCATATGTGCCTACACCTGAGGCTCCAGAAGAGGATAAAGTAGAAATTGTTAATATTACAGCTGAAAGAGATGGAAGTATTACAGTAACTGTAACATTTAATAAGCCTGTTCCATTTAGCTCTATCAAAAATAATGTACAAATAACAAATATTATTGGTGGCCCAAAACTTATGACAACAAAAACAATGGACGGAAACGGAACTGAATCAGATACTGTGCATTTTAAAATCATGGATCCAAGTATCAAATTCCCTACTGGAGAACATACTGTTAGATTCGAAGTTGATGGGGAACTTATTGAAGGCAAGTTTACAAATGATGTAGAAATCTAATAAAAACTAATATCTATTGAAATGTAAGAAATAGAAAAAAAGAGCGTATCTCAAAACTAATTATCTAGTTTTAAGACACGCTCTTTTTTCTACTCTTCTATCCATGATGTTTCTAGTTATATATAAAAGAAAATTTCGTAACTTAGAGTATATAAATTACAAAGTTAAAGTAAATAAATATGATGAGAAAATTTCGAGAAAAGAATTATGAATTACAAAGCATTATACAGAAAGTATAGACCACAAGGATTAGAAGGAGTAGTAGGTCAAGAACATATTGTAAAGACACTTACTAATCAAATTCAGAATCAAAGAGTGGCTCACGCATATCTGTTTACAGGTTCAAGAGGGACAGGAAAAACATCAATTGCTAAGATTTTTGCTCATGCTGTAAACTGTGAAACACCAATTAATGGGTCTGCATGTAAAACTTGTGCTACTTGTAAAAGTGTTGCAAGTGGTGAAGCAATCAATATTATTAAAATGGATGCGGCATCAAACAATGGTGTAGATAACATCAGAAATATCAATGAAGAAGTAATGTATACTCCTGCAGTAGGTAAGTATAAGGTTTATATCATTGATGAGGTACATATGTTATCTACAGGAGCATTTAATGCACTTTTTAAAACATTAGAAGAGCCGCCAGCACACGTAATCTTTATTTTGGCTACTACAGATCCTCAAAAAATTCCTGTAACAATCTTTTCTAGATGTCAAAGATACGATTTTAGAAGACTTACAATGCCAGAAATTTCAGGGGCATTAAAAAAGTATATGGAGCTAGAATGCGTAGACATTGAAGATACTACAGTAGACTATATTGCAAGACTAGCGGATGGGGCATGAGAGATGCTTTAAGTATTTTGGAACAGTATATGTTATTTTTTTTTGATGAAAAGATGACATGCGAAAAAGTTCTGAAGTTACTAGGGGCAGTAGATAATAAGGAAGAAACCTAAAACAATTTGTAAATGATTTAGTTACACATATGCGAAATGTAATGGTGGCAAATAGCACTAAAAATGGTGTGGGTGTATTAGATTATAGTGTTGAGTATATCGAGAGATTAAACGACCAGGCAAAAGACATGAGTATGAATACCGCAAAAGTAATAATGAAAGAATTGTCGAAGTTAGAACAGGAGATAAAGAATTCGACAAATCAAAAGGCATCTTTAGAGGGTGGATTACTAAATATGTGTGATCTTCAAATGCCAGAACTTCATGAAAAACATCCATCAGAAAATTTAGTAGCAAGAGTTTATGGACTAGAAGCAATTTTAAAGCAACTAGTGAGTGGAGGAGTTCTTCAAGCTGAAAAAGTTGTAAATCAAGAACCATCAGTAGAAATTAAAACTGAGCCAATATCATAGTTAGTAGTCGTGCCAAATGTAAGTAGTCAAGAGGTTAAAGAAGAAGGAGTTGAGGGCTTAGAATATATGTTAAAAGCTAAAGAAGTTGAGGAAGTTGCAGAGACTCAGGCTAAAGCAGGGCAATGGTTCTGTCTTGTAACAGAAGACAAACTAGGCAATGATATGAGCCTTATTTGAATATAAACAAGTAGAAGCATATGTGGAACCAGAGCCAGAAAAACCAGATACGATAAAAATAATAGATATAAAACCAGGTGTAGATTATGTAGAAGTAACATTTAATCAAGTAGTTAAAATCCAAAATAAGTGACCATATGTGCCTGAAATTACTAATATAGGAGGAAAAGGGTCATATGAGATAACATACAAAGGTGGCGATCATTCTACTGGATCTAATGTTGTAATCATTAGGATTATAAATACAACTGACGTAAAGATACAACCTGCAGAACATAAGGTACGAGTTTATATTGATGGTAAACTATATGAAGGTACATTTACAACAACAGAAGTGATTGGCTAAGAGAGTATTAGCCTAATAGAGAACGTATTATAGATGATGATAGAATGAAAAATGGACAGATTAAATAAAAATATCTTTTTTAGGTAGAGTTTTATAACTCTGCCTTTCATTTTAGTAGTAAGCTAAAACGTTAGCAAGTATTAGATATACAAGGATATAGGCTATTTTAATAAGTTGAAGAGCTATAGAATATATGGTACTATTAGGACATTAGAAAACTTATAGTATAAATATTTTCTTATAAAAGATATATAATATATAGAATATAAGTAATCAAAAATATTAAAAGGCATGTAAAGATACCGTTAAGTCATTGAATGCCAATAATAGAACTTAATAAAGGAGTTGCCTTAGGGCAACTCTTTTATTAAGTGAATAGTATTCATTATAGGGAGAAGAAAATGAAAGTAAATAAATCAGTTATACAAGAAATTATTAATAAGATAGAGGAATATGATACAATTGCTTTATTTAGACATGTTTACCCAGATCAAGATTCTTATGGGAGTCAGGTCGCACTTAAAAATATGATCGAAAAAAGTTTCCCGGGAAAAGCTGTTTACTTAATGGGAAAACATGATGAAGATTTAAGCTACATTGGTAAGATGGATGAGCATCAAGAAGAAATTGTACTAGATGAAAAGTGTTTAGCCATTATTCTAGATGTAGGTGATTCTTACCGTGTAGATAATCAAGATTATAAAAAATGTGGTTATGTGATTAAAATTGATCATCATAGGCCATTTGAAGAAAGATTTGAAGATTTGTCATGGGTAGATATTGAGTATCCAGCGACAAGTTTAATGCTTGTAGACTTACTTATCGAAAGTGAAGGGCGCCTTCAAATGGATAAAGTAGGTAGAGAAGCATTATACATTGGTATTATAGCGGATACAGGACGTTTTGCCTTTGTCTCAAATCCTACACAAATCTTTGAAAAAATTGTTCACATTACTTATGACCTAGATACAAAACCACTTTATGCAGCATACCATAAACGTAAGTTGAACGAAGTACAGTTTACAGGATATATTTATAATAACTTTGAGATTCGTAAAAATGGTGTGGCCATTCTTAAAATCCCAAGAGAAGTATTAGAAAAATATAATATGAATTATATGGTGGCAGCACGTATGGTTAATACGCTTCAAGATATTGATGGTATCGTAAACTGGCACTTCTTTGCAGAAACACCAAGTGGACAAATTATGAGTGAGTTCCGATCAAACGGACCATGTGTAAATGAAATTGCAGCTCAATACGGTGGAGGAGGACACTTCTTAGCAGGTGGTGCTACACTTGATAGCTGGGATACGGTTGAAGCTATTATTGCTGACTTTGAAGAAAATTGTGGGAAGTTTAAAGCAGAAAATAAATAAGAGATAGATCGCTTGAGGACGCAAGTCTTAAAGCGGTCTATTTTTTATGTAAAAATAATAAGATGTCTTAGAGAGGGGGAATAAGATGGCGCATTTAGGTTACTCGGTATATGTCTCTACTTTTAGTCAGCAGAAGGTATTTCTTAGAGCGTTAGAGGATAGGGATTTTTATGTTTTCACTTCTTTACATATTGTCGAAGAACGGAATGAGCATTATAAACAGCAGGCAGAAGATATGCTTAGATGGCTAAAATGTAAAGGCTTTAAAGTTATAGCGGATATTTCAAAAAGGACATTAGCTTTCTTTGGGGAAAGGGATGTGGTAAAACTCGCAAAACGGTTAGGCATTACGGTATTACGGATAGACTATGGATTTAGCGAAGAAGAGATGATAGGGCTAGCTAAGGATTTTCCAATAGCGTTTAATGCTAGTACAATGCCCCTACCTTTAGTAAGAAAGCTTAAGCAGGTATCACCACAGATTTTTGCAATTCATAATTATTACCCTAGAGCTTATACAGGGCTTTCAACAAGGCAATTTCAACAAATCAATGGGGAGTTAGAAAAAGAAGGTATAGAGGTAGTAGCTTTTATTCCGAATAGCCACAAGAGTAGAGGACCTATTTATGAAGGCCTACCTACTTTAGAACATGAAAGATATGAGACGTCGGCAGTGAATTATTTTGAGATGAAGCTGGATTTAAAGGTGGCACATATTGTATTAGCAGATTTAGGTCTAGAAGTTTTAGATGAGAAAATTATACAGGAATATGAGACAAATAAGGTAGTGAGTATACCTTGTATAATAGATAAGAAATTTGAATATCTATATAACCAAGTTTTTACTATTAGAATAGATTCTCCAGATTGTGCCTATAGGTTGCAAGAATCACGAGAATTTGCTACAGCAGGAAGTATTGTGGAACCTTTTAATTGCCAAGATAGAGATATAGGATGTATTACTTGTGACAATCTAAATTATGGAAGATACTCAGGGGAGATACAAATTATAAGGGAGTGTCTACCTAGAGATGGAAGAGTGAATGTTATAGGTAAAATAGATAAAGATTATTTAGGACTAACAAAGTTTATTCAAAATGGATGTCAAATCCAATTCATAAAAGGAGAGGGTTAAATGAAGAGAAAATTGTTAGCAAAAGGGGCAGCATGGACTCTAGTATGTACATCTATTCTAGGAAGTACAACCTTATATGCAAAAGAAGAAGTAGTAGGAAGTGGACAGATTACACAGCGCACATTGCCAGAGAGGGGAAGTTCAGCTTCGACTATTATTAATAACAGAGAAAGCTTTAAAGCTTATAAAGGGCAGGGGACGCTTTATTTGACATTTAATCAGGTAGCGCATGCAAAGCTCTATATTAATGGAAAAGAAGTAGATATAAGTAAGTTTATAGATCCTCATAGTAATCAAACTGTTGCAATAGATATTTCAGATCTTGTTCAAAATGGGGATAATACACTGCAGATATCCGAAATAGAACCTTATGGAGCCACAATAGAAGTGAATATGGCCTACCCTACATTAAGGGAAGGAACACCTGAAAGTGTAGGTGTCGATAGTAAAGTATTTGAAGTCATTGACCGTATTTTAGAAGCTGAAATAGAAGCAGGAGGCATACCTGGGGGTCAGCTATTAGTAGCAAAAGATGGTGTCATTATTAAGAATGAAGCTTATGGCGTTATAAAGGCTTATGATCATAGTGGAAAAGTAGAACATAGTATACCTGTTACAAAAGACACCCTGTATGACTTAGCTTCTAATACGAAAATGTATGCAACTAATTATGCTGTGCAGAAGTTAGTATCAGAAGGTAAGCTGGATATAGATATGAAAATTAGTGAAGTTATTCCAGGTTTTGCACAATTTGATGAGAAAAAGGAACAGTTGACATTAAGACATTTACTCACGCATACAGCAGGTTTTATACCAAGTCCTAAGTATTCAGATGATAGCTATCTGCATCCTGTAGAAATAGATGGACAAATAGTCAATTTACTTGATCAGAATAATGATGGAAAAAATGATGTCTATACGCAAAATCCAGATGAGATTTTAGAAATGATTGAAAGAACGTCTTTAGAATATACGCCAGGTAGTAAAAATGTTTATTCAGATGTGGATTATATGTTACTAGGGCTTATTGTAGAGCAGGTAAGCGGGCAGAAATTTGATGTTTTCTGCCAGGAACAGATCTTTGGGCCATTAGGTCTTACGCATACCGTTTTTAATCCTTTGCAAAATGGGTTTAATAAAGACCAGTGTGCAGCAACAGAAATATTTGGCAATACAAGAGAGGGACATGTAAACTTCCCTAACATTAGAACGGAAGTTGTACAAGGTGAAGTACATGATGAAAAGGCTTACTACAGTATGGGTGGTGTAGCAGGTCATGCGGGACTCTTTAGTAATGCAGGTGATTTGGCTGTACTTATGCAAGTTATGTTAAATGGAGGAGGTTATGGTAACGTAGAACTTTTTGATCAGAAAACCATAGATACTTTTACGGCCCCTTCTAAAACGAATGATACTTATGGGTTAGGTTGGAGAAGGCAGGGAAATGGCGCTTATGCATGGTCCTTTGGGGATCAAGCACCTGATTCAACTATTGGGCATACAGGTTGGACAGGAACAGCAACAAGTATTGATAAAGAAAATGATTTAATCATTGTATGGCTAACCAATACCAAGAATACACCTATTGCAGACCCGGCTAAAGATGTAAATAGGATGGAAGGAGATGCCTTCCAGTTTGACGCAGCAGGTACTTTAAGTACACTTGTCTATGAAGGCATTATTGGAACCAGTGAGGAGGCTTTAGAAGAGTCTTTACTTCAGATGTCACTAGATCGTAGTAGTTTTTTGAAAGAAGCTATAGAGAAAGATAAGAATTGCACAGAAGCGGATTATAAAGCTACAGTTGCACTAGCTGATGTACTTGTGAAAAAAGCTGAGAAGGAAAAAGATAATAAGGAAGTGTTAAGAAGGGCAAAGCTGGCTTATGAAGCTTTACCAGATCATTCATTAAAGGAAGCATTGGGTGAGCGACTAAGTAAACTTAATGATTAAAGAAGACAAGAAAAAGGTGATAAAGTATGGAATAAGCTAATAAGCTAATTAAGTAAGGGGGGTGATTTATTTACATGCTACAATTATCTAAAATGATGACTGAAACACGTAACCCTAAGACACTAGAACTTGATGCTATGTCTACGACGGATATTTTGCATGTCATGAATGAAGAAGATAGACTACTTGCCGAGGCTATTGCTAAAGAGCTTGGACCAATTGAAAAAGCAGTAGAAACTATTGCAGCTTCTTTTGAAAAAGGTGGCAGGCTGATTTATGTAGGAGCAGGGACAAGTGGAAGGCTAGGACTCTTAGATGCAGTAGAATGCCCACCGACGTTTGGAACAGTGCCTGAGCAGGTAGTTGGTTTACTAGCAGGAGGGTATAAAGCGTTTGTAAAGGCAGTTGAAGGAGCAGAAGACAGTAAGGAACTTGGAAGAGGTGACCTTGAAATCATTAAGCTTACAGACAAGGATACAGTAGTAGGAATTGCAGCTAGTGGCCGGACACCCTATGTAGTGGGTGCCCTAGAGTATGCTAATAGTGTAGGTGCTCCTACAGTAGCGCTTGCCTGTAATAAAGAATCTGAAATAGGTAGGGTTAGTAAGATTGTTATTGAAGTAGTGCCAGGACCGGAAATTCTAACGGGTTCTACAAGGCTTAAGGCTGGAACTGTTCAGAAGATGGTGCTCAATATGCTTTCTACCGTCTCCATGATTCGTGTAGGTAAAGTTTATAAAAATCTTATGGTAGATGTACAGCAGACTAATGAAAAGCTTCATGTAAGAGCAGAAAATATTGTAATGGAAATTACAAGCTGTGACAGAGTAGAAGCCAGGAATTACTTAAAGGAAAGTGAAGGCAGTATAAAAGTGGCTATTATCATGTATCTTGTAGGCTGCAAAAAAGAAGAGGCACTAGAAAAGTTAGAGAAGGCAAAAGGACATATTAGGGAAGCAATTAAGTTATAAAGATTAGGGGGATTGTTATGTCAAATAAAGAATTAGTAAGTAAGTTGGTTGAACTGATTGGGGGAGCTTCCAATATTGCTACAGAAACCCACTGTATGACAAGGCTTCGTATTGATGTAAAGGATATGAAAAAGGTAAACGGTGAAGAGATTAAGAAAATACAAGGTGTATTAGGACTTGTCATGCAAGAATCTAATATTCAAGTGGTACTAGGACCGGGAAAAGCAAAAAAATGTGAAGAAATACTTAAAGCAGAGTATTTAGGCAATGAGGCCAATATACAAAAAATAGGTGACTGGGAAGCTAATAAAGCGGCTGTTAAAGGTGGACAGAAAAATAATAAACTAAAAAATGCACTAAAAGTCATTGGTGAAATTTTCATTCCTCTTATTCCCGCTATTATAGCAGCAGGACTTTTCAATGGATTTGCTGGCCTTATTACTAACCTTCAAAGTGGAGGGACATTACCTGCAAATGATGTTTGGAATACCATTGGCACTTTCTTATCTTTAATGGGTGGGGGATTCTTAGGTTATTTTACAATTTTTACAGGTATCAATGCAGCTCAGAAATTTGGGGCAACACCTGCACTAGGTGGTATGCTTGGGTCTATGTCTATTATGACGCAAGTAGATGAGATTGCTAAAATTTTTGGCCTGTTTAATGAAGAATCCCCTCTAAATTCCATTCTTAGAAATGGTAAAGGCGGTTTGATTGGGGTGATTATTGGTGTCTATATTTTGGCCAAGATTGAAAAGGCAGTACGTAAACATATACCAGATGTATTAGATTTGATTCTTACACCAGTTATTACATTGATTTTGACAACTGCTGTTTTTGTTTTTGTGATTATGCCGGTATCAGGTGTAGCATCAGATTGGCTTATTGCAGGGCTTAATCTGCTTATTAATTCAAGTAACCCAATTGTTAGTCTGATTTCGGGCTATGTACTCGCAGCACTTTTTTTACCAATGGTGCTTCTCGGCCTTCATCATGGGCTTATCCCAATTTATGCAATTCAGCTTGAAGCCTTAGGTGGCGTTACGTTATTCCCAGTACTTGCTATGGCGGGTGCGGGTCAAGTAGGTGCTGCTATTGCCATTTATTTTAAAGCTAAGAAGGTAAAAAATGAAAGAATGAAACAAGTTATTGCAGGTGCTATTCCAGCTGGTATTTTAGGTATTGGTGAACCACTTATTTATGGTGTGACTCTTCCAATGGGTAAGCCATTTATTACAGCAGGACTCGGTGCAGGTTTTGGTGGGGCTTATGTTATGCTAACAAAAGTTATGGCAACAGCATGGGGGCCATCAGGACTAGTAGCTGTACCACTTATGAAACCAGAATGTATGCTTAATTTTGTAATAGGTATTTTAATCTCTTATATAGGAGGCTTTATTATTACTAAGATTTTTATTAAAGATGAAGATGTAATGCGTGTATAAGTAAAAAAGAAAGAGCTATAAATAGATGGGTTTACTTTGAAGAAGGAGCTGTTGCACAACGGCTCCTTTTTGGTATTTTAAGCATTGTAGTAGAGTATAATAGGGGGTAATGTATAAAATTACAAGGTGATGCACCTAAATCATCCTTTAGACTGTCTAATGTATGTAAGGCTTATACGGAAGAAAGGAAATATACTATGGAATTACTTATAAAAAAAGCCATGAAGGGTGATGCTGAAGCGTTTGTACAGCTTATGGAGCTCAATGAAGTTTCTATGTACAAGACAGCAAAAGCAATTCTTGATAATGAAGAAGATATTGGAGATGCCATTCAAGAGACTATTTTAGCGGCATATAAAAATATCCATACTTTAAAAAAGGCCCAGTACTTCAAAACTTGGCTTATAAGAATACTCATTAACAAATGTAAAGATATCATAAAAAAGAATCAAAAGATAATATTGATTGAAAGCTATGCAGAAGAAGGATGTGACGAAGCAATAAATGCTCAGTTAGAAGTAGATTCGTGTCTTGAAATGCTTTCTAATGATCAGCAGACTGTGCTAAATCTATATTATCATCAAGGTTTTAATACAAGAGAGATTGCCGAGCTACTTGGAGAGAATGAAAATACAGTCAAATCGCGTTTAACGCGCGCTAAGAGCTATTTCAAAAAAATCTTTTTAAAAAGCATACAAGGAGGTTTTTAGAGTGAATGATCATTTTGATTTAGATAAAGAAATAAAAAATAGAGTAAGTAGAAATGAAGAAATACCGGAGTCCGTTAAAACAAAAACTAGGCTAGCATATAAGGAGATTAGGGCAATGCATAAACATAACAAAAAAGCAGGCAAAAAGAAATGGATTGTAGCAGCAGGGATACTAGTGGCAACTGGTATTACTCTACAAACACCACTATTAGCAGATATTAAGGCATTATTCTTTGAAGGAAATTATAAAGGAGTGGAATCTGCTATAGATAAAGGGCATCTTCAAAGTGTAGAAGGAGCTGTTTCTGAAAGTAATGGGATTACTATAGAAGTAACTGAGGCGCTTATTGATCCAACAATCATTCACCTTAGACTGATTTTAAGGGCTGAAGATCCAAAGTTGCTACAGAAATTTAAATATGATCAGCATACAATACAATTTGTAGATCAGTTCAATATTACAGATGACCAAGGAAGAGTTATCCAAGAAATTCATGATGAAGGTGTTTATGCCCCTTCTCATATAAATGAACAAGGTAAAGAAGTACATTTACTCTCTTCTTCCACGGAACAGGTTAGTACAAATAAATTAAATGAGGGAGAAATCCAGATCGATATGATTTTAAACTCATCTGAAGGAAATTATAAAGATATAAAAGGTCTAATACTACAAAGTAATCAACTCAATAACTTTAGCGGAAGTTGGGTGCTGAATGTAACATTTCCTTCGGAGATGACTGAAACTCAAGAGACTACCTATGAGGTATCTAAACCAAATAGCCAAATTGAATTAACAAGTGCCATAGCCATGAAAACAGGAGTGAAAATTGACTGTATTATCAAAGTTCCAGTAGATGAGAATGTTGTAAATGGGAAGATAGTGGGGGAAGATGGAACAGTTTTCACTACAGGTCGTGCAGGGTGGATGGAAAGTAGATCTAAGGGAGAACGAGTGGTCTTAACTTTTGAAGCACTAGAAGAGGAATTAGGTGATCGTTTCACACTCTATATTCCAACTCGAGATGGAGAAGAAAGTATTACTTTAACAAAAGTTCTACGATAGTTAAAAGGTCTAATTATAAAATGCAAAAAATAAGGAGTAGATTTCATAGCAAAGTCCACTCCTTATTTTAATGTAAAGGGGCTTCTTTTTATTCCTCTACATGGTGAGAGGAGATAAATTCTTCTGGTGAAACATGATGGAGTAAAAGTTGTATATGAAAAGGTCCTGGGTCAGGGGCTTGTAAGTGTTTGTAAATAATAAGAATGCCTATAAGTAGAGCACTTAGTTGTACATAGAGCTCGGGTGTAAAGAACCAGCTAGTAATGATGAAGGTAATCATAGTCAGAATGACACGAGTGGAACAAGGATTGATAATAATGACACATGAAAAAATAATAAAAATGAGTGCAAGAAGCAGTACAATATAATTTTTTGGAGTAAGTGCCATAAGAGAGCCAAAGGTTACCGCGATACATTTACCACCTTTTCCAGCAAGCATAGGGGAGAAGGCGTGCCCAAGTATAGGTGCTAAAATAAGTAAGAGCGTCCATATAGAATCTAAGCCTATAAGAGATAGACCTAATACAACAGGGAAAAACCCTTTTAAAATCTCTAAGAGTGTACATAGAATCCCAAGGCTTTTTTGTAATCTAAAGGCATTAGCTCCACCTGGGTTTGCATCTGGATGTAACGTTCTAATATCCTTCTTAAGTAGAAGCATAGGTAATAAGTAGGCATACATAATAGAGCCTGATAAAAAGGCTAGTAAAACAACAATCAGTTTTATAAACATACAGATCCCCCTTAAGAGTGCATTAAAATATAGTCACAAATATCAGAAGTAGCTTTATGATTAAGAGTACGTGCTTGAGCCTTAAGCATTTGGTTTAAAAAAGCTGGATCTTCTAGTAAACGTTTACAAGCTGTAAGGGCTTTATCTGGTGTATCACCATCAAGAGAGAGGAGGTGCTTAGTAAAAAAGGCTTTATTGCAAGTTTCACAACCTGGTATAGGTGTAAGATGGACAAGAGGAGTGAGGGATACCACAGCTTCAGTAGAGGTAAGTCCACCTGGTTTAGTAAGGAGTATATCAGATGCTTTCATAAGGAGTGGGCTATAGTCTATGAATTTCTTAACATAAATATGGTTTCCTAAATGATTGAGCTCTGTATAAAGCTGATCATTATGACCACATACAATAAAGAAATTGACATCTTTTAAGTTTTTAGTAAGGTGTATAATAAGTGGTTTAATAGGGCCAAACCCCATAGAGCCACACATAATACTAATAAGAGGTTTATGAGGGTCAAGTTCTAGAGTAGCTTTAGCAGCTTGTTGGGAACTAGGCTTTAGAAAATCTGGATGAACAGGTATGCCTATAGGAACAAGTGTACAAGCTTTTACGCCATGATTTTTAAACTCTTGAAGGAGTTCTTCATGAGGAATGAAAAAAGCGTCCATTTCGCAGTCCTCCCAGAAAGGAATACAGGTATAATCTGTAGCAACAGCGTAAGTCTTAATGGGGAGTTCTGTATGATGTGTAATATAAGTTATGGCTTGAGCCGAGAAAAGATGTGTGCAAATTACCGTATCAATTTTTTCCTCAATTAAGTAGGTGATAAGTTTTTTAGTATACAGTGTATTAGCACCATAAATAATAGATTTAAATTTAGGTGTACTAATAAGACCACCAGCCTTATACAGAAGACCAAATAAAGCAGGTGTTTTGACAGTTGTCTTGCTGTAAAGTTTTGAGATGACAGAGGAAGTGTCGGCAGGTGCAAATTTGAGTATATCTAAAAATAGAGTAGGAATTTGCATAAAATCAAGCTGAGCTTTAAGGGCAAGGGCGGCTGCATTATGCCCCCCACCAGTAGAGCTAGAGAGGATAAGTACTTTCATATTTTCACCACCTTATAAAAATGACTATGCACCTTTTTTATGTGTTTTATATAAACTATATTAATAAAGTATCAGTTTAAGAAGAGAAGTAATAAAAATAAAATATGTTTTGACAACTAAAATTCTATGAGTTATACTAGGATAAAAATATGAATTGAAACCTGTGATAAGGAGATAAAACCTTTAGCGCACTTACAGAGAGTTAGGAAAGCTGAGAGCCTAGCAGAAAGCGGATCGGACAAATGGACCTTTGAGGGCGTAGTGAAAAGCCTAGGCTTAGTAGCATACGACGCTGTGACTAGCGTTACTAGGTCAAGAATGTGATAGCATTCTAGTGAGGTGGGTTTATCTTTTTATGGGGTAAATCAAACAAGGTGGTACCGCAGATACAACATCTGTCCTTGAATAAAGGATAGGTGTTTTTTTATTTGTCAAAAAAAGGAGGACGATCATATGGTATGAACTTTATACACTAAAAATCACATGACAGATAGGGAGATTAGCGTAGTTTTAATATAAAATAAGCTAGCCTCCCGAATAAAGTAATTCAATAAAAAGAATAAAATGTGGGAGGCCAAGAAAATGAAAAAATTAGTTACTTTAACACTTACCATGATGATGGGATTAAGTATGTTAGTAGGATGTAGTACTAAGGAGGATCAGTTAACGATAGGAATTGTTCAGATTGTAGAACATACAAGTCTAGATATGATTCGTGAAAGTTTAGTAGAAGAATTAGGAACTAAGGGGCTTGTAGATGGACAGAATGTCAAAATAGATTATCAAAACGCACAAGGTGATCAATCTAACTTAAACTCTATATGCAAAAAATTTGTAGGAGATGGGGTAGATGTCATAGTAGCGATTGCTACACCATCAGCACAGGCGGCAGCAGCTGCTACAAGTGAGATACCCATTATCTTTTCTGCTGTGACAGATCCCGTATCTGCAAAACTCGTAACCAATTTAGAAAAACCTGAAGGAAATGTAACAGGGACATCAGATGCTATTCCAGTAGATGAAGTTTTTGAGCTTTGCCAGGAGCTTACTCCAGAAGTTAAGACTTTCGGATTCCTTTATACAACGAGTGAGGTAAATTCACAGTCTGTAGTAGAAGAAGCAAAGACTCTTGCTGCAGACTATGGTTATGACTACGAAGAAGTGGCCATTACTAATACTTCAGAGCTTAAGCAGGCAGCTTATAGCTTAGCAGGTAAAGTAGATGCTATTTATACACCAATTGATAACAGTATTGCATCTGCTATGACAGTCCTTTCAGAGGTTGGGAAAGAAACGAAAGTTCCTGTATATGTAGGGGCAGACTCTATGGTAATGGATGGGGCGTATGCTACAGTGGGGATTAATTATGAAGACTTAGGTAGACAGACAGGAGATATGGTCGCAGAAGTTTTAAATGGTAAGGCAATAAGGGATTTACCAGTAGCTACCCTTAGTGAATTCCAAAAAGTCATTAATAAAACAACAGCTAAGGCAATTGGAGCACCAGAAACTTTAGAAGGTGCTTTAATGGTAGAATAGAGGATTTAAGAAAGGAGAAGTACCATGAGTTTATATACACTTACATCTTGCATAGAATTAGGCCTTTTATATGGACTGCTTACATTAGGGATATATATTTCTTACCGTATTTTAAATATTGCAGACCTTACAGTAGATGGAAGCTTTACTTTAGGCGCGGCAGTATCTGTTATGATGACTACTATAGGTCATCCTTTCTTAGGGATTCTCTTAGGTATGATAGCAGGTAGCCTGGCAGGAATGGTAACAGCCTTTTTGCATACAAAGCTTAAGATTCAGCCTATCTTAGCTGGGATACTCACTATGACAGGACTTCAGAGTATTAATATTAGTGTGATGGGTGGCAAACCTAATGTAGGGCTATTGAATGTAGAAACACTTTTTACAAAATCAGGAGAGCTATTTGGTAAGAATTTTGGAGGAAGTCTAGTGGGCTTGCTTATATGTACCCTTGTTATCATGTATATGGTACTTTTCCTTCATACACAAGTAGGACTTTCTGTAAGAGCAACAGGGGACAATGAGGATATGGTAAAGTCTTCTTCCATTAACGTAGATTTTACTAAGACAATAGGCCTTATGCTCGCTAATGCTTTAGTAGGTCTATCAGGAGCTTTGATTGGTCAGAATCAAGGCTTTGCAGATACTAGTATGGGCATTGGTATGGTTGTAGCGGGCTTAGCTTCTTTAATTATTGGAGAAATTATTTTTGGAACACTGGCAGAATTGATTTTTCGCAAAAAGAACATTCTTATTCATATTATTTCAGTTTTATTAGGATCTGTAACCTATAGAGTTATTATTGCAGCAGCACTGGAAATCAATATATCTGCTTCTAGTATGAAGCTTATTTCAGCTATTATTATTACTCTTGCCATTTCGTATCCTGTACTGAAAGAACAACTTGCTTTTAACAGAAAGAAACGCTTACATGGTAAAGTAAGAAAGGAGAATGAAACATGCTCACTTTAAATGGAATCAGCAAAACCTTTCATCCAGGAACAGTGAATGAGAGAGCAGCTTTAAAAAATATATCTTTACATTTGCAGCCAGGTGATTTTGTCACTATTATTGGTTCAAATGGTGCAGGTAAATCTACTTTATTCAATATGATTTCAGGAAACTTTATGGCAGATAGCGGTAGCATTATCTTAGATGGACAGGATATTACTTTTATGAAGGAACATAAGCGTGCTAAAGTAATTGGTAGACTTTTTCAAGATCCGCTTAAGGGGAGCGCACCTTCTATGACTATAGAGGAAAATCTAGCACTTGCTTATATGCGAGGAACAGGATTTAAAATTGGTTTTGGTATGCAGAAAAAAGAGAAGAACCTTTTTAGGGAGAAGTTAGCTCAGCTCGATTTAGGACTTGAAGACCGCATGAAAACCAAAGTAGGATTACTCTCAGGAGGGCAAAGGCAAGCTGTAACACTTATGATGAGCACTTTAGTTACACCAAAACTATTGCTACTAGATGAACATACAGCAGCACTTGATCCAGCTACAGCAGGGAAGGTACTTCAGCTTACAAAGAAGATTGTAGAGGCTGAACATATTACAACTATGATGATTACACATAATATACAATCTGCTTTAGAACTTGGTAATCGTACCATTATGATGGATGAGGGTAAGATTATACTCGATATTAAGGGGAAAGAAAGAGAAGGTATGACGACAGAAAAGCTTCTTGAATGCTTTAAAAAGGTTAGTCATAAAGCTTTAGATAATGATCGTATGCTCTTAGCATAAAATAACCGCTGACAATGACTTTGTCAGCGGTTATCTTTCTTAATACAGCGTATAGCAATATTATTAGGCCAATAAAGAGAAAGCCCCATGCAAAAGGTATTAAGTCAAAATAATTATTTAGGTTCTACAAAATAATTGTTAACGGGTACTTTACGCCCACGTCCTTCAAAAATAACAGCAGGAGCCCCTACATCTCTACCAAGATCGTTGGTGTAAACCCAAGTAATGGTATCGCCAGGGTTCACTCTATAAACAGCAGGACCTTCACTAGGGAAGGTATTATTGACTTTGTAGAGCCAGCCACTAAGAGGGCCATTATCTAATTGAGCAAGATTGTTAATAGAAGTTACATAGGTACCTGCACCAGAGCCACTTGTTTGAAAAGCAAGACGATTAGCTTGAAGCCCTTTTACAGATGCAGAAAGAGCTGTTTCATTGGCGTCAATAGATACATTTGTAGGGGAGGCAATAACTGTTGTGCCACCAGGACCTAATACTTCGAATGTAACAGATGTACTAGGATCTATACGTGTGTTAGCTTTTGAATTTCTAAAACTTGAAGAAGTATTTTTATTTAAGAGTAAGTACGCTGCAGCAGCTGCAGCGGCTAATGCGGGAATTGCCATAATAAAATCCATCCTTTGCTGTAATATGAGTCATATTACATTTTATGCAAAAAATGTCAAAGTGTTACGAGTGTAATAAGCCATACTTGATTTGTACACGTCCTAAAATTTGAAACCAACTTTTAGAAAAGAGTACAAGGAAAACGACATTTCCAATGGCATGAGATAAATCAAAATAAAGGGAAGTAGCCATAGAGGTTAGGAAAAGAGAAAGTGTAATTCGGTCAAAGAAAGCAAAAACAGACCAGATATTCATAATCCATCCAAATAAGAAACCCCATACAAAGCCAAAGAGACATAAGGTGAAAGAAGCTTTGTTATAAAGTTTATGGCTAAAAAGCCCACTACTTAGGCCCATCATACTCCAAGCAAACATCTGCCAGAGAGTCCAAGGGCCTTGACCTAAAATAAGGTTGGAGGCAAGTGCACTTAGTGCACCAACAAGAAAACCTGTTTCACAACCAAATATAACACCTGTCAAAATAATAATAAAAGAAGTGGGTTGTACACTAGGAAGTGCTGAAAAAGGTACACGTGCTATGGCACCTAAAGCAGATAAAACAGCAATAAGGATCACTTCTTCAGCACTTAGAGGACGTCTTTCAAAACGCCAGATTATAGGGAGCATGCTCACAATAATCATAAAGGTACTTAGTAGAAAAAAATATTGATTATATTTTAAAGATAAAAGAAGGAGTAAGGCGTCCAAAAAGAAAATTCCTATAAAGGTAAGAGGTTTAGGTACGGACAAGATGGTTCACCTCCTCTAAGGTAATGGCATGGGGGAGTCTAGCCTTTACAGTACGATGAATAGAAGTTGTATAAAATACATTATTGCTGAAAAATGCAGTAGTAGGCTGAAGGGATAGGAGCTTACCACTAAACATGAGGGTAGTAAGTGTGGCATAACGTGCTACAAACTCCATATCATGGCTGACCATAATAATCGTTTTACCTTGTTGCAATAAGGCATTTAAGTACTGGGCAAGTTGCTTTTTAAAGTAAGGATCAAGTCCTTTAGTTGGTTCATCTAGAAGCAGAAGATCTGGTTTAGTTAAAAGAACAGTAGCAAGGGCTACTTTCTGCATTTCACCACCACTTAAATCATAAGGGTGGTGCTCTAATAAAGGTTGTAAGGAGAGGAAAGAGATAAGCTTACTAAGCTCATCTTCCTCATCTTGTGAAAGTTTTTGGGGCAAAGCATTTTGAAGCTGCGAGAGCACAGTAGGTTCATGGAAAAGTGCCATAGGATTTTGAGGCAGATAACCTATAGAAGCCTTTGTCTTAATTTTTCCTTTAAGGGCAGGTAAAATGCCAGCTAACACTTTCAAAAAAGTAGATTTACCAGAACCATTACCACCTAAAATAGCAAGAAAAGCGCCCATAGGTACGTCTAAACGAATACGCTCTAAAACAAGGGGCGAATCTTTTGTATATTGAAAATAAATATCCTGACAGCTAAGAAGTATAGGTACTTCTGAAGGTGAGGGGCTTGCTAATTCTAGCTGTAGGGGGTGGAAATATTCTTCGGGTAATTTATCAAACCATACTTTAGCTTCTTTAGGTGTAAGGGGAAGCTGGGAGGCTAAGGCTTCATGTTCAATTTGCATATAGAGCTTACTTACAGAAGGAAGATAGTCTATAAGAGAGGCTACATCTTTTTTATACAGTGTATAAATAGCCTCACGTACCTTGCCTGTATAAGTAAGCATACCTTTTTCCAGGACATAGACCATATCTACAAGAGGAAATACTTCTTCGAGATGATGCTCAGTCATAATAATGGTAATGGAGAATTCTTCATTTAAGCGACCTAGTATATTGAGAAAGTTCTGGGTAGCTATAGGGTCAAGTTGTGAGGTAGGTTCGTCTAATAAGAGGACATCAGGATAAAGTGTCATTACACTAGCAAGATTCAGAAGCTGCTTTTGTCCACCAGATAATTCAGAGGTGGATTTGTAAAGCCAATGATTAATGCCGAGAAAAGTACTAATTTCACCGATGCGCCTTTGCATCTCTTTAGGATCAAAACCTAGATTTTCCATCCCAAAAGCGAGTTCTTCATATACAGTAGACATGACAATTTGTTGGTCCGGATTTTGAAACACCATGCCAATACGGCTAGCGGACTGGTCATTAGGAAGATGCTCAAGAAGCTGACCTTCAAAAACTAATGTACCTGTACGCTCTCCTACAGGCCATACCTCTTTCTTAAGTTGACGAAGCAGTGTGCTTTTGCCAGATCCAGAGGGGCCAAAGAGTAGAACAAAGTCTCCTTTATGAATGGAAAGGTTAATATTTTGTAAGGTAGGTATAGGATGAAGGGGGTAGGTAAAGGTTAAATGATTGATTTCATAAAGTGCCATCTTAAGTATTCCCTCATTTCTATCAGTAATGGTAAGGCTGTAAAAAGCAGGATACATAGAAAGTAACCCCACTGCATTAAAGAGCTAGGAAAAGTATTCATGTGTCCTAGAAAAAGGCCTATGCTTATGATGATAAGTAGAACAATACCAATGCCTATAAGCAGATAGTCCCTATGGTCGAAGTTATAGAGAGTAGCAGAGGTCCTCTTATGTGTGCCATAACCTCTTGCACGCATAGACGAGGCATTTTCTAGGGATTCTTCAAGTGTCCAGCTTACAAGTGTATTAAGAGAAGTCATAGATTCCGTTATATGCTGCTTGTAGGAATGTTTAGATAGATCTTTAACGAAAGTTTTGCGTACATCTATGATTTCGTGCATTCTTCGGGTAAAGAGGGGGATAAATCCCATAATAATCGTTAGGATAAAAGATATTTTGGGGATTATATTGCCAAATAAATAAAGAAATCTCTGAGGCGATAGAATCAGGTTATAACCTAAAAATAAAAAGAGGATATTGAGTAAGGAAAGTGCGAAAGTTACTCCATACATGACTCCTTCTAAGGTTACGCTACGATTTTTAAGGTAGAACAAAACTGTAGTGCCGTGTGTTGAGAAAATAGGATTTAGAATAAGGATAAAAAGAGCCATAAGGAGATAAAATTTAAGCTGTTTACGAAGGCTTCTTAAGTGGTCTAGAAAATAAAGAAGCCCAGTGGTAATAAGAAGGATCGTCAATAAATAGATAGGATTTTTAATAAGCATAACTAAAATAACCATGATGAGAAAATAGCTAAAAGCAAGAAGCGGATGTACACTTATAAAACCACTTTTCATTGTTATTTCCTACCTTTCCTTTAAGTTAACAGGATTAGTATGAGGAAGAGGTGACAAAATTATACTTTTGTGACCTAATCACAGAGAATTACATTAGAAACTTTTATACTTATTTATAAAGATATTTAACAATGAAATAACCATGTATTTTAAATAGGAATAAGAGATAGAGGAGTGAAATTATGTCTAAGAAGATAGTTATTATTGGTGGTGTAGCAGGTGGAGCAAGTACAGCAGCTAGGCTAAGACGTATGGATGAGTCATTAGAAATTATCATGTTTGAAAAAGGAGAATATATATCTTTTGCTAACTGTGGTCTTCCTTATTATATAGGTGAGACGATCAAAGAACGTAGCCAGCTTATCCTTCAAAGTGTAGAGGCAATGAGTAGGAAATTTAATCTTGATATTAGAAATCTTACAGAAGTGATAGCTATTAACAGAGAAGAAAAGACTGTTACAGCGACAGATTTACGTACAGGGAAAGTATATAAGGAAAGTTATGACGAATTAGTATTATCTCCGGGGGCAACGCCTATTAAGCCAGGAATAGAAGGAATAGATGAGTGTAGTAATATCTTTACTTTAAGGAATATACCAGATACAGATAACATTAAACATTATATTGATGAAATGAAGCCTCAAACTGCTGTTGTAATAGGGGGTGGATTTATTGGGCTTGAGATGGCAGAAAATCTACATGCATTAGGTATAGAGGTTACCTTAATAGAAGCAGGGAATCAAGTTATGGCACCACTTGATATAGAAATGGTAAGTATGGTGCACTCACATCTTATTGAAAAAGGCATAAGATTAATTCTAGAAGATGGCGTCAAAGCTTTTGAGAATAAAGGCAAAAAAGTTGTTCTGCAAAGTGGAAAACGTATAGAAACAGATTTTATTTTACTTTCTATAGGGGTAAAACCTGAGTCCCGTTTAGCTAAAGAGGCCGGACTTGAAGTAAGTGAAAGAGGTTCTATCCTAGTAAATGATTACTTACAAACTTCTGACGAGCATATTTATGCTTTAGGAGATGCTATAGCTGTAAAAGATTTTGTAAGTGAGGAAAAGACTATGATTCCTCTTGCTTGGCCGGCTAATAGGCAAGGACGTATTGTAGCTAATAACATTTGTGGATGTCAAGAAAAATATAAAGGAACCCTAGGTTCTAGCGTCGCTAAAGTTTTTGACTATACAGTAGCAACAACAGGAAATAACGAAAAAACATTAAAAAGACTAGGTAGAAGCTATAAGACTATTCATATTCATCCAAGTGCACATGCTGGGTATTACCCAGGAGCATTCCCTATTGCTTACAAATTATTATTTGATCCACAAACAGGTAAAATACTAGGGGCACAAGGTGTAGGGATAGAAGGCGTAGAAAAACGTATTGATATTTTAGCAACAGCTATAAAAGGTGAGTTAACCATCTATGACCTTCAAGATGTTGAGGTATGTTATGCGCCGCCGTATAATTCAGCTAAAGATCCAGTTAACATGCTTGGATATTACGCAGCAAATATTATAGATGGATTAGTAGAAGTGGCTCAGTGGTATGAAGTAGATGGGGTAGTAGGTGAAGAAAATGTAATACTCGATGTAAGAGAAGAATTTGAGCTTGCTACTGGGAAAATAGATGGAGCACTAAATATTCCCCTAGGTCAACTTAGAGATAAGCTAGGTACCTTATCTAAAGATAAAACTTATTATGTGATGTGTCAGGTGGGACAAAGGGGATATGTAGCCAGTCGATTACTAAAAGAGCAGGGTTATAAATGTAAGAATATTGATGGAGGTCTTAAGACTTATAGCTATGTAAAACGTGCCAAGTCAGATATAGCGCAACAAGAAACCAAGCTGCGTATGCAACAGAATATGGAGCAGGTAGAAAGAGGAGAAAATAGGAGTGAGTACGAATTAGATACATGTGGTTTGCAGTGCCCAGGACCAATTAGTAAGGTTTATGAGCAGTTAGAGAAAATGAAAGCAGGAGAAGTTTTAAAAGTAAATGCCAGTGATCCAGGTTTCGCAAAAGACATTGAGGCATGGTGTGAAACGACACATAATGCCCTATTAGGGGTGAATTTTGATAAAAAGCGTAAAGCATTTACAGCTACTATTAAAAAGGGTGCAGAGCAAGGTGAAGAGAAACAAAAAGCATCTATGTCAGTTCAAAAAAATGGAGCAACTTTAGTGGTGTTTAGTGGAGATTTAGATAAGGCTATTGCAGCTTTTATCATTGCAACAGGCGCAGCTGCAACAGGGAAGGAAGTCACCTTATTCTTTACTTTCTGGGGGCTTAATATCTTAAAGAAAAAAGATAAACCTAAGGTAGAAAAAGATTTTATGGAGACTATGTTTGATAAAATGCTTCCATCTCATACAGGGCAGTTAGGATTATCCCATATGAATATGGGAGGGATGGGCCCTAAGATGATTAAACAAATTATGCAAAAACATGGTGTAGATGACTTAGATACAATGATTGAAAATGCATGCCGTATGGGTGTCAAACTGGTAGCATGTGCCATGAGCATGGAGCTTATGGGAATTAAAAAAGAAGAGTTCATCGATGGTGTAGAAATAGGAGGGGTAGCCACTTATTTAGGCGCTGCGGACAATTCAGAATTAAACTTGTTTATTTAAAAGAATATTTTCCCCTTTTAAGGCTTATTATTCGTAGGTGTATCTTAATGGATATGATCGGTACGATTAAAGTCTTTGAGTTAGTATTTGTTATGATGGAATATGAAGAAAAGAGCTAAAAAATTAACTTTCAAAAAATTCTTTTTATTATTATACTTAATATATTGGGAACAATTAGCTATGCTCTAGGTATTAACTGTTTCGCAGCTCCACATCATATTGCACCAGGTGGGGCTTGCTCTAGTTTACTTAGGTGCTTCTAATACACGAGCTACTTCTTATTATATATAAGATAAAATCGCAAAAGCTAGTGAGACGATTTTTAGAAAAAAGGCGTTAATAGGGGGTTTAAATATCTTAGTGAGTATGAGATTTGGCAAACAAGTAGTAAGCTTAGTGACGAAACCCAAAATACACTAGAAAGTTTAAATTAGGATAGGGGGAGAATGTTATGTTTTCAGCTAAGAGAGCTTTTCAAATAGAAGAAAGATTTGAGGAACTTATCCCACTTTTAGGAGACAAAAAAGTAGAGATTTTAGAAGGATTAAAAAGCTGTAGTGAAGATGAAAGCTTAGCTATGAAGTTTTTATATACCACTATGCCTTTAAGTGATATGGCTTGCTATAGTTTTGAGGTCTTTTTAGATTATGCTAGACATGGTTTATATTTATGGGAAAGGGATGCTTGGCATATACCAGAAGATATCTTTTTAAACCATGTCCTTCACCACCGTATTAATGAAGAAGAAATCATGCCATGTCGTAGCTTCTTTTATAATCAATTAAAAGATAGGATAGTGGGAAAAAGTACTCAGGAAGCTGTGCTAGAGGTTAATTACTGGTGTAGTGAAGAAGCAACGTATCAGTCTACAGATGAAAGGACAGTGGCACCATTAACCGTTTATAAATCTGCTTATGGAAGATGTGGAGAAGAATCTACATTTACTGTTTCGGCACTTCGTAGTGTAGGCATTCCAGCTAGACAAGTTTATGCACCAAGATGGTCTCATTGTGATGATAATCATGCATGGGTAGAGGTATGGTGTGAAGGAGAATGGTATTTCCTAGGCGCCTGTGAGCCAGAAGAAATATTGAATAAAGGATGGTTTACAAGTGCTTCATCACGTGCTATGTTGATTCACTCCAGGTGGTTTGACTTTATAGCACCTACTGATGAAGAAGAAATAGAGCATAAAGGTATGGCTACACTTCTTAATCAGCTTCAGCGCTATGCGCTTACAAAAAAATTAACTGTGAAAGTAGTAGATGATAAGGGGAAGGCTGTATCTCATGCTAGGGTGGATTTTGAGGTACTTAATTATGCAGAGTTCTATCCTGTAGCATCTGTATGGACTAACGAGGTAGGAGAAGCAAGTTTAATAACAGGGCTTGGGAGCTTGCACCTACATGTAAGCAAAGAGAAGCAGTCTGCAGATATTTTAATTAATACAAAAGACGTAGATCGTATTACCATTGATTTAAGTCAGAGTGTCATAAGAGATGAATGGATAGAGCTTGAAGTCATTGCACCACTAGATGCGCCTATTCATACCCAGCAGCCTACATATTCTCAGAAATTTACGGGCAAAAAGAGATGTAGTGAAGCAACCAAGAAAAGGCTGGAGAAAGTAGCAAGCTTTCAAAATAACGATGAGGTATTAGATATAGCCAGAGGTAACGCAGAAGAAATTGTATACTTTAAGTTAGCAGAAGTTAAAAAAGAAGCAGAGGTATGGAAAGACAAACTACTAGGTGTATTAACTCAAAAAGATTATAGAGACTGCAAAGGAGAAGTGCTTATAGAGCATTTAAATCATGCAGTTCCTTATGCAAAGTGTTATGAGGAGCCTATTTTTATACAGTATGTTTTAAGTCCAAGGGTGGCACTTGAACCACTTACAGCCTACCGCCAATTTATTCATAGCTATTATAGCCAAGAAGAGAAGGCTAAAATGGTGCAAAATCCTAAATACATATGGCAACATATAGAAGAAACTATTGAAACAGATGATACGAGAGAATATCCAAATCTTATTACTACGCCAGTAGGGTGCTTGCAAATTAAACGAGGGAGTGAAGTATCTAAAAAAATTCTATTTGTAGCTATTTGTAGAACACTAGGTATTCCAGCAAGACTTCATACTATAGATGGTAAAGTAGAGTACTATACTAATGGAAGATTTGAATCTATAGAGACAGAAGCCCTTAAAAATAGTATATGTATATTAAGGAGTAGGGAAGAGACTTGGACCTATTTCCAAAACTGGTCTATTGCAAAATTACATAAAGGGCAGTATCAATCACTGAATTTAAGCCAGTTACAATGGGAAGATGGAGAGTTAGCTTTAAACTTAGAACCAGGTGTATACCGTCTTATCACTTCTAATCGTTTGCCAAATGGCAATATCTTTGCAAAGGTGATGTATATAGGTCTTAAAGCTAATGAAAGTAAGACAGTGCAGCTTGAACTCAAGGAAGCTAAGCTAAGTGATATGCTTGAGCACATTGCTTTACCAGACTTTGAACTTAAAGATCACAATGAGGAAGTGATAAAGGGCTTAGAGGTAAGCCAATATGCTAAGCACTTATGGATATGGATAGAAGAAAGTAAGGAGCCTACAGAACATATTCTTAATGAAATCTATGAGAAAAAAGAATTATTTAAGGCTATAGAACAACAAATTATATTTGTTATTAGGGACCAAACAGCACTAGAAGACCCTACACTCAGAAAAGTCTTAAATGCTTTAGAAAATATCTCTATTTACTACGATAGTTTTGAAGAAAATATCAATATTTTGGCACGTAGAATGTATGTAGATCCTGATAAGCTTCCATTAATCATAGTAACGGATGAGAATACCCAAGGTATCTATGCTACAAGTGGATATAATGTAGGTACAGCAGACATGTTATTACGCATTTTTTGTAGCTAAGAAGTGTGATTAAGTTACTAAACTTTAAATTACAAAGCTAGCTGTTGTGAAAAATAGAGAAGTTATAGAAAAACAAGTAGGTGCGGAACAAAATACGATTAGTATAAATAATAGGATTATAAAAGGACTGTCTAGGACAGTCCTTTTTTGATGCACTTTTCTAAAATAGCGATGCCCTCCACAATTTCTTTAGCATCACAAGGCGCAAAGCTAAGACGAATATAATGGTCTCTTTCTTTGTGCATTGTAGAATAAAAAAGTGTACTTGGCAGAATAAGTAGGCCACTTTCAAGGCAGCGTTCATAAAGTTTGTAAGCCGATAAACCTTTAGGTAATTTAAGCCAGAAGCATAAGCCACCATTAGGAATATTAAAAGTTACACCAAGAGCTTTAAGGTTTTCAAGTTGACTAAGCATAAGCTCATATTTACCACTGTAAATAGCTTTCATATAACTTAGGTGCTCTTCCCATTTATGAGTTCTAAAGAATAGGTCAAGACTACGATGGATAAGCCCTGAGGAAGCAATATCTGTCATTTGCTTTGTCTTTGTAAAACGGTCTAAGAGGGCATCAGGAATAACGAGAAAACCTATACGTAGGCCTGGCATAAGTAGCTTGGAAAAGCTCTTAATATAGATGACACGGTCCTGAGTATCAAAAGCTTTTAGGCTATAAGGCGCCCTATCTGTATAGCTTAATTCGGAAGTAGAATCATCCTCAACCAGATAAAAGTTATATTTTTCAGCTAGAGCTAGGAGTTGCTTTAATGTATGTGGGGCATAACAAAGGGTAGTAGGATTTTGAAATTTAGTCATAACATACACAAGTTTAGGTTTACAGACATTGACCTTCTTCTCAAATTCTATGAGGTCAATGCCAAAGGGTGTAAGCTCAACTGTAACAATACGGCTACTGCGGGATTTAAAGGCATCTGTTGCACCGTTATAGGTAGGTGTTTCTGTCACTACATAGTCGCCTGCATTTAGGCAGCTTTTAGCAATAATATCAATACCCTGCTGAGCGCCTGATACAATTTGAATATGAGAAGGTGAAGTGTGAATGCGGTGAGTCTTTTCTAAATACTCGGCAAGTACTTCTCTAAGAGGCATAAAACCATTGGCTTCCTGATAGCCAAAAGCAAAGCCTTTATCACGGTCAATCACTTGGTCTAGACAGTATTTAAAAGAATCTGTAGGAAAGATAGCTGGATGAGGTGAAGCACTTGAAAAGTTAATACAGCTTTCTTTCATAGTGGTAGGAGGGAGTGTCATAAGGCTGATTTCAGGGGTATTAGGTTTAGTAACGTAAAAGCCACTTCCTTTTTTGGAAGTAACATAGCCGGAAGATTCTAGTTGTTTATAAGCATTAATAACGGTTACATTATTGACGGAAAGGTCTTTTGCTAGTTTGCGGATAGCTGGCAGTCTATATCCTATAAGAAGCTCATCTGATAAGATAGCTTCTTTAATCTTTGAAAAGAGTTGTAGATATAAGGGTTCATTAGATGATGAATCTAATTGTATGGATACAAATTTCAAGTTGTCTCCTCCTTTTTCTTAGAAATATTGACGATGGTTTTGTCTATGTGGCACAATATTACCATACATAAAGACATATTGTTTCGATACAATATATCCTATTAACTTTATTATAGAGACAAACGAGGAAGATGTAAATGATGAATAACAAAATATCAAAGGTTGCGGCCATTCAAGATTTAGCTAGTTTCGGTAGATGTTCATTAAGTGTAATCATTCCGATTTTATCCCATATGGGTGTACAGGTATGTCCAGTTCCTACAGCTGTTTTCAGTACACATACGGGAGGATTTGGTAAACCAGTTTTTGAAGATTTAACGGGGATGATGCATGGCTATATTGAACATTGGAAGGCATTAGATTTAAAGTTTGATTGTATTTATAGTGGTTTTTTAAGTAATGAAAAACAAATTGATGAAGTGCTTTATTTTTTTGATGCATTTGGAGATGGAGAGGGGACACTTATAGCAGTAGATCCTGTTATGGGAGACCATGGCCAACTTTATAAGACTTATAATGAAACGATGCAGAAGAAAATGAGGCATTTAGTATCACGTGCTCATGTAGTGACACCAAACTGGACAGAAGCAAATTTTCTACTAGATCGCGTATATAGTACAGATGCAATTAAGGAGCAAGATGCTAAAGAAATGATAAAAGCTATTTCAGATTTAGGACCTTCTCAAGTAGTACTTAAAGGGATTCCTTATGAAAATGGACGGAAAATTAATATGACTTATGACCGGGCAGAAGATAGTTACTGCATGATTCCTTATGAAGAAGTCCCAAGCAGTTATCCAGGTACAGGGGATTGCTTTGCAAGTAGATTGATTGGGGAACTTTTAAAGGGAGAAAGTTTAGCAGATTCAGCCAAAAGTGCCACTTCTTTTGTAACTTATGGGGTAAAAGTAACTTATGAAGCTAAAACAGATACAAGAGAAGGGATTTTATTAGAACAATTATTAGATTTTTAAGGGAGGATTTTAAGATGGAGAAAAAACAAAGTAAGAGTAAATTAAGTTTACAAGCATTAGTCATTATTGGGTTATTTAGTGCAATTTGCTATATTGCGCTCATGCTCTTTAAAATTCCTATTCCATCACCAGTAGGTAAACCATTTATTCACTTTGGCAATATGTTTGTTATTTTAGCAGCACTGCTCTTTAGTGGTACAATAGGTGGTTTATCAGGTTCTATTGGTATGGGGCTTTTTGATATACTTAATGGATGGGCTACTAGTGCACCTAAAACCATTATTCTTAAATTTGGTATAGGGTTTGTGACAGGGGTAGTTGCAGGAAAAGGTAATGATAAAGAAGCCAAATCACCTTTTAAATGGATTGCCCTTGCAGCAGGTGCATTTATTGTATTAGGCGTTGGTCTTTTTATAGCCTCAACAGTATATGGCTATGAGATTACTATTCCTTATCTTCAGCAGGCAGCAGCAAATACAGAGGGACTTAAAGATACATTAGTTGTTATTCCTGTACTTTATATTTTTTCATTAGTACTAGGTATTGGTCTTGCTGTAACGTGTTTCTTTATTAAAAAAGTGTCTATTAAATTACAATATGCTATTTTAGGTGCTGTATGCGGTATTGCATTTAATTTAGTAGGAGAATTTTTATTTGCAGTAGGTTCACTTCTTATTGTAGGGAGTGCATTTGTACCAGCAGTTATAAGTGCACTTATTAGTTTACCTTCTACCATTATCAATGGTACCATTTCTATTGTGATTGCTCTTTTACTTTATATTCCACTTTCTAAAGTAGTAGCAAAATCAAACTTTAAATTTTAAAGGAAATTAATACAAAAAAAGCAAGCCGAAAGTCGTCCCCCCTTAAATGACGAACTTTAAGCTTGCTTTTTATTTGTGGCAAACTGTACAGGGTGCTAATAGAATAAAGTTAAGCTTTTAGAGTGTGCCTGTAGGAAAGCCTAGTCATAGAGTATAGTGTCAGGGAACTATAGGTGAAAGGGATACCGTTGCATTTATCACTACAAGTACCCGGAGTTTGTCTCTAAATAAAGGAAGTACCTTAGAGTTCACTGGTATAAGCTATCGTTTATTCTATGTAGCATAAAGATGTACAGTATAAAACATAACTCATTATGATAAGTTGCCACCACTTTGTTCATAAGAGGTTAGGAAAATTTAAAGGCCTATGAGAAGGGGGACTCACAAGATCTCAATTTTCCATATATAAAAGCAGAATAGCCTAGGATTTATCTTGCTCTTATACTCTATATATACGGACAAGGGTAGAAAATGCGTCATATTTTTTATGCAAAAAGTAAGTTTTGTATAAATAACTAAATGAAATATAATCCACTTGCTAACGATTTTATAAATAGATAAGATAGAAGAAATGGAGTCTGTATAAAGGGGATAAAGTTAATGAATCAATTTAAAAATAAGATACATGAAGAAGCTTTCAATGAGCTGATTACGCAAAGTGAGGGAGAACTTTCTATCCATGAAATTCAAGATGAGCAAAAGAGAAGGCAGGTTGCATTTCTCTATTTAATTGCTATGTATCAAGAAGAGTATGAGCGTTATGAAGGCATGAAGTTTTATGTAGAAGTTTATGAAGAAATCAGTATAGATGGGCCAGTTTATCTTTTAGAAGACTGTATCAAATTAGAAGATTTTGCTCATGAAAAAATATTAAAAGCTGCAAAAGATATATTAAGAGGTTGTAAACCACATCTAGAAAAACTTGAAATAGAGGATGTGAAATTTGTTGAAATAGCCTATAACTTTGTAGTAAGCAACTAGAATGAAAAATCGATAAATAATAAGTTAAGTAGAGAGGAAAAATACGTGAAATATACAACATACTTACTAGAATGGTTTGACAAGAATAAAAGACAAATGCCTTGGAGGGAGAGAAGTGATGCTTATAGTATATGGGTATCAGAAGTGATGCTGCAGCAGACACAGGTTGATACAGTAAGACCTTACTATGAGCGCTTTATGGAACGTTTTCCAACTGTACATGATTTAGCTATGGCAACCCAAGAAGAGGTCTATACTTATTGGCAGGGCTTAGGCTATTACAGACGAGCAGATAACCTGCATAAAGGAGCAAAGGTTGTATCAGAGCAGTATAATGGAATATTTCCAACGGACCCTAAATTAGTTAAAAATATACCTGGCATAGGACCTTACACAATGGGAGCAGTGTTAAGTATAGCCTTTAATTTACCTTATCCTGCCGTAGACGGAAATGTAATGCGTGTACTTTCTAGACAGTTCTTAATAGAAGATGATATCGCTATTCCTAAAACGAGGAAGATTTTCGAAGAAAAAGTGATGGTGCTTATGCCGGAAGATGCACGTAACTTTAATCAAGCTCTTATGGAATTAGGCGCACTTATTTGTACACCTAAAAATCCAAAGTGTGAAAGTTGTCCTATGAAGCCAATTTGTATGGCTTATGAAGAGGGCGTACAAATGGAGTATCCTGTTAAGAGTAGCAAAACAAAAGCTGAACCGGATTTTTACAAAGCTCTTATTCTTAAGCAAGGAGATAAAATTTATCTAGAAAAAAGGCCAGAAGAGGGGCTTCTTGCAAAATTATGGGGAGTGCCGCTGATAACAGATGTAGTTTGGGAAAAAATAAAATCAGAACTTGTCACCTTTGAAGTATTAGAGCAGGTTCAACATGTTTTCACACATCGTAAATGGCTTATGACGCCTATCGTAATAGAGTATACTACAGAAAATGCAAAAATATTTGAGGAGATTTTACAAGGAGAAGGTGTGTTTATCGTACCAGAAGGACTGAAGAACTATGCTATTGCCACAGCATTTAAAAAGGTTTTACGTAAGTTACAAGAAAATATTTGATTTATGGGTAGAAATTTTAAAAAAATGTAGTATAATACAAGTATATCAATTATATGATATTTCCATTTCACGGAATCAAAGAAGGAAGTAAAAACTATTCAAGAGTCTAGTAAAGGCAGTAGGCTTTTATAGATAAGAGTAGATTTATATGAAATTCTTTGATTCTACAAAAACAATCAATACATGTATTGAATTAAAAAGGTGAGGATTAGATTTTCAGTCTAATTCTCACCTTTTTCATGGGGTAAAATCAGCGTACTTAAGTAGAAATTACGGATGAAATATGGTATAATTATGAACATAAACGTAATAAAGTGAAGGAGGGAAGAATGTGTTAGAAGAACTTAAAACATTTATACAGGTTGTAAAGTATCGTAACTTTACAAAAGCTGCAAAAAAGGTTAATTTATCTCAACCAACAGTAAGCCTGCATATTAAAAGACTAGAACAATATTTTGATACAACCCTCATTACACGATCAAGTAAAAGTAAAGAGGTACTCATTACTAAACAGGGAGAATTTCTTTATGAAAAAGGACAAGATCTTATCGCACAAATTGATTTATTAAAAGGTGAGCTTCTTCAAATAGATGATAAGGCTAAAAAGAAAATTTTAGTAGGTGCAAGTAAAACGATAGGAGATTATTTTTTACCACAAATTATAGGGGATTTTTCAAACAAGTATCCGGATATACAACTTGAAGTATTTATAGAAAATACAGCACATATCTGTGATATGATGAATGAAGGTGAAATACAGGTTGGTCTTATAGAAGGGATTGACCCTTATTATGATTTTGATAGAGAGTATTTCTATCAAGATAGGATGGTTGTTGCAGTAAGTAATAAATCAGCGTTAGCTAATATGGACGTAAGTATAGAGGATTTGAATAATCAGATTTGGATCAGCCGTGAGGAAGGGTCTGGTACGCAGGAGTACTTAAAGTTGTTTCTCAATATGCATAATATTACCCCTAAAAATGTTATTGTATTTAATAGCAACTATGCTGTAAAAGAAGCTGTTAAAAATGGTATAGGTATTACCATTATTTCTGAATGTGTTGTAAGTCATGCAGCATTTGATAAAGAGCTTAATATTTTACCGTTGGAATTATTGCCTAAGCGTAAGTATTCTTATATACTGCCGAAGGATAAAGAAGTAGATCAAGATATTCTTACTTTCATAAATATGCTCAAGGACTATAAAGTGAATAGAACAAATTAAGAAGTGTTGCCTAAAGACGAGCAGCACTTTTTTTGTTTTTAACGACCTATTAGAAATCTTAATGGTTAGTATCAGAATGTTAAATTGTAAAATGATGATGAAGTATAGGCATTGTTAATAAATTGTCATATAATAAGTATACAGCACTCCGTTAAATATGTAGCGGGGGGAATATGCGAATGGAGGACAAGAAGATGGGCTATAAATTAAGCTTTGAAACAGTTAATAGTCTCTTTAATGAATTAAGAAAAGAGTACAAAATTTATGCACCAAAAAGATTTCCAAAAGCAGGACGTTACTCAGATACAGATATTATCCGTTACGCTGAGATCAAAAATGTAGAAGAAATCGTATTTGACGAAAAATCTGACTACCCAGCAAAAGAAGTGGTTTCACCAATCACTCAAACTTTATTCTACTTCACAGAAGATGAATATCGTGAAGCTAAAGTTCATGATAAAAAAGTTTTAATCTTTGCTAGACCTTGTGATATCAATGCACAAATGAACCAAGATAAAATTTTCTTAGAAAACGGTTTTGAAGATACTTTCTACAAACGTATGAGAGATAAAGTAAACTACGTAATGATGGAATGTACTTCTAGCGAAGATACATGCTTCTGCTGTTCAATGGGAACAAACAAAACAGATAACTATGGATTAGCTGCTCGTTTCGAAGACGGACAAGTTCTTTTCAACGTAAAAGATGATAAATTCGCACCTTTCTTTGAAGGTAAAGAAGAAGCTGAGTACACAGTTAAATTCATTGAAGAAAATGAAACAAAAGTAACAATTCCAGTTATTCCTAACAAAGATGTTCTTAACAAACTTAAAGAACATGATATGTGGAAAGAATTTAACAAACGTTGTGTAAGCTGTGGTAGCTGTACAATCGCATGTAGCACATGTACATGTTTTACAACAACAGATATTTCTTACAATGAAAATGGTTCAGTAGGTGAAAGAAGAAGAACAGCTGCTTCTTGTCAAGTTGCAGGATTTGATGAAATGGCTGGCGGTCATGACTTCAGAAAAACAACTGCTGATCGTTATAGATATAAAACACTTCACAAAATCCATGATTACAACGAACGTTTTGGCCAAGGTCATATGTGTGTAGGTTGTGGTAGATGTACAGAAAGATGTCCAGAATTCATTTCATTCACAGCGACAATCGAAAAAGTAAACAAAGCTGTAAAAGAAATCTGCGGAGGTGAGTGCAATGCATAATGAATTAATGCCAGTAGCTTGTCAGATTCTTGAGTTCAAACAAGAAACACAAACAGAATTTACAATCAAAGTAGCAACAGGTGACCTTAAAGTTGAACATGGTCAATTCTGTCAATTATCAATTCCTAAAATTGGTGAGTGTCCAATCTCTGTAAGTGATTACGGCGATGGTTGGATGGATTTCACAATTCGTGCAGTTGGTAAAGTAACAGATGAAGTATTCAAACTTGAAGCTGGTGACCAATTATTCATTCGTGGTGCATACGGTAAAGGTTGGCCAGTAGACCAATTTAAAGGTAAAAATGTTGTAATCATCGCTGGTGGTACAGGGGTTGCTCCAGTTAAAAGTATGATCAACAAATTTGCAAATGAAGAAGGTTTTGCACAAAGCGTAAATATCATCGCAGGTTTCAAAGATGAGAACGGCATTCTTTTCAAAGATACACTTAAAGTTTGGGAAGAAAAATTCAACACTATCTATACATTAGATAGAGATGAAAAAGAAGGATTTAGAACAGGTCTTGTAACTAAATTCATCGAAGAAATCCCATTCAAAGATTTTGGAGATAACTACGAAGTAGTAATCGTTGGGCCTCCAATCATGATGCACTTTGCAGGACTTGAATGTGTGAAACAAGGTATTCCAGAAGAAAAAATCTGGGTTTCATTCGAAAGAAAAATGTCATGTGCAATCGGTAAATGCGGACACTGCCGTATCGACGAGACATACGTATGTCTTGAAGGACCAGTATTCAACTATACACAAGCGAAAAAATTAATTGACTAGGAGGCCACACAATGAATCATGATATTGATGTAAAAGCAACCAGAATAAATTGTTTCCGTCAATCTAAAGTAGCGGGAGAATTTATGTTACAATTACGTGTTCCTGGATCAATCATTGATGCAAAACACTTAACTTCTGTACAACATATCGCTGAAACTTGGGGAGATGGTACATTCCACATTGGGATGAGACATACTCTTAACATCCCAGGTATCAAATACGAAAATATTCCAGCAGTAAACGAATACATTAATAACTACATCAAAGAAGTAGAAGTAGTTGAATGTGATGTTGAAATGGAAACATGCGGTAAAGGTTACCCAACAATCGGTGCGCGTAACATTATGGCTTGTATCGGTAACTCACACTGTATCAAAGCTAACGTAAATACACACGAACTTGCTAAAAAAATTGAAAAAGAAGTATTCCCAAGCCACTACCACATCAAAACAACTGTTGCTGGTTGTCCAAATGACTGTGCTAAAGCTCACTTCAATGACTTTGGTGTAATCGGTATTGCAAAAATGGAATACGATAGAGATCGTTGTATCGGATGTGGCGCTTGTGTTGAAGCTTGTAGCCACCATGCAACAAGAGTACTTTCACTTGTAAATGGTAAAATTGAAAAAGATACATGTTGCTGTGTAGGTTGTGGTGAGTGTGTACTTGCTTGTCCTACAAGTGCATGGACACGTAATGAGAAGAAATTCTACAGAATTATGATCGGTGGACGTACAGGTAAGCAATATCCTCGTATGGGTAAAATGTTTGCTAACTGGGTAACAGAAGATGTAGTCCTTGCTATCTTCAGAAACTGGCCAAAATTCTCTGCATGGGCACTTGACTACAAACCAGTTTACCTTCATGGTGGACACTTAATCGATAGAGCTGGATACATCAAATTCAAAGAACTTATCCTTGAAGGTGTTGAACTTAATCCAGAAGCACAAATTGCAGAACGTATCTACTGGCAAGAAGATGAAAAACGTGCTAATATCAACGTTAAACCAATTGCAAAACACAATAGTGCAGGTCCTGGTAGCCAAGACGGACGTCACTAAGATTTAGCATATAGAGATATAAGGGGCAGGGTATTATAGGGGAGTCTATAGTACCCTGCTTTTTTAATAAAAGCGCATGTTTGGTAGTATTTTTAATTGATAAAGATTATAGTATAATAAGAGTGCATAAGTTTACAGGCAGAATATAGAGGTGGGAGAATGGATATTGCAGTAATTGGACTGAGTCATGATACAGCGCCAGTTCATATTAGGGAAAAAGTAAGTTTTTCAGATTCAAAGAAAATAGAAATTATAGACGCACTTCTTGAGAAGGAACCTTTAGAGTGTATTATTTTATCTACATGTAATCGCAGTGAAATTTATGTAGCAGCAAACCATATTGATAAGGCTAAAGAAGAAGTGATTCGTTTACTTACAACTATTTTAGGGGATGAAGCTGAAAAATATTTATATGTGAATACAGGAGATGTGGCAGCTGTTCATGTATTTGAAGTAGCAGCTGGACTTAAATCTATAGTATTAGGTGAAGATCAGATTTTGGGACAAGTAAGAGACGCACATACTTTTTCTATGGAAATTGGTGCAAGTGGTAAGGTACTTAATAAGCTTTTTAGAGAAGCTGTAACTTGTGGCAAACTGATTAGAAGCCAACTTAAAATATCTGAATATCCTCTATCCATTAGCTATATTGGCATTAAGTTTTTAAAAGAGCAAGTGGGTACTTTAAAAGGAAAGAAAATTTTAGTTTTAGGTGCTGGGAAGATGAGTAAACTGGCTCTTAAATACTTGGCATTAGAGGAACCTAGCATTGTCTATATTGCAAACCGTACTTTTTGTAAGGCGAGTGATTTAGCAGCAGATCTAGAATGTGGTATACCAGTAGGGTTTGATAAACGCTATGAGCTTTTAGAAGAGGTTGATGTAGTTATTACATCAACGGCATCCCCGCATCTTGTACTTATGAAAGACCAGATGCCACAACTTCACAAGCCTCTTGTGATATTAGATATAGCTATGCCACGTGATGTAGAAAGTACAGTAGGTAAACTAGGGCATGTAGAGCTGTTTGATGTAGACGATCTGCAAGATATATCAGATAAAAATAGTGCTAAACGTGAAGAACTTGCAAAAGAAGCAAAGAGCATGACAGATTCCTCAGTAGTAGAGTTTATGACTTGGCTTAAAATGACTAAAGTAGACCCTACTATTAGGTCTTTAAATGCTAAATGTCAAGAGATTCATGAAGACAGCATGCATTATATACAAAATAAACTAGAGCTTACGCCTAGAGAATATAAGATTATTGATAAAATGATGATGGCTTCCTTAAAGCGCCTTATTAGAGAGCCTGTTAAGGCACTTAAGGAAATGGATGATGAAGGGAAGCAAGAGGCTTATAGGAAGGTGCTTGAGGAGCTTTTTGAATTGTAGGGGATGTGGGAGCGTAGACGGTTCGATGGCGCTTCTTCCACCTACTGGTTTCTGCTTTCAGAGAAATTCTACTTGCTATAACAGAGATAACGGCTTAAACTCGCTAACGCTCAAACAGTAAGCCTAAGAACATCTCAGCTATAGCTATGTGAATTTCTTAGCTGAAAGCGCCAAAGGTAGGTTACAGAAGCGCCATCTTCCCTATCTACGCATTGCATAATCTTCGGGAGGGAGTAGCATAAAATTACCCCAGGAAAGCTTGGTTATAGAATACAGAGGCATGCTCCAGAGACTGCTTCCCACATTCTTCCTTATAGTTTCGAGAAAGTGAAGAATGGAAAAAGATAAATGTGTTTGGAAGACATAGTAGTTTTTTAGCTGAAAGCTCCAAAGGTAGGTTACGGAAGTGCTATCTTCCCTATCTACGCAATTCATAATCTTTAGGAGAGAGTAAGATAAAATTGCCACTAGGAAAGTTTCGTTACATTAAGCCGATAATCTAGTGTATATGGTAAGTATGGAGCTTATAAGTAATAAGAGTTAATCTATAGGAATAGAGTGAATATAAAATAGCGTAATAGAGTAAGATGAGAAATAAATAACATATAAGATGAGCTTAAAGAGGACGGTGAAGAATATGAAAGTTGTTGTGGGTACGAGAGGAAGTAAGCTTGCGCTTACTCAAACTGAATGGGTTGTAAATCAGCTTAGAGGTTGTAATCCAGAGGTAGAGTTTGAGATTAAAATTATTAAAACAAAGGGTGATTTAATTCAAAATGTGCCCCTTGATAAAATTGGAGATAAGGGTCTTTTTGTAAAAGAAATAGAACAGCAGCTTTTAGATGGGGAAATTGACCTTGCAATCCATAGTATGAAGGATATGCCAAGTGAAGTATGCCCAGGGCTTGCTTTTACTTATACACCGGTTAGAGAGGATGCAAGAGACGTACTCGTTCTTAAACATCCTATTAAGTCTTTAGAAGAATTGCCACAAGGTGCAACCATTGGGACTGGCAGTAAGAGACGTAAATATCAGCTTTTAAATGTAAGACCTGACTTAAACATTGTGCCAATTCGTGGAAACATTGATACACGTATTAGTAAAATTGAAACAGAAAACTTAGATGGGGTTGTACTGGCTGCAGCAGGCATTAAGCGTATTGGAAGAGAAGAAGAGATAGGTTACTATATTCCAGTAGAAACAGTCCTTCCAGCCCCAGCACAAGGTGCATTAGCTATTGAAATTCGTGAAAATGATGAGAAGATCTACAATCTTATTAGACCGATTGAGGATAGATTAAGTCAAATGCAGATTGAAGCAGAACGTGCTTTCTTAGATGGTGTAGAAGGTAGCTGTCATTTACCTATTGGAGCTTATGCTGAGCTTGAAGAAGAGCATATGAAGCTTACATGCCTTTTAGGGGATGAAGAAGGCGTTAAAATGGTAAAAGAAACACTTCATAGAGTATGTACAACTATGGAAGAAGCAAGAAACTTAGGTTATGAAGCCGCTAAAGTTATTTTAGAAAAATTACAGGCATAAAAGGAGCAGACGCATGAGCGGAAAAGTTTATTTAGTAGGGGCGGGCCCTGGCGATTATAAATTATTAACATTAAAAGCATTAGACTGTATTAAAGAGGCAGAGGTTATTGTCTATGATAGACTGGCGAACCCACAGTATTTAGAATTAGCTAGACCAGATGCAGAGCTTATTTATGTAGGGAAGGCTTCTAGCAATCATACAATGACACAAGATGAGATCAATGAAGTATTAGCTGTAAAAGCTAAAGAAGGTAAAGTTGTAACACGTCTTAAAGGAGGAGACCCATATGTATTTGGACGTGGGGGCGAAGAAGGCGAATACTTACTTGAAAGAAATATTGCCTTTGAAGTAGTGCCAGGTATTACTTCAGCTATTGGAGGGCTTTGCTATGCAGGGATTCCCATTACACATAGAGACTATACACCTTCTTTCCATGTGGTAACAGGACATCTTAAGGATGAAACAAATGATACGATTAACTGGAATGCACTTGCTACAATGAATGGCACGATTGTATTTCTTATGGGACTTAGTAACCTTCATAAAATTTGTACTAACCTTATGACAGAGGGGATGAACCCTAATACGCCTGCAGCGGTTATTAACTGGGCAACGAGACCTAATCAAAAAGTAGCAACAGGTACACTTGTGACGATTGAAGAAGAAGTGAAAAAGGCTGGTCTTACTTCACCAAGTCTTATTGTAGTAGGTGAGGTGGTAAGACTTCGTGAGAAGCTTAACTTCTTTGAAAATCGCCCATTATTTGGACAAAATATTATGGTGACACGTTCACGTACACAAAGTAGTAGCTTAAAAGCAAAACTCATTGAACTTGGTGCCAATGTATTTGAGATTCCAACGATTGAAATTCAGCCAAGACAAGGTGAGGAAATTGATGCGAAGCTTCAAACTTTAAAAGACTATAACTACATTGTATTTGGTAGTCAAAATGCAGTAAGCTTATTCTTTGAAAGACTTTACGCACTAGGTAAAGATGCAAGAAGTCTTGGAGAGGCTAAAGTAGTGGCGGTAGGTAGTGCAACAGCTAAATGTCTTGAAACTTATGGGATTAGGCCAGACTTTATGCCAGAGCGTTTTACACAAGAAAGCATTGCAGAGCTTCTTGAAGATAAGCTGACAAAAGAAGATAAAGTACTTATAGCGCAAGGGAGCTTAGCACGTGATGTACTTTATACAAAGATTAATGAAATTTGTGAAGTAGAAACTTTATTGCTGTATGATACAGTACTTAATGAAAGTTCAAAAGTGCGTTTAAAACAGCTTTTAAATAGTGAAAGAGTAGATGTGATTACCTTTACAAGTTCTTCTACAGCTAAAAACCTTATGGCGCTTTTAGATGAAGAAGATAAAGAAAAGGTAAGAGCTATTAAATGCATTTCTATAGGTGAAATTACAAGTAAGGCTATGAGGGATTTAGGACTTACAGTTTATAAAGAAGCTAATCCATTTACCATTGAAGGATTAATTAACTGTTTGTGTGAACAATAAATAAAAGAGAAAGAGGGCCTTTAAGATGATTAAAAGACCAAGAAGATTACGTCATAATTTAGCGATGCGTGAAATGGTAAGAGAAACAACACTTGAAAGAAGAAATCTTGTATATCCAATTTTTGTTGTAGAAGGGGAAAATATTAAAGAAGAAATCTCATCCTTAAAAGGAATCTTCCACTTTTCTTTAGATCGTTTAGAAGAAGAAATTAAAGAACTTGTTGACCTTGGTATTCAGTATGTGATTTTATTTGGGATACCAAATGAGAAGGATGCTTTTGGTAAAGAAGCTTATAGTGAAAAAGGTATTGTACAAGAAGCTATTCGTAAAGTTAAAGAAATTGCACCAGATATGTATGTCATTACAGACGTATGTATGTGCCAATATACAGACCATGGACATTGTGGTATTTTAAATAAAGAGGGATACGTTCAAAATGATGTAACACTTCCTTATTTAGCACGTATTGCTGTAAGTCATGCAAAAGCTGGAGCAGATATGGTGGCACCATCTGATATGATGGATGGTAGAGTAGCAGCTATTAGAGCAGCTCTTGATGAAAATGGTTTTATGAATGTTCCAATTATGTCCTATAGTGCAAAATATGCATCTAGCTTCTATGGTCCATTTAGAGCAGCAGCACATTCAGCACCAGCCTTTGGTGACCGTAAAACTTACCAAATGGACATTGCCAATACAGATGAAGCTTTAAGAGAAGTAGAGCTTGACCTTGAAGAAGGCGCTGATATTGTCATGGTGAAACCAGCACTTTCTTATTTAGATATTATAAGACGTGTAAAAGATAACTTTAATGCGCCAATTGCTGCCTACAATGTAAGTGGTGAATATGCTATGATTAAAATGGCGGTTGAAAATGGTCTTTTAGATGAAAAAGCTATTTATGAAAGCGTGCTTTCTATTAAGAGAGCTGGTGCGGATATTATTATTACTTATTTTGCAAAGGAACTTTGCAAGTGGATTTAGAGTGGAGGTACTAAAATTATGGAACATAAGCGTTCACAGGCGATTTATGAGGAAGCTGTTAAGTATATACCGGGTGGGGTAAATAGCCCTGTTCGTGCATTTAAATCTGTTGGGATAGATCCTATCTTTATTGATAGAGCTCATGGTAGTCATATTTGGGATGTGGATGGTAATGAGTATATTGACTTTATCTGTTCATGGGGGCCGCTGATTTTAGGTCATAGCAATGAAAGGATTACCGAGGGTATCTCAGAAATGATTGCTAAAGGAACTAGCTACGGGGTGCCTACACAAATAGAAGTTGAGATGGCTAAACTTATTGTAGAGGCTTATAAAGGTGTAGATCAAGTGCGTATGGTAAACTCTGGTACAGAGGCAACCATGAGTGCACTACGTGTAGCTAGAGGCTATACAGGTAGAAACAAGATCCTTAAATTTGAGGGCTGCTATCATGGACATTCAGATGCATTACTTGTAAAATCAGGCTCAGGTACTATCACATATGGCGTACCTACAAGTCCAGGTGTACCAGCAGACGTTGTAAAGCATACACTTGTTACACCTTATAATGATATAGAAGCTTTAGAAGAAATCTTTAAAGCACAAGGTGAAGAAATTGCAGCGGTCATTGTAGAGCCTATTGGTGGTAATATGGGTGTTGTACCAGCAGAAAAAGATTTCTTACTTGCACTTCGTGAAATCACTAAGAAGTACGGAGCTGTATTAATCTTTGACGAAGTTATTACAGGATTTAGAATTGCTTATGGCAGTAGCCGTGAGTACTTTGACATTGAACCAGATATGGTATGCTTCGGTAAAATTATCGGTGGTGGACTTCCAGTAGGGGCTTATGCAGGGAAGAAAGAAATTATGGATATGGTTTCTCCAGTAGGACCAGTCTACCAAGCAGGTACATTATCAGGTAACCCACTTGCTATGTATATTGGTAAAAAGCAGCTAGAAGTACTGCGTGACAACCCACAAATTTACAAAGAATTGGAAGAAAAAGCAATTTACCTTGAAACAGGTATTAAAGTACATCTTAAAGAACTTGGACTTAACTACCATGTAGCAAGAGCGGGTTCACTTGTATGTCTATTCTTTACAGATCAGGTAGTACGTAATTACCAAGATGCTATGACTTGTGATATAGAACGTTTCAATAAATATTTTAAGGCACTTCTTGAAGAAGGCGTGCTTATTGGACCAGCTCAGTTTGAGGCTATGTTCTTAAGTACAGCACATACAAAAGAAGATTTAGATAAAGCATTAGAAGCAATGGGGAAAGCTCTTCGAATAGCACATCAATAAGAATATAAAAGCGTCTACTTTGATTACAGTAGGCGCTTTTATAATTTGAAATTCTTTTCATCATGGTATCTAAGGATTATAAGATAGTTATAGCAGGTATGGAAAACGAAAAGGATGAGCCTCGGACATTTTATAAAAGATTAGTACAGATAGTAAGTGTTATTCATTTTAAGGAGTTATAAATATCCATTCATCATTTGTATCATCATTTTCATAAGTCCATTGGATAATCTTAGCGTTATCTGCTGTGGAGGCATCTTTAACACATAGAGCTTTGCCACTTAGTGCAGATATAATACGAAAATAGCCATTATCTGTTGGAACAAGATACCAACGTTGATTGGAATCTCCGTGATAGGTATATTGCGTAATGGAAGTTCCATTGGAGGTTACTCCAGAATCAGCGGTGAGATCTACACATTTGTTACTTAATACATTTTGAATAAAGTAAGTATTATCAGGGTTTTTGGTTAAATTCCATTTTTCGTTGTCGCCACCACTGTAAGTAGATTGTGTAAGCTGTGTTGCATCATTAAGAGAATTTTCGGGGACATTTAATACTTTACCACTATGCCTATTTACAATTTTGTATGTCCCATTATCAGGAATTCCAGAAAAGTCGCTGTAATAGTATGTTCTTACGTAATCTACAAGAAACTCGCTAGGTAGATAGGCCTGAGCAGGAGCGCCAAGATGGCCTTCCAAGCTAAGTACCATATGACGGGATAGTTCCACAAAGGAATCGTAGGAGGATGTTTTTTCCCAGACCAGCTGCCTATCAAAGTAAAAGCGCATTTTTCCATTTCTGCGTTCCAAGCCATAGGTATGGTAATCATTACTGATATCAGATACACCAGTATTCCAATTATTTTTTCCAAGTTGTAAATGAATATTTGGACTTTGTTTCCAAATGTGAATGGTGCTGGTCATTTTTGAAAAATCAAAGGTTTCCATAATATCAATCTCTGGATTTGGATTTAAAGCAGAAGTTAGGGGTGAGGATTGAAGCCAGATGGCACTAAGAACATTTGCCTTACTGTCTAATGCTTTTGCACGTACTTCTACATAGCTGTCTGTTCCTGGTACATCAAACTTTGATTCAACAGAGCCAATGGTATAGGCTTTGCCATTATAGTTTTCCTTTCTGGCAGTTAAAACGAGATTGCCGGCGGAAACAGATACATTTTCAGAATTAAATGCAAGATCAGAACTAGTATCGTACCAGATTCCATTAGTCCATTTAGAAGTATCCAGTTCTGTTCCTTCAAACTCATCCGATGAGGTTTCTAATAAAGTCCAATGGCTTTCTTCAACAGGTTTAGCTGTAGTTGTTAGTGTAAATACTGGACAGCTAAGGAGTATACCAATACTGGTTAAAATTGTAGTACACTTCCCAATAAGATGCCTCTGTCTTCTTGTAATTATCATAAAAATCCTCCTTTTATTTAAAAAATATTATTTTTAATATACTATGAAAACCTTATAACACATTATCCCTCGCTTGATTGGTGTAAAAGAGAAGGAGGAAATCAGAGATTTTATTCTTTCACACCAGAGGCAATAATACTTTGTTTGAGTTGTCTTGAAAATAGGATAGACAATAGGATAACAGGTGTAATGGTTACGATAGATAATCCCATCAAGGCATTTTGTTTGGTACCCATATTATTAGAGATGTTATAAAGTGCAACGTTTAAGGTCCACAATTTTTGATCTTCTGTAACCATCCATGCCCAGAAGAAATCGTTCCAGTTACCGATAAAAGTTTGTAGTGCAATGAGTGAAATAATAGGCTTTGATAGTGGCATACAGATCTTTGTATAGAGATATAGGTTTGAAGCACCATCTAGTGATGCAGCTTCAAAGTAGCTAGATGGTATCTTATCAAAAAAGCCTTTATAGAGATATACATAGAATCCGTAAGGGTAAAGGAATGGTAGCAACAAAGCAGCATAGTTGTTATAAGCACCCATTTTTTGATACATGATTAATTGTGGAAGCATGATACTTGCAAAGGGAATCATCATTGCACCCATAAAGAATAGGAGAACAAAGTTTCCTGCTTTTCTAGAAAGAAGGTGGCTAATGACAAAAGCACAGATAGAACAAAGTATTACTTGTGCTATCATAGCAAAACCAATGACGATGATACTATTTATTACGAATGTCATAAATCCATATTTTGCAATATGTTCACTTTCTGGATAAATATAAGATGGCATTTGGAGATAATATTTAAAGCTTTCTAGGTTAAGGATATTTTTTATTTTATTCCCCACACTCACTAAAGATCCATTTAGAGGATATTTTTCTGAAAGGATATGGGAAACATCGTTAAAAAAGTTATTTTCAAGTCCAGTAGGTACTGAGAGGGGAAGGCCATTTGTATCAAATGTATAGCCAATGGATTCACAGGCACGTTTGTAGCGATCTCCATGAAGAAGTACATTACTTTTTATTGCAGAGCTTGCGTAGATACCGTAGTCACGTTCCATTTGGAGTTTCATCTGGTGTGCCCTGGAATGGAAGACGGTTTTGCCCTTATATGTCCCATATACATGAATTTCCATAATGGAGCTGTCTGCAAGCTTATAATTAATACCAAACATGGTTGATATATTATCCTGCATCATCACATCCTTCATCTCTTCCTCATTCATGAAATTCAAGTCAGAATAATCAAGGACTACAGAAATACTATTAGCACCATCTGGTAGAAGCTTCGGTGGAATATCATAGATTTTAGCATTATCTTTCATAGAGCTTGAAAATGCAAAAATTAAAGGATACAACATCAAGGCAGCAAACAAGAGTGAGAAGAGAACAGCACAGAATTTTAGAAGGCGTTCTGAGAAATCACATTTTATTTTATTCTTATTCATCATTATGCTCCTATTCTTTTTCAGTTTTTTCAAAATGCATTTGTATCAGAGTAAGAATCCCAATTACCAGTAAAAGAATAATAGAGGCTGCAGAACCTCTTCCGTAATTCAAATCTTGGTTAAATGCATTAAAGATAAAAATTCCTTGAGTAGTAGAGGCACCACTTGGACCGCCAGAAGCATACATGTATGGTGCATCTAAGAACTGCATAGTAGTAATGACACACATAATTGCCTGAATAGAAATCATAAAGGAGATATTTGGAAGAATGATGTGGATGATCTTGCTAAAACCAGTACATCCATCTAAAGCAGCTGATTCTAGAATATCGCTGGAAATTCCCTGAATAGCGGATAAGTAAAGTAGGACTGTAAGCCCCCCACCAAGAACGCCGGGGAAGATAATACAGAATTTTACTAGGTTGGGATCACTTAACCATGCTTGTGGCTGGCAGCCAAAGAAGTTTAGAATTTGATTAGCGATACCGTATTCTGGGTGCCAAATCCATTTCCATATAATTACGTTAACAGAAGTAGGAATTAATGCAGGAAGTATGTATAAGGTTGTCAGACACTTCTGTAACTTTATGAGTTCATTTAATAAGAGTGCTTGTATGAGAGGAATGAAAAAGCACATGGAAAGCTGTAACGCCAAGAAGACAAAGGAATTTTTCCATGCTTCCCAATAATACTGCATCTGGAACATACCGATATAATTTTCCAGGCCTACAAATTTCCCAGGTGGGTTAATGGGATCATATTTAAAGAGAGAAATATAAAAAGCATTAAAAATTGGATAATACTTTAACCAGATAGTACAAGCCATTGGTATAGCCAGAATACACCAAGGAGCTAGACGTCGTCTAAGTGTGGAACTGGATGAGCTTATTTTAAATATGCCTTGCTTCATAAGAAAGAACCTCCTATATTCACAAAATGATAATTCAATATGAAATTGATACTACCTTTAGTATAAGGAGAATTATATTTTTGAAAAATAATAAAAATATACATATAAGTTAAAAAAATTAACTTATATCGAAATTTAAAATATAGGTGTTAAAAAATATGATATTTTAATATAAAGTTGTTAATTTTAACTTATTATAAAAAATTAAATTATCTAATATAATAAGTATATCTTAAAAAAATAGGCTTAATTCAACATGGATAGCAGAGCTATTTTGAATAATGAGGAGGGCAAAGATGAAAAGAAAAGTATTGGCAACAGTATTAAGTTTGTGCATGACTACGAGTTTGTTGGCAGGGTGTGGAAATGGTGGAGCTGAAACTGTAGACCCTACTATTCCTACAGAACAAAATACTACAGAACAGAATAATCCAGAAGAAGTAGTAGACTCAGAGAAACAGGAACATGAGCCAGTAGAGTTAACATTATGGGTTACAAGTCGTAATGCAGATGACTGGTCTACAGATATGGAGAAGCAGTTTTTAGAAGAACATCCTTGGATTACTTTAAACAAGGTGGTTAAGGAAGGAGATCCAGGAAATGAATTTTATCAGGCAGTAGCGGCAGGAAACGCCCCTGATTTAATTAGAGTTTCATTTACTATGATGAATTCTTATATGGCATCTAATATTTTGGAGCCACTTAACCGCTACGTAGAAAACTGGGATGAATGGGAAAATTATACGCAAGAATATGTAGATATGTTTACTGTTGATGGAAATATTTATGGTGTACCAAACTCAGTATCACCTATGTTATTTGGTTATAATAAAGCGTTATTTGAAGAGGCAGGTATAAGTGAGCCACCAAAGACTTGGGATGAGGCACTAGAAGCTGCAAAATTAATTAATAATCCAGATAATCAGATTACTGGTTATGCAACTTTAGCAGCAGAATGGACAGAATGGTTTTTCCAATACTATGTATGGCAGGCAGGCGGAGATTTGACGCAAGAAAAAGAAGATGGAACGGTAGAACTTACTTTTACAGATCCAGCTGTTATACAAGCTGCAAAATACTATCAGAAGTTACGCAGTGAGGGTGTATTACAGAGCGATTTGACTTTGAAATTTAGTGATCTGGTAACAAACTTTGGTCTTGGTAAAATAGGTATGATGCCATTTGCTGGTGACTGGGTATCAGAAGCAATTGCAAATGGTATTGATCCAGATGATATTGGCTTATGCTTACCACCAGCTGGGCCTTCAGGTGATCAGACAATAGCAATTGCAGGTGACACTTTTGTTATTAATGCAAAGACCGATCAGGCGAAAAAAGATGCAGCATGGGAGTATATCAGCTTCTATAGTAGTAAAGCATATCATTCATCTTACTTTGAAAATCTTGCAACAAAAGGTGCTCCAAACCCTGTTATCATACCACGAGATGATATCAGTGTGACAGACTTCTATGAGTTCCCAGAAGAATATAAAGAAGTTCTAGATGCTGCAAAATCTGTTGGACGTTTGGAGTTTTACGGAAAGGCAGACTTTGGTTCTTATGTAGATCGTGCTGTTCAGAAGATTTTAGTGAATCCTAATGCCGATCCAGAAAAAGAATTTAGTGAGGCACAAGCTCTTTGTGAAAAAGAGGTACTTGAGTCATTTAATGAGGCACATAAAAAATAGCATAATAAATACAAAAACAAGAAGTATGAGAGAATATTCCCATACTTCTTGTTTTTTGCATTTTATGATACAATAAAGTCATAAACAAATGATAGAGACTGGGGGAACATGGGATATCAATGAATCTATGGCATGGTACTATCAATGTAAAGGAAAAGTGGAATGATAAAGTTATAAGTTTGCTTAGAAAAGTATCAATATTTCGCAGACTAAATTTAGCATTCATGTTACTCTTAATAACTGCTACTGTTTTTTTAACTTTTTTTAGCTTTTATAAGTACTACTTTGAAATTAAAAAAAATACAAACCAGTATATTTCAGTACTTGCACAGAATGTTTCAATGAAAATAGAAGACATTTTGCAAGAATATGAAGAAATTGCATTGACTTTTTATGATGATCCCAAAATCATTACAGCATTAAAAGAGAACAGAATGCTTAGAAATGATAAAAGAGCTGCATCTCAAGAGCTTTATGAGAAGAATTCTAGTTCTATCGAAAGTAAGTTATATGGCATAAAGAGTGCCCAAAAGTATATCGTAAATATACAATTTGTCTCACCAGAGCAACAGTATTACATGACTGAACCCAATGGTTACCGAAGGGGAGGGTCAATTAGGGACTTAGATGAATTTTACAAATCTGATTTTTATAAAGTGCCTCAAGAAAAAAAGGGATACCCTGTTTGGTTTGATACATCTAAACAGACTGTTACATTTTATAAAAATGAGCAGAGTATCTATGGGCTTGCTAATATTATGACTTTATGTGTAGGTATATATTCTCCAATTAATAGGGAGTTTCTTGGCGTTTTAGTACTTAATATTGATTTAAATGCTTTTTCAGATGCTTTGGAAGGTTATGGGTATTATGAGAGTGGCAATACATTTCTGATTGGTGAAGAAGGGGTGTTGATGTGGTTTAATCCTAGTATTTCGGCACCATCTTTTCCAAAAGATGATGAGCTTTTTAAGAGCATGCAACAACAAGGCAAGGGAGTTATTCAGAAAGAAATCGGTGGGAGTCAGGTGGTATTGGCATATGATGCCATTGATAATACCAAGATTTTTGCAGCACATATTGTAGATATGGAGGTTCTACTGAAAGGAACTTATCAAACCAGAAATCTCTGTATTGCAGTATTACTAGGAACTGTGATTGCTTGTTTGATTATCTCCTATTATGTCACCAAAAGCATATCCGATCCCATTGGAGGATTGGTGAACATTATGCAGAAGGCTGGAAATGGGAAGTGGGAGGAGCGTTATCATAACTCAGGGAATGATGAGATAGCCATTTTAGGAGACAAATTTAATGAGATGGCAGACAAAACAAATCAATTGATCGAGCAGGTTTACATTTCTGAAATAAGAAGGCAGGAAATTTTGCTAAATTGGAAGAATGCTAAATTGGATGCTCTTTTGATGCAGATTAATCCCCATTTTTTATACAATACGTTAGACATTATTAGGTGGGAGGCGATGTATGAAGCCAATGGTGAAAGTACAGTTACCCAGATGATTGAAAAGTTTAGTCAGCTTTGCAGAATGGGGATGAGAGCGGGAGGCAAGACCATTACTTTGAAGGAAGGCATTGAGCATGCACAGATCTATCTCGATGTTATTAATTTCAGGCATAATGACAAAATACTGCTAAAAAAAGATATAAGAATAGATACGGAAGCAATATATATCCCACAGTTTATGTTACAACCTATTATGGAAAATGCAGTCATACATGCATTTGGAGATGCAAGCAAAGGGTATGAGATTGAAATTAGTGCGATTATTCAGGAGGATGTACTTTTAATTCAAGTAGAAGATAATGGGAAAGGTATGACACAGGATGAAAAGCAGCAGCTTGAAACAGTAATTGACCAGCCAACTTCAGGAGAAGACAGTATTGGATTAGGTAACGTAAACCGTAGAATACGCCTGTTTTATGGAGATGATTATGGCATTAAGATAAACAGTCAATGCGGAGAGGGGACAAACATACAGATAAAACTTCCAGTAAGAAGGCAATCGGAAGATATGGAAAAGGTATGGGGAGGAGCTACGAAAAATGACATATAAAGTATTGATTGTAGATGATGAAGAAATTGTGTGTAGGGGGATGGCACAGTTCGTAAAATGGCAGGAACATGATTTTGAAGTGGTAGGTACAGCCTACAATGTAGATGATGCAATGGTCTTACTAAATCAGCTTACTATTGATGTGGTTTTTATGGATATTCGTATGCCGGGAAAAACAGGGTTGGATTTGCTACAAATGATACAGAAGAGATTTCCAAATATAAAATCTATCATACTAAGTGGTTTTAGTGAGTTTTCATATGCAAGAGAAGCGATGAGATATGGAGCAGTTGATTATTTAAATAAACCTGTGAATTTAAAAGAGATAGAAGAACTGTTAAAACGTCTAAAAGTGATGTTTATGGAGGAAAAAAAAGAGCAAGAGATTCGTGCAAACCGCGTGGAAGCCTTATTATTGTCGGCGGCAAAGGGATATGCAAAAGTAGAACAGGAGAAATATCAGCTTCCCGTATTCAAGCGCTGGTATGGAATTGCACTAGGATTGTTGGATAGAGCATTTTCAGAACAGGAAATAAAAGAAAAAAAGCAGGAAATGCGTTGGGAGATTGGGCAGATAGTTCCGGGAGCTTACATATTAGATAGTCATGTATATGGAGTTTTTGCAATTATTCCATACAAAGAGGAGTCAGAAGTTGAAAATTTTATCAATATGATAACACAGATTTGCAGTATGAACAGAGAGTGGATTTGTGGAGTAAGTAAAACGAAAAATGGTATTGAAAACTTAAGAGAAGCATATCAAGAAGCTGAACGTGCACTGAATTATCAAAAAGCTGGTGAGAGAAGGGGTTTAGTTTGCTATAAAAATATAGAGCCCTTATTTTCGCAGAATACACCAGAGGTACAGGATGTCATTTCAAGAGTGATGTGTATGCTTACAAATCCAGAGAAGAGAAATGATGCTCCAAAGAAACTTGAGAATGACCTTAGACTTATCTGGAACCAGGGATTTACCATTATGCAGTTTCAAACAATCTGTATTCAATATTTAATTGAATTAAATAGTTTTCATCAAGGCCTGAAAATAAAAAATGTAGATTTACATAGACAACTGAATCAGACATTGAGGGAGATATTACTTAGTAATGATTTTGAAGCAACAATCGTATGCATGATAGATCATATAAAGAATTTGGTGAACCAATTGAATGAGGCTGATGAACAGCAGTTGGGCAAAGGGGTAATAAAAGAGATACAATTGTTTATTCTCACACACTATGGGGAGAATATTACCTTAAATATGCTTGCTGAGCAGTTTTACCTGCATCCTAATTATTTAAGTCGTTTTTTTAAAGAGAAAACAGGTAAGAATTTTATAGAATATCTAACAGAAGTAAGAATGGAGAAAGTGAAGGAACTGTTAGTAAATACAGACAATAAAGTGGTAGATATTAGTCTTATGGTCGGTTATGATAATCCCAGATATTTTAGCAAGGTATTTAAACAGTTTACTGGTATGACACCAAGTGAATATAGAGAAAAGTTATGATAAAGATGAGAAAGGTAATAAATACAGTAGTTCCAATTAAACGCCTTGATAGCATACAAATTGAAAAGGTAAATAGGTATGGAAAGAAGACGACTTTTCTGAATTTGTGATATAATAAAAATAAAAGGCTAGGAGGAAGGGGTATGAGAAATATAATAGGATGTATTGCTATTATTACCTTTTTATGTACAGGTTGTTCTTCAAGTAAGATGGGTGACATCTATATGCAGGATGATAAGATTACGAATGAGGGAGATTCCTATAGCCTCCATAAAGAAGAACAGAGTATAGAGGGACAAGTTTATACGGGTCAGCTAGAATTTGAGGGGATGGACACCTTATGGGATTATGAGGCGGCAGAAGATATGGAGGTTGAAGTTTCTTATTGCTTATCTGTAAGTCAAGGGAAGGCAAAACTTGTTTATATTGATCCCAATGATCAGCCACATATTATTGTAGAAAATAAAGATAGAGTGAAGACTGAGGAGTTAGAAAATGTAGTTTTACAAATAAAAAAAGGCAGAAATAGAATTAAACTAGTAGCCATGAATAGGGCTCAAATTAATTTAAGGTTTAAAATTAGTGAAGGAAACTTAAATTCATTAGGGTTTTAATAATAAAATGAGAGAGGTTATAGTATAATGTTTAATCTAGAAAGTGGCAACACGTGGATTTTTACAGGTGGTAGTAATGCAGAAGGTGGATGGCACCAAACGAAAGGTGCAAGAAACTTTATAGGTCATTTTGAAGAACACATTAGGTGGGAAAAAAGAAATAATGAGTATGTAGGAACAAGAGAGCGCTACACTATTAATACAGGTAGGGCGGGGCAAACTTTAGAAGAAATCAATGAGGATTTTTATAATTTAGTAGGAGTTTATCAGCCTAGGGCAGTTGCTTTATTTGTAGGTAAGGAAGAATATGAAAAGGGTATAGAAGGCCTTGAAGCTTTTGAGAAAAACCTTAAAGCATTCTTTAAGAAGGTTAAAGCGATGCATGCCCTACTCGTTCTTCAGACACCAGTACCTCCTAAGGAAAAAGAGGACTATAAACAGGCAGAAGCTTATGAACAAGTTATGATAGCACTTTCTAAGGAGGAAGAGAAAATTGTATGTATTGACCATTTTCATCTATGTATAAAAAAAGGTTTAAGTTACATGAATGGGCAGTTAGATGCTGATGGGCATTTAGAGATTGCAAAGCAGCTTTCAGAAGCAACGATAGGTGACTTTACACCTTTTGTATTAGGTGAAACAGTAACGGAATGTTCAGCTCCTGATGCAGTATGGGAAAAGGTAGAAGAAGACCCTTATGCGAAAGATGTTAAAGCATTAGTAGAGAATGATAAGGAGAAAGCTTTAAGATGGCTATTCTTAGGGGATAGCATTACACATGGGGCACTTCATACACATGGTTATGACAGCTTTCCACAGCTTTTAGAAAAGTACATAAAGGGTGAAATGGGAAGAAGTAAAGATGTCTTTATTAATACAGCTGTATCAGGTGCAACGACAAAAGATCAGCTTCAAAATCATAAAGCACGCTTTGAAACTTATAAAGAGGTTGCAGACATCGTTATCATTATGTTTGGAACCAATGACTGTGTAAGTGATGTAAGTATTGAGGATTATAAACATAACCTTAAAAAGATTATTGAGGATGTAAAAGCAGTAGGTGCTATTCCTATTTTACGGGCACCAAATCCTTGTATGGATGCACCAGGAGAAAGAGGTAGGAGGCTTATTCCTTATATTAAGGTTATAGAGGAATGTGCGAAGGAAGAGCAGTTAATCCTTATACACCACTATAACCAGTGGAGGCAAGCTGGGAATGAAAATCCAGAACTTATTAAACGAGGAGGCTGGATTGCTAAAGGAGATGAATCGAGTATTCATCCAGGGGCAGCAGGGCAGCTTAATATGTTCCGTATGGCTGTAAGAAGTCTAGGAATTTCACAAGAAACAAGTGAAATAATGCAACTTGCTTATAAAATTGAATTAGATGGAAAAAAGAAAAGGCTTAACCTCTCATCATAGAGGCTAGGCCTTTTTCTTTTATCTTAGTTAAATTTTACAGGTTCTGATTCAGTTGTTAAAGCTTCAAATACAAAACCTTGTTCTTTAAGACCTTCTACGATAGAAGGAAGTGCTTTTACAGTTGTTGTTTTGGCTGCAGCATCATGCATTAAGATGACTGCATTATTATTATATTTAGCTTGACTAAGTACAGAGTTAATAATAACTTGTGTATCTTGTACACCTTTTGCAGCGTCTTGTGAATCCACGTTCCAATCATAATACACAAGCCCGGCTTCTTCTACAGTAGGGATGATTTTAGACATAACATCACTTCCTCCATAGCGGTGGCTTACCCTATTATTCGAGCCGCCAGGGAAGCGCATAATTTTAGTTTCTACACCTGTAAGTTTTTTTATATGTTCAGAGAGGGTATTCATATCATTCATAAAGGTATCTACATTTTGATAGATTTGTGCATAATCATGGGTACTAGAGTGGAGTGCGATAGTATGTCCTTCATCTACAATACGTTTATAAATATCATCATAACCTTCTTTTTTTAATACAAAGAAGGTTGCTTTAATATGATTGGCTTTTAAGAAATCTAGAATTGGAATGGTGTTAGCACTTGGACCATCATCAAAGGTTAAATAAGCTATTTTTTTGTTTTCTTCTGATTGTAATGAATTCGATATTTCAGGCATTTTATCTTTCATTTCTTGAAGTGATTGATTAAGCTCTTGAATTTGAGCTGTTAATTGCTTATTTTTAGTCCTTAAGTCCTGTACTTGAAGTTCTAAATTAGCTTTTGCAGCTTGCGCAATTTTAAGTTGTTCTTGTACGCTTTTAAGAATATCATTTTGTCCCCTGGCTTTAGTCATTAACCAACCTGTACTGCCTAATAGGCCAATAGAGAGTAGGATAAATAATAGGATAATGCCTGTTCTACTATTTTTTTTTGCCATTTATTTTCCACCAATCTTTCTATAAAATTAATTTTTCATGCTTTCTGGAATGATAACAGGATCAAAGCGCCATAAAACTGTCTGTAGTTTTTCCGATTCTGTTTTTAAATGTTTAATCTCTGCATCAAGTGCTTCAACTTGCTGTTTAAGTTCAGTTTTCTCCTGGGTAATACGGGTTAAAGCTTTTTGGGTAGCATGAACCTTTGCATTAATCCAATAAGTTTTTCCTCCAACAAGGGCAAAGGCTATAGAGGATAGACTAAAGAGAGTAATGGCTATTTTTCTGAGTCTTTTTTTTCTTAGCTTTTTCTTTTTCTTTGAATAACTATGTTTTTGCATCATCTAAATCCTTTCTTTGTGCACGACTAAACGCTAGCAACTTAGTAAGTCTATTAAAATACAGGAAGTATTGTAAAAATTTATCATGCAATACTTCCTTAGATTTTTATTTAATATAGTAATTGCTTACAAGAATATCTTGTAAAATTTCTGTTGGGATCTCAAATTCTTGGATGCCCATATAGCCAGGTGCAATATCATATTTATTAAAAGAGATTATAAGCTTGCCAGCATCTGAAATATAGAAAGCCTGATTAGCATCAATGCACTCAAAGTTGTCTATAGAAAATGAATCATCGTCTGTATTTGGAGCGCCCTCTACCCAGTAGTGTTGAGTGGAATCGGCTGCTATACGTTCAAGCATTTGTGTTTTAATGTTTTCACTAATGACTTCTATATAGCTGTTATCTTTAAAGAGGCTAGGAAGTGTGATAATAATTTCATTTTGCTTATCAAGTGTGTCGTAGGTAATAGTTGTAGAAGATGAAGCTGAAGTATTAACAATATAGCGGCCAATGGATAAAATTTGGTCATTATTGGTTTTGATTTCAAAGCCACTATCTATGCCCAGATGAGCACTTTGCCCAGAAGATTCAAGATCAGTAACTTCAGCTTTAAATTGTTCAAAGAGTTTTTTGTTTTCTTCTAGGTAGCGGTTATTGATGACTTCTTCAAGAGCTTTGTCTTGAAGCCCTTCGATAATAGGCGTTTCGATCGTTGCGTCAGAAGTCTCTTTATGATAGTCGAATTGGGTAAAGCTTATAACCTTTATAAGGGCACCTAGAATAGGTACATCACTCATAGATTTTGCAAAAGTAGGGCTAAGATTGGTCATCCCTACGAAACTTGCAACAGCAATACTTGCGACAGCAGCAACTTTTTTACTCCATTTATTAAAGTTAAAGTGTTTTTGCTTTGGAGCAGCTTTACCTTCTTTAATAGCACGTTTAACGACGAAATCAAGTTCTTCTGGAATGTCAATATGCTCAGAATACTGCACAATTTGTTCTTCAATTTCTTTATAGGAATTGTTATTTTGATTTGTTTTCATATCTCTAATCCTTTTCTAATAGAAGTTTTAATTTTTTGAGACTACGATAAAGAGTCGATTTAACAGTACTAAGATTTTGGTCTGTTATATCAGCGACTTCCTTTAATTCAAATTGATTGAAGTACCTAAGTAAAATAATCGTTTTTTCTTTATAAGAGAGCTGACTAAGAGCCTCCTCAAGTTCAAAGTGTCTATACTCATCATAAATGGGAGGTGTATAGTCTTCTAATAGGCTTTCATCCGTAGTGAAGTAGCGCTTTTGTTTTTGAAGATGAGTCTTAGCTGTATTAATAATAATTCTATAAAACCATGTATTAAGATAGGCTATATCTTTTAAATTATGTTGGTATTTAAGTGCTTTAACAATAGAATCTTGAACAATATCGAGAGCGTCCTCTTTATTCTTGACATAGCTATAGGCCAAGCGATAATGCTTTTCTTTATTCTGTAAAATGTAGTTAATAATTTCTGGTTCCATACTTTTACCTTCTATGATCATAGAGTTTTATGTTTAAGTGTCACACTGATTAGACCTTATTAGTATGCCAAAAGTTTCAATACTTAAAAAGAAATTCATAAGACAAATAGGTAGGATTAAGTGAATACAAGTAAAAAAAATGCTAGAATAGAAGTATATAGGACGCGAAGGAGGATAAAAGGTGTATAGTGCATTATTAAATTTAGAGGGGAAAATGGTAACTGTTGTAGGTGGCGGTGAGGTCGCTTTTAGAAAGGTTTCTTCTTTTATAGAAGAAGATTGTGAGATTCATGTGATTGCACCTTCCTTTATAGAGGAGTTTAAAACTTTAGGGCATAAGGTTCATAGAATTTATAAATGCTATGAAGAAGGTGATTGTGCAGGAAGCTTTATTGTAGTAGCTGCTACAGATGACTACGAAGTAAATAAGCAGATTGGTCAATTTTGTAAGAGAGGACATATCCTATGCAATGTAGTAGATAACAAGCCTTTATCCAGTTTTATTGTGCCATCTACACTTAAAAGAGGGGACTTAACTATTTCTATTTCAACAGGTGGGGCAAGTCCTTCCCTTGCAGCTAAAATTAGACGTGAGTTAGAAGATAAATACGACGCACATTATGGGGAGTATATTGCTAGGCTAGGGCGTATACGTAATTGTGTTCTTGAAAAAGTCACAGATGAAGTAGAGAAAAAACGTATTTTGAAACATATTATTACACTAGAACCACAGGAGCTTGAAGCATATGAAAAAAGCCATTTTAATGATTAGCTTTGGGACAAGCCACCTTGCTCAGAAGAAGGAAAGCATTGACCCTTGTATAGAAGCTATCAAAGAAGCCTTTAAAGAATGGGATATTTATGAAACTTTTTCATCAGGTTTTTTAAGAAAAAAATTAAAAGAAGAGCAAGGTTTAGTATTACCATCACCCAAGGAGCTTATGGAAAAACTGAAAGAGTTAGGCTATAAGCAAGTAATCATACAGCCACTCTTTTTAATAGAAGGTATAGAGTATGATAAGCTTATAGAGCTTGCTAAAAGCTATGAAAAAGATATACAAGTTCAAGTAGGTAAAGCACTTCTTTCTCAAAGAGAGGACTATAAAGCATTAGTACAGGAACTTGCAAGGGAGTATAGTCAGATAGAGACACAGCTTTTAGTATTAGGACATGGCTCCACGCATGAGGCCCATACTTCTTACCATATATTGCAGGAAGTACTAGATGAAGCAGGTCTTAAAGCTTGTGTAACGACTTTAGAAGATAGAGATAAGATTTATACCTTACCTTTAGAAAAAGGTAAAGTTACCCTTATTCCTTTTATGCTTGTGGCAGGTAATCATATTTTAAAGGATGTTTTAAGTGATGAAGAAACATCTTGGAAAAGTGGTTTGACTAAACTCGGTTATGACCTAGAAGTGATTCAAAGAGGATTAGGAAGCTATAAAAGTACAAGTCAGATTTATATTCAGCATATTGGAAATGCTATGAGACTTTACAAATAAAAGGGTTTTTTATAAGATTAAAACGAAATGAAGACTAGACGAAGGAGAATGACATGAATAAAGAAGCATTAATTAAAGATATTATGAGCATTAGAAGAAGAATAGATGTATCAAGAGGAAGAGGGACTAGAGAAATCGATGTTTTTGAAGAACAAGTAGAAAAATCTCTTAAGCGTATTGAACAAGGCAGATACTTAGCTAAGAAGTTTAATGAAGAAGAGCTTATGCAGATTTATAATGCTTATGAGAATTTAAGAACAACACCACGAGTATAGAAGAGTCTTGGATAGGGTTTAAAAAACAAAAAGGAGAGATGTAACTGTCTAGACAGTACATCCCTCCTTTTTAAGCTTCTTCAGGGAAAGCTTTCTTGATAACAATAAAGGCCAGTGGTATAAAGATTATACAGCAAATAGCTTCTGCAAGTGGGTAGCAGAACCATATGCCATCAAGGCCAAATAATTGTGCAAAGAGCCAAGCTGAAGGGATAATGATAATGAGCTGACGAAGCAGTGACATCACCAAGGATTTGAAGCCGTGTCCGATAGCTTGGAACATAGTTGAAATCATAATACCAAATGAGGCTGGGATAAAGCATAAGCTTAGTACACGAAGTACGTAAATACCCATAGAAATGAGTTCTGGTGTTCCATTGAATAAGCTAAGAAGTTCTGCAGGGAAGAACCAGAATAAAAGTGTTCCCAGTGTCATAATGACAAAGGAAGTAAGGGTTGCTAAAAGGAAAGCATGTTTGAAGCGTTTTTGGTTATTCGCTCCAAAGTTGTAACCCATGATAGGCATAGCACCTTGTGTAAGTCCAAATACTGGCATGAATACGAAGGATTGGAGTTTGAAGTAAATTCCAAAAATCGCAACAGCAGTAGATGAGAAAGTAATAAGAATAGCATTTAAGAAGGTTGTTGTAACAGAACCTATTGCATTCATAACAATGGTCGGTAAACCTACTTTATAAATATCAATGACTGTGCTCATTTGAGGTCTAAAGCCGCGAATTTGAATATGCACATCATGTGTTTTAATCTTAAACATAGTTAGTGAGAAGATCATAGAGAAAATCTGCCCAATAACTGTAGCGACAGCAGCACCTTTAATGCCCATAGCAGGTAGGCCTAATAGACCAAAGATTAAAATTGGGTCTAAAATAATATTTGTAATCGCCCCAATAAGCTGAGAAATCATAGGAATAATCATATTTCCTGTAGCTTGAAGTATTCTAGAACAAGCAATCTCAACAAATACACCAAATGAGAAAATCAGTACAATACTTAAATAAGAAGTTCCCATGTCAACGATAGTGGCATCGTTAGAGAACATTTGCATAAAGAATTTTGTAAAGAATAACCCCATGAGTAAGAATAAAATAGCATTAATAATCGCTAAGAAAATACCTGTACTTGCTGTTTGAGAAGCAGCATCTTTATTCCCTTCGCCAAGTTTACGTGCAATAAGTGAGTTAACACCTACCCCTACCCCTAATGCAAAAGCAATAATGAGCATTTGAAGTGGGAAAGCAAGTGAAACAGCTGTCAGTGCATCTTCACCGATTTGAGATACAAATATACTGTCTACAACATTATAAAGTGATTGTACCAGCATGGAGAAGATGACAGGTATAGACATGGTTGCAAGTAACTTGCCAATAGGCATAGTACCGAGCTTTTCTGAGCTTGAAGTTGTCTCTTTCATAAAATCAGTTCCCCCTATTTAAAATTTAATAAGCATGTCTTCCATTTTAAACTTTTTTAAGCTAATTGACTAGACTTTTTATATACCAATTAAGACTAGAAGAGGATACAAGTTTATGCGCATAATGACTAAATAAAATATCTGAAAACAACCTACAAAAAAGTCTGAATTTATATGTAAATCTCCACCCTTACATTAAGTTTAAAGTTTACTCAAATTAGGGTATAATAAAAGGAGACAGAATAAAGGAAGGGACTGTCCCAAAAGGGTTATCTTAAAGGCGATCATTTTTGGCGGCAGCCCTTTTTCGTGAAAGGCAATAGGAGGTAATATGGGGCCGTTAGATATATTAAAAAAATATTTTGGGTATAGTAGTTTTAGAAAAGGGCAGGAGGAAGTTGTAGGGGCCTTACTAAAAGGGCAAGATGTATTAGGCATTATGCCTACAGGTGCAGGAAAGTCTATTTGTTATCAGGTACCCGCTATGGTGATGCAGGGGATAACCCTTGTTATTTCTCCACTCATTTCACTGATGAAAGACCAGGTAGATGCACTGAATGAAATAGGTATACCAGCTTGTCTGATTAATAGTACACTTAGTACCATGGAGTATAGAAATGTTATTCAAAGAGCTATGGATGGAAGCTATAAGCTTATTTATGTAGCTCCAGAGCGTCTTAGTTCTTATGATTTTATAGAGCTCTGCAACCAGATAGATGTAGCTATGGTAGCTGTAGATGAGGCACACTGTGTGAGTCAGTGGGGACATGACTTTAGACCAAGTTATATGTATATTGATGACTTTATTAAGCGCTTACCGACAAGACCTGTTGTAGGTGCCTTTACAGCTACAGCCACACCACGCGTTAAAGAAGATATTGAGAAGCTTATCGGGATTTACAGTCCATATACGATTACTACAGGTTTTGATAGACCCAACTTATATTTCGAAGTAGAAAAGCCAAAGCATAAATTTGACTGGGTACTTCGTTATTTACATGCACATAAAGAGGAAAGTGGCATTATTTACTGCGCCACAAGAAAGACGGTAGATGCTTTAGTAGATAAGCTACGTGCTAAAGGGATAGACGCAGCTAAGTATCATGCAGGGCTGAGTGAGCATGAAAGAGCCATGTACCAAGATGACTTCCTTTATGATAGAAGGACCATTATGATTGCAACTAATGCTTTTGGGATGGGGATTGATAAATCTAATATTCGCTTTGTCCTTCATTATAATATGCCTAAGAACATGGAAGGGTATTATCAAGAAGCAGGTCGTGCAGGCCGTGATGGTGTAGCTTCTAACTGTATACTCTTATATTCTGCGGCGGATATTATGACGAATCGTTTACTTATTGAAAATGCTAGCGACACAGTAGACCTATCAGGTGAGTACGAAAAATTGAATCAAATGGTAGATTACTGCAATACAGAAGGCTGTCTTAGAAATTATATTCTGAGATACTTTGGAGAGCATCCAGATAAACTTTGCGACCACTGCGGTAACTGTAACAGTGAAGTAGAGCAAAGGGATATTACCATAGAAGCGCAGAAGATTTTATCTTGTATTAAACGTATGCAGGAGCGCTTTGGTATGGTAATGGTAGTCGAAGTACTTAAAGGGGCAAATACACAGAAGGTGAAGCAATTTGGTTTTAATACCCTTTCTACTTATGGACTCATGAAGGATTACCATAAAGATACGATTAAAGAGATGATCTCTTTCCTTATAGCAGAGCAATATATTGATTTAGATGGGGACAAATTCCCAGTATTAAGATTAAATCCTTCAGCTTATGAAGTGCTGAAAGGTCATAAGACTGTTAATATGCGTATTAATATGTCTAAAGCTACGGAAGATACCAAGCTTATGAAGGAAGTCCTTCCAATAGACCATGAGCTTGTAGGAGAACTGAAAGAAGTGAGAAGAGAGATTGCTGCCATACAGCACGTACCACCATTTATGATTTTCTCAGATGCGACTTTAAATGAAATGGGTATGTATTACCCCACTTCAGAAGTAGAGATGTTAGCGATATCAGGTGTAGGTAAGATTAAGTATGATAAGTACGGTGTGCGCTTTGAGGAAGTCATTCGCCAGTATGTAGTAGCCCATGACATTGAAAAGCCAGAAGTTAAAATGGTAGAAGTGACAGTACCTAAGGAAGAGAAGACATTAGGGCCGAATAAAGTATCCGTACAAAATAAAGATAAACACGTGGATAAAAAGGATACAGTGCTTGTAACTTATAAACTCTACCAAGAAGGGCATAGTATAGAAGAGATTGCTCAAATGAGGGGGCTGACACGCTTTACGGTAGAAAACCATCTTGTAAGCTGCGTGGCGAGAGATTTAACGATTGATTTTGAACCGTTTATGACAAAAGAGCAAGAAAGGCTTATTCAAGAAGCTATCCAGCAAGTAGGCATTACACTTTTAAAACCGATTAAAGAGCTTTTGCCTGAAGAGGTGACTTATACAGCTATTAAACTCGTGATTGAGAAATACAAAAAAGAAGGTTCTGCGAATATATAGCATAAACAAAACCCTCGAACTTAGGAAACTAGGTTCGAGGGTTTTTAGAGTATTTACACTTATGTTAATGAAACATTAATTATAAATTTTTATTAGCAAGATGATCTGTTTTGTTCGAAGCTCGGATTATTTTTTTACCATCAGCAATGACCCACTCATGAATACCAGTGTCCCCAGTTGACACAAATACTTCGGTATTTATTGGTAGGCCTAAAAAGGCACGATATAATTGATAAATCATTCCTCCGTGGGTTATTACTACAATTGTACCCTCTTTGTTTTCTGAGAGAATTTTAGATAAGACATGCTCTGCCCGATATCTAAACTGCAATTGAGATTCTTGTTCATATACGGATTCATGAAGTGCTAAATGAGGTTGATAAGGGTATTTTTCTGCTGCTTCTTCCCTGGATAACCCTGCAATTAAACCATTATTAAATTCTGCAAGTAGGTCTTCTATGTACAAACTTATACCGGTTTCATCTAATAAATGCTGTGCTGTTTGATACTCTATCAGTTAGCTCAAAGTCTGCTCTACCTTCGTGTACATTAAGAAGATCTGCCTGTGATTCCCCATGTCTAATAATCAATAATCTCATATGTTCAACCCCTTTGATTTGTAGTAGAATTTATTATAATATTTTTGTTTAAAATTTTCAATTTATTAAGAAGTAATACATAAGGCATTAATAATACACTAAAGAAGTTAGAGAAAATGGAATAAAATAGAGTATAAAGTTGTGAATAAAGGTCTATATAACTTTGTTAATGAGAGTTTATTTCAGATTAAATAACTATTAAAGAGACATAAGATTGGTAATGATAAGAAAGAGTTGAAACTTAACGTAGATATGATATAATAACTTATGCACTAATGAGAAAGAGAGGAAAGGTCATGGCGAAAAATCCAAATGCCTATAAGCTTGTTGCACAAAATAAAAAAGCTTATCACGATTATTTTATAGAAGAAACGTTTGAAGCAGGCATTGTACTTGTTGGAACAGAAGTAAAATCCATCCGCCAAGGCAGTGGTTCCGTTAAGGAAAGTTTTATTCGTATTAAAGATGGAGAAGCCTTCATTTATAATATGCATATTAATCCTTACGACAAAGGGAATATCTTTAATAAAGATCCCCTTCGTACACGCAAACTCCTCCTTCATAAAAAAGAAATCAACAAACTAGTCGGTGAGATTTCTACAAAAGGTATGACAATAGTGCCACTTAAAGTATATATCAAAGGAAGTTTGGTCAAAGTAGAAATAGGTCTTGCACGTGGTAAAAAGCTTCACGATAAACGTCAGGACATTGCCAAGAAAGATATGCGCCGTGCAAACGAGCGTGAGTTCAAGATTAAAAACATCTAAGCCAATCTTACGGTTATACTCCCAGATATGTACCCTTATCTAATAAGGGGGTGCACTGGTTTCGACGGGGGTCACGTAGGTTGAGGCAGCCATCCGTAGAACGCCGGAGTCTACGTTAAAAGCTGGCATTTAAAATTAAACGCAGAAGACAATTTTGCATTAGCTGCTTAATGCAGCTAGTCTCCTCTAGACAACCCGCACTCTAGAACGAGACTCCGACTTAGCGGGCAACGTCTAGGGCTAAGCTTTGCCCCCTAGCCGTATCTATGAAGCTACCAAAGTGAACAGCCTGTCTCTGGGCGGTTCATGGAGGGAATGTTAAAACAGTGACTATGATGGTAGAGACCACGATTTATGGGCTTTCGGACAGGGGTTCGATTCCCCTCACCTCCATTGTCAGGAGACACAATTGTTATTATTTCAATAGAGTCTTCATATACGATGATTCTTTATAAAAGCTTGGATTATGTATTTTTGCATATCCAAGCTTTTTGTTTTGTTCGGGTGTGTGAAAAAATTTCTGTAGATAATTTTCTATTGTAAGGTTTTAAAGGATGACAAAGTAGAGTACTACGTGATCATCTTTTACTTGAATATATTTAACCTAAAAGTGCATGACAAGGATCCTTCCTCAGAGAATATTTTTGTAGTTAAACTTATTACTTTACTGTGGAAACCTTGCCCCATACATAATGGCTAGTTCACTAAGGTACTACGGATTTAATGAACAATACAACGCTGATATTCACTATCTAGAAAAGCTACATGAATATCCTATTTTAGATTTAGAACTCTAGTGCATTGCTATATGATTGTGTTGGGCTAATGAGATTACTATTCATAGGAATACAAATTCATTAAGTGGATATGGCTTAATGACCTTCCTAATTTTATGGGAGCTGCTAGAGGTAGGCCTATAAGTTTGCCTCTTATTTTTAGTCAATAAGGATTTTGGTGGAAAAATATGGTTATATTTAGAATAGATATTAATTGAGTTGATATTCTTATAGGATGAACATAATACTTTCTAAAGTAAATAGTTATTTGGGCTAGGATTTTGGTTCTAGCCTTTATTTTTTACAAAATCTCCAATGATACTGATAAAGATTTATCGGATTTCTATCATAATCTGTCTATTATGTTTAGTTTGTTCAAAAATAACTGTGTTGATTTGTATAGTATGTATACTTGTTATATGTAAATTATGGGAATTTGTTGTAAAAACTGTACATACCCCTACCCCCTACTTTATAATCTAATTATTAACAAACACACCTATATTTAAAATAATTTACTAAGAAGGGATGTTTTATATGGCGAATATTGGAGTTTTCGACGTCTTAGGTCCAATTATGATTGGTCCCTCCTCCTCACACACAGCAGGGGCAGCTAGACTTGGTAAGATCGCAAAAACAATAGTTAATAAACCTATTCAAGAAGTTACTTTCTTGTTACATGGTTCTTTTAGAGAAACCTATAAAGGCCATGGTACAGATAGAGCACTTGTTGCTGGGATATTAGGAATGAACCCTGACGATCCTCGCCTTAAAGATGCATTAGCATTAGCAGAAACTCAAGGGATTAAAGTAGATTTCGTTCCGGCTGATTTAGGTCAAGTTCACCCTAATACTGTTAAATTTTTAATCATTGATAACGAAGGTATAAAATGGGAAGTATTGGGCTCTTCTATTGGTGGCGGACTAGTTGAAATTAATGAAATCAATGGTAACAAAGTTCAAATTACAGGTGAATATCCGACAATTATTACTTGTCATGATGATATTCCGGGAACAGTAGCTAAAATATCTGCTTTATTCTATGAAGAAAAGATTAATATAGCCTTTATGAAGCTTGTAAGAAGCCAAAAAGGAATGGGTGCTACCATGACTTTTGAAGTAGATCATGCTGTACCTGATCACATCATACAAAGCATCAAGCAAGTTGAAGGAATTAATCGTGTTATTGTTATTAACCAAGCAGGGAGGGACTCTAATGAGAATTGCTAAATCTGGACTTGAACTTATCGAAATCTGTAAGGAACATCATATTTCACTTAGTGAATATGCCATTGCAAGGGAAGTTGAAGATAAAGGTGTAACGCGTGAAGACTTATTTGCTCACATGCAATTAACACTTGATGCCATGAGAGAAGGCGCAACTTTAGGCCGTGAGAAAGAAGTTTATTCTTTAAGTGGGCTTATTGGTGGAGATGCTTATCGTTTAGAACAGTATTTAAAATCAGGCAAATCTCTAATGGGAGAGGGTGTAGTAAAAGCTATGGCTATGGCACTCTCTTCAGCGGAGGTAAATGGTTCTATGGGCAAAATAGTAGCTTGCCCAACAGCAGGTTCTTGTGGTATCTTGCCAGCTGTAGTACTAACAGCAGGTGAGCAGCTCCACAAAACAGATGAAGAGCTGATTCAGTGCTTATTCGCTGCAAGTGCTGTAGGGATGATTATTGGTATGAATGCTACTTTCTCAGGGGCTGAAGGTGGTTGCCAAGCAGAATGTGGTTCTGGTGCTGCTATGGCAGCGGCTGCTGTTGTAGAAATGATGGGTGGTACACCTAAAATGAGTTTAGATGCGGCTGCTATCATCTTCAAAAATGTATTAGGTCTTGTGTGCGACCCGGTAGCAGGTCTTGTAGAAATTCCTTGTGCGAAGAGAAATATCTCTGGTGCCATTAGTGCTCTTGCTACAGTAGACTTAGTGATGGCTGGTGTGGACTCTAAAATTCCATTTGATGATGCACTTTCTGCTATGTACAAAGTCGGTACTTCTCTACCTGCAGAATTAAGAGAAACAGCTTTAGGTGGTATCGCTATTACCCCTACTGGTATCAAACTTAAAAATCAAGTATTTGGCTCAAACTAAAATCCTTTTGACATCATTGTGGAGGCTTAAATTATGCAAATTCTAATCGGAACGATTCTTTTACTTCTTGTACTTGGACTCTTTACACTCTTTAGTTACAAAGCACCAAATGGTATGAAAGCAATGGGTGCACTTGCTAATGCGGCTTGTGCTAGCTTCTTGGTTGAGGCTTTTCATGCAGCTTTCTTTGGAGATGTACTCAATATTACTTTCCTACAAGGTGTAGGGACTGCTAATGGTAGCTTAGGGGGTGTAGCTGCTGGTATTCTTGTGCCTTTAGCGCTTGGTGTTTCACCTGCATATGCTGTGTTAGTAGGCTTAACTTGTTCTGGATTCGGTATACTACCTGGTTTCATTGCGGGTTACTTAATTTCATATGTGATTAAGTTCTTTGAGAAAAAAATCCCTGCTGGTTTAGACCTTATTGTAATCATTGTTATTGCAGCACCATTAGCACGTTTAATTGCTACAATCATGTCACCTATTGTAGATGCAACTTTATTAAATATCGGACAAGTGCTTCTTTCATCTACTACTGCTAGTCCTATTCTTATGGGTATTATCCTTGGTGGGATCATCACTGTAGTAGCTACTGCCCCTCTAAGTTCAATGGCACTTACAGCCATGTTAGGCCTTACAGGTGTACCTATGGCAATTGGTGCCCTTGCTGTATTTGGTTCTTCATTCTTAAACTTCGTGTTCTTTAAAAAAATGAAGTTTGGAAGTAAAAAAGATACAATTGCAGTAGCTATCGAACCTTTAACACAAGCAGACTTAATTAGTGCTAATCCTATTCCTGTTTATGTGACTAACTTCATGGGTGGTGCACTAAGTGGTATTATTGTTGCTCTTATGGGACTTACAAATATGACTCCTGGTACAGCAACACCTATCGCTGGATTTGCAGTAATGTTCGCTTACAATCCTCCTGTTCAAGTTTTAATTGCTGCTACAGGTTGTATAATCGTAAGTATCTTTAGTGGTTTTGTAGGCTACAAAATCTTTAAAAACTATAAAATTCGTACAGCAGCTGAAATTAGAGGTGAAGAAGATTCACAAGCTGTTTAAATATAATTCAAATAAGTTTTGGCACAAAAAGGAACTTACTTTTACTGTAGGTTCCTTTTTGTTGTACATACCCCTAATGAATAGAAATGCAGGAGGCTTTGCCTCTTGTGTATAGTATCAGGTACCCTTAAGATAAACCATTAGGCTTACCATCTTTTATAATAAAAAGAGAAATACTCTTGACGATATCACTAATTAGTGATATATTTGCTATATGGAAAATATAAAAAAGTTAATTGAAGAAAATAAATTGGATTTATCTACTTTAGTTGTTTTTACACGAGCAGAAAATAGGATTCATAGAAAAGAATATCAAACAATTAAAGAAAGTGGACTTACACCAGCACAATTTGGAGTATTAGAAGTACTCTATAATAAAGGTGATTTAAAAATTTACGAGATAATGGAAAAAATATTAACCACGTCTGGAAATATTACTGTAGTAATAAAAAATTTAGAAAAGGATGGATTAATAAAGAGGAACGCAGATCCGCAAGATAAGAGATCCTGTATACTCTCAATAACTGACAAGGGTAAAGAATTAATAGAAAGTATTTTACCTAAGCACATTGATAATATTAAAAATATTTTTGAAGTTTTAAGCGATGAAGAAAAAATTGTATTAAAAAATATACTGAAGAAATTTAAAAATTTATAAGAGAACAAAATAAATTTTTTAAATAAATATCACTAATTAGTGATATTTAAGAAAGAGAGAAAGGAAAAAATGATGAAGAATATGAGAACTATAGAGAAAATATTTAGAGAACCAGAAAGTCATATGGTAGGTGATGGATTTAAAGTATCACAATACTTACCAGTAGGAATAAGTGACATGAAACGTTTATCTCCATTCTTGTTATTAGATTACCATGCACCGCACTATTATAGTCCATCATCAACGAGACGTGGTGTTGGAGCACATCCACATCGTGGTTTTGAAACTGTAACGATTGCTTATGATGGAAAGGTTGAGCATCATGATAATAAAGGAAATCATGGGGTTATAGGGCCTGGTGATGTTCAATGGATGACTGCTGCATCAGGGATTTTGCATAAGGAATACCATGAAACAGAATTTAGTAAAAATGGTGGAGTGCTGCATATGATTCAGCTTTGGGTTAATCTTCCTAAGTCTAAGAAGATGACAGAACCCAAATACCAATCTTTATTAAAAGAAGAGATGGGAATAGTTAAACTTGAGAATAATCAAGGACAGATTAGCATTATTTCTGGAGAAGTTAAAGGTGTAAAGGGTCCAGCGAACACTTTTACGAATATTAATATATATAATGTAAGTTTACAGGAGTATGGGAAAGTTACATTAAGTGAACCAAGTTTCTTTAATACAGGGATACTCGTATTAAAAGGAGAAGTTAAAATAAATGGCAATCAGATTAGCAAAGAAAGAGATTTTATTCTATTTGATAATGTAGAGGGAACTATTTCAGTTGAATCAATGACCGAAGAATCTTTATTTATTGTATTAAGTGGTGAGCCAATCAATGAACCTATTGTTTCAAGTGGACCATTTGTTATGAATACGGAAGAAGAAATCTATCAAGCATATGTAGACTTTAGAAATAATAAATTTGGAACAGAAAATTTTTAAAAAATATTAAGCCCAATTAGGAGGAGTAAAGATATGAGTAAAGTATTATATATTAAGGCAAACATTAAAAAAGAGGGGGAATCAAGAACTTTTAAAGTAGCTGATAGCTTTATAGAAGAATATAAGAAGAATAATCCAGAAGATGAGATAGTCGTGTTGGATTTATATAAAGAGAATATAGATTTTTTAAGACCAGAAGATTTAGGTGGGATATTTGGACCTAAAGATGAAACAAGTAAGCATCATCCAATATTAAAATATGCCTATCAATTTGCAGATGCAGATAAATATATCATTGCAGCGCCTATGTGGAATTTAAGTATTCCAGCAATATTAAAAGCCTATATAGACTATATAAGTGTTACAGGTATAACCTTTAAATATACTGAAAAAGGACCAGTGGGACTTTTGAAAAATAAAAAGGCTGTGCATATAGTATCGAGGGGAGGAGAGTATAACAATACACCATATGAAATGGGAGATAGATATTTAAGAACGATATTAGGTTTCTTTGGTATTCAAGAAGTAGAAACCATAGCAATAGAAAATGTTGATGTTATGGGAGTAGACCTTGAAGAAAAGATGGAAGATGGAATAAAAAGGGCCCAATTAATCGCACAAAAATTTTAGATGCATACGCTAAAGAACTTTCCTGTAACACAAGGGGTTGTACATCTTGCGTAGGTACTAGGTAACAAAAAACGGTAAACCATTAGGTTTACCGTTTTTTGTTGGCAACGCTATTTTAGAATAAAAGAAATGAAATAGGTATGCTTAATAAGAAATTCGCATAAAAATTTAAAGCATATTTATATCGCCAAAAGATAAGGAATGGGCTATAATGAAGGATGGTTTAAAAAAGTAAGGAGAGTATGAATATGACAAATGATATGACACAAGGAAAACCTTTTAAGTTATTTATATGGTTTTCAATTCCACTACTTATTGGAAATATCTTTCAGCAACTTTACAGTATGGTGGATACCATTATCGTAGGGAAATTTTTAGGAGAAGAGGCATTAGCAGCAGTAGGTTCGACAGGCTCTATGTTCTTTTTGGTCAATGGCTTTTTATTAGGGCTTACCAGTGGATTCTCTGTTATGGTTGCACAACGGTTTGGAGCAAAAGATGAGAAAGGTGTTAGGAAAGCAATTGCGAGTAATATTACCTTGACTGTAATTGTAACCTTTGTGGTAACAATGGTGATGCTTATTTTAAAAACACCACTTTTAAAGCTTATGAATACACCTGAGAATGTATTTCAGTATGCCAGTACATATATTGGGATTATCTATGCAGGGATTTTTACCCAAGCGTTTTATAATATGTCTGCAGGGATTTTGCGTGCACTAGGGGATAGTAAAACACCATTATATTTCCTTATTATAGCTTCTATAGTAAATATAGTTTTAGACTTAGTATTTATTATCAACTTTAATATGGGAGTAGCAGGGGCAGCTTATGCTACCAATATTGCCCAAGGATTAGCTGCTGTACTATGTATTGTTTATAGTTATAAGAAGTTCCAAATTCTAAGACTTAAAAAAGAAGATTTTAAAGTGCCAGCAAGTTACTACCGTACACATTTTCACATTGGCCTTCCTATGGCATTGCAGTTTTCAATCACAGCAATGGGGGTTATGACCCTTCAAAGTGCCATTAATATTTTTGGATCAAGTGTAATGGCAGCTTATACGGCAGCATCCAAAGTCATTCAGTTAGTGATGCAACCTTTAGTAACCTATGGGGTATCGACTGCTACATTTGTAGGACAAAATCTAGGAGCAGGATTATACCATCGTATTCGAGAAGGGGTTCGAACCATAACATGTATATCTATTGCTACAAGTATATTGTCAAGCAGTGTGCTATTCCTTTTTGGAAAATACCTTGTAGGATTTTTCCTTGAAAATCCTAGCCCAGAAGTTATTAGCTATTCAACCCAAGTCTTAAACTATGCGGGTATATTCTTTATACCTTTAGGACTTATTTTTGTTTACCGAAATGCGCTTCAAGCTATGGGACAGTCCTTTATCCCTATGATGGCAGGTGTGTTTGAGTTAGTGGCACGTGCAGTGGTTGCCTATACTTTACCAGCATTTATTGGCTTTACAGGAATCTGTTTAGCAGACCCATCAGCATGGATTGCAGCCTTTACACCACTTATAATTGTCTACTTTATTAAGATGCGTAAAGTAGAACGGGAAATGGCTAAAGAGCCCGCTACAAACTAATACTGAGACAATTACAAGATATAACTCACTTTTATGATTAGAACCCACGAATTTTAGGCAATAAAATTCGTGGGTTCTTTTAGTTTGGTAAATATACTAAATCTTCGAAATGAGGACACTAGGTTTGGTGTTTTAGGTGTGCAGAGTTTGCTTTTTATATTTCATAATTGAAATCAGTAAAAGGGCATAGCCTATTACGACACAAATTAACATGGTAATCCAAGCAACAGTAAATTGAAAGTGGTCAACAATAAGTCCAAATAATGAACTTCCAAATGCAAAGCCTAAAGCAAATAGTAAGCTAATAGTACCAAGGGTTACACTAGATTCTTTTCTCCCAAACACATCACTAGACATAAATGCAGGTCCAGACATATAGGAATAAACATTTAAACCATATGAGATTGAGAATAAAAAGGATATATAATGGAAATGAGCAGACAAGAGTAAAGATACAATAGCTATAATAATGAGTATTGCAGAAATAGCCATTGTTTTTAATGAGCCTAATTTATCAAATAGGGTGCCTCCCACTACATTTCCAAGTAAACAGAATAGAGCAAAGGTTGAGCCTAATATTCCTATTAAAGAAGGTTGTAGATTTAGGGCGCTTTTAAAATAAGTGGCATATTGCGTACTTAATGCGGCGATTGGAATAGCAATAATAGCATATCCGATGGAAAATAGCCAAAAGTATATATTTTTTCTAACAGCTTCTGCACCTGCGCCCTCATAGCCTTTAATCGTAGTATTTTCTTGAGCATTTGAGGTATTACTTGGGTTAATAACTTCCTGATCTCTTGGTAGTCGAATGAAGAATATAACTAAAGGAATACCTACAATTAATGAAAGTAGACCAAATATAATATAGCTCGTACTAGGACCTGATGCAGCGAGTAGGTGAGAAGTGATAGGTTGTAAGAATACATTCCCAATAGAACCACCTGAAAAAGCAATACCTAAGGCTTTACCTTTACCGTTATTGGGGAACCAGTGGCTAATAATAAAAGGAACACCTAATCCTGAAAACATAATACATCCGACCTGAGATACAGCAGATAAAATATCAAATTGATAAAGTTTACGAGCAAAGCTAAAACCCATAAATCCAAGAGAGGATAAGATAACGCCTATTAAAAATAAAAATTTAATATTTACTTTCCCATATAACTTACCTAAAAAAGGTGAACATATTGCAGAGGCAATGGCACCAAAGGTAAAGATTAAAGAGAAGGAAGCCAGTGAAAACCCAAATTTACTAGTAACATAAGGGATGAATAACGGTTGTATATTTTGAGCAACTCCAAAAGGGATTGCTTGCATAATCATACATACAAATACAATAAAGTAAGCTTTTTTAATATTACGATTTGGTGATGCTATATTAGATTCATTATAATCCATAGTTAAACTCCTTAGTTTTGATAATTGATATCTTGAGTATCTAAGTATGGAAAGACTTTAACCTGATCTCCATCTAAGTCTTCCTTATTCATATCAATGGCATTTATTCTACTATTATTATAGGTGGTATAATAATAGACTCCTTTTTGCTGAGACATACAGGAAGTATAAAGCGTAATATCATTTTTTTCTTGTGGTGTAATAACGGAGCCGGTTACCATAGATACATTATTAAGCATATGGAAAAATTCGCTGATACCATTAAGTTCGTTGATAGGATTGCCAATTTTAGACTTTAAAAAGGCTATCCTTACAAAACGAGATACCGTAGAAAAATCTCCAGGGAGGCCAAAAGAACCTAAACCTTGCCCTAAAGGAGATAATTCCTGATTATTCCAAGAGGTAGCAATAGGTTGATGAGGGTCCACATTTATATATTGTCTAAGGTTAGTCATATGCCAATCAAAGGTAGGAGCATTTGATAAAACGCCAATGGCATTATCATAAATACTTAATTTTTCTTTCGTTTTTTCGATGACAATACATGCTCCTTTTTTATCTACTACAATCCAATGAAGTGTTGGTAAAGGTGTAGATTCATTAAAAGGTTTTTTGACAATATTAATATGAGGGAGTTCTTTTTTTAATGCCTCTATAGAATCAAAATTATTAAGTATCCAAAAGATGACATCATAAGGAGCTAAGTTAATTTTGTCCTCTAGGACATTTTCTTCATAATGGACATAACCCGGGAAATTTAATCCAGCGCAGGCCAGTCCCTTTTCATTTAGACCATCAGCTAACGCAGGGTAGGTGCCTAGTAGTGTCCCCATACCTATAATAGCGTATTTAGATTTTTGAGTTTTACCTGTTATGTTGTCTGTATAGTTAAAATTTCTTGGGATAAGAAGAATAGATTGACTAAAAGAGAATTCAATATCCATATTTCTTCCAAATAGATTATAGCCATCTTGAGTTTGTAGTGTTAGAGCTGTACACATATATATCCTCCAAATATAAATTATATTTTAAAGATAGTATTTACTAGAGAAAGTAATAATATGTTATTTCTTTAAATCTTAAGTGTAAGTTATAACTTTTGCTTGAGGAACAAATGAATAGAGTAAAATTTGGAACTAAATTCTTAACTATGTTAAAATAGTAAACGTGAGAACAATAATATAATAGCAGTTAAGGAAGGGAGGCAACTATGCAAAAAATATTAACCTATTATTTAAAACCTTATTATTTTCGTATGAGTATAGGGTTTATGATTAAGTTTGTGGGTTCTATTATGGACCTTTGTTTACCTTGGATTTTAGCTTATATGATCGATACAATCATCCCTATTAAAGACAAGGGACAGATTTACCTATGGGGACTTATGATGATTGTTTGCTCCTTTTTAGCCGTATCGTTTAATATCATTGCTAATAGAATGGCATCTAAGGTGGCAAGAGATACAACAGAGCATATTAGAAATGATTTATTTGAAAAGGTTATGTACTTATCGGATTCTTATATGGATACTTATACTAAGCCCTCAATCATGTCAAGGCTTACAACAGATACATATAATGTGCATCAAATGATAGGGAGAATACAACGTTTAGGGGTAAGAGCGCCGATTCTTTTAATAGGTGGAATTTTTGTAACATTAACATTAGATCCAGTGTTAGCTTGTGTGCTTATTATTACTTTACCGTTTTTAGCGTGGATTATGATTAAGGTATCACAAAGAAGTATTCCAATGTACACTAAGTTACAACAGTCCATTGACCGTTTTGTGAGGATTGTTAGGGAAGATATTAGTGGCATTCGTGTTATCAAGGCTTTATCTAAAGAGGATTATGAAAGGAATCGCTTTGAAAACATTAATCATGAGGTGGTAGGAGAAGAGCAGAAAGCCGGAATGCTCATGGCTGTTATTGATCCTAGTGTAAGTGTCATTATGAACTTAGCCTTAGTAGGCGTATTAATTGTAGGTGCTTTTAGAGTCAATAGTGGATTAAGTGAAGTAGGAAAAATATTAGCCTTCATGACTTATTTTACTATTATCCTAAATGCTATGATTTCCATATCCAAGATGTTTGTCATTCTCTCAAAAGCGATTGCCTCAGCTAACCGTATTGATACGATTTTAGAGTTAGAAGATGATATGGAAGTAGTAGAAGCTCTAAACACTTATGCAGATGAACAAAAATATCATGTAGTATTTGAGAATGTTTCATTTACTTATAATAAAGGTGAGGAAGATGACCTGAAGGATATTAGTTTTGAAGTGAAGCAGGGAGAAACCTTAGGAATCTTAGGAGGAACAGGTGCAGGAAAAAGCACTATTGTGAGCTTACTCCTACGTTTTTATGATGTGAAGCAAGGACGTATTTTAATAAATGGTAGAGATATTAAAAGTATTCCTTTGCAAGAACTAAGAAGTAAATTTGGTGTAGTTTTTCAAAATGACATGATTTTTGAAGATACTATTTTGGAAAATGTTAATCTAGGAAGAGATTTAAGTGAAGAGGAAATAGAAGAAGCCTTGCTTTATGCAAGAGCTAAGGAATTTGTGGATCAGAAAACCAATAATTTAGAGGAAGCCTTAGATATTAAGGGGGCTAATCTAAGTGGTGGACAGAAGCAGAGAATTCTTATCGCAAGAGCTTTAGCTGCCCATCCAGAGATTCTAGTCCTAGATGATTCCTCCAGCGCACTAGACTATCAGACAGATGCTATGTTGCGCCAGGAACTTAATATGCACTTTAAGAAGACAACTAAGATTATTGTAGCTCAAAGAGTCAGCTCTGTAATGCAAGCAGACCACATTATTGTGCTAGAAGAGGGTAGAATGATTGGTTATGGTAGACATGAGGAGCTACTTGCGCAGTGTGAGTCTTATAGACAGATTAGTGCGTCACAGATGGGAGGTGTAGCTTAAGATGAGCCAACGTGGATTTGTGGGAGAGTTAGCTACAGGTAAAAATATCAAAGGGCAGAAGGCTAGTAATCGCGCAATAAATAAAAAAGCAACACTTCTTAGGCTAACCCTTTACCTTATGCAATACAAATGGTTACTGCTCGTAGCTTTTATACTAACAGTGGGAAGTAATCTATTAGCACTTATTGGGCCTATGCTTTCAGGGTATGCAGTAGATGCCATAGTAGGAGTAGGCAAGGTGCAGTTTGAAAAAGTATTTTATTATGCGGCTTGGATGGTGGCATTTTACCTGGTGTCAAGTTTGCTTTCTTATTGGTTATCTATCTTGATGATTACCATTAGTAAAAAGGTAGTAAAGCGTATGAGAAAAGATGTATTTGATAAGCTTTTAAAACTACCAGTAGGGTATTTTGATACGAGACAGACGGGGGATATCATTAGCCGAATTACTTATGATATTGATACCATTAATGGGTCGTTATCAAGTGACCTAATTCAGATTGTAACCACGCTGATTACAGTAACAGGAGCACTTTCTATGATGCTGGTGATTTCTAAGAGCTTAGTATTAGTCTTTTGTTTTACAGTGCCTTTATCTATAGGGATTACAAAGTTTATTACAACTAAGACAAGGCCACTCTTTAGAGATCGTTCAGCAAAACTTGGGTTACTCAATGGCTTTACAGAGGAAATGGTATCGGGGCAGAAGACTTTAAAAGCCTATACACAAGAGGAAAATGTATTGGCTAAGTTCCGTAAGAAAAATGAAGAGGCAGTAGATGCCTATTACAGGGCGGAATACTATGGGGCCATGACAGGACCATGTGTTAACTTTATCAATAACTTGTCTTTATCCCTAATTAGTGTATTTGGAGCTATGCTGTTCCTAGCAGGGAAAATGACAATTGGTAATATCTCTTCTTTCATCCTGTACTCCAGAAAGTTTTCTGGACCTATTAATGAGGCAGCTAATATTGTGAGCGAACTGCAGTCATCTCTAGCGGCGGCAGAAAGAATCTTTAGTTTGCTTGATGAAATGAATGAGATAGAAGATGGGGAGCAGGCTATTGTACTTGGAAGTGAGGAAAAAGTACAAGGAAAGGTAGAGCTTAGTCATGTTCAGTTTGGATATGAAGAGGGAAAAACCATTATCCATGACCTGTCCTTGAAAGTGGAACCAGGCAAACTCATTGCTATCGTAGGTCCGACTGGGGCAGGAAAGACTACACTTATTAACCTCTTAATGCGTTTCTACGATATTCAGAGTGGTAATATTTTAGTAGATGATCATCCGAGTAAAGACTTAACGCGCGAGAGTCTTAGAAAATCATTTGCCATGGTACTACAGGAAACCTGGTTATTCCATGGTACGATTTATGACAATCTAGCTTATGGTAAAGAAGGTGCAACGAGAGAAGAAGTGATTGCAGCAGCTAAAGCTGTTAAAATCCATTCCTTTATTCAGAGGCTACCACAAGGATATGATACCGTGATTAGCGATGAAGGTTCTAATATTTCCAAAGGACAAAAACAACTTCTAACTATTGCGAGAGCTATGCTATTAGAGGCACCTATGCTCATCTTAGATGAGGCAACTTCTAACGTAGATACAAGAACAGAATTGCAAATAGGGCAGGCTATGAGAAAACTTATGGAGAATAAAACTTGCTTTGTCATTGCCCATCGTCTTTCTACCATTCAAAATGCGGATACGATTTTAGTCGTTAAGGATGGAGAAGTGGTAGAGCAGGGAACACATGAAAGTCTCATGGGGCAGAGAGGATTCTATTGTTCTCTTTATGAGGCTCAGTTTGCTTAAGTGACTCTAGTAGTTTCAGAAACAAGAATTTGGAGGCATACATAATGAATAAAATAAATCAAACATGGACGAAAGATGGTTTTGTCTTGAGGCTTGCACAAGTAGAAGATGCAGAAGCATATTTTCAGCAAAATTTTAATCCTTTAGATTCAGAAGTAGTAAGGCTTACTGGTTGTAAAGAAGTATTTACACATGATGAGGTCATTAATTTCTTTATGCAATGTGTGGATGACGATGACCGTTATGATTTTCTCATCATAAACCCAGATGGACGTATTATAGGGGAAAGTGTGATTAATGAAATTGACTGGAAAGCACGTAGTGCAAATTTCCGTATTGCTATTTTCCAATCAGCTGAACGAGGTAGAGGAATTGGATCATGGGCCATAAAAGCAACGCGAGATTTTGCCTTTGAAAAGTTAAAACTTCACCGTTTGGAATTAGATGTATTTTCATTTAATCCTTCTGCTGAAAAAGCATACCAGTCAGCGGGTTTTAAACGTGAGGGAGTATTACGTGATGCTATTTGGAATGGAAAAGAGTTTGCTGATGATATTTTAATGGCTATCCTTGAGGATGAATGGAAACAAATAAAAGTTAACTCATAAAGTAAATGGGAAATTAAATAAGTTGATAAACTGTAGATTAAAGCAAAAGGTTTAGATGCACATTATAAAAAATTAAAATTTTTTGAAAAAAATCGAAGAATTTTCACTACATAGGACTATATAGTATATGTAAAATGCAAAACACATCCTAGGTAATAGAAGCATTTTACACCTCGTAAGCTAACAGCTTAGCTGCTGGTCCCCCTTCCAGTAATGAAGGCTCCTTAGCTTACAGCCCTTTAGGCCTATGTCGTGGCAGCAAGGCCTATAAGGTTCAACTTCTATAGTGCTTATGTTTCATTAAGCCTTCTGGCAAAAGTACCTGGAAGTGCACGCCTATCTAGCAGCAGTTCTCTACGTCACTTGGTGCTACCTCCCACCTGGCCTTTATATATGCATTGGCATCCCTGTAAACGGCAGTTGCGGACAATACCCATCACAGTAACGAGCGAGTGCCTAAAGAAAAGCGTTTCCCTTCCAAACCTTAAGCCTATATGGCTTATGAAAATTAAGCTAATTAACTTTGCCACATATAAAAAGCCGAGTCTATGCAGTTATTTTAAGGGGGAGCTGCATGGGGCTCGGCTTTTTATGTGTAAAATGAGAGCATGGAGATATAAAGCAGAATAAAAGCTGTATGGGAATAATACCATGCAGTTTTTATTCTGCTTATTTTTTTAGCATATGTTTAATAACAAGAATAGGATGTACAAAAAATATTCTAGGACCGCTAAACTTCATAACTTTTTTAATCTGTTCTTTATACTTAGGGGCATAGCAGTGAGTTGTGCATTGACTACAGAAGGTCTTATTTTCACCATGCTTACAATGAGAAAGACGTTTAAGAGCATAGTCTTTTAAAACAGAGCATTCAGGACAGAGGGCAGAACTAGAATGCTGTTTTTTGCAGTAAATTTCAATCATATGAGTGACAACTTGTTTTTCAGTTTCGATACGGTTCACGGATGAGATACTCCCTTCATAAAGATAAAAAGTTAAATTTTCATTTAGATAGTTTTAATCCTAAATATAAAATAATAGTATTTAAAAAGGTATAGAAAAATGATGAATAGCCTCATGAACATATTATCTAGGATTATAAGTGGAAAAAGTAACATAGTAGAGGCAAAAGCTAATGTACATATCTTTGTTTTTAAAAGCATTGAACGGTTTGTTATAAAGCTATCAAGATGTTTCTGATAAAGCTTTGTATGGATAAACCATTGGTGAAACTTAGTAGATCCTTTTGCAAAGCAAAAAGAGGTAAGTAATAGAAATGGGGTAGTTGGTAAAATTGGTAAGAGAACACCAATGATTCCTAAGATTAGAGAAAAAGTACCTATAATAATATAGAAAACTTTAGACATAAATAGAATATCCTTTCTAAAATAGTTATTGAGTATATTTTAAATCTTAAAATTAATTCTGTGGTAATATGTATTTGATATTGATAAATAATATCAAAATAAAAAGTACTCTAATAGAATAGAGTAAAAAAGAGAAAAAGTAAAGTATAAATGAAAATAATTATCACTATAAAACGGAGATAAATTTAAACTACAGGTTTAATGCAACATATTTAAATATCCCTTACAATAAACTTATGAATAGATGCATGGCGTAGTAGTAAGGTATTGGAGGATAGAGAGATGGAAAAAATGTTGGTGACAAAAGGTTTAAATGAATTAAAGTTATTAGATAGCCGTATTCATCGTAAGATAGAAGAAGGTGAATTTGTAGGCGCAGCAAAAGTTTCTGTACCTAATATTAATGGAAAGATGACTAAGGAAGCCTTTAAGGCTAATGCGAAGGCAGATTATCAATCTATTGTAGATTTAATTAAAAGAAGAAATGCCATTAAGGCAGCTATCATTCAGTCTAATGCTATTACAGTAGTAGAGGTAGCAGGTAAACGTATGACTGTAGCTGAAGCTATTGATAAAAAAAGTGCTATTGAATATGAAAAGACTTTACTAGAAAAGTTAAATGATGAGTACATCGTGGCAGCGGATCGTGTAGCTAGAGAAAATGCTAGGGTAGATGATAGTATTGAACAACTTCTCAATACAGCATATGGCAAAGAAGGAAAAGAAAAAATTACTCAGGCAAGTCATGATGCTATAGCACAGCCTTACCGTCAGGCTAATGAATATGGTTTAGTTGATGCTTTAGAAGTTCAAAAACTTATTAAAACCATGAAAGATGAGATTGAAAACTTTGAATCAGAAGTTGATACAGTATTGCAGATTTCTAATAGTGTGACTATGATTGAAATCAACGTTTAATCTAATTTATTGCAGTTATACGTAAATCCTCAATTAAGTCCCCTCCATAAGGGTTATTATGGAAGAACAAGATCATAGATCTATTGGATGCCAAGGGGCAAATTGCACTTAAATGTTTAGTGTTTAATGCTGAGTGCTTAGTGTCTAATGTTCAATGTTCTTTTTGGATTAATGCTTAGCATTTAATACTCAATTATCGATTAAATCCATGAAAGAGGTTTTGTCAGGCTGACTTATTACTGCGGGATTTTTCCCATGGCTGTATAGCTGCAATATTTTATTTTCATAAGTTGCAAGTGATTTAGAGATAAGCTATAATAAAGTATTAGTTTTTTAGGAGGTAGGCAATGACCACATTTCCAATAATTGATGTACAAGCCACAGGGGCTAATATTTTAAGGCTTAGAAAGCTAAATGGATTATCTGTAAAGGACTTACAAGTGTATTTTGGATTTGAAGGACCTCAAGCCATTTATAAGTGGCAGTGGGGACAATGTTTACCATCGGTAGATAACTTATTTGCATTAAGTAAATTATTTAATACATCTATAGACGAAATCTTAGTTGAGAGGCATTCAGCTGAGGTTTCTTTTTTATTTTAGATAAAATAATTGATTTGTGTTAAAATAATTTTGAATAAAAATAAATATTTAGACAGGAAAGATAAAATATAAGGGAGAGTTGAGGATGAAAAGATTTAAAAAAGTATTTCCGTTTATATTTACAGCTGTATGCATGAGTCAGCTTGTATATGGTGCGTCACTTGAAAGTGTATCTGTGAATCAAACCACTTTAATCCCACTTCGATTAGTAAGTGAAGAATTAAAAGCAAATGTTAGCTTTGATAAGGCTAGTCAAAAAATAGCAATTACATTGGGGGATAAAGTAGTAGAATTAAAGCCTAATTGCCGTGAAGTAAGTATTAATGGGGAAAAAGTAAGTTTAGATGCAGCGCCTGAAATGATAGAGGGAACAACTTATGTACCGCTCAGGTTTATAGGGGAAGCACTTGGTGCTAACGTTGGTTATAATGAGGGGGTAGTTTCCATTTCATTGGGAGATCTTGAGAAGCAATGGACTTTAGTAAAAAAGCCTACATCTCAGAAATCTAATTCATCTGGACAAGCTTTTAAATATGAAAGTAAGACTATTAAAGATAAAACGGTTAAATATGTAACGATTGATATGAATAATGCCAGCATTGTGCCACGTATTCAAACAGCTGGAGGTAAGATTAATCAAGTAGATGACCTGAAAAATCTAGGTAAAGCAGGGAAAGTAGCTATTAATGGAACTTATTTTGCAGCCTACAATGGAGATACGCCTTATCCAGATGGTACACTTGTCAAAGATGGTAAGCCTCTACATATTACAGACATCGGTTGTACTATAGGTTTCACATCTGACAATGAGGTTTTAATAGATTTTGTTAAAACAAGAGTTCAAGGTTATGTGAATGATGAACCAAGATGGCTCACTTATCGTGTGAATAGACCAACAGGAGATGCCAGTGCAACGGTTATTTACACACCAGAATATGGTAATGCTATTAAACTAGAGCCAGGTTATGTAGGCGTTGTATGTAGTAATAATAAGATTGCCAAGAAGGTTACACAATCTGTACAAGCACCACAAGATGGCTTTGTGTTAGTTATGGGAGAGGATAGAGCAAATAGCTTTAATATAGGAGATGCCATTCGCTATGAAGTAACCTTTGAGACTCGCCATACAAGTGAGGATGAATGGAATAAGGTACAAAATGCTTTAAGTGCAGGGCCAAGCTTGCTTATTAATGGTAAAGCTACCCCAGAGCCCAAAGAAGAAGGCTTTACAGAAGCAAAGATTCTTACACAAGTGGCATCTAGAAGCTTTATAGGCACAACAGCAGATGGAAAAGTGATAGTAGGTACAACATCAGCAAATATTAGTGAGCTGAAAGAAATTGCAAAAGCATTAGGCTTACAAAATGCTATGTGCTTAGATGGTGGAGCCTCTTCGGGATTATATTATAATGGAACTTATCAGACGAGCCCAGGCCGTAAAGTCAATAATAGTATTGTTTTTACTCAAAAGTAAATAGAGCACGTAAAGCACGAAAACCTTAAAATGATATAAAAATATAGACTGCATTTTAAGGTTTTTATATGTGCGATCAAAGGAATAAGTTATGAGAAAGCTTAGCCAATTAGAATTAGGCTAAGCTTTTTCTTTGTATGTAACAATATTTAAAGAAGGTATAGAAAAATTATTCAGAAATAAAAATACGTGAAAAGCTATTTGCGGTATTCTCGGATAGAAGCTTAATCGATGAAGCATATTCAGAAGGAGACATTTGTGTAAACTTCTTAAACTGATTAGAGAAGTGCCCAATAGAGCTATAAGAGAGAAAGTCAGCAATTTGTGTAAAATTCAGGTTGCCTTCTCTAATGAGTTGTTTAGCTAGATTAATTTTAAGACTATGAAAGTAATCAATGACCCCCCTATTGGCTCTCTCATGAAATAAAGCTTGTAAGCAGGAGCGGCTGATTAAATTATCATTACAAATAGTTTCTACAGTGAGGATTTCACAAATATGGGCTTCTAAATAATTTGTAATAGACTCAAAGGTATTTGCCTTAGAAGTCTTTGAAAAAGGTGCATGTTTGAGAGGGGGGGTATGAGTTTCTTTTCTTATAAGAGCTATTAATAACTCCTCTAAATAAATTTTAATTAATTGTTCAGCTCCAAATAAGGCTGTGTCTGAGCGTTCTACCTGTTCAATGGAAGGCACATTAAGAGGTGTTGAGAAGGCAGACTTAGCCTCTGAAATAATTTTAGAAATAAGTATTTTTTCTACTGTATTTAAAGAAAAAACTTTGTTATTAAAAAAGGACATCTGTGTTGATGGAGATTTAAAAGAAATAGCAATTAGATTAGGTGCGGCTTGACCTAAGGCCTTAATAGCGTGAAATTCCATAGGTTTATGAAAAATCATTTGACCTCGCTTCAGTGTATAAGTTTTATGGTCTGTTTGAACTTCTACTTCACCTTTATCGACACAAAGCATTTCCCAAAAATCATGAGCCTCCCCAGGGAAATAGAAGTTTTTCATATATTCAAAGTAGTGAATAGTGATAATGTCAGTGATGCGAATAGGTTGCCTAAGTTTGGTGCTAATATAAGTCATCAATAAGCCTCCTTAAAATAAAAATAAGACGATTGAGAAAAGTATAACATAAAATATCGGACGATTGTGTAAATATAATGGATTATCAAATATGTTTTAGTAAATTAAATTTAACTATAATACCTATATAAAAAGTAATTTCAAAATTATTTTAGAGAAGGAGAAAAGAGAGATGGGTAAAAAGTTAACTATAGCATTAGCGGGGCTTGGAAATAGGGGGAAAGATGCCTACGCACCAGTAACAAAATTATTTCCTGAAGAAATGGAAATTGTAGCAATAGCAGATATTGACCCTGCTAAAGTAGAAGAAGTAGCTAAAAACTATAATGTTGCCCCTGAAAAATGTTTTAGCAGTGCAGAAGAGCTTATTGCACAAGACAAATTAGCAGATGTAATGTTTATTACTACACAAGATAGACAACATGTGGCTCAGGCTATTCCAGCTTTAAGAAAAGGCTATGACCTTTTACTTGAAAAGCCTATTTCACCGGACTTAGATGAATGCCGTGAAATTGTAAAGGTAGCCAAAGAATGTGATCGCAAAGTGGTTGTATGCCATGTTTTAAGATATACACCTTTCTATACGAAGTTAAAAGAAATTCTTGATGAAGGAACTATTGGAGATATTGTATCGGTCATGGCTATTGAAAATGTAGGCTACTGGCATCAAGCACACAGCTTTGTAAGGGGAAACTGGAGCAATTCTAATGAAACAAGTCCGATGATTCTTCAAAAATGCTGTCATGATATGGATTTATACTTATGGCTTACAGGCAAAACTTGCAAGAGTGTATCTTCTTTTGGTAGCACTTATCTGTTTAAAGAAGAAAATGCGCCTGAAGGAGCTACAAAACGCTGTTTAGATGGCTGTAAAGCTAAAGAGAACTGTCCTTTTGATGCAGAAAAAATCTATATTGAACATGAAAGAATGGGTGTAAAGACTGGCTATACAGGTTGGCCACTTGAAGTATTGGCTCTTCATCCTACACTTGAAACCATTACAGAAGCTATTCAAAATGGACCATATGGAAAGTGTGTGTACCACTGCAATAATAATGTAGTAGACCATCAAGTGGTAAACCTAGAAATGACAGATGGTACAACTATGAGCTTTACGATGTGCGGCCTTACATATGATAATTCACGTTATGCAAAACTTATGGGTACTAAAGGTGAGATTGTAGCAGATATGCTAAAGAATACTCTAGAAATCAAAGTCTTTGGTAAGAAACCAGAAGTGATTGATATTACTAAACTTGCTAAAAACCTTTCAGGCCATGGTGGTGGTGACTTAAGAATTGTGAAAGAGTTTATAGAAATGATTAGTGAAGGTAAACAACCTACAAGTGCTATTACCTCTGTAGAAAACTCTGTAGAAAGTCATTACATTGCATTAGCTGCAGAGCAGTCCAGATTAGCAGGTGGTGAATGTATTAACTTAGACACTTTAAGAAATGCTTAAATATATAAAAAGGGTCTGATATAAGCATTTAAGCTTATATCAGACCCTTTTTTATTAATCCATAGATAATCTTCTAAATTCAGTTGGTGATAGGCCTATAGTTTTTTTAAAGACTATAGAAAAATACTGAGAAGTATCAAAACCTGTAGCTTTAGCAATACTTTGGACAGATTCTTCAGTTGTATTTAAAAGGCGCTTAGCATGTGTAATGCGTACAGAACAAATATAGTCGGATATACGCATGCCAGTTACTTGTTTAAAAAGGCGAGAAACGTATGTTTCATTATAATTAACAATGCTTGCCAAAATAGAAAGTGTTAAAGACTCAGATAAATGGTCTTCAATATAATTTTTAATTTTATTAATAATATATTCGCTTTTATCTAGTTTTTTAGAATCTGTAAGTTCAAATAAATAGTTTGATAACTTTTCTAAATATAGGAAGGTACTAGTCCAATTAGAAAACTCGAGTACATTATACAAAGGGTACATGGCAATTTTCTCTGTTACTACTTTCTCTAATTGATAAGTTTCAATGTAGTCTAATAGCATAAGCGAAATATTTTTATAAATCTTAATAGCTTTGAGGTTATGCATACTATGTACGGCAATACATTCTTCTTTAAGTTGTTTTAGAACTTTTAAATATTCGCCTTTATCATCTTGATAAAGGTATAAAGAGAGCTCTTGATATTTTCGTTCTGTAGTTGCTTTATGATTGTTAGAGGCATTAGAGAGTTCCTGTTTAAGCATTTGTGTATTTAAAATGGTTACTGTGGAGTGTATAGAGGTTATATTGCTGTTATCACTATCTTTATATTGTTGCATTAAATGATGTATATTACACACATGGTCCCAGGAAATTTTCTTTTCATACAAAATTAGGGTGACATGACGGTACAGGGTAGTAGTGCAATAAGTACTTAAATCATCTGCCATTGTCTTTAAAAAAGTTACCTCTGAAGAAACAGATTGACTACATATAGGGGTAGGCTGAAAGAACCAGAGCATGGACCCTTTTTCTAAATACAGCATAGCAAAATTAAATTTCTCAAATAAAAGCTTCTCCATAAGTTGTAAATATTGAAGATAATAAGCTGACATATTCGTTTGGTATTCATCGATGGTTCGATGATGAATTTGCATATTCATCAGATAAACGGGCTTACTAAGATCTAATACAAAATCAGAGCCTGTAAGCGTAAGTTCAGGTTTTAATTTGGCAATATCATGCCCCATAATAAACTCTTTTAAAATATTTTGCTGTAAGAGGTGTGTGAGCAAAATATTTTTTTTATGTGCTTCATTTAAGATATGAAGCCCTTCACGTTCTTCTGAAATAGTTTTTAGGCTAGCGGAAATTTCATCTAAAATAACTTCGTCTTTTTCTGTTTTAAGAAGATACTTAGAGTGTTTATATTTTCTCCCTTGATAGATATGATCGAAGTTACTATAAGCAGTTAAAAAAATAATATGGCATTCAGGCCAGTTTTTAACCGTTTTCTCAGCCAGCTCGAGCCCAGACATGCCCGGCATATTAATATCTAAAAGCATTAAATCTATTTTCATAGTTCCTAAAATTTCAAGGGCATCAATACCAGAATAGCTTTTACAAATTTCTAAATCTCCCTTCAGATGTTCCTCAACAAGTGTCGCAAGATAATTTGCAATATGATGTTCATCATCGACAATTAACAAACGCATAATAAAATCCCCCTTTTTGCTATAGTGTGTTAGGAGTATGTTTTTGAAAGTGTAATCGTTACACGAAGACCCCCTAAATCTGAGCGTGAAACATCTAAAGAACTTAAGTTGTTTGAAAAAACAACAAGCCTTCTTTGTATATTTAAAATACCTGACATTTCAAACTCCGATGAAGAACCTTTTGAAATTAACAATTTAGACTGTAATTCAAAAAGCTTATCATCTGATATACCTTCACCATTTTCCTCAATCGTAATCTTAAGATACTCAGCATAATTCATGAAACTTACTTTTAATAAGCCATTTTCCAGTTTATTATTAAGGCCATAGTTAAAAGCATTTTCCACAATAGGTTGTAAAATTAATTTTGGGACAGTAATAGACTCACAATCCACTGGTAGGTCTTCAAATAAGACATCTATACGACCCTCAAAGCGTAAGCTTTGAATATAGGCATAAGTCTTAGTGTGTTCATATTCTTCGCGCAATGTTACATAGTCCATGCTGTTTTTAGTAATATATCTAAAATATATACCTAAGGCATTAGCTACCTCTAGAGCTTCTTCTGATAAGTCCATTTTGATCATTCTTTGCAGCATAAAAAAGCTGTTATATAAGAAATGAGGATTAATTTGTGCTTGCAGTTGTTTAAGTTCTGCTTTTTGTAAAAGCATTTTTTGATTATAATCCCGTTCGATAAGTTGTTTAAGTTGTATGGTCATCTTATTAAAAGCTGAATAGAGATAAGCAAGATCTGATGTCTTATTTTCTTTAATTTGGATATCAAAGTTACCCTGTTCAACTTCTACAAAAGCATCTGTAAGCTGACGCAGTGGTTTATGTACAAGTCTATAAATACCTATAAAGAAAGCGATGCACGCTATGGCTACAACTGCAAATAACATATTTAATAAAAAAGTACTGAGTTTAAGCTGACTTAGAAAAGTCTGTGCTGAAATAAAGCGTATATAGATACCTTTGGAATAAGGAAGTATATAAGAAAAAGCATAGTACGGAGAGTCATTTAAACGAACAAGCTGATAACTCTCTAAAGTGTTTTCCATTTGCAGTAATGGAAGAAAAGCTTGTCCTTGTTCATATAAAGATTCTGGTAAATTGGTTAGTGTAAAGTCATGATTGATATTAAGTATATAGTAATCCTCTAGGTAAGCTATATTAGAATCTAAATAATTTTGGAGTTCTTTTGGAGATAGAGTAAGAATCATACCATAATCTGAATTTGAGAAAGAAGGAGTGAAAAATATAGAAAGATCTTTGTCGTGGGTCATAGGATTAGTGTAATAGTGTATACTTCCCGAGCTTTGTTGAAATTCATCTAAAATATTCTCGTAGTCTTTAGTAATTTGCTGAAAACTTCCTAGGTGATAGCCGTTAGAATTATAGATTCTATTAGTAGTTCGAAAGAAAAACTGAGCGGATTCAAGAAAGGGATGTGTATTACAGATGCTTGAAAGCTGTTCCCGTAGCAAATTGATTAGAACACCTCTTTCATAATCCGACATAAAGGAAGATAAATAAGCAAGTTTTGGAATAAAGTTCTGATTAAGTACTGAAACGTTGCTAAAGTAAATTTGTCTGAGGGTTGTGTCAAGTTGTGAAATATAGGTTTGATTATTTGTATGAATAGAAGAAATGATCTCATGTTTAAGTTTCTCATTTCCTTTTCTGACAGTATACATACCGATTAATAATATAGGGATGAGAAGGCTGATAAAAAGAATAACAATTTTTTTGAGTAGAGGGTTCTTGTTTTGCATCATATTGCTCCTTATCTACTTAATCTATAAAGATATTATAGAACAAATGTTATATATTGACTATTTAAATTTATGTTTTATTATAATATTTTTGTATTTTTAAAGTATATTATCTTTTTGTTTTATTATTATAAAGATTTTATACATATAACAAAATATTATATATATTTTTGCTGTTTGTTTTTTTAATATAAGTATATCGATGATAAAATTTTTATCAAACAAAGGGGAGGAATAATATGAAGTTGGGAAATAAAATGTTAATCACACTATTAGCAACTAGTATGATCGTTGGATGTACAGGATGTAGTACATCTGAAGGAAAGGCTTCTGGAGCAACAAAAGCTGTTGCAACCTCTGATGATATTTGGGCACCTTATGAAGAGACTTTAACTATTACAACAGTACTACCAGAAAATGCAGGAATCCAATGGCAAGAGGGCGAAAACTATGATGATAATCCTTGGTACGATGCCTATAAAGAAAGATTTAATATCCAAGTTAAAAATGCATGGGTAAGTAATGACTACAGTACAAAGTTGAATTTAACCATTGCAGATGGAAATATCCCTGATGTATTCGTAGTCAATTACCAACAGCTACAGCAATTAAAGGAAGCAGACCTTATATGGGATCTAACAGAAGTATTTGATCAGTACGCTTCTGAAAATATTAAAGGTTATATGGAATTAGAAGCAGATACATTTGAAACAGCTAAGTTTGATGATAAGTTATATGCTATCCCTCAGCTTGGCTATGGTATTATTGACCAACCATGCCAAGTATGGATTCGTAGAGATTGGAAAGAGCAATTAAACTTAGAAGACCCAGAAACAATGGACGATTTAATTAACATTGCCAAGGCTTTCAAAGAAGAGTTTGGTGGTTATGCAATGACAGAAAATCAAGATTTATCAAGCCTTAATATTCTTGCTACAGCTTGGGGAGCTCAGCCTGGTATTTGGCTTGAACAAGAAGATGGCACAATTGGATATGGATCTATACAGCCGGAAATGAAAGAAGCTTTAAAAACTTTTGCACAGTGGTATCAAGAAGGTATTATTAATCCTGAATTCACCGTTATGGACATGGAAAAAATGTTCCAAGATATTATTAATGGTGAAGTAGGTATTGTTCCTTTCTATCAATGGTTTGGTTATCAACCAGGTCCAGATATTATTACAACTCTTGGCACAGATGCTATTTTCGATGCTTATGCTATTCCAACTGCAACGGGAGAACCTGTAAAAGCAAGTATTGGCTTTGGTAATATTGGTTACGTAGTTGTAAATAAAAAATTTCAAAACCCAGAAGCTGTTATGAAATTGTTAAACTTCTATGCTTACATGTTAGATGATGCTTATGATAAAGGAGAAAGCACTGAATTTATCAATTCTTTGTTTAATAATGCATATTCTAACATTCCTTATGCATTACGTGTTATTAATCCAATGACAGATTACAACTTATTTGTTAATGTTCAAGAAGCTCTAAGTAAAGGTTTAGAAGAGGATGTAAGTGCACTTGGAACAGGTGGTATTAAATATTCTAATAGTGTAGATTACATTAAAAATGGTACACCTGAAGCAGTAGGTGATTATATGCAGATGGGTGCTCCAAAACCAGCTTATGCTATTGCGAAAGAAATGCTTGATAAGGACCTTATTGTAAAAGATAAAGTATGGGGACGTAAACCAGAAACAATTCTTAATGCAGGAAGTACTTTAAATGACTTATTACAAGAAGGCTTTACAAAGATTATAGTAGGCCAAGAGCCGATTGATTATTTTGATACGCTTGTTGAAAACTGGAAACGTGCTGGTGGTGAACAAGCAACTAAAGAAGTAAATGAAATGAATCAATAAAATATTTAGAAAATATGGCGGGAGATATTCCCGTCATATTTTTAAAAGAGAGTGAGATGAGAATAACTATGCTAAATAAGTTGAAAAAACAATGGCAATATCATTTAATGCTTCTTCCGGGATTAATCGTCATTTTTATTTTTAGCTACATTCCTTTATATGGACTTGTTATTGCTTTTCAAAAGTATAATCCAGGTATGGGCTTTTCCTCACCATGGGTAGGATTTGATAATTTCCTGTATGTCTTTAATCAGCCTGTATTTATGAGGACCATTTTTAATACTTTCTTTATTTCCTTCTTTAAAATAATTGGTAATATCGTTGTGCCTGTTATTTTTGCATTACTTCTTAATGAAGTCTATTCTAACAAGTTAAAAAGAACTTTCCAGACCCTTATTTATATTCCAAACTTTTTATCCTGGGTTATTATGGCTGGTGTTATGATGGATATCTTATCTAAAAATGGGGCCCTAAATCAGCTTCTGGGTATGTTTGGTGTAGATCCAATCAACTTTTTAGGTTCACCTGAAGTCTTCCCATGGACTATTATTATAAGCGATATTTGGAAAGGCTTTGGATTTGGTACAGTTGTGTATTTAGCTGCTCTTACAGGTATTGACCCTGGACTTTATGAATCAGCTATGTTAGATGGAGCAAAACGCTGGCAACAAACTCTTTACATTACTCTTCCTATGTTAATGCCAACGATTATTCTGATGCTAGTTCTATCCCTTGGAAGTGTATTAAATGCTGGATTTGATCAGATCTTCAACTTATATTCTCCGATTGTTTATGAAACAGGAGATATTATTGATACATATGTCTATCGCCTTGGTATTGAACAAGCACAGTACTCTGTTGGTACAGCTATAGGGCTCTTTAAGTCTCTGGTATCTTGCGTTTTAGTTCTTATTTCTTATGTTCTTGCTGATAAAGTAGCAGGCTATCGTATTTTCTAGAGCATGTAAAAATAAATTATAAGGAGGAATCAATATGCCTCATAAAACATTAGGCAGTAAAATCTTTAATATTATTAATTGCACGTTTTTAACGTTAGTTTGCTTGAGCTGTGTACTTCCTTTCGTTAACTTATTAGCCATATCCTTTAGTGGAAGTGCTGCTGTATCAGCTGGAAAGGTAGGATTTTTTCCAGTTGACTTTACTACTTCTGCTTATGAATATGCCTTACAGGGAGGCGAATTTTTAAGAGCATTAGGGATTTCTTTAGTACGTGTTGTTTTAGGCGTAACCATTAACTTAGTACTCATGGTATTAACGGCTTATCCTCTTTCTAAGGCAAAATCACAATTAGCAGGTAGAAATTTTTATATGACTTTCTTTGTTATTACAATGCTTATTGGTGGCGGTATGATTCCTACTTATTTAGTAGTATCAAAACTTCATCTTAAGGATACAATTTGGGCTCTTGTATTGCCTGGTGCATTACCAGTTTATAACATGGTTATTTTGATGAACTTTATAAGAAGCCTTCCGGAAGAATTAGAAGAAGCCGCTGCCATTGATGGAGCAAGTCCTATTCAAATTTTAGTACGCGTTTTACTTCCATTATTAAAACCGGCACTTGCAACAGTAGGGTTATTCTGTATTGTTGCACATTGGAATGACTGGTTCAGTGGTATGATTTATATGAATAGTCCTAAAGATTATCCACTTCAAACTTATCTTCAATCTCTGCTTCAAAACTTTGAGCAGTTGCTTCAAAAGGAAGGTTCACAAGATATTCAACGTTTACTTGCTATGATGAATGCTAGAACAGGAAGAGCTGCTCAGTTATTCTTAGGTGCTATTCCAGTTATGCTCGTTTACCCATTCTTACAAAAATATTTTACTAAGGGATTAGTCCTTGGTAGTGTGAAAGGATAAGATAATTATGAAAATAAGAGTAGAAGAGTGGGGGATCTTACCTATAGATCAACCCATGAATACTTATTATTTACGTCAGATGCTAGAGACATATCGAAATGAAAAAGGTGTAACTTTTTATTTTTCAAAGGGGACGTATCACTTTTATCCTGATTATGCAGTAGAAAAGCTGCTTTATATTTCCAATCATGATGAAGATACGATTAAAAAAATCGCCTTCGATTTTTCTGATTTTGAAGAGGTTTCACTTTGCGGAGAGGAAACAGAATTTATCTTCCATACAGATATTCTCCCATTCTACATTCACCGATGTAAAGGGTTTAACATTGAGGGAATTCGTATAGATTATGCAAGGCCTGCTTACTCGGAAGGAGAAATTCTAAGTGTAGCACCGAGGAGAATGGAAGTACGCATTGATAAAGAAAAATATCCTTATTATATCTTGCATGATCGTATCTTCTTTAAAGGCGAAAATTTCTGTCATGAGATTACTAATGGCTGTTTGGAAATGGATGGAACGCGTTTAGCACCTGTCTATGAAGGGCATGATATTGGATTTAATCGCTCTTATAAACAGTCTTATCATGCAGCCTTTAAAGAGTTAGAAGAAAATATTGTAGAAATAACATTACTAGATGAAAATCAAAAGTTTCTTTCTACTTCTAAGGTAGGGAATCGTATGATTTTTAGACATCATATGAGAACCCACCCTGCCTTCTACATCACAAATAGTCAAGACGTTGTATGTAAAGATATTATTATTTATCACTGTACAGGTATGGCTGTTATCTCACAATTTACAAAAAATATTCATTTAGAACAGTTCCATATACTGATGCATCCAGAAAAGAAAAGAATCTTTACGGCTACTGCAGATGGTTTCCATTTTGTTTATTGCACAGGACAATTACATATTAAAGACTGTAAGCTAGAAAATCAGTTAGATGACCCCGTTAACATTCATGGCATATATGGGAGAATTCATAAGAAACTGAGTGAGACAGAATTTATAGTAGAACTGGTAGAGGGGATGCAAAAAGGTGTACAGCTTGGCCAAAAAGGAGAACGCTTTGCTATTCTTAACAATGAAACTATGCTTGAAGAAGCAGAAAGTACATTAGAACATATTGAGATGTTAAACCGTGATTTTATGTATATGAGATTTTCCCAGGCAATAGTAGCGTGCAAAGAAGGCTATGTAGTGGAAAATAAAGAGTATGTACCTAATGTGCTCATTGAAGGATGCTTGTTCCGTAATAATAGAGCAAGAGGACTTTTACTCACTAGTGCAGGGCAGGTCATTGTTCGAAAAAATGTATTCCAAAATGCAGGAGCAGCTATCTTAATAGAAGGAGATTCTAACTATTGGTTTGAATCAGGTGGCACAAATTACATCTCTGTATGTGATAATCAATTTATTGATTGTGCTTATGTAAGTGACTGGGGAGCAGCACCTATTCAAGTCTCTCCAAGCGCTAGAACGTGTGTAGAGGGGAAACGCTATCATAAATATTTAGAAGTTAAAAATAATGAATTCTGGTGCTTTGATGATAGAATAATGAATGCTAGGCATATTGAAAAGATTGTATTTAAAGATAATATTATTCATAAAACAGAGACATTCCTACCTCTTTCAGGAGAAAACTTTGTGCTAGAAGAGGTTTTGGATTTTATAGAAGAAAATACAATTAAACAGTGAAAAGCTTAACAAAAGACAGCTATATTTATAAGTTTTTTAAAAAACTATTAAAGAAACTTGTAAATATAGCCTTATTTTAATTATAGTATTAAGTAGAGTGAAATATATGAATAAATAGTAATCATCAAACAAATGTGTAAGATAAAGTGAAAAAGTAGAGGGGATGCGCAATGAGCCAAGTTGGAAAAATAAAAAGTTTATACCAAGTAGGTAACAAGATTCATTTAGGGTTTGAAAAAGAAAAGGGAGAGCTGGTCTTTTGGAAAGAGGATTTAATACGTTTTAGATTAGACCTAACAGGGGCTTTTACAGATGACACGCAGGGCAAAATCATTGCTAAAGATGAAGAAGGGTTCAAAACGCAGTATGGCGTACCTCAAGTGGTAGTAGAAGAGTTTGAGGATTATTACAAGGTGGCAAGTCAGGAAGTTATTTTACATCTTTATAAAAGAGCTTTTAGATTAGAAGCTTATAAAAAGGATGGGCAGACTCTTATTTTTGCAGAGGATGAGCCTATTACTTATACAGAAGATACAATTACACAGACTTTTAAAGGGGACAGCCAGGAATATTTTTATGGTGGTGGTGTACAAAATGGTTACTTCTCACATAAAAATAAAACTATAGATATTGAACTTAAAATTTCCCATTGGAATAAGGGATCTGTTTCTAATCCAGCACCTTTTTACATGAGTACAAAGGGCTATGGACAATTTAGAAATACTTTTACAAACGGCCACTATGATTTTAAAGAGCAGACTGTGATTACTCATGAAGAAGGGAAGCTAGATACTTTCTATTGCTTTGGAGAAGGGCTACATGAGGTACTTTCAGTTTATACGGAGCTAACAGGTAGAGCGCCTCTTATTCCAAGATGGGGACTTATGCCAGGGGATGCCAATTGCTATAAAGAAACCATGGATGCTTTGAAGGTAGCTAAAGCTTATGAAGAACATGATATGCCTCGTGGATGGATGCTGCCTAATGATGGCTATGGATGTGGCTATACAGATCTTAAAGGATTTATTAATGAAGCGGAAAAGTTAGGTTTCAAAGTAGGCTTATGGACAGAAAATAGTGTAGATAAAATTGCTAAAGAGGTTTCGGAGTTTGGTTCTCGTGTAGTAAAAACAGACGTAGCATGGGTGGGGCCTGGGTATGAGTTTGGTTTAGATGCTGTTAAAGTATGTTATGAAGGGATTGAAAACAACAGCAAAGACCGTGGTTACGTATGGACCTGTTGTGGATGGGCAGGTAGCCAAAGATATGCTGCAGTATGGAGTGGTGACCAATTTGGTAACTGGGAATATATTCGTATGCATATCCCAACTTACATAGGAGCAGGCTTATCAGGACATGCTTACTGCGGTTCTGATATCGATGCTATTTTTGCTGGTTCTGCCGAGACACAAGTAAGAGATTTGCAGTGGAAATGTTTCACACCTATTCTCATTAATATGTCAGGCTGGGCACCTCGTGATAAACAACCTTGGGTATGGGGAGAGCCTTATACAACTTATAATAGGAAGTATCTTAATTTAAAATTACGTCTTGCACCTTATATGTATAGCTATGCTTATGAAAGCTACAAGACAGGAAGTCCTATTGTGCGTGCTATGTTATGGCAATATCCAGAAGATGTTTATACTTTAACCAAAGACACACAGCATCAATTTATGTTAGGAGATTGGTTTTTAGTAGCACCTATTTATGAAGAGGCTATCATAAGAGACAATATTTATTTACCAGATGCTGATCAGATTTGGATTGATTACTTTACAGGTGAGCAGTATAGAGGTGGAAGAGTGATTAACTCTTTTGAGGCACCTCTTGAGAAATTACCACTCTTTGTGAAGAATGGCGCTATTATTCCTATGTATCCATTAGGCAGATTTGATGGGGATAAGTTACCAAATGAAACTCATCCATTAACGTTAGATATTTATCCTTATGGAACAAGCAGATTTGAAATGTATGAAGATGATGGTTGTACACAAGCATATAAAGAAGGTGCCCATGCTCTAACTAAAATTAAAGTTACAGCTCCAAAAGGTGGTAGAGGTAATGTAACAATCCATATTGCTCCGGCTGAGGGACATTATGAAGGGATGGAAGAAGTAAGATGTTATGAATTTAAAATCCATTCAAAAGTATCGCCTAAAGCGATTAAGGGCATAGAGGCTTTGGCAGAAGAAAACTGGATAGAAGTAGATACAAGGGAAGCTTATGAGGTAAGATCTGGTAATGTGGTTTATTTTGATTCGGCTGAAGCAGGCGGTGTGATTTATATTAAAACAGCAGCTTGGTCAGTGCGACAAGCATTAGCTATAGAAGTCATAGATATCCATAATGATCAAAGAGAGCAGCCTGTTAGGCATGAGGCTATTCCACAAATACCACTGGGGCTTAAAGGTATTACAATTGAAGATTTAAATATTCAGATAGGCTGGGAAGAGGCAGCAGAAGCTACTGCATACGACTTGAAAATAAATGGCATCCTCTTTGAAAATGTATCTAATCCATTTTTACATAGAGACTTGGAATGCACTACTTCATATACTTATCAGGTAAGAGCACGTAATACAAAGGGAACATCCAGTTGGAGTCGTGAAGTGGTACTTACAACTTTAGAATCTCATCTTAAAAATGTCATTGCAGGAGAACAGATGGAAGTTAGTGCAACTAGTGAGCGTCCAGGATACGATGCAACCAAAGCAGTTAATAGAGATGATAATTCCATGTGGCTTTCTAAGTCAGAAGGAGAAGGTGACTTACCAGTTATTTATGAAATGCATTTTAAAGAGGCGTATAAACTTAATAAGTTTGAATACCAATCTAGAGGAAAAGGTACCAAAGGCAATATTACAAAATATAATTTAGCTATTAGCCAAGATGGACGCCATTACAAAACCTTAGTTAAAGAAGGTATTTGGCCAGACCAAGATGCACCACATTTGGTAGAATTTAAAGAAATAGTGGCAAAGCATGTTAAGATAGAAGCTTTAGAGGGTAATCAAAACTATGCCAATGCTATCCACTTTAAACCCTATAAAGTAGAAGGAACAGAAGCTGTTCAGATTGGAGATTATACAGGAGGTGGCAAAGTGGATGAAAATGATTTAACTTTTGTAACCAACTATATGGGTGTAGCTTATGGTGATAATGACTGGGATTATGTTTCTAAATGTGATGTGAATTATAACGGACGTATTGATGTGTATGATTTAAGTCTTGTAGCGAGTCAATTAGATGGTGGATTAGAAGTACAGGATAAAGAGGCAAAGGGCGAAATTACCTTGGTTACAAATGTAGACTATGTTAAAGCAGGAGAGACTTTTACTGTACAAGTAGTGGGTAAAGGCCTACAAGATATCTATGCCTTTGAAGCTGTACTTACACTGGATACCAATCGCTATGACCATAGAAACTGCTTAGGTAGAAGATGTAAGAAAGAAGTGATTGCAAGCTCATCTGCCTTAACAGAACATATGATTAATGCATCAGCTCTAAAAGAAGATGAAAAAACAAGAGTGGTTGTGGCTTTTAGTAATAAAGGAAATGGCATGTTACTCCAAGAAGATGGTATCCTTGCAACCTTTAGTTTAGTAGCTAAAGTAGATGGGGTGGTAGATTTAAGTGGAGTGAGTACACTTTTGGTAGGGCCAAACTTAAAACATTAAGCTTATTGAAAATAGACCTGGTTTAACAGGTCTATTTTTTATTTTTAAAAGTAGTGAGTAAATATAATAGTGAATGAAAGCATATTTTTAGAGTAAGATAGGAAGATTGAAAAAGAGTAGGGTATATTCTATAATATTTTATATAATATGCGATTACTAAAATAGGGAAGGAAAATGATTCAATGGTATATGAGGATGCAAAAGAATTAATTAATCATCTTAAACTTAATTTGGTAGATTATGGTCTTAAAATTTCTTTAGGGGAAACTGTTGAAATTCATTATCCAACGCATTTTCAGATTATTTACTACCGTGAAGCAACACCTGTTTTGGAAGTTGGAAAGCAGGTATATCATTATAAAAAAGGGAGCTTGTTTGTGGTAAGTCCCCACACAAGTTATACAGTGAAGAATAAAAATGAGGCGTGTTATGAATATTATTGTTTTGAATTTGATGTGGAACCAGCGCATGTCTCATGTTATTTTGCAGAGTTAATTACTGCAAACGGGCATGTTTTATACCAAGATGAGTTTGTAAATTTTGAGACTATGTTTGCAAAACTCTTTATGGAGACCAATAACAAGGCTATTGGGTATGATAGTATTTTGTATTCAGGACTTTTACGAATGGTTATTCATATTATTCGTGCCCAGCAGAAAAAACAAGTTTTAGAATTTGAGAAAAAACATGATTATCCTCAATATAATCAAATCATTCAGAAGGCTACGGCTTATATCCACGAGCATCTAAGTGAACCTATTAAAGTAGAAACAATGAGCCAGGCTATAGGCGTAAGCTCCAATTCTTTGTACAAAGCCTTTATAGCTATATTCGATAAATCTCCAAGTCAATACATTTTAAGATTGAAGGTACATCAAGCAGAGCAGCTGATTAAGTGTCATTGCTATAACATTGAAGAGATTGCTAGACAATTAGGCTTTTCTTCTGCATATCACTTTAGTAAAACTTTTAAAGAGATACGAGGTATTAGTCCTAAAAAATATGAAATTGAAATAAGAAATAAGGCTATAACGAGTACGGAATAATATATTTTTTATAAAGAAATACATATGTTTTTTCATCCTTTTCTTGATAACATTGAATTATCAAGAAAGGGGGCTTTTATATGCAATTATTTCAACCTATTAATGTGGGTAAAATTACTTTAAAGAACAGAGTGATGTTCCCGCCACTTACAACAGGTTATGAGGAAAGAGATGGTTCTATCGGAGAAAAAAGTTTAAACTTTTATAAACGTTTAGCAGAAGGTGGTGTAGGCTACATTGTCATAGGGGATGTCACACCTATTCAAACTATTTCTCCAACGCCTAAACTTTTTGAGGATAATCAGATTCCGAGCTATAAAAAATTAGCAGATGCTGTACATACATATGGGGCAAAGTTAGGTCTTCAACTGTTTCATCCTGAATACGATGTAGATGCTGTTAATGCTTTATTTAGACAAGGCGATATGCAAGGTGCAAGGGCTAAACTACATCATGATATGTTACATTTTGTAGATGAAGTATCTGTTGAAAATCTGAGGGGCATTATAAAGAAGATTGCTGAGTGTGCAAAAAGAGCAGAAAAGGCAGGTGTAGATATTATAGAAGTACATGGAGACCGTCTTGTAGGTTCATTAACTTCTACTCTATTAAATCATCGTGAAGATGTATACGGAGGCACATTTGAAAATCGTATTCGCTTTGCATTAGAGGTAGTTAGAGCAATTAAAGAGGCTGCGCCAAACTTGACTATTGATTACAAGTTGCCTATTATCAGTACAAATCCTTTAAGAGGTAAAGGAGGTGTATTGATTGAAGAAGGTATAGAGCTTGCTAAGCATTTAGAAGAAGCAGGTGTAGATATGCTTCATGTGGCACAAGCTAATCATACAGGTAACATGGGGGATACCATTCCAGCTATGGGGACACAACCTTATGCATTCTTTGCGGACTATGCGAAGAAAGTGAAAGAAGCTGTTTCTATTCCAGTTTCTACAGTAGGTCGTATTGTAACACCTGAAATGGGTGAAGCTATTCTTAAGGCAGGTAAAGCTGATATAGTGGGAATAGGTCGTCCACTTCTTGCTGATCCAGATTGGCCTAAAAAAGCAGAAGCTAATCAAATGAATACCATTCGCTACTGTATGATGTGTAATAAAGGCTGTACAGATAGCATTCAAAACCGTAAATTCTTAAGCTGTGTACTTAATGCAGAGAATGGGTATGAGTATGAAAGAATGATAACACCTGCAGTAACTTCAAAACGTGTAGGTGTTATAGGGGCAGGTCCAGCAGGATTAGAAGCAGCAAGAGTAGCAGCCTTGAAAGGGCATGAGGTTATTGTTTATGACCAGAATATTCAAATTGGTGGACAGCTCCAAATTGCTAAAGTACCACCACGTAAAAATGAAATGAATCGAGTAATACAGTATTTAGGAGCAAGTTTAACAAAGTTAGGTGTAACACTTAAATTAGGAAAAAAAGTAGATGCTACAGATTTGTTAAGAGACCAAGTAGAGCATGTTATTGTAGCAGTTGGTGCATCTAATAGTATGCCACCTATTAAAGGAGCAGATGCAGTACATGTATTAGATGCTTGGAAGGTACTAGCAGATGAGGCAATATGTGCAGGAAAAGTAGTTGTTATAGGCGGTGGTTTAGTAGGTGCAGAAACTGCTGAGACATTGGCTTATAGAGGTTGTCAAGTAAACATTGTAGAAATGATGGATGAAATTGCTAAAGAAGAGTCAACAACTGTCAGACCAGTGCTATTTGACTCTTTTAAAGCACATCATGTAGGCCTTTATACAGGCTATACAGTGGTGGAAATTACACCGCAAGTTGTATATGCTCAAAATAAAGATAAGGAAATAATAGAAATACCATGTGATTATGTTGTGATGGCAGTAGGTGCTAAGCCTAACAAGTTTGATCAGGAGCCATTAGTACAAGCAGGTATACCAGTTGTTTATGTAGGAGATTGTAAAGAGAAAGCCCAAGATATTAATCATGCTATTTGCACAGGCTATGATGCAGCTAATCAAATAGGGTAAAGCCACTAAAAAGCATGATTTCATTTCATACTCATTTTATTTTAGAAGGCTATATTATGTTTGAACAAAACAATGGATATTCCCTATTTATTTGAAGCGACAAGTCTGGAATGAGATTTCTTTTTTATAGGGGTATAAAAAGTGTCTATCACGTATTATAATAGCCATAGCTATCTATATTATAAATGAGGTGACAAGATGAAAGAAGGTATGCTTTTTAGAAATGATCAAGGATACTTCGCACTAGATGATCAAACATATTGGGCTGGTGGGGAAGATATTACAATCTTTGAAGAAGATGAACAAGAATGGTTAGAAGGAAAAGTAGAGGAAGACGAATTTGGAGAATACTATTTTACAGATGGTTTCTTAGTTGTTTACCTCTATGAAGGCTTACCAGTTAGAGCCTAATAGATATTTGAAATATAGCATATAAAAAGAGCACCTCCAGTTGGAGGTGCTCTTTTTATATGCTATATTTCATAATCGAAAAAATTGTAACTGTAGAAGATAGCAAGTATGCGGAGGCTTGTCTAAGAGCTTTTATTAAGAAAGGATAAACATAAATTCTTTTTATTAAATAGTTGTATAAACAAATAATCCACATTAATGTTATATTGTTTAAATGTTTAAAAAATAATAAAATCAGAAAGGAGATTATGAAGTAGATGATTTTACTTTAGAAATAGAGAAAGGCATTATACGCTTTATTATAAGTGATATTTCTTTAAAGAAAGAGGTAAGACTTGAGTCAAAAGTACCTATTGAGTTAGGGGAATGGGTAGAGATTAAACTCATTTATCATGAAGGGACTTACACCCTTTATATAGGGGATAAAAGGTAGATGAGATGCAAGAAGAGGGATTGGAAATCAATACTAGAAATAGTCTACTATTAGGAGCAATCAAAAATCATGCAGGAGGTAGTCATACCCATTATTTTAAAGGTGAGATAAGAGTTATAAAGCTAGAAAATCATTTTGAGTAAAGCTATTAAATAAAAATGTAAAAGTCACACCTATACAATTTTTCTTTGAAACAACTGCATAGGTGTGGTTTTTTGCTGTAGAAAAGAGAGTGTCTTATTCTTTATAAGTATATCTGGTATTAACTAGATAAGTCGTACTAACCATGGTGCAAAGGTGAGACAGAGAATAAGCATGAGTCTTACAAAGTAAAGGGCATAGCGGCAAATAATATGGATAAATAAAAATAAAAGTATGAGTGCTAAAGCGTATTCTATAAATTTTATATAAGGAAAATGATAAAAATAGAACCGATTTAAAAACCTTCCATAGTTGCGTAGAGCAAAAAAATATAGAGTAATATAGGTGACTTGTTCTGAAGTGCTAATTGGCATAAAGGCTCCTTAGTTTTTATTCCAATGTATGCAAGGATTATAAGAGAAATGAAAGGAGGGGTAAAATATTTTGAAAAATTTATAATAGGTGATAAAATATAGTGTGAACTGTATTTAATAATTAAAAAAATTGTGGGGATAGAAAATGAAAAATATAAGAAAAGTTGTTTTTATTATGACAGATACTCAAAGAAAAGATATGGTGGGATGTTATGGACACCCGCAAATGAAGACACCTTATATTGATGCTTTAGCTGCAGAGGGAATAAGATTTGATAGGGCCTACAGTGCACAACCTGTGTGCCAACCTGCAAGAGCAGCTTTATTTACAGGCCTTTATCCACATTCTACTGGGGGATGGACTAACTCCATGGGAATAGGCCAGGATGTACAGCACATTGGGCAAAGACTAACAGATCATGGTATACATACAGCATATGTTGGAAAATGGCATCTAGATGGTGGAGATTACTTTGGAATGGGTAGATGTCCAGATGGATGGGATGCGCAGTATTGGTATGATATGAGGACATATTTAGAGGAGCTTACACCAGAGGAAAGAATAGCTTCAAGAGATCCTAATACCATTCATACAGTGGGTGTGGAAAAAAGTTTTACTTATGGGTATAGATGCACGAATAGAGCCATTGACTTCTTAGAAAAACATCACGAAGAGGATTTCTTTTTAGTCGTATCTTATGATGAGCCGCATGATCCTTATCTAGCACCAGAAGCTTATTCAGAGGCATATAAAGAGTACAGAGTACCTGTTACACCTGCTCATTTAGATAATTTAGAGCATAAACCGCAACATCAAAAAGTATGGGCAGGTTTAAAAAAGGGGGAAGTAAAACGTAGTCAGGAAAGAATAGATGAAGCAACCAACTATGGAAAGGGTATAGGGCATCAACTTTTGTTTGGTTGTAATACTTTTGTAGATGAAGAAATTGGTAGGGTAGTAGAAGCTATAGAGCAGTATGCACCAGATGCACTTATTATTTATACGAGTGACCATGGCGTATTCTTTGGAGAACATGGACTTTGTGCTAAAGGACCTGCTATGTATGATGATATTACGAATATTCCACTTATTATGAAGTGTAAAGGTTGGGAACAAAAAGGGATAGTAGACTCACATCCTGTTTCACATATCGATTTGGCTCCTACTATTTTTGATTTCATGGGTGTACCTATACCAAAAATGTTTGTAGGTCAAAGTCTTAAAGAACAAATTAGGACAGGAAAAAGGGTTAAAGACCATATATGTATGGAGTTTGGAAGATATGAGGTAGACCATGATGGTTTTGGGGGGATACAGGTTGTAAGAGCTATCTTTGATGGAAGATATAAGCTAGTTATTAACCTACTTACTTCTGATGAACTTTATGATTTACAAGATGATCCTTATGAAGTGAATAACCTTATTGAAAATGCTAAATATGAAACCATACGTAACAAGCTCCATAATGCTTTGTTAGAGGAAATGAATCGTACAAGAGATCCATTCCGCGGGTATTACTGGGAGGATAGACCATGGAGAGTAGACGCTACAGAGCCTACCTGGAGTTATACTGGGTTTACAAGACAAAAAGAGAACGAGGAATATGAACCAAGGCAGTTAGATTATACAACAGGCTTAGAAATGAAAGAAGCAGTACGAAGTAAGTAGAAAAGATTATTAGGTTTATTTAACTATAATGAACAAAATCCCTAGTCTTAAGTAAAGGACTAGGGATTTGATTCGTTATTTTTATATAGACCTCTAAAGGATCAAGCTTGTGATAGCTGAATAAAGCATATAAATAGATACACCTATTGAGAGAAAAGCGACACTACGTTTAAGGAGTTTAATATTAATCTTACCAGCTATTTTGGCACCTGTAAGGACACCTATAGATTGAAAGAAGATACTTGCTAGAATAAGAGGCCATAAACTTGTAAGGTCGCACTGAGCTATATACCCTATGCAAGCTGGTAGTGCAATGAAAATAGAGTTAAATAAACTTGTTCCTACAGCTAGTCTAATAGGCATACCGAGACTTACCATAAGAGGCATGACAAGAACAGGGCCGCCTGCACCTGAAAGGGAGCAGATTGTACCTGTTACAATACCAAGGAGTACGGCAAAAGGTATGCGATTGAGCAAGGAATGATTAGACAATTCTTGAGTATCATCTGTTTGGGTAGCATCTTTTTTTAATAAGATGGATAAACCTGAAAAAAGTACAACAAGATAAAGAAGTATTTTGGCAATAGGCATTGGGATAAGTAAGTTAAGTTGTACACCTATAAGGCCCCCTATTAAACTTCCTATGCTTAAGACAATACCAGATCTTAGATGAACTTGCCCATTTTTGTGATACTTATAGGCACCTATAACACCAGAAGTTAGGAAGGAAGTAAAGCTTAAGGCGAGAGAACTGCTAAGAGGCATTGCAAGTAGGCCTGCATAGGTAATTGGAAGCAAAAATCCTGCAATGCCTGATATACCTACCAATACACCTACAATTAGGTTGGCTAGACTAAGAATAAAAAACATAAATAACCTCCTATTATGAGTTTAGTGTAGAGAAATATTTTTTTGCATTATATAAGATGCGTTCTTCATCTAAGGTAAGAACCTGACGGTCTTTCATGATAAATTTACCATTTACAATCATATCCACTACATCATTAGCGTTGACACTTTCAACAAGTGTATTGACTAGATTATACGTAGGATAAAGGTGTGGCTGATCAATGTTAATACCGATTAAATCAGCTTTATAACCAACTGTAAGCTGGCCTGTATGATGACTTTGTTTAATAGCTTCAGAGCCTCCTTGTGTAGCCATATGTAATAAAGTCTTTGCTGGCATAATGACAGGATTACTTGTCTGAATGCCATGAGTCACATTCATAACAGAGCGGAAAATCTTCATTTCATTCCAAAGACTCATACCACCATGAGCTGTGCCATCTGTACCTAAGGCAACGGTGATTCCTTTTTCTAATAGGCTAGGTGTAGGAGGAACAGCTTTACCGCAGTTGCTAAATGGACAGTGAGCAACTTTAATATTGTACTGTGCGAGTATACTTTTCTCTGCTTCAGAAAGCATAAGGCTATGAGCACTAAGGAAGTGAGGGCCAAGTACACCAAGTGATTCCAGATACTCTAAAGGACGCATTTTAAAGTGCTCAAGGCAGTAATTTATTTCATTACCATACTCGTTCATATGAGCATGCACACCTGTATCAAGTTCACTAGCTATATCAAAAGTTTCTTGGATAAGCGCAGGTGAGCAAGAAAGAATAGATCGAAGCGAGAAGAATACTTGGAGTAAGCCATCGTTTTTTAGATGGTAAGCATCATAAAGTGCTTTAGTGCGTCTAGTAGCTTCCTGGGTAGAAGTCTTCATAGTATCAGGCACATTACCTTGATCTATTGTAGAGTAAGTCAGTACGCCACGTAAACCAGACTGAAGATAAACTGTAGCAGCTGTATCCATAAAGCTACCACCGGCATCCGCAAAGGCTGTTGTGCCAGATTTAATCATTTCAAGTGCGGCAAGTTCGGCGCTCAGTTCTACAGTATCAGGTGTAAGGCTACTTTCATAAGGCAGCATAATGCGTGTCCAAATCATAGGTAACTCATCCATAATGCGGCCACGTAAAAGTTGCTGATTAGTGTGCATATGAGCATCAACAAGACCAGGCATATAGAGCTTATGAGCCCCGTCTCTTATAGAGGAAGCGGTATAAGTATTAGCTAGAGTAAAAGCATCCTCTATAGCTACTATTTTTCCTTCGCAGATTGCAATACTTTGATTTTCTAGGATAGTATACTCTGTTGTTAAAATAGAACAATTTTGGATGATAAGGTCACAAGTTTGTTTTGGTATAGACATGATAGAATTCCTTTCTAAATAGCATGAGTCAGCTTAAGTACAATCTGAGAGATAAAAGCAGAACCTACAAAAGTACCTGTCATAACTAAAATACCAAGAATGACCATCTTCCAACCTTGTTTAGCAAAAGTTTTTACTTCGCTACCAATAGAGATACCAGCAAAGGCCCCAACAATAGTAAGGGGAGCCGTAAAGTTGATTTTAGATGTAGCTTCAATAACATAGCTTGCCACAGGTGAAATAGGACAAGCTAGAAGTAAGCCTAAAATAGAGCAATAAGCTACAACAGGCAGTTTGAATGGTAAAAGTTTACTTAGAATAAAAGCAATAAAAGCAATACCAAGTAAAATAAGTGTACCAGGAAGTGATTCTAAAAAGGCTACTTTAAATCCTACAAAGTTAGCTGTGATAATACCTAGTCCAACAATAAGTAATAGTACTATGTGTTCTTTATGTCTCATTTACATGTCCTCCGATTTAAGTTGAGTTTTTTGAGATTTACCCCATAAATTGCCGATTTTAGGCTCTAAGAAATTATAAAGTTTATTACATAATGGGATAGCTATAAATAAGCCAACATAAATACCTGTAATACCAGAGATTGTTTCACTCATTCCAGCGAGGGCTAAAATCTGATCAGCTTGAGCAGGATAGATTTCTACAAGGCTAGATGTAGCAGATGCCATCATAATTCCCGCACCTACCCCTGATGCCATACCAAGTGCATAAGGATGAAATAGCTCAGTTGCAGCACAGATTGTAGCTAAAAATCCAAAGTAAATGGTTCCAATCATACCACCTACAATATAAATGGAAAGGCTACCTCGCATTTCATCAGAATCAGGTCCGTACAGATTACTGATAAGAGCTAGATTTGTTTCCCTGTTAATAGAATGTGTAGCACCAACAGCTTCACGTTTCAGGCCAAGCAATATAGCAAATGGAAGAGCTAAGAAAATAGTACCTAAGTTACCAATCTCTTGTAAGAGGAGGGCAGGACCTGCTGAAATGACTTCAGACAAATTGGAGCCTGCTGAAATCCCAAGTTTAGCCACAAATGGACAGATGGCTATAATAACGAGCTTAGAAGCTGCTTTTACTTCTTTTTCATTAAAGATTTTAAGAACATGAGGGCCTTGTATAATACCGAGTAAAAGTGCATAAAAAATAGGAAATAAAAGAAGTTGTCCAGGTCCTATAGGGAGCTTAATCTGGCCGATAGAGTCAGCGATAATAATCATTATAAAAGCAGCAATATAAATTTTATATTCTGCTTTAAATCTTTCTTTTGTCGAACAATAAGTATAATTCTCCATTGTAACCTCCTGTGTGTTTTTTTACTTAATATTTAAGTATATAATAGTGTTTAAGATTGTTTTATCATACTTGAAAAATAAAAATAAAAAAAGGACAAAGGGGAACATTTATTAAAAAACTTTAAAAAATAGTTCGAGTTTATTATAATAAGATAAAGTAGATTAAATGATAAAATAAGACAGTGGGGGATTTTTATGTCATTAGAGGAATTATTGATTAAAGTGCCAGAGCTTTATTCTTATATTGAGCACATGCCGTTATCGATTAAAGATAAATATGTCATTAAGACCATTCCAGCAGGTACTTTAGTTCATCAGAAAAATGATGAGCTTAATTATTTTGCTATTGTGTGCACGGGTGAGCATAGGGTCATTAATGAATTTGAAAATGGGAATATCTTTATGATAGAGAAAAATGAACCTATTGATTTTATAGGGGAGGTTACCATTTTAGCAGGTATGCCAACAACCTCTGTAACCATTGAAACGTTGACAGACTGTATTGTACTGCAGATTCCTAGAGAAGATTTTGAGTACTGGATTACGGTAGATAATCAGTTTTTAAGATTAGTCTCACAAAAAGTTGCTTATAAATTATATAGATCCTCTTATAATAGAGGTGCTAAGCTTTTTTATCCAGCTATATTCTTTTTAATGGAGTATATTGTTCAATATGCCAAAACAAAAAATATACAGAAAGGGCAGCAGATTACTATTCATAAAACGAGAGAAGTTCTTTCAGAAGAAATGTGTATGACTACTAAGACGCTCAATAGAAGTGTAAAGAAGCTTAAGGAACAGGGACTTATTTGTATCAATAAAGGAAAAATATGTATACAGTACACCCAGTATGAGACTTTACTAAAAGAAATGCACCATATTTTAAAGCAAACAATTTAGCTATAAAAGGGACTTAGTTTAAAAAGGATTTAATCTAGGCTATAATAAGAACCGTGTAAGCTAAAAAATAAGAAGTAATACGGTGATTATAAATGTTAAAACAAAAAATACAAGACTTCTGTAGTTCTATAGGTCTAGATACTGTAGGATTTATACCTTGCAGGACGTTTCATGAATTAGAAGTATTTTATACAAATAGACAGAAGCAGAAATTACAAAATGAATTTGAAGAGCAGGATATAGAAAAGCGTATAAATCCTAACTTTTATATGGAAAAAGGCAAGACTATTATCTCTATAGCTTTTCCTTATTATAATGAAGAGGGTGAGAAGATACAGTCAAATGGCTTTTCTATTTATACGAAAAGGCTTGATTATCATAGAGTAGTTAAAAAATATTTAAATCAGGTATGTGAGTATATTGGGACGTTAGGTGGAGAAGCAATTAGCTTAGTGGATAGTAATGCTTTGCCAGAAAGGTATATTGCTTACTTAGCAGGAATAGGCTTTATTGGCAGAAATAATATGGTTATTACTAAGAAGTATGGTTCTTATGTGTTTTTAGGTGAGATTATAACAGATTTAGAGGTAGAGTGTCGGGATCAAAGATGCTTTGAGGACTTAGCAGCGTACAAAGAGTGTGGAGAGTGTGACCATTGCATTCATGAATGCCCAACTAAATCGATTAATAAAAAACGCATTAATCCAAATATTTGCCTGTCCTATATGACTCAGAAGAAAGATTTAAGTGATAAAGAAATCCAGTTATTAAAGGGGAATGTATTTGGCTGCGACTTTTGTCAGCTTCAGTGTCCTTATAATGAAAGAGCAGAAAAGATTAGTTTAGAAGAGTTTAAAATGCTGGAGCATATGAATGATGAAGTAGCTATTTATGCAGGGATGGATAATAAGTATTTTAAAGAAAAAATAGCTCCTACTTCTTGCGGGTGGCGAGGCAAAAATGTGATTAGAAGAAATGCTCTTATTCATATGAGCCGGGAAGGTCATGATATTGAGGCTTTCAGGGGAGATTCTCCTTATATTAATGAGTATATTGATAGGCTAAATAAACTAAAGAAATAAATGAGGCCCCTCTAAGTGCAGAGTATTCTATTATCTGCATAAGAGGGACTTTACTTTTATAGAAGAAAAGATGAAAGCTAGAAAAGCAGTCATAAATTTAGGAAGAACTTATTATAATAAGGTAACAGGTTTTTTGCACAAGCTTTTTATAAAAGTTAAATTGAGTCTAGGGGGGGAATAAAATGAGTAAAGCATATTTCTGTAGCACATGTAAAAAGATTTTTAACGAAGGTAATCCTTGTAGCTGTCAAGAAGAGGGATGCGTAAAAGAGCTAAAGTTAGGTACACCTATTAATGTAACAGGAACTAAATTAAAAGGTAAAGTTTATAGGATTAAAAAGGATGAAGTAGAGGTACTTATTACAAGTAGTAAAAATAGAAGCATTAAAGCTTATAGGCTCGAGCAGATTAGGAAGGTTTTATAAAAAAAGTTTATAGAGTACTAAAGTTTATAATGTACATATAAAAAGCACTGAGGTTATACCCGATGACCTTGGTGCTTTTGTCATAAAATGGTTTGAAAATGCACATATTAAGAACTAATCAACTAAGAACATAAGATAAAAGTAAGGAGCAAAATATATGAATCAAATCAACTGGTTAGACATAGGCTTAAGCTTTATCGGTGGATTAGGGCTCTTCTTATTTGGAATGGAATATATGGGAGAAGGCTTACAGAAAGCAGCAGGGCCTAAAATGAAGAAGCTCCTCAGTATTCTAACGAGTAATCGGTTATTAGGTGTACTAGTAGGAGCAGGGGTTACAGCACTTATTCAAAGTTCATCTGCTACAACTGTTATGGTAGTAGGTTTTGTAAATGCCAGTCTTATGTCACTTAAGCAGGCTGTAGGGGTGATTATGGGAGCTAATATTGGAACTACTATTACAGCATGGATTGTGTCATTAGGGGAATGGACAAGTTTCTTAAAGCCCTCTGTACTTGCACCCTTATGTATTGCTGTAGGTATAGCTTTAATTATGTTTGCTAAGAAGCAAGGGGCTAAGCATACGGGCATTATTCTCTTTGGTTTTGGTACACTTTTTCTAGGTCTAGATATGATGAGCGATGCGGCTAAGCCACTTAGGGAGTTAGAAGCAGTCAAAAATATGTTTGTTGTATTAGGAAGCAACCCTATACTAGGTATCTTAGCAGGAGCAGGTGTAACAGCTATTATCCAGAGCTCTTCAGCTTCAGTAGGAATCCTACAGGCACTAGCTTTAGCAGGACTTGTACCATGGAATCCAGCTATCTATATTATTCTTGGCCAGAACATAGGTACTTGTATTACAGCTATTCTTTCTAGTATCGGGGCTAATATTAATGCCAAAAGGGCAGCAGCGATTCACTTTATTTTTAACTTTTTAGGATCTGTTATTTTCGGTATTTTAGCTATTGTAATCTTCACTTTTATAGCACCAGGTTTAGGTAGTCAGATGATTGATGTAACACAAATTAGTATTGTTCATACCATTTTTAATGTAGTTAATACCTTACTACTCTTCCCATTTGCAGGCAGTTTAGTTTATTTAGCAGAGCATCTTGTGAAAGGTAAGAATGAGGTGAAGCCCGGAGAATTACAACACTTAGATGAACGTTTGTTTGAAACCCCTTCTTTTGCTGTGGAAAATGCAGTGAAAGAAGTAGTACGTATGGGAGAAATTGCAAAAAATAATATGGAAGTTGCTATGCAAGCATTATTTGAGAAAAATAGAGATAAAGTGCAAGAGGTTTTTGATACAGAAAGAGAAATTAATGAATTGCAAAATGGCATTAATCAGTATCTCGTTAAACTAAGTAATATATCTTTAACAGAAAAGGAATCTTTAAGAGTCACTAATTTATTTCACATCGTAAGTGATATTGAAAGAATAGGGGATCATGCAGATAATATTGCTGAGCTTGCTACCACTATGATAGAAGATGACTCTAAATTCTCTGATGAAGCGAGAAAAGAACTGACACGTATTAATGAGATGGGGATTCAGTGTTTAGAGACAGCTCTAAAAGCTTATGAGGTTACTGATGATAGGTTAGCTAAAAAGGCTATGGTTTTAGAAGATCATGTAGATAAGCTAGAAAGTAATATGCGTACGAATCATATTAAAAGATTAGTGCAAAAGGTTTGTGAGCCTATGGCAGGGATAGCTTTTCTAGATACTTTAAATAATATAGAACGTATTTCAGACCATGCCTCAAATATTGCACAAGTTGTATTAGAAGAAATATAAAATAAAATGCCTTGTTCTATTCGGCACTAATAGAGGATAGGACAAGGTGCTTTACATATAAAGAACTTTGGCTATATAGGAAAATTATGCTAGAATTATAGAGTTAGATAATCATAGAAAAACTCATTTAAATAAATATAACAAAAGAAAGAGGGCAATATGGCAAATAATAAAATAGACCGCGTCATGAATTTATATACCTTTTTAAAAGCGTATCATAGTATGAAGAGTCCGGTTATTACCAACCAAGAAGACAGGGAATGGCTAGAGCTACTCAAAACGTGGCCCAAACATCCTTGCATTGAAACAAAGTGGCAAAATCAAGTAATAGGTGAGCCAATCTGCATCATTAAAAAGCCTACAGAGGACATGCTCTTAAAAGAGAACGTGGCTGTCGAAGTAGAGGGGATTTATAACAGACTTTATAGCGTTTATACAAGACTAAAAAAAGAGCCAGAAATACTCGAGCTTGTTTATGGCAATGGACAATTAAAAGTAGAAGGAATGGATGTTATTGATCATCCATTAGTTTTGCAACCTGTGACTCTAGTTTTTGATGCAGAGTCTGAAAGTTTTTCGTTTGTACTCACAGATAAAGCACCAGAATTGTATCAAGGGTTATTAGGTCTTGTAGAAGGTATAGAGGAAGAAGCAGTTATTGAGTTTATCAAGCTTTTCCAAAGCCAAGCAGTAAGCCCACTGGAGCCTAGTGAAATGCAGACATTCTGTATGAAAGTGCGTGAGCAGTTTAAAGAGGACTCGGGGATTATACTAGATGCAAACTATCCAACACTCTTTTTAAGAAAGAAACAGCTAGGTTTTCAGGTAGCTATTGATTATATTTTAGAAGACTTACAGAAGAAAAAGCAGATTACTCCCTTTATTGCCGATATTGTAGGAGCAGGAGATGCTGTAAGAAAGAATCAAACTGCCAAAGAAACTATGAAAAAGCTTGCTTTAGATGTGAATGGTATTGACCAGAAGATTTTATTTACTAAACCAGCTAATAAAGAACAGCTTTTAGTAGCTAAGCATTTAGAAAGAAATGAAGCTGTACTTGTACAAGGGCCACCTGGTACAGGGAAGACTCATACTATTGCCAATATGATTGGGCACTTATTAGCAGAAGGGAAGCGTATCTTAGTAACAAGCTATAGCGAAAAGGCGTTAGGCGTAGTTAAAGAGCATGTTATACCTGAACTGCAGACCCTTTGTATCAGTCTTTTAAAAGATGCAGAAAGCCGAAAAGAATTAGAAGCAACTTTAGAGGGTATTCATCATGTACGTGCTACCTTAGAGAGAAGTGAGTTATCTAGACGTGTAGCCATGCATGAGAAAAATAGAGAGGCTTGCCTTAGAAGCTTAGATAAATTAAATGGTGAACTTAAAAATAGTAAGCTTGTGGAATATACACCAATCAAAGTAGCAGGCAAAACCTATAAACCTTTAGAAGCAGCGCATTATATTAATGAGAAGAGAGCGACATGCAGCTGGTTACCGGGTCATGTAAGACAAGGCTCTTTACTCCCTCTTAGCGAAGAGAAAATTCAGGAGCTTTACCATATTAAAGAGAGTCTTACAAAGGAAGATAGCCTTATTTGTAGTTTGGATATAGATATGGCAAATATCTTGACAGCTGAGGAGTTAAAACAGTACATAGAAGTAGAAAAGGCTTTCAAAAAGAAAAAAGAACCAAAGTGGCTTACTTACTTTAAAGAAGATGAAAGCTTATACGAAGTAGAAGCCCTAAAAGAATTAATAGCTAGCATTAAGCTCATTAAAGAACAGGTTCATTTAGAAGCACCTTGGTGTATGGCGACTTTAGAAGCAGGACGAGAAGATAAGGCGAAAGAGCAGTGGCAAACTTTGGCTGCACAGATTAAAGAAGTATATCAGCTCAGCCTAACTTATGCAGATGAGATGATGGCTTATGAGCCTAAAATTTTACCAATTGATGAGAAGATTAAGCCATTAGACCTTTATAGTCAGATTAATCAGAAGCTACAAAGTTCAGGTAAGCTTTCTAAGATGACCCTTCTTTTAAATCCTCAAATGAAAACCCTTATTCAGGCAAGTCGCATCAATAACAAGCAACCAGAGACCATGCAGGAGTTTGAAGTACTCATCCACCATATGGTGCTTAAAGAGCAAAGAGAATCTCTAAAAGCAAGATGGGAAAGACAAATGGTACCACTAGGTGCACCTGCTATTAAAGATATGGAAGAGCCATTTGAACTTACTTGCCAGAAATATGGTGAAGCTATTCTAAAATACTTAGATTGGTATAAAAAGAAATGGCTCCCTATTGCTAGACAGCTAGCTCAATATGGTGTAGATATAGAAGGGCTTATGGAACAGCAAGACTTTACACAGAGCAGTTATGGTCAGGTACATTATCTTTACCATACAGTCATAGAAGAAGTTTTACAGGTGCTTGATTATCAAGTAGTAAGATGTGAGAAGCTTAAAGTAGCTAGAGAAAAAGAGAGCTTTGAAAAGTGGTTAAACAATTTAACCTTTATTAAGGAAAGCAAGATTTTAACAGCGCTTAAAGTCTCCTTAAAGACAAAAGATTTAGAGCAGTACCAAAAAGCCTATGAAGATTTCCTAGAAGCAAGAAGTAAGAAGAAGCAAGTAGCTAGAAAAGCAGAACTTTTAGATAAACTAGCTTTTGCAGCGCCAGGATGGGCAAGTTACTTAGAGGCTTTCAAAGAAGAAGGCGAAGAAATTATTGTACCGACTGGCGTAGAAGAGGCATGGCTTTGGAGACAATTCGTAGATATATTAGCAAAGCGTCATGAACGAAATGCTAATGTGATTAAAGAAGAGATGCAGGAAGTAGAAAAGCGCTTAAATTATCATACCAAACAACTTGTATGTGACAAAGCGTGGTTACACAAACTTGTGGACTTTGATGCTAACCGTAGTGAAATTCAAGCTATAGAAGGCTGGAAACAAGTTATCCTGAAAATGGGGGCAGGCAAAGGGCGAAATCGTGAACTTCTTAAACAAGAGGCAAGAAAGCTTATGCCAAAATGTCAGAAGGCTGTACCTGTATGGATCATGCCGCTTGATAAAGTAGCTGAACACTTTGACCCAAGAGAAAATGTCTTTGATGTAGTGATTATTGATGAGGCAAGTCAAGCAGATGTAACAGCACTTATTGCTTTATACTTAGGCAAGCAAGTTCTGATTGTAGGGGATGATGAACAGGTAAGTCCATTAGCTGTAGGAGAAAATACAGAAGAGATTGAACGCCTTATTAAAACTTACTTAGAAGATGTGCCAAACCATTATCTCTATTCAGGACGCTTTTCAATTTATGACTTAGCACAGCTATCAGGTTACCAACCAGTTAGATTAAGAGAACACTTTAGATGTGTCCCAGAATTGATTGGTTATAGCAACCAGCTGGCTTATAAGGGGCAGATTGAGCCATTAAGAGAAAACTCTAAAGTCCTAAAACCAAGTATTGTCATGAATTATTTACCGGAAGGTAAGGAAGAAGGGCAGATTAATAAGGTAGAGGCTGAGGCTATTGTCAATCAAATTTTAGCATGCTGCACCAATGACCTTTATACAGGTAAAACTTTTGGGGTAATCAGCTTAAAAGGTGATAAACAAGCGGCTTATATAGATAGCCTACTGCAAAAAGAAATGACAGCTCGTGCTTATGAAAAACGTCATATCTTATGTGGTGGTCCAGCGCACTTCCAAGGTGACGAAAGAGATATTATCTTTATTTCTATGGTAGATGCTAAGGGAGATAAAGAAACACTTCGCCTTATGACTTATGGCAGTGATAACCTTTATAAAAAACGTTATAATGTAGCTATGAGCCGTGGACGTGACCAAGTGTTTATCATGCATTCCTTTAACCCAGATACAGACTTAAAAGAAGAGGATATTCGTAAGGAACTCTTTGCATACTGCCGAAGCTGTGGTAAAGAACAGACCTTAGAAAAGAAACAGTTTGAAGAAGAATTAGTGCCATTTGAACAGGAGATGAAGACCTTATTAGAAGGAAGAGGCTTTAAAGTACGCAGCCATAGTCCTTCAGGTGCATGTCTTACAGGTCTTGTTATAGAAGGAGAGCAGAGGGAAGTAAGACTTGTATGTGAGAGTGAAAAATATCAAGAAGGCACAGCTTTAGAAGAAGAAATCAATCGCCTTGCTGTTCTTGAACGTATTGGTTGGGAGATGGTTTATGTGAGTGCATCACGTTTTTACCAAAATCCAGAAGTAGCATTAAATCAATTGGTAGATGAAATACAAGAAAAAATGAAGAGATAAAGTCTATAAGAGTCCAATATTAGGTGGTGACATATAATGAATACACAAAAATTAACTTATGGAGGAATGCTATCAGCCCTTATTGTAGCAAGCACAGTCTTTGTTATGATGACGGGAATTGGGTATACTTTCTATCTAGATTTGGCACTGCCTATTCTTATTGGCCTTGTCTATATGAAATGCGGCTTTAAGTATACGAGTCTATGTGGAATAATTTCAGTGAGTATTATTTTCTTTGGACTTGGAAATCTTCCAACAGCTATATGGATGATTCAAAGTATTATAATAGGACTTATTTGTTCGGTAGCTATTTTTAGAAAGTCTACTTTAATGGATGATTTACTATGGTGTTCTATTGGTGGGGCTTTTATCGTTATTTTTATTGATATTTATTGTGAAAATATTTTAGGCATGAGTATTATTAAGCAGCTATGGCAGACCTTAGAATCCTTCCCATTACCGGATGTGACAAAAGAAGTCGGTGTCTCTATAGGGCTTGCTAGTTTACCAGTAGGAACAAGTCTTATTGCTTATATAGGTATTTTATTAGCTGCTAGTAGATTGCACTTATTGAATGGACAAGCTAAATATAAGTTTAAGGTGATTAAAAATCTTAAAGTATATGGCGGTTACTTATGCTGCTCTAGAAGCATCACAAATAGATGGACCATTTACCTTGTTGTCATTCAGTTTCTTATGTTATTTAAACTGCCTTTATATGTTAAGACTGTACTTGGTACTGTGCAGTGGATTGTGCTTTATTTTGTACTAAGAGATGCTTATCATTTTGTAAGTCAATATGTTTATACGAAGACAAAATCTATAGGTATTACAAAAGGAATAGGATTAGGCATTTTAATTATGCTCTTTAGTAGATTTAGATTAACAGCAGTAATTTTAATAATAGCAGGATTTATAGTAGATACGCTCTATCATGTAAGAGATCAGCAGATTAAAATCCTTAATGGTCAGATAGCTTAGAATATAAAATAAAAATATAAACGAGTTATTTTAATTAAACAAAATATTTAATATAATTTAAGGTAGTGCGAATTATTTTGTACAAATAAAAGTTAGAGCACTTATAAAAGGAGAAAAGTTATGAGTAAGTATTTTGTTGGGTATGTAAATAAAGGACGAATGGAAACAGTAACAGATGAACAGGCTAGAAAACTGACCCATCTTAATATTGCCTTTGCACCAATGGTAGGCGATATTACAGTGATGGAATTAGAAGACACACACATTAAAGAGCTTAATCGTATTAAAAAAGCTAATCCAAACCTTAATATTTTAGTCTCTACAGGTGGTGGCAATAACCATGGACATGGAGAAGCAACAAGAACACCTGAAGGGCTTATGAAATTAGTAGCCTCTACAATGGACATTGTAAGAAGATATGATTTAGATGGCATTGACTGTGACTGGGAGTTCCCTGGAGATACAGGTATTATCGAAGAAAAGTATCAGCAGACAGCTTTATTTAAAGCTTATAGAGAGTCGCTAGATGAGTTAGGTGAGAAGACAGGTAGAAAATACTGGCTAACTACAGCAGCGGGAAGTGGGCAGTGGTATTTAGATCGTACAGAAATACATACAAGCCATGCCTATTTAGATTTCATTAATCTTATGACTTATGATTCTAATACGGGAGGCAAGATAACAGGTCATCATACCAATTTATATGAGCCAGAAGGAGATGGCATTAGACCTCATAGTGCTGATTATCATATTAGATTGATGGTGTCAGCTGGTGTACCTATAGAGAAAATTCTAATAGGCGCAGCTTTCTATTCACAGCAGTGGAATCATGTACCAGACGTGAATCATGGTTATCGTCAGGAGTCAACAGAGCTTAATAACTGGGGACCAGGCTATACAGAGATTGTAGAGAAGTATGAAAGCAAAAATGGCTATGTGAAATATTTTGATGAAGCAGCAAAAGCTCCTTACCTTTTTAATGGTAGTACATTCTTCTCTTATGATGACAAAGAGTCTGTTAAATGTAAATGTGAGTATGCAAAAGCACATCATATGGCAGGTATCTTTTACTGGGTGCATGATGCAGATGTAAAAGGTGAACTCTTTGATGTGATTTATGAAAATCTATAAATAAAAAACATATATCAGTTTAAAATAACCTCTAGGAGTCTATACGAATAGGGGTTGTTTTTTTGTGAAGAAAAGTCGTCAAATGGAAAAGGAATTTAAAGTACTCAAGCAGCAGTTAGGACAAATTGAAGAAATTGCAGCCTATACGAGAGTTTCACAGCTTTGGAGCCATGAGGCCGCCGTGCGTAAAAAGCTAAAGGCATTGAAGCAGATGGAAGGCAAAGGCATAAAAGGATTTGATGCTATTTATGAAGGGTATAGAACCTTATTAGATAATCTATCACAACGTATATTAGAAGACTATAACGAGAAAAACAAAAAGGCTTATAAACTTTCCGAAATCATTGTAGAAAATCCGGAGGAATATTTAAACTCCGGTATTTTGACAGTGCTTATGAAAGTGCATATTCCTAAAAAGATCGCACACGCCTTTGAAGTACACTTTCCAGCTAATCCAAAGGATGAGTATACCCTTGCAAGAGGCATGAAGCGTAAAGTCTATCTTCACCTAGGGGATACCAATACAGGTAAAACTTATCATGCAATTAAGCGACTTATGGAAGCAGATTCAGGTATATACCTGGCACCACTTCGTATATTGGCATTAGAAATTTATGAACGCCTTAATGATGAAGGGGTTAAGTGCAACTTACTTACTGGAGAAGAAGAAATGCTAGTAGAAGGGGCTAGGCATATCAGTTCAACTGTAGAGAAGCTTAATATAGATAAACATTATGAGGTAGCTGTAATAGATGAGATTCAGATGATTGGTGACTCTCAAAGGGGTGCTGCATGGACAAGAGCGCTATTAGGACTTCAGTGCAAAGAATTACACATTTGCGGAGCAAAAAATGCCCAAGACTTACTTATTAGAATACTAGAAGACTGCCAAGATGTTATAGATGTTAAAACTTATATGAGAAATGTGCCTCTTGAGGTAGAGGAGCAGTACTTCGACCTAAAAGGTGCTATGGCAGGTGATGCCCTTATTACCTTTTCTAAAAAGCGTGTACTTGAGCTGGCTAAACGCTATAAAGATAGGGGGATAAAGACTAGCGTTATTTATGGAGATTTGCCACCAGAAGTGAGAAGACTTCAGTATCAGGAATTTATTACAAGAGAAAATGAACTACTTGTTTCTACTGATGCTGTAGGCATGGGTGTTAATCTGCCTATTAGACGTATTGTATTTATGGATATTAAAAAATTTGATGGAGAAGAAGTTAGATATCTTACTTCACAGGAAGTGAAGCAGATTGCTGGACGGGCAGGTCGTAAGGGTATTTATGAGGTAGGTTATGTGAATGCAGCAGGAGGAAAGGCTAGCTTTATTAAGGAAAGTATTTCTTGTGAAGATGAGCCTATTGGTGAAGCTGTACTAGGCCCTAGTGAAGCTTTACTGGCCATAGAAGAATTGCCCCTTAAAGAGAAGCTAGCCTTATGGGCAACAAGGGAAGAAAAAATTTCCTTATATCGTAAGATGGATGTAAGAGATTATTTAATTATTTTAGATAGGATTAAAAAGTATAAGCTCAGTGAGTCAGTGCAGTGGAAACTTATGAAATTGCCTTTTGATGTAGGCAATGAGGTACTGTGTGATACCTTCTTAGAGTTCGTTAATGAGTACTTTATAAGAAAGAGTGCTACACTTACTAAGCCAGTAGAAGGAGAGAGGACTTTAGAAAACCTTGAAACCTATTATCAAAAGATTAATCTGTATTATTCTTTCTCCAAGAATTTTGGCCTAGAATTTGATGAAGAATGGGTTTATGCAGAAAGAGAAAAGATTAGTGAAAAAATCAATCAGTTATTAGTCAATATAAAAATTAATTAAGGAATCAAGTAGAAGGTATAATAGGATAGAAAGAGAGAATAAAAAATAGAAGATAAAAATTAAGAGGAGTGAATGTAAAGTTAAATTTATATTCACTCCTCTTATATTACACTTTGGTCTTAAGCCTTACAGTCTAGAGATCATAGTGCTTAAAGGGTATTATTCTGTAAGTATATATGTATGAATAATATGCTGAATATCCCCTTCAGGTTTAGTTGTAAAGAGGCTCAGCTCTTTAGTCCAAGCATCTTCTAGCGCATACCAATCAATAAGGTTTTCGGTGCCACGGGAGAGGGCATGGAAGTAAGTTTGCCATCTTTTGTAGTAAAAGTCTAGTGTGAGTCCGGCCCATTCACGACATGCATAGTCTCTTAGAAGCTTGGAACCTTCTTCATTGCCCCATAAAGTAATAAGGCGTCTGGCATTAAATTCTAACCATTCTTTTTCTTGTGATGTAGTCGCTTTAGCCTTTGCAAGCTCTAGCCAGTTACCAAGAAGAAATTCTTCTCTTGTACTAAGGAGTGCATCTTGCACTTTAATAAGATTTAAGAAGTCTTCTTGAAGTGCGCTATTATGGAAATCTTGTTGAAGGTCAGAGTAACAGAGTCTTGCCTTATCGGCTATCACTTGCCTTGCAATATCGACTAAGTCATATAGATAGCCATCATAGTTCTTAAGCTTATTATAATCTTTTATAAGAAGTTTAAGGGCTTCTTTAACTTCATTAAAATCGTAGTAGTAAGTATCGGGACCCCAGGTGGTAACATTTTTAATATTTCTATGGGGTCTTGCACAGATAATAGATTCACAGGCTCCTTGCTGTTTAATTTGACAGTTATAGATACCATGTAGGAGAAGTTTCCATGCTTTAGAGGAATTAGAAGTAAGTTGGCCATAACGTCTTGTAAGGTAGGTTTTAATCCAGTCTTCTTCAGAAATAGCATCTGTTTCCCATATTCTATCTAACAGTGCTTGATAGATAATAGGATTAGTCCCAATGCCTTCAGGAGCCATACCAATTCCTTTGCAATAACGAAGCGTTTTATCACTAGTGAGTAAAGCTGTGCTGTTTAGGATGTTTTTTAGGTTGCCAAATAGGCCTTGTTTACCCCCAAAGTTATTGATAATGCACCAAATCCAAGGTGTTTGATCAAATTCATTGGTTTCATTAAATCGAGGGTCTGATTCACCCCAAAGGTCTAAAATAAGTACTTTATTATGATCAAGTAGCTCGAGGACACCTTGTTTTGGATTACCACCCCATCCTTGCATCACCCAGATGCCATCTTGTATATCACGCTCTAAAGCGTCTTGTATAGCTTTAGCATTGGTACTTAAATTAAGATGATCAGGTGCACCGAATTCATGGAAAAGATCCATGCCAAAGTATTTGGTACGTGTACCAAATAGTTGACTTTGATGTTTATAGTAAAGATGAGCTACTTTTTTAAAGAGGTTATGTTCAGGTAGTAGAATATCTGGACTTTCAAAACCACACCAAGCCCCTTTATGAATGACTTCAGTGTTAAAACGTTTTTTAAAGTCTTGTGGCACCATACCAGCATAGCCAGGAAAAACGGGTTCCATGCCTAGCTCAAAAAGTCTGTCATTTATTTTTTGTCCTAAGGCAATTTGTTGTTTATACCAGCTTAAAGGAAGAGGGCCACCCCAACTGCTCATATTTTCCATGAAAAACCATGCGAAATAACTAGGACCACATATAAAATGTCCCACCTCTTCTTCTGTATAGCCAAGCTCTAGAAGGAATTCACGGTAAACAGCTTCTTGACCTACAATATTTAGCATCATATTTATACCATGCATAGCCATCTGATCAATTTCTTTTTCCCATTCTTTAAAGCTCCAGAAAGCCATAGAATAACTGAATGTACAAAAATTTAAGTTGTACCTGTAGGTAAAAGGTGTTGTTTTATAAATAGGTATATCGAGCTTTGGAAAAGCTTCAGTAGGGAGTACTTTGCCGTAATAGGTCTCGATTTCTAGGCCTAATACGTGTTTAATAAAATAGCCAAAGGCACTGCAAGCACCATTTAGTGTATTAGATTGAATATAATACTGATGATTACAAGAGCTTAATTTAAACCATTCTTTTTCATCGGGCTCACGTTTAGTAAGTTCAATTTGGAAGTAATTACTGATACCTTTAGAAAAACGTTCCATTAATGAATAGATAGATTGTATTTGTCCCATTTTTAACCTCGTAAAAGTTTAAATTTATTAATTTATTCTATGTTAGTATGAAATGTTTGTATTTGTCAATTGTCATTTATACAATTATTATAGGCGATATATGAATATAATGTTGAAAATTTTTAATATTAACAGTAGTATAATAAGTAGTTGGTAGATCGTTAATAAATTGAGGAGGTATATCATGATAGATGCAAGTTTAAAGAGTAGAATATTGGATACGACGTTAGGCAAATATTTTTATGGAAGACTTGTAAAAAAACATACTAAATATACTTTGCAAATATATGAAAGTAATGCAGAAGAAGAATTTTGGTGCAATAGAACACTAGGTGAAATAGATTTTTTTAAAGCTATAAATAGAGATTGGGACTATTGCTTACAAGAAACTATAGCATCAGGAGAATATATAGAAGCTAAATTTTCTATTAAGAAGCTTTCGGATGACGAGTTCGTGGTATGGGTATATGATTTTGAAAATAGGATGCTATTAGAGGCGCAAAATGAACTCAAAAAGCAACAATCTTTATTAGAAACTTTTATAGATTCTATACCAGATATTATTTTTTATAAAGATGTTAATAAAACTTACATAACATGTAATAAGGCGTTAGCAAACTTAGTCAATAAAGATAAAGATTATATCATAGGGAAAAAAGATTCAGAGATTGATATTCTCCTATTACAAGCTCATAAATGTAAAGAATTTGATCAAAAAGTCATAGAATCTAAAACAGGCATTACTGTAGAAGAGAAGGTTTTTTTACCATCTGGTGATGTACGTATTATGGAATCTTTAAAGGTACCATTTTGGTCAGGAGATAATCATTTACTAGGCATCATAGGCATATGTAGAGATATTACGGAAAAAAGAAGAGCAGAAGAAAAAATTATCCATAGTGAAAAGCGTTTTAAGCAAGTCTTTGATAATATATCAGATGCTATTATGATTATAGAAGAAGGAAAAATTATAGAGGTCAATGATGCCTACGAGCAAATTTATGGTGAGAGCTATAAGAAACTCCATGAAGATATAGAAATGAACTATATATTAGATAAAGTATATAAGGAGGATTTAGCAAAGATACAGCCCATAAATTATAATGAACCTTTTCAAGCAAAAGGAAGAATTTTACGTGGAGACGGTAAAGAAAGATGGATTAATATGAAGTATGAAGCTATGCCAGATGGATGCTGGATACTGGTAGTGACTGATATTACGTCTCAAGTGCAAAAAGAACGGGAACTTGAGAATTTAAGAAATGAATTTTTTGCTAATCTTTCTCATGAGTTTAAAACACCTGTTAACCTAATACATAGTGCCTTGCAGTTATTAAGGGTAAACTTTAAGAGATTGCAGTTAGATGAAAAAGATTACAGTAAATGTTTTGATATTTGTAATCAAAATATTTCACGGCTTTTAAAACTTATTTCTAATTTAATTGATTCCACTAAAATTGACTCTGGTTATTTTAAATATAATCCTCAAAATTATAATGTAGTGAGTGTGATAGAAGATACTGCCCTATCAGTGCTGGCTTATTGTGAGCAAAACCATATAGAAATGATTTTTGATACGGAGATGGAAGAGAAGATACTTTATTTTGATTTAGAGCTTATGGAACGTATTATTTTGAATTTACTCTCTAATGCTATTAAATATAGCAAAGGTACTCAGCTATTCGTTACGGTTAAGCAAGGTGAAGATAATGTTCTCATTATAGTAGAAGATAACGGAGTAGGCATACCAAAAGATTGTTTAGATAATATTTTTGAAAAGTTTAGCCAAGTGAATAATCGTTTTACTAAAGTAGGAGAAGGCAGTGGATTAGGTTTGTATCTTGTAAAATCTTTTATTAACATGCATAATGGTGAGATTTTTGTGCAAAGTGAATTAGGTAAAGGAACTCGTTTTGTTATAAGCTTACCAGATATACAGGGACCAGATGAACCTATTTATTCTAGCTTATATAGTAAAATGGAGTTCGTTGAACGTACTAAATTTGAGTTTTCAGATTTAATATAATTTAAGTTAAAGGATTTTAGAAAGGATAGGCTATATGCAAGAAGTAACAACCAAAGAGCAGATTCAGGATGAGCTTAATGGGCGTGAAATGGTAGTACTCTATTTTACTGGAAGTACATGTGGAGCCTGTCAGGCGATTCGTAGCAAGTTAGAAGCTATGCTTAGGACGTATCCTTGTGTGAAAGGTATAGAGGTAAATGGAGCGAAGTGGCCTCATATTGCAGCAGACTATGGCGTATTTACTTTACCTATATTTATTTTATTTGTTAGAGCCAAAGAAGTAGTAAGAGAAAGTAAGCATGTAAATCTTTTAAATTTTGAGGAAAGAATTTTACGTTATCAATCTATGTTAGAAGAATAGGTGATAGAAGATGTATGAGACATTAAATTTAAGAATATAATTTTGTATCAAGATAGAGAAGAGTTGATACAATGAAGGAGTTTCATACAAGCACAGGGTATTTGGGGACGGAGATGCCTTATTACGAGAAAGGCATTCAGGAGGAAGCACCACCTAGAGGATACTCTCCTATTTATGTGAATCATTTAGGTAGGCATGGGTCAAGGTATGTGACAAGTCCTAATCAAGCAGAAGTACTTTATAGTACCTTAGATGAAGCAGATAGCCGAAATCAACTTACCCAATCAGGATGTATACTCAAAAAGCAAATAGGTGATTTTCTTGCTTTATCAGAGGGGAAGTATGGACTTTTGACACCACTTGGCGTAAAGGAAGAGCAGGGTATTGCTAGGCGTATGTACCAAAGATTTCCACAGATTTTTGGAAGAGAAGTTAGAGCTGTATCTACCTATGTTACACGTGCTAAGCAAAGTATGGAGGCTTTTTTAGAAGAGCTGGCCAAGTATACGCCTTCTAATAATTTTGTTGCCTTGAGCAATGGTGAGATAGACCCTATTTTAAGATTTTTTGATTTAAACCTAGCTTATTTAAATTATAAAGAAAAGGGAAAGTGGAAAGACTTTCTTAGAAAGTTTGAAGAGAGAAAAAATATTTCTATGCCTTTTATGGCGCAGTTTTTTAAATCGAGTTATAAGCTGAGACAGGAAGAAGCTTTAGAGTTAGGAACAAGTTTATATACCATCTATGCTAATACTTTTAACTTAACAGTGGATTTAGGTCTAAATAGATATTTTGATGATAAAATACTTTATTATTATTGGGAAAATGCAAATCTAAGAAATTTCTTAGAAAAAGGTCCCAGTTATAGAGGAGAAGATTTACCTACCAATATTGCTTTTGCACTTTTAGAAGACTTTCTAAAAACTTCGGAGCAGGCCTTGCAAACAGGAAATGTATCTGCTGATTTAAGGTTTGCACATGCTGAAACACTTATTCCTTTTGCAAGTTTGCTAAAGTTATGTTGCTGCTCTAAGCAGACTGATCATATAAGCAAAGTGGCCAAGATTTGGTGTGATAGTCAGGTAGCACCTATGGCAGGTAATATACAATGGATATTTTATAAGTCTTCGCATCAAGGAACTATTTTAGTGAAAATGCTTTATAATGAGGAGGTGATGACTCTCCCTATTCGGCCTTATTGTAAACCTTATTATTTATGGGAGGATGTCAAAGCTTTCTATTGGTATGTGATTAGTAAGCTTCATATACCCCAAGTAGGGAGTATTACAGAACAAGTAAAGTATTATACTGTAAGGTAAAGGAGAAGAAAAACGTTTGTGAAAAAAGAAGATTTAAAAAAGAATAAGTTACTCAAAAAGCAGCTACAGAAAATAGAGAAGAAAGAAACTAAGATATTGGAGAAAAAGGAATTTAAGTTTGTAAAAGAAAAAATTGCACCTATTCAAGAAAAGATAGAAGAGAAAATTCCAAAGAAGCTTGAACAGACCTTAGAAGCTGCTTTTGAATCCGGTTTTAAGCTAGTATTTGAAAAGGGTATAGGCGTTATAGAGAAAAGCTATAATAAGGAAGATAAACGTGCGGCTTTTGATATTAAGCATTATGCTGTGCAAAGGCAAATGAGTCATAAAAATATTAATAAAATAGATAAGAGTGCTAGTAAGAGTATTTTACTCAATCAGTTACTGACTACAGTAGAAGGTGGTGTGTTAGGGGTACTTGGTATAGGATTGCCAGATATTCCACTCCTTATAGGGATGCTACTTAAAAATATTTATGAAATTAGTTTATCCTATGGTTTTGACTATACAGAAGATAAGGAGAAGCTTTATATTCTTTACTTAATTTGTGCAGGGGTTACCAAAGAAGAAGTGCAGGCTATGTACAATAGGCATCTAGATGAAATTACAAAAGGTGATGAACAGAGGCTAAAGGACACGCAGCATTTAGATGCTGTTATTAAAGAAACTGCACATTGCTTGGCAGAAGCTATGCTTATAGCTAAATTTATACAAGGATTACCTATTGTAGGTGTCGTAGGTGGCTTTTCTAATTTTACCATTATGAAAGATATTAGTGAGATGGCGAAAGTAAAGTACAAAAAGCGCTATTTAAAAGAAAAACTCATAAATTAAAAAACTTAGGTTATAAACCTTTCAGGGATGATTAAATTATCTTTCGGAGGATGTAGAGCTTATACGTATCGAAGCATTTAGCTAGCGAGCAACATAAAGCTTATCTCTAGGAAGTAGGAAGGGGGTAAAAGCAAGGAAAAAGCAAGAAAAAAGTCCTAGAAAGATAAGATTTTTTTGCTATAATAAGAGTATCATTAAAATAAAATAACTTCGGTAGGTGAGGCTACCGTAGGGATATGGATTGTTACCGCGAAATAGTGGAGACACTATGAGTTGGTCAGCAGGAGATGTCGAAACCAAGGCATAACCTAACACAATTTCACCGCCCTACGATGCTAAAGCTTGAACGATGAGATTAGTAAGGGTACCCCTTTTTGTCATTGTGATGCTTTGGCAAAGGGGTTTTTTTATGTGCATTTGTTTTAAGGAGGTGAGGAAAATGGAAGCAGGAAGTAGTAGTATAGGCACGGGATCGGATAATGGTAGGAGAAAGATTCCATTTTCCTGCCGTATAATTTTAAAACTGAATATTTCGCTATTTAAATAACTGAGTTATCGGATTTCGTGTCTTTCCAAATCTAAATTTATTTCAAGAAAATGATTGGGGGATAAAGACATGAAAAAAAGCATTTTAAGAAGACAAAAAGCAAGAATAGTTGATAGAAAAGAATTGCAGGCTATTAGCATAAATAAATGGCTATTAAATGTAGCAGGTAAAAATAAGGAAGTTGTTTTAGAGAACTTTAATACTTCTCTAAATGGACTTGATGAGCTGCAAGTTATAAAACTAAGAGAGGAATGGGGAGATAATAAAATTACTCATGAGCAAAAAAGTTCTTTAGTAAAGAGATTTGCAGAAGCATTTATTAATCCCTTTACTATTGTACTGTTTGTATTAGCAACTATTTCATTTTTTACAGATATTATTCTTGCAGGACAAGGAGAAGCAGATTTTACAACAGTAACCATTGTTTTAACCATGGTTACTATTAGTGGTACACTTCGTTTTGTTCAAGAAACAAGGTCAAGTAAAGCTGCAGAGCAATTAAGTGCAATGGTTAAAATAACTACTTGCGTACAAAGAAAGCGAGTGGGTAAAGTAGAGATACCACTTGAGGAAGTAGTACATGGAGATATCGTGTGTCTATCAGCAGGTGATATGGTACCAGCTGATATGAGAATTATAGAAGCAAAAGATTTATTTATAAGTGAATCAGCCCTTACAGGAGAAAGTGAACCAGTAGAAAAGATAGTGGAGATTAGAAGAGATATACAATATAAAACACCAATGGAATGTCCTAATTTAGCGTTTATGGGGACAAATGTCATAAGTGGTACAGCTTTAGGTGTTGTAGTAGCTACTGGTGACCATACTCTATTTGGAAATTTATCAAAGACTATTATTGAAACGAAAACAGAATCTAACTTTGAGCGTGGGGTGAATTCAGTTTCATGGCTTTTAATTAGATTTATGATGATTATGGCACCCGTTGTACTATTTGTAAATGGATTTACAAAAGGGGATTGGATGGAGGCAATACTGTTTGCTTTATCTGTAGCGGTAGGATTAACACCTGAAATGCTACCTATGATTGTTACAACAAGCTTAGCTAAGGGTTCAATTGAAATGGGAAAAAAGAAAACGATTGTAAAAAACCTTAATGCTATTCAAAACTTTGGAGCTATGGATATTTTATGTACAGACAAAACGGGAACCTTGACACAAGATAAAGTGGTTTTAGAATATCATCTTGATATTCATGGCAATGAAGATGAACGCGTTTTAAGACATGCATTTATGAATGCCTATTATCAAACAGGATTAAAGAATTTAATGGATATTGCAATTATTGACTTTGCAGAAAAAATGGGTAAAAAAGATTTATTCACTATTTATAATAAAGTAGATGAAATTCCTTTCGATTTTCAAAGACGTCGTATGAGCGTTGTTTTAGCAGATGAGAAGGGAAAAACTCAGCTTATCACTAAAGGTGCGGTTGAGGAAATGCTGGGTATAAGTGCCTATGCTGAGTATAAAGGAGAAGTTAAAGCACTTACTAAAGAAATTAAAAAAGAAATTTTAGAAACAGTAGCCAAACTTAATGATTCAGGAATGAGGGTTATAGCTATAGCTCAAAAAACAAATCCATCAGTAGAAGGTGTATTTTCTATTCAAGATGAGTCAGATATGGTTCTTATGGGTTACTTAGCATTTTTAGATCCACCAAAAGAAAGTACTAAGAAGGCTATAGAATCCTTAAAGGAATATGGAGTAGCAGTAAAAGTTTTAACAGGGGATAATGAAAGAGTTACAAAATCTGTTTGTAAACAAGTAGGATTAAGTACAGATAAAATTGTACTTGGTGGAGAGATTGAAATGATGAGTGATGAAGTGTTAGCACAGGTAGTAGAGAAAAAGCATATCTTTGCTAAGCTTTCACCTCAGCAAAAATCAAGAATTGTAAGAGCGTTAAGAAATAATGGCCATGTTGTTGGCTTTATGGGAGACGGTATTAATGATGCAGCTGCTATGAAGGAGGCAGATGTTGGAATCTCAGTAGATACAGCAGTAGATATTGCTAAAGAATCAGCTGATATTATTCTTTTAGAAAAAGATTTAAATGTGCTGGAAGATGGCGTGATTGAAGGAAGAAAGACCTTTGGTAATATGATTAAGTATATTAAAATGACTGCAAGTTCAAACTTTGGAAATATGTTTTCAGTCTTAGTAGCAAGTGCATTCTTACCATTTCTTCCAATGCGTTCTATTCAGCTTATTGTACTCAATCTTATTTATGATATTTCTTGTATCTCTATACCTTGGGATAACATGGATGAAGATTTTTTAAAGAAACCTAGAAAATGGCATGCTTCATCTATTGGTAAGTTTATGCTATGGATTGGGCCAATCAGTTCAGTATTTGATATTACAACTTATATTTTGATGTTCTTTATAATTTGTCCAATGGTTTGTGGAGGTTATTATAATGACCCAAGTGTAGATAAAGCCTTATTTATGGCACTTTTTAATGCAGGATGGTTTGTAGAATCTTTATGGTCTCAAACACTTGTTATCCATATGATTCGAACACCTCAAATACCATTTATTCAAAGTAAGGCATCATTGCCAGTAACACTTATTACAACCCTTGCTATATTGGTAGGAACCCTTATTCCTTATACAACAGTAGGAACAGCTCTGGGAATGTATAGGATGCCACATGTTTATTTTGTATGGTTAATAGGTACTATACTCTGCTATATGATATTAGCCACCTTATTAAAGAAATTGTATGTAAGAAAATATGGTGAATTACTTTAATAGGATGGAGTGAGAAAAATGAATAAAAAAGCTTTAGTAATATCTATAGATCAAAAACTATGTGAATGGCTCTACCACCAGCTTAAAGAAGGTAATAACAATATTGAAGCTGCTAATGATTTATTAGAAGGGCTTAGTGGATTAAAGGAAAATGAGTATGGTTCATTAATTATAAATAAGATAGATGCTATGTCTTATGAGGGGGAAAAAGTAGAAAAAATAAAATGTGGTGATTTACTAATAGATGGTGCCAATCGAAGTGTTTATTATAGAGATCAAATTATACAACTTACACCAAAAGAGTTTGATATTCTTTATCTTTTAGCAAGTAATAAAGGGAAGGTTTATTCAAAACATCAGATTTATAATAGTGTCTGGAAAGAGAGCTATACCTTTGATGATAGTAATATTATGGCCCATATAAGAAAGCTAAGAAAAAAAATTGAGCCTAATCCAAAGAATCCCATATTCATACTTACTGTCTGGGGAGTTGGCTATAAATGTAGTAGCAACATAGAGTAGAAAAAACAGTGCTTTTAAAGGGTATAAACTTTATAGATGTTGAAGCTTTTAGCGAGTGGTAGTATAATGCTTATACATCAAAAATATGTAATGAGGAAATAAGATGAATAAAAGAGATACATGGCAGTATCGTATGATATGGTATACCTATAAGCACAAAGCAGTTTTAGTAGAGGAAGTAGAAAGAAGACTTGTGGAGCTTATCCATCAGTTATGTGATGAGCTATGTATACAGGTAGAGCATATAAAGTTAAAACCTGATACATTTTCTTTACTTATTAGCTCAAAAAAACAGCTTAATATTACTAAAATACTTAAAAATATGCAGAAGAAAACCTACAAATCTTTAAGCAAAAAGTTTACTCAGCTTAAAAGTACAGAGGGGGATTTGTGGGATAAGACGTATATAATAACAAGTATAAATCAAAATCCTTCAGAGGTAGACATTAGGATCGAAAAGATTTTTGATCATTTATGGTCAGCAGAGTACTATGATTTAGATGAAGGTGTAACGGATGATCTAGATGTTTTTAAAATGTATTTAGCTCATAGAAACTTAGGTATTATAGATTATGGAGAGAGTGTTTTCTTAGTAGATGTGCAGGCACTTAATACAGAGATTAATCTAAATTGTTTTGAGTGTACTAAAATCCATAAGTATGGATGCTGCTCCGGTAGTCCTTGTGATTTAAGTGTTAAAAATAGAAAAATGTTTATACAGCATATGCCTAATATAATAGAAGAAATGAAAAAGTTAGATGAAAGTTACTATAAGAAAGTAGAAGCGTTAGGTGGTTTTTTAGGAGAAAAAGGTTCTATTCGTGAATGTGAGGGACGTTGCTCTTTATTGGTAGAGCATGAAGGGGCCTGGAAATGCCTAGCCCATAAGTATGCATTGGAGCAGCATATTCCTAGTTATGATTTATGCCCTTTATCTTGTTTAATGTATCCTTTAGAAATAATAGAACTGATTACAGATAAGCAGAAAAAAATTATTTTGCTTACTTCAGCTTTGGATGAAGTTTTTGCAAAAGAATATGGTAGATGGGGAAGTTATAAGGATTTGGATGTAGAGCTTAGATGTATTCATAAAGAAGCGCACAATTATATATTTAAGGAAGAAGATTATAGACCAGTTTATCAAGTCAATAAAAATTTACTTATTCATGAATTTGGTCAAGAAGTGTATGAAGGAATAGAAGAAATTATTGATTAGCAAATAACCTAGAACTTAAATAAATTTTTAAGTTCTAGGTTATTTTATTATGCAAAAGTAACTGACTAATTCTAGAAAATAGTAAAAATTCAAACTATATGTATAAGATATTGAATTAAAATAGGGTCTGTTTAACAGTAAAATGAATATAAGTTGATCAAGATAATCGGCTTATTTAAACAATGGGGGTGAAGCTTTTGAGTGATAAATTACTTGTCATGGAGGGAATAGATAAATCATTTCCAGGTGTACGTGCTTTAGATCATTGTAGGTTGGAGTTAAATGCTGGGGAAGTGTTAGCGCTCGTAGGTGAAAATGGTGCGGGAAAATCAACGCTTATGAAGATTCTAACAGGTGTCTATACCAAAGATGCAGGAAGAATTATTTATAAGGGAGAAGAAGTAGATATTTCTAGTACAAAAGTTGCACAGGGGCTAGGCATTAGCATTATCCATCAAGAATTGAACTTAGCGCCCCACTTGACTGCTGCTCAAAATATCTTTATAGGAAGAGAATTTATGGGAATGGGAAAGCTGTTTGTAGATGATAAAGTTGCAAACAAAAAGGCACAAGAGATTTTTGATAGGATGAACCTTGACCTAGACCCAAAAGTAAAGGTAGGTACACTAACTGTTGCTAAACAGCAAATGGTAGAGATTGCAAAAGCACTCTCTTTTGAATCTTCTATTTTAATTATGGATGAGCCTACTGCTGCACTGACAGATACAGAAATAGAGGAGCTTTTTAAAATTATTAAAGACTTAAAGGCTAAAGGGGTTGCCATTGTCTATATTTCGCACAGGATGGAAGAATTAAAGAAAATTAGTGACCGTATTACGATTATGCGTGATGGTTGCTATGTAAATACTGTTAATACAAAGGATGTAAGCCTTGATGAAATTATCAGTATGATGGTAGGACGTACTATTTACCATAATCCTAGAGGAAGTAGTAAAAATAGTAAAGGAGAAGTTGTATTAGAGGTCAAAAATCTTAATAGGGGCAAAACTATAAAAGACGTAAGCTTCAAGTTGCATAAAGGAGAAATTTTAGGGTTTGCAGGCCTTATGGGAGCTGGAAGAACAGAAGTAGCGAGAGCCATATTTGGTGCAGATAAACTAGAGAGTGGTAAAATTTTGATTAAAGGAAAAGAAGTTAAAGTTCGCCAGCCCAAAGATGCTGTAGAACATGGCGTAGGTTATCTTTCAGAAGATAGAAAACGTTATGGACTTACAATTAGTGAAACAGTAGAAGAGAATGTATCTCTTGCCAGTGTAGAGAAGTTTACAAAGTATGGATTTACAAATTTTAAAACCATTACACAGCTTACTAATGACTACATTAATAAATTAGCTATAAAGACACCAAGTAGTAGACAGATAGTAAAAAATTTGTCAGGTGGTAATCAGCAAAAAGTTGTTATTGCAAAATGGCTTTTAAAAGACTGTGATGTACTCATTTTTGATGAACCTACACGTGGAATTGATATTGGTGCTAAGAGTGAAATCTATAATTTACTATCTGAGCTTGTACAGGAAGGAAAGTCTATTATTATGATTTCCTCAGAGCTTCCAGAAATATTGCGTATGAGTGACCGTGTCATTGTTATGTGTGAAGGGAGAGTGACAGGTGAACTTGCTATAGAAGACGCTAATCAAGAAAGTATCATGAAATATGCAACGAATAGAGAAAATTAAAGGGGGATTAGGAATGGCCAATTTAAATATACTTGTTAACCAAGAAAAAACTGAAAAAAAAGGATTAGGAAACTTTTTAAATGGTACAGCTGCACAAAAAGTATTAGCGTTTGCCGCACTTATTATTTTATTTATATTCTTTTCATTAGCATCAGAATTCTTTTTAACAGCTAATAATGTTATTTCTATTATATTGGCAACTTGTGTAAATGGTATTTTAGCTTTAGGTGTAACTTTTATCATTATTACTGGAGGAATTGACCTATCATTAGGAACGGTTATGACCTTTTCTTCAGTTATGGCTGCAGTAAGTATTAGTAATTGGGGATTACCACTTTGGGCAGGCTGTATTATTGCCGTTGTAACAGGAGCATTTTGTGGATGTGTTACAGGTACACTTATTTCAAAACTTAAGTTGCCACCATTTATTGCAACACTTGGAATGATGATGGTAACAAAAGGCTTATCTTTAGTTATCTCAGATGCAGCACCTGTATACTTCCCAGATAAAACACCGGAAAATCCTAGTGCATTTGTATTTAGAGATATTGCTTTAGGAAATGGTATTCAATTTGGTGATGTTGTTATTCCTAATGCAGTATGGATTTTCTTAGCAATGATTGTTATTGCAAGTATTATCTTAAATAAAACGAAACTTGGTCGTTATGATTTTGCAATTGGGAGTAATGAAGAAGCAACAAGATTATCAGGGGTTAACGTTAATGCATGGAAAATTGCTATCTACACACTTGGTGGTGCTTTTGTAGGTATTGCAGGTATTGTTATGGCATCTCGTTTAGGGTCAGCACAACCAGCTCTCGGTCAAGGTTATGAGCTGGATGCAATTGCTGCTGTAGTTATTGGAGGAACTTCTCTTAGTGGTGGTTCTGGAACAATCTTAGGAACAGTTATTGGCGCGTTTATTATGAGTACGCTTACAAATGGTTTAAAGGTTATGGCTGTGCCACAACAGTGGCAGACAGTTATCATTGGTGGGGTACTAATTGTATCTGTATTACTCGACTTAATGCGTAGAAAACAGAAAAACTGATTCTAGATTCTCGAAAGAGGATGAAGAATAGAAGAGTATTTAAACAATAAGGGAGGAAATAGATATGAGGATTAAAAAATTATTAGTATTAGGATTAAGTGTGGCAATGGCTATGGGCGTTATGACAGGATGTTCAACAGATAAGCCAGCTCCAAAAGATGAGCAAAAAACAGAAACCTCTAAACAAGAAGAAAAAACAGAGGAAAAGGTAGAAGAAAAAAACGAAGAGAAAACAGAGGGAGAAGCGGAAATTGTCATTCCAGTCGTATCAAAAGGATTCCAGCATCAATTCTGGCAAGCAGTTAAAATGGGAGCTGAACAAGCAGCTGAAGAGTTAGGTGTAAGCATTACTTTTGAAGGACCAGAAACGGAAGATCAAATTGATAAGCAACTTGAAATGTTACAAGCAGCATTAGCTAAGAATCCACAAGCAATTTGTTTAGCTGCGCTTGATTCAAAGGCAGCTACACCATACCTTGAGCAAGCAGATGCAGCTGGTATTCCTGTAATTGGTTTTGACTCAGGAGTAGATAGCCCTATTGTAAAAACAACGTGTGCTACAGATAACTATGCAGCAGCTGCTGCAGCAGCACATAAAATGGCAGAGCTTATAGGTGGTGAAGGTAAGGTAGGTCTTGTTGTGCATGGTCAAACAAGCCAATCAGCAAAAGATAGACGTGATGGTTTCATGGATACAATGAAAAATGAATATCCAAATATTACAGTCTTAGAACCACAATATGGTGATGGAGACCATGCAAAATCAACAGAAGCAGCAAAAGCTATCATTACAGCGAACCCAGATGTTAAAGGGATTTATGGTGCAAACGAAGGATCTGCAGCAGGTGTTATCAATGCTGTAAAAGAACTTAATCAAGTTGGTAAAATTACAATTGTAGGTTTTGATTCAGGTAAAATTATGATTGATGCGATCAATAGTGGTGTTGCAGCAGGTTCTATTACACAAGATCCAGTAGGTATTGGATATAAAGCTGTTGAAGCAGCTTATAAAGCTTATAAAGGTGAAGAAAACCCAGAATTCATTGATACTGGATTCAAATGGTTTGATAAAACCAATATTGATACACCAGAAATCCAAGCTGTTATTTACGAATAAACCAATTCATAAAGGGGTTATTGCATGAGCAATAGCCCTTTTTATATTACAGGAAAGTTTGCTTTTGCTATAATATAAAGAAGACCTTATAGGCGTACCTTATTATAGGGTGCAAAGTAGCTGAAAGTATTGATTGGAAAGAGTAACAATGATATAATCAAATGAAACAATAAAAAACAAATAAAAACAACATAGCATTGTAAAAGTAGGGGGGGAGACATGTTAGCATTAGAGAGGCAACGAAAAATTATAGAACTTATTCAGAGAGAAAAAACAGTTAAAGTTGTACAACTTAGTAAACAGTTTGAAGTAACAGAGGAAACAATTAGAAGAGATTTAGAAAAGCTGGCTAAACAAGGTATTGTCCAGAAAACATATGGTGGTGCACTACTTGTAAGTCGGAGTGAGGAAAAAGAAAAGGATATGGAAGATCCATCCTTTGATCATCGTATAAAAGAAAATGCCACGGGTAAAGAAAAGATAGGAAGAGCTATTGCACGTTTGTTGGGGAATCAGGAGACTATTGCTTTAGATTCAAGTACGACGTGTTTAGAGGTTGCAAAGCAGTTGCCGCAAGATAAGACATTTACCATTATAACAAATAGTGTAAGTGCAATGACTATTCTGAGCCAGTATAAAGGAGTGACGGCTATTTCTACAGGTGGAACACTTAGAAGTACATCTCTCTCCTTAATAGGTCCTACAGCTAAAAGCAATATTTTAAATTATTATGCAGATAAAGCCATTATATCTTGTAAGGGTATTGACCTTAAAAGAGGTGTTATGGAATCTAATGAACTAGAAAAAGAGATAAAGCAAAGCTTCGTTGCTGTAGCAAAAGAGGTTATTCTGGCTGTAGACCATGCCAAAATCAATAAGAGTACAATCCATAAATTGATGGAATTAAAAGAAGTAAGTTATATTGTAACAGATGAGCCACTTGATAAAGAGTGGGAAGAGATCTGTGCTAAAAATAAAATCAAAATTATTGTGGCAGAATAAAAATAAGAAATACCACAAAGCAACTTAAAGGTATGAAACAAGTTGTTTTGTGGTATTTTTTTGAATAAAAAAATAAATTTATAATTTAATAAAAATAATATTGAAAAATGTGAGTTGTGGTGGTAGTATAAAGCTAATTAAAGGAAAAACAACAAGAAAAAGCATAAAACAAAAAATGGAGGCTAAGTATGTTAGTGAATGAATTTGAAATCAGAAAACAAATGTGTGAAATCGGGCAAAGAGTATACAATAGGGGAATGGTTGCTGCTAATGATGGTAACTTTTCAGTGAGAATTTCACCAAATGAAATTCTTTGTACACCAACAGGAGTAAGTAAAGGATTTATGACACCAAACATGATTTGTAAAGTAGATATGGAGGGTAATGTACTTAAAACAGATGGAATTCATAAACCTTCTTCAGAAATTAAAATGCATCTTAGAGTTTATAAATGTAGACCAGACGTAAATTCAGTTGTACATGCACATCCAATGTATGCTACAGCACATGCAATCTGTGGAACACCTTTAACAAAACAAATTATGCCAGAATCTACAATCTTCCTTGGTGAAGTACCAATAGCACCATATGGTATGCCATCTACACCAGAGATTCCAGATGCTATTGAACCATTCTTTAGTAGTTATGATGCAGTACTTCTTGAAAATCATGGTGCATTAGCATGGGGTGTAGATCTTCTTGGTGCTTACTTCAAAATGGAAGGGTTAGAATTCTATGCACAACTTTCATATATTACACAAATGATGGGTGGACCAAAAGAGCTTCCAGCGCACGAAGTACAAAGACTTGTAGATCTTAGAAAAGGTATGAATATTCCAGGTAAACATCCATGTATTGATGGCAACCAAGATTGTGGAGGAGCAGAGAAAACAATATGTGCGAGTGTAAAAGCTGAAACAACAAATGATCAAGACTTAATTGCAAAGATTACAAGAGAAGTTATCACGCAACTTAATAAGTAAATAAGGGGGAATGGCTATGAAGCGTTCTAAAAGAATGCAAGTATTAGATGGTCGCCCTGTCAATCAAGATGGTTTCATTAATGAATGGCCGGAGAAAGGTTTTGTTGCAATGGCAAGTCCATATGATCCGGTAGCTTCTATAAAAATTAAGCATAATCAAGTTGTTGAATTAGATGGAAAGCCAAGAGAAGCCTTCGATTTTATAGATTATTTTATAGCAGATCATTACATAGACAAGAATATAGCCCCTAAAAGTATGCAGCTTGAAAGTGTAGAAATAGCAAGAATGCTTGTGGATATTCATGTATCAAGAGAAGAAATTATTGAAATAGCAAAAGGACTTACACCTAAGAAACTCACGGAGGTGATGGATGAGCTAAATGTAGTAGAAATGATGATGGCTATGCAAAAAATGCGAGCAAGAAGCCATCCTGCTAATCAGGCCCATATTACTAATGCTAAAGATAATCCTGTGTTAATCGCTGCAGATGCAGCTGAAGGAGCTTTAAGAGGTTTTAGGGAGGAAGAAACGACTGTAGGGATTGCAAGATATGCACCGTTTACAGCCATTGGCCTTCTAGTCGGCTCACAAGTAGGCGCAAAAGGTGTACTCACACAGTGTGCAGTAGAGGAAGCAGTAGAGTTAGAACTTGGTATGAGAGGGTTAACTACTTATGCAGAAACTATTTCTGTTTATGGCACAGAAAAAGTGTTCATAGATGGAGATGATACACCATTTTCAAAGGCTTTCTTAGCATCAGCTTATGCATCACGTGGTCTTAAGATGAGATATACTTCTGGTACAGGATCAGAAGTACTTATGGGTAATGCGGAACAAAAGTCTATGCTTTATCTAGAAACAAGGTGTTTGATGGTGACAAAAGGAGCTGGTGTACAAGGTATTCAGAATGGAGCAGTAAGCTGTGTTGGAATCACTTCATCCGTTCCATCAGGCGTAAGAGCAATCTTGGCAGAAAACCTTATTGCAGCAATCCTAGACTTAGAAGTTGCTTCAAGTAATGATCAGACCTTCTCTCACTCAGATATTAGAAGAACTGCAAGGATGCTTATGCAAATGCTACCAGGTACAGATTTTATTTTCTCGGGATACAGTGGTACTCCTAATAAGGATAATATGTTTGCAGGTTCTAACTTTGATGCAGAAGACTTTGATGACTATAATGTTCTTCAACGTGATCTAAAGGTAGATGGTGGCCTTAGACCTGTCAAAGAAGAAGATGTGATACAGGTAAGGAATAGAGCAGCAAAAGCTATGCAGGTAATTTTTAAAGAGCTTGGGTTTCCACCAGTAACAGATGAAGAAGTAGAAGCTATTACTTATGCACATTCAAGCGATGATGTTAGAGATAGAGATACAGTAGCAGATCTTGCTGCTATTGATGAGATGATGAAAAAGAAAGTAACAGGTGTGGAGATTATCAAAGCACTTCACAAGGGTGGCTTTAGTGATGTAGCGGAAAGTCTTCTTAATATGTTTAAACAGCGTATTACAGGAGATTACCTTCATACTGCAGCTATTTTGGATGAACAGTTTAAAGTCCAGAGTGCAGTGAATTTCCCTAATCAATATAAAGGGCCAGGAACAGGGTATAAGATGAGTAAAGAAAGATGGGAAGAAATTAAAAAGATCCCTCATATCATCTCACCTGATGCACTGTAGGAGGTGAAGGCATGCAACTTACAGATCAGCAGATACAAAATGTGGTCAAAAAAGTCATAGATGAAATGAATCAAAAAATGCAAGGAAGAAGTTCTGGTACGTGGCTGCAAGAAGGTAGTCAGGCTATAAAAGGGCATAACCCAAAAGAAGTAGGAATTGGTATAGGACCAGCTTTTGGAAAGAAGATTCATCATACAATAAACGGGTTAAATGTGGTAGATGTATTAAAAGAAATCATGGCAGGTATAGAAGAGGAAGGTATGATTCCTAAAGTTGTGAGAGTTCTAAGAACTTCAGATGTGTGCTTTATGGGGAATGATACAGCTAAGCTCATGGGATCAGGAATTGCAATAGGCTTACAATCAAAGGGAACAGCTGTGATTCATCAAAAAGATCTTTATCCGCTTACAAATTTGGAACTTTTTCCACAAGCACCGCTACTTACTTTAGAATTGTACAGAATCATTGGTAAGAATGCAGCTAAATATGCAAAAGGCGAGAGAGTAATACCTATTGCTACTCAAAATGACCCAATGGTAAGGCCTAAATATCAAGTGAAGGCGGCACTCATGCATACAGTTGAGACCGAATTAGTAAGAGATCGTGCAGAGCCTATAGAAGTGCATGTTATGGAATCATAAGGAGGGATCTGCTTGGAGTTATATCCACTTATAGAAAAAAGACCTGAATTAATTAAAACCAAGACGGGTAAAAAATTAGAAGATATTACAATGGAACAAGTAATTAAAGGGGATATAGGTATTGAAGATCTTTCTATTTCAAAGGATACATTAATTTTGCAGGCAAAGGTAGCTTTAGATCAAGGAAAGGTACAGCAAGCTGAAAATTTTGTAAGAGCTTCTGAACTTATTGGTGTACCTGATGCAAAAATATTAGAAATCTATAATAGGCTAAGACCCTATAGATCCACCGAGGCGCAGCTTCAAACTATTATTAAAATGCTTCAAGAAGAGTATGATGCACCTTTATGTGCAGCTTTTGTAGAAGAGACATTAGAGGTATATAAAAAACGAAACATTCTTGCTAAGGAATAGGTGAGCTTATGAGAGTAGCAGGGGTTGATATTGGTAATTCTACAACAGAAGTATGTATTGCTACATTAGGGTTAAAGGAAGAACTTGTATTTGAAACCAGTGCCTTAGTACCCACTACAGGTATGAAGGGGACAGTGCAAAATATTAGAGGCATTAAGGAAGTTCTTCAAGAAGCGCTAAGAAAAATAAATAAAGATGTAAAAGATGTAGATTTGATTCTCTTAAATGAGGCTGCTCCTGTTATCGGGGATATGGCAATGGAGACAATCACACAGACTATCATTACAGAATCCACTATGATCGGACATAATCCCAATACACCAAGTGGAGAGGGTTTAGGAAAAGGTAAGACGGTTTTGCTTGAAGAACTGCAAGATACATATGAAGATGAGGACTACATTGTGATTATAGGAAGCCATATAGGCTATCAAGAAGCAGCAAAGTTAATTAATGCATCAAGACACTCTATAAAGGGTGCAATTGTCCAAAAAGATGAAGCAGTTCTTATTTATAATAGGCTTAAGTATCCTATACCTATAGTAGATGAGGTAAAGTTTATTCATAAAATTCCTTTAGGGAATACCTGTGTTATAGAAGTAGCATCTGAAGGCGGTACAATTCAGACACTTTCAAATCCGTATGGCATTGCTAACCTTTTTAATCTTACACCTGGGGAAACAAGAAGGATTATTCCTATTGCAAAAAGTCTTATTGGCACTAGGTCAGCTGTCGTTATTAGAAGTCCAAAAGGTCAGGTAGAAGAAAAAGAAATACCGGCTGGAACGCTTACAATCTATTTTGTAGATGGGACTAAACGTATGGTAGATGTAGATAGAGGTAGCGAAGAAATGATGCATGCAATAGATAGTGATCAGGAGATATTAGATATGGAGGGCACTAAGGGAAGCAATATCGGTCATATGATTGAACATATGAAAGAGGAAATAGGAAAGTTATCTAAAAGTGCCAATGTTCATATTCAAGATGCTTTAGCTGTAGATGTTCTTGTACCTATGAGTGTAGAAGGTGCGCTAGCTGGAGAAATCAGTATGGAAAGAGCTGTTGCACTAGCTGCGATGGTTAGATCTAAAGGACTTCCTATGCAGGAACTTGCCAAGACTTTAGAAGATGATATAGGAGTCAAAACACAAGTTGCTGGAGTAGAAGGTGTTATGGCCTCTTTAGGAGCTCTTACTACAAAGGGAACTACCTTTCCATTAGTCATACTTGACTTAGGGGGAGGTTCTACAGACGCTGCCATTTTAGAAGAAACAGGTGAAGTCAAAGTCACTCACTTAGGTGGAGCTGGTAATTTTATTACAATGTTAATCAATACTGAATTAGGTTTGGAAAATCTATCGGTAGCAGAAGATATTAAGAGATGTCCTCTCGCGAAAGTAGAAAGTCTCTTTCATATACGCCTTGAAACAGGTGAGGTCAAGTTTTTTGGTCAACCTCTATCACCTAAGATATTTGGAAAAGTTGTGATTTGTAAAGAGAAAGACTTTATCCCAATAGAAACAAAACATAGCTTAGAAAAAATAGTCACAATTAGGAAAGAAGCCAAAAGAAAAGTATTTATACAAAATGCTTTAAGAGCACTAAAAAGTGTGGCTAAAGGCAATGATTTGACTCAAATTCCAAACGTAGTACTAGTAGGAGGAAGTGCAATGGATTTTGAAATACCACAAATGCTTCTAGAGTATTTAACTCCCTATGGTATTGTAGTTGGTAAAGGTGAAATAAGAGGAGTAGAAGGACCAAGAAATGCTGTAGCAACAGGCTTGGTACTTTCGAAAGTAAAAGCCCTATGATAAAACCTACAATTGTTATAAAAATAGATAATCACTTAGATAATCAAATACTTATAGAAATTTTAGCCGGAATAGAAGAAGAGAGTGTGCTAGCTGAGGTAGTGACGGAAAAATCTTTTAAACCAGCTCATTTATTAGCACAGGAGGCAGCAGAAGCAAGTCAACTTGAAGTGGGAATAGGAATTTGTAAAAACCAGGCAGTGCTTACAACTCATAAATTAAGAGGTAAGGCCTTATTGCATACAAATACAGATTATAGAACACTAGGGCAGAATGCTGCGAGGTATGTAAAAGGAAATAGTTTTACTCAGATGATAGGAGGAGAGCTATGAAGGTTTATACCAAAACAGGAGATAATGGGCAGACCAGTCTTTTAGACGGTACAAGAGTACCTAAGGATCACCCTTATATTCAGGCATTGGGAACAATAGATGAACTAACAAGTCATCTAGGAAAGATTAAAAGTCAGATTAAAGAAGAGCAAGTTGTAGATGAACTCCATTATATCCAGAAAAGACTCATTATCGTTATGGGGATTGTGGCAGGCTACGATAAAGCTGAAGCAGAAAGTATAGAAATAGATATAGAAAATATTGAAAGAAGTATTGATGACTATGAATCGAAGTCTCATGAATTTCAAGGTTTTATATTACCGGGTAAAACGACCCTTTCAGCAGATATAGATATTGCTAGAACAGTTGCAAGAAGAGCAGAGAGACTTCTTATTACTTGTAAAGGTGTTGAAGGTGTTGTAAAGCGCTATATCAATAGATTATCTGATTATCTTTTCATGTTAGCAAGATATATAGAGGAAAATCCAATATTAAATTTAGAAACATTGAACTTAGAGGTAGCCAATCAGGTAATCGAAATGGTTATAAAAAAAGCTAAAGAGAAGGGGATAAAAGTAGTAGTAGCCCTTGTTAAAGAAGGTGGAAGACCAATAAGTATGCAGGCTATGGATGAGGCTTTTGTTATTAGCTATGAACTAGCTATTAAAAAGGCATTTTCTGCAGTAGCCTTGCAGATGGGAACTAATGAAATCGCTGAACTTGTTAAACAAGGAGCCGATTTTGAGGGGCTTGTCAGCATGCTAGATGAAAAGATTATTACATTAGGTGGTGGCTATCCAATAAAGGTCAATGGAAAAGTAATAGGTGCAATAGGTGTAAGTGGTGGAAGTGCGAGTCAAGATATAGAACTTGCCCAGTATGGAGCAGGATTATTTGGAAGAGGGTGAAGAAGTGAACGACGCACAACTAAAAGAAATTGTAGCCAATGTAGTGATGAAAATGAATGGGATAGCTCCAAATTCTAACCATCACTTAGGGATTTTTGAAGATATGAATGAAGCAATTGCAGCGGCAAAAGTAGCACAAAAGAAGTTACGTCAAATGCCTCTAGAAACACGCGATCAGATTATTGATAAAATCCGTGAGAAAATCATGGCTAATAAAGAAATACTTGCTAGAATGGCTGTTGAAGAAACAGGCATGGGAAAAGTAGGACATAAAATTCTAAAACACGAACTTGTAGCTAAGAAGACACCAGGAACAGAATGTATCAAAATAGACGCTTGGAGCGGTGATCAAGGCCTAACACTTGTAGAAAGAGGACCTTATGGCGTAATTGGTGCTATTACACCATCTACAAATCCATCTGAAACTGTATTCTGCAATGGAATAGGTATGATTGCAGCAGGTAATACAGTAGTATTTAATCCTCATCCAGGTGCTACTAAAACAGCTAACTTTGCAGTAAGCCTTATTAATGAGGCTGCAAAAGAAGTAGGAGAGTTTGAAAATCTTGCAGTAAGCATTCGTAAACCGACTTTAGAATCAGGAGACATTTTGTTTAAACACCCAGATATTGATTTACTTGTAGCAACAGGTGGTCCTGGTATAGTTAAAGTCATTTTACAAAGTGGTAAAAAAGGAATGGCAGCAGGCGCAGGCAATCCACCAGTACTTGTAGATGAAACAGCTAATATAAGAAAAGCGGCAGAAGATATTGTAAACGGTGCAAGTTTTGATAACAACCTTCCTTGTATTGCAGAGAAAGAAGTTATTGTAGTAGATGAAGTAGCAGATGAACTCATTTATTATATGTTAGCTGAAAATGACTGCTATATGCTAAGAGGAGAAGAAATCAATCGTCTTGCAAATACAGTACTAATTGAAAAAAATGGTAAGTATATGCTTAATCGTGACTTCGTAGGAAGAGATGCATCAGTCATTTTAAAAGCAATTGGAATTGATGCACCAGAGCAAACAAAATGCATTATCTTTGAAGGATGTAAAGAAAATCTGCTGATTAAAGAAGAATTGATGATGCCGATTTTAGGCATTGTTAGAGTAAAAGATGTAGATGAAGGGATAGAGACAGCAGTCCTACTTGAAGGTGGTAATAGGCACTCAGCTCATATGCATTCTTCTAATGTCAACAACTTAACTAAATATGGCAAGGCATTAGATACAGCTATTTTTGTAAAAAACGCACCATCTTATGCAGGTATAGGATTTGGTGGTGAAGGTTTTACGACCTTTACAATTGCAAGTAAAACAGGAGAAGGATTAACGAATGCATTAAGCTTTACAAGAGCGCGTAGGTGCGTTATGTCTAATGCTTTATATATCAGATAGGGGGAGCATGATGGAAAAGTATACAATCAATAATATTGAAGAAATTGTTAAACAAGTTATGGCAAGTTTACAAAACAATGAAGTTCAAGTAGCTTCTTCAGTGGGTCATGGAAAATCAGGAAGGGTAGCTTACTTAGTAGAAAAACAAAAAATTGAAGTAAAGACTTATGATATTCCAGAAATTACAGATGATGAAGTGCTTGTTAAGATTGAAGGATGTGGTGTATGCGGAACAGATGTTCACGAATACAAAAACGATCCATTTGGACTTATTCCAGTTGTGCTTGGCCATGAAGGAACAGGGGAAATTATTAAAATCGGTAAAAATGTTACAAAAGATATGGTTGGCAAGCCACTTCGTGTAGGAGATAAAGTTGTAACTTCTGTAACACTTGCAGGTAGTGATGAGTTTACAACACTTAAACCAGAACGTGCTAACTTAAGTAGCAAAGCAGAAGTATATGGTCTTCTTCCAGATGATGAATACCGTTTCAATGGATGGTTTGGCGATTATATTATTCTTCGTAAAAATTCTTCTATTTTTAATGTAAGTGATATGGGGCTCGATGAGCGTATTCTTATTGAGCCAGCTGCTGTTGCAGTTCATGCAGTAGAAAGAGCAAAAACAACACAACTACTTCGTTTTGATAGTAAAGTACTCATTCAAGGATGTGGACCAATTGGGCTTTTAGTACTTACTGTATTAAGAACCATGGGCATTCAAAACATTATTGCAATAGATGGGGATGACCAAAGACTTGGTTATGCTAAGGACTTAGGAGCAGATTATACTTTTAATTTCAAAAACTATAAGGATTTTGAAACTATGTGTGATGCAGTACATGAAGTAACAAATGGTGGTGTAGATTTTGCTTTCCAATGTACAGGTGTACCAAGTGCAGCAGGAAATATTTATAAATTCATCCGCAGAGGTGGTGGCCTTTGTGAAGTTGGATTCTTTGTAGATAATGGAAATGCTACAATTAATCCTCACTGGGACTTCTGCCAAAAAGAAATTACAGTAGTAGGTTCATGGACTTATACATTTAAAGACTATGTGACGACACTCGACTTCTTAAGAAGAGCAAAAGGTATTGGTCTTCCAGTAGAAAAACTGATTACACATAAATTTAGTTTAGATGAGCTTAATGAAGCCATGGAAGTGAATATGAAGTTACAAGGTATTAAAGTAGCTTATGTCAATAGGTAGGAGGCTATATGGGAAAGGCAGTAGGATTAATTGAGATTTATGGTTTAGCTACGGCGCTCTATGCCATTGATGCAGCGTGTAAAGCAGCAGATGTAACGGTAGAGTACATTGATAAGAATAAACCTGCTAATGCAGAGAGCTTAGAAGTGCCACTACTTATTATGGTAAAGTTAAGAGGAAATGTAGCAGATGTCACGGCAGGTATTGATGCAGCCAAAAGAGCAAGTGAAGAACTTGCAGGCTATGTAGTAGCACGTGTTATTGCAAGCCCAGATGAAGGCTTAGAAGAGATGCTTGCAATCAATTGTTTATAAAGAAGTAACCACACTAAATAAAAGAATATAGGAGGAATGTATGATGAAACAAGAAGCATTAGGAATGGTAGAAACAAGAGGTTTAGTAGCAGCAATCGAGGCGGCAGACGCAATGGTGAAAGCAGCCGATGTAACATTAATCGGAACAGAAAAAATCGGCTCAGGTCTTATTACAGTCATGGTACAAGGTGATGTAGGTGCTGTAAAAGCTGCAACAGAAGTAGGCGCAGACGCAGCAGGTAGACTTGGAGAATTAGTAGCAGTACATGTTATTCCAAGACCACATGGGGATATTGCAGGTATTTTACCAATACAAAAATAAGGCATAAAAGAGAGTGATAGGATGAAAGCAATCGGCATTTTAGAAGTGGCATCCAATGTAGCCTCCATAGTTGCATTAGATGCTATGGCGAAGGCGTCTGATGTAACATTAGTAACAACGGAAAAAGCACTAGGAGGAAGACTTGTAAGCATTGTAGTGCAAGGAAGTGTTGCGGATGTAAAGGAAGCTATTGAGTATGGTAAAGTAGCAACCGAGAAAGTGGGTAAAGTAGCAGCAGTTGCAATCATTAATAATCCTCATGAAGAAGTACAAAAAGTACTTTTACATAGTGCAAGAAAACTGAGAGTGTAGGTGAAGAAAGTGGCAGAAGAAAAATCACCAAAAACTAAAAAGAAAAGTATTCAGGTAACAGAGGATACTAGTGATAGTTTAGAAGCAGTTAAAGCAGTAGAAGAAACTAAGCCAGAAGTGGCGAAAGTGAGAGAGGAGAAAAAGATTATGGGTAGTCAAGCATTAGGAATGATTGAAACAAGAGGTTTAGTAGCAATTACAGAGGCAGCAGATGCTATGCTTAAAGCAGCAGATGTAACATTAGTTGGAACAGAAAAAATTGGTTCAGGTCTTGTAACAGTTATGGTAAGGGGAGACGTAGGTGCAGTTAAAGCTGCAGTAGAAGCAGGCGCAGCAGTAGCAGGTAGACTTGGTGAAGTTGTTGCAACACACGTTATTCCAAGACCACATGAAGACATTGAAAAAATTCTTCCTAAATTTTAATTTATAAAGTACAAACGAATTCCTAGAAGTGGCAGGCAGAAATCATTTCTCCTGCCTTTTACTTCATAAACGATTAGAAAACTGCAAATTTCAAGGAGGTAGCAAGGTGGAGCATTGTAATATAGAACAAATCATTACAGTACCGATTGGAGTCTCTGCAAGACATCTACATTTATCAAAGGAACATCTAGAAATTTTATTTGGAGAAGGCGCTACGCTTCATCCTAAAAAAGAACTGATGGGTGGGCAATATGCAGCTGAAGAGAGGGTAACACTTGTAGGAACCAATCTAAGAGTGATTGAAAATGTACGTGTGTTAGGACCTATTAGAAAAGAGACTCAGGTGGAACTTGCAAAGACAGATGCAGTCAAATTAGGTATTGCACCACCTATTCGTGAATCAGGTAATATTAAGGGGTCTGCACCTATTACTCTTGTAGGGCCGAAGGGCGCTGTTCATCTAAGTGAAGGGTGTATTCTAGCAAAACGTCATATTCATATGAATGCAGAAGATGCCAAAGCCTTTGGTCTTTATAATAATCAGGTGATTAGTGTACGTATTGGTGAAGAGCGTGAGGGGATCTTAAATCATGTACAGATTAGAGTAGATCCTAGTTTTACACTAGAGATGCATATTGATACAGATGAAGCCAATGCTTTAGGTGTAAACTGTAAAAGTGCAGCATATATTATGAGCTAAATGTAAAGGGGTGAGCGAGAATGATTATTGGTAAGGTAGTAGGGAGTATCGTTTCTACAAGAAAGCATGAAGCGCTAGTAGGAAATAAATTTTTAATTGTAGAATCCCTACAGAAGACAGCAGAGGAAAAAAATACAATTGTAGCCATAGATGTGGTGGGTGCAGGAGTAGGGGAGACTGTACTTGTTGTAACAGGCAGTAGTGCAAGGTATGCAACAAGTCATGACCGCGCCCCAGTAGATGCAGCTATTGTAGGTATTGTAGATGAAGGTAGTAATTTTATATTAGATAGATTGTAAAGGAGGTGGGTATATGAACTATGAAGTATTAAAAGAGCAGATTGCAAAGGCAGGAATTGTAGGAGCTGGAGGAGCTGGTTTTCCTACACAGTTTAAGCTAGCTAAAGAAATGGATTATTTGATTATTAATGGCGCGGAATGTGAGCCATTACTTTATACAGATTATCAAATTCTTACACACTTTGGAAAAGAGCTTATTGATACTTTACATGAGCTACTAGAAATTTGTGAGATTAAACAAGGTATTATTGGTATTAAGAAAAAGTATAATGAGCTGATTAACACACTTAGGGATTATACCCAGAGATATCCCGAAATACATATTCAAGCAGTGGATAATATTTATCCTGTTGGTGATGAGGTTACTTTAATTTATGAATGTACAGGAAGAGTCATTCCACGAGGTGAATTACCAGCTAGCCAAAAAGTAGTAGAAATCAATGTAGAAACACTTCTTAATATAGGAAGATGCTTAAGGAATGGTGAACCTGTGACCCATACCTATATGACGGTAGGAGGTGCAGTGCCAAATCCTAAGGTAGTTAAAGCGCCTATTGGAATAAAGGTAAGAGAACTCCTTAAGCTTATAGGAATAGAAGATCTAGAAGATAAGAGTATCCTAGTAGGCGGCCCTATGATGGGGCAGTTTGGGGATTTAGATACACTTATCACAAAAACCACAAAGGGTATTCTTATATTACCTCAAGATCATATACTTCATAAACTTAAAGGTAGTCCTGATATGAGTACGGTTAAAAGAGCAATGTCTTCATGTTCACAGTGCCGTATGTGTACAGATTTATGCCCAAGAAATAGATTAGGTCACAAAGTAGAACCTCATAAGGTGATGAATGCGATTGCTAATGGACTTACATCCCATTATGAGGGAATAGAAACAGCACTAGGCTGTTGTGGATGTAATGTATGTTCTTATTTTGCATGTCATCATGAACTTTCGCCAAGTAAATTTATGACACTTATTAAAAAGGAACTTTTAGCTCATGGTGAAAGAGGGGTTAAGGATCTTAATCCTGTACCTAAGAAAGATATAGGGACAAAAGTAGTAGCAAGTAGATTGACGAGTAGAATAGGACTTGGTCAGTATGACCAAAAAGCCCAGTGGGATGAAATCACACTCGTACCATCCATCGTAACGATTTCAACCAGGCAGCATATAGGTAAAAAGGCAAAGGTACTGGTGCAGGCTGGAGATCAAGTAGAAGTAGGTAGTTTGATTGCGCAAATGGATGAGGAAGGCATAAGTGCCAATATCCATGCAAGTGTTACAGGTAAGGTTCTTTGCGTTCAAGAAGATCAAATTATAATAGAAAGCTTAGATGATAAGGAGGGAAGATAGTAAGTGAATGAATATAAATCATTAGGGATTATGGAGTATAGATCAGTAGCCATCGGTATGAAAGCGGCTGACAGTATGCTAAAGGCAGCTGATATACAGATGATGATGATGCAGACTGTATGTCCAGGGAAATATATTGTTATGTTTACAGGTAAGCTATCTTCTGTAGAAGCAGCAGTCAAAGTAGGTAGAATAGCACCTTTTGATGAAGTGCTTGTAGATTCTTATCTATTAGGAAATCCAGATCAAAGTTTATTCGCAGCTATTTACGGAACCTGTGATAAAGAAAATCTAGCTGCTATAGGTATTTTAGAAGGTTATGCTGTAGCTTCCATGGTAGGTGTAGCAGATGAAATTGTGAAAACAAGTCCTGTAAGGCTTATAGAGTTGAGGCTTGCAAGGGGTATGACAGGTAAATCTTATGCTATTTTTGCAGGAGAAATCGCCGCAGTAGAGGCCTCTATGAAAAAAGCAGAATCGATTCTTGTAGAAGAAGGGTTATTCTTACATAGTGCAGTTATTCCAAGTCCAGATCCGGTATTATGGGAAATGCTTTAAGAAGAGGAAATAAGGGGCATGAAAATGCCCACTTATTTTTATGCAGTTATCTAATGAGTGCAAAATAATAAACTTTTTACATAAAAAAATACCCATTATTTAGAAAGTTATATTGGTATAATAAAACTAGTTTTAATAATAGAATTAAGAAGGCTTTATTAAACTAGGAGGGTGCAATTAGATATGAACATATTGGTGCAGATCTTATTCCATTAGCATCGATGCTTAGAATTCCAGTGGCTATGCACAGCGTGCCAGAAGAAAAAGTATTTCATCCAAAAATTTTGGACAACTTTATAAAAAATGTTAAGGTGAGGGTGAATTTATGTTAAAGAAAATACCGCCAATTATTACGCCAGAACTTATGAAGATTATGATGGAAATGGGTCATGGAGATGAGATTGTATTTGCTGATGGGAATTTTCCTTCTGCAGCTTATGCAAAAAGGTTAGTAAGATGTGATGGTCATACTGTAACAGAACTTTTAGAAGCTATACTTCCTTTCTTTCCATTAGACACCTATGCGCAGCATTCTGTAGGTCTTATGTCTGTAGTGCCTGGAGACCCTGTAGTCCCTACCATTTGGGATGAATATAAGCAAGTTATAGCCACTTATGATGGTAAAGAAGCTAAAATTGAGTTTATTGAACGCTTTGAGTTTTATGAAAGAGCCAAAAAAGCTTATGCTATTGTTTCAACAAGTGAGAGTGCTTTGTATGCTAATATTATCCTTAAAAAAGGAGTGGTTGTAGATTAATATAGGATTAATAAAAGAGGTGAAAACGAATTTTCTAGTTTTCACCTCTTTTATTATGTAGGAAATAATATGGTTTTAATGATGCCAATAAAGAATTTTAATTAAGTTATTATTATATGAAAATAAAAATAATTTTGACCTATAAATAAAAATAATATATAATTATATACAATAAGTGAAAAAAATATTAAATAAATTTATTTAATTTAACTAAGTGTACTAAAACGGAAACAAAGAGAGAATGAGTAGAAAGGTATGGGTGGAATTATGTATAAGATTGCACTTATAGACGATGAAGCCGTAGTTAGAGATGGAATGAAAGATCTTATTCCATGGGAAGAATTAGGACTTGAACTCATTGGGACAGCAGAGGATGGAGAAAAAGGCTTACTTCTCATACAAGAAATGTTACCGGACATCGTGTTATTAGATATTAATATGCCTAGGTTAAATGGGTTAGACTTAGCGCATATTTTAACCAAGAATTATCCATTAATTAAAATTATATTAATTAGTGGATATGATGAATTCCACTATGCAAGACAAGCTTTAAGAATGGGTGTACAAGATTATATTTTAAAGCCTGTTACAAAGTCTGAAATGGTAAACCTCCTTTGCGCAATGGTGGGGAAATTAGATGAAGAAAGAGAACAGATTCGAAAAGAAGCAGATGTACTCAATAAAATAGAACAATCTATACCACTTATTCAGCAAAAACTTTTAGAAGAACTTGTTTTTACTGAAATTGAAAGTAGTATGATTGCTAAAAAATGCATTAAAGCTAATATACCTTATAATAAAGCTTTTTATGGTATTTTTTTAATAGATGCAGATAATCAGATTGAAAACAAGGAACTCACCTATTTTGCAATACAAAACATTGTAAGTGAAATGGTGGTGAATAAAAAGTGGGGAATACTTTTTGAACTAGAAGAATGTAATGCAGTCCTCTATTTTACAGATGAAAAGGAAAGCCCTAAGGATAAGTATGATGAGACAATTCAATATATTAAGTGTGCTATAACAGAATTAATAGGTATTACGGTAACCATAGGGGTAGGCACTTTAGTTAATCAAATAGAAGAAATTAGCACATCTTATCAAACGGCTTATTATGCGTTACTGAGTAGGTTCTTTCAAGGGACTAATAAGATTATTGAGAACAGCAAGCCTTATGAAGTCACTAAGGTACACTTTGCACAGTGGGTACAGTGGGAGAGTGAAGTGATAAAGAGTATTGAACAAAAAGAGGCTTTCGAACAGGTGATTAATAAAATAGCGAATGAAGTTAGAAAAAGAAAGATGGCTGTAAAAGATATAGAAGAACTTTGGGGGAATCTTGCATGTGCTTTATTTAAAAAGTTTATGGAAATTGATCCAAGTATTACAGAAATATTTTCTGAGGGTATTAATTTAACAGAAGAGATTAAAAACTTTAAGACATTATCCGATATGCAAATATGGATTAAGGGAGTTTACGAACGATGTATGAATTATATTAATGATCAGGCTAAGCCTAATAAAGTGCATATAAAAAATATTTTAGGATTTATAGAAGAAAACTATAATATGCCTGATTTATCTATGAAAATGGTATGTGATAGTGTACATATTAGTGCCAGTCATTTTAGTAATATCTTTAAAAGGGAAGTAGGAGTGACCTTTGTACAATATCTTACTGAGTATAGAATTGAAAAAGCAAAGAGGCTTTTAAAATATACACCACTTAGAACATATGAGATTTCAGAGGCAGTAGGATATGCAGATCCTCATTATTTCAGTAGTACTTTTAAAAAAGCAGTGGGGCAAAGTCCATCAGAATATAGAAAAATAAGTGGAGAACGAGAGAGAAAATGAAAAATAAAAAGTCTTATAGGTTACAGAGTAAACTGATGACCTATTTTTTTTCTTTAATTATGATCATTGTTACTATGCTAGATATATTCTTTATTTATAAAATGTCAGAAACAGTAGAAAAAGACACACATGTGTATGCATATGAGATTGTTAAACAGCTTGGTAGAAATATAGAATCCTATATCAATCATATGCAAGAGGTTATGTGGATGATCTCAAGCCAAGATACAAGTTTAATTAACCAACTTAAGGAACCGCTTAATCAAAAATCTGTACGAAAAAGTTATTTCCTTGAAGAGATGAGGAATAGAGGAAGTAGTAATGGCGTAGTAAGTATTAATATTTTTGGAGAAAATGGATTAGTTCTTACAGATAGTGCCTCAAATGCTATTAAGGACTATATAGATGTGAAACAAATGGAGTGGTATACAAAGGCAGTAGAGGCAAAGGGAAGGCCTGTAATTTCGGCTTCTCATACGCAAAACTATCTTAAAAATGAGGGAAAATGGGTATTTTCTTTAAGTGCTGCCATTATGGAAGAAAATGAAGTACTAGGTATTGTACTGATTGATATGAGCTATAAAAATTTGACGGACATGTGTAATGATATCCAATTAGGGGAAAAGGGGTATGTCTATATTGTAGGGCAGGGTCAAGAGATGATTTATCACCCTAAGCAGCAGCTTATTTATTCAGGAATTTTGCAAGAAGATTTAGCACGTGTTATGCAGCAGGAGGAAGGTAGTTTTACAGAGGTTCTAGAGGATAAACGTCTTGTAACAGTACATAGTCTGGAGCAAGTAGGATGGCGAGTAGTTGGCGTATCCTATATTGGAGAGCTACTTGTATCAAAGCAGGAAATTATTATTCCGCTTATTATATTGACGCTACTTGCCTTGGTTGTAGCTTTTCTTATTTCCAAACGCATTGCAAGTCAAACAGCAAAGCCTATTAGAGAACTTACAGAGCATATGCAAGAAATAGAACTAGGTAAATTAGGTGTAGAGATAGATACACAAAGTGATACAGAAGAGATACAATGTCTTACCGCTTCTTTTAAAGAGATGGTATATAAGATTGAGGGGCTTATAGAACAGGTAGAAGATAATCAGAAGAAACTAAGAAAAAGTGAATTAAAGGTGCTGCAATCACAAATTAATCCTCATTTTTTATATAACTCTTTAGATACTATTATTTGGTTAGGAGAAAGAGAGGAATGTGAGAAAGTTATACAGATGACAGCAGCACTTGCAAGGTACTTTAGGTTAAGTTTAAGCAAAGGTAAAGAGGTTATTACTATTTATGAAGAAGTAGAACATGTTAAGCATTATCTACAGATTCAAAAAATACGTTATGCGAGTAAATTAACTTATACGATTGAAGTATCACCTGACATCTTTGATGAGATGATAGTAAAAATTGTGTTACAGCCATTGGTAGAAAATGCTCTCTATCACGGTATTAAGGATTTAGAAGAAGGGGGGTATATTAGAGTTTTGGGATTTAGAGAGGGAAATAATATTATTCTAGAAGTTTATGATAATGGAAAAGGCATGTCTCATGAACAAATTAAAAATATCCTTAAAGCGCCAAGCTCTACATCTATCACAAAAGGTGGTGTAGCTATTAAAAATGTTCATGAACGTATACAGGTGTATTTTGGACAGGATTATGGCCTAAGTTATGAAAGTGAATATGGCAAATGGACTAAGGTAAGGATTACAATACCGGCTACAGAAATAGGGGAATGGAATGAAAAAAATAGAACAAATTATTAAATGGTTTATAGTAGGTGTTAGTATAGGAATACTCATTTTTATAGGGTATAGTAGCTATCAATCTTCTAAAAAGCCAGATAAAATTGTGCTCGTCTCTAAATCTATACAGAGTGAGTATGTTTTTTGGGAGACCATCCGAATGGGAGCACAACTTGCAGCTAAAGAAGAAGAAATACCCTTTGAATATGTGGGGCCTTTAGAGGAAAAAGATGTTGATAAGCAAGTTGAAATTATGAATAGCAAAATAGAAGAAGGCGCAGATATTATATTGCTAGCAGCGGCAGATAAGGAAAGATTAGCACTTAGTGTGGAAAATGCTAAGAAAAAGGGGATTACTTTAGTGAGTGTAGACTCTAGTGTGGTAGGACAGACAGAGATTGTAGCTACAGATAATGTAGCTGCGGCACAAGAGTTGACCCATTATCTTTTAGAAAGTATTAACAATGAAGGTGAAGTGATCATGCTTAACTTTGTACAGGGAGCAAGTACAGCTCATGAAAGGGAACAAGGCTATGACTTAGTTATGGCTGGGCAGGATAAGGTGAAGCAATTACCTACAGTTTATACAGAGGGGACTACTGAAAGTGCTTATAAGAAGGCAAAGGAGATTATAAAACAATACCCTAATCTTAAAGGAATTGTAGGAGCTAATCAATACATGACAGAGGGGATTTGTCTAGCAATTGAAGAGTTAGGATTAAGTAAGAAAATTAAAGTAGTAGGTTTTGATAGTTCAAATGTTATTATAGAAGCTTTAGAAAAAGGCATAATAGAGGCTATACTGGTGCAGAAACCTTTTAACATGGGATACCTAGGAGTAAAAGTTGCAGTTGATTTGTTTGATGGTAAAAAAGTAGAGCAAGACACAGATACGGGTTATAAATTGATTACAGCGGATACCCTTTATGATACAGAAAATCAAAAGCTTTTATATCCTATTATTAGATAAAATTTGTTGTGTTGCATTAACAATTTAAAATTAAAAAAATATTAATAATAATTTATAAATTTATAGAAGTATATATCATAATAAGTTAAAATAAGAAGGAGGCATCGAATAAAGTTATTGGGGGAATTGACATGAAAAAACCTAATATTATCTACATATTAGCAGATGACATGGGCTATGGAGATATTTCTTATCTCAATGAAAAATGCCCATTTAAAACAAGGTATTTTGATCAGCTAGGAGAGGCGGGCATGAGTTTTACAGATGCACATGCAACTTCAGCTGTATGTACACCTTCAAGATACGGCATATTAACAGGGCGCTATAATTGGCGTTCAAGACTTAAAACAGGTGTAATAGGAGGCTATACACCTCATCTTATAGAAGATGGTAGACAAACTGTAGCTAATCTTTTATCTGATTCAGGTTATTATACTGCTTGTATTGGTAAATGGCACTTGGGAATGGACTGGCCATGTCATGGTGAATTTAAAAGTGTGCCAGACTTTGGGGTAGTAGAAAATGTAGACTATACAGGAATTATTAAAAATGGGCCTGTTGATTTTGGATTTGATTATTATTATGGGATTAGTGCATCTTTAGATATGCCACCATATGTTTATATTGAAAATAATAAAGTAGTAGAATTGCCTACTAAGGTTACAAGTGATTCTGGTAAGCGTTTCTGGAGAGAAGGGCCTACAGCGCCAAACTTTAAACATGAACAAGTGCTGCCACATCTTACAGATAAAGTTGTACAGACTATAGAAGAACATAAAGAAGAACCATTCTTTATTTACTTCCCATTACCTGCACCACATACACCTATTTTACCTACCAAGGAATGGATAGGTAAATCAGGGACTAATGAATATGGTGACTTTGTTATGATGTGTGATGCCATGGTAGGTAAGGTAATGGAGAAAGTAAAAGCATGTGGATTAGAAGAAAATACGATTATTATCTATACATCAGATAATGGATGCTCGCCGTCAGCAGATTATAAGGAGCTAGCGGAAAAAGGACATAATCCAAGCTATATCTTTAGAGGTCATAAGGCAGATATTTATGAAGGAGGCCATCGTATCCCGCTTCTTATCAAATGGCCAGAAGTTATTAAGGCGGGAAGTCAATGTAATGAGACAGTTTGTCTTGCTGATTTCATGGCTACTATGGCAGATTTACTAGGTGTTATATTGCCAGATAATATGGGAGAAGATAGTGTAAGTGAACTAGGGTTATGGAAAGGACAAGATCAGTATACAAGAGAGGCTCTTGTTCACCAAAGTATTGATGGGTCTTTATCTATTCGTAAAGGTAAGTATAAGCTAGAGATGTGTAAAGGGTCTGGAGGATGGAGCTACCCAGTCCCTGATTCGGAAGCAGAAAGGCAGCTCCCACATGTTCAGCTCTATGACTTAGAAGTGGATATAAAGGAGCAACATAATATTTATGAGCAGCATCCTGAAGTCGTTAAGGAACTTAAAGGACTTTTAACTAAGTATGTAAAAGAAGGCCGAAGTACGCCAGGTATACCTCAAAAGAATAATGGCGTAGAAGTATGGGAAACCATTAAATGGATTACTGAATAAAGAGTAGGTTATACAGCTTTAGGGTTCTATCTTTATATAGGGTGTGGCAAATGGTTTGATGCTCTAGAGAACTTTGGATACGTATAAAGATAAAAAGCGCCTAGTACAGTATATGTGCTAGGCGTTTTTATATAAAAATTTTAATTTTTAATTTAGATAAATAAATTTCTACTGTCTAAACTTATGGATAACAGCAGCTAAAGTATTCCCCATTAAAATGTTACCGAATTCATTAGGATGAATACTATTTTTAGCAGTAACCTGCGTCGTGATTAGGCCATCTCTTTTTGTTTGAGAGGTTTTATAATCAAAGCCATTGGTTGTATCTAAGGTAAGCGTCATAGGTGCAATATAAATATTTCGTGCTATGCTCTCATCATTATCATAAGCCTTTAATAAATAATAAGTAGCAAGTTTCATATTGCGATTATATCGGTTATAAGGGCTTGTATCACCTGTTAAGAGTTTTATATTAGGTGCAAGGGTTGGCGTACAAATAATCACTTTAATAGACGGATCATAGTTATGAATAGATGTAATAAATTGTTCGAGATAATGAAGAAATCCTGGCATATCCATTAAAGTATTATGTGTGCCAAAGTCATTAGCACCTAACAAGATACTAATATGAGTAGGAGCACCTGTTGGATAAGCTTGTTTGAAGCGGTCCATATATTTAGCAAAGTTTATTTCAAATTCTGTAGGTTGTATGGCTAAGGGAGACCATTTTGTCCCATCCCACTCAATCCATCTTTTACCTTCAGGTAGACTAGGGTCTACCATGACATCACCAAGTTTGGGCGTTTTGTAATAGCCCTTTTCATCATAAAGATAAGGACCAGCGTCTTGCCAACCACGTGCCATTTTCTGCAGGCCACTATAGGCTGTGTCTGTGGATTTAGCAGTGCAGATTTTTTTCCAATCCGCTGTATTCCCTTTGTAAGCGTTACCACTTACAGAAGCAGGAAACACAAATGGGCTGTCCAGATATTCGCTAGAACCGATATAATTAAAATATTTATTGAAAGTCCATCCTCCACGTCCTTCTCTTGCAAAATTTTCGCCTTCATAAGTAATCGTACCTACAGTTTCCACATTAGGAAGAATAGTTTGAACGTGTTCAACGTATTTTCCCATACGTGTCAAACTATCACCTATAGCAAGTAATCGGACAGGAGTGGTATCTGTACGGTCTATAATCTCTACAGACACTTCTTTAGTAAGGGAAGTAGTGGGTGTATTTAAAGAGACTGTTAGGTCAAAAGGTGAAGAAGGTATAGATGTAGCTGTACCTTCATAAAACCAACGCCCTAAGACACGTGTACCTAACTTAGAAGAGACTGTAAGAGTATAATGATTAGATGGAGATAGAACTATATTGCTATCATAAAGCGTTAAACGAGAAGGTGTACTTAGATCACCTGCTAATATATAGAGATTTCTAGGAAGAATAAGTTCTTCCATTGCGATTTCCTGTGCGTGGAGTGGATTAGAGCTAATAGGAGATGTTTGTACTAAAGTAGAATGAGCTAATAAAGGGGAAGTTATAAGACACACGCCAAGTGTGAAACATAAAATGGATTTTAATTTTTTCATAAGTACAGTCCTTTTTATAATTAATGTGATAGATATAGTTTAAAAGGAATGGTATGATTTAACAATAACAGTTCTATTACAAATTGTTAAGGCTTAATAAAAATAAGGAGGGATAAAGAGATGAAAAAATGTATGTATTGTAAGCAGCCTATCGAAGATAAAGGCTATAATCATAAAATAGGCTATTTCTGTTCAGAGGAGCATTTCGAAAAGTACTGTGATACGCTACCAAAAGAAGAGTTAGCACTTTTAATGCACAGTATTTGTCCGTGCAGTGATGATGGAGAAGAATAGGGGTTAATAAAACCTTTGACTTTAGAAATAGGATATCCTCCCTTTATGGTAGACAGTTTAAATAATAAAACTGTCTACCATAAAGGGAGGATTTTTATAGTGTAAGGTTTTGTTGAAGTTTAAATATTAAAGGTATAAATAAATTTGTAAATTAGTTTATATATTTGCATCATATTTGTGCAATAAGATGAGGTAGTGATTAGCTTCTCTTAGTATATGATCTGCTAATAATGGTAGTGCAATAGATCTAATTTCACAGTCTAATAAACCTTCAGTTGCCTGGTCTTTAAAATTTCTAAGTCTCCTAGTTGCTTCTAAACTGTCCTCTGTAACATTTTGAAGCATACAAACTCTATCAGATGCAGCTAAAGCTTCCCTTCTTAATTCATCAAATTCATTTGCAAAATCATTGGCAGTTTCAATTAAATTATCTTCAGTAGGATCTAATAGTCCTCTTAAAAACTTAGAATGTTCGGCCATTATTCTGTTCCAGAAAGGTTCTTGATTAAGTGCATCTTCAATTATATCAATATCTTCTCTTTTTTGTAATTCTACTAATAGAGACATAAAAAGTTTAGATTCTCTTCTAATATGATCTATTAATAAAGGATAAGAAGTAGTATAAAGTTTACACTCTAAGACGGCTTTTAAAGCGTTAGATTTAAAGGCACAAATTGCCTTAGTAGCTTCAATAGCATTGCAATTTAGTTCAAAAATATCTTCAACTAATGATTGATCAAATTGATTATCATCCCGGCAACATGAAAGTTCCATTTCTAATCTCGTTATACTTGTATCTATAGGTACTCCAGTTAGATGTTCAGACATTTTTTCAGCATCTAAGGTATGTTCTGTGAGGGCATCAGGTCTCAAATCAACTACGCCACAAGCCAGATTGATAGTTCTTACAAGAAGGTCACTAAAAATTTCTTGAAAGTTCCTTGCCTCTTGTTGTAGGTCAGCATTTTTCTCAAGTATAGATGTTTCTAAAAAAAAGGCATGTTCTTTCATAATTCTCACAAAGAATAGGTTAATATTTAAAGATTGTTTTATAAAACATTAATCAGACAACATATTTTATCCCCCTATCTAAAATTTTAATATTATCATGCAATAATATAATATGTATAATGAATAAAATAGTGAACATAAATAAAATAAAAAGGAAGATATAATAGTTTATTCTTCTAAAATAACGGCAAAGCTCCATACAGCTTAAAAAAACTGTATGGAGCTTTTTATATAAACTATGTTTAGAAAGCAAATGCAATATAAAATTTAACATCTAACATTTTTGCGTTTAAATCCTAATTGTCCTTTATCCACTGCTTTTTGAATAGCTTCAGAAGCTAGAGGAACATTACATTTCGTTTTAACGGAAGAGACTTCTACCTTGCCAATTGCATTTGCAACAGCAACTGCTCTTTCATGTAGTGGCATATAAGAAATGCCTACTGTGGTAACAAAATTGTTCATAGCGTATTTAGCACGATTTGGGCTATTATGAATAGTTTTTTCTACAATTTCGAGCATTTTATTAAGTTTTTCTTGATCAAATTCTTCATCTTTACGGTTGCCTAAGAGCCAACAATAACAGCTGTAACCTGCAGACATAAATAATTCTTTGCCACTTGCTATCCATTTATCAGAAACAGCCTGAGCAATGTCTGTTTCAGCAAGTGTCACAGCTACGATGTAATCGGAAATCATATAAAAATAAGCTGTCTCCATCCAACGGTCAAAATCTGCCTCAGACATAGCACTTGGGTCTGCAATCATACCTGCAAGATACATAGCATCATAGTTGCCAGTTGCGTAAAGCCCTTCTGCAATATCTTGATTTTTCTTAAGTTTTTTAGCAATGGGCTTCATTGCACCTGTTGCAACACCAAAAAGCGGTTCATGGGCACCATTACGTATGTAGGTTTTTTTAGTTCTTTCTGTACCTAGTAATTTAAGCTCTTGTAAAATTGTTTGAATATCCACCGAATCATCCTTTGCAGTTTAAATATCTTAAGAAAAATTATACAGTGATTGAGAGTTAAGTCAAGTTTACGTGTTAGATTGTTTAATAACAAATATTTAAGTATGAGTTAAACAGACAATTTAAAAAATAAGAGTTCCTAAAATTTAAGAGACTCGTGTTTTTTTATATAAAAAACACATACTATATCTAACGAAAAGATTATAAAGTGAGGATATAGTATGAGTGAAAAAGTAAAAGTCATTCCACTTGGTGGACTTGGAACAATTGGTAAAAATATTACGGTGATTGAATATAAAAATGATATTGTAGTGATTGATTGCGGTATGGGATTTCCAGATGAGCAGATGTATGGGGTGGATTTAATTATTCCTGATATTACTTATCTTCTAGAGAATAAAGATAGAGTAAAGGGTATTTTCTTTACCCATGGGCATGAAGACCATATTGGTGCAATACCTTATATTTTAAAGCAGATGAATATGCCGCTTTATGGAACGAGACTTACTTTGGGACTTATTAAGAGTAAGCTTGAACAACATGGCTTAGAAAAAAGCTGTCAGATGCATAGCGTGGAACCGGGAGATTGCATTGAACTTGAAGATATAAAGGTGGAATTTGTAAGAAGTACACATAGTATTGCAGGGGCATGCTGTATTGCTGTGCATACACCAGAAGGGATTATTTTTCATACAGGTGACTTTAAGGTGGATTATACACCTGTTGATGCAAAGACTATGGACCTTGAACGTATTGGGGAGCTGGGTAAGGAAGGCATATTGCTCCTTTTAGCAGATAGTACAAATGTTGAGCGTAGTGGTCATTCACCTTCTGAACAAACAATTGGTAAGACTTTAATGAGACTATTTGATGGTGTGAAGGGGCGTGTTATTGTCACAACTTTTGCTTCTAATATTCATAGAATCCAGCAGATTATACATGCTTCAAGTGCACATAACCGTAAGGTAGCATTTAGTGGAAGAAGTATGGAGCGTATTACAGAGGTAGCAAGAGACTTAGGTTACTTAGAGATACCAGATAACACTTTAATCAACCTTGAAGATATGGGTAAGTATACACAAGATCAGCTCACCATTATTACAACAGGTAGTCAAGGAGAGCCAATGGCTGCTTTAGCACGTATTGCTTTTGGCAATCATCGTATGATTAGAGTTGAGCCAGATGATTTATTTATCATATCTGCATCACCAATACCAGGCAATGATAGGTTGGTTTCAAGAGTTATTAATGAGCTCTATAAAAAAGGTGTAGAAGTTATTTATAAAGCTATAGAAGATGTACACGTATCTGGACATGCTTATAAAGAAGAACTTAAACTTATGCAGTCTTTAACCCATCCTAAATTTTTTATGCCGGCACATGGTGAGTATAGACATTTAAAACACCATAAAGATTTAGCCAAACAAATGGGTATGAAAGATGATCATATTTTTATTATGCAGGATGGAGATGTATTAGAACTTGACCGTGAAAAGGCAGCTGTAACAGGGCGTGTACGTGCAGGTAATATTTTAGTAGATGGTATTGGTGTAGGTGATGTAGGTAATATTGTTCTAAGAGACCGTAGGCATTTAGCAGAAGAAGGTATGTTGATAGTCGTAGCCGCCATTGATTTAGAAACTTACTCCATAATGGGTGGACCAGATGTGATTACAAGAGGCTTTGTATACGCTAAAAATAGTGAGGAGCTTATTGAAGCAGTCAGAGTAGCAGCTACTAAAGAGCTCGAGATGTGCCTAGCTTACCAAATGGTAGAATGGTATATGTTAAAGGCTAATATTAAAAAAGTAGTAGAGCAGCTTCTTTATGAAAAGACGAAGAGAAGACCAACTATCTTACCTATTATTATGGAGGTCTAAAAATAAGGCAAGAAGCAAGGGGCTAATGAGTAGTTGTAATAAGGACTAGTAATAAGAGTAAATAAAAAGGGGCTAAGCAGCCCCTTTTTATTATTCTAATCTGCTTTAAAGACATGGAAAGCTAAATTTTTGCGGAAGTTTTTATCATGTGCCATATGTCTAGCCAGTCTTTGAAGTTCATCTCTAAGGTCAAGGTAGAGCATTTCTACATATCCCCAGTCAGAGCGTCTATTTGTATCAAACCATACTTTTTCGTGGTACTGACGAAGGTTTTCAACTTCTGAGGCAAGTTCTAATACATGAGAGATATAGCTCATAGCTTCTTCTCTATTTTGAAGTGGTGCCCAAGGTAAGTAGCTGATTTTTTTAGCAGTGAAAAGAATACGTTTAGCACTTAAGTAAAGAGCATCTAAAGCTGTTTTCTCTTGAATACGTGTTTTGAGAGATTTAATCAGTTCTAATGCTTTTGCCATTTCATCAATAAGAAGATATGCTTTTTCTTTTTCTGCAAAAGTAATAGGCTCTAAAGCAGATTTAAACATTTCTTGTTTGAAGATAAAGTTATCTTTAAGACCCATGACGCTATCATAATGATAGACGTTGTAAAGAGAAGCAGCTTCTTCCTTATTAAGGCCAAAGAAAACAGCATGATAAATATCATAGAATTGTTCGAAAGTATAAGTTGTTTTGGCTGCCCATGAGCAGTTAGCACCAATAAGGAAGCCTGGCCAGTTAAGTTCACGTGAGCAGTCCCCACCATCTCCCCAGCAAGACATAATCATATGTGTAGACTGACCGTCTGCTGCCAAGAGGAGTCCAGCAGTGTTATTCCAGCATAATTTCATATCACAAGCAAATCTGTTCCAGGTCCAAGTACCAGGAGATACGGTTACAGTAAGACCAATCTCATGAAGTTTTTCTACATAAGGGTAGCTAGCGCGTGCTGCATAATCCCAGAAGACGAAGTTAATACCTTTTGGGAGTTCTAGAGCACGTTCAAGGCCTACAGAGTAATCACCCCAAGGAGGTGCAAAGAAATCGGCATACATCATCATGGAGCAACCACGTTTAGCCAGTTCATCATGCACCCATGTATAGTATTCAATGAAAAGCTGTCCACCTTTTTCTTTGCCATAAACTTCGGTAATGGCACAAGGTTCATCACCACCTACATGAATAATACCAGGTCCAAAAGCTTCTACCACTTCATCAAGAATATTTGAAACTAATGGTTTTACAGCAGGATTAAGTGGGTCAATAACACTTGTAATAGAACCGTCTTCTTGATGAATTGTAATAGGTTGTAAAGAAGCAATGGAAGCATTTTTATCAAAATGTCCAAGTAAGTTAATAATAGGGCGTACAGAAATATGGTACTTCGCTGCGTATTCGGTAAGGGCTTTCCATTCTTCGCCTGTTAAACCATCAGAGTATTTACCCCAATCAGGACAGCATTTAAGTTTAAAGACATCTTCAATATAAGGCATATATACATTGTATTTATAACGTGCAAGTTTGCGGATAATGGTTTTAAAGTGCTCAAAAGTAGAAACTTGTCCGCGAGAGATATCATCAGAGATAGCACGGTAATGCATATCAGGATAGTCATAAATGATGCCACATGTAAGGGTACCTTTGTTTAGACGGTCAAGTTCAGAAAGTGTCATAAGTCCATAAAGTAAACTGCAGTCAGAAGAAGCATGGATTGTAATTTCATCTTCTGCTAGAACAAGTTTATAGGCATCTTTGTGTTCAAAAGAAGCGTTACAAAAGGTAATGGATTTAGTACCACAGCCTGTATAAGTACCTTCACGTAAAATGCTTTCACTTATAGGAAGTGCTTTTGTAAGCATATTTGTCAGTATGTAGTCGCTAAGTTTAATAGATGCAGTATTAAGGTTTACATCTTTCAGTTCTGGAATAATATTAGAGTTCATACAAGTCTCCTTAAGATTTTAATAGAAAATAGTTCTAAAATTATTATAACAAAAAAATAAATTTATTCATCAAAATATAATAAAAGTATATAAGAATTTTTGTATTAATTTATAAGTATATACAATAAGTTGTTTTAATTAGACTAAATATAATGTATTATAAAACTTAGTTTAAAGTAGTAACAATAAAGGAGAAAAATATGAAAAAACAAGCTCTCGTTAATATTTATCATTTTATTAGAAAGTCTACATACAATGATGGTATTTTTACACAAGAAGACTTTGATACTTTAAAAAATGAAATGGAAATTTTAAAACAGCATCAATTGCCAGCTACTTATGCGCTTAAGCATGATGCTGTAGTAGATGAAAGATATACAGCACTAATCAAATCTATGATAGATGAAAAAGATGAAGTAGGTGCTTGGTGGGAAATTACAAAGGAGATGGCAGACAAAGCAGGTGTAACTTGGAAGGGCTGCGATGTCATTGATCTTCATGTTAAAGCAGGCTATTCACTTGCTTACTTACCAGAAGAACGTAAAAGATTGTTAGATGTCTATATGCAGGACTTTAAAGAAGTATACGGCTACTATCCAAAAACAATTGGTTCTTGGGTAATGGATATTGTAACCTTTGAGTATGCTAAAGAAAAATATGGCGTAGTAGGGGGAGCCCTTTGCCGTGACCAAAAAGGTATTGATGGCTTTACACTTTGGGGAGGGTATGTAAATGGTGCCTACTATCCAAGTAAAGTGAATGAATACATACCAGCTCAAACACATGATATGCAAGTAGATATGCCAATCTTTAAGCTACTTGGGCCAGATCCTATTTACAACTTTGAAGCAGAAGTTAGACAAGGCGCAGGTGGTATTTATACATTAGAACCCGCTTGGACATGTGGTCAGTCTGAAACTTGGGTAAAATGGCTCTTTGAGTGCATTACAGAAGAAGAACAATTAGGCTATGGTTACACACAAGCTGGACAGGAAAACAGCTTTATCTGGGGGAATGTAGGGGAAGGTTTTGAAATGCAAATGCGCCATATTGCAGCCCTTAGAAAAGCAAATAAAATCAGGGTAGAGAGTTTAAGGGACTCTTCTTTATGGTTTAAAAAGAAGTACCAGCTTACACCACCTGTAACCTATACAGCAACAACAGACTGGAATGAAACTTTTGATTTAAAAACGACTTGGTATAGCAGTCGTTTTTACCGTAGTAGCTTAATGCTCGATAGGGGCGTTCTTAGTATTCGTGACCTTTACATTTTTGATGAAGCCTATGCTTCAAGGTATCTAAATGATTATATTGATAATAATGAAAGTGTCTTTGATGCATTACCAATTCTAAATGCTTGCTACTGGAGTACTAAAGAGAAAAGGGCGAGTATGGACTTTATCAACACTAGAACAGGTGAAGTGATAAAGGGAATAGGGGTATCCTTTGAAGGTCAAGAAGATGATAAAACTTGGATAGCTACATGGCAGATAGAAGAAGGTACAAAGATGGTGATTACCCATACAGAAGATGCCATGAAGTTTGAACTTAACCAAGAGAGTCATGCAGAACCTATGGCATGGGGCATTAGAATCAATACCTTACCAGTGCTTAAGAGTATACAGGAGCATAAGCTTGTTTGTGAACATGAAAACTTTACTTATGCACTTACAGTAGAAAATGCTACATGTATGCAGGTAGAAGACCAAGTTTTCATTACACCTACTGTGCAGGGTTGTACACTTATTATGTCACAAAAAGAAAACTTAAAAGAGCTTGAAGTCTTTAGTGAAGATTATTTAAAAGATGCCAAAGCTTTTGATGCACAGGTAGAAGCACCTGTAGCTATTGATGAAGAAAAAATTAAAAATGTAAAACTCATTAAGCCCGTTCTTTCCCATAAAGCAAAAGTTAAGCAGTATGATGAAGTGGCCTACTGCACTATGATGAATCCAAATGAAGAGAGTACCATTCACTATACCATAAATGGTGAGGAGCCAACGGAGGAAGATACACTTTATACAGTACCTATAGCTATAAGTGAAGACTGTGTTGTAAAGGCACGTGCTTTTAGTAAAGGTCGCCTTGCAAGTGATACGGTAGAGGCTAAATACTTTAATACCCTGCCAGTGAAATCTATTACAAGCCCTACAAAGTTTGATGATAGAAAGGTCTTTAACCGTAATGGGGCAAATGACCTGATTGATGGGGAAAAAGGAAGCCTAAACTATGTGGATAACTGCTGGCTTATTACAACAGACTTATTAGATGTGACTTTAGACCTTGGACAAATGCGTGATTTAACAGGTATTAATATAGGTCTTATGCAAAGTAAACGTTCAGGTCCATACTATCCAGAATACATCACTTTCTATACATCACAAGATGGAGAAAACTTTGAAGAAGTCTTTACTCAAAATGTACAGGCTGAAAGTGGTGACCCAGATATAGAGATTAAAGATATTGTAGCTACAATCAATAAACAAGCAAGATATGTAAGAGTGAAAGCTAAACCTTATAAATTCTACTTTATCTTTGCAGATGAGATTATTGTACAAGGTAAATGAAATGAATTTTAGGAAAAATTTTGATAAAAATAAGAAAGTATAGGCGGTGTAGGAGATAAATCTGTTAAAATAAAGAGGACAGAGAAGGAATAAGAGGAGAAGAGATGTGAAAAAAGGAAAGCAGAAGATTATAGATGTAACTTTTGAGCTTATTTTAGAGCAAGGGATTAAAGAGACATCTGTACGAGACATTGCAAAGGCAGCAGGCATAAGTATAGGCACTTTTACGTATCATTATCCCAATAAAGAAGAACTGCTCTTTGATATTTTTGAGATGGTTTCAGGGAAACAAGACAAGGTATTAGAAGAGGCTTTTGCTAGTACCACATTAGAAGAGAAGAAGAAAGCACTGGAGAAAATTCTTAGAGAGGCTACATCTAATGCCTATTTTATGAAACTTAATTATTATTTGTTAAGTGAAGCTTTTGCACAAAATACCACCATGCTAGAGAAGATGAAAGAAAAATATAGCGTATGGCGTATGCAGTTTCAGGAGTATCTTTATGGTGAGATTAAAGCTCATGGCAAAGAAGAGGCTCTTAATGCAAGTTTACTTCTTGCTATGATTGATGGGCTTGGTATTCAGCTCCTTTTAGATGAAGCAAGTATTGATGTAAAGGCTATGACAGATAAGGTCATTGATATTTTATATAGTTAATAAGTAAGTGATGAAATATTGTTGTCATTATTAATTATATGAAAGTCAATTTGTATTAGAAGTTAATTGACAGATAGATCTAGATATGATAGAGTGATGAAATGTCGTACAAATGTACGAAAAACTTTATTGCTGACTGGGGGATTAATTTTATGCAGCAAATGGATTTACTTCATGATGACCCAAAGAAATTATTTTTTAAATATTTATTGCCATCTATTAGCGCTACACTTGTTACCTCTATTTATGTATTAGCAGATACGATTATGATTGGAAAAGGTGTAGGGCAGGACGGGCTTGCTGTACTCAACTTTATTTTGCCACTCTTTACTTTGTTCTTTGGAACGGGGCTTTTATTAGGCGTAGGGGGAGCAGTTCTAATGTCTGTCGCCAATGGTAGTGGTGATAAGAAGCTAGCCAATACTTACTTTACGCATGCTGCTTTAAGTGGAGCTTTTCTAGCTATTTTATTTACAGTACTAGGCTTAGTATTCTTAGAACCTATTGGTTACATGTTAGGGTGTACGCCAGTGAATATTGAGCTTTTTACAAGTTATGCTCAATACTTGGTAGGATTCTGCCCAGTATTTTTATTCTCAAGTTTACTACAAGCTTTTGTACGTAATGATGGTGCACCAAAGCGTGCTATGGTTGCCGTTATATCAGGTGGTGTAACCAATATTATTTTAGACTATATTTTTATTTTTATATTAGATATGGGAATGGCCGGTGGTGCTATTGCTACGGTTATAGGTTCTGTAACTTCTGTAACCTTACTTCTCACTCACTTTATGAGTAAACAAAATACAATGAAGCTTTTAAAAGGAAAGATACAAGTTAATCTAATAGGTCGCATTCTTCATAGTGGACTTCCAAGCTTCCTGATTGAAGTGGCAAGTGGGATTGTTATTTTACTCTTTAACTTACAGCTTCTTAAATATGTAGGAGAAGTAGGTGTAGTTGTTTACAGTATTATGGCGAATAGTGCCATTGTAGCTATGTCTCTTTTTAATGGTGTTTCTCAAGGGGCGCAGCCTATTATGGCGACTAACTATGGTGCTGAGCAGAGTGAACGTGTAGTGAGTGTAAGAAAAGTAGGAAGTATTACTGTTGTCATCATTGGTATAGCACTTTTCTTAAGTGGATTTTTATTCCCAGACATAGTAGTACAGATCTTTATTGAACCTACTACTGAAGTACTCGATATGGCAAGAGGTGCTATTAGAATTTATTTTGCAGCTTTCATTATGATGAGTTTAAATATTTTCTACAGTACCTACTTCCAATCTGTTTTAAAACCGAAGCTTTCGCTAATCATCTGTCTATTAAGGGGAATTATAATTTGTACTATACTTGTCTTTTTATTACCACTCCTAATAGGTGTAACAGGTATATGGTTAGTTATGCCGATTACAGAACTCATTACAGCTATTATGGCTATGATGATGGTTCGTTCAGCTAAAAATAGTCTATAAAAGGATAAGGATAAAAGCCCTTATGAGGTAGAGCTTATAGCTACTTCATAAGGGCTTTTTTATAGACTAGAAGGTTATGCTTCTTAAAATTTATTTAAATAAAATAGGGGAATCTTCCATACCTACAGTGTGTACATCTTGACCAAGTACATCTCCAATAAGGTGATTATCATGTAAAGTTACATTAGAGCAGTATTCAAGGTTAATCATATGATGTTTGCGGCCCATTGGCTCATAGACATAGCTACGTATAATGCGGTTATGGCTAAATTCTAATCCTTGAACACTTAAAGCGTAGAGCACAGAATAATCAAAAGACTGGAAAGTATTTTCTGTAATCTTAATGTTTCTATGGAATGGCTTATGAAGTTCTGGTTTTGGAATTTCTGGGCAGATACTAATGATCCCTTCACAGAATTGATACATAGAAGTCATACAGCAGTCTGCAAAATGGTTGCCGCGAATAAGTACATCGCTGCATGCACCGGACTCATACCAGAAGTTAGCATCTCCTGCAATCAAGATAGCAGAACCAGCAGATTCAAACACGTTGTTTTCAATAAGGACTTTCTTAGGTGTGGAAACGAGTACACCGCGCGCACGGCAACTTCCAAAGTAGTTGTTGCGACATATTAAAGAAGGTGAGTTAGTGAGATTCTCTAGAGCATCACCTACTTGGAAGGTATTTGGAACAGGTGTATCAAATGTAATGATAAACTCTTTAGGAGAAAGAAGTTCAAAATGATTTACTGTACCTGTGCCACGAGATGCCATAGAGAGGTGGTCTATAAAGGAAATAGTTTGCCCTTTTTCAGCCCAGCAATCAAAGCCTACTGCTTGATAATGGACAAAAATACCTTTAAGAGTATGTGTATCTACTATTTCTGTAATTTTAACTGTTGTGCCATGTACATTAATTGGGTCATCCATAAGACCATAGAAGGAGCAGTGCTCAACAGTAATCTCACCACGGTTGTTAGAAAGGTGGAGACCATCATCATGTCCACTTACGATTTTTCTGCCAGCAGCTCTATTGGCTTCAAAGCGTACATGGTGGAAGGCAAGGTTTTCACAAAACTGTGCCAAAATCCCTAAACCACCAGTGTTATGAATAGTAATATGCTCAAGATGTAGGTTGGCACTTTGATTAAGGAAGATACCAGGGTGCAAACGTCTATTATGTCTAAGTACGCCGTAGTTACCAGGTGTAGGAACTGGGTCAAAAGGACCATAGAATCTAATGGTACCATCTTCAAGTTGTTCTTGTTTGCTACTTTGGAATAAGTCTGCTGTACCATAGGCTACTTTTTTTGTTGTATGGTCAAACTGACAGAAAGAGCCGTAAGGAGATTCCCAGTTTTCGCCTTTGAAGTAGAGCCAATTCTCTTTAATAAAGTGAGGGAAGAGATCACTATCTATCTTCATATCTGTCCATTCTTTGCAGGCATCCACAATAAGGCCTTCGGCAGAAAGAGGAATAGACCAGTCTATGGTAATATTTTTTAAAGTTACTGTATCACAATGGTCTACAGTAAAAGGAATGGTCTGTCCTTTATGTAGAAAGAGGCTACCGTTACCATCTATAGTAATATTTTTCATATCTTTTAAAAGAATAGATAGATAACGAGGATTTTCTACATCTGTATTAGAGATATAATAGTCTGCCCTTAAGGCTTCTTCTGAGGAGAAGTGATAAGTCCCTGAGTCTAAAATAAAGCAAGTATTTTCTGGATGATCAGTAAGCATTTTGTAAAAAGCTTGAGTACAGTCTGTACTTTGATTGGGTAAGATACCATAATCTTTAGCAAATATGTTTTGTGTTGGATACATGAAGAAATCTCCTTGATTATATAATAAATTATAAAGATGTAATAAAATTAGATTTAAATCAATCAATTTTATTATTTTATATTATAATACATACAAAAATAAGCTGTAAACATAAATTCGAAAGAGCTGTAGTAGATGATAAAATCATAGGCTACAACTCTTTTTAAGTTTAAATAATAATGATTTGGCCTACATAAATCAAATTAGGATTGTTAATATTATTCAGTGCTGCTAGGGCAGAGACCGTGGTGTTATAGCGCATGGCAATACCTGAAAGGGTGTTACCTGCCTGGACAATATAGGTAATGAAGGGGGACTGAGACGGTTTGGTAGTAGAAGTAGGGATTTTAAGAACCTGACCTATATAAATTAAATTAGGGTTCATAATGTGATTAAGTCTTACGAGAGTGTTGACAGTCGTATGATAGTTTAAAGCAATAGTGGATAAGTTATCTCCACTTTGGACAGTGTAGTAAATGAAAGAAGGGGCCTCGGGTTTTGGTTCACTAGGTGAGGAAGGCTGGCTAGGAGCAGGCATTTGTGGTGTAGGTTCAGAAGACCCTGGGGCTGATTGAAGGTCTGGTATTTTAAGAATTTGCCCTACATAGATTAGGTTAGGATTAGCGATATGGTTAAGGTTAACAAGAGTTTGGATATTCGTATGAAAGCGAAGTGCAAGAGCAGATAGTGTATCACCAGGTTGAACAATATAGGTAGAGAAAGTAGAAATTACAGGGGGTAGAGTAGGCTTTAAGTCAGGTGTAGGATGAGTTTCGGAAGGAATAGGGGATTCTTCTGCTGTAATAAAAGCGGACTCTTTAAAGTAGTCTAGATCGACATTACCAACGATACCATTGATACTTCCTGTATCGCTATGCTGGAATCCAGACCAGTTTTCCCAAGGACCCAGAGAGGATGGAGTTATCACATCATATTCTGCAATCCATAAAGGGTAGTGATTAAGAGAAGACGACCAAAGGTTAGCTGCATTATACTCATCTGTATAGAGCATGGGGGTAATACCAGTCAACTGAGTAAGCGTATCTAAGTAGGTCTTTGCAATAGCATTAATTTCATTATTGGATAAGTTACCAAAGTTTTCAAAGTCCATAGCAGGACGGCAATCCATTCTCTTATCTTTTATAAGGCTAGCAAAGTACTGAGCTTGCTCTTTAGCTTCTTCAGTAGAAGTAGCTGTAACATAATGATAGAAACCTATTTTAAGGTTAGCTGCTTTAGCACCTTCATAGTGAGACATGAAATAGGCATCTTCATAATTACCACCTTCGCCAGCTCTTATATAGACCACTTCTATACCATCTTCTTTGACTGACTCAAAATTGATAGGACCTTGCCATTCACTAATGTCTATACCATTTAGAACAGGCTCATTTGCGAAAATAGTAAATGAGAGGGTAGAAAATAAAATGAGAATTAGGATTGGGAAATATCTAAATAAATGTTGCATAAGATGCACCTCCTTATAGGGTCATACTATGACAAGTTAGGTGAAGAGGTGATTAAGCTATCACTATAAAAATAATGCACAATAAATAAATTAATATATATAAAATATTTATAAAAAATAAAAAAATAATAAACATATGTTGTAAAAGTTTTCAGAAGAGATATAATTAATTAAAAATGTAATGGATTACATTTTTGAATCTGTAAAAATAAGGGGGCGTATAATGGCAACCATAAAAGATGTCGCAAAAGCTGCTCAAGTTTCTGTAGCAACAGTTTCTAGAGTGCTTAATGACGATCCCAAGGTGAAGCCAGACACTAAACAAAAAGTTCAAGAGGTAATAGAAGCGCTTAATTACACACCTAATTTACTGGGTAGAAATTTAAGAAGGTCTTATACTAAAAATATTTTAGTACTACTGCCTACCTTATCCAATACGTTTTATGCCACCATTATTAAAGGAATTCGATATGAAGTCGCCAAGGCAGGCTATAACGTAATGGTAGGGGTAACGGATCTTAATCCAGATATAGAAAGGCAGAATATTAGACTTTTGGAGACAAAACTTGTAGATGGGATTATCTTTTTTGCACCGCAAATAAGTCAGACGGAACTGGAAGAAGTAGAAGCTTGTTATCCCATTGTGCAGTGTAGTGAATATATACAAGGCAGTCTAGTAAGCTGGGTCAGTATTGATAACCAAAAAGCAGCTTATGATGCAGTAAACTACCTTATTGAACTTGGTCATACAAGAATTGCTATGGTAACAAGTAAAAAGCCTTATACTTCTTCTATTTTAAGAGAAGCAGGATTTAGGGAGGCTTTACAAAAGCACCATATCAACTTAGCTTCGGACTATCTTTACAAGACAGATTATATCCCTTCATCAGGCATGCAGGCAGCACATGATTTATTAAGTCTTAAAGAAAGCCCCACTGCTATTTTTACTATAGCGGATAGTATGGCAGTAGGTGTTATAAGAGGAATAGAAGATTTAGGGAAGAAAGTAGGAAGGGATGTAGATGTAATAGGGTTTGATAATACCTTTGTATCTAAAATCTACCATCCAACCCTTACCACCATTAGTCAGCCACGTTTTGAAATGGGAGAGACGGCAGCGAAGCTTCTACTTAATAAAATTCAAGATATTCATGCATCCAAAGAGTATGTGACTCTTGCACATGAACTGGTCATAAGAGAGTCTACGCATACGCTTAAAAAATAGATTTAAGTTATTACAATAATTTATAAAATCATAAATTTTTAAAGGAGTGAAAGACATGGATAGAGTTTTAAAAATAGGTATTATTGGTTGTGGAGGCATTGCAACGCAGAAACATATGCCAGCACTTTCTAAACTTAAAAATGTAGAACTTGTAGCTTTTTGTGACATTATTGAAGAAAGAGCACAAAAAGCCTGTAAGAATTTTGGGACAGCAGAAGCTAAAGTGTATACAGATTACAAAGAGCTTTTAAAAGATGAAACCATTGAAGTGATACATGTATGTACACCTAATCGCTCACATTCTTTTATTTCCATAGATGCTATGGAAGCTGGCAAACATGTTATGTGTGAAAAACCTATGGCAAAGACAAGCGAGGAAGCCCTAGCAATGGTAGAAGCTGCTAAGCGCACGGGCAAAAAGCTTACAATCGGTTATCAAAACAGGTATAGAGAAGACAGTATGTATCTTAAACGTGCCTGTGAGGATAATGCATTAGGTGAAGTATACTATGCAAAAGCACATGCTTTAAGGAGAAGGGCTGTACCCACTTGGGGTGTATTTCTAAATGAAGAGGAACAAGGGGGAGGACCACTTATTGATATTGGTACACATGCTTTAGACTTAACTTTATGGATGATGAATAACTATGAACCTGAACTGGTAGTGGGAAGTGTATTTAAGAAATTAGGGGACCAAACAGAAACAGCTAATGCATGGGGAGACTGGGATCCAGCAGAATATACAGTAGAGGATTCAGCTTTTGGATTCATTAAGATGAAAAATGGAGCAACCATTGTACTAGAGTCTAGTTGGGCGCTTAATACACTAGATGTAGGTGAAGCACAAACTTCACTTTGTGGTACAAAGGCTGGAGCAGATATGAAAGATGGACTTCGTATTAATGGGGTTAAATACAATAAACAATATATTGAAAAACCCGGTTTAGGTGCTGGCGGTGTAGATTTCTATGATGGCAAGGCATTAGAGCCGCAAGATGTAGAGGCTAAAATGTGGATTGATGCTATTCTCAAAGATACAGATGTACTTGTAAAACCAGAGGAAGCTTTAGTCGTTACACAGATTTTAGAAGCTATTTATGAATCTGCTAAAACAGGAAAGCCTGTTTTATTTAACGTATAAACATAGCTTAATTCAAATAGAGTAATAAGGGTACATAAAATAAGAATGTGCAGATTGCGTGCATTAAGGAGATACAAAAGAGGAAGAGCATAGAGTGAAAGATTACTTAAAAATGAATAGACGAGGTGAGCAAAATGAAACTTGGAATAATTAGTTGGATTAAGGAAGAAGACTTTAAAGAAGCCCAAAATAAAGGTCTAGCATTTATAGAGCTATGTGTTAATAACAGGCATAAAGAGTTTCTAGATCATGTAGAAAGCGTTAAAGCTTATAGTGAAAAATACCATATGCCTATTGGATCTGTAGGAAGATGGGGCGAGGATAAAATCACAACTAAAGGGATAAGAGAAGAAGAACTTGCTGTAGACTATGCACTTATTGAAAAGGCAGCTTATTTAAATTGTAATATTTACATTACGGGCTGTAATTATGTAGCAGATCTTTCCTACTATGAAAATTGTACACTGGCCATTCAGTATTTTGAAAAACTTATTGAATATGGTGAGCAGTTTGGTGTAAAAATTGCAACTTATAACTGTAGATGGAACAACTTTATTCATTCAGACCCAACTTGGTCACTCATTCATGGCTATTTGCAAGATCTTTATATTAAGTATGATACTTCACACTGTATTTATGCAGGGGGAGATTATTTAAGCGAAGCTAAGAAATGGGCACATCGTTTTATTCACGTTCATATTAAAGGTGCACTTATTGTAGATGGGGAAAGATTTGATGATCCACCAGCAGGTCTTGATCAGACAGATTGGCCAGCTTTTATGTCTATTCTTTATGCTAAAGGCTATAATGGTGGATTAAGTATTGAGCCACATTCAGAAAACTGGCGAGGAGAACTAGGTGAAAAAGGAGTAGACTTTACCATTAATTATATGAAAAAGCTTATTTTATAAGGAGGCTTTTAAATGAACAAGTTAGCTGTGCAGCTCTATACAGTAAGAGAAGAAGCAGGTAAAGATTTTATAGGAACGTTAGAGAAAGTAGCAGCATTAGGATATGAAGGGGTAGAATTTGCAGGATTTTTTGATATCCCAGCAAATGTCTTAAAAGATCAGCTTGATAGGTTAGGACTTACACCTGTAGGTAGTCATACACCCCTTGAGCAGTTAGTAGACCATTTAGATGAAGTCATTACTTACAATAAAACTATAGGAAATCCTTATATTGTATGTCCTTGGTCAGAGGTAAAAGATGAAGAAAGTCTAGAGTTGTTAGTAGCTCAGCTTAAGAAGGTAGTGCAAAGACTACAAGATGAGGATATGATACTCCTTTATCATAATCATGACCATGAGTTCAAGAAAATAGGAGAAAATTATTTATTGGATGTTCTATTTGAAAAATGTGAAGGACTTTATGCAGAGGTAGATACTTATTGGGTGCATCATGCAGGTGTAGATGTCATAGAGTATTTGATGAAGTACAAAGATAGAGTGAAACTTATTCATCTTAAAGATGGCATAGGAAATGAACTTAAAGCCATTGGTGAAGGGACAGCGCCAGTGAAACAAGTGATGGAACTTATGCAAAAATGGCCTATAGAGTGGGTGATTGTTGAAAATGATGAGCCGTCTCCTAACGGCCTAAAGGATATTGAAAGAAGTATGATTTGCATTAAAAATCAATTTTAGGGGAGGATGCAAGGTATGAAATTAGGTGTTTTTACATGCTTGTTAAGTGATAAAAGTCTAGATGAAGCTTTAGCTTATTTTAGTGAAAAAGGCATTCAGATGATAGAGGTTGGATGCGGTGGCTATCCAGGTAATAGTCATGCCAATCCAGATATACTCTTAAATGATGAAAAGGCATTAGAAACTTTTAAAGAAACGATTCAAAAGTATGGTTTAGAAATTAGCGCCTTAAGTTGTCATGGTAATCCTGTACATCCTCAAAAAGAGATTGCTAAAGCTTTTGATGAAACCATTAAGAAGACTATTTTGCTTGCAGAAAAGTTAGGCATTCATCAAATCAATACTTTCTCTGGCTGCCCTGGTGATCATGAGGGGGCTAAATATCCAAACTGGGTAACTTGTCCTTGGCCAGAAGACTTCCTAGCCGTTCTCGATTACCAATGGAATGAAGTTCTTATTCCTTACTGGAAAGAAACAGTAGCTTTTGCTAAGGCACATGGTGTTAATAAAATTGCCCTAGAGCTTCACCCTGGCTTTGCTGTATATAATACAAAGAGTATGCTGAGATTACGTGAGGCAGTAGGTCCTGAAATTGGGGCTAATCTTGACCCTAGCCATTTATTCTGGCAAGGTATGGACCCATGTCTTGTGATTCGCGAGCTGAAAGATGCTATTTTCCATTTCCACGCTAAAGATACAAAGATAGATACTTATAATACAGCGCTTAACGGTGTGTTAGATACTGAGCACTACGGTCATATTTTAAACCGTTCATGGGTGTTTAGAAGTGTAGGTTATGGCCATGATTATGCCGTATGGAAAGATATTATTTCTACTTTAAGGTTAGTAGGTTACGACTATGCCATTAGTATTGAACATGAAGATGGACTCATGAGTCAAAATGAAGGTTTAACAAAAGCAGTAGAATTTCTTAAACAAGTGCTTGTTTATGAAGAGACAGGACAAATGTGGTGGGCTTAAATTAAAAAAAGAGCTAAGGAGAAGAAAACTGTATGAAACATAGATTAGTCATTATAGGATTTGGTGGCATGGGTACATGGCACTATGAAAATATTACAAAACGTATAGAAGATATTGAAGTAGTAGGAGCTTATGATATTAGACCTGAAGTAGAGGAAAATGTAAAATCGGCAGGGCTTAAATGGTATAAGAGCCTAGATGAAGTGCTAGAAGATGAATCTATTGATTTAGTTACTATTGCTACACCAAATGATGTACATAAAGAGATTGCCATTAAGTGCTTAAGAAAAGGCAAAAATGTAGTAAGTGAAAAACCTGTAACGATGAATGCTAAGGAGTTAGAGGAACTTATTGCTGTTAGAGATGAGACAGGTAAGCTTTTCTCTGTTCATCAAAATAGACGATGGGATAAAGATTATGCGATTGTAAGAAAAATTGTAGAAGATAATACAATAGGAAAAGTATGTATGATTGAAAACCGTGTACAAGGTTCTAGACAAGCTATGCATGGCTGGCGTGCATTTAAACGCAACGGAGGGGGCATGCTTTTAGATTGGGGGGTACATCTTATTGACCAGCTGTTATGGATGGTAGAAGCTCCTGTTGTAGGTGTATATGCAGATCTTCAATCTATTTATTCTGAAGAAGTAGATGATAACCTAAAATTAATGCTGAAATTTGGAAATGGTGTATCAGCTATTGTAGAAGTGGCAACTAACTGCTTTATCAATCAGTGTAGATGGCATATGATTGGTGAAGAAGGAACAGCTGTCGTTGAAGACTGGAGCTGCACAGGTAAGATTGTTAAGCTTAATAGTGAAGAAGCAATGGAATGGGCAGATACTATTGTTTATACAGAAGCTGGGCCTACACGTACTATGGCTCCTAGACCAAGTGAGACAACGATTACACTTCCATTGCCTGAGGTACAAACAGAATGGACAGATTACTACAAAAATATTGTAGGCGTACTAGAAGGCAAAGAAGAGCTCATTGTAAAACCAGAAGAATGTCTACGTGTTATGCACGTCATTGATGCTATTTTTGAATCTGCTGAAAAAAATACCAGTGTAGAGTGCTATATTTAATAGAGATTTTGATAAAGAAGGGCGTGCTTTATTTTTAGGCTAAATCAGTTACGTTGGAATAAAGTATCAATAAAATGTAAGTACGAAAATGATTTTTCAACTGTTAGATAAGGCACAATGGGATCTTAAAGAAAGAGCAAGTGTAATAGATTGCTAAAGTCTACAGAGAATGTAAAAGAGGTATAACATATTCTATTCAATATGTTATACCTCTTTTTTAGGATACTGATAAAGCTCACTGCCACCATCTTTAGGAACTCCTACATTTTTATCACTATTAGCTATATGATATAGCTTCTATCATATCGATGCGGTATTTTGGGATTAACAGGTATTTTATAAATTGTAAATATAAAAGATTTATTAAAGTAGAGGAGATATGAAAGCCTTGGTAGAAAGCTCTAAAGCAAAATAAATTAAGGTTTTTTATAAAAGTAACTTAACAAAAGTAACTATAGATAAATTTGAATTAATATTTTAATTTTTCTGTAGATTAACATTTGTAAAATTGTGTTTTAATTATAGTTGGTAAAGTGCTTAAAAAAACAAATATAAAACATACAAAATAACTATATAAGTGTTTGGTGTATAATTTATTATGTACAAATTTTACTTAGTTTTACTATAAATAGTTTAAAATTTATAAAAAAATATAAAATATTGTTCAAAATTAGTTTAAATTATTAATAATTTATGGTATATTATTTATAGAAAGTTACTTAATTTAAAACACACTATAAGTACAAGGGGGAAGATACATGGTAAAAAAATTAAAACAACTTATGGTATTAGGTTTAGCAGTGGGTGTAACTGTAACAGGATGTAGTCCAAGTGGATCACCTACAAGTAAGGAACAAACTGATACAAAACAAGAAGCAGATAATAAAAAGGGAGATCCTGTAGTTATTCGTATTGGTTCACATGCTGGTAATACTATGAATCCAGATTATAAAGACCCTGTTACAGGCGAATATGCAATGAATGATGAAGATCGTGAAATTGCACTCGAGGCAATGAAAAGAGTTGAAGATAAATTAAATGTAAAAATCGAGTGGGTACAGTTCCCAGGAGAAACAACAGAAGTATTACTTCAAAGTGTTATGGCAAATGATCCAGTTGCAGACGTTGTTAACCTTTATGCAAACTCACAAGGAATTATTTTAGGTCAAAATATTCTTCAACCACTTGATGAATATCTAGAATATTTTGAAGGGGATGCACCAGCGCCTATTTATGGAAAACATTACTTCCTTGCTGTAGCAGGTGATCATTGTACACCATTATCACCACTTTTCTATAATATCAATTACATAGAAGAAGTAGATGCGTTAAAAGAAAATGGGAAAACTGTTTATCCAACAGATCTTTACAAAGCTGGTAAATGGACATGGAGTACATTTGAAGATTACTTAGCAAAAATCGAAGCACACTATGCAAATAGCCAAGCTCCAGAAAGACCAGAAAAACGTATTGATGCCTATAGAACAGACTATACAGAAACCCTTATTCAAGCTATGCATTCTGCAGGTGGTAGCATTTACGGTGATGATGGCCTTGGAATAGAGTCTCAAGCAACAAAAGATGCCGTAGCCTATGTTCAAAAACTTATTGATAAAAAACTTTTAGTTTGCGAATTAAAAGAAGGTACAAGTAATAGGCCATATAATGCACAAGGTGCACCATTTGAAATGGGTGAATCAGTATTTACAAATATTGAGGACTGGCGTTCAAGTGGAGCAGCAGCTAAAGCAGCTGATCGTGGACAATCAATTGGTTTCATCCCGTTCCCAAGACCAGATCATATGGAATTTGATGATCCTAACTACCGCCAAGTACGTACAGGTGGAGAAACTTGGGCAATCTTAAGAGGTGTGGATGAAGAAAAAATTCCTCTTGCTATTCAAACTTATGAAATGTATATGAAAGAGAAAGGTGAAATTACTAAAGAATTAAAGGGCGAAGAGCAAAAAGTATTCTTATCAATTGACCTTTTCCATCCAGAAATTGGTGCTGACATGGAAGAAATCTACTTCGAAAGTATTGAAAAATCATTTGTTAATGAATTCTCTAATATGACAGGTATATATTGGGATTTCATGGGCATTGCTGGAGATGCTATTTATGGTATCGGTGGTTCACCAAGCTACGATGTAGCCATTGAAGCTAAGAAAAACATTATTACAGATAAGATTAGTAGCGTAGAAGCACTCTTGAATACAACAGAAGTTAAAGATAATATTGCACCAGCTTTCACTGAAATTGAAGTGGGTAAAACATATAGCTTCCCAGTGGGAACAGATCCAAATAGCATTAAGTGGAATGAAAATTATACTGTAGCTGACAATATAGATGGTGAACTTGATAAAGAACAAATCGTATTTGATACAACAGCAGCAGACTTTAATACAGTAGGCGCTTATACAGCTGGTGTAGTTGGAACAATTAAAGATTCAAGTGATAATGAAGGTAAAGTGAAAATTAATGTTGTTATTTATGATGATAAGAATACACAAGCTCCAACTTTAACTATTAAAGAAGGATACAGAGCTCTTGCAAAAGATGAAGATACATCAAAAGTAAATTGGGGTAATGATTTTGTTGAAGCAGCAACAGATAAAGATGGTCTAGATCTTAAAGCAAAAGTTGTAGCAGATTTATCAGAACTTGATACAACAACACCTGGTACATATAATGTTGCACTTACAGTAACGGATTATGCAGGTAATGAAGCAACTCAAACAATTGAAGTAACAGTAGAGTAATAACAAACGCATATTAACCATTCCTTTTTTGGGGCTACATAGGAAACTATGTAGCCTTTTTGATAAAAAAATAAATTTAAAAAACATTTGACAATGTAGTTAGAATAGATTAAACTTATGTAAATATTATTTATAGGAGAATAAAAATGAACTTAACTATTAATTGCAAAATTTTCAAAATGAATAAGTTTTATTATGGCTATTATAGATAAGTTTGTATTTATGATTTAAAAGGCTTTTATCATAGGTACAAACTGTTACAGCTTTTGTATCTATGATGGATTCCTTTGACATATAAAAAAGAAGGTCACATAGAAAATCTTATGTGGCCTTTTCGTTATTTTTAAAGACAAGAAGGTTGCATAGTAAAGACTATGTGGCCTTCTTTTTTTATAGTCTAGAAAAGTTTTACTTTTCTTGAATCAGAAATGTGGTCATATCCACTTTTTACCTATCAAAATAATATAACATACTTTAAACAGGGAGGTTTAATATGAAGGAGAGAGAAAATTTCTCAAACAGATTTGGTTTTGTTATTTCTTGTGTAGGAGCAGCTTTAGGACTGGGAAATATTTGGATGTTTTCATACCGTTTGGGGGCGTATGGTGGGCCTGTATTTCTTATTCCATACTTTATTTTTGTTTTTATACTAGGTTCAACAGGGCTCATTAATGAGTTTGCGTTTGGACGATTATTTAAGGGGGGTTCTTTTACAGGTATACAGGAGATTTTTAAAAAACACGGATTAAAAGGTGGTAAAATAGTAGGTCTTATTCCTCCTATAGGCCTCATGGGTGTACTTATGTTTTACTGCGTTGTCATTGCATGGATTTTAAAATACTTTTTCTTAAGTGTAACAGGTCAAATTATGACGATAGATGTAACGACATACTTTGATAACTTTGTAGGCACAACAAGTACAGTGCCATATTTCTTCTTAGCACTGTTTATAACAGTAGTTGTTGTTTCTTTAGGTGTAACAAAAGGTATTGAAAAATTAAATAAATGGATTATGCCCCTGTTATTTATACTCTTTATTGTTTTAACTATTAGAGGTCTTACATTACCAGGCGCACTAGAAGGGGTAGAGTACTTACTCACACCAAACTGGGAATACTTATTTAAAGTGGAAACATGGGTTATGGCACTTGGACAGGCGTTCTTTACTGTATCCCTTAATGGATGCGGTATGGTTGTATATGGGAGCTACATTAGTGAGAAGTTTGATATACCAAGTGCCGCCGTAAGTACAGCTTTATTTGATACTATTGCAGCTTTACTTGCATCTTTCATGATTATGCCAGCTGTCTTCGCCTTTGGACTTGACCCGGCGGCAGGACCTTCACTTTTATTTATTACTTTACCAAAGGTATTTCAATCTATGTCTTATGGAGGTATTTTAAGTACTCTATTCTTTTTAAGTATTATTTTTGCAGCTATTTCATCTTCAGTAAATATGCTAGAAGGAAGTATGGAAGCTTTAATGGCATGGACAAAATGTTCACGTGTTAGGGCATGTAGCATTATTGGAGGTATTTCCTTTGTAGCGGCAGTACCATTAGCAACTAACATTGGAGCTTTTAATCAATTTGCAGATTTTGTGACCATTGTAGTTTCACCTGTAGCAGCACTGATTGTAGCTGTAACTTTTTTCTATTTATTAGATGGAAAAGAAGTATTAGAGTCTATTAATCAAGGTGCTAAAAGACCACTTGGTAAGGTCTTTATTCCCTTTAGTAAATATGTATTTGTAGGCGTTACAGTAGCAGTCATTGTATTAGGTATTGCATATGGTGGCATTGGCTAATAAAAAAGATTAATAAAAGAGCGTATAGTGTGCCAGGATTTAAAAGGCATACTATACGCTTGCTTACTTATAATTCTGCTAAAGCATCTGTTACAAATTGGTCAACAGTAATTTTCCATTCTTCTACCATCTTAAGACCAGTAGCACGGGCAATACGAGCAAATTGATTAATGCGTTCAAGACGTTTGTTGCGAGAACCATATTGAAGCACAATGGCTGCATAGAGTACAGGAAGGTAGGCTGTCTCGGTGCGAAGTAGGAGTTCTTTGTCGTAGCTTACGGCTTCTTTAGCCATAGCAAAGAGTTTGTCATAGTGCTGTACAAGTTTTTGGGTAAGGAAAGTTTTCTTAGCATCTTGTGGACCACCAAAGATGTCTAGGCGCTTGCCAAATTTGTCCTGAGCATCATGGAGGCACTTAATATATTCTAAAATATAAGGAGAAGCTTCTTTATAATAGCCTTTGCAGAAGTCTTCCATATGAGCCTCTACATTACAGTAAGGATCCCAAGCTAACTTAGCCAAAAGGTAGCCGCGAAGTTCAGAGAACTCACCGCCTATTTCTCGGTTACATTGGCTAAAGAGAAGTTTAACTTTATTTTTAGCGAAGAACTGCATATTGGGTGCAAGTGTTCTGAGATTTGGGAAAGGACTGACTAAGTTTCTAAACTGAATATTATAGTCCCATAAAGAAACATGATCAGAAATGTTTGCCCAAAATTCTAATTCTTCCTTACTTTCTTTGCAGGATGGATCTATTTCAATAGGAAGGCCACGTCCAGCTTCAATATTGCAGGTCATAATATGTACATTGCTATGAGGCCTTGTATGTTTAGGCGGTTTTCTTGTATACCAATAAGAAAGCGTAGAAATCACTTTATCAGGGACTTCATCTGCAATATAGTTTACAAAATTAAGGACAGAACCCATAGGACTTTCATCATAGTCATCTATAGCTTTGCAAGCTTCACACTGGCAATAGTTATTATCATCATTTTGACTGATGGACCAGTATCGGCATTCAGGCTTTTCAGCTATAAATTTACGTAAGTTCTCTAGCATAATACGTCTTACTTCTGGATTGCTTAAGCATGGCTCACCAGCAGGGTGACGTTTACCATTAAGAAGGGCAAAGTATTCAGGATGCTCTTCAAAGTAGTCTTTGGAAGGAAGTAAAAATTGGAAAGAGTGGCACCAGAAGCCCCAGCCTTCATGGACTTTACTTTGAGCAGCTTTATGTTTTCTAGCAAAAACTCTATCTTCAAAGTCTTTATAGTAAATTTCTCTGTAATCAATAAGTGGAATGAAACTATAAGGCTCGAAATCGGCAGATAAATTAGTGTTTTGTGGAATGTATTCTGCAGTAGATGTATAGTAGCGACAGCCTATAATGCGTTCAAGAAAATCATAAACGGCATAAACGAAAGTTTCACTAGAAGCACCGCTAAAGCATAGACCATCTTCCGTAATGGCATAGGCAAAACCAGTGTGTGAATAGGCATCTGTTTGAATAAAGCGTATGATAGATAAGTGAGAAGGTATACGACCTTCACCTGTATAAATGTCAAAAAAGGTACCTGTAATACGTGATAGATAATCTTGTAAAATTTCTGCAGCTTCTTGGGCAGAAGTTGTACTCAAAATAGCACATAAAGGTCTGCCTTCTGATGAAAAATGAAATGACATAGTGTTAAATCCCCCTAGAATTTAAAAAAATATAAAGTCTTTTTTAGTATAACATACAAAATAAAAATATAAAATATTAGGTTAATAAAAATAAATTTAGAAAAGTTAATGAAAGTTTGAAAGATTTAACCTATGTTTAACCTAATTCATATAAGTATTTAACATGCATTTTTTATGATACTTAAAGTCATAAAAAACTAGAAAGATACTTGGAGAGATGAACATGAATAAAAATAAGAAATTTGTTGTAGCACTATCACTTGCAACTATAATGCTTATGCAAAATACAATGCCGCTTCTGGCAAAAAATAATGAAGAAGGCAAATGGATGAGTGGAGAGTACCATACGCATACAACTCAGTCGAAAGATGCAGGTGAGAAAATCACGACAACAGAGCATATATTAGATGTAGCATTTAAAGAGGCAGACTTTACATCAGAAAGCTGGAGTCAGGCAGCGACTTGGGAACTTCCAACGCAAACAACAGATGCAGATGGTGCAGCTTTTGATTATCTCGTACTTGCTAACCACCTTAGACCATCTTTTAGAAATCCAGATGGAAAGACACAAGACCTTGCTTTTTATCAGGGGTTGCAGCAGGAAATTAATAAGGTGAAAGCTCTTCAGGAAGAGGGGAAATATGAAGATAAATTAATCTTCTCAGGATTTGAATGGGATATGCTAGGGCTTGACCATGCTGCTGTAGGGATTATTGCTCCAAATGAAGAGCAAATGATAGAAGGTATTAAAGAATTTGAATACCGTTATAGTAAGGAAACAAAAGATACATACTTTACAAATGAAGAAATTGAAAAATATGGTAAACGTTACAATGAAAATATAAAAGAAAATACTTTCCATGCCATTGGGTGGTTAAAAGAGAATTATCCAGATAGCTATGTACTTATCAATCATCCAGCACGTAAAAATGGTGGAGAATCTGAACTCAAAATAGAAGATATTCGTAGAATGAATGATATTGCACCAAATATTGTATTTGGTTTTGAAGGGATTTTAGGCAATCAGATGTCTAACGATGGCAGGGGTGAAAGTAAAGAAGTTTATGGTGGTGCAGATGGCATGCTAGCTGAAGTAGGTGGCATGTGGGATGCCCTTCTTGGGGAAGGAAGAAGATTTTTTACCTTCGCTAACTCTGACTTCCACTTTAAAGTAAGAAAAGATCCTACAGGTGGCTCTTATAGTGGATATTGGCCGGGGGAATACTCAAGAAATTATACATGGGTAGAAGGAAATACTATGAAAGATTTAGCAGATGGACTTCGCTCAGGTAAATCTTTTGCTGTAACAGGTGATTTAATTGATGCCCTAGACTTTAGAGCAAAAGGCAAAAGTGAAGAAGTAGAGATGGGTGATACATTAAAGGTACAAAAAGGTGAAGAAGTGACACTGACAGTACGCTTTAAAAGTCCAGAAGTAAATAATTATCAAACACTCTTTGGTACAGATACTGACACAACTAATGAGGTAGCTGTAGACCATATAGATTTAATTTCAGGTGAAGTAACGGGTAAAATTAGTGCAAACAGTGAGGCCTATACAAATGATAAAAATGAGACAACAAAAGTTATTCAAACCTTTACAAGTGAAGATTGGATAACAGATGAAGAGGGATATAACACACTTACTTTCACTGTGAAAGCAGATAAAGACCGTTATTACCGTTTAAGAGGGACAAATTTAGAAGTAAGCGTAGAAGGACAAACAGATGAAATGGGTAATCCATTAAGGGATGAGATGAAAGAAAGACCATCAGCAGACTCAATTAATGATCATAACTATTCAGATTTATGGTTTTATGGTAATCCCATTTTTGTAGATGTACAGGGAAAATAAGAATATAAAAAAGGATGTGCTACATTTTACATGAGCACATCCTTTTTTATATTAAATTTTAAGAAAGTATTTTTACATATAGGTAATAAACAACAGTTTAATCCTTGAAAATGAATATTTTATAAAGATAATCTATTTTGTATAGTTATCAAAGTAACCTTGGATGTAAATAATAGGGGTTCCTTTATCACCGCTACCAGATGTAAGGTCTGAAAGAGAACCGATAAGGTCTGTTAATCTACGAGGTGTAGTGCCTTGAGATGCCATATTACCTACAAGGTCGGCATCTTTGTTTTTAATATACTCAGAGATGGCATTTTTAAGTTCATCCCCACTTAAATGTGCAAAATCATTATCTGCTAAATATTTAAGTTTAATTTCATTTGGTTGACCTTCAAGGCCTTTTGTAAAGGCAGGAGAAACAACTGGATCGGCAAGTTCCCAAATTTTTCCTACTGGGTCTTTGAAAGCGCCATCACCATATACCATAACTTCTACTGTTTTACCGGTTTTTTCTTTAAGAGCAGCTTGGATAGCATCTACTACAGGTTGGCAATTGCGAGGGAAAAGTTTAACTGTTTCTTCAGTAGCTTTGTTAGAGCCAAGAAGTCCGTAAGCTTCGTTATAGCCATTGCCATCTACAGATTCTACGAGTATATCATCAAGTCCATAAACTTTAGTTGCACCATTTGCTTTTAAGATGCGTTTTGTTCTAAATCTAGAGTGAATATCACATGTAAGAACATTCGTTGTGTAATCAAGAATTGTTTTAGGATTATTTGAGAAGATAACTTCACACTCAGCACCAGCTTCTTTGATTAAAGATTTGTAGTACTCAATATAATCAACGCCTGTGAAAGTATGTTTATTGTAACCGAATAAATTTCTAAATTCTGCTTCAGTTAATACGTCTGTCCAAGGATTAACACCTTTTTCGTCTAAAAGATCAAGATCTACTAAGTGATTTCCTACTTCATCAGATGGATAGCTAAGCATAAGCACTACTTTTTTTAGTCCTTTTGCAATTCCACGAAGGCAGATTGCAAAGCGGTTGCGGCTTAAAATAGGGAAAATTACGCCTACTGTAGCTTCGCCAAATTTAGCTTTTACATCTGTAGCAATTGCATCTACTGTTGCATAGTTACCTTGTGCACGTGCTACAACAGCTTCTGTAATGGTTACAATGTCTTTATCTTGAATAGTAAATCCTTCAGATGCAGATGCTTTTAATACACTATCTACAACGATAGATGTAATATCGTCTCCTTCACGAATAATTGGGGCACGAAGTCCTCTTGCTACTGTTCCTACCATTCTTTCCATGTAAAATCGCTCCTCTATAAAATGAATTTTTAGTAATTACAGAAAACGTAAACTTACTATTGTACTATACCTTATAGATGATTATAAGTAAAATAAAGATATGATATAATATCTATAAGAAAAACTTATATCATGTTTGCAAATCCTTATCATAAGCAGGAAAAAAGATGAATAGGTAGTAAAATAAGTTACTTGAAAGTTAATAGAGATATGGTATAATAACTTATGCACTATATAAGAAAGAAGGAGAACGGTCATGGCGAAAAATCCAAATGCCTATAAGCTTGTTGCACAAAACAAAAAAGCTTATCACGATTATTTTATAGAAGAAACGTTTGAAGCAGGCATTGTACTTGTTGGAACAGAAGTAAAATCCATCCGCCAAGGCAGTGGTTCCGTTAAGGAAAGTTTTATTCGTATTAAAGATGGAGAAGCCTTCATTTATAATATGCATATTAATCCTTACGACAAAGGGAATATCTTTAATAAAGATCCCCTTCGTACACGCAAACTCCTCCTTCATAAAAAAGAAATCAACAAACTAGTCGGTGAGATTTCTACAAAAGGTATGACAATAGTGCCACTTAAAGTATATATCAAAGGAAGTTTGGTCAAAGTAGAAATAGGTCTTGCACGTGGTAAAAAGCTTCACGATAAACGTCAGGACATTGCCAAGAAAGATATGCGCCGTGCAAACGAGCGTGAGTTCAAGATTAAAAACATCTAAGCCAATCTTACGGTTATACTCCCAGATATGTACCCTTATCTAATAAGGGGGTGCACTGGTTTCGACGGGGGTCACGTAGGTTGAGGCAGCCATCCGTAGAACGCCGGAGTCTACGTTAAAAGCTGGCATTTAAAATTAAACGCAGAAGACAATTTTGCATTAGCTGCTTAATGCAGCTAGTCTCCTCTAGACAACCCGCACTCTAGAACGAGACTCCGACTTAGCGGGCAACGTCTAGGGCTAAGCTTTGCCCCCTAGCCGTATCTATGAAGCTACCAAAGTGAACAGCCTGTCTCTGGGCGGTTCATGGAGGGAATGTTAAAACAGTGACTATGATGGTAGAGACCACGATTTATGGGCTTTCGGACAGGGGTTCGATTCCCCTCACCTCCATTCGGAGTAAAAATCGCCACACCTTATGTATCAAGGTGTGGCGATTTTTTTTGATGATAAGTTATACAAGATAGAGATGTTATAGAGTGCTCTAAGACTAATCTGTTATCCAAAGGAAAGTTCTTTTCTAAGAGTTTAAATACCTAAAAAGTAGGAGAAGTTAAATGGTAGTTTTATAGGTAGTTGGTTCATGACTTTCTTAATATTGAAGTAGTTTTTTGCTTTGAGCATATTCCATAAGGGCTTCTTGATCAAGTATTTTGATTGAGTGGCCTATTTTTTTTATAATGCCTTCTTCTTTAAAGCGGCCTATAATTCTAGCGACAGTAATGTGGTGAATGCCTAGGTACTTAGAAAGTTCAGGATAATTAAATTCTTTATGTAATATAAAATCTCCATTTACCTCTTCAGCAAGTGAGAGAAGAGTAAATGCAATTTTAGAAGCGGCGTTACTTTCTTGAGCTGTATAGAAGTGCTTAAGTAAATTTCTAGAAGTATTAGCCATGGAAAGCATAATGAATTTTAAAATTTGGGGATAGGCTTGCATGAGTTCAAAAATATGATCTTTTTCAATCCGATAAACGGTACAGTTACTTTTTGCTTTAAGGAGAAAATAAGCTTCAGAGGCTGTATTTTCTTCGTGAGTATGTTCTAAAAATACAGGAATAAAACCAATGATAGACCCTGGTTTTAGATAATGATAAATATGTTCTTTGCCAGAATGTTTAAGGCTCATAAGTGCACAAAAACCATCAGTTAAGAAGTAGATGGCATCAAGGCTATCATAACCATCAAAAAAGATGTGACCTTTTGGAAGTTTTTGCAGTGTACCTGCATTGCAGAGAATTTGAACATGTTCATAGTCAAGTTGTTTCATAGCATACCTCCTGAAGTGAAAATAAATTAACAACATAAAAATAGAGTATATATTTTAGTCTAAATAAGTTAGTTACAGATAATACACAAATAAAATTTTAAATATAGCATTATTATAATGTAAATAGATATAAAATAATATACTGCTATTTAAAATAATGGGAAATATTAACGTGGACTAATCATAAAAATAAAAACATATGATATTATTTTAACAAATAAAGGAGGGGATAAATATGTCGAAGGAAGCTGTTCTAGAGGCAAAGGGTGTAGCAGTTGAAATGAAAAGTAAAGTAGATATTATGTACTTGTGTCATTGTTCGATTGGGCTAGTACTTATGTTTGGATTTGGGTACTTATCACCAATTGATCCTATTACGCCAATGGGAATGAAAATATTAGGTATTTTTTTAGGTCTTATTTACTTATGGACAACAGTAGATACAGTATGGCCAAGTTTATTGGGACTTGTAGCAATTGCATTAACAGGTTTTATGCCTATAAATCAAGCATTTGCTGAATCTTTTGGGAGTAATCAAATTATTTTAGTTGTAGGTATTTTAGCACTTGTAGGTGCCATAAATACAAATGGTATTTGTAAATATATAGGAAGATGGTTTGTAACACGTAAAGTAATTAATGGTAGACCGTGGGTATTTACCTTTATGATTTTTATGGGGGTATATATTTTAACTATCTTAACATCTACAGATACAGCGATTTTCTTATTCTGGCCAATACTTTATGGGCTTTTCAAAGATATTGGATATAAACCGGGAGATAAATATGCAACGTTAATGATTATTGGTGTTGTAATGGTAGGGTTATTTGGATTCGCTGCAATGCCATTTAGAGGAATCGTACTCTTAATGCTCACAAACTTTGAAGCCATATCAGGCATTGCAATCAATCAACTTTCTTACTTAACTATATCTTTTGTATTAGGTATTGTTCTTATTGTAGGGCTTGTACTTGTATTTAAATATATTTTTCGGCCAGATATTACATTGCTAAAATCAGTACATACAGAGCTATTTGAAAAAGAAAAACTTCCATCTATGAATTTAAGACAAAAGATGTTAGTAGGGGCACTTATCATTTTTATGGCAGGAATGTTCTTACCAAACCTTTTACCACAAGGTTTATGGATTAAAAATATATTAGATACATTAGGTCCGGCAGGGTTTGTAACACTTCTTGTAGCGTGTTTAGCGCTTATTCGTATAGAGGGTAAACCATTACTACCATTTGCTCAAATTATGAATAGAATGATGAACTGGCCAATGGTTTGTATTATTGGAACTGCACTTGTTATAGGTTCAGCTTTAACAAATCCAGAAACAGGTATTCGCGATTTCTTAACAAATATTTTCTCGGGTATTGTAGCAGGCAAAAGTCCAATCATGATTATGATTATTTTCGTAATCATTGCACTTATCGCGACAAACTTTAGTAACAACTATGTTATTGGGGTTATTTTACTTACAATTTCATCATCTCTTGCAGAAACAATGGGATTTAATCCAATTCCTATGGCGATACTTATTATTTTTACAGTACACATTGCAAGTGTAACACCAGCAGCATGTCCTTATGCAGCAATTTTACATTCTAATAAAGAATGGGTAAAAACTAATGAAATTTATAAATATACCATTGCAATGTCAGTTTATGTATTACTTGTACTTTTAATATTAGGCGTACCTCTCGCTAATTTAATAATACGTTAAAATAACGAATAACTTTAAAAGATTTATTGGAAAAGGAGAGAGAAAAAATGGCAGTAGAAATGAAAAAAAGAGAACATCTTATACATACTCAGTATGAAAGTGAGCAAGCAATGCTTGCTGAGTTTGAACAAGGTAACTATACTTACAATCAGCCTTATGTTAAATTAAATCCTTATCATGTCGTTCCTTTAGCAGCAGTAGTAGCTTTTAAAACAGAGGAACCAGTGGCTGTAACCGTTGCAGTAAAAGGAAAAGAAGAAGCGGGGACTATAAGTCATACCTATGAAGAAGCAACCACTCATATTTTACCTGTACTTGGACTTTATGCAGATTATAATAATACAGTTGAATTAACACTTTCTACAGGAGAAGTTCATCGCTTTAATCTTCAAACAGAGCCTCTTCATCCAATGGCATTAAAACCAACTAAAATTGAAACAACAAGTGCTTATATGAAAGATAACTTAATGTTTATTAGTCCAACAGGTAAAGCTTATTGTGCAGCATATGACTATCAAGGAGAATGTCGTTGGTATTTAGCTGATACATTTGTATTTGATATTAAGCGTATTAAAAATGGTCACTTTCTTATTGGCTCAGAACGTTTCTTGGAAAAGCCTTATACAACAACAGGTGTGGTAGAAATGGATATGGTAGGGAAAATATACAAGGAGTTCCGTTTACCAGGGGGATATCATCATGACCAACTTGAAATGGAAGATGGAAATATTATGATCCTTACTCAAGATTTTACGAGAGGAACAATTGAAGATCTTTGTGTGCTTGTAGATCGTCATACAGGAGAAATCATAAAAAAATGGGATATTCAAAGTGTACTACCACAAGAAGTAGGTAAATCAGGTAGTTGGACAGCGCATGATTGGTTCCACAATAATGCTGTGTGGTATGATAAGAAAACAAATAGTTTATCTTTCTCAGGTAGACATCAAGATGTTATTATTAACGTAGATTATGATACATGTGAACTTAATTGGATTCTTGGTAATCCAGATGGATGGCCAGAAGAAATGGTAGAAAAATATTTCTTTACACCAGTTGGTGAAGACTTTGAGTGGCAATATGAGCAACATGCATGTCTTATTACACCAGAAGGTGATGTTATGTGCTTCGATAATGGTCAATATCGTGCAAAACGTAAAGAAGATTATATTAAAAATGGCGACAATTTCTCAAGAGGTGTTCGCTATAAAATTGATACAAACAATATGACAATTGAACAAGTATGGCAATATGGTAAAGAACGCGGATCAGAATTCTTTTCACCATATATTTGTAATGTAGAATATTATGCAGATGGTCATTACCTTGTACATTCAGGTGGTATTGTAATGGAAGATGGTAAGCCAACTGAAAACCTTATGAAGAGTGCTGTTTCAACCCAAGATAATGTAACACGTAATGCAATTACAGTGGAAATTAAAAATAATGAAGTCATGTTTGAAATGCAAGTGCCAAGTAACTACTACCGTGCGGAGAAAATGCCACTTTACCATAATGGAACCAATTTAGAACTTGGCAAAGGCGAAATATTGGGTACACTTGGTATATCGGAAGAATTCTTAACAGAAATTCCTGATCTTAAAGATGAAGGTAATATGGTACCAGATCAATACAAAGCACACTTTACAGAAGAAGTAGATCGTATTGTATTTAATGCAGAATTTGCAAAAGGTCAACTTGTTATGCTTCTCTTAGAAGGAGAAGACAAAACCTATAAATACTATGTGCCAACAACAGAAAAAACATTTACAGCAATCTGTGTAGCAAGCTTCCAAACTGATCTTAAACGTGCGATTCAAATGAATGTTATGAAAGAAGGTGTAAAAGGTAAATTTAATATTGCAGTTATTATTGATGATGAAAAATTCCAAACAGGCGTAAGTGTAAATTTCTAAGCAAATAAATAGGCTAAAGACTGTTAGAGTCATGAAGGCAGCCCTAAAACTCCTTTGGAGTTTTAGGGCTATTTTTTATAAAAAGTAGTAGATGTAGTTAATAAGTTAATATCTATATGGAAATAGATTAACTGGATTTTGAAGTTTATAGGAATTAGTTTATATCGAAAGAGAAAACGAGAGAATACAGTGCAAATAGAGGAAGAAGTATTAGTGGAACATAGGGCTACAACGGTTGATCAAGAAGTTATTGATAAAGTAGAAAATCCATTGACAGCTGCAATTTTAGCATTACCGTATCACTATTCAGAAATTATATTGCTGAAATATAATCATAAATGTACAGATAAACAAATAGCAGGATTACTAGGATTATCGGAAGATAACGTAAAGAAAAGATTACAACGAGCTAAGAAAAAATTAAAAGAGATAATGAAGGAGGTGGGATAGTGAGAGAACTAGGTGAGTTAGAGATTACCAAGGCAGCAAAAGAAGCAGAGGAAATTATTTTAATAATAAGTATGGTAGGAAGTTTAAGTATAAGTGTAGAAGCAGTTAGAATAAGAGTTATAGAGTTCATTACAGAGGTATTTGAGAAGTTTACAAGTATTTCATACCAAAAGCATGAAGGAGAACATAGTGATAAGATAGAAGTATCTTATTTACCACAATATATTCCAAAAGGATTTGAAGTGATAGGAGAAGAGCAAATTTTTTTAGAAAAAGTGTCCCTAATCACCTTTTTCATTCTTTGTATAAGTGTAAAGCGAATGAAGGAGGTGATTTTTATGTGGAAAAAAGTATTATACTTCCTTACATGGATCCTATCAATAATGCAACTGTAGGCTTAAAAATAACTAATAGTGGAGAAGCACAGATAAGAAGTTCAATTGTAGGCTATAGTAGCCATAAAGGAAATTTAGGTGAAACGTATTAAGTAAGTAGGAGATATAGTTAATGAAGAAGATAAATATTTTTGTGATGTGTTGTGTATTATTAATAGGAAGTCTTGTATATGCTCAGAGTATACAGATATATATTGAGGATGAGGTGGGAAAAACAGATGTTGCACCTGAACTCAAAAGGAATATAACATATGTAACTATAAGTTTTATTGCAGAAGAATTGGGAGCAAATGTTAAATGGGAAAGTCCAAAAGTTACTATTGAAAAAGATGGTATAATGCTCGTTTGTGAGATTGGTAATATACAAGTCATTAGAAATAATGAAACAATTCAAATGATAGCAGAACCCTATATTTCAAATAATAGAACAATGGTTCCTTTAAGATTTGTAAGTGACCAATTAGGATGCAGTGTAGATTATGATAGTGCTAACAAGGTAATTCATATCAGCGCTATAGGAGAGGATGGGTCTTCAAAAGATGATATTCCTATAATAAAAGATGAGGACTTTGTAGTAGTACCTAATGAATTATGGGGAGTGAAAAAAGAATAGATTTATAACAAAGAAGGGAAAGAATATATGATTTACTTAAGAGATATGGGGACAGGAAATATTAAAGAAATTTATTCGACACCAGCATTTTCTAGAGTAGAATGGTTAAATGATACTAGAGTATTATTAAGTGGAACAAAAGATTTATTAGGTGGAAAAGAACGTAAACATATTATGATTTATGAGCCGGATACAGGGAAAATTACTAATATTGCAGATGTGGATAGTTTTGAATATATAGGCGTTAAAGATTCTATTATTTATTTTACAAGAACGACTACAGATGATGTGGATTTAGTAGGTAGTAATTGTAAATTATATGATGTGAAATCTGGAATAACCCAGGAAATTACAAAAGAGCAATATGAAGAATATATTGGACGATTAAACTAGAAATTAAATAATGGTCTAGTAATTTCAAAGAGATTTTCTTTAAAAAGATAGCTAAAAGAAAAAACGAATGATACGACTCTGGAAACGACTATTATAAAAATCTTCAAGGATAGTCGTTCTACTTATGGTACCCGAAAAATCAAAGTTGAGCTTAGTAAGCTAGAGTATCAAGTATCTAGATGATGTCTTATACAAATAGTATTATTATTCTAACTTTGGGATTGAAAAATATATGTAAATAGAGTACAATAATTCAAAATAAGATACGGAGGGAATTATGAGTTCAGAACAATTAACGATAATAGTTCAATTACATCATCATCACAAGTAGGGCTTGGGTCACCAATTTGATTGGTAGATACAAGTCTATTTGACGTTAGGCTTGTATCTACTGTGATGATTTGAATTCATAATTCAAGGCTCTCTTTTAAGGGAGAATCAATGCATGTAGGTATAAAGCCTATGTGCATTTTTTATTACCCCAATTCAAAGGAGAGATTAGTATGACAAAGAAAATTAAACCATCAATATTACCAGGGTTTATGGAATTACCACCAAAGGAACAGCTTATTTTTAATGATATAGTAAGTAAAATGAGTAAAGTTTATGAACAAAATGGTTGTATGCCTATGGATACACCACTTGTAGAGAAAGAGGAAATATTACTTGCTAAGTCAGCGGGAGAAACAGAGAAGCAAGTTTATAGAATTGATAAAGAAAAAAATAAGCAGGCATTAAGATTTGACTTAACGGTACCTTTTGCACGTTACGTCGTACAGCACATGAATGAATTAGATTTTCCTTTTAAGCGGTATCAATTTGGAAAGGTGTATCGTGGAGAACGTAATCAGAAGGGAAGATACCGTGAATTTTATCAGCTTGATATAGATATTGTAAGTCCTAGAAAATTAGATATTACAAATGATGCATTTGTTATAAGTTTAGCAGCACAGGCATTTGAAAGTATTGGTTTAAAAGATTATAGATTTCAGATAAGCAACAGAAAAATTTTATCAGGATTACTAGAAATGCTAGGAATAGTACAACAACAAGAGGTTATGGGACTTATTGATAAATATGATAAGATTGGTAAAGAAAATTGTATCAGAGGGATAGAGGAATTAGTTGGAGCATGCAAGGTCATATATATTAGGGAACTGTTAGAGATTCAAGGGAGGGTAGATGATGTCATTAAACAGATGAAAGCTTTTAATCAGAAACTAGGAGAACAGTTTAATAGTGACCAAGAGCAGAGGGGTTATTTTAAAATGAGGATAGGTATAGGGGAATTAGAAGAAGTCCTAAATACAGTAAGATTACTTGGTGTAAATGAGCAAAACCTTAGAGTTGAATTAAAGATTATTAGAGGTCTTGATTACTATACAGGAACTGTTTTTGAGACAGTTATTGAAAGAAACGAAAATTATGGATCTATTTGTTCAGGTGGGCGATATGATAATTTGGCTGAACTTTATACAGATATGAAAATACCAGGAGTAGGCATATCTATAGGAATCACAAGGTTATTTTTTGTACTTAAGGAAATAGGATTTGTGGGAAGCTATACTTTAGAAGATACGTTAGATTATCTTATTAGTCCTATCGGTAATACATTAAAAGAATGTATTAAAGTAAATCAGGTATTACAGAGACAAGGCATTAAGTCGGAGATTTATTTGAATAAAGACCCTCTTAAAAAACAATTAAGTTATGCAGATGCAAAAGAGATAAGTACAGTTATTATAATAGGTGAAGATGAAGTAGAAAAAGGACAATTGATTATAAAAAATATGAAGACTGGTGAGCAAACTAAGGTTAGCAGAAAGGAATGGTTTAAAAGAGAATTTTGAATTGATATAATGAATTTATGAATAGACACGAATAAAATATATGAATGGGTGCCTAATAGTAAGACTGATTTTGATGGGGAGGAAAATAGATGGGTGAAAAATATATATATCGCTTTATAAGCTATTTAACAATAGATTATAAAGCGCTTGAAATATATCTCGAAGAGATGGGACAGAAGGGGTATGAACTAGAAAAGATAGGCGCTCTAGGATTTGGTAAATTTAGAGCTAGTAAGCCACGCCACATTCGTTATTGTGTGGAAGTGCTGGATGATAATATGCGAAAGGAATATGAAGGCTTGTATAAAACCTCAGAGTGGCAAGAAATTAAGGCGGGGAATTATATATATATTTATAAGGCAAAGAAAGATATAGAACCTACGCCTATCCATAAATATGGGGAGATTAAGAAAAATCAAGTGATGAATAACATAATCGCAAGAGAAGGGTGGATGGTTCTTTTTAGTATTTTGTGGCTTATGTGGAGTGTTAGAGAGTTAACGACAATGAATTATTATGATTTATTAGATAATATGTCCTTACAGTCAGCTTTTATGAAGTTGGCAATAGGTGGCACATACAGCTTGTATAGTATTTATCTGATTATATTTATTATCAAAAGCTTACGAAAAGAAGGTTATGAGCCAACCTTGAAGGGGGTAAAGTATAGGCGAAATGTGTATTATGGCATTATATGGATCTTATTGTTTAGAGTGATTAATAGGATATGTGATGGCGAAATGAATTTAAAGGTATTTGCACCACTAGTAGCCATGCTAGGTGCAGTTATAATCATCACTATCTTATATAAAAAGTATTATTACAATGTACCACCTAAGACAAAGGAAAAGAAGGTGTATATCCATTTCTTATAATGGTATAGGTATAGTCGCTATTATTTGGGCAACTTTTATGTTTATTATAACTTCGATTTCTAGAGCCTCTTATGAAAGGCCGCTTCTAGGGGATGAAATAGCAGAAGCAAAAATGGTAGGGGTATTAAGCCTTAGGAACTTCCCAGGGTATGAAAATGCTCAAATAGAATGGGTAAGTATTGACTCAGGAGAGAGCTTTGCTCTTAATAAGTATTATGATTATAGGGAAAATTATGAGGGAATGAGTTTTAATATAGCGTATTATAATTGTAGGAATGAGAGGAGTGCGCAAATAGTATGGGATAAACTTTATGACCGTCATTCTGATGAAAGTATTGCTTATAGGGCACTAGAAAAGACTGATGGAAGTTATTTTGGAGCAGATGAAGCGTATAAACATCAGCATTGGAATGAGCTGCTTTTGCGTAAAGATGACACTATTCTGTTTATCGATAGTGAAGAAATTGACTTCTACCATAAAGTCAATGCAGATATCATTAAAGAGGTACTTAACCCATAAAAGCCTAACGATATAAGGGAATGAGACAATTTCACTTAAGATAATAATAGACAAAAAGCTGAGGCTATGCAGTTTCCTTCTTAAAAACAACGGCATAGGCTTGTCTTTGTTTACTATTAATAAACGTAGTATTAAAAGGAAAAAGATATAGGATGTGGATTAGATTAGTATTAAAAAATAAAATAGCCTATTGAAAAATAACATATGTTATGTTATTAATATAATAGGGCAAAATTCGTATGATACATATAGATAGAGTAAAAAACTGTATCAAGGAAAAAGAGACTAAGCTGGGGGGCTTAGTCTCTTTTTGAATGGGTAAGTATTGTCTAAAATCAAACAGAATAAAATTTAGATAAATATATTAAAAAATTTACTTAAAATTAATAAGACCCTCGAACTTAGTTTGAGGGTCTTAAAGTTATATGAAAAATTAATTATCTGATAATAGGAAGGCTTACAAGGAGTGGTACTGGAGAGTTTGTCGCTTCACCTTCTATTCTAAATTCTAATACGTCACGATAGTAAGGTACAGGATTTAAAGATTTAATATGAAGTTTAACTTTTGTAGAACTAAGACCATCGCAGTATGGTATTGGGTTAACAGCAATATTAGAAGTACGCATTATACTTTTGCGAATAAAACCTCCTAAACATCCTGTATTAAAGTAAGCTCCATTTATACCTTCAATATTAAGAATGAAACCTTCTTCAAGCTCTTTAACTGTTATACTTTGTCTATCTGTGATAACTTTTGGAGTATTTACTGTAGGCATGTCTTTGAGAACTGGAATTTTAATTGTTACATCGTTATCACATGTTAATACAGAAGAATCAATTGTGATTTCCCAATTATTAATATATTCAATACCTGCATTTGGTTTATAAACACCAACTTCAATAGATTTTCCATCATTGCCTACGGCTAAAGTTGTTTCAATATCATAATTTTGTGTAATGGCATCTTTGATTTTATAAGGATCATTTGTATTAAACTGAGCACCCTCAAGTGTTAGATTAACCCAAAGTTGTCCACCACCATTTTTAATGAAATTTGAGTAATTAACAGATGCCTGTTCAGCTTTAAGTGTAGCTGATGTAGCTACTCTTTGCTCTAATACTCTGACATTTTGTGGTGTTGTTGCCAATACTGCTGTAGCATTTGATGCAACAATACCTGTGATTAATAGTGACTTCATAAATTTGTTCATTTTAACACCTCATTTTATCTTTTTAAAATTTTTAAACAGAAAAAATGATTTAAATTAGAAGTAGGCTATTATCATAGCTATGCCTTAGTCTGTATTAACTTTTTAAAGTACAGAAGGATATTTTTTATAAAGAATTTTATGCAAGTTTAGAATAAGTATTATAATCTTGCAATAAAAAATCTCCTCAAAGAGAGTAAAATTATCCTATCAAAAATAATAACAAAAAGTTTATGACTTTTTGGCAACTGGCTGGTATAGTTTAAAAAAACCTTAACCCCTATAGCTTTGCGTCCCAAGGTTTCCCAAGGTTTGCCCATTTAATTTAAATTTATGTTTATAATTAAACATATGTTTGTTCTGTCGAAAAAAATTATACATAAATAAAAAATAAAAGTCAATACAAAGTAATTAATTATTTTTAAATAACATATATTGATGAAAAATTTACATTTCTAGATGAACAAATAAACAGAGTAGGATAGTTAGAAAGAGCATTGAGTGGGATGATACAAAGAGAGATATATTATTTGATTAATAAATGTGTTATAATAATTATTATTAATTAACTATATAAGGAGTACCTATGAATAATAAAATTGCATTAATTTATGATGGAAGTAATTATCAAATTGTTATAAATGAAAAAGTTATTATGACTGTTGAAAAGATAGAAGATGCTTATAGGTGTTTTGAAAAAACGATTCATAATAATAAATCTACAGCAACAGTAAGTTGGGAAACAATAATCAGTCAAGTCAAACAACTTGAACTATCAGAAGTAGAGATTTTTGAAGACTATCATGCTATTGGTTATAAAACCATAAAGTATTTTCATAACACAGGAAAGTTATTTTACATGAACCAAGGTCAAATGTTCCCTTTAAATGGAGATTATCGTTTATTACTATTTATTTTAGAAAGAGTAGTAAAAAAACAATTGGATGAAAGTGAGAGTTTCATTGAGATTTGTGCTAAAGCCATGACTGAAGGAATTGTATACCATATAAAAGAAGATACTTTTAGTCTATATAGTGCAATTTTTAATTATGGAAATGTCACATATAATTTCCTTACGAAAGAGATTCATAAGGGAACACATACTGAAAATGGGACTTTCAACGCATTTAAGGAATATGTTCTAGACATTATTGCGCCTCAAGCTTAGGAAACTAGGTTTGAGTTTTTTTATTCAAATACATAGTATGAATGAAAATAATAGGAATTTAATGTTATAATGAACAAGAAAATAAGGATAGAAGAGATGAAGAAAGGAGGTAAGTAATGAATAATATAAAAAAGATACTCATTATTTTGCTAGGGAATACACTTTATGCCTTAGCAGTAGCATTATTCATTTTACCTAATAATCTGATAACTGGGGGGACGACAGGGTTAGCTTTAGTTTTTCAACATCAGCTAGGAATACCTGTTTCGGCATTTGTAGGGGTATTCAATGTAGTGATGTTTATTTTAGGGGGGATTGTATTAGGAAAATCTTTTGCACTTACTACTATTATAAGTACTTTTTATTATCCATTCATATTAAGCATTTTTGAGAAGGCGCTTGGTGGTTCAGGCATGACAAATGATACCATGTTAGCAACTATATTTGCAGGTTTACTGATCGGAGCAGGTATTGGGATGGTTATTCGTGCTGGAGCTTCAACAGGGGGCATGGATATTCCACCACTTATTTTAAATAAAAAACTTAATCTATCCGTTTCTGGGACCATGTCTGTAATAGACTGTCTAATTTTACTTACACAGATGCTCTTTGCAAGTCAAGAGAAAATACTTTATGGCATACTTTTAGTACTCCTTTATACAATGGTACTTGATAAGGTATTAATGATTGGCAAAAACCAGATGCAGATTAAGATTATCAGTGAAAAAAGCGAAGCTATTAGTGAAATTATTCGTACAAAGTTAGATAGAGGAACAACTTTAATACATAGTGAGGGTGGGCATACAAGGCAAGAATCTTATGCAGTGCTTACAGTTGTATCCAGTAGGGAGCTCTCTAAAGTAAATGACTTAGCTATGGAGATAGACCCTAATGCCTTTATGATTATTAATCAAGTAAATGAAGTACGTGGTCGTGGCTTTACCTTACATAAGGAATATATGTAGTCGCTCAAATTCCTTATGGAGAAAGTTATAAAGATTAAATGTAATTTAATTTAAGTCGTGATTAACTTACTTGTAGTATAAGTTTATTTAAGTAGAATATTTCTAGATATAAATAATAGACAAATAGAGATAAAAATCCTCGAAGGAGTCCTAGAAGAAGGTCTTTCGAGGATTTTGTAGTTTTAAACTTTTTAGTAGGAGTATTACCTTATACTTTTCTAGTAGAAGTAATACATTCTTTAACACTATTATTTTTTATAGCGATTGTATAAAATAATCTTTATATTCAATAGATTACTTTTATTGTTATTAAGAAACTTTTCTATTATAATAGGTTTATATTTATTTTATGGATATAGAAATGAAAGTAATAGAATGAAAGTAATAGAAAGAAGGGAATATCATGGACGAGGCACAAATTATTAAATCAATTAACATGAATCCTCCTATTATAAAAATGATAAAAAATCCTACAGATGAGATGAAGTTATTAGCTGTAAGTAAGAATGGATTAGTATTAGAATACATAAAAGAACCAACGAGGCAGATGGAAGAGATCGCCATCAATAATAATCCTAGAGCTATTAAATTTGTCAGTAACCCAACTGAGGATATGATGATAAAAGCCATAGAGAGTGGATGGAATATCTTAGAATATATTAAAAATCCAACGGATAAGGTCATGGCATTAGCTATAGAGCAAGCTGGATGGGCTATTCAATATGTTAAAGAGCCTAGTGAGGCCTTACAGCTTTCAGCGGTTAGAAAAAATTATGATGCTATTAAGTATATTAAAGAACCTTATGAAAGTGTGCAAGAAGAGGCGGTTAGAAAAAGTTATGATGCACTTAAATATATCGCTTCCCCTAGTCCTACTGTAGAACGTATAGCTATCAAAAATAATGAATCAGCTATTCATTTTGTAAAGGAATTAGATCAAAATAAAATACTAGAATTTCTAAAAGTAAATATTTTAGTCATTAAACATGTTGGAAGCAAGCTCACTCAAGATGAAGTGGAAGATGTATTAAAACAAGTTTTAGCAGATGAAAATGTTGAAGAAAAATATGTAAGAGACTTTTTAAATTGTAATGTAATAGATAGAAATAGTCAGACTATGCCAATAGATAAGATCTTATTTATTTATCGATACGGAAGTCAAAAGGCAAAGAAAATAGCTGTAGATGAAAGACTTAAGATGTTATAGGAGAGAAATGCAATGAATTTTATAGAAACATTAAGAAGTGTTGAATTAGTATTAGCTACTGGAGAAGTCCCTTTAGTAGTTGGCGAAAGTGGAATAGGTAAGACAGCGCTAGCAAAGAAAATTGCCAAGGAAAATGAATGGAGCCTTGTCGTTATTGATGGTAATCTCCTTAAAGAAGGAGAGATAGGAGGCCTTCCAACTATAGAATCTTATAGAGCCATTGATTCTAATGGAAATCAGGTAGAGAAGAAGATGACTGTTTATGCAGTACATAACAAACTTAAAGAAATAGATGAAGAGATAGCATCAGGTAAAAAAGTACTTTTATTTATAGATGAGATTAACCGCTGTGAGCATACTGTACAGCAGGAACTCATGAATTTAATTTTAAATAGGGAAATCAATGGCTATAGATTACACCATAATGTAAAAATTTTAGCAGCTATGAATCCATCAAGTAAATATGGTTCAGACTTTGACTATCAAGTTGTAGATATGGATGCTGCTCAAGAAAATAGATTTGTGTGGTTAAACATGGAGAGTGACCATCTGCAGTGGATAAAATGGGCAGTAAGTGCAGGCATTGATCCAAAAGTTATAGAATTTATATCAACCTTTCCAGAGTATTTAAATAGAAAGAATGAAGATGATGTAAGAGCAACGCCAAGAAGTTATGAAAGAGTATCTAAGAGCTATCAAGTTTATAAAGAACAAAAAGATGTATTTCCAAGAACAGTATTCTTAAATGTTATCAAAGGGAATGTAGGTAAGGTGATTGCAGAAGAGTTTATGAGCTTTGTGGAATCAGATTATAAACCTTTAATGAGTTATGAAGATGTTTTTGTAGGAGATGTATTAAGTGATGCTGTTATCGAACAAGTTAAAAGTGAGAGTCATACAAGGCTTTATTTAGCTGCTATGAATATCCTAAAAACTTTAGAATTAAATATAAAAAATAATGAAGAAGAGTCAGCAGAATCTATCGCTCGATTTGTAGCATTCTTAAAAGCTTATCCTATCGATTTAATGGTAGGCATTATGAAGGATATTAAAAACAGTTATACAGAAGTATACAAGAAGGCTCTAGAAAATGAAGCTTTTGTAGAATCTTATTTTGAGGCGTATGGTGCAATAAGGGGATAGTTTATGGAAACTTATTTTAGTAAGCAGGTACAAGAACTTTATGAAAAAGCATTAGAAATCATAAGTCATACGTCTATGTTAAAAGCTATTCGTACACATGAGTTAGTAGATGTAGAGATCTCACAAGATTTTAAAGAGGCTTTTTTTAGACTAATAGATAAGGTTAGTTTAAGTCTTATGGAAGAGAAAGATAATTTCTATGGGTATTTCTTCTTTCAAATGGGGAGAGAAATTCGGTTTGACATCAGTAGTCCTAGTGCTGTGAACTTTAAAGGGGCTAAATATGTTATATATTTTAATCCTATTATTTTCTTAACCCTTAGTATAAAACAAATGGAGACAACAATTAAACATGAAATTCATCATATATTGTCTATGCATTTAATAAGGGCGCGAGAGTTAAAAGGTAGATATGCTACAAGAGTGCTTAATATGGCCATGGACATAGTAGTTAATAAATATTTAGATTACCTTCCACCTTATGCGACCACTTTAAAACAGGTTAACATTAAGTATGACCTGCAGCTTGAGCCTTATGAGCCTTTTGAATATTATGCTGAGAAGCTTCAAATAGCTTTTGATTTGCTAGAAGAAGATGAAGAGGGTGAGATAGACGATTCTTATAATCCAGGAAGTACACATGACCTGTGGGAAGAGTCTGATGAAATAGATGAGAAAACCCTTAAAGAGTTTACACAGAAATTTATAACTCATGCACAGAAAGGGAGTATACCCGCTCATTTAGAAGGTATGATTGCATCTCTTAAAAGTAGTAAGGGGGAATTGCCCTGGAATTTATATCTTAGTAGATTAATGGGAACCGTTGAAAGTAATAAAAAGAAGACCATAACAAGACGTAATAGAAGGCAACCAGAAAGGTTAGATTTAAGAGGGCAGCTTAGAAACCACAAGGCAGAAATAGCTGTTGCGGTTGATATAAGTGGAAGTATGAGCCTGGAAGAGTTTAACCAAGCTATAAAGGAAGTACTTCATATTGTCAAGAATTATAATCATGAGATTACGCTTATAGAGTGTGATGACCAAATTAGACGTGCCTATAAAGTAAAATCTGTACGTGATGTTCAAGAGAGAAGGTGTGCAAGTGGGGGGACCAGATTCACGCCAGTTTTTGATTACGCCAATAAGAAAAATATTAATTTACTCATCTATTTCACAGATGGTAAAGGTGAAGAAAAATTACAGGTTATTCCTAGAGGCTATAAGGTTCTATGGGTCATTTCTGGACGAGGGGATAGCCTTTCGCTAAAAGAGTCTTATGGGGCAGTTAAAAAACTGAGCAAGGTTGAAATAAAGGATACTAGCTTAGAAATGAGTGATGTGAGAAGTGATGGGTATTCAATGAATAATCAAGCGCCAATTTTTTAAGTAAATTTGACTAGCTATCTAGTAAATGATATAATTTTTTAATTATTTATAGATAAAATATAAAGGAGAAGACGATGAGAAAAACGAATTCTGCTAATACCATTTTACTCTTAGGGGTTGCGCTTAGTTTCATTTGTTCCTTTTTTCTAAGGAATATTCTTTTAGGTGTTATCGTTTTTATAGTTTCTTTTGGCTTTGTCATGTACAAACAAAGAGCAGCTTTTCTTGCATCTTCAGCCGCATCTGCTTATAAGAAGGGGCAGATTGAGAAGAGCTTTATGCTTTATGAAAAGGCTATTCAACTAGAAGGTTGCCCGGGTATGGTTAAAATCTTATATGCGTATCGTTTAATAAGTGAAGGTAAAATAAATGAAGGTGCAAAAATTTTAGGGACACTTAGCTATGATACCATGGATGATAATGAGCGTCTTAACTATAATGCAACAAATGCATTAAGTATTTGGAAACAAGGCGGCTTACATAGAGCCATTGAGATTTATGAAGCACTTTTAAATGATAAAGATAGTATTCTTATTTATGAGACTTTAGGTTATCTCCTTATATGTGCGAAAAATTATAAAAAGGCACTGGAGTTTAACTTAAAAGCGTTTGAGTTTAATAATACCAGTGAGCGTATTAAATGTAATCTTGCAACAAGTTATTACTATGCAGGTCATGAGAAAGAGGCTGTTAAACTTTATAAAGAGCTTATAGCTGATTATGCAAACTTCCCAGAACCTTATTACTACTATGCTCTGATTTTACAAGGATGTGAAAAATATAAAGGTGCCCTTAAGTACTTCAATATGGCCTTAGAAAAGAAGTTTTCTCATATCTATACACTAACTGAGGAAGATATACAATGTAAACTTAAAGAAGTGGGAGGGCACATTGGGGCATAGGACATTATTCCCAATGGTAGAGTTAATAACTATAAGTGATACTATAAAATAAAAGTAGCAATTTTGAAGGAAACTTCTTGATTGCTATTTTTTTATAATGAATCTACTTTAGAGTGTACATATTATTTTAAAGTAAGGCACTATAAAAACAAATCTAATTAAGCAAGTCTAAAAATAAGTTTTAGACAAACAAAGACTTTTGTCTATTGTTATGAGATGTAATAAGCATGTAATATTAGATTGAAAATTCCATGGATACATAGGAAGGAGTAAAATCGTGCTAATAAAATTACTGAAAAATAGTTTAAAGATTTATAAAGTAGATCTTTCAAAAATATGTAAGAACTGGGTTAGTCTCGTTGTATTAGGAGGTTTAATCTTATTACCATCTCTTTATGCATGGGTTAACATTTATGCCTCTTGGGATCCTTATGGGAATACTAAAGGTATTAAAATAAGTGTTGTAAATGAAGATAAGGGTAGCAGTATTAAAGGGAGTGAAGTCAATATTGGAACAGAGGTTGTAAGTTCTCTCAAGGAAAATGAAAGTTTAGGTTGGACTTTTTTTGAGAATCGAGAAGAGGCACTTGCAGAATTGAACAAAGGAAATGTTTATGCAACTATTATTATTCCTGAGGACTTTTCTAAAAAGATATTAACCCTTATAGATAAAGAGCCTGTTAAGCCACAGCTTGAATACTATGTCAATGAAAAGATTAATGCTATTGCACCAAAGATTACAGATAAAGGTGCAGCAACGATACAAAGTCAAATTACAAGTTCTTTTATTGAAACAGTAGCAGATAAAGTGATTGAAGTTATGCACTCTGTGGGCGTTGAGGTCGATAAACAATATCCTACCATTGAAAAATTAGAAAATACGATAATAGGCCTGCAGGATAAGTTCCCAACTTTAGAGGTGGGGTTAAATTATCTTACAGAAAAAGCAAGTGATGGTAAAGTATTTGTTGACAGACAAGATCAAAATATAATTCAATTACAAAAAATAATAAGTCAGCTTATAGGCTTTAATGATGATATTACTCAAGCTTTAGATGAACTAAGCACTAAACCAGAAGAAGTAATTCCTGAAATAAAAGAAGACCTGATACTTATTCAAACAATTTTTGCAGATATAGCACGTTCTACTACTGAGCTTAAAGAAGCTATAGAACTTAATAAGCCTGTACTTATCAATGATATTGATCAAGGTATTGCAAAGCTAGAAGGGATAAAAGAGCGTCTAACAGGAATTACAAATAAGTTAGGTGAATTAGATCAAGATATAAGTAGTACGGTTAGTGATGTAGAACATGAGCTTATAAGTACTTTAAACGATTACATAAATGCGTTAGAAGAATTGAAATTAAATTTAGATACACCTGAAGGTGCTTTAAAGGTTTTAAGCAAGATAGAGCATATTCATTATAAATTAGCAGATCAAATTCAAAGCTTACGAAAAACTATTGAGGGAGTGGCTGAAGGGATAGACGGTCAATTGGCTAAACTTCAGTATATTTTAGAGAAGATAGAAGCTATTAAACCGTTACATGATTTAGAAAAGGCTCCTCTTGAATCGGATATCCTATCATCGGATGAAGAGTTACGAGTATTAGAGGAGAATAATAATACTGAGTTGGATACAAATTTTCGAAGTGAAATAGAAGATATTTTAGCTTTAGTAGGTGAAGCTAAGGAGAATATGAGTCATAACAAAGAACTATTCAGTGATGCTTTATATCTATTAGAGGATATGGAAGATAGTCTAACAGCTCTGAAGGATGATTTTAATAACTCAAGCCTTGTAGAGGAAAAATTAGGTCAATTAAAAGTACAAGGTAGAGGGCTAAGTAGTGTGGTTGGAACAATTCGAGCACGTATAGACGTGAAAGTAAATGGTATTTTAGATAAGTTATCTACTGTTGAACAGATTATGAGAGAAGTAGCCAGTGGGGCTAATGGGTTAAAAAATATTATCATGAGTGTAACCAGTGGCGGAAGAGAAAAGGTTGAGGAAATTGTTGATAATATAGAGAAAGTACAAGACAAGTTGGAGGATGTAGCACATAAAGTAATCAAAACTTCTCACAGTAAGGTGGATAAAGTTGAAACGAAGGTAGAAGATATTAAAGTAAACTTAGCAGAGCTTGAAAAGCGACTAGGTAAGCTAAATAGTGTTCTAGAAGATAGGGGAGTGCTTGAAGAAACATTGCAAAATATAGCACAGCTTAACTTTAATATCCAGGCCTCTTTAGATCAGACAATTGATTTATTAGATGCTGACTTCATAACTAAAATTAAAGAGGAGCTTAGTAAAGTTTCAGTATTTACAGGAGATATAAGCGGATTACTTAGTGATGTCAAAAACGAATTAAATTATTTAAGGGAATTTGGTGTACGTTTAGGTGAAAAGAGTGAATTATTAGTAGAAGATATTAATGAAGTGAAAGCCCATGTACCCCAAATAGAAGAAGATATAGATAAGGTAGTAGATAAAATTAATTTTATTAATGAAAATGTGGATATTAAGGAATTAATCAATGAGCTGACCATGGATAATAGTGAAAAGAGTAATTTCTTAGCTGCACCAGTTATTTTAAATACACATAAGTTGTATCCTATGGCAAATTATGGTGCAAGTATGACACCGTTTTATACAACACTTTGCTTGTGGGTAGGGGCCTTATTACTTTGTGCGCTCTTAACGACTAAAGCCAAAAATGCAGATTTTGAATATACACCCGTAGAGGAGTATCTTGGAAAATATCTTTTATTTGCAACCCTTGCAGCATTACAAGGATTTATTGCATCAGTTGGAGATATTGTAGTATTAGGTGTAGAGGTGAAAGAGCCTGTATTGTTTATAGGCTTAGCTGTGTGCTATAGCATAATTTTTACTGCAATTGTTTACACCTTAGTATCACTATTGGGCAATGTAGGTAAGGCTATAGGTGTTGTTTTATTAGTATTGCAACTTGCGGGATCAGGTGGAACTTTTCCTATACAAGTTACACCTGATTTTTTCCAAAAAATCCATGAGCTCTTACCTTTTACGTATGGTATTAGTGCTATGCGAGAGGCAATCGCTGGAGTTTACTATGAGACACTGGCTAAAGATTTAGTAGTACTTGGTTTATTCTTTATCTTCTTTATCTTTATTGGGGTTTTATTAAAGAAAAAAGCTAATGCATTCCTTCATCGATTCTCTAAAAAATTAGGTGAATCAGGTGTTATAGAACATTAAAGTGAAAATTATAAACTATTGAAAAAAGTTAGACATAGAGATAGAATAAAAATAATATGAGGTAAGATAGTTAAACTTTAATACTAAGGAGATTACTATGACTACAAAAGAAAGAATGCATAGCCAAAAAGTCTATTTCTGTGATGATGAAGATTTAGTAAGAGAACAAGAACAATGTTTAGAAATTTTATATGATTTCAACCATACTAGGCCATCAGAAAAGGAAAAGAGACAAGAAATTTTAAAAAGTCTTGTGGCAGAATTAGGAGAGAACTGTTATATTGAACCCCCTCTACATACTAACTGGGGAAGACATACGCATTTTGGCAATAATGTTTATGCTAATTTTAATTTGACTTTAGTAGATGATACAGATATTTTTATTGGTGACAGTGTTATGATTGGGCCTAATGTAACGATTGCAACTGCTGGGCATCCTATTGATCCAGAGCTTAGAAAAAAGGTTGCACAGTATAATATTCCTGTACGTATAGGGAATAATGTTTGGATAGGAGCTGGAGTGGTTGTATTACCTGGGGTAAGCATTGGTGAAAATACTGTTATTGGTGCAGGAAGTATAGTCACAAAAGATATACCAGCTAATGTTGTTGCAGTAGGAAATCCTTGTCGTATATTACGTGAAATTAATGAGAGAGATAAAATATATTATTATAAAGATAGGAAGATAGATATTAAATAATAGTGATAAAGCCCCCTAAGCTTAGATTAACTAGGTTTAGGGGGCCTATATATTTAAGATTACGTTTTAACGATTATAATAGTGCATAAGAAGAAAAGCAATTTGAGCACGGGTAGCAGGTTCAGAGCTTGTAGCATTTTCTATAAGGCTAGTAAAATCTGTATTTTGTTCATAGTGATTAAACATGGTAATAGCGTCTTTAAGTGTGATAGATTGGCCTACACCAAACGTATTAGTATCTATACCTTTTGTAATGTCTTCTTGGCTAGCCTAAAGAACAGCGTCGTAGTAATAAGCTGTGGGATCTGCATCACTAAATTTAATCGCTCAGCTATTGCTTGCTACATCTGTAAAGCCTATTCTGTTATTAGAAGTAGATAGGATGTTACCGGAAACATTTGTAAAGCCACGACTTGATGAAGTCAGTACAAAATCATAACTTCTGTATCACTTGAGCTTTGCATACTACCACCAAAGCTATTAGGACGACCTGAGTTTTCCATACCTTCAGGAGGAGCAGGACGTTCACTATTTTCAGGCATCATAGGGAATTTCATATCTCCAGGTATTGTTGGTAATTCACCTTTTTCAGGAAGATGTTGCATTTCACTGTTATTAGGGAAAGCAGGACGTTCACTGTGGTCATTCATATCTGGGCGGTCGCCTTTACCTCTATTTAGAGAGGTACCTCCATGATGAAGCTGTATGCCACTGCTATAAGAAGTAATTGTGCTATATAAGCCATCTTGCTCAGTACCAGAGATATCCCCGCCTTTATATACATGATAAGTCCCTTCAGTAAGAGTAGGTGTACTAAATGAAAGATAAGTATAGTCATAAGGGAAATCATAAGTAAAAATTGGAACATCTTTTTCATCTGTTACAATGATTAAATCATCTGTATCCTCAGCAAACTGTAGGAACATAAAAAGTTGTTCGGAATTACTTTCAAGTGGGTCATACATACTGCCTGCACCAATTACTGTACCGCCATTAATAGAGGTATCCATATCAGAATTGATGCCACCATCCATACTATTTGGGTTGGCAAGAGAAATAACAGTACCATCATTGATCACAATCCATCCATTAGAGTCGATACCATCACCTTCTTTACCATTCCCAGCAAAGATACTTAGGTAACCATCATTAATAGTAAGGACACTAATACCATCTTCATATTAAAACCTCCATTTTTGTCTCTATATTAAAAACTATAGAAATAAGAATACATGACTAGAATGAAAGTAGAGTGTTTATTAGGTGAAGATTAGGTGAACAAGAATAAAGTAAAAAACTCTCTATTATTAGAGAGTTTGAATAAAATTAATAAACACAGTAATGACAGCTGAGTTAATAAAGTCAATAAATAAACAGCCGACAATAGGTACTACAAAGTAAGGAGTAGGAACAAAGCCATATCGATTAGTCAGTTCATCCATATTGGCAATGGCATTGGGTGTAGCACCCATACCAAAGCCACATATTGCAGAAGCAAATACAGCAGCTTCATAGTTTTTACCCATGACTCTATAAGTAATGATGTAAGCAAATAATCCTACTAGGAGCACCTGCGCTAGGAGTAGGATTATAAGTGGCAGTGCTAGGCTAAAGAGCTCCCAAAGTTTTAGTCCTATAAGTGCCATAGTTAAGAAAAAGGATAAGCTTAATCCACCAAGTGTTTCTATTTCCTTTTCTACAATTTCTTTTCCTAGGAAATCATAAATATTTCTTATAATAGCAGCTACGATCATGGCACCAATATAGGAAGGAAAAGCAAGGCCTAATGTTTCAATCCATTCAGATACGATAGAGCCTACACCCATGGCGATGAATAAAAAGCAGGCACCTGCCATGAGTTTTTTATAAGATAATATATTATGATTTTCTTCATTATAATCCCCTACTTCATCAGGAATCCTACCTGAGTTTTCATCACAAACTGTTTTTAAATGATGGTGCAGTATTAAATTTCTAGCAACTAAACCACCAATAATACTTCCCATAATAAGGCCAAAGGTAGCAGAGGCTATAGAAACGCTAGTGGCACCTGAGATTCCCATATCTTCAAGAATAGGTCCAAAGGAGCCTGCTGTTCCATGTCCACCTACCATTGGAATAGAGGCCGTGCAGAGTCCTAAAAGAGGAGAAAGGTGAAAGAGAGAAGCTAGGGTGGTACCCACTACATTTTGCGAAATAACGAGTAAGATGGAAAGACCTAGAAAAGTAATGACTTTCCCCCCACCTTGTTTTAATATTTTAAAACTAGCAGTAAAACCGATGCTAGTAAAAAAAGCAGTCATAAATATATTTTGTAGCGAGGTATCTAGATTGATGGTAAAAGCGCCTGTAAGGTTAAAAATAAGCATAATGAGTGCTACTATAAAACCACCTACAACAGAGGGTGGAATACAGTATTTATTTAAGATATTAAATTTATTTCTAAGATATTTACCCATATAAAACACTAGAGAGACTAAAGCCATAGTTTTATAAACATCTAAATTTAATGTCATTGGCCAAGGCATCCTTTCTTTAGTAAAGTACTATAGTGTTAGTATGTAAAATATGATGTAGACTATACAGAACCGTAGAAATCATTATAAAAATGTAATAGCAATAGACAGTAGATTGCTAAAAATATACAATGAATATTAGAAAGACTTTTTAATAAAAGGGTGATACGTATGCTGTTTAAGAATAAAATTAAAAAACAAATAGAGCTTCAAATTAATGATTTAAAGCTCTATTTAGAAAATAATTATAAAGATTTAGCTATTCAAGCAAGAAAGGATGCTATTGCGTTAGTGGAGCAAAGTTATAAAAATAAGCAAATAAATGAAAAAACCTATTTAAAATATCAAAAGCAGTTAGGTGAATATACAGAGCAGATGAAAGATTACAATCATCAGAAATTTTATAGATCTTAGTAATCTAATGAAGAGATAGTTTTATAACCAACGATAATATTTTGATACGAGAAGATATTTTGTTTTAAAATACAAAAAGCTAACCTAAGTCGTCTCTCTCCCTTTTAATAGACAGACTTAAGTTAGCTTTTTGTGTTTGTGGCAATAGATCCTACAGAGCAGTTATTCAATCCAACATGTTTTTATTAATCTTAGCCATAGGCATTGATGCCGGTTAGATTTACCTTATGACACGCTCTGCATGCAGGGACTATAGGTGGAAGAGGTCTCTATGACGTACCACAGCAAGATTCTGAATGAGGAGCGTGCATAAAGGGATTACTTTAGGCACTAGGGCGTTAAGCTTTGATAGAAGATAGCACATAATGGATAGAACCATGAAATTGTAGAGAAATAACCTGAGCCTGATTTAGTTGCCACATCCTAAGGCAGGTCAGTCCCAAGAAGCAGTTTGTCAGATAGGGTAGGGAGAGGACCTTAGCTGTCAAACTTTTTCTTAGTGGTGTAAGCTTTATTGCTACCTAGGAATACTTTAAAGCTTGCACTTGATATTTTTATTATGCGACTAAATTATTTAAGAGTCTAGATTAAAATATAGAAAAATTGAATTTTGGCGTAATCCCTAAATTTATAAAAATAAAAATAGATGTATTTTTTAGAGGAGGGCTAGAAATTAAAGAAATGCATTTAATACTTTATATAAGAAAAATAAAGATTTACTGGTTAAAGTGATAGGTTAATGTAACACTTGAATCCTAAGGGCTTAAAGGTAATTTGAATCTTAAATAGTTTGATTGTAGAATACTTTGATAAAAAAATAGTTTGATATTCGAAGTAAGTTGGTTTATAATAAGTAAGAAATACAGGATAATACAGGAGATAGACTAATGAAAAAAATATTAAAGATTACAGGGATAAGTATTGGTTCTATTCTATTAGTAGCAGTACTTGGCTTAGGAATTATATTTTCGGGAGAAATTCGTACGCTGCTTACTTTTAAACAATTAAATGATCAACCTTTTTATGAAATGACCTATCATGCAGATTATGGTCTTGATGAATTTTTAGAACAAGGTGCAGCTACAGATGATGAACTTGTAAGCTTTGTAACGAAGAAGATTCTAAAGGGTGTTTCTTTTGAAGTAAACCCAGATGGTGCATGCAGTACTTTTATAGCCACAACACCAGAAGGCGATGATCTATTTGGAAGAAATTTTGATTATGTACCTTCAATTGGTTTAATTGTGCGTACAGCGCCTAAAAATGGTTATGAATCTCTATCTGTGGTTAACTTAAATCACTTAGGATTAAGTCAGGAAAACATGCCAACTAAAAATCTTTTAAATCGTATTATTACTTTAGCAGCACCTTATGCGCCTTTAGATGGTATGAATGAAAAAGGACTTTCAATTGGTGTACTTGTGATTAACAAAGGAATTGTACATCAATCAACAGGTAAAGTACCTATTACAACAACTTCAGCAATCCGTATGATTTTAGATAAAGCAGCAACTGTTGATGAAGCTATTGCTTTACTAGAAAAATATGATATGAACTCAAGTGGAGATACAGGTTACCATTTCCAAATTGCTGATGCCGAAGGGAATACAGCTATTGTAGAATACATAGATAATGAAATGCATGTTTTAACAAAAGAAGAGGGCTATACAGCAGCAACAAACTTCGTTCTTTATAATGATATGAATGAAGGAAGTGGGCAAGATCGTTATGAAGCCATTAAAGCTAAACAAGCTGAAACGGGTGGCATCATGACAGAGGATGAGGCCTTAGAGCTTTTACTTAGTGTACCATCACAAGGTATACGTGTAATTGAAGGTCTTAACGAAGAAATTGAATCAGATACACAATGGTCTTGTGTTTATAATTTAGATGACTTAACAATGCAAATTTGTACAGGCAGAGATAGAGAAAGAATTTATAACTATAAGTTAGAAAGGTAAAATCTAGTGCCTATAAAAAAGAAGCTATTACATTATTTAAAGGTAATAGTTTCTTTTACAAAGCTATCAATAAAAATAATATAAAAACTTATATACTAAATAGTTTCAAAATAAAAACAGATAGAATAGCTTACAAGTATAAAAACAACATGGAGGATAGAGCGTGTATGAAAATTAAACTTATTACAGATTCAGCTTGTGATTTACCATTAGAATACATCCAAAATAATAGTATTGATGTAGCCTTCCTTGAAGTGAATGTAAAAGGGGAATTTATTCAAGATGACTTTGGCAAAACTATGCCACACAAACAGTTTTATGAATTACTCCGTCAAGGCGAACAGACAAGTACTTCACAAGTTAACATTCATACTTTTGAAGAAATTTTTGAGAAACATGTACAAGAAGGATGTGCCGTTATTTACATAGGTCTTGCATCGGCTTTAAGTGGAACATTTAATAGTGCCATTGCAGCACGTATGAATGTATTAGAAAAGTATCCTAAAGCAGATATTTCTGTAATTGATTCAAAAAGTGCATCTCTAGGGGAAGGTTTACTGGTAACAAAAGCTTGTGAAATGATCAAGAGAGGTTGTAGCAAAGAAGAGATTGTAAACTGGGTAGAGGCAAATTGCAGTAAAGTCATTCATGCTATTACTGTAGATGACTTGAACTTCCTTAAAAGAGGTGGTCGTATATCTGCCGCAACAGCAGTGATTGGTGGCATGTTAGGTATTAAGCCAAGTATCAAGTTTGATAGTGAAGGGAAGGTAATACCAGGAGCTAAATTAAAGGGAAATAAAAACGCTCTTAGATATCTAGCGAATCAGGTAGTAGAAAAAGGTGTAGATTTAGAGAACCAAACGCTCTTTATTTGTCATGCTGATGTAGAAGAAAATGCACAGATTTTAAAGGAAGCGATTTTAGAAAAAGTTGTAGTTAAAGACGTTGTTATAAATTATATTGGTACAGTAATTGGTACACATGGTGGTCCAGGTGCCATGGCTGTTATGTTTTTAGGAACAGAAAGATAGTAGAAGTGGCAAAAAAAGCACTCTCATTTTTAAAAATGAGGGTGCTTTTTTGTATTTTAAGTAGAAAACGTAATACATAACGTAATGTGAAATGCTTGACAAAACAAAAATGAGATATTATATTTACTGTTAGTGATATTCGTTATCAAAAAAGAAAGAGGGACAATAGTATGATGATTAACAAAAGGCTTATAAGCCTATGTGAGGAAAGTAAAAAATTTATTGGCCTTACAGTGCTTATGAATTGGATAGCGCTATTATGTAATATTATGATTATCCTGTTTGTAGGAAATTTTATTAATAGTATTTTACATAGAACACCTATAAAAGGAGCCAATATGCTTTACTTAATAGGCTTATTGGCAATACGTTTTACAAGCAATTTATTATATGGAAAGTTTTCAGCACTTGCTTCAGAACACACAAAAACAAAGTTAAGAGAGAGTGTATATAAAAAGCTTTTAAAGCTTGGAATAGGATATGGGCAAGTAGGAAGTACAGCTTCACTTGTACAGGTAATGGTAGAAGGTGTTGAGCAGTTAGAGATTTATTTTGGTAGGTATTTACCTCAGCTTATTTATGCTTTACTTGCACCTATTACACTGTTTGTAGTGGTGATGACCATTTCATGGAAGGCAGCGACAGTACTACTTATTTGTGTACCACTTATACCTGTATCTATTATTGCGATTATGAAATTTGCTAAGCGTATTTTAAAGAAATACTGGAACAGCTATGCAAACTTAGGTGGGACATTCTTAGAAAACTTACAAGGCCTTACAACACTTAAAGTTTTTGATCAAGATGAACAGTACCATCAGAAGATGAATGAAGAAGCTGAAAACTTTAGGGTTATGACTATGAAAGTACTTAGTATGCAGCTTAACTCTATTAATATTATGGATTTAGTAGCTTTTGGAGGTGCAGCAGCAGGAACGATCATTGCGCTTATGCAGTTTGCAAGAGGTGAGATTTTAGTGGGTGACCTACTTGTAATTATTTTACTTTCAGCAGAATTTTTCATCCCAATGCGTTTATTAGGTTCTTACTTCCATATTGCTATGAATGGTATGACAGCATCAGATAGAATTTTTAAGGTATTAGACAGTGAAGAGCGTATAGATGGTAAAAAAGAGACTAGGTTAAAAGAAAATCCTATTGTATTAGAAAATATAGATTTTAGCTATGAAAAAGGAAGACAGATTTTAAAACAAGTCAATATGGAAATTACACCGGGAGGACTTACAGCTATCGTAGGAGAGAGTGGTAGTGGTAAAAGTACTGTAGCTTCTTTGCTACTAAGAAGTTATGATGTGCAAAAAGGTTGTATTTATTGGGGAGAGAGCAAGCTGTCTGATATAAGCTATGCATCACTTTATGAACAAATGAATTTAGTTTCAACAAATAGCTATATTTTCAATGGATCCATAAAAGATAATCTACTTATGGGTAATCCGAAAGCTACAGACTTAGATGTTAAAAATGCCTTAGAGCGTACAAAACTGATGAAATTTGTGGAAGGACTAGCGCAAGGCATTGATACACTAGTTGGTGAAGGTGGAGGACTTCTATCAGGAGGGCAAAAACAAAGATTAGCTTTAGCAAGGGCTATATTAGCTGATAGAGAAGTTATGATCTTTGATGAAGCGACTTCTAATATTGATGTAGAAAGTGAAGAAGCGATTTGGGAAGTTATCTATGAACTTGCTAAAGAAAAGACTATTATTGTTATTTCACACCGTTTAGCTAATGTAAGAGAGGCTAAGAAGATTTATGTAATGAAAGAAGGAAAAGTAGTAGAACAAGGAACACACGATGAGCTTTATAGAGCAAAACAAGTTTATTATAGCATGGTAGAGAAACAAAATGAATTAGAAACAATTAGGGAGGTGATTTAGTATGAAACGCCGATCAGGTTTAAGCATTATGAGAAGGCTAATCCTTGAACTAAGTACTTTAACACCTGTTATGATGATTACTATTAGCATGGGTGTATTAGGTTTCTTAGTCGCTATAGCTATCACTGTTTTTGGAGCAGTTGCTATAGGAGCTTTTATAGGAGAAATTACTTTTATAAGTTTTAAAGGGGCCCTTATTGTAATGGGGATATGTGCTGTATTAAGAGGGCTTTTAAGATATGTGGAGCAGTTATCAGGTCACTATATTGCCTTTAAAATATTAGCTATATTAAGAGATAAGATTTTTACTGCTCTTAGAAAACTGGCACCTGCTAAGTTAGAGGGTAAAGAAAAAGGAAATCTTATTTCAATGGTAACATCAGATATTGAGCTTTTAGAAGTTTTCTATGCTCATACTATAGCACCAATCTGCATTGCTATTATTACGAACAGTATTATCACCTATATTCTTTTTAGAATACATCCATCTTTCGGTTTAATCGGTGGTTTATTCTTTATTGCTGTAGGGCTTATTATTCCTTATGCTTCTTCAATCTATGGAAAAGCAGCAGGTGTAAGTTATAGGCAGACTTTTGCTAAGACTAACAGTTACATACTTGACTCTTTAAGAGGACTAAAAGAAATTTTATTATTTAATAATAGTGAGGCACGTTTAAAGGCTGTTAACCACAGTTCTGAAGAGTTAAATAAGAGTCAAGCAAAGATTAAAGGGCATGAGGGGCTTGTAAGAGCGCTTTCAGATTTAATGGTTATGCTCGCTATTTTAACTACTGTATTTGTAGGAAGTGGGTTATACGAAAGTGGGGCTGTAAACTTTGCACAGTACCTAATTGCTATTGTTATTTTGGCAGCATCTTTTGGACCGGTAGTAGCTTTAAGTAATCTATCTAATACGCTACTTCAGACTTTTGCCTGTGCAGAAAGGCTTTTTGACTTACTAGATGAAGTACCAGAAGTTCATGAGGTACCAGGTAATCAGCAAATTACAAGTAATGAGATTAGCTACAATCAAGTAAACTTTGAATATCCTAATAGAAGTGGTGTTCTATTAGAAGATGTTTCGATGACTATTAAAAAGGGCGATAAAATTGCTTTAATTGGTGAGAGTGGTATTGGAAAAAGTACCTTCGTTAAATTACTTATGCGCTTTTTTGATGTTACAAGTGGTCATATTCATATTGAAGATAGAAATATTAAAGAAATTCCGACTAAGAGTTTGAGAAAAACTCAGACCTTAGTAAGTCAAGAAACTTATTTGTTTGATGAAACGATTGAACAAAATATTAAACTTGCAAAAGCTAATGCAACGAGAGAAGAAGTTATAGCTGCTGCTAAGAAGGCTTCTATCCATGATTTTATTGAGACGCTTCCTAGGGGCTACGACACAAGAGTAGGAGAGTTAGGGGGCAATGTATCTTCAGGTGAAAAACAACGTATTGGACTTGCAAGAGCATTCCTAAGAGAGAGTGAAGTCTTAATTTTAGATGAGCCAACAAGTAATCTGGATACTTTAAATGAAGGTGAAATTCTTAAAGCTATTAAAGAAAATAGTAAGGATCAAACTATAGTTTTAATCTCACATAGAAAATCTACAACAGCGATTTGTGAAAAGACATATAAGATTCAAGATAGAAAAATTATATTAGAGGCATAGAAAATATGGGAGGTAACCTATGAAAGGAATCAAGAAGATCGCATATACTACAATTGGATTTATAAGTCTAATATTAGGCGTAATAGGTGTCATACTTCCCATATTGCCTACTACACCTTTTTTATTACTTACGTCTTTCTGTTTTCTAAGAAGCTCAGAGTATATTAATGAGTGGTTTAAAGGCACTAAGATTTACAAAAAGCATTTACAAGATTTTATAGAAGAAAAAGCCATGACTATGAAGCAAAAAATCATAATATTAGCTTTTTCTGAATCACTTATACTTATACCCTGTATATTAGTAGATAATCTAATGATGCGAATGACACTCGTAACGATTATGATACTTAAGCTTTACTACTTTATGTTTAGGATTAGAACAATTAAAGAGTAATTAAGAAAATCCTTGTATAGTATATCAATAGGCTATACAGGGATTTTTTATATGAAAACTTAGGTATCTATAAGAAAAAAACACTACTTTACTAAACATAAGTTTGAAATATAAAGATACGTGGCTATAATAACTATAAAAGAGTTAATAAAATGGATGAGAGAGATAACGAATATAAAAGTAAAAGAGAAATGAGAGGAAAAACTATGAAACAAAAGAAGAATCTGCTAGTTATGATGATGTTATGCATGAGTATATTACTGGCGGGATGTGCAAGCCCAAGCAGTAAAGGAGCGGCAAATGTGGAAGTACAAGCGCTCCAAGAGCATCCAATTGTAACCATGAACATTAAAGATTATGGTACAGTTACCATAGAGCTTTATCCAGAGAAGGCACCTAATACAGTCAATAACTTTGTCACATTAGCCAATGGTGGCTTTTATGATGGACTTACTTTCCATCGTACTATTGAAGGATTTATGATCCAAGGTGGAGATCCAGAAGGGATTGGGACAGGTGGACCAGGATATAGCATCCCAGGTGAATTTGCATCTAATGGCTATACAGAAAATGATTTAAAACACACTAAGGGAGTAATCTCTATGGCGAGAAGTCAATCTCCAGACTCTGCAGGAAGCCAGTTCTTTATTATGTCAGCAGATAGCCCACACTTAGATGATAAGTATGCAGCTTTTGGAGAAGTAACCTCAGGTATTGAGATTATAGAAGCAATTGAAAAAGTAGCAACGAACTCTATGGACAAGCCTTTAGAAGATGTTGTGATAGAAAGTGTTACAGTAGATACAAATGGAGAAACAGTTCCAGAAGTTGTAAAGATGGGACACTAAAATAGAGTGTATAATAGACGGTAGACCAATTGGTCTACCGTCTTAAGTTATTGAGTAATGAATAAATATAAAGGAGACTACAACATGTATTTAACAGAATTAGAATGGCGAGGTTGGCATTTCTCTATAGAAGAAGATGCACAAATTTTTGGAAAGACTAAGGTGATAGCAGAGTGTGATGCTATAGAGGAAATTTTTTATGTAGAAGCGGATTATTTAAGTGAAGAGTTATGCGAGGAGTGGTATGAGCAGTATCTGTATGTTTATGGATAAGCTTTAATAGAGCTTAAGTAAGTTTCTCTACAAGTTTAATAAAACGTGGATCTTTGTTAAGAGTATCAAATACACCTTGTGCTGTCATCATATAGCGTAGGCGTTCACATTCATTTACTTCTTCATTATTAGGATACGTATTTTTATCAAATTCACAAAAACTGATAAAAGGAGAAGTATAATGAGAGGAAGAAGGAAGCTCATCATAACATTTAGCATGGTAGAAGGCTTGGTTTAAATGGAGTAAACAGCTTTCTGGGTCGTGCTTAGCTAAATAAAGGTCTGCAAGCCTGCGGTGGTTTCTAGCAAGATTACTATGAAAATAGAGATAGTTTTCATCAGGAATGATAAGTTGATATAACTTATTAGCACTAAGTACAAAGTCTATTTTTTCATCCATACTTAAATGGGGAATATTCTTTCCTTTAGTAAAACTAAGGTGAATGAGTGTTTAAGCTGCAAGATCAGTCAATTTTAAGTTGCATTGTACACCTCGTAGTTATTAGAGTAAATAGTACTATTTCTAAATATAAGTATAAAAATAAATGGGTAAAATAACAATAACACCATAAGTGTAAAGATAACAACTAGAGGTTGAGAGAAAGTTAGATAAGAGAAAAAGAATTTTTTTCGAAAAAAAATTTATATGATAGAAAAATATTCACAAAATTATTTTATTGTGATAATATAAAAGTAAGTTTTTAATAAATAAAAAATAAATAGTGAGGAGACATTATGGATCAACAAACTAAATTTTTAGTTTTCTCGGATTTACATCATGGTAATATTATGCCTGATTGTCAAGAAAGGTTAGAAAAGATTATTAGGATAGCTAATCAAAATGAAGTAGATTTTATTGTTAATTTAGGAGATTTTGCAGGGGCATGTGAGGAAAATAACTGGATTAGGGATATGTGGAATAACTTAGAAATACCTCATTATCTTATAGCAGGAAATCATGATTTTGATTCTAATGATAAGGAAACATTTAAGAAATTCTATAATTTAGAAAGTACCTATTATACCTTTGATCATAATCAGTTTCACTTTATTGCTCTCGATACTAATTATTATAGGTATGGGGATATAGACTATGATTATGCGTTTGGGAATTACTATCCGTATGATAGAGAATATATTTCTAAGGAGCAGTTAGAGTGGCTAGAAGCAGATATCCGTAGAAGTGATAAAATATGTGTTTTATTAAGCCATGCAAGGCTTAACTATCCTAATACAAGTGGAGGCTGTGGGAATTATAAACAGCTCCATGAGCTCTTGCTAAGAATGAATGAGGAAGCAGGCTGGAAAAAGGTATGCCTGGCTATTAATGGACACAATCATACAGACAGTTATCAGTGTTGGGATGGCATTCATCATATTGATATTAATAGTGCATCTAATGAATGGATTGGAAGCGAATATGGACTGCTTGAACCTAATGAAGATTATGATGAAGAAGTACATAAATTACATCCTTATTTAAAGTATGTTATTCCTTATAAAGAACCGCTTTGTGCCATTATTACACTAGATGGTAAAAAGAGAAGATTAGAAGTAAAAGGGATGAAGGCATCCTTTATAGGACCTAGCCTAGAAGAACGTGGTCATAGTGGGACAATGGGAGGGACGCCTATTACGCCTATTATTTCTGATCTAGAGCTGAAGATTTAAAAATCATGAAGATCTAAATCAAGTACTAAAGGAAAATAGAAATGAATGAAAAAATAAATTTAGCTTTAATAAAAAATGCATACCCTACTTTGTCTAAAAAAGAAAAGCTAGTTATAGATTATATTCTAGAAAATAGTGAGAGGGTATTTTCTATGACTGTATCAGACCTAGCAAAGGAAGTAGGTGTAGCCGCATCAACTATTGTGAGATTGTGTAAGAATCTGGGTTATTCAGGATTCTCGGAATTTAAAATAGATTTCGTTAGGAATAACCCTAAACAAGTGAATATATTAACACCTGTAATTAATGAACAAGACACTGATACTAAGGTGTTTGAGAAGGTGTTTGATTCGAGTATTCAAACCTTACAAGATACCTTAACTATGATTAATAAGGTTGATATTGAAAAGGTGGTAAGTATATTAAAAGAGGCACGATCTATTCAATTCTATGGAGTGGGTACCTCGGCTCCCATTGCTATGGATGCCTACTACCGTTTTATGAGAATTGGATATAACACTTTTTATTCTGTTGATTCTCACATTATGAGGATTTCTGCTTCCAGATTAAGTGAAGTAGATGTTGCTATAGGTATATCTCATTGCGGAAAAACTATAGATACAGTGGAAACACTTAAGATTGCTAGGAAGAAGGGGGCAAAAACCATTGCTATTACAAGTAATGCAGGAAGTCCTATTTGTAATGAAGCAGATATTTGTCTTATTGCTTATTCAGATGAGATTAGATATCCCATTGAAGCTATTTCCTCTCGTTTAGCACATATTGCAATTCTGGATGCTATCTGTGTAGCATTATCTTTAAAATCTAAGGAACGTACATCAGAATGCATTGATATGATGCATACGCTTTTTAAGCCAATGAGAACGAATAAATAATAGAGAGTGAATTAAAGGGGGATGATGGTGAATTGCATAAATATTAAAAGGGGATTTATATTAGGGATGTGCTGGATGTCCTATGCTAGCATTTACCTAGGCAGACTCAATCTTTCTATTGCAGCACCTATTATGGAACAGGAGGAACTTATTAATGCTGTTCAAATGGGTGCATTAGGTAGTTGTTTCTTTTTTACATATGCATTTGGACAAATTATTAATGGCTATCTAGGAGATAGAGTAAATTCGAAGAGGATGTTTTCCGTAGGAATCATAGTTGCAGCATTATGTAATATTTTAATTGGGTTTGGGCCATCAGTACCTATGATTTTCTTATTATGGAGCATTAATGGCTATGCTCAGTCTATGATTTGGGGACCACTTTTAAAAATTCTGGCCTATACATATATTAAAGAGAAAGAGCGTTCTAGAGCAGCAATGATTCTATCTACGTCGATAGGTGTAGGAAGTGTGTTAGCCATTCTTATATCTTCTATAGTTCTAAAAAATGGATTTGAAGCAGTATTTTGGGTAGCAGGTATTATTATGCTTGTTATTGGAATGACTACTTGGCTATATATACCTCATATAGATCATACTAAGCTTATAAAAAAGGAACATGTATCATTCTTAAATATTTTCTTAGATAAAGAAATAAGAAAAATATTAATACCTAATATAGCTCATGGCATTATAAAGGATAATCTTAACTTATGGATTCCTATTTTATTTATGATGATGTATGGAATAGATGTTAAACAAGTTATAATCTATGTCTTTTTAATACCACTTGCTACATTATTAGGTCGTCTTATTTTTCCATGGGTATACCATAGATGTAGAGAGAGTGAAAAGCTGGTAGCTACTATTGCCTTTGGAGTATGTGCGAGCACATTGGTGCCACTAGTAGTCTGGCAAATACCTATTTGGTGTGCTACTTTATTACTTGCATTTATAGCAATGGCTATATCAGTTATTAATGCAGCTTTTCTAACCATATTTCCTTTACGATTTGCTGAGAGTAATAATATAGCTTCAGTATCAGGGATAATGGATTTTATTGCATATATGGGAGCAGCTGTAGGATCAGTATTATTTGGAATAATCATCAAATATTTAGGATATCAATCAATTATCTTATTTTGGATTGTCATATCAGCTATTTCTATAGTGTGTATGATACTTTCTATAAATAATAAAGGAATGATATCTAATGAAAGAGTAGAGAGATAAAAGGCAATAGAGAAATTTAATAAGTCAGGATGAAAAATCTCCTTGCAGAAAAGAAGAGAGTCATAAACTACTTCATGTAGGGAGATTTTAATAGATTAAACTTAGCGTTTTAATAAGTAGAAGTGTTAACTTGACACTCCCTATTTACTAATGATATACTCGAGAAGGTAAAATATAATAGATAGTAAAAAAAATTTTTTTGAATTTATATGGCATGCCAGGTGGTGTTAAATGAGAGCTTGATATAAGAAAGCTCTATATATTTTAGATGAACTTGGCATGCCATGTAGAAGTTTTGATAAGAAAGGGGGATTACATGGCAGTATATAAATTAATACGTGAAGATATTGTTGAAGATATCTTAACGGGTATATATGAACCTGGAGAAATGATTAAAGGACAAGAAATTTATGCTAAGAAATTTAATGTAAGCCGTGCAACTGTACGTAAAGCTATTGATGAGCTAGTGGAGAAAAAAGTACTTTTTACTGTAAAGGGTAAAGGCACATTTGTAAGTGAACAAACTACAAGTAAGACAAGAAGTGGAAGAAAGCTTTCATTTAGTGAATCAGAACGTGTTAAAAAACAAAAGCTAAGTTCAAAAATTATTGCACTTTTTGAGTGTAAGGCTAATAAGCGCATTGCAAGGCAGTTAGGTATAGAGCTAGATGCAACAGTAGTATGCCTTAAGAGGGTCCGTATGGTCAATGGTATTGCAGAGAACTATCAGATTAGTTACCTCAATAAAGAGCTGATTCAAAATATTGATTTTAGTAAAGAGGATATGAGTTCATCATTCTTATTTAAATTACTAAAAGAAAAAGCTGGCTTAGTACCACAATACTCTGATGAAGAAGTGCGTGCAGTCATTTGTCCAGAAGATATAGCACCAGAACTTGGCATCTGCAGTGATGAACCTGTACTCTTTATCAGACGAACAACCTATAGCCAACAAGGCAGAGTAATGGAATATTGTGAGGACTATGAGTGCTCAGACATTAAAGGATTAAAGATCAGGACATTTGCGTAGACAGCATACATAGAGGAGAGGACAATGGATACTCAGTTAATCATTAGTGATGTAGATGGGACATTAATTGATCAGACAGAAGAAATATCTCAGGCATTTAATGAGCTTAGTGAAAAAGTGAAGGCTGAAAAGATTCCTTTTACAATTGCATCAGGAAGATGCTATAGCGAGTTAAAAGCGTTTATAGAACATTTTAATATTCAGTTGCCAGTTGTTGTTAATAACGGTGCTGGAGGCGTTCAAAATGGTAAATTAATTTGGAGTAACTTAGTGGATCCATTTATGGTAAAAGAAGCTATGTTATGTGCAGATCGTATGGATATGGTAGTCGTAACAAGTGATGGACTTACAGATACAGCTTATAGACATAATGCCTACATACAGAGACAAATTGAAAAGTTTGGAAGATACAATCGTTTTCATATTCCATTAGAGCATGAATGGGAAGATTTAAAAATACAAAAGTTATTATTAATTGACCCTGAGAAGCCAGGTCGAATTGATGAAGTATTAAAACATTTAGAACCGTATAAAGAGCATTTAAATATCGTACAATATGATGCAAGGTCAGCAGATATTATGGCAAAAGATTCTAATAAGGCTATGGGTATTATTAATGTAGCCAAAGCACTTCAAATAGAGCTCGCAAATGTAATGGCTGTTGGGGATGCTCAAAACGATATTGAAATGATTAAGCAGGTTGGACAAGGTGTAGCTGTTGCAAATGCTAAAGATGAACTTAAGCAACATGCAGATTATGTTTGTGAGAATAAAAATGCTGCGGGTGTTTTAGAAGCCGTGAATAAATTTTATGAGACAGCGATTTAAGGAGAGTCTAGAATGTTAAAGAAAAAGAAAGATAAGAAGTTCCTAAAAACAATGGAACCCTATCTATGGTTGTTACCAGCATTTATTTTGTTTGGTGCTTTTACATTTTATCCATTTATTGAAACGATTTTCAAGAGCTTTTTCATCGTGGATTCATTTGGAAATGTTAACCGATTTGTAGGACTTGAGAATTACATGTACATTCTTTCAGATGAGAAGTTTGTACAAGCTATATTTAATACAGTTTGGTTTGTGCTCTTAACTGTACCAATATCAAAAGTGTTAGGTTTTTTACTTGCACTTCTTGCAAATAAAAAGCGTAAAACTTCTATATTTTATGAAACAAGTTTTGCTATACCAATGGCTATGGCATCATCTGTTACAGCTATGATTTTCCAATTACTCTATGTACCTTCATTAGGATTTATTAATGGATTTTTTGGAATAGATGTACAGTGGTTAACAGATCCTAAAGTAGCACTTATAGCTATTGCTATTATACAAATCTGGTTATCAACAGGTTATGCTTTTATTTTTATGTTATCAGCAGTAAGAAGTGTACCAGATGATTTAATTGAAAGTGCTGATCTTGAGGGGGCAACGCCTTTTAGAAAGTTAATCAGTATTTATTTACCGATTACATCCCCTACAATGTTTTATCTAATCATAACAGATTTAGCTTATAGTATGATGATGATGGGCTTAGTTAATATTCTTACAGACGGTGGTCCATTTGGTGCAACACAAACCATTATGCAGTATGTTTATAAACAACTTTCTGCAACAGGAAACTATACCAATGCTAACCCAGCAGCTATTATTGCCTTCGTTATGACCTTTATTGTAACGATGTTAGGTTTTGCTTGGGAGAAGAAAGGGGTACATTATCAGTGAGAACTAAGAAAATTAGCGACATTTTAATTCAGCTCCTTTGTATCTTTTTAGCATTACTTATTTTATTTCCAATCTTTTATGCTTTTTCAGTATCTTTGATGGAGAAAAAGGATGTATTATCAAATCCACCTAATTTGCTGCCACCAACGATAACTTTTGAAAACTACGTAACAGCATTTACAAGAACAAGTTTAATGCGTTACATGTTTAACTCCTTTGTCATTGCTACAGTAGCAAGTATTTCAAGAGTAATTCTTGCAACCATGGCAGGATTTAGTTTTGCCTTCTTTGAATTTAGAGGTAAAAAAGTACTTTTTGCACTTACAATGGCTACGATTATGATCCCGCCAGATGTATTAATCGTTTCTAACTTCTCAACGATTTCTAAGTTAGGACTTATTAACACATATGTAGGGATGTGCTCAATCTTCCTTGTATCTGCAGCAAATATTTTCCTTATGAGACAAAGTTTCTTAACTTTTTCTAAGTCTTTAAAAGAAGCAGCACATATGGATGGGTGTGGTAACGTAAGATTCTTCTTTACAGTACTACTTCCAGTATCCAAACCAATTTTAGTAACAGTCTTTATTTCATCATTTGTCAATGTATGGAATCAATATGTATGGCCAATGCTTGTAACAAACCAAAATGAGATGAGAACCATTCAGGTTGGTATTACAATGCTTAAAGATAGAGAATCAGCAATATTTGGACCTGTTATGGCAGGTGTAGTTATTACCTTAATTCCAACAGTACTTGTATTTGTTCTTTTCCAAAGAAAGATTGTATCAGGTATGATGTCAGGTGCTGTTAAAGAATAGAATATAAAAAGAAAGGGTAAGTCAAAATGAAACTAAAGAAATTAATTGCTATGGGACTTGCAACAACTATGCTACTTGCAACAACAGCTTGCGCAAATGGTGAGGCAAATGAAACGCCTACTCCAGATGCTGCGCCAAACGGAGCAACACAAATTACTTACTGGCACTCAATGGATGGTATATTTGGAGAGATTGTTAATAAACAAGTAGAAGCTTTCAATAGTACAATCGGACAAGAAAAAAATATCGTGGTTACACCAGTATTCCAAAACTGGCCAGGAACAGAAGCATTAACAGCTGCTATGTCAACAGATGATGTGAAAAACATGCCAGATGTTATTCAGCTTTATGGTGAAAGTGTAAGCTTAATCCGTGACTATAAACGTACAGTATGGGCGGAAGATTATATCACATCAGCTGATTCAACAGTAAAAAAAGAAGATTTAATTCCTAATACGATTTCTTCACATTCTATTGAAGGTAAAATGATTGGTGTACCTTATACTTCATCAGCATTAATGATGTACTATAACAAAACATACTTTGACCAAGCTGGTATTACAGATGTGCCAACAACGATTGCACAGATGGCTGAAATCATGCCAACACTTGTTGAGAAAACAGATGCTGAATATGGTCTTAACGTAAGAGTTGACCAATTTGAACTTGAAAACTGGATTGCTACACAAGGTACAGAGGGTAGCTACTTTGGTAACAATGAAAGTGGTCATAATGGACATATGACAGAGCTTGAAGCAGATAAAAATGGTACACTTATGAACTTCTTAACAGAATGGGAAAAAGTAGTAGGTTCAGGTGCTTATAAAGCAACTCGTGATAGTATTAATGAAGAATTCGCAGCAGGTATGCATGCAATGGTTATTATGACAAGCTCACGTATTCAAACAATTGCTGATTTAGTAGGCGATAAATTTGAATGGGGCATTGCACCAATCCCAACAGTAAGTGGGGAAGATGTAGGTGGGGCTTACCCAAGTGGTTCAGGTCTTTATATGTTAGACAGAGATGACGAAGCTAAAAAAGCTGCTGCATGGGAATTCGTACAATTTATGATTTCACCAGAAGCACAAGTAATGTGGTTAGATGGAACAGGTTATGTACCAGTTAATACAAAAACAGTAGAACTTGATGCTTATAAAGCAGCTATTGAAAAAGAGCCACGTCTTAACGCACCACTTGAAACATTACAAAATACACCAGCAACAGTTGTGCCAGCCTTCTGTCCAAACTCAAGTACAGTAGGTTCAGTTATCAAAGATGCTATGATGGCATTTGGTACAGGTGCAGCAAACAAAGATCAAACTTATACAGCGATTGTAGATGGTATTACACAAGCTATGAATGATTACTATCGTGCAAATCCAATTAATGAATAAAAATTCTAGATACAAGTGCTTATGCACTTGTATCTATTAGTTTAAGGGAAAATTATGAAAAAAATACTAATTGATTGTGATCCGGGAACAGATGATGCGTTAGCGATTATGTTAGCAGCTTACTCGGAGGAAATAGAGGTTGTAGGTATTACAACCGTGGCAGGGAATGCAAGGCATACAGTATGTGCACAAAATGCATTAAGGATTTTGGAACTATGCCATAAAACACATATTCCTGTTTATGAAGGAGCACATGCACCACTTAAACGTACCCTTAATTTTTCAGATACGTATTGTGGAGTAGATGGACTTGGTGAAAGTAAGTTACCAAAACCAATCACGAAAGTACAAGATCAAAATGCTATTGACTTTATAATAGAGGTCGTGAGCAAATATAAAAATTTACAGATTGTTTCTATTGCACCAATGACAAATCTTGCACAGGCTATTCAAAAAGCACCACATGTGGATTGGAGCAAGGTAAGCATAGTAACAATGGCGGGCTATTATAAAATTTTAGGTGATAAGTTTGTAGGACGTCCACGTTGCGAGTGGAATGTGCTTGTAGACCCTGAAGCATTCGAAATTGTTATCCAGTCAGGCATGCAGTTTAAAGCACTAGGTTTAGATGTAACAGCTCAGTTACAAAATGAAATGATAGAGGAAGTATTAAAGGGAGCATCTTCTAGTCCAAGACTTCAGTTCTTAAAAGATGCTATAGACTTTAATCTTAGAAAAGGGTTAAAGCCATACAGCCTTTTAGTAGATGCTATGCCAATGGCTTATATGATTGATGAAACCATAGCTGAATTTGAAAGTGGACGTATTGAAATTGACTGTGAGAGCCCACTTGGTGAGGATACGATTACATTTGAATTACATCCAGACTATGCCAACTTACAAATCGCTAAATCATTTAACTTTAAGAAATATATCCAGTTACTAAGAGAGAGGGTGTTTTTTGCATGAGACTAGCAACATCATCAAATATTGTATGTGAGCGTCCAAATGGTGAAGTATTTACACTAGAGAAGACATTACAATTAGCAAGTAAAGCGGGCTTTGACCGTTTTGATATTAGTTTTTATGACTGGTCACTCCCACATTCACCGTTTATAACAGATAAGTGGGAAGCTTGGATTCATTCAGTAGCTAATGAGGCTGCAAGACTAGGTGTACAATTTGGGCAATGTCATGCCTATACTTTTAATTTTTTAGACCATAAGCTTTCAGAGGAGGCCTACAAATACCATCAAGAACTTGTAGAAAGATCTCTTTACTGTTGTCATGTACTAGGCTCAAAACTTTGTGTAACTCATCCTGATACAGATTTTACAAGTTTAACGCTTGTAAAATCTTCAAGAGAAAAAAATATAGAGTATTTTAAAAATCTTTTAGAAATCAGTTCAAAATATGATATGGAATTAGCCGTAGAAAATATGGTAGACTTTGGTATTAAACCACATAGAAAATTTGGTGTCACAACAGAAGAGCTAGTAGACTTTGTAGAGGCCTTTGATGATAACCGTATGGGCATTTGCTGGGATTTTGAACATGCAGATATTATGCAGCAAGATCAAGTGAAATCTTTACTTCATATTGCTCCATATCTTAAAGCAACGCATGTATCGGATACACATAGTGCAACAGATCATGATTTAATGCATGTCATGCCTCTATTTGGTAAGATAGACTGGAAAGCAGTTGTAAGTACTTTAAAGCAAATTGATTATAAAGGTGATTTCTGTTTTGAAGCCCATAACTATGCTAATAGATTACCAGATGAACTTATAGAGACTGCACTTCGCTTAAGTTTTGAAATCGGACAGTATTTAATGAAACTCTAATAGACTTTCTAGAATTAGGTCATACTAATACCAAATATTTTGGAAGAGGAGATGACCATGACAGAAGGTAAAGCAAAAACTTATAGAAGTGTATTAAAGGAACGTTTTGTAAAATTACTAGAAAAAAGAATCGATAACATGTTATAATAAATAAAATGGTACTCATCATATCTTTGGTATTTCTCAAATATACAAGTTATGATGAGTCTTTTTATATAGAGGAAGTCACCTAGAAAGAAAGAGGATAAGGAATGGAATTAGCCAAAGTATATGAACAATATAGAAGTTTAAATAATCAGTTACAAACATATTTAGAGAAGTTTATTGCAACTAAAGAGGTGACTTGTGACCAAATTAAACCGACATTGGAAGATGTACAAGACGGTATAGAGCATCTGCTTAATTGCACAAGTGAACTCACGGTAGATGAAGCACATGAAGGAGACTTAAAAGACCTTAAGTATTTAATAACAGATACGCTATTTCTATTAATGGACTTAATCAATTTTTGCAATCATAATGAATTAGGTAGATGTCAAATGCGCGCTATTAATTACTTAGGGAAAAGAAAACGTGTAGAGGTATTTGGACAATAAATAATTTTTTTTAAGAGAATGAGGTATCCTAAAATAAGTATATAAATGAAGTTAAAGGAGTGAGAGAAAATGAAATATAAAAGAATGTTATTGATTATAATTATCTTTTTACTCAGCCTATTTTCTCTATATAGTTATGGTAATGAGGTTAAACCCTCTCTTAATATTATCCCTTCTGAAATAACTTTAAATAAGGGTCAAAGTCAGCAATTTATCGCTTTATTAGGGGAAGAACAGGGGCAACTAAGTAGAAGGATAGATTGGCGTGTGGATGGTGTACAAGGCAATACAAGTATAGATAACACAGGTGTGTTATCAGTAGGAGAAAATGAGACAAGCCCCATTCTTATAGTTACAGCTACATTTAAAGAAGATGTAAGTCGATTTGGAAGAGCTATTGTGCATGTTATAGATAATAAAGTTTCTCAGCAATATACACTTACCGTTATAAATGGAACAGGAAGTGGTCGATATGCTCCTAATACACAAGTTCTGATTACAGCTCATGTGCCAGAAGAGAAAGTATTTGATCATTGGGAAGCCTCTAAAGGTAGTATAGAGAATCTAAGAGCTTCTCAAACACTTTTTACAATGCCACAAGAAGACACAATGGTTATAGCTTATTTTAGAGATCTCTAGACTAAGTATTTTAAAGTACAAGCATAAAAATGATGCTTTGTAGAATAATAACTTTAAAATACTTAAGAAGGAGTACAGATACATGAGTCAATTACATTTTCCAGTAACATATGAAGGTAGCCATGGTGAAAAAGTAGAGAAAGAAATTACACTTGATAGTGAAAAGTATAAAAAGTATTATCAAGATGAGTACTTTCAATTAATGCAAGAATATCCACCAGATCAAGCAGAGACACATATTCTACCTGTTAAGAAAAATTATATTCAAAAAGAAGTGAGTCAGGTTTTTTGTGATGAAAAAGAGGTGGCTTATGATATTGCAGAAATGATTAATGCTTTAGATAGAGAAGTGAAAGGCGTTCAAAATGAGACATGATAAATAAATAGAAGGTATAACAAAATTTTAATTTTGTTATACCTTCTATTTTGATTAAAATAATGAATAAAATTTTTAAAATATATTGAAATAATCTAAAAAAAGCATATAATAAAAGTATGGACTAAGCGGGTGTGGTACAATGGTAGAACATCAGCTTCCCAAGCTGAGGACGCGGGTCCGATTCCCGTCATCCGCTCTTATTATATAAAATGTGACTTAGGCTTTATGAGATAAGGCTTAAGTCTATTTTTTTATTGTATAATGAATTATTTTATATAATTAAATGTAAATATTAGTATATCAGTCAGATAATAAATACACGAGGAAATAGTAATAGATTATGAAAAAAGTATGTCCGAAATGTAATTATGAAAATAATGAGGGGGATTTCTACTGTTCCAATTGCCAAGCAGAACTAAGGCAGCACACAGATGCTCATGCTGATATTACATATTATAATATTTCTAATATGAGTAGTATAGGTAAAGAGATTTATGGAATAGTACAAAGAGTTTATTAAGAAATTTTGCAATTGCACAATTTATCTTAATAGGTATAGGGCTAGTATTAACCTTCATAGGATATAGTTTTTAGCGTAGGCAAAATACATACTAAGAACATCCATAGAGATTATACGAGAAGAGGAAGATTTGGAAGCTACCTTTAAAAAATTAACAGGTGAATTGTTGAAGCACGAAGAACGTAATCAGTTTAAAACGCCAACTTATATTGAAGCTCAAAAAGAATTTATAGATAAACAGCTTAATCAAGTTATATTTTTTGACTTATTCTTATGAGTTTAATAGATCTGTAGAAGAGTTAGTAAAAGAAGATATTGAAAGTCATCAAAAGAATAGAAAAATATTTGAGGAACTTAATGCAGAGTTGGTAGCAGAAGGAAAAAAGACACCAGAAGAAGCAGCACGTGGTATTACGACTTTAAAAGAGGTAGAAAGTGAATTGGGAGAAAATGTTAGAAAATTAATAACCCTAAATGATGATGGTACTTTAAGATATATAGATTATTATATAGATGATGGACAGGGCGGGTGTTATCAAATTATGGTCTATCAACCTTATAATGAGGATTTAGAAGCTGTTATGCTTTCAACCAAGATTGTAATAGAGCAAGGAAATGATATGATTATGCCATATACCTCCTCTGCATTAACAGTAGTAAGGTCTAAGGGGAGCAGTGCAATTTTGTATTTTATCTTAATAAAACAAGCTAAAAAACTTTCTAAAATCATAAAAAGGTGTAAAATAAAATTAAGACATCAAGAGGAAGGGCTGAAAATATGATTAATAAGGATAGCTTTATTGCGGACACTTTAAAAAGATTAGAAAAGCTTGAAGTAGGAAAGTGTTTAGATATCCGTACTTTTAAGAAAGATAGAAAAGTAGTTATTGAAAAACTTGCAGTAAACTATAATGTTTATGAAGAGGGTTTTGAAAAGCAGTCTTTTATGAATCTAGAAGTGCAGGATATGAAGAAACTGTTGAAGACACTGGAAAGAAGAGAATTTCCAAGAAGCAATAAGCTTAGAGTTTATGTAGTAGATGCTAAGGAGGCAGGTCGTGTTACTTATTAAAAATGGTAAAGTATTGACAATGGCAGGGATTACTTATGAAAAGGGATGTGTCCTTGTGGAAGATGGAAAAATCAAAGAAATAGGGCAATCTATTGTAGAGACAGAAAATATGGAGATTATTGATGCTAAAGGTGGCTGGGTTATGCCAGGTATTATAGAAGCACATTGCCATATAGGGATTATGGAAGAAGATAAAGGCTTTGAGGGAAATGATACAAATGAAATGACAGACCCAGTTACACCGCAGCTTAGAGCTATTGATGCCATTAATCCAATGGATACAGCCTTTAATGATGCAGTAGAAGGTGGTGTAACATCGGTTATGACAGGGCCAGGAAGTGCTAATGTAGTAGGTGGCCAATTTGTCTTTATGAAAACAAAAGGAAAAAGCATAGATGATATGATTGTGAAAGAGCCAGCAGCAATGAAAATTGCTTTTGGAGAAAATCCGAAGCGTGTCTACAGCGGTAAAGGTAAAATGCCAGCTACACGTATGGCTACAGCAGCACTGCTTCGCGAAACGCTTACAAAAGCTGTGCAGTATAAAGAGAAGAAGGAAAAAGCCATTGCAAAAGGTGAGGACTTTACAGAAGACTTTAAACAAGAGGCATGGCTTCCAGTGCTTAATAAAGAAATTCCACTTAAAGCCCATGCACACCGTAGCGATGATATTCTTACAGCTATCCGTATTGGAAAAGAATTTAATTTACATATGACACTTGACCACTGTAGTGAGGGGCACTTCATTCCAGAGTATGTAGCAGCCTCTTCTTATCCTGCTATTATTGGTCCAACGTTAACACGTAGAAGTAAAATAGAAGTTCAAAACAAAACCTTTAAAACACCAGGAATTGTACATAAGGCAGGTACGCTTGTAGCGCTTACAACAGACCATCCCGTCATTCCTGTGCAATATTTAAGTAAATGTGCCGGACTTGCTGCAAAGGAAGGTTTAGGTATTGAAGAAGGTCTTAAAGCAATTACCATTAATGCTGCAACTATTTGTGGTGTGTCAGACCGTGTGGGAAGTCTTGAAGTAGGGAAAGATGCAGATATTGCTATTTTCTCAGGAAATCCAATGGAAATTTTTACAGATACACTTTATACCATCATTGATGGGCAAATAGTCTATAAGGCTTAATCTACAACACCCCTTTATTTATGCTATAATGAGTTCAAAGTTATAGTTTATAAATACGGGGGTTATTTTTTATGAATATAAAAGCAAGTAATGTGCAGAAGATTTTAATTGTAGATGATGAACAAGATATACGTCAGATTTTAACTATACTCCTTACGGGAGAAGGTTATGAAGTGGTATGTGCGTGTAATAGCGAGGAGGCTATAAAATTAGTGGATGAGACTATAGCGCTCATTCTATTAGATGTAAATATGCCAGGAAAATCTGGTTTTGTAGCTTGCTCAGAGATTAGACAAAGATGGCAAGTACCTATTTTATTTTTGACAGCTTATGGACAAGAATCAGATAAAGCTATGGGCTTTTGTGCAGGTGGAGACGACTATATTACAAAGCCTTTCTCAAATACAGAATTGTTACTTAGGGTAAAGGCACTTCTAAGACGTTGCTATGTTTATCAACCTATGCCTATTAAAGATAGTCTTATACTAAGTGTAGGAGACTTATGCCTAGATGAAGAAACTCAAAAGGTTACAGTAGCGGGAGTAGAAGTTATCCTAACTTCTACGGAGTATAATATTTTACATTTACTTTTAACCCACCGTAAAAAAGTTTTTTCTATGGAGAATATCTATAAGAGTATCTGGGAAGAAGATGGGACAGTGGTAGGTGATAATGCAGTTATGGTTCATATTAAGAATTTACGCAAGAAAATAGAAAAGGACACAAGACATCCACGCTATATTAAAACAGCTTGGGGAAAGGGTTACTACATTGACTAAGAAATTAAGTTTAGAAATTATAGGCTATATAATCATCGCTGCAATGGGTGCTATTTTTTCATATGTTTTTATTCATACAGCTGCTTTATCTATGGGAAGTAAGGTATTAACACGTTCGGAAAAGTTTCAGGCCTATATTAAAGAAGGGGCTTTGGAACTTGTGACTCTTTTACAAAGTCCTGAAGGAGAAGAATTTTCTATAGGTAACTTATTAACATGGAATGTTCAGTATCCAGAACTACAAATTAGCTTGTATAGGGAGGATAAGCTCTATTATACAAGCCCAGATTTGACGTCAAGTCATTATGGTCTGGAAGATTTTTATACTTTTGAAGTCAAGACACCTTATGGAAGGGAAAGTGTAAAATTATATCCTTGTTACACTAAGCAGTTTGTCATGCAGGTAGGTATTATGAGTAGAATGGCTTCAGGAATGCTTTTTATCTTCTTCGTACTTTTTATGTGCCATTATAAGTTTAAGTATTTGCTTAGAATAAGCGAAATACTTAAACTTATGGAAAGTGGAGACCTAAAAAAGCGTATTCCGCTTGAAGGGGAAGATGAACTGACGCAAGTAGCACGTCATATTAATGCGTTAGCGAGTCGTATTGAACAGGAAATGGAAGAAGAGAAAAGGCTTAGAGCACAGAATATGCAGATGGTTTCTTCCCTTTCTCATGATATTCGAACACCATTAACTGCAGTTATGAGCTATTTGGATTTTTTAGAAAAAGGAACTTATAGTTCTTCTAGCCAGATGGAAGAGTATATACACATTGCTAGCCAAAAAGCACTTCAGATTAAAGGTGTCACAGATACACTTTTTAGTTATGCAGGTACATCTAAAAGAGAGATGACTAAGAAAAATCAGCTATTTGAAGCACATATTTTGGCAGAGCAGATTTTATTAGAAATAGATGATTGGTTAGATAGTTGTGGTTTTAATGTAACTTATGAAAATACTATGACAAAAGGTGATACACTTAGTATAGATGTAGTTTTATTAAGACGTGTACTAGATAATTTTTGTTCTAATATTGAAAAGTATGCAGATAAAATGAAGCCTGTACAAGTCTCCATAAAAAAAGAAAATCAGAAGTTTATTCTAAGTATAACGAACGCTATAAATCTTAAAGGGGTAGAGATAGAGGGTCATGGTATTGGACTTGAAAATTGCAAAGAGATTATAGAAAGTTATAATGGAATCTGTAAGATTTGGCAAGATAAGTTGCAATTTCAAGTGGTTATGGAGCTTCCTCTACAGAATTCTTTAGAATTATCTATGAAGAATCTACAGAATTAACTTTTATAATAAGCTTATCAATTAAAGGAGGTGCTACATATGGCACTAGGTATATTAGGGTTATTCTTTATAAGTATTTTATTTATTTCTATTATTACTATAATTACTACACTATTTAGCAAAAATTTAACAGTAATTCATGCAGGATTTATTGTAACACTTGTACTTACGGGTATAATTATTTTTCTTACGGTCACAAGTTTACCAACTAACTATATGACAAGTCAATTAGTAGGGTTATTGCCCGGCATACCAGCTCTTGCAGCTATTTTAATGAGCTTTCAAAATAAAGAGTATGGCGTGAGTAGGGCAGCTAGAATTGTAGCTTGCATAGGACTTGCAAGTAGTGTATATTGTTTCATTTTTCTTTAAAGAGACCTCAATAGAAGTAAAGGTAAAAATTTATTTTTATACCTTTACTTCTATTTTTGTTTATACTTTTGAAATGCTATGCTACAATACACTCAAAATAAATGACATCCAAGGAGGACTAAAAATGCAGTTAGATAGATTGTATATGGATAAAATGTATGGAGGTTGGATTGGTAAAATCATCGGTGTTATTCATGGGGCCAATGTAGAAGGATGGGAGTATCAAAAGATAAAAGATACCTTTGGTGAGATTACAACTTATCCATTTACATATAAAAACTTCTGTGCCGATGATGATATTAATGGGCCGATGCTTTATATAAGAGCACTTCAAGATTTTAATTATAATAAAGCCTTATCATTTGAGGATATGGCACATACTTTGACCAATTATGTAGCAGATGGACATGGATTCTTTTGGTGGGGGGGCTATGGTGTATCTACTGAGCATACAGCATATGAAAACCTTATGAATGGTATACCTGCACCTCGATCAGGATCTATTGCACAAAATGGTGTAACGATGGCAGAACAGATTGGCGGACAGATTTTTGCAGATGGGTGGGGCTTCTTATGTCCAGGAGATGAGAAATTGGCTGCAAGTCTTGCTATGAAAATGGCAAGTGTAACCCATGATGGTAATGGCGTATATGGAGCAGCTTTTGTGGCAGCATGTATTGCTAAGGCTTATGTATGTGATGATATTGAAGAAATTATAAGAACAGGACTTAGCCTCATTCCAGCAGATTGTGAGTACCGAGTTGTTGCTGAAGATGTAATCAGATATGTTAAGGAAAATCCAGCTGATTGGAGAGCTGCTTTCCATTATGTAGAAAAACACTATGGTTATCAGCATTATGAAGGGGTATGCCACATTATTCCTAATGCAGCAGTCATGGTACTTTCTATGATGTATGGCGAAGGAGACTACTCTCGTACGATTAATATTTGTAATATGTGTGGATGGGACACCGACTGTAATGTAGGAAATGTAGGAAGTATTTTAGGTGTTATGAACGGCATATCTGGCATTGATAATAGTTGGCTTCCTCAAATTGGTGATTTTGTATGTGCATCAGGTAGCTTAGGTTACCTCAATATTCAAAACGTGCCTCAAATTGCGACACTTACAGCTAAGACAACACATGAAATGTATGGTATAGAGCCAAATGAAATGTGGCAAGAACTCTTTAGCCATGAGGAAGGCAAATACTTTAACTTTGAGTATCCAAAATCTACTTTTGGTATAAGAGCAGATTTTGCTGGTAAGCCAAATGTAATCCTTACAAATGTAGATGATGAGTGCTATAAAGGGACACGTTCTTTACGTGCTACAGTACCTGTTTTAGGAAATGGAGATAAGTTCAAGCTTTATTATAAAACTTACTATAAACCAAGTGATTTTGATGATAGCCGCTATGACCCAGACTTCTCACCTATTGTATTTCCTGGGGATGAAGTAAAAGCTAGAATTAAGGTAAGTAGAAATCAACAAGGGACGGTGAAAGTTGTACCTTATGTACGAGACCGTATGACAGGAAACATTGTGGAAAGTGAAACAAGTTTTCTTGTAGATGAGAAAGAATGGAAAGAAGTAAGCTTTAAAATTCCAGAAGCTACAGATATGATTGTAGAAGAGATTGGTTTCTATATCATTTGTGTAAGAGGTAATATGGCTATGCGTCAGTTCTCATTAAGCGTGAACTTAGATGAGATGGAAATCATTAGCCATAGTAACTATGCAATGCATTTAGGTAAGTTGCCAAATGAAAAATGGAATCCAATTCATGAATTACCAGCACATCTTACATTCTTAAGAGGTATCTTTAGAGTAGAAGAAGACATGCTTATGGCAAGTGGTAGCGGTAAACCTGCTGAAGCTTACACAGGTAATTTACATTGGAGTGATTATAAGCTTGAAGCTACGTTAAAACCTTTATTAGGTGACCATCACCATGTGCTTGTAAGAGTACAAGGAGGTAATCGATGTTATGCTGTTGGACTTGCACCAGAAGGTAAACTTGCTCTTTATAAAAAATATGAAGATTATACAACGCTTCATGAAGTAGATTTTGAGTGGCAACATGGTGAGGTATATACATTAGAAGTCACTGCAAAAGACAATAAAATCACAGTAAGCGTAGCAGGAAGTGAAGTTCTTACATATGAGGATACAGATAGAACTTATGGACATGGATGTATTGGATTTGGAAATAATCATGCAAGCCGTACAGGATTTATAAGCTATAAATTACAGGAAATAAAATAAGAGTGGATTAGAAAGGCTGTATGATGCTAAACTTCTAGGCAAATGGGAAGGGAGAAACGAAAGTTATAAAAATAGAGAGCCTATACAAAATTATTTTTTGTATAGGTTCTCTATTTTTTGTGTAGAGATGAGTTTAGTGATTAAGTACTTCTTCCAATGATGGAATGGAGGACTGAGCGCCTACGCGGGTCACAGTAATGGAAGCAACTTTATTACCGAAAGTAATGGCTTCATCAATGGTTTTACCCTGTGAAAGGTAAGTAGCGATAGCACCATTAAAGGAATCACCTGCAGCTGTTGTATCAATAGCATGAGCTGGAAAACCTTCAAAATGAGCAGTACGTTCTTGGTTAACAAGAAGTGCGCCACGAGGGCCAAGTGTTGTAATAACATTTTTTACGCCTTTTGCAATGAGATACTGGCAAGCTTTTTCTACATTTTCAAAAGTATCTGCTTGTATGCCAGATAAGGTAGCAAGCTCCGTTTCATTTGGTGTAAGATAGTCAATTTTAGATAAAATATGATCTGGAATAGCATCTGGTGCAGGTGCAGGGTTTAGAATAATAGTTTTGCCTAGACTATGAGCAAGATCTATAGCGTAGTACAGGGTTTCTTCAGGAATTTCCATCTGGAGTAAGACAATATCGCTATGATGCATGAGGTCCATATGAGCATCGATTGCCGCATGATCTACTTTAGCATTGGCATTAGGAAGAACAACAATAGTATTATCTCCTTCGCTATTCACATAAATAAGTGCTAGACCTGTTTTATTATTTTCAAGCTGAGCAATAGCATCAGTATGCACATGAGCTTTCTTAAGTGTTTGAATTAAAGTTTGACCGTCTTCATCAGTGCCTACAGCACCAAGCATGTAAACATGACCGCCTAAATTACTTGCAGCAAAAGCTTGATTTGCGCCTTTGCCACCAGGTACAGCAAGTGAAAATTCACCTGTAAGTGTTTCTCCTGCAAGAGGAGTGCGTGGCACTTTAATAATCCAGTCCATATTTAAGCTTCCGATGACAAGAATATTTGATGATTTCATAAGAATCTCCTTAACGTAAACGTTTTCTTTAATTACTTATACTACTGATTAAGGGAATAAATGTCAATAACAATAAAAAAGCTATTAATTTATGGAAAATCGTATAAAGTGAATAAACTTAAAAAAAACGTTCGGATTTAGTTGACGTAAAAAGTTCGGGATGCTAGAATGAAGTAAACGTTATACTAAAACGGTTACTTAAGAGCAATAAAAAGTTTAATATATTACATAATGGAGGACTTGAAATGAAACGTATACTAGCAGCATTATTAGCGGGCACAATGGCAGTAACATCACTTGTGGGTTGTAGTAGTGAAGAAGGTTCTACACCAGTACAAGGAAATCAAGAGGCAAGTACAGAAGATGCATTAAAAGTAGCTCTTTTAATTCCAGGAAATTTAGGAGATAAATCTTTCTACGATGCGGCTAACAACGGTGTTAAAAAGGTAGAGGAAGAACTTGGTGCAGAAGTTAAAGTTGTAGAGATGGGAACAGATCAAACAAAATGGGAACCAACTGTACTTGACTTTTCGGAGCAAGACTGGGATATTATTATATCAGGTTCATGGGATATGACGCCTATCTTTAACGAAATTGGTGAACTTTACCCAGATAAAAAATACATTAACTTTGATACATCAGAGCCAGAAGTAGTAGATAATGTATATTCTATGTTCTATCGTACAAATGAGCTTGCATTCTTAGCTGGTTCACTTGCAGCTATTGAGGCAGAAGAAAAAGGACAAAATACAATTGGTTTCATTGGTGGTATGGACAACCCAGGAATCAATGACTTCTTATTAGGTTATATTGAAGGTGCACAGCACGTTAATAAAGATATTAAAGTCGCAACAGCTTATGCTGGAAGCTTTGTAGATGCTACAAAAGGTAAAGAAGTAGCCATTTCTATGTACAACCAAGGTATCGATATTATCTTCCAAGTAGCAGGTCAAACAGGACTTGGTGTAATCGACGCAGCTAAAGAGTTAGACAAATATGTAATTGGTGTAGACTCTGACCAAGCTTTAGCCTTCATGGAAAGTGATAAAGAAAAAGCAGAACATGTTGTAACATCAGCCATCAAAAAAATCGACGAATCTATTTTAAGAGCAGTTAACATGCATGTAGAAGGTACACTTCCATACGGCAGTCACGAAGTGCTTGGCGTAGCTGAAGGTGGAGTAGGTCTTGCAAAAAATGAGATTTACAAATCACTTGTAAGTGAAGAAAATCAAGCTAGAATTGAGGCTATTGAAGCTCAAATTACAAATGGTGAAGTAGAAGTATCAACTGCTTTTGGTCTTAGCAACGAAGAAATCGCAGCAAGAAGAGATGCAGTTCGTCCATAATTTTTAAATGTATAGGGGTATGGCATTTAGAAAAATGCTACGCCCCTTTTTTAGAAAGGAGCCAGTATGTCTAATTATCTTTTACAAATGGACAATGTTACAAAAGTGTATGACAACGGTGTGGTTGCAAACAAAGGCATTAACTTTTCTTTAAAAGAAGGAGAAATTCATGCACTGGTAGGAGAAAATGGTGCAGGTAAATCTACACTTATGAAAATGCTTTTTGGTATGGAAAAGCCGACAGAAGGAAAAATTCTTTTAAGAGGTAAAGAAATGCATTTTAGCTCTTCAAAGGATGCTATTGCAAGTGGAATTGGAATGGTACATCAGCACTTTATGCTCGTAGAGTCTTTTACTGTAGCACAAAATATTATGCTAGGTATGGAACCTAAAAAAGGGCTTTTTGTAGATGAGAAGAAAGCTATAGAATTTACTAATGCTTTAAGTGAGAAATATAACTTAAAAGTAGATGCTACAGCAAAAGTAAGTGATATTTCAGTAGGAATGAAACAAAAAATTGAGATTTTAAAAGCACTAGCTAGAGGAGCTAAGATCCTTATTTTAGATGAGCCAACAGCAGTTTTAACACCACAAGAAACAGACCTTCTTTTTGAAGAACTTATTAATCTTAAAGAGCAAGGACATACTATTGTTTTTATCTCTCATAAGTTAAGAGAGGTTAAAGCTATTTCTGATCGTATTACTGTTATGAGAGCAGGAAAATGGGAAGGCGTATTTGATACTAATACTGTTTCAGAAATGGAAATTAGTAATAAGATTGTAGGCCGTGATGTGGTTATTAAATATGATAAAAAGCCTATGAAATTAGGACCAGCTAAAATGAAAGTTAAAGGACTTCATTATCAAGGTGAAAGTGAAGTGCCAGTACTTAAAGATATTAACTTCAATGTACGTGGTGGTTGCATTTTAGGTATTGCAGGGGTTGAAGGAAATGGACAAGCAGAACTCATTGAAATCCTTACACGTCAGAAGAATATTGAAGGTGGCAGTGTAGAAATCAATGGTCAAAATATAAAAGATTTAACAGTTAAGAAGTTAAGAGATACAGGTTTTGGCTACATACCAGAGGATCGTTTAAGACAAGGAACGGCTAAAGAAGGTTCTATTAAAGATAATTATGTTTCTAATATTTATGATCATAAGAAATTCTACAAAGGAATTTTCTTTAATCATAAAGAAGCTATTCGTTTAGCAGAAAAAGCTATTGCTGACTATAAAGTAAGATGCTTTGGCTATAGCCAAAAGATTGCAATGCTATCAGGTGGTAATATGCAAAAGGTTGTTGTTGCACGTGAGTGTGATATTAACCCAGAAGTCCTTATTGCAGAACAACCAACACGAGGCGTAGATATTGGGGCGGCACAAATTATTCATGAAAAACTTATTGAATTACGTGATGCAGGATGTGCTGTACTTCTTATGTCAGCTGACCTTAACGAACTTATGGAGCTGTCTGACTCATTACTTGTTATGTATAATGGTGAGATTACAGCTTACTTTGAAGATACAAAAGATGTAACAGAACATGAACTTGGATTATGTATGTTAGGGATTAATAAACATGATCAGACTAGAATCAGGGGGGCTTTAAGTGAATAGAGAACAGAGATTTAACTTCATTCGTACCTTAGTATCTGTATTCATTGCGATTGTACTTGCATTCGGTATGATTCTCCTTATTAGTGATCAGCCGTTAGAAGCGCTTAAAACATTCGTACTTGGACCATTATCTAATAAACGATACATAGGAAATATTATAGAAATGGCAATACCACTTATCTTTTCAGGTCTTGCTATGTCAGTTGTTTTCCAAGCTTCTTTATTTAACCTAGGAAGTGAAGGGATTTTCTACATTAGTGGTGCGGTATCAGCAGCAGTAGCAATCTTTGTACCAATGCCAACTATTTTCCATCAGCTTGTAGTTATTATGGCAGGTGCCATGGTAGGGGCAGTGGTTGCTTTTATTCCCGGTGTGATGAAAGCAAAATGGAATGCAAGTGAACTTGTAACTTCCCTTATGCTTAATAATATTGTATTTGGTATAGGGCTTTATTTCCTTAACTATAAGTTAAGAGATATTAATGCTATGTCAGTTGTATCTTATGAGATGCAAGAATCAGCACTCTTACCACGTATTATTCCAGGAACACGTATTCACTTTGGTCTTATTATTGCTTTAGTGGCAGTAGCAGTTGTTTATATGATTTTATATAAGACTAAGTGGGGCTATGAAATCCGTATGACAGGACTTAATGCTGAGTTTGCGAAATACTCAGGTATTAATACTTTTAAAGTTATTATAATTGCTCACCTTTTATCAGGCATTATTGCTGGTATGGGTGGTGCTATTGAAACAATCGGGATGCATAAAAGATTTGAATGGACGATGCTTCCAGGTTATGGGTTTGATGGTGCACTTGTTGCTATGTTAGCACGTAATAATCCAATTGGTGTTATTGGCGCAGCACTTTTCCTAGCTTATATCAGGGTAGGTGCTGATCTCGTAGCGAGACTTTCAGATGTACCAGCAGAGATGATCGGTATTTTGCAAGGGGTTATCATCCTCTTTATTTCGGCAGAGAGATTTCTTGCACGTTATAAACAAAAAATGATTTTAAAGGAGGCAAAATAAATGAGTGAGATTATGGATTTACTCTTTACATCAGAATTTGCTTACTCCATTATTAGGGTAACAACTCCTATTTTATTTGCAGCCTTAGGGGCAGTTATTGCTAATACAGCAGGGATTGCCAATATTGCTTTAGAGGGGCTCATGCTGATTGCAGCACTTGTAGGGGTTATTGTAAGTGCTTTTACAGGAAGTGCATGGCTTGGCCTTATAGCAGCAGTACTTTCAAGTGTAGCTTTTGCAGGTGTGTTAGCATTCTTTACACTTTACTATAAAACAAATGTAATTCTTGGAGGGATTGCCCTCAACTTATTCGCAAGTGGCGGGACAGTTTTCTTCCTTTATCTTTTTGCAAATGATAAAGGAACTTCAGCAGCTCTTGCAAGTAAAGTATTACCAACTATTCATATTCCAATTTTAAAAGATATTCCTGTCTTAGGTGCTATTTTATCGGGGCATAATATTTTAACTTATATGGCAGCTGTAGCAGTGGTTGTGATTTATTTAATGTTTAAAAAGACAGCTTTTGGTTATCGTTTAAAAGCTGTAGGAGAAAATCCTAATGCTGCAGATTCAGTGGGGATCAACGTTATGCGTACAAAGACTATTGCACTTCTTTTAAGTGGTGCACTTGCAGGTCTTGGTGGTGCCTTTATGTCTATGGGGTATGTATCATGGTTTGCAAGAGATATGGTGGCTGGACGCGGATGGATTGCTATCGCGGCAGAAGCTATGGGGCAAAGTTCAACAATAGGAACAACTATTACGTCCCTTTTATTTGGGGCAGCTGATGCTACAGCCAATGCATTAGGTACAGTAGGTATTCCATCAGAACTTTTACGTATTTTACCATACGTTGTAACGCTACTAGGGCTTTTAGCTTATGCGCTTTCTGAAAATCGTAAAAAGAAAAGAAGATCAAAAGGAGCCTAGAATATGAGAAAAGACTTAATAATAGACTGTGATCCAGGACATGATGATGCAACGGCTATTTTTATGGCTCTTGCACATAGTGATCAATATAACCTGCGTGCTGTAACAACAGTATGTGGAAATAATACTTTAGAAAAGATAACAAAAAATGCACACTACATCTTATCTGTAGTGAAGTCAGAGGTAGAAGTGGCGAAAGGACCAGAAACACCTCTTATTAATGAACCCATTATTTCAGCAGAGTTCCATGGTGATAGTGGGATGGATGGCCCAACTTTAGAAGTTGAGACAACCTCTAAGGATTCTGATAAAAGTGCAGTAGAACTTATGGCAGACATTTTAAGAGATGCTAAAGAGAAAGTAACGATTTTAGCACTTGGGCCGCTTACAAACGTAGCTCTTTTGATTAAAGCTTATCCACAATACTTACACAAAATAGAGAGAATTTCTCTAATGGGTGGAGGAATTTGTCACGGGAATATTACACCATATGCAGAGTTTAATATTTACGTCGATCCAGAAGCAGCACAAATTGTATTTAGTTCAGGGCTTCCAATTGTAATGTGTGGTCTAGATGTAACAGAACAAGTTGAGATTCTAAAAGAAGATTATGAATATCTTAGAAAGCATAGTGATGCAGGAAGAGTTTTTGCAGAGCTTATGGATTTCTACATTAAAGGCAGCCCTGCTTTTGGAGCAACAGGCTGTGTGATGCATGACCCATGTGCTATGGCCTACCTTATTGATGAAAGTCTCTTTGAAGGTAAACAGGCAAGAGTACATGTAGACTTAGTGGGTGAAACACGAGGTCGTACAGTAGCTGACTATGAAAGTCATGAAGCTAATACATTTGTTATTTTAAAGGCAAAAAGTAATGAAGTAGCCAATGTGATTTTAAAATCTATCGAATCTTTATAAAAATAAAATCCCTAGGAAGTATATACTTCCTAGGGATTTTATTTTAACAATTCATGGATGCTTGAAATATGTAGAATATATGTAGATTTTTATTGTATAATGAATACTATGAGTAAGTAAGAGTGAATGGAGGAGAAGCTGATGAATAAGTCTATTTCTCTTAAAGTAATGAGTTTTAATATGAAGCGCAATTATTTATCTTTTGGTATGAATAAATGGCTATATAGAGCTGTTCGTATTGAAAAAATTATAAAAGAATATAAACCAGATATTATAGGAACACAAGAGCTAACAAGAAAGGCACTTCAAGATATGCAGCGTATGCTTCCAGAATATGATTATGTAGGCATGGGAAGAAATGGTGGCGATAAAGGAGAATATACAGCTATTTTTTATTTAAAAGATAAATTTATTTTAAATGAGGAGCATACATTTTGGCTTTCTGGTACACCAGAGAGGCCAAGTCGTGCTTGGTTCGCAGCATTTCCACGGATTTGTACAACATGTAATTTGTCTTTTAAAGATAATAAGGAGCAAAGGCTAAGCATTTTTAATACGCATCTTGATCATATGAGTTATTGGTCCAGAATCAATAGTCTTAAACTGATTACAAATAAAATTCATGAGCAGTATATGAAGAATTCTGATTCTATTCTTTTTATGGGGGACTTTAATGCAACACCTACAAGTAGAACATTCCGTAAATGGGATCAAGAAAGAGATGCTGAAAAAAGGATATCTCTTATCAATCTCTATACAGTCAGACAAGATTTAAAAGATGGACCTATAGGTCGAAGTTATCATGGATTTAAGGGAAGCGTACAAGGCAAGCCTATAGATTATATTTTTGTAAGCCCGGACTTAGATATTGAAGAGGTAAAGATATGCCGTGATAGAATCAATGAGCATTTCCCATCTGATCACTATCCTGTTATTGCAAAGTTAGCTTGGCAATATAGGTGATGTGTAAATTTAAAATGAATATAAACTAAAAACACACTAAAAAACTTTATTTTATAAAGGATTTTTAGTGTGTTTTATTATGGGATACATCCTTAATTTTAGGTTATGTTTACAGGATAAATTATAATAGGTAGAAAGAGTTTGTAACTTTTTACTTTTTAAGAAACGAGAAAAAATTTATAGTGAAAAGAAGGAAGTTGACAAATAAGAAAAATAAGATAAAATATATAGCATGCTATATATTTGGAGGATAAAAAAGTGAAATGTACAGATCATCATCAGCATATAGGGTTCTTAATTAAATGCATTGATAAGACTATTGTTAATGAAATTAATAAGGAGTTAGAAAAATATGATATAACAGCAGTACAACAGGAAATTCTCGTTTATTTATATTTTTCAAAAAATCAAGGACCTGTGTATCAAAAAGATATTGAACACTATCTAAGGTTGTCCAATCCAACTGTGGCAGGTATTGTAAAACGTCTAGAAAGCAAGAAGATGATAAATCGTTTTCCTGCAAAAGAAGATGGTCGTTTTAAATGTCTAGTACTTACAGAAAAAGGTGAAGAAGTTGTACTTGAAACTTTAAGTATTGTTCCTAATAAGATAGAAGGCTATTTAACAAAAGGATTAGACCAGGAAGAGCGTAAGGAACTGGTGACACTGTTAAATAAAGTGCTTAAGAGCATAAAATAGATAATTATCAGTGAATAGATAGCTTGCTATATAGTTGTTATACCGGTATATAGATAGAATTAAAACAACAAGAGGGGTGACTAGAATGATTAAAAAACTTATGCCGTATATGAGTAAATATAAAAAGGCACTAGGCCTAGCTGTCATGTTTGCAGCATTAGAAGCGGTATTTGAGTTGTTGATTCCATTAGTAATGGCTCGTATTGTAGATGTTGGAATTAGTACAGGAGATATGAGCTATACAGTAATGATGGGTGTACTTATGGTCGTAATGGCACTTATTTCATTAAGCTTTGGATTAGCACTTTCTAAGTATGCAGCTATTGCGGGGCAAGGATTAGGAGCGGAGCTTCGTGAAGCGGAATATAGAAAAATACAGACTTATTCCTTTAAAAATATTGAGAAGTTTAGTACAGCTTCTTTAATTACACGTTTAACAACAGATGTTACAGCAGTACAAAATGCTGTAACAATGGGAATTAAATTATTAGTTCGTGCACCAATGATGCTTATTTGTGCATGTATTTTAGCAACGCTCATTAGTCCTAAATTAGCATTAATTTTCCTTGTTTCAATGCCAGCATTAATTTGTGCTATAGGTTTTATTATTATGAAAGTAAGACCTAAGTTTGAAGTGATGCAAAAACGTATTGACCAAATGAATACGACTGTTCAAGAAAACTTAGTAGGTATTCGTGTGGTTAAAGCATTTGTTAGAGCAAAGAAAGAAAAAGAAAAGTTTAAAAAGAGTAATGACGAATTAAGAATGGCATCAGAGGGTGCATTTAGCATTGTTGTATTTAGTATGCCAGTAATGCAACTGGTAATGTTTGCAAGTATTATTGTTATTTTATGGAATGGTGGGCATTTCGTCTATAATGGAGAGCTTACTATTGGGAATCTTACAAGTTTTGTTGTGTACTCTAATCAAATTTTAATTTCTTTAATGATGTTAGCTATGGCACTTATGATGATTTCACGTTCAATTGCATCAATAGCACGTATTATTGAGGTATTAGAAGAAGTAGTAGATATTAAGGACCCAGAAGTATCTCCTGTTTTAGAAGTTAAAGATGGTGAGATTGAATTTAGAAATGTAAGCTTTAAGTATGAAGAAGATGGTGACCAAAATAATTTAGAAAATATTAATCTTAAGATTAAGGCAGGTCAAACAATAGGAATAATAGGTGGGACAGGATCAGGAAAAACAAGTCTTGTACAGCTTATTCCAAGATTATATGACGTAACCCAAGGAGAAGTATTAGTCGGTGGCATTAATGTAAAAGATTATGAATTAGAAACACTTCGTAATGCTGTAGCTATGGTACTTCAAAAAAACACACTATTTTCTGGTAGTATTAGAGAGAACCTTAAATGGGGGAATGAAAATGCTACGGACGAGCAAATTGATAAGGTATGTGAAGCTTCTTGTGCTAATGAGTTTATTAGCAGACTACCTGGAGGTCTTGAGATGGACCTTGGCCAAGGTGGGGTCAATGTATCTGGTGGACAAAAGCAAAGATTATGTATTGCAAGGGCACTTTTAAAAGAACCTAAAGTACTTATATTAGATGATAGTACAAGTGCCGTGGATACTGCAACAGATGCTAAAATTAGAGCAGCCTTTGGTAAGAATCTAAAAGGAACAACTAAGATTATTATTGCACAAAGGGTTAACTCAATTTGTGAAGCAGATCAAATTATTGTATTAGATGATGGGAAGATTTGTGCAGTAGGTACCCATGATGAATTGATGATTCATAGTGAGATCTACCGCGATGTATACAATTCTCAACAGGAAGGAGCTGGTTTTAGTGAGTAAGGAACAGCAAATGAAGAAAACTAACAATATGAAACAAACCCTTGGTAAGCTAGCTGGCTACCTAGGTAAATATAAATTAATACTTGTGCTTGTAGCATGTTTTATTGTAGTCAGCTCATTTTCTATGGTAGCTGGTACTTATTTCTTAAAGATTATTATTAATGACTATATCTTGCTTGGAGATTTTGCAGGACTTCTTAAAATGCTAGTGATACTCGGAAGTATCTACCTTGCAGGAGCAGCAAGTGCTTATGTTTATTCACGTCTTATGGTACGTGTTGCACAAAGTACGATTCAAGATATTCGTACAGATTTATTTAATAAGATGCAACAACTTTCTATCGCATACTTTGATAGACATACACATGGTGACCTTATGAGTCTTTATACGAATGATATTGACAATATTAGTGAGGCACTTAATAACAGCTTAACTAATATTATTTCTTCACTTTTAACTTTTATAGGTATTATTGTCATGATGGTTGTTTTAAGCCCAGTATTAAGTCTTGTGACATTTGTAATGCTTGCTTTAATGTTTGGCATTATTAAAATGTTTGGTAAGAAGAGTAAATATTACTTTGGTATGCAACAACAAAAAATGGCTGATGTAAATGGTTATATTGAAGAAATGATTGAAGGGCAAAAAGTTGTTAAAGTATTTTGCCATGAAGATCAAGCATTAGAAGACTTTAAAGGATATAATGAAGCATTAAGAGAGGCTTCAACAGGTGCACAAACTTATGCAGGGATGATGATGCCTGCACTTGGAAATTTAACACACATTAGTTATGCTATAACTTGTTGTATTGGTGGACTTATGACAATTGCAGGTGCTTTTGATATAGGGTCACTTGTTTCATACTTACAATATGTGCGTCAAGTATCTCAACCTATTGCACAAGTATCGCAACAGGTTAATATGATTTTGGCTGCATTAGCAGGGGCAGAACGTATTTTTAATGTACTTGAAGAAGAACCGGAAGTAGATCAAGGTACAGTAACACTTTGTAAAGCTGAAGTAGATAGTAAGGATTGTTCTACATTGACAGAAACTGATCATTATACAGGTCACTGGGCATGGAAAATGAATGATGCACAAGGTACTTTAAAAGAACTTCGCGGGGATGTACAGTTTGAAAATGTAGTCTTTGGATATAATGAGAAGAAGACTATCTTAAAAGGTATTTCCCTTTATGCAAAACCTGGCCAAAAAATTGCCTTTGTTGGTTCAACAGGAGCAGGTAAAACAACAATTACCAACCTTATTAATCGTTTCTATGAAATTAACTCAGGAACGATTACTTATGATGGAATTGATATTAAAGATATTAAAAAAGATGACCTTAGAAAATCAATAGGTATTGTTCTTCAAGATACCCATCTTTTCACAGGAACAATTACAGAAAATATCCGTTATGGTAATCTACATGCTACAGATGAAGAGGTTATAGCAGCAGCAAAACTTGCGAATGCTCATAGCTTTATTAAGCATTTACCACATGGATATGACACTATTCTAACAGGAGATGGAGAAGGGCTTTCACAAGGACAAAGACAGCTTCTTGCTATTGCTAGAGCAGCAGTTGCTAACCCACCTGTATTAATTATGGATGAAGCAACAAGTTCTATTGATACAAGGACAGAGAAGCTTATTGCAGCAGGTATGGATAAGTTAATGGAAGGTAGAACCGTATTTGTTATTGCACATAGACTTTCAACTATTCGCAATGCCGATGCAATTATGGTACTTGAACAAGGTGAAATTATTGAAAGAGGAGACCATGAGTCTTTATTAGAACAAAAAGGACGTTATTATCAACTTTATACAGGTAAAGCTCAATTACACTAAAAATAGAAGCTGTCGTAACACTCAATTAAAGAGTTGTTTGCGACAGCTTTTTCATATAAGTATCTAATTTTTTAAAATAAGTATTTAAATTCATCTAAAATTATTTATAATAGGTTATAGGATTGCAATTTATTTTAATTATGAAACTTCTAAGGAGAATAAGTATGCGTAAAAAACCCAATATTATATTTATATTAACAGATGATCAAGGGGCATGGGCTATGAACTGTGCAGGTAATGCAGATATTAAAACACCAAATCTTAATTATTTAGCAGAGAGTGGTATAAGATTTGATAATTTCTTCTGTGCATCTCCTGTATGCTCACCAGCAAGAGCTTCTATTTTAACAGGATGTATTCCTTCACAGCATGGTGTGCATGACTGGATTCGCTCAGGAAGCTTAGATAAGGAAAAATTAGGGGATAAGAAAAATGATCCTTACTATAGCAATGAAGATAAACCTATTCAATATTTAGAAGGCTTAAGGACTTATACAGATATTTTAAGTGAAAATGGCTATACTTGTGCACTAGCTGGAAAGTGGCATCTTGGAGATAGTATGACACCACAGCATGGGTATTCCAAGTGGTTTACCATAGGCCGAGGAGGTTGTTATTACTATAAAGCAGATGTTATCGAGAATGGTGAAATCTATTATGAAAATCGTTATATTACAGATGTCATTACAAATAAAGCTATTGAATATATTGAAGAGCTTAGTAGTAAAGAAGAGCCTTATTACATAAATGTCAATTATACAGCACCTCATGACCCTTGGGATGAAAATCAGCACCCGAAGGAATTTGTAGACCTTTACAGAGACTGTGAATTTAATGCAACACCAAATGAACCTATCCATCCAAATCAAATTCATAGCGCACCAATTGGCATAGGAGAAGAAAGAAAGAGACTCTTAAGAGGTTACTATGCTGCAGTAAGTGCTATGGATGCAGGTGTAGGACGAATTTTAGACAAGCTTAGAGAAAAAGGTGAACTTGAAAATACCATGATTATATTTAGTGCTGATAATGGTATGAATATGGGACATCATGGTATTTGGGGAAAAGGCAATGGAACTTTCCCGATGAATTTATATGACACAGCTGTTAAAGTACCTTTTATTATAAGTTATCCGAAGGCATTTGAAGGTGGCAAGATAAGTTTTGATATGGCAAGTCACTATGATATTATTCATACATTAGTAGATTGGCTGGAAATTGATGAAGAGCTGAGTGACCGCTTACCAGGTAGAAGCTTTAAATGCAGTCTTCTGGGAGAAGAGACCGAGGATCAAAGCATTATCATTTTAGATGAATATGGTCCGAACCGTATGATTCGTACAAAAGAATGGAAATATATACATCGCTATCCTTATGGACCACACGAACTTTATCATCTAAGTGAAGATCCAGGAGAAAAGAATAATCTAATTGGCCAGTTAGAGTACAAGGAAATAGAAGAAAAACTTCGTAGTGAACTGGCTAACTGGTTTACTAAATATGCAGATCCAAAGTTAGATGCAGCAAAAGAAGCTGTAACAGGTTGTGGACAGCTTAGAAAAGCGGGTGTTTACTCTGAAGGAAAGATGACATACCATCCTCTTTAGTTTTCTAAAGAGGATTTTTTTATTGACTTTAGCTTTAGGTGAAGGTTTAGAATAAATAAATTGAAATACAAGATAAATTTGAAATATAATAATTTAGTAACTGAATCATACTAGAAGAAAGAAGAGACAAATATGGAAACTGATTTTTCAAAGGGAAGTGTCATAGGTAGTATATTAAAACTTGCTGTGCTTATGACATTAGCACAACTGATTAATGTACTCTACAATGTAGTAGATAGGATGTACATAGGGAGAATGCCAGAAAATGCTACTTTATCTTTAACTGGGCTAGGGTTAGCATTGCCTATTATTACAATTGTAATTGCTTTTGCCAATCTATTTGGTATGGGTGGTGCACCACTTTTTTCTATAGCAAGAGGGGCAGGGGATGATGAAGAAGCAGAACATATTATGGGAAATGCTTTTGTACTACTCATAAGTTTTGGAATACTGCTTACTCTATTAGGACTACTCTTTAAGAAACCCCTGCTCTTCTTGTTTGGAGCAAGTGAGTCAACCTTTCCTTATGCAAATGACTATATTACTATTTATCTTTTAGGGAGTTTATTTGTGATGATAGGACTAGGTATGAATAGTTTTATCAATGCGCAAGGATTTGGAAAAATAGGTATGCTAACAGTAGCTATTGGTGCTGTAGCTAATATTATTTTAGACCCAATTTTTATATTTGGTTTTAATATGGGGGTTCAAGGAGCAGCTTTAGCTACAGTTATTTCACAAATCCTATCAGCTATATGGATTATAAAGTTTTTAACTGGGAAGAAAGCTCTTCTAAAGCTTAAAGTAACTTGTTTTAAGCTGAAGAAGGAGCGTGTCAAAAAGATAGTAGGTCTTGGATTATCAGGATTTATTATGGCTATTACCAATGGTGCTGTTCAGATTGTTTGTAATGCTAGTCTACAGTTTTACGGGGGAGACCTCTATGTAGGGGTTATGACTATTATTAATACAGTAAGAGAATTAGTGACCATGCCTGTTTTAGGTGTTACCAATAGTGCTCAACCCGTAATAGGTTATAACTATGGTGCAAAGGCTTATAGTAGGGTTAAAACTGCTATCAAATTTATGTCAGGAGCATGTATCTTATATACATTAGTGGCATGGGCTGTTGTACATGGTTTTCCAGCTTTCTTCATCCAAATTTTTAATCATGATGAAGCTATTATTCAGGCAGGTATACCAGCTATGAAGATTTATTTCTTCGGATTCTTTATGATGGCGCTTCAATTTGCAGGTCAATCTGTATTTGTAGGACTTGGGAAGTCTAAGCAAGCTATATTCTTTTCCTTATTTAGAAAGGCCATTATTGTTATTCCACTTACACTTGTTCTGCCGAGATTATTTGGATTAAATATAGCAGGTGTATTTATGGCTGAACCTATCTCTAATTTTATAGGAGGAGCGGCCTGCTTTATTACTATGTCGATGCTTATCTGGCCTGAGTTGAATCAAAATAAGACTTTGCAACAAAATATTTAGGTTGTATAGCCTAAAAGATAGAATTATAGTAAGTAGCAAGGTATACTAAAGGTATAAAACATATGAGGGAGGGACTAGGATGCAACAACTTATAGAACGTGTAAATAGTCAAGTTACTAACTTTAAAGTAGAAGATTGGTTCATTTTTAAAATAGCTATTCTTATTGTAGGAGCTATTATAGGATGTAGTTTTTCTGACACTTGTAAGAAGCTTCGCCCATTACTTATAATAGTTTGGGTGTGTGCATTTACTTATATGATACTTCGCATTTTTATATTAGAAGAAAGTCCTTTAAAATTGGAAAAGTAATACTATTATAAAACTCCTTAGATTATAATCTAAGGAGTTCTATGATTTTTATAACGGAACTGATTTGATAGAAAAATTTTAATAAGAAAAAGTTAGTAGGAAAAAAGATATAAATAAAATTGAATATTATTATATTATTATATTATTGTGATATAATATATAAATATGTATAATAAAGCTAGAATATGAAAAGAGGGGCAGAAATGAGGCGAGAGAATGAATGATAAGCTATTGCATGATATGATCAAAAAAATTGATGGCATATTACATGTTAAAATAAAAGCTGATGAAGAGACTATAAAAGAGATACATATTGTAGCGGGGAACAATAGAGCAGCTAAGCAAATTGTGAGGGATATAGAAGCAACTTTATTAGCTGTATTTGACTATGAGATTGATCGTAAGATTATTAGTATTGCCCAAATAGATACAGAGGTTGTAGCACCTATTAAACGAATTAAATATGAAGGAATTTCTATAGCTAATGAAGGGAATGAACTTCAATGCCAAGTAAAATTAGAACATGAGGGAGAAATACATTCTTGTATAAAACAGTGTATTAAAACAACACGTAATCGCTATAACATTATTGCGAGAGCAACAATTGGAGCTATAGAAGAAATTACAAAAGGTAAGTATATTTTTGATGTACATGATACTTTTGTAACAGATAGTAAAGAGATTAGCTTTGCCTGCGTTATTGTTAATATGATTGAAAAGGGCAAAGAAGATCATTTAATAGGAACAGCTTTAATTAGGGATGACATTAACGAAGCAATGGCTCGTGCAGCCCTAGATGCAGTAAATCGGAAACTTGCCGATTATTAGTTTGGTATGAAAGCCAATTATAGAAAAAAGTAAACCCTTTAGCGGAGAGGAAACATGACGGATGATTAGCGGAGGTCTGTTAATCTACATAAAGGGGGAAACACTGATGAAAAATACTATTATTAGATTAATGCCAGTTGTATTTGCTTTACTAGCACTTGCGATTGCTGGTGGTTCAGAATTAAGTTATGTATTCTAATTAGTTAGGTAAAAGTTATAATTGGCTTTTATATATATAGGAGGATATTAAGTGAAAGGGTTACCTTTAAAGCAAAAAAGATTTTTGTGGAGTATATATGGATTAGCCCTAATCTTATGGGGATGTATTTTTATTCAATCTAACTTTATGATTAGAATAAAAGATTTTAGAACTTTAGTATTTTTTATAGTAATTACAGCTCTAACAGAGAGTGTTACATTGTATTTTAATAAAGTTTCATTTAGTACGACTTTTGCAGTTACATTAGCTACATATTTATTATTTGGGCCGTTAGAAAGTTTAATTATTTTAGTAGGTGGATTCTTAATGAGAGTGTTAAGAGTAGATACTGATCGATATAAACATATTTTTAATACACCTTGGTATGGAACTCTTTTTAACTGTAGTATGTTTAGTATTAGTTTATTAGTAGCTCATTATTTAGTAGAATTTTTAGTTATAGAGATATTAAATATTCAACAGGGAATACTATCTATTATAGGATTTACCATAATATACTTTTTTATTAATAAAGTATTACTTTCAAAACTTATAAATGTAGTAAGCAATGCAAGCTTTAAATACTGCCTAATTAAAGATTTTAGATTAAGTTTATTGAATTTTTTGATTATGATTCCATTTGGAGTTATTCTTGTTTATTTATATACGCAATATAGTTACTGGGGAATTATCTTTATTTTGTTTCCGGTATTACTTGTTAAATATACTTTTACTTATTATGCAGATTCTCAATCTCAGTTTATTCAAACTGTTGAATCTTTAATGAATGCCATAGAAGCAAGGGATAACTATACAGAAGGGCATTCACATCGTGTAGCAGAAGTGGCTGCTATTTTAGCAGACCGTATGGGATTTAATGAATGGAAGATAGAGAAGCTACGTATTGGAGCTATGCTACATGATGTAGGAAAAATAGGCATTAGTGATGCTATACTTAATAAGCCAGGGCAATTGACAGAAGAAGAATTTACAATTATTAAGAGTCATCCAATTATAGGTGAAGGGATTATTAAAGGAATTAAAAATTTTGATGATACTAGAATGATTGTGAGACATCACCATGAGCGCTTTGATGGAAAAGGGTATCCAGATGGTAAAAAAGGTGATGAATTACCATTAGAGGTATATATTATTCAAATAGCTGATGCTATAGATGCTATGGCAAGTGATAGACCTTATAGAACAGGATTACCTAAAGACGTTATTATAAAAATAATAGAAGAAAATATGGGTTCACAGTTTCATCCAAATGTAGCAAGGGCTTACTTAGAAATCGCACAAGACAGTACAAAATTAGATCAAATATGGGAGTAAACAATGTTTGGTATATCACTTATTGTTGCAATTATACTAGGGTATTTATTAAAAGGTAGATTGAGTCATTTGATAAATTTACAGGTAAGAGGTATTTGGCTTATTCTGATGGGTTTCTTATTAGAAAGAGGGCTAAATCTTTTATTAAAGATAGGTTGGATAGAACTAGGAATTCTTACTTATCTATTAGATTTATTGATGTACATACTGATACTTATATTTATTTGGAGAAATAATAGATTAAAACCTTTATGGGTTATGGGAATAGGCTTTGTAATGAATGCAATACCTATTTTTGCAAATGGAGGAGCTATGCCAGTGAGTCCTAAAGCTATGGTTTATATGGGGATTCCTACTGATGCAGCGCTTACAGGTCTCTATAGTATTATGAGAGAAGAAACACATTTTAAAATTTTATCAGATATCATACCTATCTTTTTAGGCAAAGTAGGCTTTGTTATTAGTATGGGTGATATTGTACTTTGTATAGGGATGATTTGGTTAGTTATAAAAGGTATGAGAACTAAGCAATAAAAAAGAAGCTATTATCTTCTATTATAGGAAGATAATAGCTTCTTTTTTATCCTAGAGTTTTCATAATGGCTTCAAAAGCAGTAGTAAGACCTAAGCTATAAACTAATAAAGAAGCAGGTTTTCCTAGTACAATAATGGTAATAAATTTTTTGTAGGTCATTTTTGTAAGACCTGCTAGCATACATAAGAAGTCATCAGGAGCAACAGGCATAAAGATGGCAAGGGCAAAGAGCTTGTCAAAATGTTTGCCTCTATCAAGCAAGCTAATATATTTGTTATAAGTTTTTTTAGACACTATAGTTTCAATAAGTGGTTTTCCATAATGGCGTGCAAGAATAAAGTTAATAAGTGAACCAAGTAAGATCCCTATGTAATTATAGATGAAACCATAAAAAGGACCAAATAGGATAATGCCAGCTACACAGCTTAGGCCACCTGGGATAATAGGAATAACACATTGAACAATTTGAATAAATATAAAAATAAGAGGGCCCCATATACCAGCTTGACTAATCATATAAGAGAGCTGCTCAGCAGAAGAGAAGATACCGGTTTGATACCCATAAATAAGTAAAGCAATAGTAGCTAATATACCTATGATAGAGGATAAATTAATAAGTTTTTTTATAAAAGTTTGATTTATACCCATTTGAATCACCTTTAGTAGTTAGTTTGCATTTATAAAGCTTTTAATAATTCTAGAATAAGGGATAAATCTTAATATGGCCTGTAGAGAATTCTTAAAGATTCTTAAGAAATTAAGAAAGATAAACTAAGAATTGATTGTATGATAAAATTGCTCCTTAAGATGCATTCTTATAAACTGAAAAAGAAGATAAATAGACTTTTTTTATAAGTTTGGCTAGGAGTATAGCAAGATAGGGTTAAAGGTAGATTAAAGTAAAAGATATGTAAAGAGATTAAGTAATCTCTACTTAAAGGCTTAGTTAGCGATAGTAGAGATAACAAAATACATAACAAAGTCTAATAATGTTCTTTTTTTCATATAGATTGCCCTTTCTATTAGTGTTTTTAATCAAGTCCCCTTAGGGGGGATTTACTATTATAGCACTTTAAAAGTATAAAGCTAGTGGAAATTTGTAGTAATTTCAAAAGGCTTGTTATATAATTGAAGAGAATTTAATGTATAAAATCCTCAAACTAGCTAAAGAATAGTTGTTTGAGGATTTTATATGTTCCGGAAAGAGGTGAAACATATGGATTTAAAAAGAATACCAGAGCTTTTAAAATTAAATACAGATTGCCAGAAGTTTGTAAGTGGGCAGGTACTCTTTAAAAATGGACAAGTCTTTGGGGAGTATGCTAGAGTAGAGACTGTTACGGCTACATTTTATGCTAATGTCAAAGATGAATACCATCATCAACATTATACATGTATGGCTAATATTAATGGGCTTAAGGGTACCATTGATGCAAGCTGTGACTGTCAAAGCTATGTAAGTGTTACAAGTAATTTGGCCCTTTGCCCCCATGTAGTGGCAACAGTGCTTAAAGGTCTTGATAGTTTGAAACATCAAGCTGAAGAAGGTATTTCGAATGAAGGTGTTATTTATAGCCCAGAGGTAACAGTAAGTATGTCACCAGGACGTAATGGCTATATGAAAATGGAATTTGATATTGAGGGAATAGAACGAAGTGAGTACCGTAAAATTTACAATGCCTATAAAGAAAAGAAAAAACTGTACCGTTTTCAAGATGGAAGCTGCTTAGACTTAGCAGATGATAAATTACAGTCTACTTTTAAGCTTATTGATTTATTAGGACTCTTCAATGACTTTGAAGATTTACGTATATCGAATGAAAAAGCTTTATACTTAGAAAGTTATATAAATGAACATATGGATTTTCTTGAAGGGCAAAGATTCGTATCCAATGTGGTGGCTAAGCTTAAAGGAAAACAAAAAATAGAAGATACATTACCAGAAACCTTACAAGCTACATTAAGAGATTATCAAGTAAAAGGCTTCGAATTTTTAAATAGTTTGGCAGCCTATAACTTTGGCGGCGTATTGGCAGATGAAATGGGACTTGGAAAAACGCTTCAAATCATTACCTTCTTATTAGCAAGAAAGGGACAGAAAAGCTTAGTTATTACACCAACGGCTCTTCTTTATAACTGGAAGAAGGAAATAGAAAAATTTGCACCAGTACTTAAAGTTGCTATTGTACATGGTATCAAGGAAAGAAGCCAGCTTATTAATAAATACAAAGAGTATGATGTACTCCTTACTACTTATACTACTTTTAAAAATGATGCATCCTTCTATGCAGGAAAGGTTTTTGATTATTGTGTAATTGATGAAGCGCAAACCATTAAAAATCCAGATGCAACCCTCACAAAAGTGATTAAAAGTATTAAGGCTAACGTAAAATTTGCATTAACAGGTACACCTATTGAAAATAACCTTTTAGAGCTCTGGTCTATCTTTGATTTTGTTATGCCAGATTATCTTTATACACGAGCTAAATTCCAGAAGATTTTCATGTCTGGTGAAGACCAGTATGGGGAACTGAAACAAATGATTCAGCCTTTTATGTTAAGAAGAAGTAAAAAGGAAGTTGCTAAAGAATTACCAGATAAAATTGAGCAAGTATATTATGTATCTTTAGAAAAGGAGCATGAGCGTGTTTACCGTGCCTATACGCAGCTGGCCAAAAGAAAAATGGAAGAGGATGAAAGTACAGGGTTTATGGCCTTTTCCTATTTGACTAAGCTTAGACAGCTAGCACTAGCACCAGAGTGGCTTGTGAAAAACTATGAAGGCCAAAATTCTAAGTTAGAAGTCCTCGTCAATCTCATTAAAGAGTCAAAAGGTAAGAAGATACTTGTTTTTTCACAGTTTACTAAAGTACTAGGCGGGATAGCTGATAGACTTGAACAAGAAGATATTGTTTACAGTTATTTAGATGGAAGTACGCCTGCAGCAAAACGTATGCATCTGGTTGAGAATTTTAATCAGGATGAAAGTAAACAGGTCTTTCTCATTTCTTTAAAAGCAGGTGGAACTGGGCTTAACCTTACAAGTGCAAGCATAGTTGTACACTTTGACCCGTGGTGGAATCCAGCTGTAGAGAATCAGGCTACAGATAGGGCTCATCGTATCGGGCAAGAGCAAGTGGTAAATGTTGTTAAGCTTATTGCTAAAGGCACGGTAGAAGAAAGAGTGTTGCAACTGCAAGAAAGTAAAAAAGAATTAATTGATGCAATCATGACAGATGGACTAAATAATGGTAATATCTTTAAACATTTATCAAAAGAAGAAATGATAGAGCTGTTTATGGAGCGCATTTAAACTAAGTAAACTTGAAAAAGAAAACTAATAATGCTAGTATATGTCTTGTTGAAACCTAAACTTATAAGGTTAGGACTGGTTCGGGAACTCCCAGTATAAAAAACTAAGGGCATGTATAGTGACAGTATATAGTCGTATCCTTAGATACGACTTTTTTAGGTTGAAAAGTCGTATAGTTCTCCTTAAAACCACTATTAAGGAGGAAAGAGATATGGAAAAAAGAAAAGTAATTATTGATTGTGACCCAGGTATAGATGATGCACTTGCCATTATGCTTGCGGTCCATTCACCAGAACTTGAGGTATTAGGTCTTACTGTATGTAGTGGAAATGTACCAGCATATATGGGGGCTAAAAATGCACTCACTGTTCTTAAAAAGTGTGAAGCATTACATATTCCTGTATATGTAGGAGAGACAGATCCACTTGAAAGAGAACTTATAACAGCACAAGATACTCATGGTGAGGATGGGCTTGGTGAGAATTTTTATGAAGAGGTGGAAGGTATAAGTTATAGGGAAGGTGCTGTAGATTTTATTCTAGAAACTTTAAAAACTCATGAAAAAGTTTCTATTATTGCATTAGGGCCGCTTACCAATTTAGCAAAGGCTTTAATGAAAGATAGAGAAGCTTTTATGTATTTAGATGAGTGTATTTCTATGGGAGGAGCCTTTAGAATACATGGTAACTGCTCACCTGTAGCAGAATTTAACTATTGGGTAGACCCTCATGCAGCACAATATGTTTATGAGATGTTAGGTCATAAAATACATATGGTAGGGCTAGATGTTACAAGAAAAATTGTACTCACACCTAACATTATAGAATTTATTAACAGGTTGGATCAAAATAAGGCTAAGTTTATAACAGAAATAACACGTTTTTATATAGATTTTCATTGGATGCAGGAAGGCATTATTGGATGTGTGATTAATGACCCGCTTGCTGTAGCCTATTTTATAGATAGAAGCTTATGTGATGGATTTGATTCCTATGTACAGGTAGCTACGGATGGCATTGCTATAGGTCAAACATTGGTAGATATAGCAAGTTTTTATAGGAAAGAAAGCAATGCCAAAATTCTTACTTCGGTAGATGAAAAACGCTTTATGGATTTCTTCTTAAAACGCATCTTTAGAGGTTATGAAGAAGTCATTGAGCATACGGAGGGGGTATACTAGAATGGATAGATACAGTGAAGTCACTAATAAAAATATAAGAGAGATTGTACTTTTAAAAGGGTCTCCTTGTGTGTGGGGAAAATGTAGCTTCTGTGACTATATATTAGATAATGGTACTCATGAAGGGGAAATGAACGCACTAAACTTTGAAGTATTAGAGCAGATTACAGGTAAATATAAAGTACTTGAAGTTATTAATTCAGGAAGCTGTTTTGAACTGCCACAGGCTACATTAGAAAGAATTAAAGCTATTATTAAGGAAAAGGGCATTGAAAAGCTTTTCTTAGAGAGTCATTGGGCGTATAGAAACAGAATTCAAGAAATGAGAGATTTCTTTGGTATTCCTATTACTTTTAAAATTGGTGTAGAGACTTTTGATGAGGATTTTAGAAATGGGTATCTTAATAAAAGTGCTCATTTTAAATCTATAGATGAGCTGAAAAAGTATTTTGATTCACCATGTATGATGGTGGGTATCAAAGGGCAAACAAAAGCAATGATAGATAGGGATATGGAGCTTGTTCTTAAGCATTTTGACCATGCTACCATTAATGTTTTTATAGATAATACAACGACAGTGAAAAGAGATGAAGAGCTTGTACAGTGGTTTATACAAAAATATAAGTTTTTAGATGAAAATCCTAAAATAGAAGTCCTCTATAATAATACAGATTTTGGAGTAGGTGACTAGATTTTAAAGAATTGCCTAATTCTTAATTAAAAATCAGTTGTAATATAAGTATGTATAGTGATTGATACTTTTAAAATAATGTAACAATGATACTAGTAAATGAAGCTGAAGAAGTACTGACAGCTTTAAATCCAGAAGCTTAATAGAAATGAAAAGAGCGTATTGCCATGAATGCAATACGCTCTTTTTTAGTCTAAATCTACAATAGGACGGTTATAAACAGTTTCATCAAATTCATTTTCCTGTTTAGCAATAAGGAGTGTACAGACGTGATCACCTGCAACATTAATACCCGTACGAATCATATCTAGAATTCTATCAATACCCATAATAAGGGCAATACCTTCAATTGGTAGGTTAATGGCGCTAAGTACCATTGTAAGCATAACAAGTCCAACACCTGGAACACCTGCTGTACCGATTGAAGCAAGTACTGCAGTTAAGATAACCATCATATACTCTCCAAGACCAAGCTGAATGCCATAGATTTGAGCAATAAATACAACGGCTACCCCTTGCATAATAGCGGTACCATCCATATTGATTGTAGCACCTAAAGGAAGAGTAAAGGAACTAACTTTTTTAGATACACCAAATTGTTTGTCTGAGCTCTCAAGGCCAAGTGGAAGTGCTGCACTTGAAGAAGCAGTTGAGAAGCAGAAGTTGAATATTGGTGTAAATTTCTTGACAAATATTTTAGGGCTAAGTTTTCCAATGAATAATAGCATACTTAAATAGACAATAAAGAACTGGATAGCAAGTGCTACTAGAATACTTAATGCATATTTAAAGAGTGGAAGCATAGCAGAGAAGCCAAAAGTTGCAAATGTATTGGCTACAAGTGCAAATACCCCAAATGGAGCAAATTGCATAATGAGTGTAACCAGCTTAAGAAAGACTTCGTTAAGGCCATCAAATAGTACAAGGACAGGTTGTGCTTTTTCACCTACTAAAGTAATGCTCAGTCCCATTAATACAGCAAAGAATAAAACACCAAGTACATTATTTGTACTGAAGGCTTCAAAAATATTTGTAGGGATAATTTGAAGTAAGGTATCAATAAAGCTTATAGAAGCAACTTCACTTACCCCTTCGCCAGATGTAATCATACTGAGGTCAATGCCTATACCTGGTTTAATGACATTGGCAACAGTAAGTGCTACTACAATAGCTATAGCAGTTGTAGTTATATAATAAAGGAAAGTTTTGCTACCAATACGTCCAATTTTTTTTATATCATCTAAAGAAGCTGTTGCATATACAATAGAAACGAAGATGAGTGGTACAACAAGTAGTTTAATAGCATTTAAGAATCCTGTACCAATAAGTTTCAGTATACCATCAAGCATAAGGGTATGTTTAATGAAATCAGATTCTAAATGAGAAAGAAGAACTCCAAATAAGGCACCTAATATAAGTGAAAGGAGTATTTTCGTAGTTAGTGTCATTTTTTTCATTATGTAAAACCTCCTAAAGATAAGTCAAATACATGATGTAAGTAGGGTAACATAAAAGTGAATTGTATACAAGTATAAAACTAAAATATAGAATAATAATGATTATTTTATGTTTTTTGATATATTTAGTTAAGTAATTAAAGAATAATATATACATTTATTAAATAGTGGATAAGTATTGAAGTATGTAGTATAATTTAATAAAGAAAAATATGAAAGAGGCAACAATGTTAGAGACAGTCATATTGGTACTTATATACAGTAAATATAAAAAGTATAAGGTTTTACCTATATTTAAACAGAAAGAAATGTACTATATATTAGGCATTGAGCTTATTTATATAGGTATTCAAATTGCTCTGTTTAAACAGCATTATGAATGGATTAAATATGCAGGTCTACTGAAAAGTATTTATCTATGCACTTATCTAGGACTGATTTTCAAATACGAACTTTATAAAGAAGCCTTAGTTGGTTCTGGCTGTGTCTTTTTAGGAGGCTTATGTAATGATATAGCTATAAAAGTCAATGGAGGGAAAATGCCTGTATTTCCAACTTTGACTTACTGGACAGGGTATGCATCTCCAGAAGCTTTTGAAAAAGCTAGGCAAGTAGCGAATGATTTTCATATTCTAGGTAGTGACCAGACTAAGTTAAAATGGTTAACAGATTGGATTGATCTAGGTTATAGCGTACTAAGTATTGGTGATGTACTGATTAGAGTATTTGTTGTACTTGTTTTATATGGGGCGATTAAAGAGATTAATAGTTCCTTGAGTCAAGAGAAAAGAATATAGGGGTAAAAGAGAGGAAATGTTAAAAGTAACGTTGATAGAATTTATTTTAAGAGGTATTCCAGAGGCTTTTATTCATCTTTTTGCGATGTATGCTTTTACTGGAGCAAAATTAGACAAGCGCCGTTATGTTAAGACAGGCATCATTTTAGCGATAATGATGCTTTTTATTAGATTTTTACCAATTAGTTATGGTATTCATACGATCCTAATCATTATGGCTATGATTACATTATCTATTACACTGAATAAACTAGGTATTATAGAGACTATACGTGCTGCGATTATTAATGTTATTGTGCAGTTCTTGGCAGAGGGGATTAATATGCTATTAATCCAGGGAATGTTTAGAAAAAGTGTACAAGAGATAGTAAGTGATCCTATTACAAAGGTTATTTATGGTATACCATCTCTTATAATCTGGATGTTAGTTATATTTATCTACTATAAGTGGATAGGTAAAAAGAAAAGGAGAAGTCATGATTGATAAGGTATGCGCTAGGCTTTCAAATAAAATAGGTAGGGAATTGCAAGTAAGTGAGAATGAAAAGGCAGTTATCCATTATGGATTATTTGCAATTATTCATACAAGTATCTCTATAGGAGCTATTGTACTAGCAGGAAGCCTTTTAGGTGTACTTATACCTGCGCTTATACTATCTGTAACAACAGTTATTCTTAGAAAATACTCAGGTGGGGCACATGCTAGTTCACCAGAGTCATGTGCTATTATAGGTGTTATTATTTCGGTAGGAGGTGCATGGTTATTATCTAAAATGCATTGGAACTTAATAGTTGTAATAATTAGTGTACTAGTTATATTTATTCTAGGGTTTTATAAAGTCTATCAGTTAGCACCTGTTGATAGCATGGCAAAACCTATCAGAAAGCAAGAAAAGAAAGAAGCGCTTAAAAAGAAATCTATATTTACTTTAGGAGTCTACTTAGTAGGAACAATAGGTTTGCTAAGTATATATTTGACCAAACAGAAAGATATAGTATTAGTCTGGGTTATGTGTATATGCATAGGTATATTTTGGCAAATTCTTACTCTTACACCTCTTGGACATCTTATAGTAGAAAAAATAGATTTATTTTTAATACATACTATTTTAAGACGAAAAGGAGAATGTACAGATGAAAAAGATTAATGCAAAAGTTTTAATGACACTTGCAGCTGTAGCAACAGTATTTGCATCTCTTGTATCTACATCAGCATGTTTTTGGTTTACGTATCAACCAGAAGAGCCTGAATGTTTAAGAGACTAGTAAATAAAGATCGGTTTTTACCGATCTTTATTTATTGTAAAGTTAAGAGAGAGGGGAGTGAACATGCATAAACGACTAGAAGATACAAAGTATGAACAGGTTAATAATATACTTGTAGTTGTTAAGTTGTCTGCCTTGCTATTTTGTGGGATTATTTGTTTTAAATATTTAGCTACAAAAACAATTACTGGTAGTCTAGAGGAGTATGGCTCAGCTTTTTCTATGTTATTTATAGCTTTATTCCTACTTGGTATATATTTAATATGGTCAACTGTCGCTGTTAGACAATTTAGTGAAAAAAGAAAGAAGTATAAACAGGTTATTGAAAATTGTATTTTTATAGCTATCTTTTTTGTAATGATTCTTATATCAGGAGGGCCAGACAGCCCGCATAAGTTTTTATTTTTATTTACTATTATGACGACAACGATTCAGTCGGGTATGAAAAATGGTATGGTAATGGCAGCTGTATCAGCAGTACTTATATTATTAGTAGATTTAGTGTTTTTTCCGGCTTTAGAAATTAATCCTTATTTTGAAGATGACCTTATTTTAGTAGGTATATTTGTTTTAACAGCTGCTCCGTTAGGCTATTATGTTAAACTTGGTAATGAGCATATAGAAGAGCTAAAAGAAATGGTAAATCGTGATGGTCTTACAAGCATGTATAATCATCGTTTTTTTCAAGATGCACTAAGAGAAAACATTTATGTAGCATCTCAAAGCAATCAACCTATTTCTATGCTTTTCTTAGATATAGATAATTTTAAATATTATAATGACCTAAATGGGCATCAAAAAGGTGATGAGGTTCTAAAAGAAGTTGCCAAGCTCATTGAAGGTAGTGTAAGAAAAGGGGATTTAGTAGCAAGATATGGTGGAGAAGAATTTGCTATTATTTTGCCGAATACAGATAGAGAAGAAAGTATCAAAGTAGCTGAAACAGTTAGAAAAAAAGTGCAAGACACTTATATTATGGGGCAAGAAAATCAGCCTACAGGAAATCTTACTATTTCAATAGGTATAGCTACTTATCCAGATAACGCTAAGGATGAACTAGGACTTATTAAAAGTGCTGATGACGCCTTATATAGAGCTAAATTTTTTAAGAAGAATCGCGTAGAAGTCTATGTATCTGTACTAGATGAGTTAAAACGAGAAATTAATGATGATCATAATGAATTAGTAACTTCTATTAAGACGCTTATTAGCGTTATTAATGCGAAGGATAAATATACTTATGGACATTGTGAGCGTGTAGTGATGTATAGCCGAATTATAGCAGACTATCTCGGGCTTAGTGAAAAAGACAAGAAAACACTCGTGTATGGAGCTTATATGCATGATATAGGTAAGATTAACATTCCAGAGCAAATTCTTAACAAGAAAATGCCCTTAGATCAGGCTGAATGGGAAATGCTTAAGAAGCACCCAGAACATGGTGTGGAAATTATAAAAACAGTAGATTCTTTAAAAGAAATTATACCACTTATTTTACATCATCATGAAAAATATGACGGCACAGGCTATCCAAATGGTATGAAGGGAGAGGAGATTCCTTTATTAGCACGTATACTTACTATAGTTGATAGCTTTGATGCTATGACGTCCAATAGACCTTATCACACAAGACGTAAAAGTGATGAGGATGCATTTGTAGAACTTAGAGCATGTAAAGGTATACAGTTTGACCCAGAACTTGTAGAAACTTTTATTAAAGCTTTAACCATAGCAAAACAGGAACTTGAAATTTATAATTAGATGAAACAGTGTTTTATAAACCTTGATGAATAAAAGCCATATATAGCTAGAGTTTGTGCTAGTTATATATGGCTTTTTGTATAAGAAAAGATGTTATTTTTTATACGTTATCAATGCTACAGAAAGCAAAAGGAAGAGGGAACCAAGATTTGATAAGCCTATTTTTCTCATGATGATAATCTATATATACTTGAAGGGGATCGCATAAAAGGTGGGTAGCCTCTAAATGGGTTAAAGATAAGTCTGCCTCTAGGGTGGTTGGCATTACGTTGATATTTTCACCTACTTCAATAAGAAGGTTTTCAGTTCCTTGAACTTCTAGTACAAGATGACCTTTTTCTAAAGCAGTATAACTCTTTTTTAAATTTAAAAAGGCGTTAATAAAATTTTGGTAGTTCAAGATATTTAAGCAGGTAGAAAGCCTAGTAGTATACCCTTCGCAGATGTTTATAAGCAGTTTAATAAGTGCTGTTTCATATGTATTAAGGCAAATAGTGCATTCATTCCAAGATAAAGTTTGCATAAGTGAGGCTAATGCTGGAATAAGTAAGTCAGAATGAGAGACATAAAAGTCTTCTATACAATTATTTTTATAAAGGACATAGCCACACAGTTCGTTTCTGTTGTATATAGCAAAGGATTCACTTTTCCAGCTTCTGCAAATAGATATAAAGTTTTGGAATGAGCGTGTACTAAAAAGTGGTTTGGAATGATGCATTTTATGGATACAAGATAAAGTAGGAGTATCTAGTGTATCAAAAGATTTAAAGGTGAAATCAGGTGAAGCAACTATATGGTGGTGTCTTAAATTAGTAGCAGTAAGTGTAAAATTTAGATGAGTCCCACTGGGTGTAAAACCAAAATATTCATAGCGCTGTTTTTGGCCGCCAAGAACGGCAAAGTCAGCTTTTTCTTCATGCATTTCAGCTAAGGCATTTGTCATAAGTTGTTTCATGTGACCTTTACTTCTTGCATCAGGGTCTACGCAGACTGTGCCAATACCAAAGCCTTTAAGATCATAGTCAAGTACATGAAGGTCCAAAGGAAAAGAACCTACAAGGGCTTTAATACCATCCTCTTCTTCAGCAAGAAAGTGGGAAGTAGCTGTATTAACAGAAGGTGAGTAAAGTTTAGGAAGAAGTGCAGGAAAATCTGTATCAAATACATAATTACCTAAATGAATAATAGCTTCTTGATCATTTGAGAGGCCTTTTCTATAAAGTGTCATAAAAACTCCTTTTGGTATTTTAAATTTTTTAATTATATTATAATATTTTATTATATGTAAAACAATATATATTAAGAGGAGTTTATATGAAAGTATTACTACAGATAATAGTACTTATATTAGTGGATTTTTTATTAGTTTTAACTTTGCAATTAAGTTTTTCGGCTATCTTTATGAGTGTAGTTTTATGGCTTGTTTATGGGACAGTTATAGTAAGGAGGTTAGCATATTTTTATAAGAAGAAGTGGTTATATATTTTATCAAAAATATATATGTGGGGGATAGCTGTTTTTGTGGGTTCATTTATCTTAATAGAAGGGTTTCTTGTCTATAATATAGGAAATCATCAATCAGTAGAGAGCTTAGAAGAAGTAGATTATATGATTGTACTAGGGGCTGGGCTTAGAGGAGAAGATGTATCGCCTACTTTAAAAGCTAGGTTAGATCAGGCGATAGCTTATTATAAGCTTCATCCCAAAACTATGATTATTGTGTCAGGTGGGCAGGGACCAGATGAAGTCATATCAGAAGCAGAGGCAATGAGAAGATATCTAGAAGAGATGGGCATTCCAGGAGAATCTATTATAAAAGAAGACCATTCTACAACAACACTAGAGAATATTGCATTTAGTAAGGAAATTTTGAGAAAAAGAGAAGAAGCGGTTGAGAGTATACTCATTGTTACACATGATTATCACCTTTTGAGAGCGCAAATGCTTGCCTATTTTATGGATTTAGAGAGTATAGGGCTATCGGCAGAAAGTAGCCTTTTAGGAAGAATCAATTATTTAATAAGAGAATACCCTACTATGATTATTGATTTTTTTAGAGTGAATGTTAATTATTAATAAAAAGATATAAAGGCTGTTACATAAAAGTGACAGCCTTTATATCTTAAACAATAATGTGAGCACTACGTTTTTTAGCGTTAGAAATAATTTGATGAATAGCATTTAACTCTTGGGTGAGTTCATCTAAGCATTCTTTATCTACATTGTAATTTAAAAAGAATGTTTCAATCTCTTTGGTTGTTTCACCAATCATATTGGTAACATGTATAAATTGAGTAAAATTGTGACTATGTTTGGCATTTCTAAATTTCTTAAGGTCACGTTTGATAAATTCTACAACTTGCTCTTCATCAGAGAATATACCCTCTGGGAGAGGATAAGGCTTAATACGTTGAAGAAAATATTTATTTTTACCATTTATATTATAAGAGTAGGAGACTTCATGTTCTCCTTCTTTGAAGGTTACAAAGTACAAAATGCCCTGTACCTGTTGAACACTATCAGCACCGAGGCATCTAAGTCTTGCCTCAATGGTATCACCTTTAACAGATGAAGCATTCATAATAACACATCCTTTTCGTCATAGAATTTAAGTAAAGAAAAAAAGTAAATAAGCAGTAGAGATAATAATGGAAAGAATCATAAGCGGAAAGCCCACTTTGAAGTATTTTCCAAATGAGATTTTATAACCATTACGTTCACCAATATTAGCCAGTACGACGTTAGCTGAAGCACCAATAAGTGTACCATTTCCACCTAGGCAGGCTCCAAGAGATACGGCCCACCAAAGTGGTCTAATATCAATCCCTTGAGTACCCATTGTTAAAATAAGTGGAATAAGTGTAGCAACAAATGGGATATTGTCTAAGAAAGAAGATACAATAGCTGCTAACCAAAGGAGTAAGATCATAGTCATAATTGGTCTACCTGATGTAAGGTCGATGAGCCAAATTGCAAGGCTGTGAATAATGCCTACTTCTTCAAGTCCTCCAACAAGGACGAAGAGACTTGTAAAAAAGGCAATAGTAGGCCATTCTATGCCACAGATAATCTCTTCTACATCTTGTTTACCAATAAGTAGAAGGATAGCAGCCCCAGTTAAAGCTACTGTACTCGATTCAAGATCTAAGGATTGATGTGTCATAAATCCAGTTAAAATAAGTGCCATAACAATAAGGCTTTTAATGAGTAAAGGTCTGTCCTTTATAGTTTTTTTCTCATCTAATGCTAGAATTTCTTCCTTATATCTATCATCTACCATTAAATCTTTGCGGTATAAGAAGTACAAAAGGGCAATAGTAACAATGAGAATAACAAGAGCAGCTGGTCCTGTGTGAGTAAGAAAATCATTGAAACTAAGCCCGGCAGCACTACCAATCATAATGTTAGGAGGGTCACCTATTAAAGTAGAAGTACCTCCGATATTAGAGGCTAATATTTCTGTAATAAGAAACGGTATAGGGTTAAGTTCAAGAATTTGTGTAATAACTAAAGTCATGGGACCAATAAGCAAAACAGTTGTAACGTTATCAAGAGTAGCAGATAAAATTGCTGTAATAATGGCGAAGCTAATAAGGATTTTCCAAGCATCTCCTTTAGCTTTTTTTGCTGTATAAATGGCGATATATTCAAATAGGCCAGAGTTTTTGACAATAGACACAACAAGCATCATGCCGATAAGCACGCCTATTGTATTAAAGTCAATATAACCAATAGCGCTAGGAGCAGGTAAGATTTTTAATAATACCATTAAAATGGCTCCACTCATAGCAGCTACTGTACGGTCGATTTTCTCCGTAATAATACAAAAGAGAACAACAAGAAAAATTAAAATAGCTATAATTTGAGTAACGTTCATAAAGTGTACTCCTTTCAAGAGTTTACATGATGTCTCTAAATATTAATCTTTTTATAGGATTTGTTTTTAAGTATTTTTTCATACTTAAAACTATATTGACAGAATAGTTTTGAATAAAATCTCCTTTATAAAAGTGAGGTTAGAATAGGAATAATAACTTTTGAATGAAATAATGCAACTGCATAATTAAATAGAAGATTGTTTAAGCTATATCTAGTATGACTTAAAAGTTTTAGGCAGGCTTATAGAAGATGGAGGGTTTGAAATGAATAAAAAACATTACAAAAAAGCTTATAAAAAAGCGATAAAAAGGTTTAATAGAAAATCTAGAAATAATACTAATAGAACTTTGTTAACGGTAGGTGCAATAGCAGGTGGTGCAGCACTTGCAACCCTTGCTGTTAAAAGTAGTAAAAACAATCAAACCTATAAAACAGCTCAAAAACAGCTTAATCTACTTCAATGCGAGGAATATGGAGATAGAGAAGTATATTTTATCGGTGGTGGTTTGGCATCTTTAGCAGGTGCAGCTTATCTTATAAGAGACTGCCATTTTAAAGGCGAAAATATTCATATTATAGAAGGATTGCATATTCTAGGTGGTAGTAATGACGGTGCAGGTAGTGAGGCTGATGGATTTGTATGTCGAGGGGGAAGAATGCTTAATGAAGAAACTTATGAGAACTTCTGGGAACTTTTTTCTAGTATTCCATCTTTAGATATGCCAGGAATGAGTGTTACAGAGGAGATTTTAAACTTCGACCACCATCACCCAACACATGCTCAGGCGCGTCTTGTTGATAAAAATGGTAAAATTGTAGATGTGAAGAGTATGGGATTTAATCAAGCTGACCGCATGGCCTTAGGCAAGCTTATGATTACGCCAGAAGAAAAACTAGATGATATGACTATAGAAGAGTGGTTCGCTCATACGCCTCATTTCTTTGAAACAAATTTCTGGTATATGTGGCAGACTACTTTTGCTTTTCAAAAATGGTCAAGTCTATTTGAATTTAAACGTTATATGAATCGTATGATTTTTGAGTTCTCTCGTATTGAAACGTTAGAAGGTGTAACACGTACGCCTTATAATCAATATGAATCTGTTATTCTTCCGCTTAAGGCTTATTTAGATACCCATCAGGTAGATTTTAGTATTAATGCTACTGTAACGGATATTGAATTTGCAGATGGTGAAGGTATTACAGCTACAGCGCTTTACATTGAAGATTCAGAAGGTGAAAAGGTCATTAAATTAAATAAAGGTGATGTATGTATTATGACCAATGGATCTATGACAGATAGTGCTACTTTAGGTGATCTTCATACTGCGCCAGAATATAAACCTGAAGATCCAATTTCAGCTAAGCTTTGGAAGAAAGTAGCGAGCAAGAAACCGAACTTAGGTAATCCTGGTCCCTTCTTTGATTATCCAGAAGAAACTAACTGGGAAAGCTTTACTGTAACATGTAAGGGTAATAAGCTCCTTAAACTTATTGAACAATTTTCAGGTAATATACCAGGAAGTGGTGCTTTAATGACTTTTAAAGACTCTAATTGGTTAATGAGTATTGTTGTAGCAGCCCAGCCACATTTTAAAGCACAACCAATGGATACAACTATTTTCTGGGGATATGGTCTTTATACAGATCGCATAGGAGATTATGTAAAAAAACCAATGCGTGAATGTACAGGTGAAGAGATTCTTATAGAACTTTTACATCATTTACATTTAGAAGATAAGCAGGAAGAGATTTTAGAAACAGTTATTAATGTAATTCCATGTATGATGCCTTATATTGTTTCTCAGTTTCAACCTCATAAAATGACAGATCGTCCAAAGGTTGTTCCAGAGGGATCCACTAACTTTGCTATGATTAGCCAGTTTGTGGAAATTCCAGAGGATATGGTTTTTACAGAAGAATACTCTGTAAGAGCTGCACGTATTGCAGTATATACCTTGTTTGGTGTGAAAGATAAAGAAATATGTCCGGTAACACCATATAAGAAAGATCCAAAGGTTTTAAAAGAAGCCTTAAAAACATCTTATAGATAGAAGATAAGAAAAAAGTGAAAGTCTCTTTAATTAAAAAAGAAGTAGAACTCAGTAAATAAGTTCTACTTCTTTTTTAATTAAAGAGATTTACTTGCTTCTACAGCAGCGCGAATATCTTTATAAAGTGCAATAATAGCTGGATCTTCTGATGAAACTGGCAAGAATGGAAGTCTTGGATCACCGATTGGACAGCCATCTAAACCGATAATTGTTTTGCATGCACCATACATAGATGGGAAGCTGCAAAGGCGATAAATAAATGCAGTGATTGTATTTTGTAGTTCTTGAGCTTTAGTAATTTCCCCACGTACAATGAGTTCTTCTAGTTTAAGGTAAAGCTCTGGCATTGCACCATATGTGCCACCGATACCAGCATCAGCCCCCATTAAACGACCTGCTAAATATTGTTCATCAGGCCCGTTGAAAACGATGAAGTCTTTACCACCTGCTTGTTTAAAACGTAAAATGTCATGGCAAGGTTCGGAAGAGTTTTTAATACCTGCAACGCGTTCGTTTTCAAGCATACGATTAAATAAGTTCATAGAAAGGTTAAAGCCTGTGAGCTGAGGAATATTGTAGATAAAGAAAGGAAGGTCAGCTGCTTCAGTAATAGTGCTCCAGTGACGGTAAACACTTTCTTCACTTGGTCTATAGTAAACACAAGGCACAGCAGAAGTAGCAGCAGCACCAACTGCTTCAGCATGTTTAGCTAGTTCAGCTGCGTGTCTGCTAGAAGGTGTACCTACATGAACAATAATATTCATTTCTTTACCGGCTTCATCCAATACTGCTTCCACAACTTGTTTACGTTCGTCATGGTCGAGTAAGAAACCTTCACCTGTACTTCCACATACATACATATTTTTAACACCTTTATTGATATAGTAGCGAGTAAGTGCCTTTGTTGCTTTAAGATCGATATCACCTGTAGAAGTAAAAGGTGTATTAAGTGCAATAGTTACATTTCTAAATTGAGAAGTATTGTATTTTGACATTTTAGAGCCCCCTGATTTTTATAGGTTAGAAATATATCATAAAATTATCATAGCATCACTAAAATTGGAAATCAATAAAAATAGAAAAAATTTTCTAGTTTAGTGAAGATAAATAGAAAAAAAGAAAATAATTTTCTTGATTGGATAAAAAGCTTATAGATGTAATTAAAATTAGAAAGAAATAGTATAAAATGAATAAATAGAATAAGGAAAAAGGAAAAAAATTCCCAAAAGCTATTGAAAAAAACTTTTTTTTATATTACCATTTATTCAGAAGAAAACATATAATTCTGAAGGAGGAAGAGCTATGACAAAGTCAATATTAGAAAAACTTAAAGGTGGACTAGTGGTATCATGCCAAGCTCTTGAAAATGAACCTTTACATAGTTCTTATATTATGTCTAGAATGGCCTATGCAGCCTATTTAGGTGGTGCTGTTGGGATTAGAGCAAATACAATAGAAGATATTATAGAGATTAAGAAGGTGGTAGACCTTCCTATTATAGGTATTATTAAAGCTGAGTATGAAGATTCACAGGTATATATTACCCCAACTTTAAAAGAAGTTCAGGCGCTTGTAGAATGTGGTGTAGATATTATTGCTGTAGATGCTACTGATAGAATAAGACCAGATGGTAAAAGTTTAGATGAATTCTTTAAAGAGGCAAGGGAACTTTATAAAGACCAACTCTTTATGGCAGATTGTTCAAATTATGAAGAAGGTATACATGCAGCAGAGATTGGATTTGATTTTATTGGAACAACTTTGCATGGATATACGGACTATACAAAAGGGGTAAGCTTACCAAATTATGATTTAGTTCAGGCACTTGTAAAAGATTGTGGTAAACCAGTTATAGGCGAAGGTGGTATCTGGAGCCCGGAACAATTAAAAAGAGTAATGGACTGTGGCGTATTTACGGCAGTAGTTGGTACAGCCATTACAAGACCAATGGATATTACAAAAAAATATGTTGAAGCACTTAAAGCGTAGGTAAAGGAAATAAGTTTTGGATCTATCAGATGTAAATCTGTGATCGATATAAAAACTATTTTAGGGGGATAACGTTATGAAAAAATCTTTAGCATTGTTATTAACACTTGCTTTATCTATGACAACTTTCGTAGGCTGTGGTACAACTGCTAGTAATGACTCCATGAAAAGTGAAAAACCAAAACAAGAAACTTCAAGTAACAGTGAACCGGTGGAAATTACATGGTGGAACTTCCCAAACTTTGCAACGATTGATGATACAGCAGGAAAATATGAACAAGGTATTATAGATGCTTTCAACGAAAAATATCCTGACATTAAAGTTAATATGGAAATGATAGATTTTGCATCAGGCCCTGAAAAGATTACAAATGCTATTCAAGGTGGTACAGTTTGTGATGTCCTATTTGATGCGCCAGGACGTATTATTTCATATGCTAAAGAGGGTGTATTAGCAGATGTAAATAGTATGTTTACTGAGGAATTTAAAAAAGATGTAAATAATGAAAAAATCATCGATGCTTGTGCAGTAGGTGATAATTATTATATGTATCCTATTTCTTCAGCACCATTCTTAATGGCATTTAATAAAAATATGTTGGAAAAACATGGTCTTTTAGATATGCTTAATTTAGAAGGGGATAGGACATGGACAGTTGATGAGTACAAAACATTATTAGAAGCACTTAAAGAAAAAGGTGAAAAAGGTGCAGTAGTATTCTGTGTATCACAAGGAGGAGACCAAGGGACACGTGCATATCTAGCTAATTTAGGTGCAACTTCTATTACCAATGATGAACTTAGTGCTTATACAATTAATAGTGCAAGTGCTGTAGAGGCGCTTGGATTTATTAAAGATGCTGTAGATAAAGGGTTATTATTAAATGGTAGTGCATTAGATGGTACAGCGTCTATTGAAGAGTTTACTTCAGGGCGTGTATCCCATACAATTCTTTTTAGTCCTGGAGTGTATAATAACAACAAAGCTAATATGGACTTTGAGCCAATTTTCGTTCCATTTCCAACACCAGCAGGTACGGAGCCAGAACTTGAATATTTAATTGATGGTTTTTGTATTTTTGATAATGGTGATGAGGCTAAGATTGAAGCATCTAAACTTCTTATTGATTTTATTTGTAATGATCCTGAATGGGGTCCTAAAAATGTCAAACAAACAGCAACATTCCCGGTGCGTGAATCATTTGGTAACCTTTATGAAGATGACGCGAATATGACTTATTTAAAAGGCTTAACAAAATACTATGGTACTTACTACAATACAATTGATGGATTTGCTGAAATGAGAACCTATTGGTTTCCTATGATGCAAGCTGTTTTAGCTGGAGACAAAGATCCACAAACGGCGCTTGATGATTTCGTAGCATCAGCTAATCAATCTATTGAAAATGCGCAGTAATACAGTGTTTACTTCCCTCTTGTATATGACAAGGGGGAAGGTTTTTAATATAAAGTCATTAGGGGGAAGGTGTGACTATGATTAAACAACAAGTTTCTAAAATACGTATGAAAGAAACTTTAGTATCTTATGCTTTCTTAGCACCAGCATTAATCTTTTTCACAGTATTTGTAATATATCCCATGTTATCTGGTGTTTTTACAAGTTTGTTTGACTATACTTTAAAGAAGTTTGAATTTATAGGTTTAGAAAATTATATTAATCTATTTAGGGATGAGATTTTTTGGAAGTCTATGGGGAATACACTTATTATTGTAATAGGTTCAGTGCCTATTGTGTTATTATTCTCTATTTTTGTAGCTGTTACTATTTATCAGAAAAGAGCAGGTGTACGTTCATTTTTCCGTGGGGTATTTTATTTACCTGTTGTTACAGGTACCGTTGCAGTAACGGTAGTGTGGAAATGGATTTACGACCCTCTTAATGGGATTTTAAATTATATATTAGAATCAGGTGGTATTATTGAAGAGCCTATTATGTGGTTGGGGGATAAAAGATTTGCTATATGGGCGATTATTATTATCCTTCTTACAACATCTGTAGGTCAGCCTATCATCTTATACGTAGCAGCACTTGGAAATATTCCTCAATCTTTTATTGAAGCTGCAGAAGTAGACGGTGGGAATAAATGGCAGGTATTTACAAAGATAAAGTGGCCTTGTCTAATGCCTACGACTCTTTATGTAGTTGTTATTACAACTATTAACTCTTTTCAATGTTTTTCTTTAATCCAGCTTTTGACATCTGGAGGGCCTAATTATTCTACCAGTACAATTATGTACCTTGTTTATGAGAAAGCCTTTAAACTTACACAATTTGGTTATGCCAATGCTATGGGGGTTATACTGGCTATTATCATAGGAATTATTAGCTTCATCCAATTTAAAGTGCTTGGTAATGATGTAGAATACTAGAAAGGAGAATGTAGCCATGCTGAGATTAAGCAGAGAAAGAGAAGAAGCATTGAGTGGAAGAAAAGAAAAGATAACGCCGTATGGTATTATTTCTATGACAATTTTGTATTTGTTGACCTTTATTTTTGTATTTCCTTTTTATTGGATTATAACGGGTGCATTTAAGGCACAAAAAGTAACTGTGCAGATTCCGCCAGAATGGTTTCCACTTCGCCCTACACTTGAAAATTTTATAAAGTTATTTAAAAATCCAGCCCTGCAATGGTTAGGAAATAGCATATGGATTTCTTTTGCAACTATGGTGCTTGTATGTTTGAGTGCTGCTCTTGCAGGTTATGTATTAGCTAAGAAAAGATTCTATGGGCAAAGACTTATTTTTGCTATGTTTGTTGTAGCTATGGCACTTCCAAAACAAGTTGTTTTAGTACCTCTTGTACGTATGGTTAATGCGCTAGGGTTTCATAATACACTTGCAGCTGTTATATTGCCAGCAGTGGGGTGGCCGTTTGGAATATTCTTAATGAAACAGTTTAGTGAAACGATACCAGGAGAGTTACTAGAAGCAGCGAAGATAGATGGGTGTGGAGAAATACATACCTTTTTTAATATCGTACTTCCAATTGTAAAACCTGGAGTTGCAGCACTTGCTATTTTTACTTTTATTACTTCATGGAATGATTACTTTATGCAACTCATTATGCTTAATACAAGATCTAAATTAACTATTTCTTTGGGGGTTGCAACGCTTCAAGCTGAGTTTGCAACTAATTATGGTGTTATTATGTCTGGAGCGACGCTAGCGGCTATACCTATTGTATTAATGTTTATATGCTTCCAAAAATACTTTACTCAAGGTATTACAATGGGAGCAGTTAAAGGATGATGAGGCATATGCCTCATCATTTTTTCATAAAAAGTAGCTAATATAGTTTTAATTAAAGGAGATAGAATATATGATTTATGATTTATTAAAAAATATAGAACGTTATGAAGGTATTTCTAAAAATTTAGATACAGCGATTAAATTTATCAAGGAACATGATTTAGATGTCTTACCATTAGGTAGAACAGATATAGATGAGCATCGTGTCTTTATTAATGTAATGGAGGCTATAGCTAAACCAGAAGATGAAATTTATTTTGAAGTACATAAGAAGTATATGGATATACAAATTGACTTAGAGGGGATAGAAGCTATAGAAACAGCTGTAGGAGATTTAGAAGAGATTACACCTTATGATGAAGGAAAGGATATAGGATTTTATAGAACGGGTACAAGTGCAAGATGTATAATGGGGCCAGGAAGGTTCATTGTATGTATGGCAGAAGAGGCGCATAAGCCTGGTATAGCATGCCAGGATGAAAGAGTTCTTAAAAAATGTGTTATAAAAGTAGCTGTGGAGGAGTAAGAAAGATGAAAATTGTAGCACTAGATATAGGGGGCACATCTATAAAGAGTGGTTTATGGGTGGATGATGCATTAGAAAACTTAAAAGAACGTGATACAGAGGCGCTAAAAGGTGGAGAGCATGTTCTTCAAAGGGCAATTGAACTTATAAGTGAATATGAGAGCTTTGATGCTATAGGAATTAGTACAGCAGGTCAAGTAAATTCTAAGGAGGGGGTTATTCGATATGCTAATGAAAATATTCCGGGTTATACAGGGATGCGTATTAAAGAAAGGTTAGAAGAACGCTTTAAAGTGCCTGTGGTAGTGGAGAATGATGTGAATGCGGCTGCTATAGGAGAAGCACACTTTGGAGGTGGGCGAGAATTTAATGATTTTTTATGCCTCACTTATGGGACAGGTGTAGGTGGTGCTATTGTAATCAATAAGCAGATTTACACAGGGGCAGCTTTTTCAGCAGGAGAATTTGGTAGCATGATTATTCATCCTGAAGATAGAATAAAGGGTGATTATTTTAGTGGATGTTATGAAAAATATGCTTCTACAACAGCATTAGTTGCTAGAGCGAAGGTTTATGATGAGAGGTTAAATAATGGTAGGACAATTTTTGAAAGAATAGACGAATCTGTTATTCAAGATATTGTAAATGGATGGTTAGAAGAAGTAGTATATGGGCTTACTACGCTTATTCATATATTTAATCCACCATGTGTTGTATTAGGAGGAGGTGTACTTGCTCAACCTTATATACTAGAAAAATTGAAAGAAATACTATACACTCAGATTATGCCAAGCTTTAAGAATGTGGTTTTAAAGCAAGCTGAACTAGGTAATCAGGCTGGAATGCTTGGAGTGATTCATCTTGCTAGAGGTTTAGAAAAAGAATGAGGTGAAAGAAGTGTCAGATCATGATTTGATTAGGCAAATAAGAGAAGACTATCCTAATTATACTAAGGCGGAGAAAAAAGTAGCGAGTTTTGTATTAGAGAATCCCAAAAAAGTACTATTTATGTCAATATCAGATTTAGCAGATGCCTGTAAAGTAGGAGATACAAGTGTATTTAGATTTTGTAGAAGATTAAAGTTGCAGGGATATCAAGAATTTAAAATGCAGCTCTCTTTAAGTATGCATGTAGAAAATGCTACGCTAGAAGAATTAGGAGAAGTTAGTGTTAAAGATTCTTTTGATGTACTTGCTAAAAAAGTACTTCAAAATAATCTAGGTGCTATTAATGAAACATACTCTTTGATTAATACGCAAGAGCTTGCTAAAGCTATGCGATACATACAGGATGCTCAGCATATTCACTTTTTTGGAGTAGGAACTAGTATGCTTACAGCTATGGTGGCTATGAATAAATTTTTAAGAATTACACCTAATGTTCACTGTGTGATGGATTCTCATATGCAGGCCATGGCAGCATCTATGATGACGCAGCAGGATGTAGCGATTATTATTTCTTATTCTGGGGCTACAAAAGATACGATTCATGTAGCAAAGCAAGCTAAAAAATCAGGGGCAAAGGTGATATGTATTACTAAGTTTGCTAAATCACCCCTAACGGCTTATTCGGATGTAACTATATTGTGTGGCTCTAAAGAAGGACCTTTAGAAGGGGGATCTACCTCTTCGCAGATTAGCCAAATGTTCCTTATTGATTTAATGTATATGGATTTTTATAGAGGTAAATTTGAAGTAAATACTAAAAATAGGCATAAGACTGCAGATGCGGTAGTCGAAAAGATTTATTAAAAAATGCTCCTGATATTTAGAATATCGGGAGCATTTTTAATTAAAGATTTAAAAGGATTGGTTGTAAATCTGAGTTGCATTTAGGTAATGCAGTAACATATTTCTCAAGATTTGGATCTTGGAAAGATGTCGATAATCTGAAAGATGTTTTATTATGATTTGCTGCTAAGCAGTTTACAACAGAGACGCTTAATGTGTCCATACTAGATTGACTGTAGTAGAGTTCGTAATGGAAAGTATCAGTATCTTGATCAGTAGGAATGAGTGCTAAAGTAGCATTACCTGTACTTTGTTCTAAAGTAGTATGAGTAAGGTGGCAATTTGCAAGGTCGTGTTGCTCAACGTCAGATTGTTTTAGTTTTAGTGTAATAAGTTCATTATGATTAAAGCTTAATAGATTTAGATTGAGAAGGAGGAAGCCTCCTTTTTTTATGTTTACATCTAGAAGTTTATACCAGTTATCTGGATGAGAAATTGCATGGTGATGTCCTTGTGAATAAACAGGATATTGGTGTATTGTGCTTAGTACTTGATGATCGTAGCTTCTTGTATTTTGCATAATAAGTGGAAGGAAGCAGGTTAGGTTATAGAAAACAATAGAACCTTTTTGCTCACCAAGTAAATAGAGTTCATGTTTTTTCTCATCATAGGTCATACAAGTGTAGCCATCATTAGGCATATGTATAATTTCTGCAATGTAATTCCAGTGAGTATAGTTGTCACTGCACATAAGTGTAAGCTTATTACGTTCCCATGGAGAGTGCGTTTGTTGGGGAGCAGTATGAAGTGCATAAGTTTTTTGGTTTGGAGCAGTAATCTTAAGGAAAGCAGATTGGCAACCACCAAATTCTAATAATGTATCATGGCTTATATGTGGAGTCCAAGTTTTACCTAAATTATTTGTTACATAGAAGCCGCGTGCTTCAGTAAGTGGAGAACGACAAGAAATAAGAATTTCATTTGGTTTGTACTCTACAACTGCACTTTCGGAAGTGTAAGTATCTATAAGTGTTTCGCATTTTTCCCAAGTTAGACCGTGGTCTTTAGAGTAGATGATACCTGCTTGAGAACGATCGCGATGAGGGACAGGCACCCATCTTTGAATAGGGATAACAAGTGTACCGTCCTGGAGTTGAATGCCATTACCAGGGCCTTGGAAGAAGAGGATACAGTCATCATCATAGAAATGTCTAAGACTGATTTCTTCTGACCATGTTAGTCCATCATCATCAGAATACTTATAAACGAAACTTTGATGCTTATTGTCTGTGGAGTCTAGGTGCATATGTAAATCTAAAGAAAGTGCAAATAAAAAGATTCTTCGTGTTACTTTGTCAACTACAATACAACCATCCATTTTACGAGAATGTTCATGGATGTTGTTATTTTTGAAAACAATTTGTTTATCTATCCAAGTTTTTCCACCATCTTCACTACGGGCAATACCTATATCAATTTGGTTGTAGTCACTTCCGTCTGTATAGCGTACATCACTGCCTGCAATAAGTGCTCCTTTTGGAGTTGATGTGAGAAAAGGAATTCTGAAGTATTTAGAATTAAAGTCTTTTAAAGGTTCAAAAACAACTGTAGAGTCTAATGTAATTTGTGAGGCCATATCGTAAGGCTCCTTTCTGAGAAAATTAAGTAAATCATATACTAAAATAACAATATGCACAATAGAAAAAACATAATTTAGTAAAAATTAAGTTCTTGTTTTACTAAAATAAACAACTAAGATTATTTAGTAAAAGATTGATAAATTACAACATTTTTAGTAAAAATAAGACAAATATCTTGAAATTATATGTAATATATGCTAATTTATATATAAATAAATGAAAAAAAGTTCTTTTTTTAGTAAAATGCACAATGAGTATTAGGGATAATTAACTAAAAGCAAATGTACATTAACTAAAAAATAAGTGAATTCCTGTAAATATTCTTTTGGACAAAAAAGTACATAAGTAAAATAATGTAAGTTATTAACAAATCCTTAATTGTACATATTTAACAGGAAATCGCAAAGTATTTGTTGGATTATATATTTAAAGAAGTTATAACACTTTTTAAATATGTTATAAAACAGATAGTAAAAATATAGTTTTAAGTACTTCGTATGATAAAATGCATCTACTATAAGCAGAAGGTGATGCTGAAGATGTAGAAAACATACATTATTCAGAGCTTGGATAATGTATGACGCTTTAGGTTATGACAGAAGGTATAAGACAACAGGGGAAAGTAACTGTAAGTAGTAAGAAATTCATTAGAATGGACAATAAGCTTGAACTAGTTTAAACGTCATTCTCTAAAAAAGAGTGGCTAAAAATAAAAAAGGAGTAGTTAATATGAATAAGAATTTCAAAAAAGCTCTTACTCTTGGGCTTGCATGCACTATGATTCTTACAGGCTGTGCTGGGGGACAAGAAGGTAGCGAAACCGAAACAGCTGGTAAAGGGAGTGAATCAGATTCAGTAGTTATCCGTTTTGGATCACATGCTGGTAACTCTATGAATCCAGATTACAAAGATCCAGTAACAGGCGAATATGCGATGAGTGAAGAATATCGTGAGATAACACTTGCAGCAATGAAAAAAGTTGAAGATGAATTAAATGTAAAAATTGAGTGGGTACAGTTCCCGGGAGAAACAACAGAGGTATTACTTCAAAGTGTTATGGCTGGGGATCCAGTTGCTGATGTTGTTAACCTTTATGCGAACTCACAAGGAACTATTTTAGGACAAAATATTCTTCAACCACTCGATGATTATTTAGAGTATTTTAATGAAGAAGCGCCTGCGGCACTTTATGGAAAACATTATTTCCTTTCTGTAGCAGGTGACTATACACATCCATTATCACCATTGTTCTACAATATTGATTACATTGAACAAGTTGATGCTTTAAAAGAAAATGGGAAAACTGTTTATCCAACAGACCTTTACAAAGCTGGTAAATGGACATGGAGTACATTTGAAGATTATTTAGCAAAAATCGAAGCACACTATGCAAATAGTCAAGCGCCAGAAAGACCAGAAAAACGTATTGATGCCTATAGAACAGACTATACAGAAACACTTATCCAAGCTATGCACTCAGCAGGTGGTAGTATCTATGGTGATGAGGGGCTTGCAATTGAATCACAAGAAACTAAAGATGCTGTTGCATTCGTACAAAGACTTGTAGATAAAAAACTCTTAGTTTGTGAATTACAAGAAGGTACAAGTAACAGACCATACAATGCACAAGGCGCACCATTTAATCAAGGTGAGTCAGTATTTACAAATATTGAAGACTGGCGTTCAGGTGAAGCAGCAACTAAAGCAGCAGAACGTGGACAATCTATTGGTTTCATTCCATTCCCAAGACCAGATCATATGGAGTTTGATGATCCTAATTATCGCCAAGTTCGTACAGGTGGAGAAAGTTGGGGAATCTTAAGAGGTGTGGATGAAGAAAAAATTCCTTTAGCCATCCAAGCTTATGAAATGTTTATGGCTGAAGAAACAAGACTAAAAAAAGAACTTGAAGCAGGTACATCTTCAGAAATTAAATTAACAATTGATATCTATCATCCAGAAATTGGTGCAGATATGGAAGCAATCTATAAAGAAAGTATTGCTAGAACAAAAGTTAATGAATTCTCTAATATGACAGGAGTTTATTGGGATTTCATGCAGATTGCAGGGGATGCTATTTATGGTATCGGTGGTTCACCAAGTTATGATGTAGCAATTGAAGCTAAGAAAGCACTTATTACAGATAAGATCAGTACTGTAGAAAAACTTCTTAATACAACAGAAGCAAAAGATAATATTCCACCAGCATTTACAGAAATCGAAGCAGGTAAATCTTATACATTACCAATAGGTACAGATCCTTCTTCAATTGAATGGAGTGCAAATTACACAGTAGCAGATAACTTAGATGGTGAGCTTGATGCAAGCCAAATGACAATTGATACATCAGCAGTAGACTTTAATACACCAGGTATTTACCAAGGCGGTGTAATTGGTACATTAAAAGATTCAAATGATAATGAAGGTAAAGTAAAAATTAATGTTGTAATCTACGATGCAAATAATACAACAGCACCAACATTAACAGCTAAAGAAGCACCAAGAACAATTGCATTAAATGAAGATACAGCAACCATTAACTGGGCTAATGACTTTGTTGAAACAGCAGTAGATAAAGATGGTTTAGACCTTAAAGCAAATGTTGTAGCAGATTTATCAGAACTGGATACAACAACAGCTGGTACATATAATGTAGTAATTTCAGTAACAGACTATGCAGGTAATGAAGCAAGTCAAACAGTAGAAGTTGTTGTTGAATAATAAATTTGTTTTTTAGGAGGCGAGGCAATGAAAAAAAGGCTTATCGGCTTTGGACTGACACTGGTTGCCCTAGCTGCCATTGGTTTTAGCTACAAAAATGCAAGTGATTCAAAACAAGGCATCTATACAATAGGTGTATCTGACAGAGAAACTTTTTATGAAAGTACCTATCAATCTTACCTTGAGGCCAATGGCTATCAAGGTAAGATGGCAACTGGGGAAGTAGCAGTAGACCTTAGTCAGTATAGTGTTTCAGAAAATGCAGTAGCTACATTAGAACCAAATGGCATTAGCACATCAGAACAAGGAAAAGTGACATGGCAATTTGAAGTAGACACACCAGGGTTTTATAATCTGGAAATTGGATATGTTCCATTAGAAGGAACTAACTCAAGTGTTGAACGTAAGTTATACCTTGATGGTGAAAGTTTCTTTAAAGGAATGGAACAAATAAGTTTTGATAGAAGCTGGGTTAATGAAAGTGACGAAATAGAAGTTAGAAGAAATGATGAAGTAAGACCAAACACTATTGAAAAAGTAGGAGAACAAGTAGTATTTATTGAAGATAGTCAAAAAAGAGTGGCAGAACCTTATAAATTCTATTTATCAAAGGGTACACATACTCTTACACTAGAAGCTGTTAAAGAGCCTATGTGTGTTACAGGTATTACTTTTAAAGAAGCGCCAGAACTTATAAGCTATGATGAAAAGATTGAACAGTTAAAAGAAGAGTATCCAGTTTATGGTGGTAGTTTACTGATTGGACAAGCTGAGCGTGTAGATGGCATGACAACAAATGTTGTGAAATCATCAAGATCTATTCTTATGAATTCAAACTACTCAAGTCCAAGACTTCAGCCAGCACATGCTTACAATATTGTCTTTAATACAATTGGTGGTGACAGCTGGAAGACACCAGGAGATGCTGTAACATGGGAGATTGAAGTACCTGAAAAAGGGCTTTATCAATTAAGTTTTACAGCAAGACAAAATATCAATCGAGGTAGTGTATCTTACAGAAGACTTAAAGTAAATGGCGAAGTGCCATTCAAAGAAGCAAATAGCATTGGTTTCCCATACTCAACAGAATTTGTTAACTACATTATTGGAGACGAAAATGGAGCTTACCTCATTCCACTTGAACAAGGGAAGAATACGATTACTTTTGAAACAGTACTTGGTGAATTTGACAGAGCTGCAACAGAAGTAGAAGAGTGTTTATTTATTATGAATGAAACTTATCGTAAGATCATTCAATTAACAGGTACAGTACCTGACCAATACATCGATTATGAGATTGATAAAAAGCTTCCAGAAGTTAAACAAGTTTTTGAACAAGAAGCTATAAGACTTAATAGCCTTTTAGAAGATGTTATTGCGGTGACAGGTGAGAAAGGTGAAGAAGCTGTTATTTTAGAAAAACTAGCTTATCAGCTTACTAACTTAGCAAAAGATCCAAATAAAGTTGTAAAAGAAATTGAGCAGCTTAAAAACAATATTTCTTCATTGGGTCTTTGGAATATGGATATTGCTTCTATGCCACTTGAAGTGGATACGATTACATTAAGTAAAGAAAATGATGAGCTTATCCAAACAATTCCAGGATTCTTTGAAAAATTTATGCATGAAACAAAACGTTTTGCAGCAACATTCTTTGGTGATAATACATCATTCTCGGATGAAGCTGGAAAAGATGAACGTTCTGTTAAAGTATGGATTGGTACAGGGGCTGTAGCAGGGGCTACGACTGGATCAGGTCGTGACCAAGCACAAGTTCTTATGAACCTTGTAGAAGAAGCCTTTACACCTCGTACAGGTATTAATGTTCAATTAGAACTTATTCCTGATAGTGTTATTATTCCAGCTACACTTGCTGGTGAAGGGCCAGATGTTGTAATTGGCCTTCCAGATACACAAGCTATGAATTTTGCAGTACGTAATGCATTAGTAGATTTATCTCAATTTGAAGATTTTGAAGAAATTGCAAGCAGATATTATCCAAGTGCTTTTGAAAGCATTACTTACCAAGATGGTGTTTATGGGTTACCAGAACAACAAACCTTTATGATGATGTTCTATAGAAATGATATCTTAGAAGAACTTGGACTTGAGCCACCAAAAACATGGGAAGAAGTTAAAGATATGATTCCTATTTTACAAGCTAATAACTATGATTTTTATATGCCATCAACAGGTTTATATCCTTCACTCGTTTACCAAGCAGGTGGAGATTTATACTTAGGAGAAGGTAAAGATTATGGTATTGAAACAGGTTTATATGAAGAAGAAGCCATGCAAGCCTTTAAAGAGCTTACACAGTTCTTTACAAGCTATCATTTACCAGTTGTAGCAGACTTCTCAAACCGTTTTAGAACAGGGGAAATGCCGATAGGGGTTGCTCCATATAGTACATATACACAGCTTCAAGTATTCGCATCTGAAATTAAAGGTCTTTGGTCATTCGGTCCAATTCCAGGTAAGGTAAATGAGGACGGAGAGATTAACAATACATTCGTAACCGCAACAAGCCAAGCTATGATGATGGATGTAGCAAAAGATAAAGAAGCAGCTTGGGAATTTATGAAATGGTGGGTAGATACAGAAACTCAACTTCAATATGCAACAACAACAGAAGGGATCATGGGACCTGCAGCACGTTATCCATCTGCAAATGTAGAGGTTCTTAGACAGTTACCTTGGTCACGTAGTGAAATTGAAGCGTTAGAAACTCAGTTTAAAGCAACAAAAGGGGTACCAGAAGTACCGGGTGCTTATATGACAACACGTATGGTGGATTATGCATTCAAAAATGTTGTGACAGATGGACAAAATCCTAGAGAAGCCCTATACCTCAATGCTAAGACAATCAATGAGGAATTAACAAAGAAACGTAATGAGTTTGGTTTATCTACACTAGAAAATAATGAGTAGCATTAGGAGGGTAGAATGAAAACACTAACCAGTACAAATCAAAAAGTAGAAAAAGAGAAAAAAGTAAAAGTCTCTTTTAAAGAAGCCTGGAGTCTACATAAAGAAAAATATTTATTAATCGCGCCTTTTGCTATCATATTTGTGATCTTCAACTTAGTGCCTGTTGCAGTTGCAATGGGCCTGAGCTTCACATCTTTTAATATGTTAGAAGCGCCTGACTTTATAGGACTTGCAAACTACATACAGCTTTTAGCTTATGATGATGTTTTCTTAATAGCAGTCAAAAATACACTTTTATTAGCAATTATTACAGGACCTATTAGTTATTTGATGTGTTTCCTTTTCGCGTGGCTTATTAATGAACTTCCACCAAAACCACGTGCCATTTTAACACTTATTTTCTATGCACCATCTATATCTGGTAATGTGTATATGATCTGGAAACTTATCTTCTCATCTGATATGTATGGTTTTGCTAATGCATGGCTAATCAAAATGGGAATTATTGATTCACCGATTTTATGGTTTGAAACTGCAGAATATATTTTACCGATTTTAATCCTTGTTCAGTTATGGCTAAGCCTTGGTGTAAGTTTCCTTGCTTTTATCGCTGGTTTACAGACTGTAGACAAATCACTTTATGAAGCAGGTGCAGTAGACGGTATTAAAAATAGATGGCAAGAACTTTGGTATGTTACATTACCATCTATGAAGCCACAGCTTATGTTCGGTGCAGTTATGCAGATTACAAATTCACTTTCTATCTCTGCAATTTCTATAGAGTTAGTTGGATTCCCATCTATTGACTATGCTGGACATACAATCCTAACACACTTACATGACTTCGGTAATGTAAGGTTTGAGATGGGTTATGCAAGTGCTATAGCCACTGTACTATTCTTGATAATGCTTATAGCTAATATTTTAGTTCAAAAATTATTAAGAAAGGTTGGGGACTAAGATGCAGATTATTGACAGAGTAAAAAGTAGTATAAAGAGTAGAAAATTTACACGAAGAAATAGAAGTATTGGGGGAGATCTTGGGTTAATGGTCTTACTTGGAGCTTTTGCACTTTTTAGTGCGTATCCCCTTATTTATGCCATTAACAATGCCTTTAAACCTTTAAGTGAGATCTTCTTATTCCCACCTAAACTTTTTGTGCAGAATCCAACAATGGATAACTTCTTTGATTTATCAACAATTATTGGAAACTCATGGGTACCTTTCTCAAGATATATGTTTAATACACTGTTCATTACTATATTAGGAACAGGGGGTACAGTTTTACTTGGAACAATGGCAGCTTATCCTTTAGCAAAGTATGAATTCCCAGGGTCTAAAGTCATGTCTAACATTATTGTTTACGCACTTATGTTCAACAGTACAGTTACAGCAATCCCTAACTACATCATTATGAGTAAAGCGGGACTTGTGAATACTTACTGGGCAGTTATTCTCCCAGTTATTGGTTCAACACTTGGACTTTATCTGATGAAGAACTTCATCGTACAAATTCCAACATCACTGATTGAAGCAGCTAAAATTGATGGTGCAGCTGAATTTAGAGTTTTCTGGACCGTTATTATTCCATTGTGCAAGCCAGCTTGGATTACACTTTGTATTTTATCTTTCCAAACTTTATGGGGAGCAACAGGTGGTAACTTCATTTATTCTGAAAACTTAAAGCCTATTAGTTATGCTCTTTCACAAGTTGTAGGTGGAGGGATTGCAAGAACAGGGGTAGCATCGGCAGTATCCCTTATTATGATGATTGTGCCGGTAACGGTATTTGTTATCTCACAAAGCAATGTCATTGAGACAATGGCAAGTTCTGGTATGAAAGACTGATAAAGGAGTGGGTAAATTGAGAACAAGAAAAAAACTTATAGCCTTAATCTTTACCACGATTTTAATGCTTCAAAACATTGTATTTGCCCAAAATACCGTAGAAACAACTTATAACTACAATTGGTGGGGAAATGGAATTGAAGATATTCCTTTCTTTGAACTTTATAAAACAATTGATAAGGAAGCTATGGGGGATATTACCCTTTCAGGGATGGATGATGTAACTGTTGTAGGGGATAGAATTTATATAATCGATACAACAGAATCACGTCTTAATGTTTTTAATACAGAGTTTGAATTAATAAATAGTATTAAAGTTGTACGTAATGCAGAAGGAAAGATTGCAATCGATCCTAAGACAAAAAGCCAAGTCACTTTAAAAAACCCAGAGGGTGTCTTTATTCATGAACAAAACGAAGAAATCTACATTGCAGATACAGGTAATGAGAGAATCGTTATTTTAAATGAAAAAGATTTTACCCTTAAACGTATTATTAATAAACCAGATAATATGGTAGGGCAAACAAGCTTTAAACCTTCTAAAATTGCGGTAGACCGTATTAATAGAATTTATATTATTGTACAGTCTGGATTCGAAGGGATTATAGAGCTTACTAGTGAAGGTGAATTCACAAGATACTTTGGGGTAAATAAGCCAAAAGTAGACTTAATGGATCACTTCTGGAGAAACATGGCTTCAGAAGAACAAAAAGCAAAAATGCAAAAAGTTTTAGCACCATCTTTCAATAATATTGAAATTGATGATGAAGGCTTTATCTATGCGACTACTTTTGACACAAGTGCAAAAGATATGGTCTTTAGATTAAATCCAAAAGGTGAAAATGTACTTCGTGAAAATGGGGCATGGCCAGTACGTGGAGACTTAATAGACAAAACGGAATTAGTTGTAACACAATCACCAAGTAAATTTGTAGATATTGCACTTACAGATTACGGTACTTATGCACTTCTAGATAAAAATAATGGACGTGTATTCATTTACAACTTTGACGGGGAGCTTATGAACATCTTTGGTAAAAAAGGTTTCATGAAAGGCGAACTGAATGACCCAACATCCTTAGCATGGATGGGAGATAATCTTATTGTAACAGATAAACAAATGAAATGTGCTTATGTTTATAAACCAACACAATTTGGTGAGTTAGCACTTCGTGCATCTGAGGCTTACTATAACGGTGAGTGGGATAAAGCAACAGAACTTTTAGAAGAAGCAATTAGTATCAACGGAAACTTTGAAATGGCGTATACAACTATTGGTAAATCTTACCTTATGAAAGAAGACTATGATACAGCAATGTATTACTTCAAATTAGGTAATAATCGAGAATATTATTCTAAAGCTTTTAATGGTTATCGTAGTATATGGATTCAAGAGAATTTTGGATGGATCTTTGCAGGTATGATCCTTGTAGTAGTAGGCGTTGCATACTCTGAATACCGCTATTTTAAAAAGCAAAGAAAATAAGGAGGGGTTGAAATGAAACAATTTATTGAAGATTTTAAATACTTAAAGTATACAATTTTCCACCCGTTTGATGCTTTTTATGAAATTAAATGGCGTGGTAAAGGTAATATGCTTTTAGCAACTTTATTACTTGTACTTTATAGTATCGTGCAAGTTATAAGTTATCAATATACAGGATTTATTATGAATGAAAATCCATTATTTGAAATGAATAGTATTGCGATTATTGTCATAGCTGTTGCACCATTATTCTTATTCATGATAAGTAACTGGAGTGTATCTACACTTTACAATGGTAAAGCAAAGATTAAAGATCTTTATGTTTTAGTAGCCTATTCACTCTTTCCAATAATTATTATTAATGTCATTACAATGCTTTTAAGTAACATTGTAATTATGGAAGAGGCTAGTTTAGTATTTGCTTTTGGCACAATAGGAACACTATGGTTTTTGTTCTTAATGTTTACAGGCTTGACAACTATGCATGAGTTTACATTAAAAGAAAATATTATGACACTTCTAGCAACAGCTGTTGCAGCTATTATTATTATCTTTTTATGTGTTCTTTATTTTTCTCTTATGGAACAAGTTATTAACTTTGTGACAACAATTAGCCAAGAATTCATGAGAAGGTGGTGATAGGGTATGAATAAGAAAATAAGAAACATGATTATTGCTTTGGCAGCCATTATACTTGTAACAACAGGTGTTGTACAAACTATCCCACAAATGACCCTTAAAGCGGAGGCTATAGAGCCTTACGCAAAAGGGGAGTTGGCACCGGTAAATAGTGAAATTGCTATTAAACAAGGTGAAATGCTTGTTGCGGATTCAGATGGCAAACAACTTTTCGTAAATACTGATGATTTATCGATTCGTGTTGTAGATGAAGCATCAGGTAAAGAATGGTCTAGTCAAATTAAGGATGCAGCAAATAATAAAGAAAAATCTATCGTAAATATTACTTACATTGGTAAAGATGATAAAAAAGTAGAGTGGGATGCATACAGTAATATTATCGAACAAGGTAACTATGAAATTGCTCAAATTGAAGATGGTGCTCGTATCACAATGCATTTCCAAAATGGTACAAAAACTATTGAGCAACTTGTACCAAGCTATATTACCAAAGAGCACTATGAAGAGCGTTTCATCAGTCCAATTGAGCAAAAAGAAAAACAAGGTCAATTAACAAGTAAGCAAGTTGCTACTTATAAAAGTGTATTAAACTCTGTTTATGCAAAGGACACAGGTAAAGGCGGTCTTAAACTTAAATCAGGAAATACACTTCCACCAAGTGGTATTAAACAATTAAATGAACTTGTTGAGGTGATTGGCTATACAGAAGATATGGTAAGAGCAGATAATGAAGCTGCAGGACTTGATATTGAAATGCCACAAATGGCTAGCTTCAAAATTGTTATGAATCTTACACTTGATGAAGGTGACTTACTTGTTAATATTCCAACTTATGAATGCGTAAGTGGTAATGATTTCTTCACACTTCAAAAAATTGAGGTACTCCCTAACTTTGGATATGCTTCATCAGATGTTGTAAAAGATGGTTATATTTTTGTACCAGATGGTTCAGGAGCTCTTTTTGAACTTAATAGCTACAATGCAAGCTATCCTCAATATTCAAGACCACTTTACAACAATACATACTTTGACCAAATGTACACAAGAGATACATTCAGTGAAAACGTATCTATGCCAGTCTTTGGGATTATGTATGGTAAAGATGAAAATGCTACACATGGGATGATGGGAATCATTGAATCGGGGGAAGAACTTAGTTCGGTTAATGTTCAACTGGGTACAGATGATAGTTCAACAGGTGGTGGTATCAACAATAAAGTATACTCTGCTGTGGACACATCTCAATACTCAAGGGTTAAATTACAAGGGCCTTATGCTGAAGAAAGTACACGTTACTTAACTTCTACAGGACCTATTGAAATGGATTACACTGTAAGATATAAATTCTTTAATGAAGCAACTACATACTATGACTTTGCAGAAGCTTACAAAACATATCTAAGTGAAAAACATGGCATGGAGCTTACTTATAAAAATGAACCTAAATTATACTTAGAAGTATTAGGTGCACTTACATTACCAAAACATTTTGTAGGTGTTCCATATGATGAAGTTGTTTCAATGACAACTTATAATGAGTTGGGTCAAATTATAGAAGATTTAAGTGACATGAACTTAGTAGTAGATTATCAAGGGGCTTTCAATAATGGTGAAAAAACAGGCATTATGAATAAAGTAGAGCTTGTAAAAGAAAATGGTTCTAAAAAAGAACTTGAAGCTTTAATGCAAGTAGCTAATGAGAAAGGTGCTGAGCTTTTACTAGGAACAAACCTTATGACAATTAAAGATGCAAGCTTCCCATTCAAAGCGAAAGTACATGCAATCAATGGATACGATGGTAAACCAGCAGAGATCTATAAATACAATTTAATTGATGGCAAGTTCTCACCAAGTAAAGTAGATTGTAAGTATTTACTTCATCCACAATACTTTAAAGATGTAATGGATAATTTCTTAGGTGCTACAGAGACGATTTCAAATATTTCGGTAGTAGATGTACCAAATACATACTATGCAAACTACAATGTAAAAGATATCGTAACACCTATTCAGGCAAATGCTGTAATTGAAAGGGAGCTTCAAAGACTTGATGAATCAAAAGAAATTGTAGCATTCAATAATCCTAATGCCAATACACTTCCATACTGTGACTATGCTGTTAATATTTCAAGAGAGAGCAGTCCATATGGAACAATGTATACAGCAATTCCATTTAGACAATTAGTAATGAACGGTTTAGTAGAGTATACAACTTTAAATGTTAATATGTCTAAAGAACGTATGGAGTATTACTTACTTCAAGCACTTGAAGTAGGAAGCTACCCTAAATTTACAATTAGTTACCAAAAAGAAGATATCTTAAAAGATACACCTTATACACATTACTTCACAGTAGGTTATGAAAATCTTAAACCTAGAATTGAAGAGCTTTATAGTGAGTATGAAAACGCATTCAATCAAATTGGTACAACTGAAATTGTAAATCACCGCCTTGTAGCAGAAGGTGTATTTGAAACAGAATATGCAAATGGTGTTAAAGTACTTACAAACTACAATGAAGATGCTGTGACAGTAGAAGGGCATAGCCTTTCACCAGTAGGCTTTAAAATTATTAAATAGTGAGGGAGGGATAAAATGAAACAGTTAAAATACGAGACAAAAAGAAAGTTCCATGGGTTTGTTTTTATCTTGCCTTGGCTAATTGGTTTTATTATGTTCTTTGCAGTTCCTTTAGTGAATACAGTAGTATACTCTTTTAATGAAGTAAGTGTTAGGGAACAAGGAGGAATGAACCTGGAATATTCAGGTATTCAAAACTATATAGACTTATTCCAGAAAGAGGTTACAACAGCTAATGAGCAGGTACTTAGACTTTTGGTTGAAGAAAATCAACAAATGATTATTAACGTACCACTTATTGTTATCTTCAGTTTATTCTTAGCACTTATTATTAATGCAAAATTCCCAGGACGTGGTGCAGTAAGGGTAATCTTCTTCCTACCGATTATCCTAGGGCTGGATATCGTTATGAGTATGATGCAGCTTGATACAGGTATGATGGGACAAGCTGCAGCAACAACTTCAGCCTTTGCAGATGCATCTATTGCAGAATCTATTTTAAAATTCACAGGCCTACCAGCAGAAGCAATTGTATTTATTAAAGATATCATCAATAATATCTTTACATTAATTACACAGTCTGGTGTACAAACTTTAATTCTTTTAGCAGGTCTTCAATCTATTACACCATCTATGTATGAGGTAGCAAAGATTGAAGGGGCAACAAGTTATGAGACATTCTGGAAAGTAACAATTCCAGCTATTGCAAATATTATCTTCTTTGCATCTATCTACACTTTAATTGATGTATTCTTAAGGTCACCAATTACAAAAGAAATCCATCAATTTGCGTTCCTTAAGAGTAAAATTGGGGTAGGATCTGCTCTTTCTGTAATCTTTATTTTAAATGCAGTTGTATTATTAGGACTTATTAGTTGGTTCCTTAAAAAGGTGGTGAAGTTAGACTATGGCAAATAATAGAGAGCTAGATAAAATGCAAGTCAATAATGTATATATTCCTGAAAAATTTAAAAAGGCTAAAATACCATGGGAAGGTTATCGTATCAAAAAAGAAGCGATGGGCCTTGTTCAAAAAGTCTTCTTCATCTCATTAGTAGTAGGACTTTGCTTCATTATTTTATATCCACTTTTAAAACTTTTCCCAACAGTATTTGGGGAAATGAGTGATTTAGGAAATCCAGACGTTGTTTGGATTCCTAAAGAATTCTCAACAGTAAGTTTTAAGGCAGCCTTTAAGATTGCTATGGGTGGAAGTATTGGAAGTTTAGTGATTTCGGTACTTTATGCTTTAAGTATTACAGCTATTCAGATTTTTATGAGTGCGATGGCGGGTTACTCTATTGCACGTATTAACTTTAGAGGACGTAATATTATCTTTGCATTAGTTGTATTAACAATTCTTGTACCACCACAAGCACTGCTTATTTCTCAATACCTTCACTTTAAACAGTTTGATGTTTTAGGTCTTATCACAATGTTTACAGGTGGAACAATAGATCTTATTAATAAACCTTATGTACTTTACTTAATGGCATTCCTTGGATTTGGTCTTAAACAAGGACTTTTCATTTTCATCTTCAGACAGTTCTTCATTACAATGCCAAATGAATTTGAAGAAGCAGCTGTAATTGATGGTTGTGGTTTCTACCGTACATATTTCAAAATTATGTTACCAAATGCTATGCCACCAGTTATGACAGTAGGAGTTCTTTCATTTGTATGGAACTATGGAGATGTATACTATACAAACTACTTCCATCCAGATGGACCATACTTAAGCGTTATATTACAACGTATGTTTGACCCAACAAGACGTGAGGCAGTTAATGATGCACTCTTCAAGCACTTTGACATTTTCCTCACTAACCAAATGACTTTTGATGCAACAAAACAAGCGGCACTCTTTATTTTCTTAATTCCGCTTTTAATTATCTACTTCCTAGCTCAACGTAAGTTAGTAGAAAACTTAGAGCGTTCAGGTATCGTAGGTTAAAAACATATTGAATGAGTAAGTTGGAGGCGAGTCATTCTTTTGTATTCAGTTCGTGATTATTAATTCCCCTCGAATGGATGCTTTAGAGTGCCTCGTCTTTAATATTATATAAAAAATAAGGGGGAAGATATTTTATGAATCATGCGAGTAAATACTTATATTACAACAGACCAGCTACAAAATGGAATGAAGCATTGCCTTTAGGCAATGGCAGACTAGGGGCCATGTTATTCGGGGGAATAGATGTAGCACGTATAGATTTTAATTTAGATACTTTATGGTCTGGAGAAGGCAGAAATAAAAGCAACCCTTCAGATAAGAAAGATTGGAACGCTATAAGAACTGCTATTTTAGAGGAAGATTATAAAGCAGCTGAGAAAAGTCTTCAAGAAAATATACTAGGAGACTGGTCAGAGGCTTACTTGCCACTAGCCACATTAACTTTAGAAAGAAGAGAAGAAAGATTTGGGGAAGATCTAGAAGAATACAGTAGAGGGCTTGATTTAACTCAATCGCTGTATAAAGAAACTTATATAGAGGAAGGTATAAGTTATGAGCAGGAGGCATTTTGCTCAATAGAAGACAAGGTCTTTGTCTTAAAGCTTAAAGCATCTAAGACGGTACTTAACTTAAAGTTAAAGCTTAAGTCTCCATTAAAGGGTATAGTAGAAGGTGAGAAACAACATACTTTAATATTAACAGGTCATGCACCTACATATGTGGCACCTAACTATTATCACTGTGAAGATCCAGTGGTATATAAGGAAGGCAAAGGAATAGCTTATGCTATGGGACTTAGGGTACAGACCACAGGATTAGTACATATAGAAGAAGATACAATACATATTGTAGACGCAGATGAAATAGTATTAATAAGTACTGCAACAAGTGATTTTGAGCAGGAAATAGGGTATAACCCTGCAAGTGTAGTAGCAGAACAGTTAGAAAATATTTCTCATATGCCTTATGAAACACTTAGAGAAAGACATATAGAAGCTTATCAGCATTATTTCAATGCCATGCAGCTTGAACTTGGAGAAGCAAAAACAGATAGGACAACAGATGAAAGACTACGTTTATTTGAAGAAGAAGGATGTAAAGATACAGCACTTATTACATTACTCTTTAATTACGGACGTTATCTGATGATTAGTTCATCTATGCCAGGTACGCTCGCTGCCAATCTGCAAGGTATTTGGAATAGTGAAGTAAGACCACCTTGGAGCAGTAACTATACGCTTAATATTAATACACAGATGAACTACTGGCCGGCGGAAACGACTAACCTTTCTGAGTGCCATATTCCCCTTATTGACCTCATTAAAAAGCTGAGTAAGACGGGGCAAAAGACTGCTAAAGAACTTTATGGGCTTGATGGATGGGTAAGCCATCACAATGCAGATCCTTGGGGAATGGCTACACCTGTAGGACATTATGAGAAAAACTGTCCACCAGTATGTTATGCTTTCTGGCCAATGAGTTCGGGGTGGTTATGTAGGCACTTATGGGAGCATTATATTTTTAATCAAGATGAGGTTTTCTTAAAAGAAGAAGCCTTTCCTATTATTAAAGGAGCAGTTCGTTTTTATTTAGGCTATTTAGTACCTTACCACGACTATTATGTGACTATACCATCTACTTCACCAGAAAATACTTTTAAAGATGCTAAAGGTTATACTTATGCAGCCACGATAGCTTCAACAATGGATATAGCTATTTTAAAAGAGTTATTTGAGACTTATGAAAAAATATGTACCCTTTTAAATGAAGAAGATGAACTTTTAGAAGAGATAAAGGTTGTAAAAGAAAAACTGCCACCTTATTTAATCGGTAAACATGGTCAGCTTCAAGAGTGGCTTATGGATTTTGAAGAGTCTGACCAGCATCATAGACATGTTTCACATCTATATGGTCTGTATCCGGGAGATCAAATTACACCAGATCATACACCAGAGTTAGCAAAAGCCTGTGAAGTGACATTAGAAAGAAGAGGCGATGCAGGTACAGGTTGGAGCCTAGCTTGGAAGATTAATCTATGGGCTAGACTAAAAAAAGGTGAAAGAGCACTGGATTGTATTAAGAAACAGCTTACTTATATTGGTATGGACGGCATTAATATGGGTGGTGGTGGAACCTATGCAAACCTATTATGTGCACATCCACCATTCCAAATTGATGGAAACTTTGGATTTACATCGGGTGTTTGTGAGCTTTTAATGCAGAGTCATACAGATGTGATTGAACTATTACCAGCATTACCTAAAGATTGGTCGCATGGTAGGGTGAAAGGATTAAAAGCCAGAGGTGGTTATACATTAGATTTTAAATGGCAAAATCATAAAGTAGTGCAGGTGACTGTACGTAGTTTAAAAGATGGAAGCTGTACACTTAGGATAAATGGTGAACTTCATACATTAGAGTGTCAAGCAGGAACAACAACTATTATTAACCTTTAGATTTAAAAGAAAAGAGGATATGAAAGATGAACAATTTATCAGAAAGATTAGTATCAGTAGTGCCATCTTCAAGACAGCTTAAATGGCATGAATTAAAGTTTTATGCGTTTATCCATTTTGGTATGAATACTTTCTATAATTCAGAATGGGGAACAGGTAAAGAAGATCCACAAAGATTTAATCCTACAGAATTAGATACAGATCAATGGTGTCATACATTAAAAGAAGCAGGGATGAAAGCTGTTATTTTAACTTGTAAGCACCATGATGGTTTTTGCTTATGGCCAAGTAAATATACAGAACATAGTGTAAAGAAGAGTCCATACAAAGATGGAAATGGTGATATTGTAGGTGAAATGGCAGCATCTTGTAAAAAATATGGTCTTAAATTTGGTGTATACCTTTCACCTTGGGATATGCATGAACCTTGCTATGGTGATTCTCCAAAATACAATGAGTATTTTGTAAAACAATTAACGGAGCTTCTTACACAATATGGGGAAATTTTTAGTGTATGGTTTGATGGTGCATGTGGAGAAGGACCAAATGGTAAAAAACAAGAGTATGATTGGGAGCTTTATCATCAAGTCATCCGAGAGCATCAACCAGATGCTGTTGCAGCAATCTGTGGGGAAGATGTAAGATGGTGTGGGAATGAAGCTGGTCATTGCCGTAAAGCAGAATGGAATGTTGTACCTAGACGTTTAAGTAAACAGGAGACTATAGCAGAAAATAGTCAGCAAGAAGATGATACAGAATTTAGAGAACGTCCAATTACTCCAATGGATCAAGATCTTGGAAGCCGTGAAGTCTTAAAAGATGAAAAAGATTTAATCTGGTATCCAGCAGAGGTAGATACTTCTATTAGACCGGGTTGGTTTTATCATGAAAGTGAAAATGATCATGTCAAACCTTTAGAAAAATTAATTGAAATTTTTTACAACTCTGTAGGTGGTAATGCCTCTCTACTTTTAAATATACCTGTTGATACAAGAGGGCTTATTCATGAAGCAGATGTACAAAGACTTAAAGAACTTTCAAGTTATCTTAAAAAGACTTTTAAAGAATGTATTACTGAAAAAGCACACATTACATCTCTACATGCACAGGCTGAGTATCCGGTACAGCATGTAACAACTCGTAATGAAGATTACTATAAAGCACCAGATGGTACAGAAGCAGATACAATCTGCTTTGCATTTGATGACGTATATGAGATTAATCATATTGTTTTAGAAGAAGCTTTAGCACTTAGTCAAAGGATTGAAAGGTTTGAAATTTTAGCGGAGACTGAAGAAGGTGAAAAAGTAATCTATGAAGGAACAGTTGTAGGTAGTGCTAAGATTTGTAAATTTGAAGCTGTTAAAACTTCAAAAATTTGTATTAGAGTTTTAGAATCTAGAGTTTCTCCGACGCTTAGATTTGTTGGTATTTATACAGTGCAATAGAGGGCGCTTTGGGGAGTAAGGAAAAGAGGAACAGAACTTGAACTATTTTTATAGTATGCCAAGCAGTGTAAGTGACGCACTTCATGAAAGAGGTGTGGATGTAGAACATTTATTATATTGTGTGAAGGCGGATCTAAATAAGGAAGGTCATTATGTGGATGTACATATGACATTTGATCAAGGAGCCCTGTATATATTACAGGGCTACGATACTGTAGCACAAGATTATTTTCAGGTTGTAGATTATGAAGAAATCGATATAAAGAATATAGAAGATCTCTATATAGATAGACAAATTCATACTGCAAGGTTGATTGTTAGGGAAGAGAATAGGGAATATGAGATTGCACGTTTCTCATTAGGTAAAAGTGAGCAATTTGAACAGTTTAAAGACCGTCTTCTAAAAACCAAAAATAATGAGCCGATTGATGATACAGACCTTAAAAATAGAGAGGAATTTTGTCCTAAGTGTCATAATAGATATCCCAATAGGGAAAGGAAGGTATGCCCTAACTGTTTAGATAAAGGAAGTACATTTAAACGCCTCTTAGGTATGTATATGCGCTATAAGAAAGAGTTTATCTTTGTTATGGTTATGATTACAGCTAGTACCCTTTTTAATTTAATCACACCATACTTTAGTGCGCAGCTGCTTTATGATGAGGTACTTACTAAGGGTGGTAGTTGGTATGGAAAAGTAACAGCTATTGTATTATTAATTGCAGGGATACGTTTTATAGGTATTGTGCTGTCAGCCATTTATGGTATTGTACTTGCACGTATGACACCAAAGATTACAAGAGATATTAAGGTAGAGATTTTCTCAAAGCTACAGACTTTACCAGTAGGATTCTTTTCGAGTAAACAGACAGGATCCCTTATGGCACGTGTAGATCAAGATGCTACTAATATTTATTGGTTCTTTGTAGATGTAGTACCTTATGCTATCGTAAGTATTGTAACCATCATTGGACTACTTGGGCTTATGCTCTTTATTAATGTATGGATTACGATTGTGATGTTTACAGGAGTTATGATTACAGTAGTCATCTTAAAACGTTTTAGAAAGAAACAGCGTAAGCTACATAGAAGGAAGCATCATGCTGTAAGGGCAACTAATGCACTGATTAGTGACTCTTTAAATGGGCAGCGTGTTGTTAAAGCTTTTGCAAAAGAAGATCAGGAAATAGGTAGATATACTATTAAGAATCAAGAGTTTTATGACGTGAGTCTTCATTTAGGTGAAAGATCCGCTAATATGTTTCCGTATGTACGTATGATTTCAAGAGCTTCTGATACAGCTGTTCTAGCTATTGGTGCCTTCTCTATTCTTTATAGCAATTTGACTTTAGGAAGCCTATATGCACTCTTTTCCTATACAAGTATGATTCAGAATTCTATTACTTTCCTTGCTAATATGGGGGATAGATGGGCAAGATGTATTGATGCTGCCTCTAGAATGTTTGAAATACTTGATACTTTTCCTTCTTTAAGGGAAGCAGCTGAGCCGATTCAAAGAGATGTATTAGAAGGGGATATTGTACTAGATAATGTAAGCTTTGAATATGAAGTGGGTAGACCAATATTAAAACATATTTCTTTTAATATTGAAAAAGGTCAGATGTTTGGAATCGTAGGTAAGACTGGAGCAGGGAAATCCACACTTATTCACCTGATGTCCAGACTGTACGATACAACAGAAGGTACCATTACAATAGATGGCGTACCGATTAAGCAACTTTCTTTTGAAAGTTTACGTAAAAATATAGGTATTGTGTCTCAAGAAACTTATTTATTTATAGGAAGTATTGCAGAGAACATTAAATATGCTAAACCAGATGCAACAATGGAGGAAGTTATTTTTGCAGCTAAAGCAGCATATGCTCATGACTTTATTATGAAGCATGCAGAAGGGTATGATACGATTATTGGTTCTGGTGGCGTGAATTTATCTGGTGGAGAGAAACAGAGACTTTCTATTGCAAGAGCGATTTTACAGAAGCCTTCTATTCTTATTCTAGATGAAGCAACGGCTGCTATGGATACACAGACTGAAAGAAAAATTCAGGAAGCTATCGAGAACTTAAAAGAAGGTCGTACAATTATTGCCATTGCCCACCGCCTATCTACTTTAAGGGATGCAGATAAACTAGCTGTTATTGAAAACGGTGAACTCTTTGAAATGGGTACTCATGAAGAGCTTATAGAAAAGCAAGGCAAGTATTACGAGTTGCATAAGTTGCAGACTGAAGCGATCAAGTTTATAGAAGAAGGGTGATAATATGTTTATAGATGCCACAAAAGTCAAATTTGAAACGCTAGAAAATGGTTTTTTAAAATTAACTTTAGCAGATAAAGTTTATGATAAAGTAACACTAACGAGACTTTTACCCTACAGTCAGGAAGAGGCTTATATTGCAGTGATGCAAAATCAAGAAGAAATTGGTATTATTAAAGATTTAAGTGAACTTGAATCTAAAGAATATGATCAAGTTATTAAACATCTTAATTATAAATACTACATACCAGAGATCACAAAAATCAATAGTGTAAAAGAGAAAATGGGATTTCTTTATATTAACCTTGACACAAAAGGTGGGGAGAAAGAAATCTGTATTGCAGACTTTGTAAGTAATATTAGGCTGATTAAGGAAAATCTTCTCAGTATTACAGATGTAGAAGGTAATAAGTACCGTATGAGCAATATCCAAAAGCTAGATAAGGACAGTAGACAAAAAATAGATGTTTTCTTATAGATGAAGTGCTCGGGGAGGGTAAATAAAAATGAAATTAAAGTTTAATCTAAGCCCTGAAATTGAAAAGTCTTTAGAGGAAGACATCATTTATGCACTTCCTTACGATTTGGATTTTAAAGGGGAACAAGTAGACGGGTTCTTAGTTGTAACTCAAACTAAATTGCACCTTTTTAAAGCGCATATGCTAGATAAAACATATAGTTTAGAAGCATTAAAGGACTATGAGGTAGAACAGTTTATTGGAAGTGGTGCGCTTAAAGTAACTTATGAAGGGGAAGGCGCGAGGATTTGTGCCTTTACCCCTAAATGGTTTAGACGTTATGCAGAACTTGCTAAGATGCTTAACTACTATGCACAAAATAAAGTACATAGTGACTATGATGAAAAAAAGGATGAGTACATTTGCGAAAAATGTGGTTATCCACTTCTAAATGGAAGTACACATTGTTTTAGGTGTCAGAAAAAGAGTACAGTACTGATTAAGATGATGGAGCTTTGTAAGCCTTATAAAAAGTTACTCGTTGGTTCTATTGCAGTCACACTATGTGTGGAACTGTTATGGATTATCAATCCTTATATATTAAGACTTGTTATTGATGGTTATATTGTACCACGTAACCAAGATCCTATAGGGCTTATGCAACTTATATTCGTTTACCTTGGTATCTTTATGACGATTTCCATTTTAGAAAGATGTACTATGAGGTTAACTAATGAACTTTCGAATAAAGTAGCAAAAGAGCTAAGAGGTATGGTATTTGAAAAAATACAAGCCTTATCGCTTAAAGATGTATCTAACCGTACAGTAGGTGAATTGATGAACAGAATGGGGCAAGATACAGAGAAAATCCAAAACTTTATTGCAGAGTATGGAAGAGACGTTATTATTAGGGGATTTTCTTTAATTGTATTAAGTATTATTCTGTTTGTAACAGATTATCGTCTAGCTATTTTAGTGCTTTTACCACTTCCACCAGTGTTATGGATGGTTTCTAAACTTCAGAATACCATTGAACTTAAATACTGGAAACAGTGGCGTAAACATGGGCAATCTAGTAGTTTGCTACATGATATTTTAAGTGGTATTCGTGTTGTTAAAGCTTATGGAAACGAAGAGATAGAAGTTGAACGTTATACAAAAGCTGCAGATAAAGTAAGCGAAGCTATGATTAGTGCAGAAACTTTTTGGTCTAAGACATTTCCATTCCTAGGTTATCTTATTACACTTGGTGAATTTCTAGTTCTTTGGTTTGCAGGAAATTTAATTTTGAAGGATCAGATGCAAATTGGTGAGCTTATTCAGTACACCACTTATGTATCTATGATTTATGTACCACTTAGATGGTCTATTCAATTGCCTCGTGTACTAGCTGATACTATGGTCAGTGGAGGGAAAGTTTTTGAATTACTTGAACAGGAAAGTGAGCTTGTAGAAGATAAGCAAGCTGTTGAGCATACTATTCATGGGGATGTAACTTTTAATCAAGTAGGTTTTGGCTACACTGTATATGAGCCTGTTTTAAAGAATGTGAGTTGTCAGATTAAGGCAGGGGAGATGATAGGAATTGTAGGTGCTTCGGGAGAAGGTAAGTCTACACTTATCAACTTACTTATGAGACTCTATGATGTAACAGAGGGAAGTATTGAAATAGATGGCATTGACATTAGAAAGTTTTCTCAAAAATCTCTACGAAGTCAAATAGGGGTTGTGCTCCAGGAGACGTTCCTATTTGAAGGTACTATTTTAGATAACATTGCTTATTCTAAGCCTAATGCAACTTTTGAAGAAATTATAGAAGCTGCTAAAATTGCTAATGCCCATGAGTTTATTGTAAAATTACCAGATGCTTATCATACAGTAATCGGTGAGAGAGGTTATACTTTGTCGGGAGGCGAAAGACAGAGAGTGGCGATTGCAAGAGCTGTGCTCCATCACCCTAAAATTCTTATACTTGATGAAGCGACATCAGCACTAGATACACAGACTGAAAAGAAAATACAAGAAGCATTAGATAGGGTCATTGAAGGTAAGACAACCTTTGCCATTGCCCATAGACTTTCAACACTTAAGAAGGCAGATCGCTTAATTGTACTTAATAAAGGAACTATTGAAGAAATAGGTACGCATGAAGAGCTTATGAAAAATGAGTCTGTATATTATAACCTTGTTATGGCACAAAGACAGACTGCACATATTAAACAGTAATGAAATTAAATAAATACAAAGAGGGGAAAATAAAATGAGTAATAGACCTAATATCGTTCTCATTGTAGACGACCAACATAGAGGAGACTGTCTAGGAATAGCAGGACATCCTGATGTTAAAACACCCTATTTAGATAGTTTAGCTATGCGTGGTACCTTATTTGAAAATGCTTATTCAGCATGTCCGACATGTATTCCGGCAAGAGCTGCACTTATGACAGGGATGGCACAGGAAAATCATAAACGTGTAGGCTATAGAGATGGTGTGGCATGGGATTATGAACATACATTAGCAGGCGAGCTTAGTAAAGCTGGCTACTATACACAATGTGTAGGGAAAATGCATGTCAGCCCACTTCGTAATTTGCTAGGCTTTCATCATATTGAGCTTCATGATGGTTACTTACATCATAATCGCTATGTTAATGTACCTTACTATGAAAGTCAAAAGGTGGCAGATGATTATCTTTATTGGCTGAAACAAGAAAAAGGCATTAGCTGTGATGTGACAGATACAGGACTTGAATGCAATTCATGGGTAGCAAGACCATGGATGTATGAGGAACAAACTCATCCAACGAACTGGGTTGTTAACCGTTCATTAGATTTCTTAAGAAGGAGAGATAGAAGTAAACCATTCTTTCTTATGACATCTTTTGTAAGACCTCATCCGCCATTTGATGCACCAAATTATTACTTTGACCTTTACAGACATAAAGAGCTTCAGCCACCTCATATTGGAGACTGGGCTGATACTGAAACATATAAGAGATGGGGGAGAGTATTTGATTCTTCAGAAGGTATTGCAGATCCAGAACTTGTAAGGGAAGCACAAATTGGTTACTATGCATGTATTACACATATGGATCATCAAATTGGTAGACTTATTCAAGCTTTAATTGAAGAAGGTGTTTACTATAATACAGTTATTTTATTCGTTTCAGATCATGGGGAGCTTTTAGGTGATCATCATATGTGCAGAAAAACAAGACCGTACCAGGGTAGTATTAAAGTACCATTTATCTTATCAGGTCCAGAACACCTAGTAGGACCAGGTGGCAGACGTGAACAAAAGTTGGTAGAACTTCGTGATATTATGCCAACTTTATTAGACTTTGCAGATGCGCCTATTCCAGATAGTGTAGATGGAGAAAGTGTGCGTAATTGTAAAGAAAAAGAATGGCGTAAAGTGCTTCATGGAGAACATTCTGGTGGACATATGGGGAATCATTACCTTGTAAGTGAGCAGTATAAATATATTTGGTATACACAAAGTGGCAAGGAACAATTCTTTGATTTAGAAAAAGATCCCTATGAGTTACATAACTTAATAGCAGATGAAAATTATCAAACACATATTACAGCATTTAGAGAAGAAATGATTAAAACTTTAAAAGATAGACCAGAAGGTTATGTGCAAGAAGGTAAGCTTCAAAAAGGTTGTGAAGAAAGAACTATATTATAGAAGGAGCTACTATGTTTTCATAGTAGCTCCTTCTATAATATATTATTTACTTCTTACAAGAGATACAGACTGGGCAATGTCTCTTAAAGATGCATCTCCATAGATTTTAATTAATAGCTCTATTTGTTGTAATACTTCACGAATGTTTCCCGATACGCTCATGACTAAACTCTCCTTCAAATTTCATGTTATAAAAAGATTATAGCATAAATCGAACAAGTGTTCTATAGTTTTTTTGACAAGAAATAAAAAAATCTGATATAATAAATTGTATAACATAGATAAAGGAGATTTGACATGATTACATTAAAACAGCTTAAAGATGAGATACTTGTTTATGATATTATTAATTTTATAGATGAAGAAGGTAAGCATATTGAATGCGTAGAAGTAACGCTTACAGATCGTGTTATAGATGTGTATATGGATACAAAGGAAGTTAATATTGGTATTATTGCTAAGAAAATTCTAGAACAAGGTTTATATAAAGAAGATTAAAATAAGAAAGAGGTTCTGCTTGACATTTATATATGTAATATCATATAATAAAGAAGCAGTTAATATGTATTTATAAATTTCACATGTTGTTAGAGATTATATAATGCTTATTTCGTGCTTATCTAATCTGTAATAACATGTGAATTTTTTAGTTTACTGTGAAATTTTATTAGGAGGTACCATCATGAACAAAGGTACAGTTAAATGGTTTAACGCAGAAAAAGGTTTTGGTTTCATCGCTAGAGAAGACGGTGACGATGTATTCGTACATTTCTCAGCAATCACAGGTGAAGGTTTCAAAACTCTTGAAGAAGGTCAAGCTGTAAGCTTCGATATTACTCAAGGACCACGTGGCGCTCAAGCAGAAAACGTAGTTAAATTATAATAATAATGATAAGAGGTAGGGCTTAGGCTCTACCTTTTTTTTAGTGTTCACAGTATGTTTATTGTAGAATAGGTATGAATGTGATAAAATAGGCAAATAATGAGAACATTTAGAGATGGCTTACAGAAGAAGAGGTGAAATAGAGTGAGTTATTTATTCGGTCTTATTCAGAGTATATTTAGTGTTGGATTTACCTTAATAACAATGATTTTTACAATTATTCTTGCGTTCGTTATCGCAGGAATAGCTGCTTTTAAAGGAAGAAATCCTCTGTTTTGGGGGATATTAGGATTCTTTTTCCCATGGATTGTTTTTATTATGCCTTTTATACCAAGAAAAATGCCTAAGTTTGTAGGAGATTTAAAGTATCATGAAGCATTTAGAGGGAAAAATCCGGTTGTAGCATCTATTATGGCGTTATCAGCTATTGTCGCAAAATCAGATGGTAGTATTAGCCGAGAAGAAATTAAAGTGGTTAAACAGTTTGTTGTAAAAACTTTTGGCTTATCTTATGAAGAACTTAATGACTATGCAGGTGCATTTGAGTATGGTAAAGACCATCCTGAGAAATATAAGGAATTTACACATGTGATTACAAGCTATTACAGCAGAAAAGATATTTTAGTTGCTATAGCTTATTTACTCGTAAAAATTACAATGCAGGATGGGACAAACATCTCAGTAGCAGAAGATGAGCAAGTACGTAGTATTTTAGCTGAACTAGGTATTAGTAGGTATGAATATGAGAGTATTAAAGCCTCCTTTAGACAAGAGCAGTATAGCTATGGTTATAATAACTATAGTCAGTATGGTTATAATCAGTCAAATAGTAGTGGTTTCCATACGCAGGGGACACAATCTCTTACAAAGAAGTATGCGGATGTGCTTGGTGTGGATGAAAATGCTAGTTTATCTGAGATTAAAAAAGCTTATAGAAAGCTAGTAAAAGAGTATCATCCAGATAAGATGGCTGCAGAAAGTATGCCAGAGGATTATGCTAAATTTGCTAATCAGAAGATTATTGAGATTAATGAAGCTTATGAGTACCTGAAAAATTTACGTGAAAATGGATAGAAATCTTAAAGAGGTGTGCAGTAAAAATTCTGTACACCTCTTTAAAATTTAAGGAAAACTTTACAGCTTGATAAAACTTTGATAAAATTTATACGTTGTAATAAGTATGTAATAAATTTAATATTAACAAAATAATTTTAGGGACCAGAGAAGGAACGCACATGAAGGACTTTTTAATAAATATAAAATCAAATAAGCATACATATAAGATTATAGCTGGCATTGCAGTTGTAGGTTTAACATTTGGGATAATAGGAATACAGAATAATTCCTATGCCATTTCTGTAGATGGTGAAGTTGTGGGTGTTGTAAAAACAAAAGAAGAGGCACAAGCAGCCTTCGAGAATATTGTAACGGAACTTAAGGATCAAAAGGGCGTAGATATTGCTATTAAAGAGACAGTAACTGTAGAGCATGTTAATAGTAAAGTAAAAGAAATTGAGACACAAGATATTTTAGAAGCAACTTTAAAGGATACAATCAGCTATGAAATAGAGGCATATGAAATTCTGGTAGATGGTGAAGTGAAAGCAGTTGTAGAGACTCAGAAAATAGCAGAGCGTATTTTGTCTGATATTGCTAAAATGCATCTACCAGAAGGTTCCGGAGTAGAGCTAGATGTAAAAAAAATAGAAGAAGCTAATAAGACATCTGGTTCAGAGCAGGTAGAGGTGACAGAATCTATAGAAGCAACTAAGTTAGAACCAGCTACTATACAGACAGTACAAGACAATGGGCAAGGAGAAAATGCATTAGCGGCTGAAAATGAAACTTCTCCTATTGAGGTTTTAGAAGTTAAAGATGCACTTAAAGAACCAGAGGTTAAGTCGGAGGTAAAAGTAGGTACTATAGACAAAAAAGAAGAAGAGAAGGAAGAGCCTACAGAAGGACAGAAAATAGCACGTGAGCTTACAGAGTTTGACTTTAATGAAGAAGTTATTGTAAGAAGTACATATATTGATGAAGAGCAAATTCTAAGTGAAGAAGAAGCTAAAAATATTCTTTTAGGTAATACAGAAGAAATTGTAGAATATGAACTTAAAGAGGGCGATAATATTTGGGATATTGCCATTAAACATGGTACAACTATGGACCACATTTTAGAAATCAATCCGCAGATTGAAGATGAAACACGTATGCAGATTGGAGAGGTTATTAAGCTAGAGGTACCAGATCCTATTTTATCTATTTCTACAACGGAGCAAGCTACTTTTAAAGAACTTATTCCAGCAGAGATAGAGTATGTAGAATTCTCAGACCTTTATAAAGATGAGACTAAAGTTTATCAAGAAGGATATGATGGCGTAAAAGAGATTACAGTAGATGTACATAAAGTAAATGGTAAGGAAGTAAGTCGTGATTTAATTACAGAAAAAGTCCTTAAAGAGCCGAAAACAAAAGTTATTGCTTTTGGTACAAAAGAAAAGCCAAAACCAACAAGTACAAGTACCAATAAAAAACCAAGTTCATCTGTGTCAAGTAGTAATTCAGGTATGTTCATGCATCCATTAAATGGTGGGGGCACCCTAACTTCAAATTATGGAAGCAGATGGGGATCATTCCATAGAGGGCTTGATATTGCAGCATCTGCAGGAACACCAATTTATGCAGCGGCATCAGGAACAGTTACCTATTCAGGATATAATAATGGTGGATTCGGTAAACTGATTATCATTGACCATAATAATGGTTACCAAACTTACTATGCACATTGTAGCAGTTTATATGTACAAGTAGGGCAAAAAGTATCTAAAGGCCAAAATATTGCTGGAGTAGGAAGTACAGGTAATTCCACAGGTAATCATGTTCATTTTGAAATCAGAAGTAATGGGACACCAATTAATCCATATAACTATGTATATTAAATATAGAAATAAAACAGGCAGCTTATTATCAGCTGCCTGTTTTTGCGTTATCATACATATGCTCATTTGTAATTTGACCTTGGTCCATAGAGACAATACGGTCAGCTACTTTCTTAGCAAACTCCATATCGTGTGTAATAATCAACATACTCATACCTTTGACTTTTAAACTTTTAATAAGACTAGCCACATCATCTGTTAGTGCTGGATCAAGAGCAGAAGTAGGTTCATCAAAACACATGAGTTTGGGATTAAGTGCTAAGGCACGCCCGATAGCAACACGTTGTTTCTGGCCACCAGAAAGTTCATAAGGATAACTATTAGCTTTATCTGATAGACCTAAAAAACCTAAAATATTTAGAGCATCTTGAGTAGCCTTTTCTTTTGCAATGCCTAATACACGGGTAGGAGCTTCAGTTATATTTTCTATTACAGAAAGGTGTGGGAAAAGATTGAAGTTTTGAAAGACTAAGCCAATGTTTCGGCGAATAGCTTTTAAATCTTGTTTACTGGCATAGCGCCCATCTTTTAAGAGATAATTATTTCCCAGGCAAATAGAGCCTGATTCACATTTTTCAAGATAATTAATACTACGTAAGAGTGTAGTCTTTCCGCCGCCTGAAGGCCCCACTACAACAAGGATTTCACCAGGATAAATATGAAGGTTTACACCTTTTAGAACGGCATTAGAGCCAAAGCTTTTATATAAGTTTTCAATATGTAGCATAGAACCTCCTTATTGGTAGTAATCATATTTTTTTTCTATAACAGCCATAATTTTAGATAAAAGAGCTGTAAGGATGAGATAAACAATAGCAATAATAATAAGTGGTATTAAGGAAGAATCGCGATTGCAGGCAATTTTTCCAACTTTTAAGAGTTCATCAAGTCCAATAATGTAAACGAGAGCTGTATCTTTAATAAGTGTGACAACTTCGTTGCCTACAGGGGGTAATACACGCTTTAATGCCTGTGGAAAGATAATATGGAAGAAAGTCTCTCTACCAGAAAGTCCAAGAACTTCTGCGCCTTCATACTGTCCTTTGTCAATAGAGGCAATGCCAGCTCTAAAAATCTCTGCAAAGTAAGCACCATAATTAAGAGAAAAGGCAAAAAGGGCAGCTGGGAAACGGTCAAAAGTAATTCCTATAAGAGGGAGGCCAAAGAATACAAATACAATTTGAAGTAAAAGGGGGGTTCCGCGTATTACTACAATGTAAAGACTTGTAAGTGCCTTAACCAATTTAAAACGAGATAGTCTCCCAAGTGCAAGTAGAACACCTAAAGGTATAGAAAAGAGAAGGGTAAGTGCAAAAAGCTTTAAGGTAACCTCTAAACCTTCTAGTACTTGCGGCATCAGTAAAAGTGTATATTCAAAAATGTTGTTAATCATGTCCATAAAGGCTCCCCCTTAAAAATTAAATTTATTTACTTACATCACTGCCAAACCATTTTTCAGAGATTGCAGTAAGTGTACCGTCTTCCTTAAGATCGTTATAAGCTTCGTTAAAAGCCTCTACAGCTGATGTGTCGCCTTTACGGAAGCCAACACCATATTCTTCAGCACCAAAGTCCTCATCTAAAATACGATACTTGTCATGCCCTTTTAAGCTTATATAATAACGTATGACAACTTCATCAGCTACAACAGCATCAATACGACCAATATCAAGATCCATAAGAGCCTGATTGTTATCTTCATAAGTTGTAGCTTTACCACCATCAAATGACTTATAGAGTTCAGTTTCTTTTTCCATTGCTGTAACAGCACTAGATTCACTTTGAGCCCCTATTTTCTTACCAGCAAGATCTGCTTTAGATTGTATAGATGAATCTGCTAGTACAACCACAATTTGTTTATTATCTAGATAAGGCAAGGAAAAATCTACTTTTTCTTTACGTTCTGATGTAATTGTATAGCCGTTCCAGATTAAATCAATATTGCCAGCAGAAAGTTCAGCTTCTTTCATAGACCAGTCAATAGGTTGGAGGCTAACTTCTTTGTCTAACTTTTTACACATAGCAGTAGCTAAATCTACGTCATATCCAGTTAGATTTCCATCTATATCTCTAAATCCGAGTGGTGCAAACGTATCGTCAAGGCCGATAACCCAAGTATCTTTATCCACGATGGAAGAGGCTTTGTCAGAAGTAGTGTTGTCTGGTGTATTAGAGCAAGCTGCAAGACCTAGACTTAGTAATCCTATAAAAGATATAGTAAATAATTTCTTTACTAATTTTTTCATTATAAATCCCCCTTAATATAAATATATAGAATAATTAATTTATTTGATTTAGTATAGCAACACTTTATCACATTGAAGTAAAGAAGTCAACAACTATTCAAAAAAATTAAGAACGTAAAAAAAGACTTCTTATAGGTAGAAGTCTTTTTTGTATTTTATAATTTAATTTTAATCCAGTTACCCTCAGAGAAACGGATGATATTAAGAATAAGGCGTAGCCCCTGATCAAGAAGTAGTGCAATCCATGCACCCAATAGTCCAAGTCCTAATAGATAACAAAGAATATATGTAATAATGGGTCTAATGACTAAAATGCTGATAAAAGAAGTACGTGCTACGAATTTAGTATCGCCTGCCCCACGTAGTGAACCAGAAATGATAACTTGAGAAATCTGAAGAGGGGATACAGCCGCTACAATAAGCATAATGACACTTCCAAGAGCAATAATCTGTGGGTCGTCTGTAAAAGCACCTACAAGAGGTGTACGTCCAAAAATATAACCTAATACTAAAATAGATGATAAGATAAGACCAATACGCTGAGCGGTTTTACCATAAATAATAGAAAGGTCTGAACGTTTTGCACCAAGGTGACGACCTACCAGTGAAGAAGCAGCCATACTCATACCATCCCCAGCGCTGAAAGTCATATTTAAAATGTTATTGCAGATTTGATGTGTTGCAAAAGCAACTGTACCAAGACTCGTAATCATTTTAGTATAAGCTAGGAAGCCTATACGCATACAGAGCTGTTCTACCATAGCGCTGCTACTGATATTAAAAATACTTTTTAATACTTTAAAGTCTAGTTTCCAACTATCTTTAAGATGAAGCTTAAGCGGTGTTTTAGAATGAATAATCCCATAGGTAGAAATACTAAAGGCTACTATATTGCCAAGTACAGTAGCAATACCAGCACCGGCTACACCAAGAGCAGGAAAACCAAAATGCCCTCCAATAAGTAAAAAGTTGAATACAAGATTAACGAGGTTAGCGGTAATATTCGTATACATAGCAATCTTAGTATTACCTGCACCTCGTTGAGCAGCATTAATATTCAGACTAAGTGCGTTGAAGAACATACCAATAACAATAATTCTAAAGTAAATAGTAGCATCGGTAAGTGTGTCACTACCTGCTCCCATCCAGCTTAAAATAGGTCTAGCAAAAATAAACCCTATACAGGCTAAAAGAGCTGAAAGAATACCTACTAAGATAATAGACTGACGTAAAATTTTATTAGCACTTACATAGTCTTCCTCACCACATCTCCTTGCAACTAATGCCGTTACCCCAATGTTAAGAGAAAAGATAATAGCAAGTAGAATAAAGGTAGGTTGCTGTGTAATCCCTACAGCAGCAATAGCTTCTGCTCCAAGTATACCTACCATCATAGTATCCATAGCACCGACTAAACTAACCAGCACTCTTTCTACAGCAGATGGCCAAGCAAGATTAATCGTATTTTGATAAATTTGTTTAGAAGGTGGAATAGCACCAATTTGCTGATCAGGTTTAATCATTTTTTCGCAATTAAAAAAGTTAGATAAACTAAGTTCCATTATATGTGACATCTCCCCAGTAATACATAGTATAATTTAATACTTCAACTTATAAATATACTATAGATTACTATATATTACAATGAACATAAGTTAAGATTTAGATATTTTTAAGTAAGCATAATCTAAAGCAGATTCTAAATTGCTAAGGGATTTACCACCGCCTTGAGCAGAGAAATAACTGCCACCACCACGGCCATCGATAAGGGTAATACTATCTTTCAGAAGGGTATCCATATTAAATTTCTTCAGTTCTTTAGAACACATAAAGATGAGATAGGCCTGCTCATCTAGCGTAAGTCCAAGAAGGGCAATAGTATTTGGAGTAGCAGTAAGTTTAGAACCTAGAAGCTGTACTTCTTTAAGTGTCCTATTTGAGAAGGACTTTTTGACAATGTGGCAATTGCGAATAATAGGGGCTTCTTCAAGTAAGCCTTTAACTTCGAATTCTGCAATTTTTTCTTTAAGCTTTCGGTTTTCGTTTATAAGGGTATTGGTATTTTGAGTAAGCGTTTCTACTCTAGTGAGAACATCTTCTTCATTACCTTTAAGCATATGGAAAAGATGACGTACAAATTGGTCTTTAGAAAGGCTATCTGCTACACCGCGACCCCCAGCAAGGAAGGTGATACGAAGATTTGTTTTATTCTTTTCCCATTTTATGAGTTTAATGAGCTGAACTTCTATGGTTGAAGAAGGATGTGTACCACAGCAAGGATTAATGTCTAGGTCTCCTATTTTTACAATACGAATCGGTTCGTAAGTTTTAGGAAGAGATTTTCTAATATTTAATTTTTTAAGCTCTTGCTTAGTAGGATAGAGGATTTCTACTTGAATATTTTCGTTAATAATAGCATTGGCAAGACGTTCTCCTTCTAAAAGCTGCTCAGATGTAAGCATTTTATCAATATCAATTGTGCAGATTTCCCTACCTAAATGAAAACTTACTGTGTTAGCCTCGAAAGCATCTAAAAGACAGGCCGATAGAATATGCTGAGCCATGTGTTGTTGCATATGATCTAGTCTACGTGCCCAGTCTAAATGGCATTTCGCCTTATGAATTTTAATTGGTTTTTTAGGGCTTACATGATAGATGGTGCCGTTTTCTTCATAGACATAAGTGATCGGTGAGTCTTCTATAAAACCTGTATCACTTGGTTGGCCACCGCCTTCAGGATAGAAAGCTGTTTGATCAAGAACAATATGAAAGTCTCCGCTTTTTTCAGTAATAGAAACTACTTCAGCAGTAAAAGTTTTTTGATAAGGATTAGTATAGTAAAGTTTTGACATGGTATAGCTCCTTTATTAATAATAAAAAATTGGTTATAGTAAATATAAGTAATGTTATCAGTATAACAGGGTATAGGTATAAAGCGAAAGGTTATTGTTTTTTGAAGATAAGGTAGCTATAATAAAAGACTAGACAAAAGAGGACATCTAAGGAGGAAGGATATGAACTTAGAATTTTTAATAGGACCTTTAGTAGGTGGCTTAATCGGTTATATTACAAATGGCATTGCGATTAAAATGCTATTTAGACCACTAAGACCCCTTTATTTATTTGGGAAAAGAGTGCCTTTTACCCAAGGAATTATTCCAAAGGAAAGAGATCGTATAGCACATAGCGTTGGAGAAGTAGTAGCTAGAGAACTTATTAATCAAGAGACACTTAAAGAGAACCTTCTTTCACAAGAAATGTATACAAAAATAGAACGTAGTATAGAAGAATGGTTTATAAGTCAAAAGAAATCTAAAAAGACTGTAAGGCAGATACTTTGTGAAATGAGTACTCCTAAAGTTATTGAGGACTTATCAGATACATTAAAAGAAAAAGTTACAGATCTTTCTTATAAAAAGGTAGTAGATCTAGATATAGCAAGTAGTCTTTCAGAGTCGGCATGTAAAGAAATTAAGGGTCAACTTGGCATGTTTGCTATGTTTATGAATGATAGTATGATTGAAACTGCTAAATTAAAAATCGAAGAGCTTATTAACAAGATGATAGAAGAAAAAGCTGAAGATATGATTTATGATGTCATTGATAAAGAAGGTGATAAGCTTTTAGATACATCTATTGAAACTGTTGCAGAGCATATAGAAGAATATTTACCTAAGATTAAATATATTTTAATGAAGCAGTATACAGCTGTTGTAGAAACTCAGTTAGGAGATATGCTAGAGGGCCTAAACATTGAAAAGATTGTAGAAGATAAAATTAAAGCTTTTGATATGCTAGAGCTTGAAAAACTTATTTTAGATATTATGGATAAAGAGTTAAAAGCAATTATATGGCTAGGTGCTGTACTTGGTGTTATTATGGGAACAATTATGAGTTTATTTTAGAAGAGAAGGATATGGGGCAAATGAGCGAATATAAAGCAGCATTAGAAGAAGAAAAGAAGTATTTAGAACGTGTAACGGAATTCCTAGAAGAACAAATTCAAGGTTGTGGTATTGATATAAAAGGACAGAGAAAAAATCTTGTAGACATTAGAAGAGAAATGTATACAGAGGGCTCACGTTATACAGATGAGATGGACCGTATGGCTGAGCTTAATCAGTATATTACAATGGAAGCTGTTGAAAGCTCTCAGTATAAACATAAACTAGAAACACTAAAAAAATATGAAAAGATGATAGATAAACCTTATTTTGGACGTTTTGACTTTGCAGAAGAAGGTGAAGAGAAGGAATCTATTTATGTAGGCTATCATAATATCATGAATGATGATACTTATGAGGTATTAGCTTATGATTGGCGTGCACCTATTGCTAGTGTTTTTTATAGAAGTGAATTAGGATCTGCTAAATATATAGCACCTTATGGAGAAATTGAAGGAGAAGTATCTCTTAAGAGACAGTATGAGATCAAAAAAGGAGAATTAGAGTACTTCTTTGATTGTAGCTTAACGATTACCGATGAACTCTTACAGCAAGCATTAGGTAAAAATACATCCAGTAAAATGAAAAATATTGTGGAAACCATTCAAAAAGAGCAGGACCAGATTATAAGGGATAGGGAAAATGACCTTCTCATTGTGCAGGGCGTAGCAGGAAGTGGTAAAACATCTATTGCTATGCATCGTGTGGCCTTTTTGCTCTATGACAGATTAGAAAGTGGTTTAACACATAATCAGATTATGATTTTATCACCTAATCATCTTTTTGGAGAATATATTTCTAATGTTCTTCCAGAACTAGGGGAGGAAGATGTAGCTCATTTTACAGTAGAAGATATTTTTGAAAAATATTTTGGAAATCATTTACGTATACGTAATCGTAATAGTCAAATGGAATATATTATCGGAAGTAAGCATAGACAAAAAGTAAGAGAAACAATTGCTTTTAAAGGTTCAAAAGCGTATATAGAACTTTTAGATCGTTTGGTGGATTACTGTGAAACACATATGATTAAATTTACGGATATTTATTATGATAAGGAACTTGTTGTAGATAAGGATACATTAAAAAAAGATTTCCTAGATAATGCTATTAATATGTCTATTGTTAAGAGGCTAAATCGTATCGAAAGAACTATACTTGAGAAAATTAAACCTTTAGAGAAAGAAAAAAGAAAAGAAGTACTAGAAGAAATTGAAGCTTCTGGTGCATATGCCTTTGAAGAAGAGCGTAGATGTAAGGAAGTGCTTAATGAATTTAGGCAAGAGGTATTCGATCAGCTGAATCGTTTTATAAGAGTTAATATTTTCTCTGTATATAAAAGAATGTTTACAGATGAAAAACTCTTTAATCAGTTAGCTAAAGGACTTGATATGCCGCATAATGCCTTCCAAATGATGCGTTATAGCCTGCGCGCTTTAAGACCAGAGTGTGTACCTTATGAAGATGGAGTTGCCTTACTTTACTTAAAGCTTAAAATAGAAGGTAATAATCTTTATCCAGGCATTAGACAGGTTGTTATTGATGAAGCACAAGATTACTATCCAATGCATTACAAAGTATTTGGGGAGCTCTTTAAAGGTGCACAGTATACTGTTCTAGGAGATGTGTGTCAAACTATTGAAAAAGAAGCTAGCCATACGATTTATGATGACGCCATAGAACTTTTAAATCCTAAACGTGCACTTAAGCTAGAACTTAATAAAAGCTACCGTTCTTCTTATGAAATTAATCAGCTTGCTATGAACTTAAGAGAAGATCAAAAGGCTTGTATTGCTATTGAAAGACATGAAGAGGCTCCTCTTATGCAAAAAGCTAATAATGAGGAAGATTTAAATGAAAAGGTAGTGAATCAGGTAAAGGCTTATAAAGCAGCTGGACTTGAAAGTATTGCGATTTTGTGTAAAACAAAAGCTGAGGTACATGAAGCCTATGAAGCTTTAAAAGACCAGTTAGAGTTAAGTATTTTATCTTCAGATGATACGATACTTGAAAAAGGTATTCTCGTTATGCCAATTTATATGGCAAAAGGATTAGAATATGATGGTGTCGTTGTTTATGATGCAAACGCTGAGCATTATAAAGAAGCTTTTGATAAACAACTTTTATATATTGCAACTACAAGAGCACTTCATAGACTTTCCTTTATTTATAAAGGCCAGATTAGTCCTTTCTTAGAAGAAGCCATGAAGAAGGGAAGCGTTGACAAGGCATAGAGGATGCACTAATATACTACTTGAAAAACTTAATAACTGTTAGAGGTGCTATTTACTAGCTTAATAGGGAAACAGATGCAATTGCTGTACGGTCCCGCCGCTGTGATGAGGAGAAACGATGATAAACCACTTTCTTAAAAAAAGAAGGGAAGGGCATCGTTTTGATGATTCTAAGTCAGAAGACCTGCCTTTTAATAAAACACTATGAACTCTACGAGCGATGGAGGGTGTACGAAACATAACTGAAAAACAGTTATGTATTTTAGCGTACATTGAATCTCCCACTTTTAGTGGGAGATTTTTTTATAACTAAAAAAGGAGTTTGCCTATGGATACATATGTTGTAAAAGGTCAACAAAAATTGAGATATGGATATACCACAGGAAGCTGTGCAGCAGCTAGTACCAAGGCTGCTACTAGAATGCTTTTGATGAATGAAGAAGTGAGTGAGGTTAAGCTTATAACCCCCAAGGGGATTACACTTTCGTTAGAAGTGTGTGATATAGAGAGAAGTCAGGATGCAGTCAGCTGTGCTGTTGTAAAAGATGCCGGAGATGATCCAGATGTAACGCATGGTATGAAGATTTATGCAAGTGTCAGAAGATGTAAGGGAGCTGGGGTCCATATTGATGGAGGGATTGGTATTGGCAGAGTTACTATGAGCGGGTTAGCGTGTCCTGTAGGGAGTGCTGCCATTAATCCTGTGCCTTACAAAATGATTGGAGAAGAAGTAAAAAAAGTATGTGATGAGGTAAGTTATAATGGCGGGATAGAAGTTATTATTTATGCGCCAGAAGGGGAAGAAGTAGCTAAAAAGACTTTTAATCCTAGATTGGGTATAGTAGGGGGCATTTCTATACTAGGAACAAGTGGGATTGTAGAACCTATGAGTGAAGCAGCTCTTATTGATACCATAAAAGCTGAATTAGATGTGCAGTATGCAGCTGGTAAAAAGTGCATTTTAATTTGTCCTGGTAATTATGGAGCGGACTTTGCAAGGGATAAGTTCGGGCTAGATTTAAATAAGGCTGTTAAATACAGTAATTATTTAGGTGAAGCTTTAGACTATATCGCTTATTTAGGCTTTGAAAAAGTTTTAGTTGTCGGGCATAGTGGTAAGTTAGTTAAGGTAGCAGCAGGAGTTATGAATACCCACTCTAGATATGCAGATGGTAGATTGGAAGTACTGGCTGCCCATGGAGCTTTATGTGGATGTAAAGCGAATATTATTGAGCAAATTATGGAAAGTGTAACAACAGAAGAAGCCTTGAGACACTTGAAAGAAGCAGGTAGCTTTGAAAGTACCATGCAAAGTGTCATGAATAAAATAAAAATGCATATAGATTTTAGGGTACAGCATAAAGTAAATGTACAAATTATCATGTTTTCAAATGAAATGGGCGTTATTAGCAAGACTGATAAGGCATTAGAAATATTAAAAGACTATCAGATGGAGGAGTAGAAATGAAGGGAAAATTATACGGTGTAGGAGTAGGTCCAGGAGATCCAAAACTAATGACTTATAAAGCAGTAGATACAATACAGAAGTGTCAAGTTGTTGCAGTACCTAAATCAGGCGATTCAGAGCAGGTCGCATTAAATATAGCAAAAGAATTTATTAAGAATCAAACACTCATTGACTGCTATATGCCTATGATCCGTGATAAAGAAGCCCTAAGAAAACAGCATGAAGAAGTAGCAAGTGAGCTTAAAGGATATTTAGATAAAGGACAGGATATTGCTTTCTTAACATTAGGTGATCCTACTATTTATTCTACATATATGTATATTCATCGTCTTATAAAAGAGATGGGATATGAAACAGAAATTATTCCCGGTATCTCTTCTATATGCAGTGTAGCTGCTGCTTTAAATGACTCTTTGTGTGAGGGAAGTGACTGTTTACATATTATCCCTGCTTCTTATAAGGGGAAGGAAGACTATTTGGATTTAGAAGGGACTAAGGTGCTTATGAAAACAGGTAAATCTATGGAGAAGGTTAAACAGCATCTGAAAGAAAAAGGCTTATATGAAAGAGCACGGGCAGTAGAATGTGCAAGTATGCCTAATGAAAAAATTCATGAGAGTTTAGATACAGTGGAAGAAAGTAGTTATTTTTCTATCATTGTAGTAAAGGAGAGATAGAATGATTCATTTTGTAGGTGCAGGGCCAGGAGATGTAGAGTTAATTACAGTTAAGGGGCAGAGATTACTTAGTGAAGCCGATTTAGTGATTTATGCAGGTTCTTTAGTTAATCCAGAGTTACTCAAAGTATGTAAAGAGGAAGCTGTTATTTTAGATAGCGCTTCTATGACGCTAGAAGAAGTGATAGAAGAAATGGTTAGAGGATGGAAAAAGGGACAGAAGATAGTTCGTCTTCATACAGGAGACCCGAGTATTTATGGTGCAATCAGAGAGCAAATGGATCTTTTAGATACCTATGGAGCAGATTATGAAGTCGTACCTGGTGTAAGTTCTTTTTGCGGAGCGGCATCAGCACTTAAGGCGGAGTATACTTTGCCTAATGTTAGTCAGACTGTTATTTTGACACGGGCTGGAGGGCGTACGCCTGTGCCAGAGAAGGAGGAATTGTCTCTACTAGCATCTCATGGTGCTACGATGGTCATTTTCCTAAGTATAGGTCTAGCTGACAAGGTCAAAGAAGAGTTACTTAAAGGAGGCTATGCCTTAGATACACCAGTAGCTATTGTCTACAAAGCCACTTGGCCAGAGGAGAAGGTGTATAGAGGTACACTTGAAAAGTTGCCTCAGATGATAGAGGAGCACCATTTAACGAAGACAGCACTTATTGTAGTAGGGGAGTTTTTAGGAGATAGATATGAACGTTCAAAACTTTATGACCCTACCTTTACTCATTTATTTAGAGAGGCTTCAAAATGAGATATGCCATTATTTCTTTCACAGCGCATGGAGCAAAGCTTAGCAGAAAGTTAGGAGAACTTTTAGAAGATGCCAAGGGTTATCATCTTTCTAAATACAAAGAAGAGGGGCTAGAGGAGGTAGAGGGTTCTCTAAAAGAATGGACTAAAATGAACTTTAAGGACTATGAAGTGCTTATTTACATAGGAGCAACAGGGATTGCTGTACGTGCTATTGCCCCTTTTCTAGTAAGTAAAGACAAGGATCCCGCAGTTTTATGTATAGATGAACTTGGACAAAATGTTATACCTTTAGTAGCAGGTCATATAGGAGGAGCTAATGGTTGTGCAAAGTATATTGCAAGTTTAATAGGTGGAAGAGCCATTATTTCTACAGCTACAGATCTAGAGGGGCGTTTTGCTGTTGATGAATGGGCAGTAGAAAGAGGACTTATTTTAACAGATTTAAAAAAAGCTAAATCTATAGCAAGTGATATTTTGAAGGATAAGACTATTGGTTTTGTAAGTGATTTCCCTGTAGAAGGGAAACTTCCTAAACAAGTTTTAGAGAGTAGCTATGGAGAAATAGGTATTTATATTGGGTATGATAAGGGTAAAAAACCTTTTAAGGAAACATTGTGGCTCATTCCTAAAGGGTTAACGTTAGGAATAGGATGTAGAAAAGGAACATCTTTTGAGCAGATAGAAAGGCTTATAAGAGGGCAGCTAGAAAAATTAGATATACCGATAGAAGCTATAGGAAAAGTTGTATCTATAGACCTAAAGCAGGAAGAACAAGGTTTATTAGAATGGGCTACTCATTATCATAAGTCTATAAGTTTTTATAGTGCCCATGAATTAAATCAAATAGAAGGTGATTTTACTCCTTCATCTTTTGTGAAACAAATTGCAGGTGTAGAGAATGTATGTGAACGCTCAGCTGTTAAAGGGAGTGAGGGAGGTAGATTACTTTTAAAAAAAGTTGCTTTAGATGGGGTAACAATGGCACTTGCTATGCCTTATTATACAGTGAAATTCGAGAGAGAGGGATTAAGATGAAATTATATGTAGTAGGGCTTGGGCCTGGTGGCGTTTATGAAATGACAAACCGAGCTGTAGCAGCTCTTGAGGCAAGTGATGTGATTGTAGGGTATACAGTATATGTCGATTTAATTAGAGAGCAGTTTAGTTACAAAACGTTACTTGCAACAGGCATGAAGAAGGAAGTAGAACGCTGCAAAATAGCTGTGGAGGAATGCTTAAAAGGTAAGACTGTAGCGATGGTATGCAGTGGTGATGCTGGTGTATATGGTATGGCAGGCATTGTTCATGAAGTAGCTAGAATGTATCCGGAAGTGGATATAGAAGTTGTACCGGGTGTTACAGCAGCCTGTAGTGCAGCAGCAGTTTTAGGAGCACCTCTTATTCATGATTTTGTACTCATTAGCTTAAGTGATTTACTTACACCATGGGAGAAGATTGAAAAGCGTCTCCTGCTTGCGGCAGAGGCAGATTTTGTGATTTGTCTTTATAATCCATCAAGTAAGAAGCGACATGACTATTTAGAAAAAGCTTGTGATCTAATAATGAAATATAAAGCAAAAGATACAGTATGTGGCTATGTACAACATATTGGAAGAGAAGGACAGATGAGTCATACTTGTACTTTAGAAGAACTTAAAAGTGCAAAAGTAGATATGTTTACTACAATCATTATAGGCAATAGTGAAACAAGGCTTATTCATGAAAAAATAGTTACACCTAGAGGGTATGAGAAGCGTTATGAAGTATAAGAAAATTTTTATTTTAGGTGGAACGACAGAAGGCAGAATGCTTGCAGAGTATCTAATAGGAAAAGATGTAGAAGTATGGCTTAGCGTAGCTACAGACTATGGAAAAGAACAGATGCATCATACAGAAGGTATTTATCTTATAGAAAAGCGATTAGATGAAAGGGCTATGTTGCAATTGCTTAAAGAGAAACAGTTTGACTGTGTGTTAGATGCTACACATCCCTATGCACAGCTTGTGACACAAAATATCAAGTCTGCTTGTGAAAAAGTAGGTGTGCTTTATAAAAGAATTATCCGAGAGAGCTATGACAAGGAAGAGGGGATTTATTATTTTGATAATGTAGTAGAAATAGTCCATTTCCTAAGTCAGGTGGAAGGCGATGTACTGCTTACTACAGGTAGTAAGGATTTAGCATCTTTTAAACTACTTAACCATTATGAGCAGAGGCTATATGTACGTATGCTACCTATGCCAAAAGGTATTGAGATTGCTATAAGTTTAGGATATCAGATGAGTCATTTAATTTGTATGCAAGGTCCTTTTTCTTATGAAATGAATAAGGCTTTATTAAGGCATGTTAAAGCTAAATACCTAGTGACAAAGGATTCTGGAGATATAGGTGGTATGCAAGATAAAGTAAGAGCGGCTAAGGCGTTAGGTGTAGAAGTCATTTGTTTAACAAGGCCTGTTAAAGAAGAGGGTCTTAGGTTAGAGCAAATCTATCAGTGGCTGGAGGAGTGAGATGGAAAATATAATTTATATCATTGGAGTAGGACCAGGAAATCCTAGGCTTCTGACAGAAGAAGCAAGGACTTGTATTGCAGAAAGTGAAGTAATCCTTGGACCTAAAAGGCTTATAGAATGCACAAAATCTATTGCATCAGAAAAAACCATACAGATTGCTTGTAAGCTAGGGGCAATGGAAGGTCTGATTGCATCTTATAAAGATAAGAAAAAGGTAAGTGTATTAGCGTCTGGCGATACAGGATTTTATAGCATAGCAAGTTGGCTTAAAAATAAATTTGAAGTGCAATTTAAGATAAACTATATTACAGGGATAAGTTCTTTACAGTATTTCTGCAATCGGTTACAAAGACCTTATAATGCAATACATACAGTGAGTGTGCATGGAAGAGAGAATAGGGTATTAGGAGAAATACTCACACATCCTGAAGTGTTTGTGCTTACAGGTGGCACATATAAAGTGCAGCACGTCTGCCAAATGCTTACACAGCAGGGAATGGGGAATGTTAAAGTTTATATAGGAGAATATCTGTCTTATCCAGAAGAGCGTATTATACAAGGACTGGCAGCAGAATTGATAGAGGAAGAATTTGATGATTTATCTGTTATGCTTATTGAAAGAACAACTGTAGAAGAAAAGAAAGTTGTAAGTTATGGACTACCTGATGAAAGTTTCATAAGAGGTAAGATACCTATGACGAAGGAGGAAGTACGTAGTGTATGTTTATCGAAGTTAGGGCTTATAGAACAGGATATTGTTTATGATATAGGAGCAGGCACCGGTTCAGTAGCTCTTGAAATGGCTAGGCTATGCCCAAAAGGTTATGTCTATGCGCTGGAGAAAAAACCAGAAGCAGTAGAACTCATTAAGCTTAATCAGAAGAAGTTTGAAGTCTATAATATGGATGTTATAGAAATGACTTGCCCAGAAGGTATGGAATTATTACCACCACCTGATAAAGTGTTTATAGGAGGAAGTAGCGGCAACTTAAAGGAGATTTTAGAAGTACTCTTTACAAAAAATGAGAATTTAACAATCGTTTTGACAGCTATTACCCTTGAGACTGTAAGTGAGGCATTAAATTGTGGGAAACTTTATGATTTGAGTTTGGACGTAATACAGATGAGTGTGGCTGTAAGCAAAGAAGTAAGCAATTACCATATGATGATGGGCCAAAACCCAATATTTATTATAACAATGAAAGGGAAAAAACAATGAAAACAATACCGAGGCTTATGATTGCAGCCATAGGAAGTGGATCTGGTAAGACAACTTTAACTTGTGCCCTACTTAGAAATTTTTATATGAGAGGGCACAAGGTGGTTGCTTTTAAAAGTGGGCCAGACTATATAGATCCTATGTTTCATAAAGAAGTACTTCATACACCTTCATATAATTTAGATGTCTTTATGATGGGAAAAGAAAATTGTACTTATTTACTAGAAAAGCATACGAGAGAAGCAGATATAGCTTTAATAGAGGGTGTAATGGGCTTTTATGATGGATTAAGTGATAGTACTCAGGCAAGTTCTTATGAGCTAGCTTATGAAACTAAGACGCCGGTTGTACTAGTAGTTTCCTGTAAGGGAATGGGTCTATCTATTGTACCATTACTTAAAGGCTTTATAGAATTTAGAAAAAACACTATACAAGGAGTTATTTTAAATGATATATCTTCTATGACTTATACATACTACAAAAATATGATAGAGAAGCATACATCTCTTAAGGTATATGGTTTTATGCCACATATGGAAGCTTGTAGTTTAGAGAGCAGACACTTAGGGCTGATTACAGCAAAAGAAGTAGAAGATCTAGCAAATAAAATAGAGATTTTAGGAAAAGAGACCAGGGAGACTATCGATTTTGATGGGCTTATCAATTTAGCCAATTCAAGTGCGCAGTTACAGGTTGAAAAGCCTAGGTGCTTGAGGGAAATGAAAGTGCAGGAGGAGAAAGTTAAAATAGGTATTGCTAAAGATAAAGCATTTTCTTTTTATTATGAAGATAACCTAGAGCTTTTAGAATCATTAGGTGCTGAGCTTGTTCCTTTTTCACCCATGGAAGATAAAATATTGCCAGAAGGTATACAAGGTCTTATTTTAGGAGGTGGATATCCGGAAATCTATAGTGCCGAGCTGGCTGCTAATCATGAAATGAAAAGTGCTATTTATAAAGCACTTCAAAAAGGTATGCCATGTATTGCAGAATGTGGTGGATTCATGTATCTGCAAGAGAAAATTAAATTATTAGATGGTACATCTTATGAAATGGTAGGTTATTTAAAGGGTGAGGCTTTTATGACAAAACGCCTTATTAGATTTGGTTATATGGAGCTTGAGTGTGAGAGGGATAATATACTAACGGATAAGGGAGAAAAGCTTAGAGTGCATGAATTCCATTATTCAGATTCTACATATAATGGAGAAAGCTTTATAAGTCGTAAACCTTATAAACAGCAAAACTGGCCAGCTATTATAGCGGATGAACATATTTTTGCAGGCTATCCTCATATTCATTTTTATAACAATCCAGAACTGGCAAAACGTTTTATAGAAAAATGTAGCCAGTATGCTATAATACCAGATAAAATGCATGTTTTACCTAATGAGATTGAAAAAGAAAGTTTTAGAATGATAGAAGAAATTTTAGGTGAAACTGTTCTAGATCCTATTGAAGCACCCATTATTAAACGTGCTATCCATACAAGTGCAGACTTTGATTATGCAAAAAATATGAAGTTTTCACAAGATGCAGTAACGTTAGCTTTAGCGGCTATTAAAAGTGGAGCATGCATTGTGACAGATACGCAAATGGCTAAAGCAGGTATTAATAAAACCACACTTAAAAAGTTTGGTATGGAAGTTTTCTGTTTTGTGGCAGATGAAGATGTAGCTGCAGAAGCTAAAGAAAAAGGAATAACACGTTCTGCTATAGCAGTAAAAAAAGCAATAAGTCTTAATAAACCTATTATTTTTGCTATAGGGAATGCACCTACAGCGCTTATTGCCATTGCAGATTATATTGAGCAGGGTATACTGAAACCAGAACTGGTTATTGGAGTACCTGTAGGTTTTGTCAATGTCGTAGAATCTAAAGAGTTAATTATGCAAAAAAATGTACCGTATATTGTAGCGAGAGGAAGAAAAGGAGGAAGTAATGTAGCAGCAGCTATATGTAATGCACTTCTTTATATGGCAGATAATAGAAAGTTATAACATAAAACCCTTTAACCAGTATAAGGTAAAGGGTTTTTTGGCGATTTATGATTATATTATAAAAATTATGTTTAAAATATTGACAAGACAGCTTAAAAAGGGTATTATTAAAAGGTTAAATAATATAATCTACAGTATACTACAGAATAGTGTTTTAGTCAATATAAATTTTCATAATAAATTTTCATAAAATATCAGCAAAAGGAGCGTACAGAATATTGAAAGAACAAGTACAAGATCCCAAATTACTGTTTAAGGCTAAATTAGAACAACTTATCACCTTAGCTAAAGAAAGAAAAGGTGTTTTAGAGCAGAGCGATGTTATTGATGCATTTGTAAATATAGATGTAGATCCTGCTAAAATCGAGCAGGTATATGAATATTTAGAAGCTCAAGGTATCGATATTATCGGTAACATGAAAGAAATGGAAATCGAGGAAGAAATCGATATTTCACTCCCAGATGATATGAGTATAGATGATCCTGTACGTATGTATTTAAAAGAAATTGGTAAGGTACCACTTCTTTCAGGAGCAGAAGAGATTGCATTAGCAGAACGTATTGAACAAGGTGATGAAGAAGCAAAAAAACGCCTTGCAGAAGCTAACCTTAGACTTGTAGTAAGCATTGCAAGAAAATATATTGGCCGTGGTATGGCCCTTCTTGACTTAATTCAAGAAGGTAACCTTGGTCTGATTAAAGCTGTAGAAAAATTCGATTACCGTAAAGGTTTTAAATTCAGTACTTATGCAACTTGGTGGATTAGACAAGCTATCACAAGATCTATTGCAGACCAAGCGCGTACTATTCGTATTCCAGTACACATGGTAGAAACTATGAACCGCTTAATGCGTGCTTCTAAACAACTTCTTCAAGAGTTAGGTCGTGACCCACAACCAGAAGAAATTGCAGAATTTATGGACATGCCAGTAGAAAAGGTACGTGAAGTTATGAAAATTTCAAGAGAGCCAGTATCTCTTGATACGCCAATTGGTGAAGAAGAAGATAGTCATTTAGGAGACTTCATTCCAGATGAGGATACGCCAGTACCTATCGAGGCTGCTTCATTTGCACTTCTTAAAGAGCAGTTAAGTGAAGTACTTGAGACACTTACAGAAAGAGAACAAAAAGTACTTATGCTTAGATTTGGTCTTGAAGATGGACGTGCACGTACCCTTGAAGAAGTAGGTAAAGACTTCAACGTTACAAGGGAGCGTATTAGACAGATTGAAGCGAAAGCTTTAAGAAAACTTCGCCATCCAAGTAGAAGTAACAAACTTAAAGATTATTTACAATAATAAAAAGCCTAGTTATTTAGCTTGCTGAATAACTAGGCTTTTTTTATCCATACTATTCCTATAAGCAAGGGAGGGAAGGTATGGAAGGAATGAGCCAGATTTTTTATAAGGTTTTAAGTCACTATAAGGATGAAGATTATTTGTATTTTTATTTTAAATATCATCTAGCACCTGTGGTAGAACATTTAAAACCGGCTGCAACATTAACTATAACAAGAGATATACGGGAGAGATGGGATCAGTATGGAGCAGGTGTTGTGAAAAAATTAGGGTTAGAATGGCAAGTGTTAAGAAATAAGGAAAAGAGTATCATTCTTTTTTTATATCGAAAGGAAGTTTTAGAAAATGTAATAAAAGATAAGGCTATAGAAGAGTATTTAAGAAAGATTGGATATCCTGTAGAAGATTTAGAAGGTGTGATACAATTTCTGATTAAAAGATATACTTTATTTTCTTACCCTCATGAGATTGGTCTGTTACTAGGGATTCCATTAGAAGATGTGAAAGCCTTTACTGACAATCCTTATAGACCATGTCTTTTAAAAGGTTATTGGAAGGTTTATAGTAACCAAGAAAGAGCAAAAGCTCTTTTTAAAGCGTACGACCAAGTGCGGCTCAATGCTTTAAAAGCACCTATTTAATGTTGAATAGGTGCTTTGCTTACAGAAAGTTTATAGAATAATAAGTTTAATAGTTTATAAACAATATAGCCAATGACTAAAGTTGCTACAAAAAGTTCAATGTAAAAAAGCTGATTGACAAAGGTTGCCCACATAGAATTGATAGAATCAAGGTAATGTGCAAACCTTTGAATTGCAACGCTTCCAACAGCTAAAGGGAAAGTAAGTGGAGCCAGACCTGGGTGGAATGGAATTTTAAGAAGCTGTGGAAGAAGTGTATAAACATAAGCTGTAGATAAAAGTGCAAGTGGCACTAAAATACTAAGTAGAATAGGGTTAGGATTACTAAAAGTTGCTAAATAACCAGCTAGACATACACTAGCAGGAGCTGCAATAATAGCTAGTGTAACGCGTTTATCATCTTCTACCTTACCATGTGTTGCAATGCGATATAAAAAGGCAAGAAGCATGATAATATAGAGGCCAAAAGCTATATAGAAAATAGAGCGAGATACATAAGTGGTTTCAACAGCAGGGCTACTTACTGCTGCAACACCAATGCCTACTGTAGGGATAAACCAACTTGGTACAACGTGTTTCCAGTGGAAATTTTGTGTTTGAGCTAGAATGAATAATCCTGCAAGTATAATAAAAAGGACAATAGCAAAAACCCATACCGCTTGTCCGAAGGGTTTCCCAAAGGTGCGTGCAATAAATCCTGAAAAAACCATAAGAGTCATGGCGATAGTAGGATAGAAGCTTCCAATAAGGCAATGCTGCATTTCATCAAAGCTTTTTTTAGGATGAAGGCAGATTTTAATAAGCATCAGCGTAACAGCTGTAGCTGCAAAAAAATTAGCGAAAGCACGAATCCATAAAGCGCCAAAGTCTCCCCAAAGGTTACCTAAGGTAATGAATCCTAAAGAGATACCAGTAATCGCTACAGGAATATTACCGAAATCATGTTTTGTTAAGTTAATAGATCGATGATGTATAGGGTGCATAATTTCCTCCTAGTGCGTTTATTATGTATATAAATCAAGTATAATAAAAGTGTAATGATAAGTAAAATAAATGTATTTAATGAATATAATAGAAAAAATTAATAATTGAATTAGGGTGAAAATATGTTGGAAGAACTTAAAACTTTTATAGCAGTAGTAGAATGCAAGAATTTTACTAAAGCGAGTGAAAAAATTAATTTATCTCAACCTAGTGTAAGTATTCACATTAAAAACTTAGAAAAGTTCTTTGGAGTAGAGCTCATTATAAGGTCGGTAAAACAAAAGAATATTATTATTACAGAAAGTGGACAGCTTCTTTATAGGAGAGCAAAAGAAATGATTAATCTTTTAGAAATGACAAAGGAGGAGGTTGTGAATCTTTCTAGTAGTGTGAAAGGACATTTAAAAATAGGAGCAACTTATACAATAGGAGAATATATTTTGCCAAACTTTCTGCAGATGTTTTGTGAGCAGTATCCTGAAGTGGAGATAGAAGTAGTCATTGAGAATACAGAAGAAATTAGTCGTAAGGTACAAGGCTTACAAATTGATATAGGGCTTATAGAGGGGATGGGTCATATGGAGGAGTTTAGACAGACTTATTTTTTAAAGGATGAACTTGTTTTAATTCTCCCCAAAACACATGAACTTACTCAAAAGGATCTATCTAATGATGCACTTCAAGAGCAGAAGTGGGTAACAAGAGAAATAGGTTCAGGACTTAGAGAATACTTAGATGTATTTTTAACACATCATCAAATTGTGCCGAGGAGTAAACTGGTTTTTGGGAGTAATTATGCTATTAAAGAAGCAGTCAAAAATGGATTAGGAATTGCTATGGTTTCATGGTATGTGGCAAAAGATGCTGTATTACGTGATGAAGTAAAAATGCTCACGTTAGAGGAAACCTATTATAGAAATTTTTCCTATATTCTTCCTAAAGATTTAGTGACTATGAAAGTTGTAGAAGTTTTTGCTCAGACTTTAGAGAGCTTTTATCAAAGTTCTTCAGGAGACTGTTTACCATTATAAATATTTTCAGCACGATCCCAGTTAATGATGTTGAAGAAAGCATCAATATATTCTGGGCGTCTATTTTGATATTTAAGATAATAAGCATGTTCCCAAAGGTCAATAGTCATAATAGGGGTGAGCCCTAAAGTAATAGGTGTAACTTGATTTGGTGTATTGAAAATCTCGAGTTTATTATCTGCATTTTTAACAAGCCAAGTCCAGCTTGAGCCAAAGTTTTTAATAGCAGCATCTTTAAAGGCTGTTTTAAAAGCTTCAAAGCTTCCAAAGGTTGCATCTATGGCTGATTTTAAATTGCCTACAGGTTCTTTTGAAGCATTAGGAGCCATATTATACCATAAGAAATTATGATTATAGACACCACCACCTTGATTGGTTAAATTTGTTTTAAGAGGTTCTGTTAGTGAATCAAGATGAGTAAGGAGTTCGGTAAGAGATTTTTCTCCTAACTGAGGATTGTTAGTAATAATTTCATTAAGCTTATCTACATAAGCCTGATGATGTTTGTCATGATGAAAATGAAGAGTTGCTTCATCGATATAAGGTTCTAATGCAGTATAAGCATAAGGTAAAGGAGGAACAGAAAATAATGTAGACATCAAATCATCCTTTCAAAAATAAGATTGTACTCTTAATATATGTCAGAATACATAAGACCATACATTAATGCTTTACGAAGACATAGGATATAGGCTAAAATAGAGGGAAAGCCATTAGAATAATACACAGCTAAGGAGAGTGACAACATGGCCTTAAATATTATACAAGACACGACTCTAACTTTTGAACAGAAAGTTGTTGCACTGGCAAGGCATGCAGAAAATAGCCTAAATGTTTTAAATATCAGTAAAGAAGTGCAAGATTTAAGAGATAAGGGTATTATATGTGATCTTTTTGAAGGAAATGCCCCTTATAGACCACGTTATATTTTACCAGATTACGAAAAATTCATAAAAGAAGGCTGTAAGTTTTTAGAACTTGCCCCACCTACTAATATTTGGGAAGCTACACATGCCCTTTTAATTTTTTACAAACATGTACCTTCTATTACAACGATGCCAGTTTACATCGGTAATTTAGATACATTACTTGAGCCATTTGTAAAAGATGAAGATGAGGCGAGACTTGCTATTAAGCTATTCTTAACACACATTGACCGAACGATTACAGATTCATTTTGTCATGCTAATATTGGACCATATGCTACAAAAGCAGGACAAATTATATTAGAAGTAGAACGTGAACTTGAAAATGCTACACCAAATATTACTTTAAAATATAGTGAAGTAACACCAAAAGCTTTTGCTATTGAGGGGATTAAAACAGCTTTAAAAACAGCTAAACCAAGTTTTGCAAATGATAAGATGTTTACACAGGACTTAGGAAACTATGGTATTGCAAGTTGTTATAATGGGCTTCCAGTAGGCGGAGGTGCACATACACTTGTACGTATGAATTTAGTTAAATTAGCCCATACAGCTAAGAGTGTAGAGGATTTCTTTGAAGTAAAACTACCGCAGGCTATGGCTGCTATGGCCGATTATATTGAGGAACGTATTCGTTTCTTAGTAGAAGAAAGTACTTTCTTTGAAACGCATTTCCTTGTAAAAGAACAATTTATTAGAAAAGATAACTTTACTTCTATGTTTGGTTTAGTAGGCTTGGCAGAATGCGTTAACCATTTATTAGGTGCGACAGCTAAGGAAGAACGTTTTGGTCATTCTAAAGAAGCTGATGCACTAGGCCTTCGTATTATTGAAACTATGCATGGCTTTATTGAGACTCATCCAAGTCCAAATTGCAAGGCTACAAATGAAAAACTTTTATTACATGCACAAGTTGGTATTGGCGATGATATTAATACAAGTCCAGGGTGTCGTATTCCAATTGGAGAGGAACCTGAGCTTTGGAAACATCTTGTACAGTCAGCTGCTTTCCATAAATATTTCCCATCAGGAATTGGTGATATCTTCCCATTTGAAGTAACAGCTATGCAAAATCCTGAGGCTATTTTAAATATTATTGAAGGTGCTTTTGAAGAAGGTATGCGCTATATTTCAATTTATAGTTCAGAATGTGATGTAATTCGTATTACAGGATACCTAGTTAAGAAAAGTGAAATAGAAAAGCTAGATCGTGGTGAAGCAACCCTTCAAGATACGGTTGTACTTGGTCAGGGGCAAGTAAGAAATGGAAAAGTTTTAGAAAGAATGATCCGTGTATGATAGAAGGCGTTATTAATAAAATTATTCCATTTAGTTCAGTAGATGGCCCAGGAAATCGAACAGCAATCTTTTTACAGGGATGTAATTTTAATTGTATTTATTGTCATAATCCTGAAACTATTCAGGTTTGCACAGGTTGTGGTAGGTGCGTAGGGAGCTGTCCAAAAGATGCCTTATATCAAGCAGAAGCTACTATAGTGTGGGAAAAAGATAGATGTTGTGAATGTGACACATGTACCACTTTATGTCAAAAGAGTAGTAGTCCTCGTACAATGAAGATGGATACAGATAGGTTGTTTGAGGAGATGAAACTCTATAAACGCTTTATTGATGGCATTACTGTATCTGGTGGAGAATGTACATTACAGCAAGAGTTTCTAGTAGAGTTGTTTAGGCGTGCTAAGACAGAAGGCTTAACTTGTATGATTGATACTAATGGTTCTAATGATTTTAAGAAGATGCCAGAACTTGTAGCATTATGTGATGGCTTTATGCTAGATGTAAAAGTGTATGATGCTAAGGCTCATGAAAAATATATAGGTGCGCCTAATGAGGCTGTATTAGCAAACTTGCACTATCTTGCTTCTATAGGAAAACTCTATGAAGTAAGAACGGTAGTCGTACCAGAGTTATTCGACAATGAAGAGACAGTACGCTATACAGCAAGTCTTCTTACAGAATATGATGCTTCGATTAGATATAAGCTTATTCAGTATAGGAGTATGGGAGTAAGAGAAGAAGGAAAAAAATTACGATCACCTTCTAGAACAGAAATGAACCAGCTTGAACAAATTGCTAAGAAGTTAGGATGTAAGCAAGTCATTGTTGTATAAAAACATTTAAAGGAGAAATTGAGTGAAGAAAATTAATTGGAAAAAGATATTAAATTATTTTGTTATGATGTCGCTTATTTTTTCGATTGTGTTCATTATTATGACCATGATAGCGGCACCAAGTATGGCAGATCCAAATGAACCTTTTGTACGTGTGAAAAGTGATTATGTTTTAATGTTATTACAATGTATAGTTGGAGTATTTGCGATGCTTCTTCCAGGACTATTAAAGAAAAAGATTAATTTAGAAATCCCTTCTAATATGATGATTTTATATACAGTATTTTTATACTGTGCGATTTATTTGGGAGAAGTGCGTAGTTTCTACTATACAGTACCACATTGGGATACTATTTTACATACTTTCAGTGGAGCCATGCTAGGAGCATTAGGATTTTCCTTTGTAAGCTTCCTCAATAAGGCAGAAAGAGTACCTATGCATTTAAGCCCTATGTTTGTTGTTGTGTTTGCTTTCTGTTTTGCAATCACTTTAGGTGTAGCATGGGAAGTATATGAATTTATGGCAGATGGTCTACTTGGTACGAATATGCAAAAGTTTGGACTAGAAGATGGAACAGGCTTTGTAGGAAGAGCAGCATTAATAGATACAATGAAAGACTTAATTGTAGATGCTGTAGGTGCCTTTGTGATGTCTGTTATTGGATATATTTCTCTTAAGTACAAAAAAGGTTGGGTAGAAAATCTACTCCTTGAAATTAGAAAATAAAAAAGAACTCAGCGCAGGCTGAGTTCTTTTTTATAGAATGCTGATAATATAGATAAGAGGTACAAATAGAAGAAGACCCGATACATTATAAAAAGTAAATTGTTTAAGGTAAGTACCTTTTTCATTTTCATAGGTGCCTATATAAAGTTTATAAGAGATGACACTTGCTAAGGAAGCAATAAGTGTACCTAGGCCTCCTATATTAACCCCTAGAAGTAAAGGCTCATAATAAGATGTAAAACCAGATAAAAGCATAGTAGCGGGAACATTACTTATAAATTGGCTACTAATGAGGGCGGTGAAGTAAGTACTACTTTCGCTACTTAGTATACTTTGCATAGATGCACGTATCGTAGGAAAAGTAGATACATTACCTACAAAAATAAAAAAGCCTATAAAAGTTATAAGTAGGCTATAATCTACTTGTTTAAACAGTTTTCTATTAAGAAGAAGTACAAAAGTTAACACTATAAGGAAAACCAGTGTGCTGTCTAATACATGGAAAACAGAAAGTAAAATAATAAAAAAGAGTATACTAAAACCTATAATATGGCTTACTTTACCAACGGTAGGTAGCTCAAGTTCTAAAGACAAAGTTTTCTTAGACTCTGTAAGTGTAAGTCCTACTAAAAAAATAATAGCTAAAAGCACTACTGGGAGCATAATAGCAAAGAAAGTGCCTATAGATAAATTGTAATAGGAATATAAAAATAAATTTTGAGGATTGCCCATAGGTGTTAGACAACTACCTAAATTAGCTGCAAGCGTTTGAAAAATAACAGTTTTAAGTACAGGAAGCTGTACTTTCTTTGAAATAATTAAGGTTAAAGGAACAAAGGTAATAAGGGCCACATCGTTGGTAACGAACATAGCACTTATAAAAGTTATGAAGGTAAGTACAAAAGCCACCTTTTGATAAGAACTGCATTGTTTAAGTAAATAAATGGCTAAGTAATCTAATACCTTAAGTTCTTTAAATGCTGCTACAACGATCATAAGGTTAAAAAGGAGTAAGAGTACCTTAAAGTCAATATAAGACCATTTAGGTATACTGAAACAGGAACTGACAAGAGCCAGTAAAAGAGAAAGTGTAAGGACACTATCTTTCTTTAAGTGATGGAATAGTTTATAAAGCATGATCAAATCTCCCTTGTGTGACTAACATTTTATAACTTAAACTATTGTATAACGAAATAAGAGGTTTATCAATTTAAGAAATAGATAAAACTAGACAACTTATTTAAAGGTACGATACAATAAATACAGTCACATTGTGAGTTTAGAAAAGGAGAATAATATGCAGTGGGTTAAACAGTACAAGTTGACATTAGTAGTTATCCTACTTATTTTAGTTGCAATTTTAATGCCAGGGGATAGTGTACCGAGTGTAGGGATACCAGGAATGGATAAATTAGTGCATTTTGGTATGTTCTTTACATTATCGGGGACTTTCTGTCTGGAGTATGTATGGCAGTATAAATGTATGCCTCATATGCTCTATACTTTTTTTAGTTTATTTATTTTTGCATTTATGACAGAAGTGATGCAGCTTTTTGCTGTAAGCCGTTCCTTTGATTTAAAAGATTTAGTAGCAGATACCATAGGATTTGTAGTTGCTGCCTTATTGTGGAAGGCTTATATGACTTTAATACATAAGAAAAAAGCCTAGGATTCCTAGGCTTTTTTGTTTAGTTATTCATAAACATTTCAAGGTCATCTTCTACATTTGTAATGCCCCCTATATTAAAGTGTGTAATGAGGACATTTAATACATTTGGAGATAAAAATGCAGGAAGTGTTGGTCCAAGATGAATATTTTTAATACCAAGGTGAAGAAGAGAAAGCAGAACGATAACAGCTTTTTGTTCATACCAGGCAATATTGAAAGCAATTGGAAGCTCGTTAATATCACTAAGGGCAAATACTTCTTTAAGTTTAAGTGCAATAAGAGCTAAAGAATAAGAATCATTGCACTGACCAGCATCTAATACACGAGGGATGCCGTTAATATCACCAAGGTTGAGTTTGTTGTATTTATATTTTGCACAGCCAGCTGTTAAAATAACTGTATCTTTTGGAAGGGCTTTAGCGAAATCTGTATAGTAGTTTCTAGAAGCTTGACGTCCATCACAACCAGCCATCACAAAGAACTTCTTAATAGCACCAGATTTTACAGCATCGACAACTTGGTCAGCAAGTGCAAGTACTTGATTGTGAGCAAATCCTCCCAGAATGCTACCTTGTTCAAGTTCAGTAGGAGCTGTGCATGTTTTAGCAAGTTCAATAAGAGGAGAGAAGTCTTTGTGACCGTTTGCATCTTGTGTAATATGTGTGCAGCCTACAAAGCCAGCAGCTCCTGTTGTGAAAAGGCGATCTTTATAAGAAGCTTTTGGAGGTACAATACAGTTTGTTGTCATAAGAATTGGACCATTGAAGCTTTCGAATTCTTCTTTTTGTTTATGCCATGCATTACCATAGTTTCCTACAAAGTGGTCATATTTTTTGAAAGCAGGATAGTAGTGTGCTGGAAGCATTTCAGAATGTGTATACACATCGATGCCAGTGCCTTTAGTTTGTTCGAGAAGTTGTTCTAAGTCTTTAAGGTCATGACCTGAAACAAGAATACCAGGATTTTGGCCTACACCAATATTAACTTTAGTCATTTCGGGATGCCCATAAGTTGTGGTATTGGCTGTATCAAGTAGAGCCATAGCATCTACACCGACTTTACCTGTTTCAAGAGTAAGAGAAATAAGCTCACCTATACTTAAAGAATCATCTAAAGTAGCAGAAAGGCCTTTTTGCATAAAAGCATTAATAGTCTCATCATCAAAGCCTAATTCATTAGCATGTTTCATATAGGCAGAAAGACCTTTAATACCGTAGATAATTAACTCACGAAGACTTCTTACATCTTCATTTTCTGTAGCCAGTACACCTACAGTAAGAGATTTTTGGTCTAATTCACTGCGCTCGCTAGAGGTCCATAGAGCGGCTTCACTAAGGTCTTCTTGGTGTGTAAGTTTTGTTAAAAGATTATTCTTTAAAGCAAGTGTATCTAAAATACGTGTATAAAAAACTTCATTATCGAAGTTAGCATTTGTGATAGTTGTAAAAAGATTTAAAGTAATAGTATGATTAACGGATGGCTCTACTCCTTTTTTTTCTTGGCGTAACGCTGTTGTAATTTGAGAAAGTCCTTTTGTTACATAGATGAGTAAATCTTGAAGACGTGCAAGTTCAGGAGATTTACCACATACACCGTAAGAGGTACAGCCTGTGCAGTGAGCAGTTTCTTGACATTGATAACAAAACATTTTATTTTCCATTGATAGTATCACTCCTTATGTGAGTTGTATGATTTCTTGACATAAGGATAATATAAATAGAAAAGAAAGTATGTTGCTATAGCAACAAAAAGGAGTACGAAAATGAAAGATTATTTAAGTGTCTTAGAAAAGACGCGTTTATTTAAAAATATAGAGCCTTCTGATTTAGAGAAGCTTATAAATTGTCTTAGAGGTGAGGTGAGAAAATATGAGAGTGGTACATGTATTATAGCATTAGAACAGGAGGTGAATCATATTGGAATTGTGCTTGAAGGACAAGTGGAAATTGTTAAAGAGAATATAGCAGGAGATCGTAATATTATTGCCATGCTTGAAAAAAGTGGTATGTTTGCAGAAGGAATTGTCTGTACACAGAAACGTCTAAGTCCTGTGACAGTACGAACAAAGACAAAAGCAGATGTACTTATGATACCTTATGAAAAGATTATTATTACCTGTGGTGAAAGTTGCACTTTTCATAGCCTGCTGATTCATAATATGCTTATGCTTTTGGGGGAGAAAAATTATGCTCTAAATCATAAGATAGATTTTTTAATCCTAAAGGGAATGAGAGAGAAATTAGCACTTTATTTATTAGAGGAGGCAAAGAGAAATAAAAGTATGGCTTTTAACATTACTCTAAGTCGTAATGATTTAGCAGAATATCTAAATGTATCACGAAGTGCTATGAGTAGGGAGCTATCGAGAATGAAGGAAGATGGGCTGATTGATTACTATAAAAATAGCTTCAAAATTATAAATGAGGAAGCTTTAAAGAGCTTCCTCCGTTAGTCTTTATAATGATAGGCAATACCAATACTTCCTGGGCCTACATGTAGGCCAATAACAGGCCCTATGGATTGGATGCGTATAGGTTTATGGAGCTTTTCTTCTAAGGTACTTGCTAAAGCTAAGCCCTCTTCTTCACAGTTAATATGGTGAACAATAAGCTCTTCTAGATTCTCGGGAGATTTAATATCCTCAAGTAAAATGTCTATAAGTTTAGAAACAGCTTTCTTTTTAGTACGTACTTTAGTAAAAACATCTGTCTTACCTTCTTTAGAAACAGTTAAAATAGGTTTAATTTGTAGGAAAGTACCAAGTAGTGCGGCAGCGCCCCCAATCCGCCCACCTTTTTGAAGGTAAGTAAGTACCTCAGGTGTAAAGATAAAGCGACTGTGGGCACGTACATAAGCTGCCCTAGCAAGAACCTCCTCCATACTTTGATGAGCCATAGCAGCCTTCGCAGCCTCTAGTACTACGAATCCCATTTGCATGCAGTTTGTTAAAGAGTCAAAAAGCTCAATAGTTGCATTAGGATATTTTTCAAGTAGCATCTGACGTATAAGGTGACTGCTGGCATATGTTCCACTCATTTCTGAAGAGAGGAAGATACCGAGTATACTATGCCCTTCTTTAATAATATTTTCAAAGGTAGTCAGCATCTCATCAGGTATAGGTTGTGAAGAGGTAGGAATTTCATTAGAAGATGCCATTTGTGTATAGAAATGAGTGTTGGAAAGTTCTGTTTCACGTGTACTTACACCATCCAAAATGACATTTAAAGATACAATGGAAATATCATAGGTGGTGCAAAGGTCTTCAGGAAGATAGGAAGTGCTATCTGTTACAATTTTAATACCCATAATCATGCTCCTTGTAAAGTATAATATTTACTTATTATATCATAATTTTTTTATTTCTTTATCATTTCTTGACTTTTCTATAGTATAAATTTATATATAATAAAGGCAAAATAGATCTAGAAAGTACATAAAGTAAGAGAGGTTAATCTATGGAAAGTTTTGACGTTGTGATAAGATATATGCAGGACTACGGTATAATCTTTTTATTTGTAATCGTATATTTAGAGTATCTGAACTTGCCAGGTCTACCAGCAGGTATTATTATGCCAGCGGCAGGACTGCTTATAGCAAGAAGTGATATAAGTTTTATTTATGCTTTGAGTATATCTGTTCTAGCAGGACTGCTTGGAAGTTATACCTTATATGCTATAGGGTATTTTATAGGGACTCCTATAGTAGATAAGATTTATGAGAAGTATGAAAAAATGAGACCTTCCATTGATAAGAGCTTTGGCTATATTGATAAGTATGGGAATGGAGGAGTTTTTGTCAGTAGACTTATTCCTGTTGCGCGTACACTCATCTCTTTAGTAGGGGGAACTGTACGTATGAAACTTAGAGGTTTTACCTTCTACTCTATTATAGGGATTACTTTATGGAATGCAGGTTTTATTTTAGCAGGTTATTTATTAGGAATATGGGGGAGATAAAATGAGTACTTTAAAGCAATTTAAAAACTATGTTAAGAAAATCAGTGATTTTGAGCATGCAGCTATGATTCTAAACTGGGATATGGAAACTAAGATGCCTAAAAAAGGTGCTAATGCACATATTTCTGCGCTTACGACGCTTTCAAGTGAGGCGTTTAAAATAAGTATATCAGGCGAGATGAAGGGATATTTAGATACCTTATCTATGCCAGATGAGTGGTCGAATTTAGATGAAATTTCACGTAAGATGGTAGAACATATTAAAGAAGGGTATGAGGAGTCTAAAAATATTCCAGAAGACCTTTATGCAAGATATGTAGAGCTTACTTCGACTTCACAGAATGTATGGGGAGAAGCAAAGCATAACAGTGATTTTGAAACAATGCGTCCTTATTTTGAAGAAATGATTAGTCTTAATAAGACTATGGCACAGTATATAGATCCTAATAAAAAGCCTTATGATGTGCTTTTAAATAGATATGAAAAAGGTATTGATGAAGCTACTATTACGCGTACCTTTGAAACGCTAAAAAAAGGAGTTATACCACTTTTAGAAGCTATTAAAGAAAAGCCTAAAGTAGATGAAAGTATGTTTAAAGGCGAGTTCTCTAAAGAAGATCAAGAAAAGCTTGGTTACTATTTATTAGAGGCTATAGGCTATTCTTTAGAAGCTGGAAGGCTTGATGAAAGTGAACATCCTTTTACTATAGGAAATGCACCTTGTGATGTAAGAATTACAACGAACTATGATTTAACAGACTTAAGAAGCTCTGTATTTAGTATTTTACATGAAGGTGGACATGGACTTTATGAGCAGCATATTAATCCTGCACTTATAGGGACTACTTTAAATACAGGCACCTCTATGGGTATTCACGAGAGTCAATCTCGTTTTTATGAAAATATTGTAGGGCGTAATAAATATTTCTGGATGAATCACTATAATAAGATAAGTGAAATTTTTCCAAGTTATAAAAATGTATCATTAGAGGCATTTTATAAAGGAATGAATGTGGTACAGCCATCACTTATTCGAACAGAAGCAGACGAACTGACTTATAATCTACATGTTATTATCCGTTTTGAATTAGAGAAAGCTTTATTTGATGGTACTCTAGAAGTTAAAGATTTACCTATAGCATGGCATGATAAAATGCAAGCATACTTAGGCATCGTACCAGCAAATCATAAGGAGGGGGTGCTTCAAGATGTGCATTGGGCAGGAGGTATGTTTGGCTACTTCCCATCTTATGCATTAGGTAATATTTATGGTGGACAGTTCCTAATGCAAATAGAGAAGGAATTAGGAGCATTAGATACTCTCCTTGAAAAAGGTGAGCTTATTAAAGTATCAGATTGGCTTACTGAACATGTACACACTTTTGGACGTATGAAAGCACCTATGCAGATTATACAAGATGCATGTCAGAGCAATTTGGATGCAGCACCTATTATAAGATACTATACGGATAAATATACTAAACTTTATAATCTTTAAAAAGTGATGAGGATGATGATGAAATATAGACTAATATGTATTGATATGGATGGTACTTTACTAAGTAGTAAAGGTGAAGTAACAAATGAGAATAAAGAGGCGCTTCAAAAGGCACAGGAAGAAGGCGTTAGTATCGTCATTACAACAGGGCGTATTTATCAATGTGCCAAAGGATTTAATAAGCAAATAGGTATAAATGGACCTATTATCAGTTCTAATGGAACTTATATAGGTCTACCAGATGAAGCAGAGCCTTTTTATCATAAAGGCCTAACTTATGATGAAGTGATGACTTTCTATAAATGTGCTAAAAAATATCCTATAGAGATACATTTTTCCACAACAAAAGGCATTTTGTGTGATGTACGTGTAAAAGCGACTGAAGACTATCATAATAAGCTGAATGAAATGCTACCAGAGGAAGAGCGTTTTGAGATTGCTTACGTAGAAGACTTTGATGATGCCTTTGAAACTTATGACGGACAAATTTTAAAAGCTTTCTGTATGTCTATGGAGGAAAAAGATGCATTAGCAAAGTTAAAGGCAGAATTGATAGCGCTTGATTTATATGAAGTCTCATCATCAGGTGGTGACAATATAGAAGTGATGCCTAAAGGTGTAGATAAAGGATATGGTGTCAGCAAACTTGCGGAGCACTTAAATATTCCTAAAGAAGCAGTAATTTGTATTGGAGACAATGAAAATGATTTGTCTATGATTGAATATGCCGGTATGGGCATTGCGATGGGTAATAGTACACCAGAAGTACTAGAAAAGGCAGATGATATTACGCTGACAAATGATGAATCAGGCGTTGCCAAAGCAATACAAAAATATATCTTTAATTTATCTGAATAGACTTGAAATACCTTGAACTTGGTGATAAAATCTAGATAATTAAGAATTTTACCAGCAGGTATGGCGGAAATGGCAGACGCGATAGATTCAGGTTCTATTGAGGGTTTCTTCATGCAGGTTCAAGTCCTGTTACCTGCACTAACAAAGGAGCTACTACAAGACTAAGAAAGAAGTTATGTAGTAGCTATTTTTGTATTTACAAGAGAAGAAGGGGGATCGTATGAAGCTACAAGAACAATTACAGAAAGTGGTAGAACACTTACAAGTAAGGCCTATAACTATGGAGGATATTAAGGTACCGATACCGACTGTGCCAGAAGGTATTGGCATAGAATTTTTAGGAGCAGATTATAAACAAATTATAGATGATGAAGGGAATATTCATAAACCTCTTGTAAATAGTAAGGTGATTATTGACTTCAGGATTTTTTGTGAGGAAGAGGAAGTCTGGACAAAGGGCATAGAGGTTACTGTACCAGGAAGCTATGGGGGAGAGATAGGAGAAAATAGTAAACCTTATGTCATTCCTGAAATAAAAGAATGGATAGGATTAGAAGGCCAATGTCTTATTACGAGTGAATCTACAATTAGAGTAGGTCAGATAAATAGAGAGGTGTTATTACCTATTGCAACTATTCTAAAACAGGATATGAGTGAAATGATGGGACTAGACTTAAAGGTAGAAATAGGAGGAAAGCCTAAGCAGTCAGATATATACTTACAGTTAGGTGATGAAGATAGAGCTATAGGAGAAGAAGGTTATTTGCTTCATATCCGTGATTATATAGCTCTTACTGCACTAAGTAAAAAGGGTGCTTTCTATGCAACGAGAACGTTACTACAGATATTACAAAGGCAAAACAATAGTATTCCTCAAGGTATTATAAGAGATTATCCTAGGTATAAAAAAAGGGGATTTATGCTAGATGTAGGAAGAAGATTTTCTTCCATGGAAGCTTTAAGACAATATGTTAAACTTATGGCTTGGTATAAGATGAACGATTTCCAAATCCATTTAAATGATAATGAAATCCATTTTGATGATACAAAGTGGCGTACAGAGTATGCAGCATTTAGATTAGAATGTGATATCTATAAGGGATTAGCGGCAGAAGATGGCTATTATACCAAAAAAGAGTTCGGAGAACTTATTGATTTTGCTAAAGAGTATGGTGTAGATATAGTACCAGAGATTGATACACCAGCTCACTCTTTAGCATTTGTTCAGTATGATGAAACATTAGCCTTAGGACCTGGTAAAGGAAGAGACCATTTAAACATTATGAAGGAAGATACATATACGTTTGTAGATGACTTATTTGAGGAATATATGAGAGGGGATGAACCAACTTTTAGATTTCAAGATGTGCATATTGGAACAGATGAGTATTTTGGCACTCATGAAGAATTAGAAGCTTTTAGAGCGTATACAGATAGATATTTAAGATGGATTAAATCTAAAGGGAGAACACCGAGGTTATGGGGGAATTTAAGTAGTTTTAAAGGGAAGACCCCTGTTCTAAGTGAAGGAGTTATTATTAATATTTGGAGTCTAGATTGGGTAGATGCTATAGAGATGATTAAGGCGGGTTACGATATTATTAATTCTGATGATACAAGGTTATATATTGTGCCTAATGCTGATTACTATAGAGATTACTTAGATAAAGAAAATTTATTTAATCAATGGGAGCCTAATATGTTTAGGGACGCCTATACTATTCCGGCAGGGCATCCCAGATTGCTGGGTGGAGCTTTTTCTATCTGGAATGATAAGATAGCTATTAAAATTTCAGAGAATGAAATTTATGGTAGGGCTAAAGAAGGTATTCAAGTATTAAGTCAAAAATTATGGAATAAGGATTTTTCAGGGGATTATAATCAGTTTAATAAGATATGCAAGGAGGTTGATACATATTACTTACAAGAATAAAAATAACAAAGAGGCTGTCATTTAGACAGCCTTTTTTGATGAGGAAATCTTAATATCATCTTAATCTCTTTATAAACTATCCTAACACCACATTAATTTTATAGGTGTTAAACTGTGGTCAAAGAAATTAAGGAGGAAAGCATTATGCAAGCTATTTTACAATATGGGTTTTATTTAATCATTCTTGTAGTGTTAGCCATTCCATTAGGCAGCTACATGGGAAAGGTAATGAATGGAGAAAAAGTTTTTCTTTCTAAAATCCTCTTACCATGCGAGAACTTTATTTATAGAATGTTAAAAATTGATAAGAAAGAAGATATGCATTGGAAGAAATACGCAATGTGCACCCTGGCATTTAATGCTATAGGTTTCGCATTTTTATATTTACTATTAGTATTACAAAGGTTCTTGCCACTCAACCCAGAAAATATAGAAGGGAACTCTTGGCATCTGGCATTCAACACAGCATCGAGCTTCATAACAAATACGAACTGGCAAGCCTACTCCGGTGAAAGTGCATTAAGTTACTTCTCACAAATGATGGGACTTACGGTACAAAACTTTGTGTCAGCAGCAGTAGGTATTGTTGTACTCTTTGCACTTATCAGAGGGTTTGTAAGAGTTGAAGAAAAAGGAGTTGGTAACTTCTTTATAGATATGACACGTACTATTCTTTATGTACTTATTCCACTTTCAATTGTAGTTACATTAGGAATTGCATCACAAGGTGTTGTTCAAAGTTTTAAACCTTATGAAACAGTTACTTTAGTTGAACCTATTGAACTTGAAGATGGCAGTGTAGTAACAGAACAAGTTGTGCCACTTGGACCGGTAGCGAGTCAGATAGCTATTAAGCAATTAGGAACTAATGGTGGTGGTTTTATGGGTGCTAACTCGGCTCATCCACTTGAAAACCCAACACCATTTTCAAACTTACTTGAAATGATTTCAATTTTACTTATTCCTGCAGCACTATGCTTTACTTTTGGACGTAATGTAAAAGATAAAAAACAAGGTATTGCAATCTTTAGCGCTATGTTTATTATGCTAGTCATCGCACTTAGTGTTATAGCCGTGAATGAACATGCAGCTACACCACAGCTTGCACAAGAAGGTGCTGTTAATATATTAGCTGAAAATCAAGCTGGTGGTAACATGGAAGGAAAAGAAGCAAGATTTGGTATTGCAACTTCTGGGACATGGGCAGCCTTTACAACAGCGGCTTCTAATGGATCTGTAAACTCCATGCACGATAGTTATACACCAATAGGTGGTATGGTTACAATGCTTCTTATGCAACTTGGAGAAGTAGTGTTTGGTGGCGTGGGCTGTGGCCTTTACGGTATGCTTGGATTTGCAATTTTAACAGTCTTTATTGCTGGTCTTATGGTAGGACGTACACCAGAATATTTAGGTAAAAAAATTGAACCTTTTGAAATGAAGATGGCAGTACTGGTATGCCTTGCAACGCCTATTGGTATCTTAGTAGGAAGTGGTATTGCAGCACTTATACCGACTATTGCAGATAGTTTAAATAATTCAGGAGCTCATGGCTTCTCAGAATTACTGTATGCTTATTCATCAGCAGGTGGTAATAATGGTTCAGCTTTTGCTGGTTTTAATGCAAATACACCATTTTTAAATGTAAGCATAGGACTTGTTATGTTATTCGCACGTTTTGCTCCAATGGTTGCAACACTTGCAATTGCAGGAAGCTTAGTAGGTAAGAAAAAAGTAGCAGTAAGTGTAGGAACATTACCTACACATAATGCTTTATTTGTTGCTTTATTAATCTTCATTGTACTTTTAATTGGCGCACTGAGTTTCTTCCCAGCTTTAGCGCTTGGTCCTATTGCTGAATATTTCCAAATGATTGCATAAAGATTAAGAAAGGGTGACCTCTATGAGTTCTAAAAATACAAATAATTTTGGGGGCAAAGCAATGATAACAAGAGCGATTAAAGACTCTTTTCTTAAGCTTGATCCTAAAGTTCAGGTGAAAAATCCTGTTATGTTCTTAGTTTATATATCTTCTATTTTAACAAGTGTTTTATATGTGTTCGCACTATTTGGATATAAAGATGCTGCGCCTGGCTTTATTTTAGGAACAGCTATTATTCTTTGGTTTACTGTACTTTTTGCTAACTTTGCTGAAGCCATTGCAGAAGGTAGGGGTAAAGCGCAAGCAGATGCCTTACGTGCTTCTAAAAAGGACGTAGAGGCACATAAAATTGAATCTATTGCTATGAAAGAAATGAGTATAGCAGTTCCATCTACCAGCCTTAAAAAAGGTGATCTTGTTATTGTTCACGCTGGTGAGCAAATTCCAGCTGATGGTGAAGTTATAGATGGTGCAGCTTCTGTAGATGAAAGTGCCATTACAGGTGAGTCAGCACCAGTTATTCGTGAAAGTGGTGGGGATAGAAGTGCCGTAACAGGTGGAACAACAGTTATTTCAGACTGGATCGTTATTGAAGTAACAAGTGAGGCTGGAGAAAGTTTCCTTGATAAGATGATTGCAATGGTTGAAGGTGCATCACGTAAGAAGACACCTAATGAAATTGCACTTGAAATTCTTCTTAGTGCCTTAACCGTCATCTTTATTCTTGTAACAGCATCACTTTATTCTTATTCAGATTTTTCTGCTAAACAAGCAGGCATAGACAATCCAATTTCTATTACATCTTTAGTGGCCTTACTTGTATGTCTTGCACCTACAACAATCGGTGCATTACTTTCAGCAATTGGTATTGCAGGAATGAGTAGACTTAATCAGGCGAATGTACTTGCTATGAGTGGTCGTGCCATTGAAGCTGCTGGTGACGTCGATATCTTAATGCTTGATAAAACGGGAACCATTACACTTGGTAACCGCCAAGCATATGCTTTTATTCCAGTAGATGGTGCTACAGAGGAGGAAGTTGCAGATGCAGCGCAGCTCTCATCACTGGCTGATGAAACACCAGAAGGACGTAGTATTGTTGTACTTGCAAAAGAAAAATTTGGTATACGTGGCCGTAATCTTAGTGAGCTTCATATGGAGTTCATTCCATTCACAGCTAAAACACGTATGAGTGGTGTAGACTTTAATGGGATAGAAATCAGAAAAGGTGCAGCAGAAGCTGTAAAAGAATATGTACTTCAAAATGGTGCTAAATATAGTAAACAATGTGAAGAAGCTGTTAAGGCTATTTCTAATCAAGGTGGTACACCACTTGTTGTTGCTAAAAATTACAAAATTTTAGGTGTTATTCACTTAAAAGATATCATTAAACAAGGTGTTAAAGAGAAATTCGCAGACTTACGTAAAATGGGTATTAAAACAATCATGATTACTGGGGATAACCCTCTTACAGCTGCAGCAATCGCAGCAGAAGCTGGTGTAGATGACTTCTTAGCTGAAGCAACACCAGAAGGTAAGCTTGAAATGATTCGTGATTTCCAAGCAAAAGGGCACCTGGTAGCCATGACAGGTGATGGTACAAATGATGCACCAGCCCTTGCACAAGCTGATGTAGCTGTAGCAATGAATACAGGAACACAGGCAGCAAAAGAAGCAGGAAACATGGTAGACTTGGATTCTTCACCAACTAAACTGATTGATATTGTACGTATTGGTAAACAGCTTCTTATGACAAGAGGAAGTCTTACAACATTTAGTATTGCAAATGACCTTGCAAAATACTTTGCAATTATTCCGGCCTTATTTATGGGACTTTATCCAGGGCTTTCTAGACTTAATATCATGGGGCTTCACAGTGCAGAAAGTGCAATCTTTTCAGCAGTTATCTACAATGCACTTATCATTGTTGCTCTCATTCCACTTGCGCTTAAAGGTGTTAAATATAGAGAAGTCTCTGCTACAAAATTACTTACACGTAATCTTTGGATCTACGGTGTAGGTGGCATTATCACACCATTTATTGCAATTAAAATTATCGATGTTTTTATTACTGCAATTGGATTCATACGATAAGGCGTATGAATCCTAAAGGAGGATTTATAATGGAAAGTATGAATAAAGTTTTATTAAGAGTGTTAGGTTTTTTCCTCGTTCTTACAGTATTATGTGGGGGTATTTATACTTTTGCTATGACAGGGGTTGTTCAAGTATTATTTAATGAAAAGGCGAATGGTAGTATTATACAAATAGATGGTAAGAAATACGGAAGTAGTTTATTGGGTCAACAATATACAGATATGGGTCATATGTGGGGGCGTATTATGAATATTGATACAGGTACTTATACTGATGATGATGGTAATCCTGTAATGTATGCAGGGGCATCTAATCTTAGCCCAGCAGGGGAAAAATTTGAAGCACTCGTTGCTGAAAGAGTAGAAATGATTCGTGAGGCACATCCTGAAAAAGGTGAAGCGCCAATCCCAGTAGACTTAGTTACAAGCTCCGGTAGTGGTTTAGATCCACATATTTCACTTGCAGCAGCAGAGTATCAAATCACACGTATTGCAAATAACTCGGGCCACTCTGAAGAAGAAATAAGAGCGATTGTTGAGAAGTATACAACAGGAAGATTCCTTGGGGTATTAGGAGAACCCGTTGTTAATGTATTAAAAGTTAATCTTGCACTGGATGGTATTTTAAAATAGAAAAATAGAGGGGGACGTGAAATGCAGAAAAAAATCATTGTTTCATCTTGCAAAATAGACAGTGTAGGTTCTGTAAGGGATATGTCACCTTTGAAAATGGCTATTCTACTGGTTTATGAAATAAGTCATACACTTAGAATAAAACCACAAGTTTATAGCTTGCAAGATGAACGCACACTTTGGGTACTCTTTCCAGAAGGTTGCATAGAATGTGATGAGTTACTAGAAGAGTATGGTATGATTATGGCACTCATTTCTAAACACTATCCGCTTACCTTATATGGTATGATTGATGAATTAGAAGAGGGTGAGGTAGAGGTAAGGATGGAGCATGAAGAGGTCTTATGTAAGAAAAGAAGCTTTACAGGAAAAGGTTTTAATATGCTTACTTCGGTTTATATGACGTTGAAATTTAATAGTCTTATAGAACTCAGTTTTATGGATGAGGGTTTACGTCAGATAGATTTTAATAAAAAATGTATTGCACTTTGTAGTAAATGGCGAGTTGCGCCATTTGCTGCAAAGATTTTTATGCCTAATCTGTTAACGTATTATGCGTATATAGAAACAGGTGAAATTGATAATTTAGAATCTAATCTTTTAGAAGCATTAACAGTAAAACAAATTATGGGACTCTGGACAGTGTTCCTAACAGAAGGTACTACAACTGGAGAGTTTGAATATCTATATGATCAGCTTTCACAGGGGAGGGCACTTAAGATGGCCTATTGGGAACTAGCCTTAAGGCTCACCCTATCACAACTTAATATTAAAATTGACTACACAGACAATACTTTTAAAATAGAAAATCAAGAAGGTAAATACATGCGATTAGATTTTGCATCATCATCAGCTGCTGAAAAACTATTTTTAAAGATTCTCTTTCCGTCATCTTAACATAATCTTAATACTACACCTTAAATCCTAATGCAATGTTGATTTAAGGTGTAGTATACTATTGCATAGAAAACAGGTGATTAAAAGAGGTGATTTATAAATGCTAGATAAGCGTCCTAATCCTGATGCCTTGTTAAAGCAGATTGCTACGGAAGATTCTCAAAAAAAAATAGGAAAACTTAAAATTTTCTTTGGTTATGCAGCAGGAGTAGGGAAAACTTTTGCTATGCTAGATGCAGCACATACTGCCAAAAAAGAAGGGATAGATGTTGTAGCAGGTTATATAGAACCGCATACAAGGCCAGAAACGCTAGCGCTTTTAGAAGGGTTAGAAATGCTTAAGCCTCTTAATGTTGTACATAAAGGGATTACTTTAAAAGAGTTTAACTTAGATGATGCTATTAAGCGTAACCCGGAACTTATTTTAGTAGATGAGCTTGCACATACAAATGCAGAAGACTGTCGTCATCGTAAAAGGTATCAAGATATTGAAGAGCTGCTTAAAGCGGGTATTAATGTTTATACAACAGTTAATGTACAACATTTAGAAAGTCTTAATGATATTGTAGCATCTATTACTGGTGTTATTGTAAGAGAGCGTATACCTGATAGCGTATTTGATCGTGCAGATCAGGTAGAACTGGTAGATATTGAACCGGATGATCTTATTGAAAGATTAAATAAAGGTAAAATTTATAAAGAAAAGCAAGCTAAAAAGGCGCTAGATCATTTCTTTACAAGAGAAAATTTAGGAGCACTTAGAGAAATTGCTATGCGTCGTACAGCAGATAGGCTTAATAAGGTAGTAGAAAAAAATAAAACCTGTACTCATAGTGGCGAGTATTTTATAGCAGAGCATATTTTAATTTGTCTTTCTAGTTCACCATCTAATGCAAAAGTTATTAGAACGGCAGCAAGGATGGCAGATGCTTTCCATGGGTCTTTTACGGCCTTATTTGTAGAGACACCAAATAGACAGGAATTGTCTAGAGAAAATAAAATACGATTGCAAGAAAATCTAAAGCTTGCTGAGCAGTTAGGTGCGCGTATTGCAACCGTATATGGAGATGATGTACCTTATCAAATAGCAGAATATGCTAAGGTAAGTGGCATTTCTAAGATTATTATTGGACGTTCTAATAATAAAAAGTCGTGGTTTAACAGAAAAGCTAGTTTTGTAGAGCGTCTAACAAGTTTAGCACCTAATATAGATATTTATATTATTCCAGATAGTAGAGCACCTTATCTTGTCAAACAAGTTAAGCGACTGAAAGTTTATAGACTTTCGGTAGTAGAGCTTGTAAAATCGCTATCAGTATTAGGTGTTGCAACTTGTATTGGCTTATGGTTTGCTCATATAGGATTTAGCGAGGAGAATATTATAACTATTTATATTTTAGGTGCCTTAATGACAGCTATGATTACAAGAGGTCGTATTTATAGTATCTTATCATCTTTTGCAAGTTTACTAGTATTCAATTTTTTCTTTATAGAACCGAAGTTTACACTATATTCATATGATGCAGGTTATGTTGTAACTTTTGCTGTAATGTTTATAGCAGGTTTTATTACAAGCAACTTAGCCATAAGGGTAAAAGAACAAGCTCGGCAGTCTGCTTTAAAAGCCTATCGTACTGAAATTCTACTTGAGACTAGCCAAAAGCTTCAAAGGACGCGTAATAAGGAGGAGATTTATAGTGAAGTAGCGCATCAGATGAATAAACTTCTCAGTCGCACGATTATTCTGTATCCTGGAAAAGGAGACATATTAGATTCTCCAACTATTTTTGCAAACTCTATTAATAGTAATGAAGCAGATTATTATACTAATCGAGATGAGCGTGCCGTAGCACAGTGGGTTTATAAGAATAATAAGCATGCAGGGGCGACTACTAATACGCTCCCAGGTGCCAAATGCTTATATATGGCTATAAGAAACCAAGATACTGTATTTTGTGTTGTGGGTATTGTAATGGAAAAGGATAAAGGGCTAGAAGCTTTTGAAAAAAATCTTTTAATTGCTATGCTCGGAGAATGTGCGTTGGCTTTAGAAAAAGATTATATGACAGAAACTAAGAATAGAGTGGCTATAGAAGCTCAAAGGGAACAGTTAAGATCAAATTTACTTCGTGCTATTTCTCATGATTTACGTACACCTCTTACAAGTATATCTGGTAATGCAGGTATATTACTAAGTAAGTCAGATGTATTAGATGAAATGAAGAAACAGCAACTTTATGGGGATATTTACGAAGATTCTATGTGGCTTATTAATTTGGTTGAAAATTTACTTTCTATAACGCGGATAGATAATGGTGCACTGAATTTAAAGATACATCCTGAACTAATAGATGAAGTCATTCAAGAAGCACTTGCACATATTACTAGGCGCAGTAGTGAACATTGTATTACAGTAGATGTACAGGGTGATTTGCTTATGGCAAAGATGGATTCAAGATTGGTTATACAGGTCATTATTAATATTGTTAATAATGCTGTGAAGTATACAAAGGTGGGGTCGCATATTCATATTATGGCGAAACCTTTAGGCGATAAAATTTTAGTAGAGATAGGTGATGATGGAGAAGGAATTTCAGATAAAGATAAGGAGAAATTATTTGATATGTTCTTTACTGTTGATAAAAATAGCGGAGATGGTAGACGAGGATTAGGTCTGGGGCTATCACTTTGCAAATCTATTGTACATGCCCATGGTGGAACAATTTATGTAAAGGATAATAAACCTAAAGGAACACTATTTGGTTTTACCTTACAGGCTGAGGAGGTAAATGTAGATGAATAAACCTATGATTTTAGTAGTAGAAGATGATAAAGCAGTAAGAAATCTTATTACCACAACATTAGAGACGCAGGATTATCAGTTTCATACAGCAAGTACTGGAGGTGAGTCTATATTAGAGGCTATATCACATAAGCCAGATATTATTATTTTAGATCTGGGATTACCTGATATGGATGGCATTGACATTATAAAGAAAATACGTACTTGGTCTAATGTGCCTATTATTGTTGTGAGTGCAAGAAGTGAAGATCGTGATAAAATTGATGCATTAGATGCAGGAGCAGATGATTATTTAACAAAACCTTTTAGTGTAGAGGAGCTTTTAGCTAGACTACGTGTAACATTGCGTAGAGTACAATACGATTATATAAAAAATACACAAAATGATAGTGTGTTTATTAATGGGGGGCTTAAAATTGATTATGCAGCGGGCTGTGCATGGGTAGATGAAAAAGAAATTCATTTAACGCCTATTGAGTATAAACTTTTGTGTTTACTTGCTAAAAATGTAGGAAAGGTGCTTACTCATAATTTTATCTTAAAAGAAGTATGGGTTAATGCCTTACCAGATGATACACCTTCCCTACGTGTTTTTATGGCAACTCTGAGGAAAAAAATTGAGAAAGTACCATCAAATCCTAAATATATACAAACACATATTGGAGTAGGTTATCGTATGCTGCGTATCAATGAAATTTAGTATTTATTTTAATAAGTTTGTTTTGCCATTAATTTACAATGTCATAAAAATATATAAAAATAGAACAATTTATACAGAAAAAGGGAAAAAACGCACATCATAAGCACTAAATAAAAGTAAAATAATTAGGCATACTATATAAATATCAACAAAAATAAGAAATTCAGCTATTCACACTTGAATATAACCATTTAAATACAGTATTATGTTAGTTGAAGAAATAGTTAAGACAGCTAGAATATTGGAGTGAAAAACATGAGAAAAACAAAAATTATATGCACACTTGGTCCAGCAACAGAAGATGAGAAAGTATTACGCGAATTAATGCTTGCCGGCATGGATATTTGCCGTTTTAATTTTTCACATGGTGACCATGAAACACACAAGCAAAAATATGACACAGTTGTAAAAATTAGAGAGCAATTAGGCCTTCCAGTAGCAACGATGCTTGATACAAAAGGTCCAGAAATCCGTATCTGTAAATTCAAAGATACAAAAGTAATGCTTCAAAAAGGTGATACATTCACACTTACAACACGTGAAGTAGAGGGTACAAAAGACATTGTAAGTGTTACTTATAAAAACTTACCAAGCGATGTACATGTAGGCTCTGCTATTCTTTTAGATGATGGTCTTATTGAACTTAATGTTCTTGAGATTAAAGATGGTACAGATGTTATCTGTAAAGTTATGAATGATGGTGCTGTTTCAAACAACAAAGGTGTTAACTTACCAGATGCAAGTCTTTCAATGCCATTCATCAGCCAAAAAGATAGAGAAGATATGATCTTCGGGGCTAAAACAGGATTTGATTTTATTGCAGCTTCTTTCACAAGAACAGCTGATGATATCTTAGAAATTCGTAAAATTCTTGAAGAACACGATCGTACTGATATGAAAATCATTGCTAAAATTGAGAACCGTGAAGGTGTTAACAACATTGATGAAATTATCCGTGTTGCAGATGGTGTAATGGTTGCTCGTGGGGATATGGGTGTTGAAATTCCTCTTGAAGAAGTACCAGGGCTTCAAAAAATGATTATCAAAAAAGTTTACAATGCAGGTAAACAAGTAATTACAGCAACACAAATGCTTGATTCTATGATGAAAAATCCTAGACCAACTCGTGCGGAAACAAACGACGTTGCAAATGCTATCTATGATGGTACAAGTGCAATTATGCTTTCTGGTGAAACAGCAGCAGGTGCTTACCCAATTGAAGCATTAAAAATCATGGCACGTATTGCACTTCATACAGAAAAAAATATTGATTATATCAAACGTTTCAAAAACAGAGATTCAGATGGCGTACAAAATGTAACAAATGCAATTTCTTACTCAACATGTGCAGCAGCACACGACTTAAATGCGAAAGCAATCGTAACTGTAACAAAATCAGGACGTACTGCACATATGATTTCTAAATATCGTCCATTAGCACCAATTATTGGATGTACAACATCAGAAAAAACATATAGACAACTTAGCATGACATGGGGCGTTATTCCTGTACTTATTGATGAACAACAAGATACAACAGATCTTTTTGAAGTAGCTATGAAGGCAGCAGAAAAAACAGGTATTGTATCAAAAGGTGATTTAGTTGTATTAACAGGCGGTATGCCACTTGGTGTTTCTGGTACAACAAATATCATGAAAGTTGATGTAATTGGTTAAATCCTTCTATTAGGAACAGGTCTTAACGATAAAATCGTAAGCAGAAATGTATACACCTGTCACAATAAGGAAACTGTTAAGAGAAATTTACAAGTTTCAAATGAAATTTTACCATTTATTAAAAAGTAGCTGGTATCATTACATAACAATCTAACCTTAACTCACAGATAGTAATTATAGGGATAGCATTGGATATTCCAGTAATTGTTAATGCAGCTTATGCAACTAAAATCTTAAAAATGGTACAACAGTAATTATGGATAGTGCACGTGGTGTAGTACTTAATTGGATTGAAAGTAGCTTACTTTTGTAAGCTACTTTTTTTATGTATTAAATAGGGGACAAAATAAAAGGTACATGCATATTATAACTATCATAATGTCTAGGGGTGAGAAAATGAGGGAGGACTATTATAATGCATTTTGGAGTAGTACTTTTTTTAAGAAGAGAAGAGGGCAAATGGAACAATTAGAGGAACTATTTAAACATCTTAAAAAGAGGAGATTTAAACTAAAAGGCTGATTAACAGCCTTTTTTATTGTGAATAAATTGTTGAAGTTGTATAATGAATTATTGAATAATGAATACAAAGGAGACAAGCGATGTATACATCAATTTTATTGCAGACGGCTATTATATTTGCATTATATTTTATGGGAGAAGGTATTGCCACGCTGCTTCCTATCACAATTCCAGGTAATATTATCGGGATGCTTTTAATGTTTGTAGGGCTACTGCTTAAGTGGATTAAAGTTAAACATGTACAGACTGTAGGACGCTTTTTACTAAGCCATATGGCGTTTTTGTTCATTCCTGCAGGTGTATCTATTATAGAGAGTATTGAGCTTGTACAAGATGATTGGTTTAAGATTTTAATAGTATGTGTTCTAACAACTATTATTACATTTGCAGCTACAGGTTTAACAGCTAAAGCTGTTATAAGATTACAGGAAGGATGGAAGAGAAAAAAATGAGAGAACTGATAACATCGCCTTTATTTAGTATTATGCTTTGTATAGGTGCTTTTGAGATGGGGGGATGGATTCATAGGAAAACAAAAATAGATGCACTGAATCCTTTATTAATAGCTATTGCACTTGTTATTGTTATGCTTAAGATGCTAGACATACCTCTTGAGATTTTTAATGAAGGTGGAGATATGATTAACTTACTACTAGGACCAGCAACTGTAGTATTGGCTGTACCTATGTATGAACAAGTAGAGATTCTTAAGAAGAATATCATTCCTATTATAGTTGCGACGGGGGTAGGCGCATTGACTTCCATAGGAAGTGTTCTTTTACTTTGTAGAGCATTTGGATTAGATGAAGCTTTATTAGCTTCACTGCTACCTAAATCAGTAACAACACCTATTGCTGTTGAAGTGTCTGTTCAGCATGGAGGGATTGCTTCTATTACTATAGCAGCAGTAGTTATTACAGGAATATTAGGTGCTGTAATAGCACCAGGACTTATTAAGATTTTTAAGCTGGAAGGATGTTCTGTAGCATCAGGACTTGCTATTGGTGCTTCCAGCCATGCAATGGGAACAAGTAAAGCTGTACAGATTGGCGAAATTGAAGGAGCTATGTCTGGGCTTGCTATAGGTATAATGGGAATCTTCACGGTATTATTTTCATTGTTTTTATAACTCAAGAGTGAAAAAGAATAAAGAGTTTTATATTTTATTCAGAGGTCTTATTGGGTTTGAATGTGTTAGAAAAAGAAGCCAGCTGTGTTGAGGACTTATAGGGTTGTATGTATGGACATTGCACTTACTATGATTACGAATCAATATGCATTTATTAAGCCAAGCACAAAGAGGGAGGGTGTATAGAAGAGCTTTAAAATTATAGAGATAAAAAAATAGGATAAAAAATCCAGGTTATGCCATAAAGGCATAACCTGGATTTTGCTTTTTAAGCTGGAAACGTGACTTGAACACGCGACCTATTGATTACGAATCAATTGCTCTACCGACTGAGCTATTCCAGCACAAATTAAAGTTATTAGTATATTCTATATTACATGATAAAAGACAAATAGTAAAGAGGAAAAGTATATAAAAATAGGATAATTAAATAATACAATTAAATGTTTGAAATATTTATGCTATAATGAGATAAATAGATAAACTAGGAGGGGATAGAAAAATGATGGTTAAGAATATCATGATACCTATAGAGAAGCTTACGACAGTAGCATTAGAAGACACTGTTAAAGACACAATTGCACTTATTGATGCACATAATTTGCTCTCATTGCCTGTAGTTCAAGGTAATAAATTTGTCGGAATCATTTCAAAGAAATACATCTTCGAAGAGTATTTTAAGAGTAATGAGGACAAGGAAGAATTTTTAGAGCGTAAAGTAGCAGAATTCATGAAGACGAAGATTGATGCCGTGAGTGAAAGAGATTTGATTGAAGTACCGGGAAAAATACTAGCAGAACATAACTTGCAGTTTGTGCCTGTAGTTAATGAAAAGGGAAATTTTAATGGGATTGTAACGCATAAGGCTATTTTTAAAACCTTTAATAAAATTTTAGGTGTTGGGCATACACGTATTGAAGTCATCACAAGAGATGTAAAAGGTAGACTTGCTGCTTTAACAGAAATTATTACGAAACAAGATGTTAACATTCTTAGTATTGCAGAAATTGATATAGAAGTCATGAATTTAAGAGAGATTATTATGCGCGTAGAGAGTAAAAATATTAAAGCACTTATTGAGGCACTTAATGGAGGGGGATTTACTGTTAAGCGTGTAGATGAAGAATAAAGACGACCAGATTGGTTGTCTTTTTCAGAGTCAAGTAGTTTGAATATGAAAATTTTGGTGATAGATTAGGGAGCGTGATAATATGGCAATTCGATTAATAACAGATTCAGCATGTGATTTACCAATTGCATATGTACAAGCACATCACATAGATATCGCATCTTTACAAGTAAATATTAAAGGTGAATTTTATAAAGATGATCTAGGACAGACTGTACAGTATGATACCTTCTATCAGATGCTCCGTGAAGGAGAACTGACTTCTACGTCACAAGTTAATGTGCATACCTTTGAAGAACTTTTTGAAGGATATGTATTAAATGGAGATTCTATTATTTTTATTGGTCTTGCAAGTGTATTAAGTGGAACAGTAAATAGTGCACTTATGGCAAGAGAAAATATGCTTGAAAAATATAAGAATGCGGATATTACCGTTATTGATTCAAAAAGTGCAACTTTAGGAGAGGGGGCACTTGTCTATGGAGCTGCAGAGCAGATAGAGAAGGGAGCTTCAAAAGAAGAGGTTATAGAATGGATTCTTAGCCATAGGGAAAAAGTTGTACATGCTATTGTAGTAGATGATCTTAATTTTTTAAAAAGAGGTGGACGCATTTCGAGTACAACTTCTGTAGTCGGTTCTTTGCTTAATATTAAACCAAGTGTTAAGTTAGATTTGGAAGGGAAAGTTATTCAAGGTCCTAAACTAAAAGGAACAAAAGCTGTCTTTAAATTTTTAGTTAACACCATAGAAGAAAAAGGGATAGATTTGGAAGCAACTACAATCTTCGTTGCTCATGGTGATGACGAGGAACGTGCCATAAAATTAAAAGAAATGATTTTAGAAGCTTTACCAGTTAAAGAAGTCATTATTAATCCTATGGGAGCCATTATAGGAACTCATGTAGGCCCGGATGCTTTAGGTGTATTATTTGTAGGTAAAGAAAGATAATTCTAAAAAGTGAGATATAAGAAATATAAATTGCAAGATTATGGTTTTGAACTTGCAAAATAATAATAGGCAAAGAAAAAAATAAAAAAATATTTAACTAAAAAAACATCTTTTTTAAGATGTTTTTTTTTATGTTTAACTCAAAAAATGAAAGCTTTATGCACTTTAATTAAATAAAGTAAACTGTTTATTATCAATGGTTTGGTGAAAGTTTTGGTAGGAGATTTAAAAAAATAAATGCATTTTTATAATAAGCAATAAGTAAAAAAAGAAGTAAGGGGAATTTTATGGTATTCATAAGAAAATGCATAAAATAGGTTTACAAGTTGCAATGGCCTGTGTTATGATAGGGGCAAGAAAAGTTAACATAAGGTTGATAAAGAGCTAGAAATGAGACAGTAAAGTAAAGACAGGAGGAATAAATATGAAAGAGAAAAAGAAATCAAGTACATCTCTAATAGAGAAAATCGGTAAAAAAATACCTGATCCAGTTATTATCTTTATGGGATTGTATGTCATTACAATGATACTTACTCTTGTAATGGGTGGTAAAACATTTGAAACAATGAGTGCTGATGGTGGTACCATTGTTCATGAAATAAAAAATATGTTTGAAGCAGAAAATATCCAATGGATATTTAATAATGCCTTACTTAAAAACTGGTTATCCTATGGTGGTGGGGTACTTGGTACAATCCTTATTGTTATGTTAGGGGTAGGGATTGCAGAAGAATCAGGTTTACTTACAGCATTAATTAAAAAAATAGGACTTAAAGTATCAGATAAATTTTTACCAGTTGCTTTAGTATTTTTAGGGATTATGAGTAGTATTGCATCAGATGCAGGATATCTTATTCTTATTCCTCTTGCAGGGCTTCTTTACGCAGGACTTAAGAAAAATCCTCTTATCGGTATGGCTGCGGCTTTCGCCGGGGTATCAGCAGGATTTAGTGCGAATTTATTCCCAAGTACACCAAGTGATGTTATCATCGGTAAAAATGCTCAGCTTTTCGCAGAGAGTCAAGGTGTACCTTTTGCTAATGCAGCGGGCGAGGCACTTAATGGACCTACAATGCACTACTTCTTCATTGCAGCTTCTACAATCTTATTAACACTTGTAGGTGCTTTTGTAACAGTTAAATTTATTAAGCCTAGATTAGAAAAACAAAGCTATACGATTCCAGATGATATTGATTTAAGTGATTTCACAGTTAAACCAGAAGAAAATAAAGCACTTAAGTTTGCTGGACTTGGTTTACTTCTTGCAGGCGTGATTGTAGCATATTTAGGGTTTGGACCACTTGCTTCTTTTGTTACAGAAGAAGGTACAAAAGTAACACCATTTATTGATAACATTATTTTAATGATTACATTCTTATTCTTTGTACCAGGTTTATTTTTCGGTATTAAAATGGGGCTTTTCAAAAGTGCTCAAGATGTTATACGTGCTATGGCAAAACAAATGGGTAATATGGGATATGTACTTGTTTTAACATTCTTCTCATATAACTTCTTAGCACTTTTAACAGAATGTAACCTTGGAACATACATTACATTCTTAGGAGCTAAGGGACTTCAAGCTATGGGACTTGATAATTCTCCAATCCTTCTTATTATTGGATTTATTATTACAACAGCGATTATCAACCTTTTCGTAGGTGGTTTAACATCAAAATGGATGCTTCTTGGACCAATCTTCATCCCAATGTTATTCCAAGTACATTCAGGTATGACACCAGATATTGTTGCAGCGGCTTATAGGGTAGCTGACTCATCAACTAATATCATTACACCACTTATGTCTTACGCAGGGGTTATCCTAGTATTCATGAGAAAATACAAGCCAGAATATACAATTGGTGATCTTATTGGACTTATGTTCCCGTATTCAGTAGCTTTCCTTGTTGTTTGGACAGCACTTTTAATTGGATTCTTTACATTTGGTATTCCATTAGGATTTTAGTTAAAAAGGACTCTGAAAAATTTTTCAGAGTCCTTTTAGGTTAGAATAACAAATAAATGGTAATAGGAATATAATAGTATAGATGAGTTTAGTCTATTAAGGACTAGAGGAGGCTAGCTATTATGAATTCAAAGATGCACTCAGCGTTAGCTGCATGGACTCTTTTTTCCTTACTCAATCGTTCTGATGAGAACTCTGAATGGATTAAAGATGCAGGTCTTAATATAGAAGAGGACTATTTTACATTATTACCTGGATACAATCAGTGTACAGTGGGGCAGATTCTTAGAATTGAACTTGATGAAGTTGCAGACGGGCGTTTTACATGGAAGTTAAATATACCTGTTGGAATAAAGCACATTAAAGATAGTGTAGATGAGGATCATAAACATAGATGGCTTATTGAGGTTGTTCAAGCAGGAAGATATAAAATTGCAGTAGATTACATTGATAAAAAACGTATGTATCGTATAAAAAAGCGTGTTATATTTGAGGTAGAGGCACTGCCTGCGCCTGGAAGAGATGAATAAAAAATGATAAACACCATGAAGTTAGGACTTCGTGGTGTTTATCATTGTAGGAATATAATTACGATCTATAGTAATAACGCTATGGAAAGATTCATCTTGGGTTTTAAGCTGTTTGTCAATAAGGTAAGCTAGCTCTTTATCTGACATTTTAAATTCAGGAGGAACTGTAATATCAAAAATAAGATTAGTGTGTGTTACCCCTTGGACAATCCTGAAATCATGGATAGATAAAATAGGGTCTATTTCATCTAAAATACTTAAAATAATATCTTTAAGAGCATTTGAGACAGCATCATCTTTAATAATAGGATCTAAATGAATAACAAGATGGATGCCTAATTCTAGAATAAAGTCACGTTCAATACGGTCAATAAGGTCATGACTTTCTAAAATATCTTCAGCTGCAGATACTTCCACGTGCACGGAAGCAAAGCATCTATTTGGTCCATAGTTATGTACCATTAGGTCATGTAAGCCTAGTACACCTTCATAAGTTAAAATTTTGCTATGAATTTTATCTACAAGTTCTGTTGTAGGTGCTTCTCCTAAAAGGGGGTTAATGGTATCTTTAATAATATTAATACCTGAGTAGATAATAAAGCATGCTACAATAAGACCAATAAAGCCATCTAAGTTAATAGAAGTGAAAAAAAAGATCACCATAGAAATAAGAACGCTACTTGTAGCAATCACATCATTTAAGCTATCTGTTGCAGTAGCATTAAGTGTAGTAGAATCAATTTTTTTACCTAAGTGTCTATTGAAGAGACTCATCCAAAACTTGACTAAAATAGAGATACTAAGGACAAGCACTGTTAGCCATGAAACATATAGAGGCGTGGGTGAAAAAATTTTAGAGATAGAAGAGCCAGCTAGTTGAAGTCCTAAGAAAATAATGATAAAGGAAATAACAAGTCCAGCTACATATTCTACGCGTGCATGACCAAAAGGATGATCCTGATCAGCAGGTTTAGAGGAAATTTTAAAACCTACCAAAGTTACAATAGACGAAGCAGCATCTGATAAGTTATTAATAGCATCAGCTGTAATAGAAACACTACCAGATAAAATACCTACAATAAGTTTAAAAATAAAAAGTAAGATGTTACAGAAAATGCCTACAGCACTTCCTAGAAAACCATACTTTTCACGGATAATGGGATTTTGAATATCTTTATAATCTTTAATGAAAGTACGAATAAGAAACTGCGTCATAGTACCCTCCTACATAAATAATATGTTATCAGTTTAGCATTTCTATGTATTGTATGCAAATACCAAAAGAAAAGTAGAGGAAAATCTGTTATAATAGAAATAGACTACTTATGAGGAGGCATTATGGTAAATAAAACATTATGGATTTCAGATTTGGATGGAACCCTGTTAAATAAAGAAAAGAAAGTATCAGACTATACAAAGAAAATCTTAAATGAAAAAATAGAAGAGGGGCTTTGTTTTAGTATTGCAACAGCGCGTACTCCTGCAACTGTAGTGGATATGCTAAAGGGTGTAGAAATTACTGTGCCAGTTGTAGTAATGAATGGAGCAGCTGTTTATAATATGGCGACATCAACTTATGAACATGTTAATTACTTAGAGACTGATATGGTAAAAGTGATAGAGAACCTTCTAAAAGAGAAGAAACAAAATGCTTTTACTTACTGTATTGACAATAATCAGCTCATAGCTTATCATGGAGCTTTCACAAATGAAGCACAAAAGAAGTTTTATGAGGAAAGACAAAATAATCCACGTAAACTTTTTAAAGCAGAAGAAACACCGTTAGATGCAAGAGTTGCTTATTTTGTTGTAATAGGTGAGGAAGAGGCAGTACGTAGTATCTATGAGATTTTAAAAGGTTATGATAAAGTTAACCAAGTATTTTATGAAGATATTTATAACGCAGGCGTATATTACTTAGAAATTTATAGTGAGGAAGTTTCTAAAGCAAATGCAATTAAGTTTTTGAAAAAAACATTTGGCTTTGATAAACTTGTCTGCTTCGGAGATAATTATAATGATATAGAAATGTTTGAAATGGCAGATGAAGGCTGTGCAGTAGCTAATGCTGTTGAAAAAATTAAAGAGCTTAGTACACAAGTGATTGGTCACCATAATGAAGATGGTGTGGCAAAGTTTATTGAATCAAAGTGGCAAAAATGATAAAATGATGCATATAGTTATATATAAGTTTAATTGATAAAGGGGGAATCGCCGTGGAAGGCCAGCCGAGGTCTAGGCAGATTTTTAAACGTATTAAAGAATCTCTAATACCTAAAAAAGCAAGATTAAAAAAAGAAGTATCGGAAGAAGATATTAAGACACTGATCAATCAAGGGAATGAAAATGGGCTTATTGATCAAACTGCAAAAGATATGCTTTATGGTGTCTTTTCATTTGATGATAAGACTGCTCTAGAGATTATGACACCGCGAGCAACTGTTGTAAGTGTAGAGGTGAAAAAGTCAGGCAAAGCTGTGCTTGATATGATGATGAGTCATCCTTTTTCACGTATTCCGGTCTATGAAGACGTACCACATAATATTGTAGGAATACTACATGCTAAGGAGTTGTATGAATGGGCACTTAGGGAAGGCGTAGATAACCTTGAAGTAAAAAAACTTATGAAGCCAGCCTATTATGTTCCTGAGACGAAAACCATTGCAACACTTTTTAGAGAACTTCAGGAGACGAAAAATCATCTAGCGGTTATTTTAGATGAGTATGGAGATTTCCAAGGTATTGTTACAGTAGATGATATTGTAAGTCAGGTAGTAGGAGAGATTGCAGATGAGCATACCTCCTATGAGGAAATCGAGCAGATAGATGAACATACTTATCTGGTGGATGGTTTGACTCATATTGAGGATGTTAATAAACACTTAGGGCTAGAAATTGAATGTGAGCATTTTGATACCATTGGTGGATTTGTGATCAATTTAATCGGGTGGATTCCTAAACAGGCCGTTTCTGTATCGTATAAAAATATTGTATTTGAAGTGGAAAAGGTAAAATCTAATCGTGTCGAAACACTTAAGATTTATCTTATGCACTCCATTGCTGTATAAAAAGAACCGTCACCCTTTTATAAGAGGGGTGACGGTTCTTTTTATTGCATATTTTGTCTATGTGCATGAAGTAAATGTGGATACTTCTTCATAATAAGTATGAAGAGTGGTCCACCTACAATAGTAACAACAACGAATTCTCCAATACCTACTTCAAGCATGGTTAAAGCAAGTGGGAGTTCAAATAAGTAATGTAACATCCAGCCAATAATAAGTCCATTGAATAAAGTTGGCCATAAAGAACTTAGCCAAAGACCAAGCTTAGAGCCTTTAGTGAACTTTGCTGTTAGGCTGATAGCAGATACGCTGATAAAGGTAGCCAGTGTACCAAAAATCACATCCATTATACCATTAGGGCCTAATAAATTAGCTACAAGGCAGCCGAGTGTAAGACCAGCGATATAAAATGGATCAAAGAAGGCGAGCAGCACAAGAAGTTCAGAGACTCTAAACTGCAGATTGCCATAGCTGATTGGTGCTAGTGCAACAGTCAGTACGGCATAAATAGCTGCTATAGCTGCTACTGTTACAAGTCTTTTTGTTGAATTGATGTTTTTCATGTTTATTCTCCTTTACCGTAGTTTTATTTAGAGACAGGAGGCTTCCGAACTGTCTACAAGTATAAAAGTTTATACCACAAGGTAGTATACGTGTTTTACTTTTAAAAAGCAACCCTTTGAATAATTTAATAGCCATTGGTTATTATACTATACATATTACCAAGAAAAGGAGGCGCATATCATGTCTTTTTATAGTACGATTGCTCCTTATTATGATTATATTTTTCCTACCCACCCAAGTCAGATTAAGTTTTTAAAAGAGATTATAGGAAATGGTACGAAGCAAGTATTAGATATAGCCTGTGGTAATGGCAGTTATGCGATTGCTATGGCGAAGTCTGGCTACCTGGTAACAGCACTTGATAATGATGCAGGCATGATTGAAAGTGCCAAAGCTAAGGCTGATCTTGAAGAGGTATCCCTTGCTCTTATTCATTGTCCTATGGAAAATATGAAAAACTATATACAAGGTAAGTTTGATGTAGCTTACTGTATTGGTAATTCTCTTGTACATTTGGAAGATGAAGAGAAGATAGAAAGCTTTTTAAAAGACTTATATAAAGTTCTTCAGGAAGATGGAAAAGCAATTATTCAGATTATCAATTATGACCGTGTTCTTAAACATGGGCAGACTAAATTGCCTGATATTTTTCATGAGGAGGTAGGACTTAAGTTCTTTAGAAGCTATGAAGTAGATGGGAATGAGAAATATGTGGATTTCAAGACCAAGTTACACCTAAAAGATAAGGTAGAAGAGCACTCTACGAAACTTATCCCGCTCTTAAAAGATAATCTGGTAGCACTTTGTAACAAAGCAGGTTTTAAAGTAAATACTTGTTATGGAGATTTTGGAAAATCAGATTTTAATGAAGATGAAAGCTATCACTGTATAGTAGTTCTAGAAAAAGGGACATACTAAAAAGAAAAGGGTGTATAATAAATGACAAATGAAGCATTGAATAGTTTATTAGAGCAAGGTCTTAGGGGTTGTGAAGATAGACATATAGAAACACATAAATGCGCACATTGTATTTATAACCTTCCTAAAGACGGAATAGATTACTGCATGTTTCATGATATGGAATAAAGAAAAGGATGGCCAAATAGACCATCCTTTTCTTTAAGTATTTTTTGTGGTATAATTACAAATTGTGAAATTGAATTTGCTTATTAATTTGTTTTTAAATAAAGGAGAATCTCATGATTACAGTATCAGACGTAAGCTTACAGTACGGTGGTACCAAGCTATTTAAAGATGTAAATCTTAAATTCACACCAGGTAACTGCTATGGTGTAATTGGTGCTAACGGTGCAGGAAAATCAACATTTCTTAAAATTTTATCTGGTGAAATTGATAGTTCAACAGGTGAAGTTAGCATTCCTTCTAATATCAGGATGTCAGTTTTAAAACAGGACCACTACCAATATGATGAGTGTCAAGTACTTGAAACTGTTATTCGTGGTAATGCAAGACTCTATGAAATTATGCAAGAAAAAGAAGCACTTTATGCTAAAGAAGACTTTACAGACGAAGATGGTGTACGTGCTTCTGAACTTGAAGGTGAATTCGCTGAAATGAATGGTTGGGAAGCAGAGTCAGAAGCATCTCAACTTTTACAAGGGTTAGGGGTAGGTATTGACCTTCACTATAACCTTATGAAAGACTTAAATGGTGGAGATAAAGTTAAGGTACTTCTTGCACAAGCTTTATTTGGCCAACCAGGTATCTTATTACTCGATGAGCCTACTAACCATTTAGATATTCAATCAGTAAACTGGCTTGAAGATTTCTTACTTGACTTCCCAGGTACAGTTATCGTAGTATCTCATGACCGTCACTTCTTAAATACAGTATGTACACATACAGTAGATATTGATTACGGTAAAATTAAAATGTATGTAGGTAACTACGACTTCTGGTATGAATCAAGTCAAATGATTCAAAGCTTAATGAAAGCACAAAATAAGAAAAATGAAGATAAAATTAAAGAACTTCAAAACTTTATTACCCGTTTCTCTGCTAATAAATCAAAATCAAAACAAGCAACATCACGTAGAAAAATGCTTGATAAAATTTCTCTTGAGGAGATGCCAGCTTCTTCACGTCGCTACCCATTCGTAGCTTTCAATCAAGACCGTGAAGTAGGAAATGAAATTCTTTATGTAGAAAACGTATCTAAAACAATCGATGGTGTAAAAGTACTTGATAATGTTACTTTCAGAGTTAATAAAGAAGATAAAATTGCCATTATCGGTGAAGATGAAATCGGAATTACTGCATTATTTAAGATTCTTGCAGGTGAAGAAGAACCAGATACAGGTACTGTAAAATGGGGTGTTACAACATCTACATCTTACTTCCCTAAAGATAATAGTGAATACTTCAATGACTGCGATCTTGACCTTATTAACTGGTTACGTCAATACTCAGATGAAAAATCTGAAAGTTACCTTCGTGGTTTCTTAGGACGTATGCTCTTTGCAGGTGAAGATGCACTTAAGCCAGCTAAAGTATTATCAGGGGGAGAAAAAGTACGTTGTATGCTTTCAAGAATGATGCTTGCTGGTTCTAACGTATTACTTCTTGACCAACCAACTAACCACTTGGATCTTGAGTCTATTACAGCACTTAATAATGGTCTTATTAACTTTAAAGGCAATGTTCTCTTTACATCACATGACCACCAATTTATTCAAACTGTTTCAAATCGTATTATCGAAATAAAAACAGATGGTATTGTGGATCGTATGATGAGCTATGATGATTACCTAGAGCAAAAAAACAAATAAGGTTTTGAAAGTCTACTTCTTTTAAGGTATAGGAAGTAGACTTTCTTTAAAAGCAGGGAGAATAAGTATGATTAAGGACTATTTAGAGATTTTAAGAGAAGAACTCGTAGTAGCAATTGGATGCACGGAACCTATTGCAGTAGTACTCGCAGCAGCAAAAGCAGGAGAGGTGCTAGGAGGCTTACCAGAGAAGGTAGATATCAGATGTAGTGGGAACTTTATTAAAAATGCAAAAAGTGTAGAAATTCCTAATGGACAAGGTTTAAAAGGTATTTTAGCTTGTACAGCTCTTGGCTTTGTTGTAAAAGGAAGTGATAAGGAATTAGAAATCTTACAAGAAGTAAGTAAGCAGCAAATAAATCAGGCTAAGGCACTTTTAGACAAGGGAACTATAACACTGCATAAACTAGACACAACTGAAAAGCTTCATATTATTGTAGAATGTATGAAAGGTGATACACAAGTTAGTGTAGAACTTAAAAGAACACATCATAATATTAGTAAGGTTATAAAAAATGGAAAGATATTATTTCAAGAAAATCTAGAACAAACAAATCCAAAAGGTTATAGTGTAGATAGAAGCATATTAAGTGTTTCAGGAATCTGTCAGTTTGTTCAGGAAGTGGATCAAGATATATTAAAAGATTTATTAAATGAAGTGGTATGTAACAACACGAGTATCGCAAAAGAAGGGCTTGAAGCACGTTACGGTAATGAAGTAGCTAGAACAATTTACAAATATTATGGAGAAGATAATATCTATGCAAGACTTAAGGCAATGGGAGCAGCAGGTTCAGATGCCCGTATGGGAGGATGTCCTTATCCAGTTGTAACAGTAGTAGGAAGTGGCAATCAAGGTATGACTTGTACACTACCAGTTGTAGAGTATGCACACTATAAAAAGGTATCTGAAGAAAAACTTCATAGAGCGTTAGCTTTAGCACTTCTTATTAGTATTCATCAAAAAACAGGTATAGGTAGATTGTCAGCTTATTGTGGTGCTGTAAGTGCATCATGTGGAGCAGCATGTGGGCTCACTTATTTAGAAAAAGGTGCTGATTTAGAGGCTATTAGCCAGACTATTACCAATACCTTAGCTGTTGCATCAGGTATTGTTTGTGATGGTGCTAAACCATCTTGTGCAGCTAAGATTGCAACAAGTTTAGAAGCAGCACTTCTTGCGCATCTTATGGCTTTAGAAGGGAATACTTTTGAGCCAGGAACAGGAATCATCAAAGAGGATGTAGAGGGCACTATTGCGGCAGTTGGAAAACTTGCAAGTGTAGGTATGCATCAGACAGATGAAGTGATTTTAGACATTATGTTAGAAAACTAATTCCTAAGGGATATATGATAGATTTAATAGACATTATAGATTAGGCATTAAGGAGGCAAAGTATGAATAGTGTATTTTTTACAGATTTTTTAATGTTAAGTGACCTTAGAACACTTCTTTGTATTGTGCTCTTAGTAGGTCTTTTTGCAGTCATGCATAGACTTCAAAAGAAAAAAGTAAACTTTTCTAAACGCATGATTATAGGAACGGTTCTAGGTCTTGTATTAGGACTTATTATACAATTTATTTCAGGATTTTCAAATGATCCAATGCAGATTACTTTCGTAGCTGAAACAACTAAGTGGTATGGGTTGATAGGAAATGGATTTATAGACCTTATTAGAATGCTTGTTATACCTCTTGTAATGGTTTCTATCATTCATGTTATTATTAATATGAAAGAAGGCGCTAATATTGGAAAGCTTACAAAAAATGCTATGATTGTTACCATGACTATGGTTATTATAGCAGTACTTGTAGGATTAGGTGTAGGTATGGCCTTTGGTGTAGGAAAGGGTATGGCAGTAGTAGGTGGTAGTGCTGAGATTAAGGAAGTAACGAATGTAGTAGATACTTTAAGAGGTTTACTTCCAGCAAATCCAGTAAAAGCTATGGTAGATGTCAATATCATTGCACTTGTAATTATGGCAGTATTTTTTGGAATGGGTGCAAAACGTATGTCTAAAAAATACTTTGATATAGTTAAACCATTTTTTGATTTAATTAATGCACTTCAAAAGATTATTATGAGTGTGGCTATGACGATTATTAAATATATGCCATACGCAGTTATTGCACTTTTAGCTAATACCATCGCTCAGCGTGGACTTGCAAGTATTTTAGAAGTAGGTATTTTCATTATAGCACTCTATGTAGCTGTTGCTATTATGTTTGTGATTCAGCTGATAGCGCTTGCAATTTTTGGAGTAAATCCAGTTATTTATATGAAAAAAGCATTACCTGTTATGATTTTAGCTTTTACATCTAGATCAAGTGTAGGGGCATTACCGCTTACAATTGAAACTTTAACAGATAAATTAGGTGTTAATGATGGGACGGCTAGTTTTGTAGCTGGATTTGGTACAACAGCAGGTATGCAAGGATGTGCAGGGGTCTTCCCGGCGTTACTTCTTATCTTTGTAGCCAATGTAAATGGTATGCCGATAGATATAACTTTTATTGCCATGTCAGTCATTGTTGTAGCACTAGGTTCATTAGGAATCGCAGGAATTCCAGGTACAGCAACTATGGCAGCTTCAGTAGCTTTATCAGGAGTTGGTTTAGCATCATCATTCCCAGTAGTCAGTCCGATTTTAGCCATAGACCCTATTGTAGATATGGGAAGAACTTTAATCAATGTAACCGGTTCTATGGTTAATGCTATTATAGTAGACCGTACGTTAGGACAGATGGATATGGAGCACTTTAGAAAAGAGGTATCTAAATGAAAGTAGTTATTATTGGTGGTGTAGCAGCAGGTATGAGTACTGCTACAAAGTTAAAACGTAATCTAGGTGAGCAAGTAGAGATTGTCGTATATGAAAAAGGTAATGAGATTTCTTATGGTGCATGTGGTATACCTTTTTATGTATCAGACCACATTAAAAAAGGTGAAGACCTTATCGCACGTACACCTGAGCAATTTGCAGCAAGTGGTATACCCGTGAAAATCTATCATGAAGTAATCGCAGTGGATGAAGTGCAAAAAATGGTTACAGTACGTGACCTTGTAAAGAATGAGACTTTCACAGACCATTATGATAAGCTTGTAATAGGAAGTGGAGCAGGTGTTAACCGTTTTGCTCCGTTTAATTATCCGTATAACAATTTATATGAAATTCGTAATGTGGCAGATGGTACCTTAGTTAAGGAACGTCTTCAAGATGCATCTGTAAATCATGTGGTTGTAGTAGGAGCAGGCTTCATTGGTCTTGAAATGATTGAAGCGTGTAAGAAATACAATAAACAAGTAACCTTAGTAGAGCTTTCAGATCGTATTTTAAGTGTTATGGATGAAGAAGTAACAAGTGTTTTAACTGAGGAGCTTATTAAAAACGAAGTAAAAGTCTTTACAGGATTTAAAGCTACTAAACTTATTTCAGAGAATGATAATATTTGTCAGATGGTTATTGCAAATGAGGAAGAGACTATAACGTTAGAAGCTGACATGGTTATTAACTGTGCAGGTATTAAACCTTATACAGATTTTATTAAAGGTGTAGATAAAGCAGCAAATGGCGCTATTATCGTCAATGAAGATATGGAGACAAGTATATCAGATATTTATGCAGCAGGAGATTGCAGTGTTATGAAATCTTCTGTAACAGGCGCACTCTTATATGCTCCTCTTGGAACAAATGCTAATAAACAAGGTAGAATTATAGCAGACTTAATTGGTGGTAAAGAAAGAAAGCCTTTCAAATTAATTGGAAGTTCTGCGCTTAAGCTTTTTGAAGTAGATGCTGCAAAAGTAGGTATTTCTGAAAATGAAGCCAAAAGATTAGATATTCCTTATAAGGCTAATACTATTACAGGAAATAGTTATGCTTCTTATTATGGCAATGAAAAAGTGACAATTAAAGTCATTTATCATGCTGAGACAAGAAAAATATTAGGTGCTCAAGCCGTAGGAAGTGGTGTTGTAGTACCAAGAGCCAATTATTATGCTATTGCTATTTATAGCGGTCTTACAGTTGATGAATTTGGCTTTATGGATTTATGTTATTCACCACCATTTAGCGGTGTGTGGGATACAGCACTGATTGCATCTAATACAGCTAAATAATTAATAATCAAATCAAAACATCAGTCTTTTAGGCTGATGTTTTTTATTTGCAAGAAAGTACATACTATAAGTGAAGCATATAAAACAAGGAAAAAATTACTAAAATAATCCGTAAATATAATTATATAATGATATTGACAATAAAAATAAAAAGTCATACAATAATACCATAAAGAGGTGATGAGATGAAGAAAAGTGTATATAGTATCGTTCTTATGGATGATGTAGTAGAAGCAATAGATGCACTTGCCTATAGACTAGGAACAAGTCGCTCGAATTTAATTAATCAAATATTAGCAGAAAAGGTAGCACTCATTACCCCAGAAATGCAAATGAGAAATGTGTTTAATGAAGTAGAGAAGCTATTGGATGGCTATAGCCATTTTCAGATTCAACCTCAGGCAGCAGATTCTATGATGAGTATACGAAGTGTTTTAAGATATAAATATAATCCAACTATTCGGTATGCTATTACATTAGATCGAAGTGCAGGAAGTAGAATAGGTGAACTCAAGGTAATCTCCAGAACGCAGAGTGATGTTCTTCAAAAATACCTGTCACACTTTTTTGAGTTATGGACTATGCAGGAGAAGCAGGTAAAACTTCCAGGATGGCAAATTGATCAGGGAGGTAAGTGGATGCGTGAGCTCATTAAACAGGATGATAGGATTTGTGAAGGGGAACAGATTGCAAGTGCTATTGCAGATTATATTAAAGCAGTAGATAAGGGGATTAAAATTTATTTCCAATATATTGATAATATACCTTATTTAAACAGGGAGCTTAGCAATCATTTTAATACGTATATACAAAGTAGTTTAATACTTGTTTAAAATTAATACCTATAAATGAAGGAGGGTATTTGTATGAATATGCAAAAGTTTACACAAAAATCATTAGAAGCTTTAAATCAAGCACAAAGCGTTACAATCAGTCATGAAAATACACAGGTTGATCAAGAGCATGTTTTCTATGCCCTTTTAGATCAAGAAGATGGACTTATTCCAAGTATTTTAACTAAAATGAACTGTGATGTAAAAGCTGTTAAAGAAGCGGTTGTAACAGCTATTAATAAAAAACCAAGAGTTTCGGGTCCAGGTAGAGAACCGGATAAGATTTATATTTCACAAGATGTAGATAAAATGCTTGTGAAGAGTGAAAAAATAGCTGGAAAGATGCAAGACGATTATATTTCTGTAGAACATATTATGCTTGCACTTATTGACACTGCTAACTATGAAGTAAGTAATATACTTCGTGCTTATAATATTAATAAGAAAAATTTCAGTGAAGTGCTTAAAACAGTGCGTGGTGCTAGCCATGTAACAAGTGATGCACCAGAAGGCACATATGATGTACTTTCTAAATATGGTTATGATCTAGTACAACGTGCAAGAGATGGCAAGCTAGACCCTGTTATTGGTCGCGATAGTGAAATTCGTAATGTTATCCGTATTCTTTCTCGTAAGACAAAGAATAATCCAGTTCTTATTGGTGAACCTGGCGTAGGTAAAACAGCTATTGCAGAAGGACTTGCACAACGTATTTTAAATGGTGATGTTCCAGAAAGTCTTAAAGATAAAACAATCTTCTCACTTGATATGGGGGCACTCATTGCAGGGGCTAAATTTAGAGGAGAGTTTGAAGAACGTCTTAAAGCTGTACTTGAGGAAATTAAGAAAAGTGAGGGGCGTATTATCTTATTCATTGATGAAATTCATAATATTGTAGGAGCAGGTAAAACAGAAGGCTCTATGGATGCAGGTAACCTTCTTAAACCAATGCTTGCAAGAGGGGAGCTTCATTGTATAGGCGCGACTACTCTTAATGAACATCGTCAATACATTGAGAAAGATGCAGCGCTTGAAAGACGTTTTCAACCTGTTATGGTAAGTGAACCTACTGTAGAAGATACTATTGCTATTTTACGTGGTCTTAAGGAACGCTATGAAATTTATCATGGTGTACAAATTCAGGATAATGCTCTCATTGCAGCAGCTACACTTTCAGACCGTTATATTTCAGATCGTTTCTTACCAGATAAAGCTATTGACCTTGTAGATGAGGCATGTGCTATGCTTCGTACAGAAATGGATTCTATGCCAACAGAGCTTGATGAGATTGCACGTAAAGTCATGCAACTTGAGATAGCAGAAGCGGCTCTTAAAAAAGAAGAGGATGCTGTTTCTAGAGAAAATCTTAAAGAGACAAGAAAAGAACTAGCAGAACTTAAAGATAAATTTAATGCAATGCACATCAAATGGGAAAACGAAAAAGAATTGATTACTTCTGTAAGAAATACAAAAGAAGAAATTGAACAAGCTACAGCAACTATGCAGAAATATGAACGCGATTATGACCTTAATAAAGTCGCAGAATATAAATACGGTATTATTCCGGGACTTGAGAAAAAACTCAAAGAAGCTGAGGAAAAAGTCCATGAGCTAGGTGAAGCAGGGCTCCTTCGTGATAAGGTAAATGAAGAAGAAATTGCAAAAATTATTTCAAGATGGACTCATATTCCAGTGACAAAATTGATGGAAGGTGAACGTCATAAACTCCTTCGTTTAGAAGAAATTATCCATAAACGTGTTATTGGACAGGAGGAAGCTGTATCCAAAGTAAGCGATGCTATTATTCGTGCACGTGCGGGTATTAAAGATCCACGTAGACCAATTGGTTCCTTCTTATTCTTAGGACCAACAGGTGTAGGTAAAACAGAACTCGCTAAGGCTCTTGCAGAATCACTCTTTGATGACGAAAATGCTATGATTCGTATTGATATGAGTGAGTATATGGAAAAACATGCAGTGGCAAGACTTATTGGAGCACCTCCAGGGTATGTAGGATATGAAGAAGGTGGTCAGCTTACAGAAGCTGTAAGACGTAAACCTTATGCAGTTATTCTTTTTGATGAAGTTGAAAAAGCACATCCAGATGTCTTTAATGTGCTGCTACAAGTATTAGATGATGGGCGTATTACAGATTCTAAAGGGCGTACAGTAGACTTTAAAAATACTATTATTATCTTAACTTCTAATATTGGCTCTGACCTTATTTTAGAAGGTATTACAGATACGGGTGAAATTACAAATGAGGTAGAGGAAGGTGTTAATAATAGATTAAAAATGCATTTTAGACCTGAATTCCTTAACCGTCTAGATGATATTGTTATTTATAAACCACTTATGAAAGAACAAATTATCCAGATTGTAGACTTACTTGTGACAGACCTTAACAGACGTTTAGCGGATAGACAGCTTAGTGTAAAACTTACTCATGAGGCAAAGGTTTATCTTGCAGAACAAGGCTTTGATCCTGTATTTGGAGCAAGACCACTTAAACGTTTCTTACAGCGTAAAGTAGAAACACTGATTGGGCGTATGCTTATTGCTAATGATGTAGAACCGTTCTCAACTTTTGTAGTAGACTATGATGGTCAAGAACTTAAAATTTCAATAGAATAGAAATAGGGAGATTAAAAAAGAGGTTTTCGCGAGAGGAAAGCCTCTTTTTTGATGCAATGCATATAAAATGTAACAATGTTATATTATTATATTTACAATGAAACATTGTTGTGATATATTAAATTTAACATAGAAAATAGAGAAGAGGAGATGTTTTAAATGGGAAATAGAGATTTGCATATTAGTGGAGCAGGAAGTTATCCAGGAGGAGAATTTGATAGTGTATCAATTAGTGGTTCTGGGAAAATAAATGGAGATATACGCTGTAAGAGTTTCTCAGGGTCTGGTGCAAGTAAAGTTGTAGGAAATGTTGTATGTGAAAGGTTTAGCTGTTCAGGTTCAGGAAAAGTAACGGGTAATGTAGAAGGGTTAGAGATTAAAGCCAGTGGATGTTGTAAAATAGAAGGCGATGTTAAAGGGGGAAGCTTATCTGTATCTGGTGCTACAAAAATAGTAGGTAGCGTAAAGGGAGAAATAGTTTGTGGTTCAGGTGCTTTATCAGTAGGGAAAAATATAGAAGCTGAAGAAGTACGCATAGATGGTAGTATTAAAAATGAAGGAACTATTAATGCTGAAAAAGTAATTATTGAATGTAGAAGTGGTAATGGAACTTGTTCTTTTAATGAGATTGGTGCATCTACCGTTTCTATTAATGGCTATAGTGAAACATCTAGACCATATCTTTACAAGCTTTTTGGTATGTTTACTGGTGGGAGCATGGAGGGTATAACAGGTAATTTAATCGAGGGGGATACTATTTATGTAGCTAATGCTAAGGTAGATACCATTAGGGGAGAGCATATAACACTTGGACCTAATGCGGAGGTAAGATGCGTAGAATATACTCAAGAAATTAAAGTGAGTGAGACTGCTATTGTAAAAGATATAATTAAGCTATAGGGAGGATGGATATGGCTAGTGGAAATGTTGTAATAATGGGCGATGGCAAGTGTATAGAAGGGACTTATAATAAAGTACGTATTATGGGAAATGGAGAAGTTGATGGGAGCATAAAGTGTAATAAATTTTCTTCAGCAGGTAGTGCTGAAGGAAATGGAAGCATACAGTTTTGTAAATGTAAAACAGCTGGATATTTTGGTTTTAAGGGATACTTAGAAGGTAATGAATTGCAGATAATGGGTTATGGGCAAGTAGATGGACATATTAAAGTAGATACATTTAGAGCATATGGTATGCTTAATCTTACGGATACATTGCAAGCTGAAACATTCATTTTAAGGGGTGGAATAGAGCAGGCACAAGCTATCCATTGTGAACAAATTTTCATAGAACTTCTAGGGGGATGCAATGTAAAGGAAATAGGTGGGGGAGAAATTCGTATAGGAAAAACAGTTAAAATTGTAGAAAGTGGGTTAAAAAACAAATTCTTAAGTAGTGTAAAAATAAAGGTAGGGGATGAGAATAGCCGATTAGAGGCAGAAGTGATAGAAGGAGATACTATTTATGTAGATACAGCTAAAATAGGAGTTGTAAGAGGGAAACATATAGAGATTGGACCAAAGTGTGAGATTGATAAAATTGAATATAGTGAATCACTTAAGATTCATGAAAGTGCTAAAATAGGCCAACAGATCCAAATAACAACAAGAAGAGACAGGTGATGAATATGGAGGAACTTATTTCAAAAAAAGAATTATTAGAACAAACAGGAATTTCCTATGGACAGCTTTATAGGTGGAAACGTAAAAATATTATTCCTGAAGAATGGTTTATAAAAAAATCTGTTTCAACAGGGCAGGAAACTTTCTTTCCCAGGGAGAAAATTTTAGACCGTATTGAAATGATAGTCAATATGAAAGATGAGGCTTCTTTAGATGATTTAGCCAAGATGTTTAGTGTAGAATTTGAACATGCTAATCTAGATTTAGATAGACTCATCAGAAAAAGTGTTATTACAGAGCATGTTATTAACATTTATAAAGATATTACGGGGAGTAAAAAGATTGACACCATAGAACAGGTAGTAGGGATTAAGGTCCTTAAAGATAAACTGACGGCAGGGGAGTTAACTTTACCTGAGTGTCAGGAACTTATTCGTTTTATTCATGCCCATTTTGAAGCACTTACAGGTGAGAGTAATAGAATCTATGTGTTAAGAGCTATGGGGGTACCTTTTGTTATGGGTGTTAAATCAGAACAAGATATTGTCTTTAATGATAATTATAGAATGGTAACATGGGTAAATTTATATGATGAAATAAGCACTATTAAATTTGAACTTATGTAATTTAAACTTCTATAATTTAAACGGCAATAGCTCATCAAGTAAGAAGGTAAATATAAAGAAATGCATACAGCACAAGCTAAGTGGTATGTATTAAAAAAGAGCAAGTATAAAGATTATACTTGCTCTTTTTTAATTATTTTGTTCAAGTGATAAGAAGCCACGACCGTTTCCAATTACTTGTGCTACGTCAGAAACAGTGACAAAGGCATGGCTATCATGCGCAGATACAATGTGTTTGAGTTTAGCAACTTCTCGTAAGTTTACATTTGCATAAAGAATATATTTATTTTGATGAGTATAACCACCTATAGCAGGAACAATAGTTACACCTCTATTCATGACTTCCATAATATCTTTGGCGATAGCTTGACCTGTATCAGGAGAGGTAATGATGGAGACTGTACGACGCCTGTTAAGTCCATCTACTACATAATTTGTAGTTTGACTGCTAATAAACATACTTGCTGCAGTTAAGATGGAAATATCAATACCAAATGCAAAGATAGAAGTCAACATAATGACCATATTGATAAAAAGAATAACATTTCCCATACTAAATGAGAAAAACTTATTTAGGATTTTAGCTATAATGTCTGTTCCTCCAACAGAAGCATCACCTCTAAAGAGAATTCCCATGCCTAGGCCGTTTAAAAGACCTGCTACAAGAATAATAGTAAGAGGACTTTGAGTTGGAATGACAAAGCCAGTGGTTAGTTCAAGCCAAAATGAAAAGCATATCATACCAAGTAAACTAAAGTAGATGAATCTTCTTTTGAGAAAAATGAAAGCTAGTATAAAGAGTGGAATATTAAGTAAAATATTCGTCAAACTTAAATTCGTACCAGCTAAAAAATGTAGGAATAAAGAAATACCACTGATGCCCCCACTAAGCATCTGATTTGGAACAAGAATTCCATTAACTGCGATAGCCATTAGAAAAGTTCCAAGTAAAATAGAAAAAATACTTTTAATCTTGTTATTCATCACACAAGTCTCCATAAATATGTATTATTCAACTAAAGCAATGTGTCAATTATACCTTTTTAAAAGTTAAAAATCAACAAGATAGAACGTAATTTTAGTAAGAACCAAAAAATACTAACATTTATATAAAATTACTCTTAACGGAGGGACTTATACATGATATGATAAGGTAGAAAATGATTAAAGTTTGAATGTGATAAAGGAAAGGGAAAGAATATGTCAAAGACAATTATTACTCAATTTTTAAGTCAGCATGGCATGTACTATGGCGATCTTAACTTTGAAGCAGAATGCCAAAAGTTTATTGAAGAAATGGATAAGGGCTTATCTACAGAAGGTAGTAGTTTAGCTATGATTCCTACATATTTATCTGTAAAAAATGAGATTCAAATGAATAAACCAGCTGTTGTTATTGATGCAGGTGGGACGAACTTCAGAGTAGGTCTTGTAAGTTTTGATGATAACATGAAAGCTTCAGTAAGCGATTTTTCTAAAACACAAATGCCAGGTATTGCACGTGAACTTAGTAAACAAGAATTTTTCGGTGCTTTAGTAGATCATACAAAAGAAGTGGCTGAAAAATCTACAGATATAGGTTTTTGCTTCTCTTACCCTACAGAGATTAATAAAGACAAAGATGGTGTCCTTCTTTACTGGACAAAAGAAGTAAAAGCACCAGAAGTTGTAGGTGAAAAAATTGGTGCTAACCTTGTAGCAGGATTAAAAGAAGTGGATGGTAAAGATCGCACAGTAGCCATCTTAAATGATACAGTAGCAACACTTCTTGGTGGTAAAGGAATTACGAGTCATCGCGTATTTGATGGATATATTGGTTTCATCTTTGGTACAGGGACAAATCTTTGCTACATTGAAAATGTAGATGCTATTACTAAAATCAATGATGCAGAAGATCAAACAATGATTATCAATACAGAATCTGGTGGTTATAACAAACTACCAAGAGGGATAATGGATGCGAAGCTTGATGAAACTTCTAACAATCCTGGAGAATATCAGTTAGAAAAAATGGTAAGTGGTAGATACTTAGGGCCACTTGTACAAGAAGTGTTAAAAGGTGCAGCAAGTGAAGGAATATTCTCAGCTGAATGTAATAAGGCTTTATTACAACTTGAAGGCTTAGAGCTTATTGATGTAAGCTTCTTTATGGCTGACCCACACAATCAAGAAAATGTACTTGTAAAATGTAATGTAGAAGAGGCAGATACAACACTTATGTATGAATTAATTGATGCTATGATTGAGCGTGCGGCTAAAATCTGTGCAATCAAATTAAGTGCATGTATTCTTAAAACAAATACAGGTCGTGATATGGCAAGACCAGTAGCTATTGTTGGAGAAGGGACTACTTTCTACAAGCTTAAAGGCTATAAAGAAAAACTTGACTATTATATGAAAGCTTACCTTGTAAAAGAGCATGGTCACTACTATGAATTTATTAAAGGTGAAGATCTTAACTTAATTGGAACAGCTATTGCTGCATTATCATAATCAAAACAAAGGAGACTTAATATGAAACCACTTTTATTTAAACCAGTTTATGTAGAACGTATTTGGGGCGGACGTGACCTTGAAAAATATAGAGATGATATGCCAGAAGGTGTAATCGGTGAAAGATGGGATGTATCAGCACATACTGCAGGTATGAGTGTTGTAAGCGAAGGTGAGTATGCAGGTAAAACTTTACTTGAGCTTGTAGAAACTTTAGGAGAAGAGCTTGTAGGAAGTAAATGTGCAGGTAAAGAATTCCCACTTCTTATTAAACTTATCAACTCATGTGACAGCTTATCAGTACAAGTTCACCCAGGTGATGAGTATGCAAGACGTGTTGAAAATCAATTTGGTAAAACAGAGTGCTGGTATGTTATGGATGCTAAAGAAGGTGCAGCACTTGTAATTGGTACTAAAACAACAGATAAAGATGCTTTTAAAGTAGCGGCACTTGAAGGGACACTTGACCAATATCTTAATACAATTCCAGTTAAAAAAGGTGATTTCTTCTACATTCCAAGTGGTTTAATCCATGCTATTGGACCTGGTGTAATCATTGCTGAAATTCAACAAAGTAGTGATATTACATACCGTGTATATGACTACAACCGTGGTAGAGAAATGCACCTTGATAAAGCAATGGAGGTAACTGATTTTACACTTACTCCAGAAACAGCAATTAGTGAAACACTTCTTTGCCAAGGTGAATACTTCACAGTTGAAAAACATACTATTACAGATTCATTCAAAGATACAAGCAATGAAGAAAAATTCTTCCTTTTCACATGTGTTGAAGGCGAAGGAACACTTATCTGTGATGGATTTGAAGCTAAAATCAATCTTGGTGAAAGCTTCTTAATTCCAGCTACTACAGGGGAATATGAAATCAAGGGTAACTTAACAGTACTTAAAAGTTTTGTAGCATAGGGGGATTATAATGAAGACATTACAAATACCAGTAGGGATTTCGGCAAGACACTTACATTTATGTCAAGAACATCTTGAAGTGCTTTTTGGAGAAGGGGCGCAGCTCCATCCGATTAAAACACTTATGGGTGGTCAATATGCAGCAGATGAACGTGTAACAGTTGTAGGTAATGCAGGCCGTAAACTCGAAAATGTACGTGTTTTAGGACCTCTTAGAGGGGCAACACAAGTTGAGATTTCTAAAACAGATGCTATGTTCTTAAAGGTAGAAGGTGTACTTAGGGATTCAGGAGATATTGAAGGAACACCAGGTGTAACACTGATTGGACCAAAAGGTGAAGTAACTCTTGAAACAGGATGCATTGTAGCTAAAAGACATATTCATATGTCACCTGAAGATGCTAAGAACTTTGGCCTTGAAGATAAAGCACGCATTTCAGTAGAACTTGAGGGTGAAAGAGGCGGTATGATGCATAATGTACTTGTACGCGTTGATCCTACTTTTACACTTGAAATGCATATTGATACAGATGAAGCTAATGCCTTTGAGGTGAAACCAAATCAAGTCATTAACTATACAGTAGAATAGATAAAGTAAAAAAGACCTAGGAGGCGTATGAAGTGCTTCCTCGGTCTTTTTCAATATTAATAAAGTTGTGTAATAAAGTATCCGTAGTCTTCAAATGTGTTTTTGATAAGATGAATGTGTTCTGGACCATTTGTCTCAACAGTTACTTCAAGAAGGACGTTTTTGAAACGATTACGTGCTTTAAATTGATTGTGATCAAGATTTACAACGTTGGCATTAATGCTACTTAGAATTTTAGAAACTTCAAGAAGTTGACCAGGTGTATTAGGAAGCTCTACTGTGAAGCAGAAGAGGCGTCCACGAGATACAAGACCACTGCGGATAAGGGCAGAGATAGTAAGCATGTCAATATTACCACCGCTAATAATAGCAGCAACCCTTTTGTTTTTGAAGTTTAACTTTTTAAGTGCTGCAAGAGAAGCTGCTCCGGATGTTTCAGCAAGTAATTTATGTTTTTCAGTCAGTACAAGAAGACTATCTACAATAGCACTATCTTTAACTGTAATAATATCATCAACATATTCTTTTATGTAAGAGAAAGTTAAGTCTCCTGGTGTTTTTACAGCAATACCTTCAGCAATAGTATCTACACGGTCAAGGGATGTAAGTTTACCTGCTTTAAAGCTACGCTCCATAGCATTAGCACCTTCTGCTTGGACACCAATAACTTTAATGTTTGGGTTGATGGATTTTGCATAAAGGGCAACACCACTTATTAATCCACCGCCGCCAATAGGGCAAAGGATAACATCAAGATTTGGGAGTTCTTCTAAAATTTCAAGACCTACTGTACCTTGTCCATAAATAATATCTGGATCATTGAAAGGGTGAATAAACGTTGCACCTTTTTCTTGTTCGATACGACAAGCTTCTTTAAAAGCATCATCATAGCAACTTCCAGTTAGAACCACATTACCGCCAAAGTCTTTAGTAGACTGTACTTTTAAATAAGGTGTTGTCTCTGGCATAACAATAGTGGAGTCTACATGGCTTAAAGTAGCTGCATAGGCAACGCCTTGTGCATGATTACCAGCAGATGAACATACAACACCTTTTTCTTTTTCTTCTTCAGAAAGGCTTCTGATTTTATTTAGGGCACCACGGATTTTATAGGCACCTGTCACTTGAAGATTTTCACATTTTAAATATACCTGATTGCCACTTAAATTAGAAAAGACTGGACTATAGAGAAGCGGTGTCTTAATAACAACATCTTTTATATTCTCACGTGCATCTTGAACTAATTTTGCATACATAATGAGCACCTCATTTCAGAATAGAAAATTACTTTTTCATTATAAAACAATCTTACTCATTGTACAAATAAATAATGCGGATGAATAAGGAAATATATAAATAAGTAAAAATAAATAACAAATATCAAAAAATATAATTATAAAGAGAATTGCAGATAAATACTTGGGTTATTATAATGTTTAAATTTAAGGTATAATAAATAAAATATATTTTGTATATATATTTAAAATGCTAGTGTGAAAAGATTATCTCTATAAACTACAAGCTTTTTTTCTAGTTTAGGATGTTTGGATCAAGCTTTTAATTGACTGCCGAAGCTTACTCTAGTAGAGAATGGGGGATGGAGGAGTAAAGCTGAGAGAGGGGCGTAAGTGTGCACTAGGAGCATTAGAAAAAGTAGGCCTTAGTGATAGAATTAAACATGAGCCTAATAAAATTTCAGGGAGCAGAAACAAAGAGTAGCGGTTGCACGAACCTGAAATTGCTTCCTATACAAAGAGAAAAGTTGTCTTTAGAGATGGGCCATACTATTGTAGATGAAAAACTTGACCAAATTAAACTGGAGTAAAGAAATACACATAGAATTTACATCGGAAATTTATAATGAAAGATGCTAAGAAGGAAATTAAAACATAGAAAGTACGTTTGACAATTTTGTAACCATCAACTATAGTAGATGGCGTGTTAAGCTTTCTAATATATGGGAATTTTGATTTAAATATAAGGAGGATATTATGAAAATTAAAAAAAAGTTAGTTGTTGCCATAGGCGCAACACTTATTGTATTAGTAATGGGGATGAGTTTATTAGGAGCCCAAAATAAAGGACCTGTTTTAATAGGAGATCCACAAGGACAACTTGTTAATGTAGAAAAAGCTATTGAAGCAGACATTCAAACAAAGATTTCTGCAACAGGTATGGTAAAAGCTGATAAAAACGAAACAGTATTGGCAGAACTCAATACGCAAGTTGAAAAAATAAACGTTGAAGTAGGTGATGTTGTTAAAAAGGGTGACGTACTTCTTACATATGAACAAGAAACGAAAGAAAATCTTCAAAGAGATTTAGAGAAATTAGATCTTCAGATACAAAGTAGTAAGATTTTATTAAATCAGATGCAAAGTGCAAGTAAACAATCTGTAATGGGAGCTGAGACAGCTGTTGCCAATGCAGAAAAAAATATTCTAGATTTAGAAGATAGTATTAAGAGTATAGAAACTTCTTTAGAGATTTCAAAGAAGAGTTTAGAAAAAGCACAAAATAATTATGATGTAACAAAACAGCTTCATAGTGAGGGACTAGCTGCTAAAACAGAGTTAGATGATGCAGAGCAGGCACTTATGAATGCAAAAGATCAAGTGAATTCCCTAGAAACAAAAATTCAGTCTACAAAGAAAAGTTTAGAGACGGCTAAAATGCAGCAGGAAAGTGCACAGTATGATTTAGATGTCTTATTAAATAAAGTACAAGATCAAACAAAGTTAGAAAATATAGCAGTTAAACAAAATGAGATTGCATCTTTAACCCTTCAAAAACAGGCACTTTTAGAGCAGTTAGAAAAAGCTGCTGTAAATGTGATTGCACCAATGGATGGTGTGATTTCAGAAGTGAAGGTACAAGATGGCAGTTATGTCGCACCAGGGGCAGAGCTTGTAAAAATTATTAACCCAGACCAATTAGTAGTAAAAGCTGAAATTTCACCTTATTATGCAGCGCAACTTGAAACAGGGCTTAAAGTAGCAGTGAAGTACAATGGTTCTACAACTGTAGAGACAGAGGGAACAGTTTCTATGGTTTCTCCAGTGGCGGTACAAAAATCAGCGCAGGATAAAAGTGCAACAAGTACAGCTATTCCGATAGAAGTAGCACTTGATAGTAGTAAAGGTCTTAAAGAAGGATTAACTGTAGACCTTAAAATCATTACTTCAGATGTAAAAGATGTTATAGCAGTACCTCTTCTTGCAACCATGACAGATAAAGAAGATAATAATTACCTCTTTGTAGTAGGGGAAGACGGTAAGCTTTCAAAACGAATGGTTAAACAAGGTGCAGCAGATAATCAGTATGTACAAGTAAGTGATCTAGAAGTTGGAGATATTGTGGTAACAAACCCGACAGAAGCACTTGAGGATGGTATGAGTGTAAGATATCTGCCATTTGAAGAAGCAGGTGAGCAAAATGATTCAAATTGAAAAAATGAATAAAATTTATAAAAACGGTAAGATGGAATTACAAGCTTTATTTGATGTAGATCTTAAAGTAAATCCAGGGGAGTTTGTGTCTATCATGGGTACATCAGGTTCTGGAAAGACGACCTTCCTTTCTATATTGGGTTGTTTAGACCAGGCGACAGAGGGCACTTATATTTTAGATGGTGTTAATGTTTCTGAAATGCACGATAAAGATTTTTCTAAACTACGTAATGAAAAGATAGGCTTTGTTTTTCAGGCTTTTAATCTATTACCTAAATTTACTATTTTAGAAAATGTAGAAATACCTCTTATGTATGGTGGTGTTAAACCAAAAGAAAGAAGAGAGCGTGCAACAGAAGCATTAGAGAAAGTTGGTCTTGGCCATCGTCTTAAACATAAGCCTAATGAAATTTCTGGGGGGCAAAAACAAAGGGTAGCCATTGCACGTGCCCTTGTTAATAATCCGGCCATTCTTTTTGCAGATGAGCCTACAGGAAACTTAGATAGTAAATCAAGTGTAGAGATTATGAAAATTTTCCAACAGCTTAATGATGAAGGGGCTACTATTGTTATGGTTACGCACGAACCTGAAATTGCTGCCTATACAAAGAGAAAAGTTGTCTTTAGAGATGGGCGTATTATTGCAGATGAAAAACTTGACCAGATTAAACTAGACTAAGGAGGAGAGGGTTATGAATTTAATAGAATGTATTAAGAGTGCAATGAACCAGCTCCTTGGTAATAAAATGAGGACCTTCCTTACTATGCTTGGTATGTTTATAGGAATCGGTTCTGTTATTATGGTACTTGGGCTAGGTGCAGGTGTAAAAGATTTAATGATGAGTACTTTTGATGCTATTGGAAAAGGTACTGTTATGATTAATGTAAAAGATGGCAGACCAGAAAATATGCTTAACCAATCAGACCTTGAGGCTATTCGTGAAATGAAGGAAGTTGAAGATGCCGTATTTGTAGGCGAGAACTGGATGACAAGTATCAAGGACTATAAGAAAGAAGATAAATGGATTTATTTCGCAGGTGCACCTTATAATATATCTATTGTACAGGATGTAGAGATTACAGCAGGGCGTATGTATGCAGAATCTGAGGAACTGGCAAAGGCCAATGTATGTGTTGTTTCAGATACTTATGCCAAAGTAATCTTAGGGAGTGATACACCAAGTGATGCAATAGGTAGAATGCTTGAACTTGATATTGCAGGCGAAAAGCATGAGTTTGAAATTGTAGGAATTAAGAAGGAAATGAGCTTTCCTGGAATGCCAGAAGAGATGATGCCGCTTATTGCTTATATTCCTTTCCATACTATGGATCAAATTACTAACTTTGGAGATTTAAGAAGCTATACGGGTGGTTTTAAAGTTAAGGAAGAATACAATCCAAATGAAGTAGCTTATCAGGTAAGTAGACTCCTAGACAAGAGACATAATACTCAAAATGGCTATCAGACTCAAAGTGCGAGTAGCATGTTAGATCAAATGAATACAGTTATGAGTGTTGTAACAGGTTTCATCAGTTTTGTAGCTGCTATATCCCTAGTAGTAGGCGGTATTGGTATTATGAATATTATGCTTGTAACTGTTAAGGAACGTACAAGGGAAATTGGTGTACGTAAGGCTGTAGGGGCAAGTAATAAAGAAATTTTAAGACAATTCCTAGTAGAGGCTGTTATACTGACATTATTAGGTGGTATAATAGGGATGTTATTAGGTTATGTAGGAGCAGTGGCGTTAGGGAATGCCTTTGGTATTACTATTAGCTTAACTTCAGACATGATTTTATTTGCAGTAGGAATATCGAGTGCTATTGGTATTATTTTTGGAGTATATCCAGCGCGCCAAGCTGCAAAGCTTGATCCTGTAGAAGCACTTAGATATGAATAGGAGGGGAAAAATGGATACTAGAAAGATTATGGCCTGCTTACTTGGCGCAACTTTGATGGTGGGAGCGAATAACTTTACATATGCCAAGGAAGTAAAAGAGGAAAAAATTCTTACGCTTAAAGAAGCTGTAAATAAAGCACAATCTAAAAGTCTTCAGCTTCGTATAACAGAAAGAAATACAGAACTTGCTAAAGAAAATGCAGAGATGGCCTATTTACAGGGCGGTTATTATGCATATGATAGCAAAAATGTAGATTATCAATATACACAAAAACAGCAAGGTGTAATTAAAGACCAAGTCGCATTAAGTGTTACAAATCTTTATGAAGATATTATTTTAAGTGAAAAAAAATTAGATAATTTAAGTGCAAGTTTACAGCTTTGGGAAAAACAAAATATGAAAGATCAGATTGAGTTTGATAGAGGGCTTAAAAGTAACCTTTATATGCAACAAAAGGAGCTAGAGCATCAACAGTCTCTTCAGAGTAAAGCAGATCTTGAAAAGCAGCTTGAACTTAAGTATATGCAACTTGGCAATATGGTAGGGCTAACTATGAAGTACTATACGCTTGAAGAGCCAGAACTTGTTTTTGAGCCTTATAGAGATGTGGCTAATTTAGATAGTTTTGCTTCTAGCAAAGCTGAGGACCATGTGGCACTTTGGAAAGCAACAGAAGAATTACGCGTTGCACTAGAAACACCTATTTTTACACAGGACTATATGACTGTGATTACCATGAAGGCTAACCGTGAAACAGCAAAAGATAATCAGAGACTTACAAAAGAAAATCTAGAAAAGTCCATTCGCGAAATTTATGTGCAAGTGAAACAATTAGAATCTCAATATAACCTTTTAGTAAGCCAACTAGAGCTTAAAGAAAAAGAACTTAAGGTGAATGAGCTATACTTAGAAAGAGGCATGATTTCTAATCTGCAATATGAACAGAGTAAAATAGCTTATGATAAAGCAAAGCTAGAGCTTGATCAAGTGATAAGTCAGCATAATCAACTTAAATATCAGTTGGATCATCCACATCTTATTCCAGCTGTATAAAAGTTAAAAGATAGTTATACAAGGTATAACTATCTTTTTTTATTATCTTACAAACAGTTAATATTGTGTTAAAAATTATTAGGCATAATACAAATATCTACAATGAGATAGGGGATACATATGTTGCATTATTATCTTACAAAAGAATTAACCGTAGTGGAAGTTGTAGCTAAACTAAAGAATCAGCTTAAAGAGGAAAATATTTTAAGCGTAGGTTGCAATAAAAAAGGGAGAGCTTTTGTAGAGACAGACTGGTATATTTATGAAGTGAATGTAAAAGGGGATTGTTACACACTTTCAGTCATGTGGTCAAAGTCCAAGAAGCCGTTTTTAATTGCAGGTATTTTGACTGTTTTATTTTTAATGTTTTTTGTAGGAGGGCTTATTACTGATTTTATGGTTATTACAATTTTGTGTAGTTTAGGACTTGTTAATGTATTTAAACGTACAGAAATCAGGAAGATGAAGCTAGCTATTGAACGTGTACTTAGTGAAAGTTAAGTCTATAAAAAATTAAAGGAGTCAGTCATGAAAATCAAAAGGTATGCTATAGGGCTTATCAGTCTAATATTTATAGTGCTGACGAGTGCTTGTTATCTTTTCTTTAGCAAACATCAGTCACGTTATTCCCCTAAAGGAGAGCCTATACATGAAGAACAGACTATAGTACAGGAACAAACTATAACAGGTGAGGAAAGCGAATATTTCTTTGCGTTTGCTAAAAAAGCATTAGAAACTTATTTTGAAGAAGATTTAGCTATTATAGATCCTGCTATAAGAAGTATTCAAACAGATGGCTTACAAAAATATTTTATTACATTAGATAGCATAGGTATTGATAATGAGTATAATGTAGACATTTATCATTACTATATGGTAATTCATAGAAATCCAGAGGATAAGCTTTATGTAATGCCTTTTGGTATAGAGGTTGTAAAAGGTGAAGTAGATAAAGTAAGGCAAGACCTTCTTACAAGTATGCTTAAATCTGTTAATGGATGGGGACTTGAACATGAGAAAACATGGGAAAGATGGCAGGATGTTATGGTGAATATGAACTATAAAAATGCAGAATCACGGCAAGGACGTATGCATACTACAGAAACTATCTTTTATGTCCAAAGCCTAATTTGTTTTATTAATGAGTATATTACCAACATGCCAGATGAAGCTTTTATGCAAATTAGTAAGGATGGACTTTATCAAAAAGTACTAGATTTTGAAATAAAGAGTATTACAGATGTGAATCAGCATGAAGAAAGTTATGCCATAGTAGAAGGAACGGTGCGCGTTTATGAAAAAGAGCGTATTCATGATTATCAAGTTGAGATGACTTATAAGATAAAAAGAAATAGAGATAGAAGTTTTACCGTTGTTCATCAAATGGGGCAAGTTAAATAAAAAACTAGATTTTATGACTGTTTTTAGGTAAGATGTTAATAAGAAGATACATTTAAGATGGAAGGAATGTATATATGCAAGTTAAGAAAAAAGTCATTATAGGTAGTGTCATTGTACTTGCTTTCCTATTAATCACATGGGCAGTTATAATGAGAAAGCCTATAAAAGGCATTATCATAGAAGAAGAGATAACAGATTTACCACAAAAGCCAAGAGTTTCTCTTGATACATATATGCCAATTATAAAAGATACTATGTGGATTTATGAAGATTCTACTACACCTTATGTGCCTATTAGTGTATGGGTTGATTTTATTAAGGATAATATTATTCAGATTAGATTTAAACAAGGTGATAAGATTACTGCAAAAGTTTTTATAGAGGAAGAGGAAGCCATTTATGAAGTGGCTACCGTAGAGGATGCAACGATTAAGCAGGATTATACCACACTTAGACAATATAATAATATTATCATGAAATTGCCGATAGAAGTAGGAAGTAGTTGGATAATGTCTGATCATTCTATTCGTACTATTACACAAACAGATGAAGTATATGAAACAGAGTTAGGTGAACAAACAGGTATAGAGATGACTACGAGACATGAGGATTATACTATTACAGAGACTTTTGTAGAAAAGATAGGACTCTATTCAATAAAATATGAAACCCCTCAGAAAACAAGAACGATTCAGTTTTCAGAAATGATTTCTAATAAACCGCAAGAAGAGGTAGTAGAGCTTTATTTAATGAATAAAGCGTCGGGAAAAATGGAGACTGTTTTTGAAAAGGTAGCTGTTATGACCAATGAGGAACCTAAACATTTCTTAACAGATTTATTAAAAAAAGCACCTAATGAAGATTATCTCATAGATATTTCAAATGGAGCTATTATCAATAAGCTTTTTTTAGATGAAGAAGAAGCTTGTTTATATGTAGAGATGAGTGAAGATTTTATAGATCCTCAATATAGTAAGACAGAAGAAGAAAAAGTTATAACAAGTTTAGTAAATACATTAGGACATTATTACAATGCAGAATATGTTGTCATGACCGTTGAAGGTGAAGCATATCCTTTAAAGAGTCCGTTAAATGATATTAATGGACGTATCAAAGTGAAAGACTCATTTTACTAAGGGGGAAAGCTGTTGAGGAAACATATTTTATTAATGGGATTTATGGTTTTCATATGGGTTCTAAGTAGTGGATTAACGTATGCTACAGAACCCTTTTTTGTATCTTTAGGGAGTGTTCAATCTTATACGGTACCTTATGCAGAGCAAAATACCTTATTACTTTCACGAGATGGTAGCTATGCTACTAAGGTACAAAAAGGAAGCCGTATTACAAAGCCTGGTACATATTATTTAAGTCAATTAGAATCCGATACACTTAAGGGAATAACAAAATTTCAAATTCCCTATAATATGAATCAAAATGAGTGGCGTATAGATAGTGAAAAGGAACTGACTGAAATACTTAAGTATACGCTTGAAAATTATAAGGAAAAAATCACAATTAAGTTTAATAAGGGTAACTATACAATCAATCAGATGAATGAAGTCATTTATAAAGTCTTAGATGAACTGATGGTAACTTATCCTAAAGTAACATATGTAAGTTATAAGCTCACAAGCTATGGTAATAAAGCGCCTAAAATTTTATTAGAATTTACTTATGCACTGCCTCACATTCCTACTTTGAAGCAGTATGATAAAAATACAGATCAGAAGATAGAACAACTTATTAAACAGCTTATTCAGCCGGGTATGAAAGACTATGAAAGAGAATGGGTATTAGGTGATTATCTCATTAAAAATCTTATTTATGCAAAGCAGGAGACGCATTTAAATCATACTATGCAGGGAGCCATAACAGAGGGGAGAGCTGTGTGTGATGGTTATGCAAAAAGTTATATGTATCTACTTAATAGTATAGGCATTCCAACACAGTTTGTAACAGGTGTGGCAGATAACATTCCCCATGCATGGAATTTAGTTAAGCTGATAGATGGTTATTACCATGTAGATTTAACATGGGCTGACTTAGAAGAAGACCATATAGGAAACTTTTATAATTACTTTAATGAGACAGATACATATATGGAATTAACCCATATATGGGAAGAAGGGCATTTTCCAAAGGCAGAAGGGAAAAAGTATTTGTCTATCTATTCACCTATACCTAGAGAGGGGATTTATAAGGTGAGTTCTCAAAAGGAGTGGCAAGGATTGAAAAAACAGCTTGGTCAGGATGGCTTAAAAGAGGCTAATATTATTTTCTATAATGTGGGTGAGGAGCGTTGGTCTATAGAATCTGTTTTAGATAGTATTTTAAAAGTAGAGCAGACAGATATTACTTATTCAGCCTATTATAAATACGATAGCTTAATTATTAACTACAAAGGCCACTAAAAAAAGAGGTGTAAACACCTCTTTTTTTAGTGGCCCCAATTTCCTTTGGCATGGCAAAATGGACACTCAATTTCACTGTCAGGCTTAGTGCTCAGATTAAGCAGAGCAGTACTTGGATAGTAAGCATCACTTGAGTAAGCAAAAGGGTCAATAGCATTAGAGAGATATTCAGGACCATAGAGATCATAGCCACAATTTTTACAACGTAAATAATTTGCCATTTGCATCACCTCGCCTCTAAAGTAAATCTCTTATTTATAGGATGTCCAGAATTTAGCAGTCTATGCATTTCTAGATTTTGGAAGGATAGAAAGAATAAAATCTCACATCCTAATAAAGAGATATAAGAACGAAGGAGAGATAAAATCATGAAAAAGTTTTCAGCAAAAATGCTTTGTGGTGTAATGGCATGGAGTTTGGCTATTAGTCCAATCTTTGCGTGTACAGCAGCTCCAAAAGCAGATGTAAGTAAACCTGTACCTAATCAAAATTCTTCTACTTATTGTGAATGTATGATAGCAAGTGCCGAGAAAGCACCAGAACAAAAATCTAAAGAAACAGAAGAGGCTGGTACTCGTGCAAAATGTGGAAGTAACAAACCTATTTCAAAGCCAGAAACATGTAAGCCATCTGCGCCAGTAAAACCAGAAACATGTAAGCCATCTGCGCCGGTAAAACCAGAAACATGTAAACCAGCAGCGCCAGTAAAACCAACACATAATAAACCTGCTACAGATAATGAATCTACACAAAATACTTTCGTTATTGATAACTTCAAAGTTATTCAAGGTGCACTTCAAAAATTAGGGGTACAACCAGAAGAATTAGAAGGCATGATTAAAGAAGGTAAGAAATTACCTGAAGTACTTGAACTAAAAAATATTCCTGTAGCTAAATTTAAAAAGGCTCTTTTAAAACAATACTATGCAGCTATTAATGAAGGTGTAAAAAATAAACAAATTACAAAAGAAGAAGCTAAAATGTTAAGAGCTGCAATTAAAGAAAAAGTCATGTCATGGCTTCAAACAAAATAGAATGCTTGACAAAAAATAAAAAATACTTTAAACTTCCATAAGTTTAAAGTATTTTTTTATACATAGGAGAGAGAAAATGATTCAATTTATGAAAGACATGATAAAAGATAAGCCATTTTTAAAAATGCTATTTGTACTTGCTATTCCAATCGTTATTCAAAATCTTATTAGTTCATCCCTCAATATGATTGATACCTTAATGATAGGAAGACTAGGAGAAGGTGAAATAGCAGCAGTGGGGCTAGCTAATCAGCTCTTCTTGCTCATCATTACAGGACTTACAGGAATTTGTGCAGGGGCAGGGGTGTTTATTTCTCAATATTGGGGGAAGAAAGACCTTGTGAATATAAAGAGAATGCTAGGGCTTGCACTAACAGTAGGAAGTATCTATGCCCTAGTTATTACTGTATTTGTACAATGTTTTCCAAGTCAATCTATAGGTTTCTTTAATAAAGATCCTAAAATTTTAGAATTAGGAACAGTTTACCTTCAAATTGTATCTATCAGCTATATTTTTACAGCCATTACTTTTGCCTATAGTTTTGCATTAAGATGTATAGGGCGTACACAGCTCCCTATGGTTGCAAGCGGTATTGCAGTAGCCATTAATGTCATTTTTAATACAGTGTTTATTTTTGGTTTAGGAGAATTCATTCCAGCTATGGGTGTAGCAGGTGCAGCTTTAGCAACTTTACTTGCACGTATTATAGAGACTGTTTTCATTATAGTAGGTGTATATAAAATGAAGTACGAATTAGCAGCCCATATCAAAGAACTCTTACCTATTCCACGTGAGCTTATGGAAAGGGCAGCAAAACCTATGCTTGCTATTACAGGTAATGAAATATGTTGGGGGCTAGGGAGTGTTGTCTATACTAAAGCCTATGGGCATATTGGTTATGAAGCGGTAACGAGTGTACAGATTGTAAATACAATAACTAATTTCTTCTTAGTTGTTATTTTCGCTCTAGCTTCTGCAGTATTGACTATTGTAGGTAATGCTATAGGTGAAGGGGATGTGCCAAAAGCTAAGCTTTATGCAAAGCGTATTATTGTATTATCAATGGGGATAGGTATTTTAATCTGCCTAGGGATTATTTTACTTGCACCTTTTATTGTAAGCTGCTTTAATGTTACACCTGAAGTAGCTCATGTAACGGTTAATATTCTGCTTATTAATGCCGTTATTATTATTCCTAGGGTTTTTACTATTGTTATGATTATGGGGATTTTCAGAGGGGGTGGAGATACAAGATATTCCCTTATACTTGAATCTTCTACAATGTGGCTTATTGGTGTGCCTTTATCCTTTATTGGTGCTTATCTCTTAGGATTTAGACTAGAGTATGTAGTAGCTATGATTATGATGGAGGAATTAGTAAAATCTATATTCTGTATGGTGCGCTTTAAGTCATCTAAGTGGATACATAATATGGTTGAACATTAAGAATAGAAAAGTTATAATAAAATCATACTATTTGTTAAAATTTAGACTATTAGGGGTGAGTCTATGGAAATCAAGGTATGTGTAGGTAGTGCTTGTTATGTAAAGGGGTCACATGAAGTGATTGAAACGCTTCAGGAACTTATTAAAGTGTATGGGTTAGAAAAGCAAGTTGTTTTAAAAGCAGCTTTTTGTTTAGGCCATTGTACAGAGGCTGTATCCATACAGATAGGGGATGTAATCTATGGTGTGCCTAAAGAAGAAGTGTCAACTTTCTTTAAAGAACAGGTGTATAGGAGGATTCAATCATGCAAGTAATGAATTTCTCGAGTACAAACTGTAAAAACTGCTATAAATGTGTAAGGACTTGTGCTGTTAAAGCTATAGAAGTGAAAGATGATAAAGCACATATTATCACGGAAAGATGCGTAGCTTGTGGGCATTGTCTAGTAGTGTGTCCGCAGAATGCCAGGGACGTAAAATCTAGTTTAGAAAGTGTGAAGAAAGCTTTAGAAGAAAAGCGCAGGGTAGTTGTTTCACTAGCACCTTCTTACAGGGCTTACTTCGAAGAAAGTGGTAAGTTTATTGCGGCACTTAGGCGATTTGGATTTGATCAAATAGAGGAGACTGCAGTAGGAGCAGAAGTAGTCTCTAGGGCCTATGAGGATTATATCCATCAAACAGATAAGACTGAGCTTATTACGACGTGTTGCCCTTCTACAGTAAGGCTTATAGAAAGGTATTACTCTGACCTTATGGATACCATGATCCCTATTGTATCACCTATGATTGCGCATGGGCGTATGATTAAAGAGCAGTGTAAAGAAGCTTATACGGTCTTTATAGGACCATGTATTTCTAAAATATGTGAAGCACTTAGTGATGAGCTTGAAGGAGATATTGATGCCGTTTTAACCTTTGATGAAATGCTACATTGTTTTAATGAAAAAGGTATTGATTATAAGAACCTTGAGCCTGAAAGTCCAAGTCAGATAGGGACCTTAAGGGGAAGCAAATACCCTGTAGTCGGAGGTGTTTTAAATGGCATTAGACCGACTTTGGAAGAGAAACATTTAGAGGTGCTTCGTGTGCATGGCATGGAGAATTGTAAAGAGGTTCTTAATGACTTAAGAGCAGGTAAGCTTAAGAATGTATGCATTGAAATGAATATTTGCAGTGAAAGTTGTATTGCAGGTCCAGGAGGACATAATCAGGAAGGTAGTGTATTTACAAGACTAAGTGCTATCCAGAAATTTATGAGAAAGCCTGTATGTGAAGGTGTAGCAATTAAGGCATATGATCCTCAAGTTTCCTTTGAACGTACTTTTAAGAATAAGCAGGTGGAGGTTTATACGGCTACCGAGCAGCAGATTAAGCAGGTTTTTGAGACAATGGGTAAATATGAGAAAAGTGATGAGCTAAACTGCGGGGCTTGTGGGTATGAAACTTGCCGTGACAAAGCTATTGCAGTACTTCATGGTATGTCCCAAATAGATATGTGCTTGCCTTATACACGTAGTATAGCAGAAAGACTAAGTAATGAGATTTTCTATAATTCCCCTAACAGTATTTTATTACTAGATAGACACTGCAGATTGCTTGATATGAATCCAAGCGGGGAAGTCTGCTTTGGTTATAAGACAGAACTTATGAAAGGTAAAGATATTCAAATTATGATGGATAAAACACCTTTTGAAACGGCACTTAAAGAGAAGGCTTCATTAGGTAAAGAGAAAATAGAACTCCCTACATATGATTTGATAGCCTATAGAGATATTATTTATTTAGAAAAGCAGCAGGCGCTTCTCGTTATTTTTGCAGATGTGACAGATGAAGAAAAACGTAAAAAAGAAGTTTCTACTTTAAAGGGAAATACTTTAGATGTGACTCAGTCCATTATTGATAAACAGATGCGTGTTGCCCAGGAAATAGCCAGCCTCTTAGGGGAGACCACAGCTGAGACAAAAGTAGCGATTATGAAGCTAAAGAAGGTATTAAGTGAGGAAGGTGACTGCTGATGCCTTATTCGATAGATGTAGCGAAATGCAGCATGAACAAATATCAAGAAGAGTTGTGCGGAGATCATGTAGAAACCATTAAAACGAAAGATGGCATGATTGTGGTTTTGTCAGATGGACTAGGAAGTGGTGTAAAAGCTAATATACTAGCGACCCTTACTTCTAAAATAGCCATTACTATGTTAAAAGAAGGCGCCAGTATTGAGGATACCATCTGTACTATTGCAAGTACCTTACCTGAGTGTCAGGTAAGAAAGTTGGCTTATTCTACCTTTACTATTGTAGACCTTAAAAATAATGGAGATGTTTATATGGTAGAATATGATAATCCTCCCGTTTTTTATTATCGAAAAGGTAGTCCACTTTCTATCCATAAAGAAAAGCGTACTATTAATAATAAAGTTATTTATGAAAGCAATTTTAAAATGAGAGTAGGAGATACGCTGGTAATCATTAGTGATGGTGTAGTTCATGCAGGGGTAGGGATGACCCTTAATCTAGGATGGCAGTGGGAGCATATTGACCAGTATTTACAAGACCTAGTAGTTGTAGAACAAGATGCCTTATGTATAGCAAGAGACTTACTAGGAGTATGTGAAAATCTTTATGACAATAGACCAGGAGATGATACAACGGTTGTAGCAATCAAGCTTAAAGAGGCTACTTACTTAGACTTATTTACTGGTCCACCGAAAGATAGACAAAGTGATGAAAAAATGATCGAAATCATTAAGCATGCAAAAGGTAAAGTAGTCCTATGTGGAGGAACAACAGCTAATATTGTAGCAAGAGAGTTAGATGAACCTATTATGATTGACTTAGAACATTATACATCTAAGGTTCCACCTATGGGGTATATGAAAGGAATTGACCTGGTGACAGAAGGTTTACTGACACTTAATGCTGCAAAAGAACATTTAGAAAAATATTTAATAGAGAAACAAAAAGGACTAGTTCCTGAAAAAATAATGGGACTAGATGGTGCTTCACGTTTAGCAAGGCTTTTAATAGAGGATAGTACTTTTGTTACATGTTGGGTAGGTCAGGCTATTAATCCTGCACATCAGAATCCAGATTTCCCGGAAAATTTTAATTTAAAAAATGCAGTTATGCATGAAATTGTGAAATTGCTCAAACAAATGAATAAAGAAGTAGAAGTCTATTATTTATAAGAACTATAAAAGATAGGATAGTCCTTTAATAAAGGTGTAACAGCCTAAAGGACTATCCTATTTTATTAGCGCATAAGCTCTAGAAAATCATCTTCATTTAGAAAGACAATCTTTTGACCACGCTCTATAAGCATCATGGCACGTCTAAGCTTAGTACTCATTTGCTCAGGTGTAAGCATATGCACATTTTTCATGCCTGTAACGACAATACTAGTTTTGAGTGTGACAGAAGGACTGTAGTCACCACCACAGCGTTCAACAAGTGAGATGGCTTCACTTCTTGATAAAGAGGAAAGTGAACCAGTAAAGGCTACAATTTTATTCTTGAAAAAGTCCGTTGTACAAGAGTAATAATCTAATTTATGCTGAGCGGATGCGTTGTAGATGTTCTGAGAAGTCGTGCCGCCTCCATTTGTGCCACAGGCATTATATCCCCCTGGAAACAGTTTGCCTAATTTAAAGCCTACTGCAGCTGCTATGGCATTGATATCATGAAGCTGAAGTTCCTTAGAGATATTCATAAGGATATTGGCACAAGCTGATGCATCGGCACCTGCATGGTGATGAGTAAAGCTATAACCTAGATGTTGATTAACTGTATTTAACTTAGCATTTTCAAGATAAGAATAAAAGTGTCTAGACATAACCATCGTGCAACAATAATCAAAGGTTGGAAAAGGTATACCATAAAGTGTAAGGGTTTGCCTAAGTACACTTATATCAAAAGCGGCATTATGAGCTACTACTAATCTATCCTCTAGAAAAGGACGTATTTCTTCCCAGAGTGCATCAAACTCTAGTGCATTTCTTACATCTCCTTCACGGATACCATGAATCCATATATTCATAGGGCTAAAACGCATCTCTTTAGGACGGATGAGCCAATATTTCTCAAGTATAATTTGGCCCTTTTCGACTACAGTAATCCCAAGTGAACAAGGGCTATTACGTTTTTCGTTTGCTGTTTCAAAGTCTATTGCAGTAAAGTTCATTTTAACCTCCTTAATGATGCAATTTTTTCTAGTGTTAACCTATATAAGCCCAATCACATTTCGATATAGGAATTTTTCATTGAGGGAATGAAGAAATATTTTAACATAGTATTAAGCATGTTATAAAGGATAGATTAAAATATGCAAAGCAAAATATGGAATCTATAAAAATAGGGAACTTTAGTTTTTTTTTATGCGTCTTATACTTATCAAATAAAGTAAAAAGCTAGGAGATGACGTGATGAAACTGACAAAAAAAATTATAGGACTTATGTTTATAGCTTCTTTAGGAGGAGCAGTAGTAGGATGTAGTTCTTCAAATAATACACAAGAACAAGATATAGTAGCATCTGTACCAGAGCAAGAAGAAAGTGCTCCAGAAGATGAAAAGACAGAAGATGAAGTAACAGATGAAAAGAGTCAACCTGAAGGAGAAGAAAAGACAGAAGAGGTAAAAGCTAAAGAAGATACAAAAACAGATTCTAATAAGGAAGAAGTAAAAAAGGAAGAGGAGAAAAAGCCAGAAACGACTAAACCTGTAGAGAAACCGGCAGAAAAGCCAGCACAAAAACCTGAAACAACTAAGCCAGAGGCAAACAAGCCAGCAGCTAAGCCAGAGCAAAAACCAGAGGTAAAGCCGGAAGCTAAGCCAGAAGTTAAACCAGAACAAAAACCAGAAACTGAAAAGCCAGTGGAAAAACCGGTGGAGACACCATCAATGAGTGCTTCAGAATTGTATAGTAAAGTAGTAACAAGTGATATGGAATTACCATCTTTACTTGAGATGGATAGCAGTTTCTTTGCTGATACTTATGGTATTGATACTTCTATCTTAAAAAGTTATAAAGTACAAATGCCAATGATGATGGTACATGCTTCAGAAATTGCAGTATTTGAGTTAAAAGATGCAGGTGATGCATCAAAGGTTATAACTGGAATTAATAAGCGTATAGAAGGACTTAAGGCGCAATGGGGTTCTTATCTTCCAGATCAGTTAGAACTGGTAAATAATTATAAAACAGCAACAAAGGGAAATTATGTGATTTTCGTAGTCAGTGAATATGCAGACACAATTATTAGCAACTTTAACACAAATGTCATATAAGGTGGTAAGGCACTATGGTATTTAGTAGCTTATTATTTCTTTTTATCTTTTTACCTCTATTTTTAATGATTTATTACGTAGCACCTAAGAGGTTACGTAATTTCATCTTGTTTATAGCCAGTCTTATTTTCTATGCATGGGGAGAGCCAGTCTATGTGCTCATTATGATTTTTTCTACTTTGCTAGATTATACAGTAGGGCGTGTTATTGATCATTACCGCACGGATAAGCTCATTCCTAAAATAGCTTTAGCTGTATCAGTATGTGGTAATTTAGGAATGCTAGGTTTCTTTAAATACGCTGATTTCTTTATTGAAAATCTAAATAACTTTTTAGGTCTAGATATAAATCTTTTAAAGATTGCATTGCCAATAGGTATATCTTTTTATACCTTCCAGACTATGTCTTATACAATAGATTTATATCGTGGAAAAACAGGTGTACAGAAGAATATTATTTCATTTGGTGCTTATGTAGCTATGTTTCCACAACTTATTGCAGGGCCTATTGTAACGTATGAAACTGTTGAAAAGGAACTTAATGAAAGAACAGAAACTATTGAGCAATTTAGCGAAGGGGTTATGCGCTTTATAGAAGGTCTGGCAAAGAAAGTTTTGCTAGCTAATAATATAGGATTAGCATGGGAGACTATGAAAGCTATGCCAGAAGGCAGTCTTACTTTTGTAGGAGCCTGGTTTGGTATTATAGCGTTTGCCCTTCAGCTGTATTTTGATTTTAGTGGGTACTCTGACATGGCTATTGGACTTGGGAAGATGATGGGATTTAAATTCCCAGAGAACTTCAATTATCCATACCTTTCAAAAAGTGTTACAGAGTTTTGGCGTAGATGGCATATGACACTTGGAAGTTGGTTTAGAGAGTATCTTTACATCCCTCTTGGGGGTAATAGAGTAAGTAAGCCGAAATTCTACCGTAATTTAATGATTGTATGGTTTTTAACAGGTTTTTGGCATGGGGCAGGTTGGAACTTTGTCCTTTGGGGACTTTTCTTTGGGGTACTTATTATTGTAGAACGTATAGGACTTTTAAAGGTTCTTGAAAAATGTCCAGCTTTTATAAGTCACATTTATTTACTATTTGTGGTTATGATTAGCTGGGTACTGTTCTCATTAGAAAGTGGCAGTCAAATTATGATGTATTTAAAGGCTATGTTCGGTATAGGTGAGGGTGGCCTAATAAGCACAGAAACTTTGTATAACTTAAGTAACTTTGGCCTAACACTCTTAATAGGAGTAGTGTTTGCAACACCACTTATGAATAGACTTAAAGAGCACTTAAAGCCTTGGATGTTATATGTTTTCTATGCAGTGATGCTTGTACTAAGTACAGCTTATCTAGTAGATTCTACATTTAATCCATTTTTATATTTCAGATTCTAGGAGGTAGACCGTGAAACGTAAATTTCATATTGGGATGACACTAGGTTTTGTGGTGTACATCGGAGGATTTTTTACACTTCAATTATTGGGTCAAGATAAAACTTTTTCTGACCTTGAAAATAGACCTCTTGCAGGGAAACCTGTATGGAGCAAAGATAAATTTTTTAATGGAACTTACGGCAAAGATGTAGAGAAGTATATTGCAGATCAGTTTCCATTTAGAAATCAGTTTATTGCCATTAAGTCACAAAGTGAACTTATGCTTCAAAAGAAAGAAAATAATGGTGTTTATATAGGGGAAGATGATTATTTTCTTCAAAAGTTTAATGTGCCAGATAAGCAGCTTATGAAGAAGAATATAGAATATATCAATCGGTTTGCTGAAAGTTTTGATGTATACTTTATGCTTGCACCTACTGCAACTAAAATCTATGCAGAGAAACTACCAAACTTTGCAATGCCTTATGATGAAGAAAGCTTTATAGACGAAGTAAGTGGGGGGTTAGGCCAAAAGGTTCATAAGATTGATGTTTTAGAAACTATGAAAGCCCATAAGAATGAAGAGATATACTATAAAACAGATCATCATTGGACCACACTGGGTGCCTATTATGGCTATGAAGCTTTTTGTGAAGGTTATGGTATAGAGCCTATGCCTATTAGTGCTTTTGAACGTGTTATAGGTAGTAATAGCTTTTATGGCTCATTGTTTTCAAAAGGAAATTTTACTTTTGCAAAACCTGATACATTAGAACTATTTATACCTAAAGTAGAAGAAACATTAGATGTGTACTATATGGGAAGTGATAAACATACAGATTCTCTTTATGAAATGAGTCATTTAGATAAGAAGGATAAATATAGTGTTTTTCTAGATAACAATCATCCTATTATTCAGATTAAAACAGGTGTTAAAAATGGTAAGAAATTAGCCATCGTAAAAGATTCTTATGCAAATGCACTTATTCCATTCTTAACAAATCATTTTGAGGAAATTCACGTACTAGATTTAAGATTTCTTAATATGCCTATTGCTACTTATATGCGTTCAAATGATTTAAAAGATGTACTCATGCTCTATAACGTACAAAATTTTGCAACAGTTAATCAGTTTAGTTTGCTTGGAAAATAAAAATAATTATTTACAATTGAATGAAACTTATTTATAATGAACTTATAAACTATTTATAAGAGAGGAGTAATGATCATGAAAAAAACAATGGACACTTTCAAACATTTAAAAATAAATGCATTGCTCCCACTAATGTTCATATAAATAGGACTAGGTAAATAAGGTATACATTCCCCCTTGGAGCAGAGTATATGTGCACATGCGCCACGGGGGTATTTTTATACCTTTTTATAGATTAAAGGAGGACTAAGGCCATGAGACTAAGAAAATAACGCACGAGGTGTGAGTCATCATAATCTCGTGCTCATTCGTGCTTAATGAAACAGAATAAAAGGAGATTATGTTATGAATAAAAGAGGAATAATAGTCGGTTTAAATAAAGATAATCAAGTAGATTATACAGAATCTATGGTTGAACTTGAGAATTTATGTGAGGCATGTGATATCCAGGTGGTAGCACATATGGTGCAGAATGCTAAGAAGATCAATGCTAAATATTATATTGGAAGTGGTAAACTTGAGGAACTGGCTTATTTAAGAGCTGTGCAGGAGATAGACATTGTCGTTTTCAATAATGAACTGTCTGCTTCTCAGATTAAAAATATTGAGGATGCAGTAGGCTGTAGAGTAATTGATAGAACAGTGCTCATTCTAGATATATTTGGTGAGCGTGCTAAAACACGTGAGGCTAAACTTCAAGTCGAAGTAGCAAGCCTTGAATATGCCCTGCCAAGATTAATTGGAGCAAATGAAAATCTAGGTAGACAAGGTGGCGGTGTAGGGACTAAAAATAAAGGGGCAGGAGAGAAGAAGCTAGAGTTAGATAGAAGACAGGTAGAAGAAAAAATTGCTGCGCTTAATAAAGAACTTGAGAAGTTAAAAGGTCAGCGCACTACTCAGCGTAACAAGAGAAGAAAATCTCATTTGCCTACGGTAGCACTTGTAGGCTATACTAATGCAGGTAAGTCCACTATTATGAATCGGCTCGTGAGCCAATTTAATAAAGGAGAAGAAAAGCTTGTATTTGAAAAAAATATGCTCTTTGCTACACTTGAAACTTCTGTTAGAAGTATCAAACTGCCTGATCATAGAGCCTTTCTACTTTCAGATACAGTAGGGTTTGTAAGTAATTTACCACATCATCTTGTAAAAGCCTTTAGATCAACTTTAGAGGAAGTATGTGAAGCCGATTTATTAATTCATGTTGTCGACCTTTCTAGTCCACATTATAAGAAGCAGATAGAAGTAACCAATGAAACTTTAAAACAAATAGGTGCAGAGCATGTACCTATGATTTATGTCTATAATAAAGTAGATTTAATAGATGAACTTGAAATGGATAGTATAGAGCAGGAAGGTATTAAAATTTCTGCCAAACAGAATAGGGGAATGGAAGCCCTTATCGAAACAATATGTGAGGAAATTTTTGCAGAATATATAAAGACTCAGTTGTTTATTCCTTATAAAGATTTAAATCTTATCTCTAAGATTAATGAAGACTGCATGGTAAAAGGTCAGGCTTATAAGGAAGAAGGGGTTGTACTGGATATTGAATGTATGACCACCTATGCAGATAAATACAGAGACTACACAAGGGTATAAGTAGAAACTTAAATAGAATAATAGAAAAGTATTAAAAGCCAGCACAAAGCCATCCCCCCTTAAAATTGATGGCATTGTGCTGGCTTTTTGTGTGGCAATATATAAACCAAAAGATTATTACGAGATAAAAGAGAAGAAGCATTTTCTTAAGCAAACTATACGGGCTAGATGAGATGTCCATAGAGCTATTCGTGATAGGGATGATTAGAGCATGTATCACGGCAATGATATGGAGATAACATGTAGATGGTAGCGTTTAGCGTCTGATAAGGCTTATAACTCTTATGAAGTTAGATAAATCTTAAGGATATATATGAGGATAGACTCTGTAATAGACTGCCACAACTTCTATTAAAGAGTTGGTTGTAAACCAGCATGTAAAGTATGAGAAGGGGGCACTAATACATTTGCAAATGCGGCGTACAACATATAGGAATAAAAACGACCTAGGATTTGTTTTATCCCTATACTATATATATACGGATGAGTAGTAGAAATGCGTCATAAAATTTTTATAGATTAACTTAAATGTTCTTTATATAATAAAAGAAGATTAGAATTACAAAAGATTAGCAAGTTTATACATCTAAAAACGTAAAAGGAGCAGGAATATGAAAGAAAAACTTATTTGTCCAGATTGCTATAACCAAGAAGTAGAAGAAATCAATGCTTGTGGTGCAAGCAATTATTTCTGCAATCATTGTAAAAAACTTATTTCTAGCGTACGTGTGAAAGAAGCCAACGCACATAAAGATCATGAAGTAGAGTAATAAAAATAAGGACTATGCCTTGTGGCATAGCCCTTATTTTATTTAATAATCCAAGCGTTGTTAATATAACGCTCGTGGCCTAAACTTGGTTTGTTCACATAGTCATCTTTATAGTACATAACAGTAGAGCTACCACCATCTAACATAGCTGCATTGATACAGCCTTCATCATAAAGGGTGTTTTGAAGGACATCTAAGTCTGTACCAAGGCTATGTCCCGGCTGTCTACCATCTATACAGAGGAAGAGTACTTCACCTGTTTTACGCTGACCAATAGCTGTACGAGGAGCAATCCCCCAACCACCTGTACCTTCTTTAATCGTTTTTTCACCATTCACAATGAGGAAAGGTCTAAAGTCTACAGCATCTCTAAGGTTAGCATCTAGGGCTTCTTGTTTTGTCATTTTTCCAAGGACGAGGACATTGTCCTGATTAAAACCAATAACACTATGTTTCATATTGCCATTAGATTGAATGAGCTCATTATTGACAATAAGAAGTCCAGCTGGTGTGCCACCGTTTGAGTCATAGTTAGGACCATCTACAAAGCCACCTGCATTAATACCAGCACGTGCATTGTGGGTTTGCACCATTGTTTTAACTAAGTCACCACGTTCAAATTGATAACGTGTTTGAGCGAGCGTAACACGGGATGGGTCACTAATAAGCATAAGTTTCCCTTTCCATGTGCCACCACTTACATCTTTCACATAAATACCTTCTTCAAGTTTTGTATACCCTTCATCTATGTAATCTTCTTTAGGTGTTTCTGTATTAGAAGAAGCTGTTTCATCTTTAGAAGAAATAGGAATTTCAACGAGGTCTGTGGAAGTTTCATAACCGGAATCATCTACTTGATTACGCTTCATAATATCCTCTATAGTCTCTTCTTTAATAAAAGCAGTAGCAAGCCATTTATGATTTAAGGTAGTCATAGCTGTTGTGACCCAAAGTTCTTGAGTAGGTTTAATCCAGCCGGATACAATGAAAATATAAAAAGAAGCAATACCTGTCAAAATAAGACCAAGAAAGGTATAGATGCAGGATTTTAGAAAGAGACCTAATAAGGTTTTCTTTTTCTTAACATTTTTTTTATAGCGAGGTTTAGAATTTCTTAACATTTTAATCTCTCCTTATAAGCTCCCATAGTCTTTTATAGTATAGAGTAAATAAATGAACGAATATTGAATAAGATACTACAAAAGTATAAAAATAAAGTAGAAGAGTTGTGTAATACATCAAAAGATGTTAGATTAAGTAACAGAATACAATAAGAGTAATACGTTAGGAGACGGCATGATTATAGAACTTTATAAACAAGTGGTACAAGGTAATGAGGTAAGGAAAAATTTAATTGAGCTCAGAAAGCTTATTAAAGATTATCATAACAAAAGAGCGTTTATGTATGAATTAGATGGGAATTACGGTACCCTTTATAGATTATTAGAGGATGAAGATGCAAAAATACGAAAAAATGTAGCACTTATTATGGGAGAGCTTAGTATCCCAGAGTTTATGGACAAGCTTTATGCAGCTTATGAAAAAGAAGAGAAGCTATTTGTAAAAAGTGACTACTTAACTGCCTTAAGCTTTTTTGACTATATGCCATTAGTAGAGCAATTTAAAGCCAGACTAAACCATTTAACACAGACACCTGTAGAGGAAAGTAATAAAAAACATATTCAAGAAGAAATTCGCATTTTAACCAGTTTGCTTGTAAAAGTAGAGGAGCCAAAGGCACATACATTTAATGGTTATACTGAAACAAGTGATCTTGTTCTTATTACAAATCGTGAGCATCAGCATATAACAGCAGATCAAATTAAAAAGGGACAGGCAAAAACTTTTGGAGCAGGTGTCCTAGTACGTACGAATCACCTTAAAGAGATTCTTAAAATTAGAACGTATAAGGAGCTGCTTTTCAAATTAAAAGAAGTAGGAACAGTAGAATATGATCCAATCAAAGCAAGTAAGACTCTTGTAGAAGGTGGATTATTAGAATTTATGAATGAGAGACATATGGGATACCCACCTTATTATTTCAGAATTGAAATGAAAACTAAGATGCCTCTTGATAAAAAAAGTGCTTTTACAAAAAAGATGGGCGCAGAATTAGAAAATTTAACAAAAAGACAGCTTATTAATTCTACTTCACACTATGAATTTGAAATCCGCCTTATTGAAAATAAAGAAGGTCGTTTTAATGTCTTACTTAAATTATACACGATAGAAGATAACCGATTTAGTTATAGAAAAAATACAGTAGCAGCAAGTATAGCGCCAGATACAGCAGCACTTATTACACAACTTGCTAAAGATTATTTAAAAGAAGAGGCTCAGGTATTAGATCCATTCTGTGGTGTGGGCACTATGCTTATTGAACGTAATCAAGTGAAGAAAGCTAAAGTAATGTATGGCGTGGACCTTTATGGAGAAGCTATTGATGGTGCTATTGAAAATAGTAACTGGGCAGATACAGATATTTACTTTATAACAAAAGATTTCTTTGATTTTACACATAAGTATCTTTTTGATGAGTTATTTACTAATATGCCAACAGTCACAGGAAGAACGACTGAGGGGGAACTGGCTCTTTTATATGATAGATTTTTTGAAAAGGTACCTCATTTGTTAGAAGATGAAGCCGTACTTATTCTTTATACAAGAAACAAAGCACTTATGGAAAGAAGTTTAAAACAAAGGCCTTCTTATACTATACTAAAGACAGAAATGTTATCTAAAAAAGAAGGTGCTTACCTGTATATTTTACAATTTAAAAAATAAGATGTGATAGTCATCCCCTGCATATACTGTAATAAAGGGAGTATGGAGGGGAGCTTATGCATCTATTTATAGGATGACTATACTAGCAGAAGAAAAAAGCAGATTGATTTATCTACTTTATAATAGGAAAATAAAAGAATTTTTGATAAAATAGAAGCACAAATATTAAATTTTTAAAGAAAGTAAGGAAGGAAATATGAAAGTAGTTGCTTTAAATGGGAGTCCAAGAGCTAATGGTAACACCATGGCTGGACTAGAAGTTATGAAAGAGATTCTTGAAAAAGAAGGTATTGAAACAGAGATTATTCAATTGGGTGGACATACTTTTGCGGGATGCAGGGCTTGTAATGGTTGTTTTAAAATGAAAAATGGAAAATGTGTAACAGATGATGGGATGAATGAGGTTATACAAAAAGTATTTGAAGCAGATGGACTTATTATTGGCTCACCTTCTTACTTTAGTAATGTGACAACAGAAGTTAAAGCTTTTATAGATAGATGTGGTTATGTTGCTATGGCAAATGGTAACCCGTTAAAACGTAAAGTGGGTGCAAGTGTTGTACCAGCGCGTAGAGCAGGGAGCAATTTTGTTTACTCAGCAATCAACTTTTTCTATGGCATTAATGAAATGACGATAGCATCTTCTAGTTACTGGAATATGAGTTTAGCGCTAAAAAGAGGAGACTTGCTAAAAGATGAGGAAGGGGTAGCAACCCTTGAAACACTTGCAGATAATATGGTATTTTTAATTAAACAAACAGCAAAGGCTTAATATACATAAAAAAAGAGTAGAACAAAATTCATTTTGTTCTACTCTTTTTTATGAGTTACTGGAAAAGTTCAAAAGTATATCCCATTTGACGAGCCTGATCAATCACTTCGCCTAGAACTTCTGTATTCGTTTTGGAAATAGCATGTAAAAGCATGATAGAACCATTATGCAGATTATCTAAAATCATTTTCTTAGCTGTTTCGTGAGAAGGTTGTTTGTCTACATTATAGTCGCTATAAGCAAAACTCCAGAAAACCGTTTTATAGCCTAGTTCTTTAGTCATAGCAAGACTCTTCTCAGAATAATGTCCCATAGGTGGTCTAAAAAGTTTAACCATAGGCTTACCTATAATTTCTTCGTATTTAGCAGCTACATCGTTAAGTTCATTAGCAAATTTATTAGGATCCCCTGTATAGCTTGGCATAGAAGGGTGGTGATTAGAGTGGTTAGCTACAATATGCCCTTCATCTACCATACGTTTGATGAGGTCAGGGTTACTTTTTACATAAGGAGAAGTTACAAAGAAAATAGCCTTTACATCTTTTTCTTTTAAAACATCTAAAATTTTAGGTGTATAGCCCTTTTCATACCCCTCATCAAAAGTCAGGTAGAGCACTTTAGAGGAAGTGTCACCTACATAATAGGCATCATAAGTTTTAAGATCAAATTTAAGATCTTCATTAATACGTGGTGTAGAATGGTCCTTGCTTCTAACAAGCCACCAGTCTATTTTAGTATTATCCAGTGAGCTTGCATAAATAGGCATAAGCAGGCAGACGAAACTTAAGAGAAGTATGCCTAAATGATAAAGTTTTTTCATATGAAGCCTCCTTTAAAAATCTTTTACATACCTGCTAGTTTATCCAAGTTTGAAAAAGTTATTAAAATTTAAGATGAAATAAGATCTTTTATTAGATAGATTGAGTATAATGAACAAAAAAAGTGTAAACAAAAGTTCATATTGGCTAATTGAAATCCTTGCCATAAGTAAAGAAAGAAGAAAAACTGCTCAATTAATTTTTTGAATTTAATACATAGTGCTGAAAATAGTATTTACAATTTATGGAAAAGAGGTTAGAATATAAACGTCAAAGGGGAAAGGGTGAATAAAATGACTACGAATATGGATGCCTACACTATTTTATATCAAGCAAAGGCACAAATGTGTAAAAGCAGTTATAAAGCGCAAGAAGGAAATGTTTTAAAAGAAGAAGAAATTAGACATATGGCATTAGCAGTACTTGAAGAAGGAATTAAGCAGATAAGGTATGAGTATCCGCCTAATGTCTCAAAACGTATGCAAAAATATTATCATCAAAATAAAGCTTTTTTGATAGATCGATTTTCAGATGATGTAAAAAATCTCTTAGCCTTATAGGATGAGAGATTTTTTTGTTTTCCATTGAAATAGGCGTGAGGATTTGCGATAATAAGAAAAATAGGATTGATACAGTAAAGGAGTAAGAGAGATGTTTATTGTAGAAAAGACAACAAGTGAAGATAAACATGCTTTTTATGAGCTTATGCTTATGCAGCTTCAAGCACTACTTGAAGGAGAAGAAAATCCTATAGCGATTTTATCCAATGCATCGGCACTTTTAAATGAATGTTTAGAACAGATTAACTGGGTAGGTTTTTACCTGATGAAAAAGGGAGAGTTACTTCTTGGACCATTCCAAGGCAAAGTAGCTTGTATGCATATTGCTGTTGGACGCGGTGTATGTGGTACGGCAGTGAGTGAGAATAAAACACAACTTGTTAAGGATGTACATGCTTTTCCAGGACATATTGCTTGTGATAGTGCATCAAGGTCTGAGATTGTCATTCCTATAAGAAAAGGGAATGAGATTATGGGGGTATTAGATATAGATAGTCCAATCTTATCAAGGTTTGATGAAATAGATGCTATGTATTTAGAAAAATGTGTGAATGTGATAGAAGGCTTTTGCAAGTGGGATGAAGCGTAATGAAAATTGGTATTTTATCAGATACACATGGTATTTTAAAAGAAGAAGTCCTAAAGAACTTAGAAGGATGCATGGCTCTATTTCATGCAGGTGATGTAGGCGGTATAGAAATTCTTGAAACGCTTAGGAAGATAGCACCTGTTTATATAGTGGAGGGCAATAACGACTCTATAGAAATGGGGTTACCCAAAAGCTTAGAAGTAGAATTAGAAGGTTATAAGTTTTTTATGATTCATGACCTTAAAAGTATTAAGGAAGTACCTAAAGGTTATGATTTTATTATAAGTGGTCATTCTCATCAGTTTGATATACATTATAAAAGCAAAACAACATATATTAATCCTGGAGCATGTGGAAAAAGGCGATTTGGATTACCTTTAACAATGGTCTTAATGAACTTAGAAAAAGGTATGCATTTTGAAATTATTACACTAGATAAATAAAAATAAAAGGATAGTCTTTGATAAAAGACTATCCTTTTATTTTTATTTAAGTGAAAGACCTAAATTGTCAAATTCTACAAGGCCTACATGACTTGTATAGTCTAAAGCTAAGAATCCAAGATAGAGTTAATGAGCATGCTACACGAGTAAGGTTACTATTTAGGTTAAGTGTAACATAAAGTTGGAAAGAATATTCCTAGTAAACAGAGGAGTTGGAAAGGTCATAAAAAATAGTGCTAATCAACTTAAGTATTTTAAGAGTAGCACTATTTTTGAAGAATTATATTATTTTAAAAAACGTTCACGAATGACTTTGTAAATTTGAATAATAACAGTAGGCATGAAAGCTAGACCATAGATCGTTAAAGTTGTAGAAAGTGTAAGTGGTGCAACTTCAAATAAATATGTAAGTCCTGGTATAAAAAGAACGGCATTTAGGAATAAGAATCCAGCTAAAAAAGCCCAAAGACTATATTTATTTGAAGCAAAGCCAAGTTTAAAGATTGACTGTTTGCCTCTACAGTTAAAACCATGGAATAAACGTGCTAGACATAAAGTAGCAAAAGCCATGGTGCTTGCTAGCTGAGGACTAGTAGTAAGACCTATATGGTAAGCCATAAGTGTAAAGAGACCTATAATACTTCCTTCTACTAGAATGCGTACTAAGAAGTCTTTAGATAAAATAGAAGCCCTTGGATTACGTGGTTTCTGGTGAAGGAGGTCATCTGTAGCTTCTTCCATACCAATAGCAATAGCAGGTAAACTGTCTGTTAACAAGTTGATAAAGAGTAGGTGAACAGGTGCAAATGGCATAGGAAGTGCGCAAATAGAAGTATAGAGCACAGCTAAAATACCAGAAGTATTACCTGAGAGCAGGAACTTAATAGAGTTTTTAATATTAGTATAAACATTACGTCCATTTGTAATAGCTTTGACAATAGTTGCAAAGTTATCATCTGTCAAAATCATAGCAGCTGCATCTTTAGAAACTTCCGTTCCTGTAATACCCATAGCAATACCAATATCAGCTTTTTTAAGAGCAGGAGCATCATTAACACCATCACCAGTCATGGCTACAATTTTACCTTTACGTTGCCATGCATCTACAATACGAATTTTATTTTCAGGAGAAACACGTGCATAAACAGCGATATGTTCGAGTTTCTCATCGAGTTCAGCATCTGTCATATGATCAAGAGTTGTACCTTCTACAGCAATATCACTATCTGCTAATATACCGATTTCACGTGCAATAGCAGAAGCAGTAACTTTGTGGTCTCCAGTAATCATAATAGGTTTAATACCAGCAAGTCTTGCATCTGCAACCGCAGCTTTTGATTCTTCACGAGGTGGGTCAATCATGGAAATTAGTCCTAGGAAGGTATAATCTGTTTCATCTTCTAGAGTAAGGAGTTTTTCGCTAGGAAGAACCTTATAGGCGAAAGATAATACGCGAAGGCCATTTTCGGACAAAGATTGATTAGCTGCATTAATTTGATTACAATCCTCTAAAGTAAGCTCGCGGATACCCTCTGTGGTAGCAATGGTATTTGTACGATCAAGTAAAACATCAAAAGCACCTTTTGTAAATAAGATGTACTGCCCATCAATAAAGTGAAGCGTAGACATGAGCTTTCTATCTGAATCAAAAGGTATTTCACTAAGACGAGGATAGTCCTTACGTAAACTTATCTCACTAAGACCGAGTTTTTGTCCTAGATTAACAAGGGCAACTTCAGTGGGGTCACCAATTTCTTGACCTTCTTGGTTGGTGGAATCATTAGCGAGTACAGCACTTTGAAGTAATAGACGCTCGAGTGGATTTGTATAATCTAAAGTATCACCATCTACGAGAGTGTGGTTAAGATAAACTTTTTTCGTAGTCATCTTGTTTTGAGTAAGTGTACCTGTTTTATCGGAACAGATAATAGAAATACTACCTAAACTTTCTACAGCTTTAAGCTCTTTCATAATAGCATTTTGTTTAGCCATTTTTTGTGTGCCCAGTGCTAATACTATTGTGACAATAGAACTAAGAGCTTCAGGAATAGCAGCAACAGCAAGCGCTACAGCAAACATAAGAGAATCGAGTACAGGAATCTTACGATAAATACTAAGAGTAAAGACGATAAAGCAAATACCTAATATAATCATAGCAAGCTTTTTACTAAAATCGTCTAAATTCACTTGAAGAGGTGTTTTCTTTTGTTGGGTCTGATTCATAAGTGTTGCAATTTTACCAATTTCAGTTTGCATACCTGTTGCAGTAACTAAGACAATACCACGTCCATAAGTTACAAGAGAACCAGAAAAGACCATATTAATTTGGTCACCTAAGGCAATTTCAGTGCGATCAATAATTTCAGCAGTTTTATTAACGCTTTCAGATTCACCTGTAAGAGAACTTTCATTAACTTGTAAAGAATAACTTTCAATAACCCTTCCATCAGCTACAATAAGGTCGCCAGCTTCTAGGAAGATAATATCGCCTGGCACTACTTCACTAGAAGGTATTTCTATTTTTGTGCCATTACGAATGACTTTAGCAGAGGGTGCAGAAAGAGCCTTAAGACTACTTAAAGATTTTTCTGCCTTAAAGTGTTGTACAGTTCCTAAAATAGCATTTAGAATAATAACGGCAAAAATAACAATAGTACTTTCTAAATTTCCTGATAGCGCGGAAATAATAGCAGCAGCAATTAAAATAAATACAAGTAGATCTTTAAATTGCTCTAAAAATACCACGACCATGCTTTTCTTTTTTCCTTCAGAAAGTGCATTAGGTCCATAGTTTTGCAAGGCTTCTTGTGCAGCCTTGGTGGTAAGACCATCTAGAGATACATGAAAATGTTTAAGTACGTTACTTGGGGATTGATTAAAAAACTTATCCATAAAGCGCCTCCTAATTAGAAATTTTAGAATTGAGTAGAATAAAAAAAGACTTCTAATGGTTTTTCAGCTTAGTATCACTGAAAAATCCATTAAAAGTCTTGTAACCATCATATGGTATATATCACCAGATTGTGAGCAATCGCGATTGTTGATGATATATTTCAACTACTCCCTTTTAAAGTTAAAATTTAAACTATCATGTAAGCTAATATGATAATAACGATATAAATAGAATTTGTCAATAGAAATTTTTAGATGCATATTCAAAGGCTGAGATACCATAGTATATAGAATAGGACAAAGAAATCATAAAACGTATAGGAGTAAAAGCATGCAAATTATAAAGGGTATAAGGATTTTATTAATCATTAATATGATTTATCTAATATATACAATGCAGTGGCTTCAAGTGCTTATTGTGGCCTCGGTGCTTTTGGTAAGTTTTCTACCTGAAGCATTAAAGTTTACAACAGGTGTAGAGCTAACAAAATTTATGAATTACTTTTTTATAGTGTTTGTTTTATTGTCTCAGTGGTGTGGGACATATTTAAGAGCTTATGATGTGATCAGTTGGTGGGATCTATTTTTACATGGATTATCTGCTTTTGTAGTAGGATTAGGTGGACTTGTCATATTAAGATTATGTGATCCAGAACTTATGACTTTTAAAAATCAAAAATATGGGCTTATTAGTATTATAATATTCCTCACTATTTCATCGAGTGCGGTGTTTTGGGAAATCTTCGAATTTGTTGGAGATACTTTCTTTGGAACGAATGCACAGCTTGGAAGTTTAAGGGATACAATGGAAGATATGCTTATTTGTGTTATTATAGGAATTATTTTTTCATTTTGGATTTATAGGAGCTTAAGAAAAGGAAAAAATAATTTTGTTACAAAACAAATGAATGAATTTATGTTACTGAATAAAGACAAGGCAAAATAGGACTTCTATGCTATAATAAAATTAAAATTCTAGACTGACTTAAAGCGAAAGGAAATAGTATGATTTTATTAGCAGCAACAGATATAAAAAAAGTCTATGGTGAAAAAATAATTTTTAATCAATTAGCATTAAGTATTCATAGTGAAGATAAAATAGGGTTAATCGGGATTAATGGTACAGGAAAATCAAGCCTTCTTAAAATATTAGCGGGGCTTGAAACAGCTGACGCAGGAGAAATTACAACTTCTAATGAACTTATGATAGAATATTTACCACAGAACCCTTATTTTGATCCTGAGGCTACAGTTATTGAACAGATTTTCAAAGGAACTTCTCGATTTATGCAGGTTCTTAAAAATTATGAAGAAGTCACAATAGCCTTAGAGAAAGAGCCAGATAATGAAGTTTTACAAGAAAAATTATTAAAACTTACAACTGAGATGGATGCAGTAGATGCATGGCAAGCAGAAAGTGAAGCGAAAGCAGTATTAACCAAACTGGGGATTAGTGAATTTAATCAGAAAGTAGGAAATTTATCAGGTGGGCAGAAAAAGCGTATCGCACTAGCAGGTGCACTCATTAGACCATGTAATCTACTTATTATGGATGAGCCTACTAACCACTTGGATAATGATACTATCGATTATTTAGAAGAAGTTCTTAAAAATAAAAAATGTGCTGTACTTATGGTAACTCATGACCGTTACTTCCTTGACCGTGTAACAAATAAAATTGTGGAACTAGAAGATGGTAAGCTCTATACGTATGAAGGTAATTATGGGACTTATCTCGAACTTAAAGCACAGAGAGAAAGCATTCAAAAGCGTATGGAAGATAAACAGAAAACCCTCTATAAGCAAGAGTTAGAATGGATGCGTAAGGGCGTAGAGGCAAGAAGAACGAAGCAGAAAGCAAGACAGGAACGTTTCTACGAACTCAAAGACCAAATGCAGTTTAAGCAAAGTGATAAGATGGAGATGGGGTTTGCCACTTCAAGGCTTGGTAAAAAAGTGATAGAAATGCAAGATGTATGTAAGGCTTATGGAGATAAGGTACTTATTCGTGATTTTACGTATAACTTTATTAAAGGTGAACGTATCGGGATTATCGGTAATAATGGTTTAGGCAAATCTACCCTTTTAAATCTTATTACAGAAGAAATTAAACCAGATAATGGGACGATTGAAATTGGGGAGACAGTACGTATTGGTTACTATAGCCAAGAAAGTAAAGGCATGGATGATACCATGCGCGTAATTGATTATGTGAAAGAACGTGGTGAATATGTAAGAGCAGAAGATGGCAGCCTTATATCAGCAAGTAAAATGCTTGAGCGTTTCTTATTCCCATCACATATGCAGTATACGCCAATTGGCAAGCTATCAGGTGGTGAAAAACGCCGACTCTATTTATTAGGAGTACTGATGAATGATGTCAATGTACTTCTCTTAGATGAGCCTACTAATGATTTAGATATACAGACATTACAAATATTAGAAGATTATATCGAACAGTTTGCAGGGCCTGTTATTGCTGTTTCACATGATCGTTATTTCCTTGACCGTATTTCAGACAAGCTTTTTGTGTTTGAAGGTAATGGTGTGATTCGTGATAGTGTAGGTGGTTATAGTGACTATATAGAGCACCGTAAGCAGGAAGGGCAAATCGCTACGCCAGTTAAACAAGATAATAAAGCAAAAACAGACAGTTGGAAGAAAAACAGTCAAACAAAACTTAAAATGAGCTATAACGAAAAAATGGAGTTTGAACATATCGAGGCAGATATTGAAAAGTTAGAAGCAAGTCTTGAAAATATAGAATCAGAGATGGCGAAGGAAGCAAGTAACTATAGTAAATTAAATGACTTAATAAAAGAAAAAGAACAACTAGAAAGTCAGCTTGAGCATAAAATGGAACGCTGGGAATACTTAAGTGAGCTTGATGAGAAAATCAAAAACCAATAAGCAAAAGGAAGCTATTAAGAATAGCTTCCTTTTTTAGTGCACAAAAGACAAAGTAAATTATATTTTGATAAATTATTTTATATATATTATAATGTTATAATAAATTTAAAATATAAAGAGGAATCAATATGGCTAATAAAGTTCGAATAAATTTGAGAAGTATTACAATTGAAAATAGATTAATATATGCATTTTTTCTTATTGCCTTTATTTCTATTTTAATAGTTGGCCTATGTACCATGCAAATTAATTATGATGGCGTTATGAATAAAAGTACCAATTATAGTGTTCAGCTTGTGGATGCTATAGGAGATAATTTAAAGAATGAACTTAGTAATTACGAAGCCTTACTTAATGAACTTATAGTCAATAAGACAGTCCAGAAGGGTTTATATGAGTATGATCATAATACATATGTCGAGAAGGCACAATTTAAAAATCAAATTGATAAAGTTGTAATTCCGAAATTATCTTCCTATCCCTATATAAGAGATATAAAAATAGTCAATTTAAAAGATGAAGTGGTTTATCAACATGGCTATTTACTTAATGATGAAAGCCATGTAAAAACCATGACACATGTAATCGAGCAGATGGGAGGCCTTGTCCAATGTTTTATACAAACGATTTATGGAGAGGAGTATGTGATTTTATCTCGAGCTATTTACTCAAGCTATACTCAAGAAAAAGTAGGCTATATCATTATGGTACTGAAAGAGGAGGCTCTTAAAAAGGTATATGAGCATATAAATTTTGGAGAAGGGTCAGGTATTTGGCTTATTGATCAGAATCAGAACATTTTATCGAGTCAGTTAGAGGAAAATATTTTCTTAAACGAAGAGATTATAAAGCAAATTAAGGACTTTCAAAAAGATGGGAGACGTTATTTTACCATACATAAGCATTATGAACAGGTATTTGTAATTCCAACATTGATTAAACCTTATAATATACAGCTTGTTGCAACGATTCCTTATACGTATTTATTAAAAGAAGTGATGCTTATTTTAAGACAGATAGTTGTCATTATGATTCTATGTGGACTTTTATGTATGATGATTGCAAAGAGGATCTGCAAAAGTATTATAGAGCCTCTTAAAAAATTAAAGTATTATATATCAGCCTCTATGGAGGAGAAGTTTAGAACCAATCTAGATGATGAGAGTCCCGATGAACTAGGTATGCTCAGCCGAAGTTATATGCAGATTACTAAAGAAATGCAAGAGATGATTACTGCTATCGAAAAAAATGAAAAAGAAAGAAGAGAGTTAGAACTTAATATGCTACAAGCTCAAATTAATCCTCATTTTCTTTTTAATACACTTAATTCCTTAAGGTGGATTGCTATGATGAGCAAGGCGGATAGTGTAAGTGAAGGTATTTTAGCGCTATCTTGTTTACTTAAAAATACGATTATCCAGAAAAAGGAGTATATCACCATAGAGGATGAACTAGAAAATGTAAAAAATTATATACTTATTCAGAAGTTAAGATATGGAGATTCTTTTAGACTTTTAATGGATGTAGAGAAAGGGCTTCTAAGCTGTCAAACTTTAAAGTTTATTTTGCAGCCTATTGTAGAGAATGCTATTTTACATGGTATTAAAGAAGATCAAAGTGTCTTACAAATTCTGATCTCAATAAGAGAAGTAGGTGGACATATAATCTTTACAGTACAAGATGATGGGAAAGGCTTTGATCCTAGTATATTAGATGTATCAAGAGCTAAAGATGTAAAGCTTTCTGGAATAGGTGTTGATAATGTAAGGGATAGAATTAGGTTGCATTTTGGAGAGACCTATACCACTACTATTCAAAGTGAAATAGGAAAGGGGACTATAGTAACCTTACATATACCAAAGATGGAGGGGAAATGATGTACAACGTATTGATTGTAGATGATGAGAGAATTATCCGTATTGGACTTAGATCACTTATTAATTGGGAGGAAGTAGGGTTTAAGATTATAGATGCAGTAAGTGATGGGAAGCAGGCTTTAGCGGTTATAGAAAGAGAAAAAGTTGATTTGATTTTGACAGATATTAAGATGCCTTATATGGACGGCATTACATTGGTACAGAATTTATATGAACGAGGCTTTTTGGGAGAAATTATTATGCTTACAAGTTATGGAGAATTTGAGTTTGCAAGGCAGTGTTTGCGCTACGGCGTAGGAGATTATTTGCTTAAAGGAACGCTCGTGCCGGACGAATTAATGCAGGCTGTTCTTAAGGTACAGAGAAAATTAGATGAGAAAGGTGAAAAACTCTTTGAAGAGGAAAGAGAAGATATAAATAATGAACAGGACTTAAAGATAATAGAGCATATCTTTAAAACAAATCATTTAGAAGGGGAAAACAATATAGAGAAAGAAAGCTTATCTATGCCTTATGTTTTTCTACTATTTAAACATGTCCAAAGTAAAGCACAGAAAGAAAAACATAGGGCCTGTACGTTAGAAGCGTATAGAGAATCAATTGAAAATATTATTTCAGAGGCTGTCCCTAATCAAAGTATACCAAGATTGTTTTTCGAAGGGGAATGGGGGATTTATTTATTTCCTAATGGATACGTGGAACAAAAAGATGTTTTACATAGGATTAGTATGCATATCTTAAATCTTATTAAACTTTACACTAATATTAAAATAATAGGCGTTATAAGTAAGGTTATTTATACTTCTTATGATTTAAGAGAGTCTTTGAAGAAAACTCAAGATGTGGCTGAATTAAGTTTTTATAAAGGTTATGAAGAAGTATTAGAAGAAGAGATGCATATACTTATGAAACCCTACTTAGGTACGAGTACTCAAATAGTAGAAGAAAGGCTTCACCAAGCTATGAATAAGGGGGATTATAGCGAAGCCAATAATTTGCTGGATATGTATATGGAAGAAATGAGGCGAGTTTATGTACCAAAGGAGCAAGTAGAAGAACGGCTTAATCCTTTATTACAAGGTATTATATTAGACTATAGTATTTATCTTGAAAGTGATAAAAGTAGATTAAATGAGCTTGTAGAGTCCTATAGAGCCAGTACATTACTTGATGAAATGCAGGGGTTAATTAAAGAACTTATTTATATGATTTGTACTTTAATTTTACAAATTAAAAATAAAAATTATCGACGTGAAATAGTAGAGATTATGGATTATATAGAACAGCATATTACGGAGAAAATTACACTAAATTCTATAGCAAATCAAATTAATATGAATGAAAGTTATATCAGTAGATTATTTAAAAGTGAAACAGGTATGAATATTATTCAATACATTAATGTAAGTAAAATGGAAAAGGCCAAAGAACTCTTGAAAGAGAAGAATATGATTGTAAAGGACGTGGCTTATGCTTTAGGGTTTGAAGAACAGTCTTATTTTAATAGAATGTTCAATAAGTACTTTGGGGTTAATCCTAAAGAGTATAAAAAATATACAAATTTGAGTCAATAATGTTCATATTAATTCTGAAAATTGTTTAATATAATAAAAACAAGGAAAGATACTATAGAAAGTTTAGAGGGGGAATTAATAGTGAAAAGAAAACTTATTGCAGCTTTAATGACTACAGCACTTATGGGTTCAGTATTTACAGGATGTGCTCAAGGTGACGTGGAACCAGCTCCAGAAACTGGAGAACAACCAGTAGCTGAGAAGCCAGCTGATGAGCAAAAAGAAGAACCAGCAACAAGTGAAGAAAAACAAACTTTAGATGTAGCAGTATTTGAGGGTGGATATGGACGTGCTTACTGGGATGCAGTGGCAGAGGCATTTGAAAAACAAAATCCTAATGTAGATGTTGTCATTAATGCGAACCCTGAAATTGGTGAAATCATTCGTCCAGATTTATTATCAGGTAATGCACCAGATTTTATTTATTTACCAACAACGAATAAATCAGGTGTAACGAATGCACTTATTAAAGACAAACTTTTAGCAGATATTAGTGATGTTTTTGAAGATCCAGCTATTAAAGATAAAATTTTACCAGGTTTTATAGATAATGTTGCAACCAGTCCTTATGGAGATGGTAAAGTCTATTTAGCACCACTTTACTACTCTACAACAGGTCTTTTCTATAATAAAACAGTATTTGAACAAAATGGTTGGGAAGTGCCTGTGACATGGGATGATTTCTATGCATTAGGAGATAAAGCAAAAGAAAAAGGCCGTGCACTTATTACATACCAAGGTCTTGCACCAGGGTATATGGAAGCTATGCTTATTCCAGCTATGGTAGCTTCAGTAGGACCAGAAAACTTCGAAAAAGCACTGAACTATGAAGATGGTGCTTGGGAACAAGAAGATATTGTAAAAGCAATGGAGCAAATTGCTAAAATGTCTACAAATGACTACTTAATGGAAGGCACTGTAGCGCTTAGTCATACTCAAGCACAACAACAATGGTTAAAAGGAGATGCACTCTTTATCCCATGTGGTAGTTGGCTTGAAGGTGAGATGGCAGAATCACCAAGAGAAGATGGATTTGAATGGGGATTTACAGCCCCACCAGTTATGAATGCAGAGGATACTAAATATGTATTCACTACATTTGAAGAAATGTTTATTCCAGCTGATTCAGATCAAATTGATCTTGCAAAAGAGTTCTTAAAATTCCAATACAGTGATGAAGCAGTAGCACTTAATGCTGAAAAAGCAAAAGGTATCCCACCAGTAAAAGGTGCAGCAGAACAACTTAAACAATATGTATCTGGTGCAACTTATGAAACTTATAAATTATTCGATCAAGGTTATGAACCAACAATCGTAAGATTTGCAAGTGTTCAAGGGACAGAACTTGATCCAAGAACAGAACTCTTCAATCAAGTAGCACCTGTAGTAAGTGGTGAAATGTCAGCAGCTGAGTGGGCAGCTTATATGGAAAATATCTCTGACTCAGTAAGAGATTATGTTGTAAAATAATCGCTTTCATAGATTGTATAAAAAGGAGAGGGCTAGAGAACTGTGACCCCTCCTTTTTTGTATCTAACAGAGCATGAGAACAAACTGTAAAATAGGAATAGGAGGGGAAGTCGATGACCAATTTAAAAAAATATATGCCAAAGAAACAGCAGACCAGAAGAAATATAGCAATTACTGTATCTTTGCTGCCTGCGTTAGCTCTGTATGCATTATTTGTAATTTATCCAACTTTTAATGTGTTTCGCACATCTATGTACCAATGGAGTGGTTTATCTAAACAAAAAACTTTTATTGGTTTTGAAAATTTTATAAGGCTTTTTAATGACACCAAGTTTTGGACTGCACTTCAAAATACAATTTTTTTACTTATCTTTTGTACAGCTGTAACAATGATTCTAGCCTTGTTTTTTGCGGCAGCCTTAACACAATCTAAACTTAAAGAGAAAAACTTTTACCGTGTACTTTTCTTCTTTCCCAATGTACTTTCTATTGTTGTAATAGGTGTACTCTTTAGTAATATTTATGAACCTAATATGGGGATTTTAAACTCTTTATTAAGAGGTATAGGACTTAATAACTTAGCTCAACCTTGGTTAGGAAGTGGTAAAACTGTTTTATGGGCTATAGGTATTGCCATGATCTGGCAAGCTGTTGGATACTATATGGTTATGTACATGGCAGGGATGGATGGTATTTCACCAGAACTCTATGAAGCAGCAGATATTGATGGGGCATCTAAGTTTGTACAGTTTTTTAAGATTACTATTCCGATGATCTGGGGAATCTTACGTGTTACTTTAGTCTTCTTTATTACTTCAACACTCAACATGAGTTTCCTATTTGTTAATGTTATGACAGATGGTGCACCAAACGGTAGTTCAGAAGTACTGCTCACGTATATGTATAGGCAGGCCTTTACAAATGCAAACTTTGGTTATGCCATGGCTATTGCAGTTATTATCTTTATTGTTGCTTTTTCACTAGCGATTATTAGTAATATTTTAACAAAAAAGAATGATGCGTAAAGGAGGAAGTATAATGAAAGACAGACATCCCCAAAATATTCGTAGATTGATCGGTAATACTTCCCTTAGAATGGTTCTGATTTTAACAAGTTTAATTGTTGTTTTGCCAATTCTATGGGTAATCTATACATCTTTTAAAACAAGTGCAGAGTTCCTCAATAATCCTTGGGCACTGCCAAGTTCACTTAACTGGTCGAACTATGCTAATGCGATTAGTAAAGCCAACATGGGGGATTATTTTATGAATTCCATAGGGGTTACACTTGGGTCATTAGGGTTACTCTTTGTATTAATTGTACCCGCAGCTTATGCACTTTCACGTTTTAAATTTAAATTTTCTAAAGGCATTACAATGCTTTTTATGGCAGGTCTTTTTATTAACTGTAACTATATTGTTGTGCCTATCTTTATGATCTTAAAAGATATGGGACTCCTTAATAATTTATTTGTGCTGTGTATTGTATATGCAGCGACAACAATGCCTTTTAATATTTATTTGCTTACAGGGTTTATGCAAGGTATTGCAAAAGAATATGAAGAAGCTGCACAAATTGATGGGTGTGGGTATTGGGGGACTTTATTTAGAGTTATTATTCCTATGTCTAAACCAGGATTTGTAACAATTGGCGTATTTGCTTTTATGTCTTATTGGAATGAATATATATTAGCTTTAACTGTATTAAAACCAGATCATTACACACTACCAGTAGGGCTTAAAAATCTAATGGAAGTTCAGAAGTTTGCTACAGATTGGGGCGCTATGTTTGCGGGACTTGTTATTGTTATGATGCCAACTATGGTATTCTATGCACTTGTACAAAAGAAATTAACATCTGGCTTAAGTCTTGGTGGCTTAAAAGGATAAGAAAAAAGAATATTAAAACAAGGGCTATTCATAATATTATGAATAGCCCTTGTTTTAATTAAAGAGAAGTAATAATAAGTGCTAAAATGATAGGAGGAATAACCCATTTAAGGAGGGTAAAGAAGATTGGGCCTTCCACGTTGCTTTTGTAAAGACCTTCACTTGTAAGTTCATGCTCCATATTTTTGTATTTCCAGAACCAAGTTGCAATAACAGCAGTTAAAGCACCTGTTAATGGAATTGTAATATTATTTGTAATAGCATCAAGGAAACCAAAAATCGTGCTGCCATTTAAAGTAACGTATGACCAAGGACCTTCGCCTAAGATGTTAATAAGTGAGCCTACTAAAATAGCTATTGCAACGATTACAGTAGCTTTATGTCTTGAAATATGAAGTTTCTCTAAAAGACAAGTAATAATAATTTCAAAGATAGAAATCATAGATGTAATAGAAGCTACAATAACAAGTAAGAAGAAGAGAGCACCAAACCATCTTCCACCTGGCATCTGAGCAAACACTTGTGGTAATGCTTCAAAAAGAAGAGATGGACCTGCTGCAGGAGAACCACCGTATGTAAATACTGCAGGGAAGATAAGAAGCCCTGAGAAAATAGCAATAAGTGTATCTGCAATAACAACTTGTCTTGAAATAGCACGAAGGTTCTCAGTTTTTGGTACATAGCTACCATAAGTGACAAGAAGTCCCATTCCTAAGCTTAATGAGAAGAAAGCTTGTCCAATGGCAGAAATAATAGTACCTGGTGTTAAAGCACTAAAATCAGGTTTAAATAAGAAGTTTACTGCTACAGTAAATCCATCTAAAGTCATAGAGTAACCAATAAGGACGATAAAGATCACAAATAGAAGTGGCATAAGTACTTTAGAGTATTTTTCTACGCCATCTTTAATACCTGAGAAATTGATAAAGCCTGTTGCAAGAACAGCTATGACCATACCAATGATTGGCCATACTGCATTTTGGTTCATTGTTTTAAATACTGTCTCGAAATGAGTAGCAAGTTCTACATTTGGTGTAATTGTATAAAGTTCACCTGTAATCGAAATGATGAAGTAATAAATTACCCATCCTGCAATCATAGCATAAAAAGTTGCTACAAGGAAAACTGTTCCAACAGCGAGGTAACCAACTATATTTAAAAATTTCTTCCCTGTAATTTTGCCAAAAGCGTCAATAGCATTAGAACAGCCGCGTCTACCTAGCGCAAATTCTGTATAAAGAAGAGGGTATCCCATAAGGACTACCGCTATCAGATAAACAAAAATAAAGGCTCCCCCACCATTTTGACCAGCCATGTAAGGGAACTTCCAAATGTTCCCTAGGCCGATTGCAGAGCCAGCAGCTGCTGCAATGATTCCTAACTTACTTGAAAAATTGTCACGTTCGTTCAAAATCTCCACCTACTTTCTTGTATTGCCTAATATAACGTGAATAAGAGTAGATTATATAGAAATATAAATTATACATCAATAAAAAAATCTTAATTTGTAATAGTAAGTTTATTCTAAATTAATAATCTGGTGTGTGTATATAAAATTCAGGCTATATTTTTATCCTTAAAATGTGTATAATAAAATCATATGGTAAAAAGGAGGAATTATAATGGAAGACAATAACTTAACTATGGCGGATTTTATGGATGAAATAGAAAAATCAATGGTACGTATTCGTAAAGGTGATATTAAAACAGCAAAAGTTGTATCTATTGAAGATGCAGGGCTTATCACAAATATTGGTTCTCATGCAGATGCGATTGTACCATGGAATGAATATAGCTATGAAGAAGTGAAAATGGAAGATGTACAAGTTGGTGATACTTTCGATGTACTTGTTTTAAATACAGATGACGGAGATGGTAATATTATTGTTTCTAAAAAACGTGCTGAGGCAGAAGTAGCATTAGAAAATATTGAACAGCTTTACAAAAATCATGAACACTTTGTAGTTAAAGTAAAAGAAGTTGTAAAAGGTGGGGTTATTGCAAACCTTCAAGGTATGCGTGCTTTCATTCCTGGTTCTCAAATTACAGATGTTTATGTAGAAGATTTAAATGAGTTTGTAGGTAAAGAAATTGAAGTAGAAATTATCGAGTTTAATCCTAAAAACAAAAAACTTGTTCTTTCAGGTAAGGCTATTGCAAAGGCTAAAACACAGCAGGCTAAAAAAGAACGTTTTGATTCTATTATAGAGGGCGAAAAATATACAGGTACAGTGACAAAACTTATGCCATATGGTGCATTTGTTAACATTGGTGGTGTAGAAGGTCTTGTTCATAATACAGATCTTTCATGGACACGTATCAAACATCCTTCAGATGTTGTTAAAGAAGGGGACAAGCTTAATGTAACTGTTCTGAGCATAGATAAAGAAAAAGGTAAAATTGCGCTTGGTGCTAAAGATGTAGCGATGGATCCTTGGTTCTTAGAAACAGCAAACCTTGAAAAAGGACAAGTTGTGAAAGGTAAAGTTGTGAAATTTATGAACTTTGGTGCGTTTGTATCTCTTAGTGAAAATGTAGAAGGTCTTCTTCATGTTTCTCAAATTACAGATAAGCGTATTTCAAAACCAGAAGAAGCATTAGAGATTGGTCAAGAAGTTAAAGTAAAAATTACACAACTTGATAAAGTAAATAAAAAAATTGGTTTAAGCATGACAGAAGTAGAAGAAGAGATCGATCCTTCTATGATGGCATATATGAACGAAGAAGAGGAAAGCATCTCAACTATGGGTGATGTTTTAGGAAATGCTTTTAAAGATTTATTTAAATAGAATGATTAAAAGAGTGCCTAATGGGCACTCTTTTGTATGTGGAGGCAAGGGATGTTACAAGATACGAGAGTAATTATTTTTGATATAGATGGAACGCTTTTAAACTCTGTTTATTTTAATGTAGAAAATATGAACAATACTTTGGAGCACTTTGATTATGTTTATCGTGTGAGTGAGGAGCGTGTAAGGGGCTATTTAGGTTGCACGGCAGAAGAGTATTATAAAGGGGTATTGGATGAGAGTTGTGTAGAGAAATGGGAAGAAATTAGAGCTTATAATAGAGCGCATATGGCAGAAGCTATGGCAGCCTATGGTAAGGGATTTGAAGGTGTAGAGAATACTTTTTCTATACTTCATAAGACGGGTTATAAACTTGTACTCTATAGTAACTGTTCAAGAGCTTATATGGAGGCAGCACTTGATGTACTAGGTATTAGAAATTATGTAGATTATGCTGAGTGTGTTAAAGATAATGGATTAGCTAAACCACAACTTTTAGCGAAAATACTTAAGATGTATGAGGGATGTAAGGGTGTGGTTGTAGGTGACCGTATTCATGATATAGAAGCAGCACATTGGAATCATATACCTTGTATAGCTGCTTTGTATGGATTTGGTCAGGAAGAAGAGATGAAAGAAGCAGACTATACACTTTATAGCATAAAAGAATTACCAGCTCTACTTGACAAAGAAAAGGCTCATGCATAAAATAATAAGTAAATGTCACATAAAGTAAACATCATAGAAAAATGCGATGAAAAAGAGGAGTATAATACACCTGCATTTAGAGAGAGAAACTTATAAGCTGAAAGGTTTCTTATGTAAGGATATTAGAAGGTAGCTTTTGAGCACTGTTTTTGAAACTAAGTAGGAAGCAGCGGGTAGGCCCGTTACAGCATAGAGAGCCAGATAGAAGTCTGGAATTAAGGTGGTACCGCGAGCATTTTCGTCCTTATTAGGGGCGAGAGTGCTTTTTTTATATTCTTATTTCAGAAAGAAGGTGTCCTATGAAGCCTATGGGTTTTGTACTTTTGGTCATTGGTGTCATGCTGATCTTTGCAGCAAGGCGTATCGTGCTTTCTAAAGTGCGTCTAGAAGAAAAGGATAAAAATGAAATGGAAATGCTGGCAAGTGGCGGTGTTATTGCTGTTAAGGTCTCAGGCTTTATTGTGGCTGTTATGGGATTTCTATTTCTGATGATGTAACAAATAAAAGGAGGATTCAATATGAGTAACTTAGAAAAAGTTTATGATCCAAGTACCGTAGAAGAAAGACTTTATAAAAAATGGATGGACAATGGTTATTTCCATGCTGAAGTTGAAAAAGATAAAGAGCCATTTACAATCGTTATTCCACCACCAAACATTACAGGGCAACTTCATATGGGGCATGCACTTGATAACACACTTCAAGATATCTTAATTAGATACAAACGTATGCAAGGTTATAATACACTTTGGATGCCAGGAACTGACCATGCAAGTATTGCAACAGAAGTGAAAATTGTAGCTAAAATGGCAGAAGAAGGTCTTACAAAAGAAGACCTTGGACGTGAAGGTTTCTTAAAACGTGCTTGGGAATGGAAAGAAGAGTATGGCGGCACAATTATTGGGCAGCTTAAAAAACTTGGTTCTTCATGTGACTGGGAAAGAGAACGTTTCACAATGGATGAAGGTTTATCAAAAGCAGTACAAGAAGTATTCATTCGTCTTCATGAAAAAGGATATATTTACAAAGGTTCACGTATTGTTAACTGGTGTCCAGTATGTCAAACAACTATTTCAGAAGCTGAAGTTGAGCACATTGAAAGTCAAGGCAACTTCTACCACTTACGTTACCCAGTAGTAGGGAGTGATGAGTTCGTTGAAATTGCTACAACGAGACCAGAAACATTACTTGGAGATACTGCAGTAGCAGTTAACCCAAAAGATGAACGCTATACACATTTAATTGGTAAAATGCTTAAATTACCTCTTACAGATAGGGAAATTCCAGTAATCGCAGACCATTATGTAGATATGGAATTTGGTACAGGTGTTGTTAAAATTACACCAGCACATGACCCTAATGACTTTGAGGTAGGCCGTCGTCATGACTTAGAAGAAATCTGTGTCATGAACGATGATGGTACAATGAATAACTTAGCAGGCAAATACGCTGGTATGGACCGCTATGAAGCACGTAAAGAAATGCTTAAAGATTTAGAAGAGCAAGGTCTTCTTATTCAGATTAAGCCTCATATGCACAATGTAGGTACACATGACCGTTGTAAAACAGTTATTGAACCTATGGTGAAAGCACAATGGTTCGTTCGTATGGAAGAAATGGCTAAACCTGCTATTGAAGCACTTAAAAAAGGTGACTTACGTTTCGTTCCAGAACGTTTTGGTAAAACATACCTTAACTGGTTAGAAAATATTCGTGACTGGTGTATTTCTCGTCAGCTTTGGTGGGGACACAGAATTCCAGCATACTACTGCCAGGAATGTGGTGAAGTAACTATTGCACGTAGTATGCCAGAAGCATGTAGTAAATGTGGTCATACACATCTTGTTCAAGATGAAGATACATTAGATACATGGTTCAGTTCAGCTTTATGGCCATTCTCAACACTTGGCTGGCCAGATAATACAGAAGAACTTAAACATTTCTACCCAACAAGTGTACTTGTAACAGGTTATGATATTATTTTCTTCTGGGTTGTACGTATGGTATTCTCAGGTCTTGAACAAATGGGTGAAGTACCATTTAAAGATGTTCTTATCCATGGTCTTGTACGTGACTCTGAAGGACGTAAGATGAGTAAATCTTTAGGAAATGGTATTGACCCACTTGAAGTTATTAAAGAATACGGTGCAGATGCACTTAGACTTACACTTATTACAGGTAATGCACCTGGTAACGATATGCGTTTCTATTATGAACGTGTAGAAGCGAACCGTAACTTTGGTAACAAACTTTGGAATGCAACACGTTTCATTCTTATGAATTATGAAGAGGAAGATTTAAATCTAGAGGTAGGTCTTGATGAACTGACTGCAGCAGATAAATGGATTCTTTCAAAAGTTAATACACTTGCAAATGAAGTAACAGAGAACATGGATAAATACGACCTTGGTATTGCTGTTCAAAAACTTTATGACTTTGCATGGGAAGAATTCTGTGACTGGTATATTGAAATGGTAAAACCACGTCTTTACAATAAAGAAGATGCTACACGTCATGCTGCATTATGGACACTTAAAACAGTTATGATTAATGTTCTTAAGATGCTTCATCCATATATTCCATTTATTACAGAAGAGATCTTTATGGGACTTCAAGATAGAGAAGAAAGTATCATGATTTCTAACTGGCCAGTATATAAAGAAGAATGGAACTTCCAAGTAGAAGAGGAAGAAATTTCTCTTATTAAAGAAGCAGTACGTTCTATTCGTAATGTAAGAAGTGAAATGAATGTACCACCATCAAGAAAAGCACAAGTATTTGTTGTTTCTGAAAATGAAAAAGTACTTGATATCTTTAATAGAGGTAAAGTATTCTTTGCTACCCTTGCTTCTGCATCAGAAGTTGTTATGCAAAAAGATAAAGCAGGTATTGATGAGGATGCTGTATCAGCAGTTATTCCAGAAACAGTACTTTACATGCCTCTTGCGGAACTTGTAGATTTTGAAAAAGAAATTGAACGTTTAACAAAAGAAAAAGCAAAACTTCAAAGTGAAGTAGATCGCGTTGTAAAAAAACTTTCTAATGAAGGTTTCGTAGCGAAAGCACCTGCTAAGCTTATTGAAGAAGAAAAAGCAAAACAAGCTAAATACGAAGCTATGCTTGCAGAAGTTGTAGCGCGCCTTGAAAAGTTTAATAAATAATGCAGTAATGAAAAAGGACTCTCTAAAACTAATTTAGAGAGTCCTTTTTGTGTGAAAAAAAGTAAATAAATTATTGGCGCATAGAAAGAGGGATATACTCCTTTCTCTGAGCTACGCTCTTATAAGCTGGGCGGATAATCTTGCCTGCATTGACGATTTCTTCGATGCGGTGAGCGCTCCAGCCAGCTATTCTGGCGATGGCGAAAATAGGTGTATACATTTCTAAAGGTAAATCTAATAAGCTGTAGACAAATCCAGAATAGAAATCTACATTGGCACTAACGCCTTTATACATTTTACGAGCCTTGCTAATCACTTGTGGTGCAAGGCGTTCAATACGTGTATAGAATTCAAATTCATCTTCGACGCCTTTGGCGGCAGCAAGTTTACCTGCATATTCTTTAAGGATAACGGCACGGGGGTCAGATATGGAATAAACGGCGTGACCAATGCCGTAAATAAGTCCAGCTTTATCAAAAGCTTCTTTATTAAGAAGTTTGGTGAGATAGGTACAGATTTCATCTTCGTCTTGCCAATCTTTAATTTTTTCACGCATATCTTCAAACATTTTAACAACTTTTAGGTTGGCACCGCCGTGTCTAGGTCCTTTTAGTGAACCTAAAGCAGCAGCGATGGTAGAGTAAGTATCTGTCCCAGAAGAGGTTACGAGGTGGGTTGTAAAAGAAGAGTTATTACCACCACCGTGTTCAGCGTGTAAAATAAGAGCCAGATCTAAAAGGAGAGCTTCAAGTTCGGTGTATTTACGATTTGGTCTAAGCATATAAAGGATATTTTCTGCTGTAGAGAGTTCGGGCCTAGGTGTGTGAATATAGAGACTTTGATTTTGATGGTAATGAGCATAAGCTTGATAGCCATATACAGCTAAAGAGGGAAAACAAGAAATGAGGTGAATACATTGTCTAAGGACATTAGATAAAGAAGTATCATCAGGATTATCCTCATCGTAACTATAGAGTGCAAGTACGCTTCGGGCCATGCTATTCATAATATCTTTTGTAGGTGCTTTAAGAATCATATCACGGACAAAGTCATCAGGTAGTTTGCGCTTTTCACTTAATATTTTATTGAAATTTTTAAGTTGTCTAGGATTAGGGAGTTTGCCAAAAAGTAAAAGATAAGTAGTTTCTTCGAAACCATAGCGATGATCAGTTAAGTAACCTTTAGTGATATCAGCAATATCGATACCTCTATAAAGTAGACGACCAGGAACGGGAATGATTTCGTTTTCGTCTACAATATAGGAATGGACTTCGCCTATTTCTGTTAATCCTACAAGTACACCTCGGCCATCTAAGTCACGTAGACCTCGTTTAACAGCGTACTTTGTAAAAAGTTCAGGATTGATAAGGTTATTTTCTTGAGCTAAGTGGGTAAGTTCGTTGAAAGGATCGGTAGAAGTGTAAAGTGTGTTTTGTTCTATCATATAATACCCCCTTTTTTATAAAGTTTTCTGAATAATTATAATTAATAGTAACATTATGGGTGATATGGTGTCAATATGTATAAAAGTGAGTGCTTGACACTGAATAATAAGTAAGTGAAAGAGATATTATAAATAAGAAGAGTATTATAATAATGGAGGAAAATTTATGAAGTATGTAGTTTTATCACCAGCGCGTAAAATCATTTGCTTTGACCATGGTGAACAAGTAGCGCAGTATTGCGATGAAAAAGAACGTTCAGATATAGATGCCTATTGTAAGGACCAGCAGTACACATATGAAACAATGAGCTCGGTAGATGTGGGATATGTCTATACCCTTATAGGGGCAGAGGCTGGGGTGTGTTATATTTATGAAACAAAAGATGTATTAAAGCATATGAAAGAACTTCAAGTAGAATCCGATTTAATTGATGCAACAGCGGACCTTTTTAATGATAGAAGATTAAATGAAGAGATAGATTGCCCTGGCTATTTGAGTGATGTGCTTATGGATTTAACACCGATGACGGTTTCCCAATTGCTTGATCCTTTATATACAATGCAAAATATAGATGAGTGGGCTACTGAAGGGAATGAATAAAAAGAAGTGTTTAATAGCTAGCTATTAAACACTTCTTTTTTATAAATATATAGTAAAAAAATATAGTTTATGATATTATTTCTAATAATAAATAATGTTTAGTTATTTTTGGGAGAATAAATAATATAATTTTTGTATAATCAAGCATAAAGTGTACGACATATACAAACATAAGTATTTATTAGGGATAAACATTGGTTGAAATAAATTCAAAAATATGATAGATTGTGTTATAAATAAATCATGTACATGTATACAATTATATTATTTTAAATAAATATTATTATAAAATCCAAGAATAAGATTGAATAACCCATAATATTATGGTAATATGAAGTGGAAAAATAAAAATCAATTATACGATATGAAGTTTATTTGATAAAAACTTGCAAAAACAGTATCGATACTTGAAATGAAAAATAATGAAATAAATGGAGGGGTTAAGATGAAAAAGTTTGCTAAGAAATTTTTAGTTTTATCTGTAGTATCAGGTTTAGCTGCTTCTACTTTAGTAGGGTGTAGCCAAGATAAGCCACAAACAGATAACGGTACAAGCCAAGCAGCAGGAGAGAAAGAGAGTAGTGGTGATACTCAAAAAGAATCAAAATACAAAACAGTAGTTGTTGCTTCACTTGAAATGAATGGAGTATTTAGCCCATTCTTTGCTACAACAGCACCTGATAATGACATTGTAAGTATGGTTCATGGAGCATTGATCAAAACAGATCGTAATGCACAACCAGAAGCAGATTTAGCAGATTATAAAATTGAACAAGTGGAAGCGGAAGATGGTAGCGTTTCTGAAACAATCTACACTTTTACACTTAAAGATGGTATCACATTTAGTGATGGAACACCTGTAACAGCAGATGATATTATTTTCTCATATAAAGTATTAGCGGATCCAGCATATGATGGTCCATCTACATTTTCTACATTACCAGTAGTGGGTATGGAAGAGTACAATAAAGGTGATGCTACAGAAATTAGTGGTATTGAAAAAGTAGATGATAAAACTGTTAAGATTACGCTTAAAGGCATTGATCCATCAGCTATTTGGAAACTTGGTGGTATTGCAGTAGCACCAAAATCATACTACGGTGTAGATGATGCAGGTAAAGAGTACGTTAAAGGAGATATGAGCGTACCTAAATCAAGAAATGCAGCACCAATGGGAGCAGGAGCATATAAATTTGGAAGCTTTGAAAATAACGTTGTAACACTTAATGCAAATGAAAATTATTATGGTGGTGCACCAGCAACACCAACAATTAAATATCAAGTAACAGCAGAGTCTAATAAACTTGAAGGTTTAAAGCTTGAAGAGTTTGATATTTCAGATCCATCTTCTTCACCAGATATGGTAGCAGATGTAGAAGCTGCAGGTTTTGAATATGAATTAATTGATAACCTTGGTTATGGTTATATCGGTATTAATGCTGAACGTATTCCAGATAAAAATGTTCGTAAAGGTTTAATGCACCTTATGAACCGTCGTCCAGCTATAGAAACTTATTATGGTGACTTAGCTACAGTTATTGAAAGACCAATGTCAACAGTATCATGGGCTTATCCACAAGATGCAACAGAATACTATGGTTTTGATCCAGCTAAAGCTTTAGAGTACTTTAAAGCAGCTGGTTACGAACAAGTAGAGAAAAATGGTAAAGTAAGCCTTGAAAAAGATGGGGTACAACTTCGTGTTGAAGTAGGTATTCCAGGTGGCGGTACTATGGAACATCCAACTGCTCCAGTACTTACACAAATGAAAACAGAAATGGAAAAAATGGGTGCTGTTCTTGAAATTGCAGATACAGACGGAACAGTATTCTTTGATAGACTAGAAACAGGTGATTGGGATATGTGGGTAGCAGCTTGGCAAGCAACTGTTGATCCTGATATGTATCAAACATACCACTCACAAGGACCATCAAACCATTACAACGTTCAAAATGAAGAACTTGATAAACTTATTGTAGAAGCACGTCAAACAAATGATATTGAAGAAAGAAAAGATTACTATAGTAAAGCACTTGATATCATTATGGATGAAGCGGTAGAAATGCCAGTTTACCAAAGAAAAAATATGTATGTATTTAATCAAAATGTTGTAGATATGGAATCACTTCCAAAAGATATGACACCATATTATTCATATTTTGCTGAAGTTCAAACATTTAGACTTAAATAATCATAGGGCATGAAACTAATCACCAACTCCCTAGGGGTTGGTGATTAATATCAGCCTATAATAAATGTTATGTAAATAATGCAAAAAAATCCAATTATTGTAAGTTGATATTAATCAGAAAGAAAGCGCATTGTTTAAGCACTAAACTAGAAAAGGAGTGAATAGAGATGAGACAATATATTATTCGAAGATTATTTATTTCTATCTTTATATTATTGGGTGTATCGGCTATCATTTATGGTTTACTACGTACTGCGCCAGCAGATTATGTAAGTACTATAACAAGCGGAATTCCAGATGCAACACCGGAAATGAAAGCAAAATTAACTGAACTCTATGGTCTTGATAAAGGGATAGTAGAAGGTTATGTGGATTGGTTAAGTTCAGCCTTAAAAGGTGATTTAGGCCAATCTTTCATTTATAACAAACCAGCACAAGATGTTATTAAAGATAAGATGTGGGTATCCTTCTGGATGGCACTTCCATCCTTTATTTTGCAACTCTTAATCGCAATTCCATTAGGAATTATTTCAGCAACAAAACAGTACTCTATTACGGATTATACTGTTACAACAATTGCTTTAATTGGGATTTCTCTTCCAAGTTTCTTCTTTGCAGCAGTACTGCAAAGAGCGTTCTCAATGGGCCTTGGATGGTTTCCTCTTCAAGGGATGGTTACAGCTCGTGAAGATTATGTAGGTTTTGCACACATTATGGATATGGCATGGCACTTTGTTCTGCCTATCACAGTACTTACTGTATTAAGTATTGGAGGACTTATGCGATATAGCCGTACCAATATGCTTGAAGTTTTAAATGCAGATTACATACGTACAGCAAGAGCTAAAGGACTTAGTGAACATAAAGTAATTTACAAACATGCATTTAGAAATACACTTATTCCAATTGTAACAATGGTTGGTGGTATGATTCCTGGACTTTTCTCAGGGGCTATGATTACAGAAGGAATCTTCTCTATTGAAGGTCTTGGATATATAGGGCTTAAAGCACTTAGGTCAGGAGATATTCCATTTATGATGGCCTTTACCATGTTCCTTGCCATTCTTACATTATTAGGAACACTATTATCAGATATTCTCTATGCGGTGGTAGATCCTCGCGTACGACTTAAATAGAAGGGAGTAATGAAATGGCTGAAGAAAAAGTATTACAAACAAATAATCAACCAGAGGAAGTTGCAAACTTAGAGAAAATCGTTACTCCAGGTCAGCTTGTTATGAAGCGTTTCTTACGTAATAAGCTTGCTATTGCGGGAGTAGTCATTCTTGTATGTATGTTCCTGTTTTCTTTCTTAGGACCTCTTTTTACAAGTTATGGTGAATACACTATTTTCTTTGTTAAAGATGGAGTAGAATTTAGTTCAGATGATCACAAGGGTATGGATCCACAAGAAAGTGGTGTAAAAATTAATGGGAAAGCAAAACCATCAAAAGCACACTTACTTGGAACAGATAAAGATGGTCGTGATATTTTAGTTCGTTTGATGTATGGTGGTCGTATCTCTTTATTAATTGGTTTTGTAGTAGTAGGCCTTCAATTAGCAGTAGGTGTTATTATGGGTGGTATAGCAGGGTATTATGGAGGTGTGATTGACAACCTCATAATGCGTTTGGTAGATATATTCTATTGTATACCAACTCTTCCTATTATGTTAATTGTAAGTTCTATTATGGTAGCATATGGCGTACCACAAGAATATAAGATTTATATTTTGATGCTTATTATGGGTATATTAGGTTGGGCAGGTGTAGCACGTCTTGTACGTGGTCAAATTCTAAGCCTTCGTGAACAAGAGTTTATGGTGGCAACAGAAGCGATTGGCCTTCATCCAGCTAAACGTATTATGAAACACCTTATACCAAATGTTATGCCACAACTGATTGTTATTGCAACAATGGGTATGGGGAGTGTTATTTTAGCAGAAGCATCTTATAGTTATCTTGGTATAGGGGTACCATTCCCTCTTGCGTCTTGGGGAAATATGGTTAATACGGTAACAGATCCTATTATTATGAGAGAGTATTTGAATATTTGGTTCCCACCAGGATTCTGTATTTTATTAACAGTACTAGGATTCAACTTTGTTGGCGATGGTCTTCGTGATGCCTTCGACCCTAAAATGAAAAGGTAGGTGATAACATGAGCGGTATGACAGCAGAAATGAAAAAGCTAAAAAAAGCTGAACAAAAAGAAGCTAAGCTTCGTATGAAGCAAATTTCTAAAGAAAATAATAAAATCATTAAGAAGTTTGAGAAAGAGAAGAAACGCAAAAAGGTTGATCCTTCTGAGTATCAAACAACTATGAAAAATCCAGATAACATTATTGAAATTGATAATTTACATACTTATTTCTTTACAGATATGGGGACAGTTAAATCTGTAAATGGTGTCTCTATTGAAGTGCCAAAAGGAAAGACAGTTGCATTAGTGGGAGAATCTGGATGTGGTAAGTCTGTTACGAGTCTTTCTGTTATGAAGCTTGTACAAGGACCTACAGGTCAAATCGTAGATGGAGCCATTCGCTATAACCGTAAAGGTGGTGCAGTAGATATTGTTAAGACTCCAATTAGCGAAATGCAACATATTCGTGGTAATGAAATTGCGATGATTTTCCAAGAGCCTATGACAAGTCTTAATCCAATCTTTACAATTGGTTATCAAATTGATGAAACCATTAAACTTCATCGACCTGATATGAAAGATGAAGATATTAAAAAGCAAACTATTGAAATGCTTAAATTAGTAGGGATTGCCCGTGCAGAGGGGATTTATGACTGTTATCCACATGAACTTTCAGGTGGTATGCGTCAACGTGTTATGATTGCTATGTCACTTTCTTGTGACCCTCAGTTTATTATTGCAGATGAACCTACAACTGCACTTGATGTAACGATTCAAGCACAGATTTTAGACTTACTTCGTGATATTAAGCAAAAAATAGATGCAAGTATTCTCCTTATTACACATGACCTTGGTGTAGTAGCAGAAATGGCAGATTATGTTGTGGTTATGTATGCAGGTAAAATTGTAGAACAAGGAACAGCTCATGAAGTATTCCTTAATCCAAAACATCCTTATACAATGGGGCTTATTAAGAGTAAGCCAGCGGTAGGTAAAGTAGTAGACCGTCTTTACTCTATTCCAGGAGCGGTACCAAACCCTGTAAGTATGCCAAATTACTGTTTCTTTAAAGATCGTTGTGATAAGTGTATTGCAAAATGCAATGGAGATATTCCAGAACTTAGATATATATCAGAGGATCATAAAGTGGCTTGTCATCTTTATGATAGCAAAGGAGGGAAATAAATGTCAGAAAATATTTTAGAAGTTAAAGAGCTGAAAAAATATTTCCCTATTAAAGCAGGGGTTATCCAACGTGTAGTAGGGCATGTTAAAGCTGTTGACGGTATTTCTTTTAATATCAAGAAAGGTTCTACTTTTGGGCTTGTAGGGGAATCAGGTTGTGGTAAAACAACAGTTGGTCGTACACTTCTTCGTCTTCAAGAAAGTTCAGGCGGAAGTGTTATGTTTGATGATAAAGATGTTTTCAAGCTTTCTAACAAACAATTACGTGCTATTCGCCCGGATATGCAGCTTATTTTCCAAGATCCATATAGCTCACTTAGTCCAAGAATGCCAGTTGGTGAAATTATTGGGGAAGGTGTGCGTGAGCATAATATTGTACCTAAAGAAGAATATAGAAGCTATATTATGAGTATTATGGAAAAATGCGGTCTTCAACCTCATCATATTGACCGTTATCCACATGAATTCTCAGGTGGACAACGCCAACGTATTTGTATTGCACGTGCTATAGCGCTTAAACCAAAAGTTATTGTGTGTGACGAGCCAGTATCTGCGCTTGATGTATCTATTCAAGCTCAAATTATTAACTTACTTAAAGACCTTCAAGAAGAATTTGGATACAGCTACTTATTTATTTCCCATGACTTAAGTGTTGTTGAACATATTTCAGATGAAGTAGGGGTTATGTACCTTGGAAATTTAGTAGAAAAAGCTCCTAAAGAAGAGCTTTTCAAAAATCCTAAACATCCTTATACAAAAGCACTTTTCAGTGCTATTCCAGTGCCAGACCCAACAGTAAAAATGAATCGTATTATCCTAGAAGGAGATATTCCTTCACCTGCAAATCCTCCATCAGGGTGTAAATTCCATACAAGATGTCAGCATTGCATGGAAATTTGTAAGACAGTAGCACCAGAATATAGAGATTATGGTAATGAACATTTTGTAGCATGCCACTTATATGACAATGAATAAGGTAAATGATGAATTCAAAGATGATGGAAGAACAGTAGCAGATATGGATATACCAGGTATGCCATGGTATGCAGGTCCTAATGACCGATTAGGCGATAGACCTAAGGCAAAACGTAACTCTCTTGTAGAAGAACGTATTGTGCTTACTAAGGGAGAGAAACGTGCTATTTATAAAGGTATTATAGCTGCCATATTGCCATTAGTCCTTGCATTCGCGGTAGGTTATTTCTTTATTTTTCTATTTTTAGACAAAGTATGGCTATCTTAAATAGAGGCGTGTAAGATATGAAATCTTACACGCTTTTATAATGTACGACTATTGAAATATAATGAGTTTTTTTGTATACTACCTAAAGATTAAAAAAGGTTTACAGAAAGTATGAGGGATATGATATGCTTGTTACAAGAGATAAACAGTTTTATAAATTATTATTAAGCATTGCACTTCCTATTGCTATGCAAAACTTAATTACTTTTGCAGTAAGTATGGTAGATACTTTAATGCTTGGGACACTAGGTGAAGTAGAGTTATCAGCAGCATCTATTAGTAATAATCTTTTCTTTGTCTTTATGATTTTGAACTTTGGGCTGGCAGGAGGTTCTAATATTCTTATTTCCCAATATTGGGGAAAGAATGATGTAAAGGCTATTCATAAGGTGCTTGCTATAATGTATAAAGTGTGTATAGCTTTATCTATTGTTTTTACGGCTATAGCACTATTTGCACCTCGTCTATTTATTAGTATTTTCACACCAGATATGGCAGTTGTGGACGCTGGAGAAAAATACTTATGCATTGTAGGGTTAGGATACTTTTTCTATGCTATTACAAATTGTAGTATTATGATGCTTCGTTCCGTGAAAACCGTTAAAATCTCTATGGTAGTCTATTCTATTTCTCTACTTGTTAATGCATTCTTTAACTGGATTCTTATTTTTGGTAACTTAGGTGCACCACGTTTAGGGATAGAAGGTGCGGCAATTGCTACGGTTTTAGCGCGTTTTGTAGAATTTGCAATTGTAATGTGTTTTATGGCATTCTTTGAGAAAAAAATCAAGTTTAGACTAAGCTACTTTAAAATAAAAGATGCCCTAATGAAAAAGGACTACATTAAAACTTGTACACCCGTTGTATTTAATGAGTTTCTTTGGGCAATGGGATCTTCCATGGTAGCTGTTATTGTAGGTAGACTAGGAACAGAAGTTGTAGCAGCTAATAGCATTAGTAATGTAGTGAATCAATTTGTAACGGTCTTTATTTTTGGTTTATCAAGTGCAGCAGCTGTTATGATTGGTAATAGTATTGGAGAAGGGAACTATAAGAAGACTAAAGAATATGCAGCAACTATTGCAATTTGTGTAGCTTGTTTAGCTGTTTTTGCAGGACTTCTTACTTTTACACTTAGACCTTTCATTGTACAGTTCTATAATGTATCAGATTTAACGAAGTCTATTGCTATGGATATTATGGCGGTTAACTCTGTGATTGTATTCTTCCAGGCCATGGCAAACACAACTAATATCGGTATTTTGCGTGGTGGTGGAGATGTGAAATTTGTACTGGTTAATGATGTCATTTTTATGTGGCTTGTAGCTATTCCGTTAGGGTTTATTGCTGCTTTTGTATGGAGCTGGCCAGTTATTGCTGTATTTTGTGTTATAAGAGTAGATGAAATATTAAAGGTTATTTGTAGTACAAGACGTATTATAAGTTGGAAATGGATTACCAATGTTACAAGAGATGAAGAATATGCAGCTTAAAGAGGAGACGGTATGAAAATATTAGGTATTACAAAGAAAGAACTATTCCTAATCTTAATAGGAACAACCCTTCTTGCTTTAGCTATTAACTGGTTTTTATCACCAAGTGGCTTAGTTACAGGAGGAATTTCAGGAACTTCTATTATCGTAGAGGAAGTCACAAGCAATGTGTTTGGCGTAGGTGTACCTTTATGGGTGACGAATATTTGTTTAAATATTCCTCTATTTTTAATAAGTATTAAACAACGTGGTTTTAAATTTGCGCAGAAGTCTTTATACAGTGTTTTATGGCTTTCTGTCGCTTTATGGTTCACAGGATTTTTCCCTAATCCATTCCTTACAACAGGAGACTTACTTCTTCCAGCTATTTTTGGAGGAGCATTAATAGGGGCGGCAATTGGTCTTGTTATACAAGCAGGAGGGACAACAGGTGGAACAGATATGCTTGCCTCTATTATTAAATTTAAGAACCCATCTTTTCCTATCACTCAGCTTATGCTTATGATTGATGGTATAATTATATTATGTGGTTTCTTTATTTTCGGGCAGGAAAAAGCTATGTATGCTGTTATTGCTGTATTTATTACTTCAAAAGTAATAAGCAATATTATAGAAGGTGTACATTATGCTAAAGCAGCATTTATCATATCAGCCCATAGTGATAAGATTGCTAAAGAAATTATGGAGAAAATTCCACGTGGTGTAACAGGACTTAAAGCAACGGGAATGTATTCTAAATCAGATAAAGAAGTCCTTTATGTGGTTGTATCTCAAAAAGAAATTACAAGGCTTCGTGATTTAGTAAGAGATATAGATCCTAAGGCTTTTATGACCATTGCTGATGTAAAAGAAGTACTTGGAGAAGGCTTTATAACTGAATACAATGATTTAGCAGCATAACTTGTCAAAAATACTTAAATTGAGGTATAATGTTAATTGACTATAAATAATCGTATAAATTCGATAATATGGATCGAAAGTTTCTACCTACAAACCTTAAATTTGTGGACTACGAGGTGTTTATGTTTTGTATGCTATGCAAAGCTTATAGACTCCTCTTTTTTTGAGGAGTCTTTTTTTTATTACTATTTTATAGAAAAGGGTGTTAAATCATGAATGTATCCAATTTCTTTATTACAGGTGGTAAAGGTGTGGGAAAATCTACACTTTTAAAGGCACTTACAGAGGAACTAGAGCTGACTAAAGATTTAACTGGATTTGTTACTTTACCTTACTTTGAAAAGGGGGCAAGAAAAGGATTTTATCTGCATAGTATGATAGAAGTAGAGGGGAATGACAAGCCTATTTCTATTCAGCCTGATGAAGTGTCTTGTGAAAGTATTAGGGAAACTTTTGAAACCCTTGGTGTGGATGTACTTATTAAAAGCTTGGAATATCCAGAAAAACATGTAGTAATGGACGAACTTGGCACTTTAGAAGGGGAGGCTTATCTTTTTCAGGAACAAGTACATAACTTATTAAGCAGTCCTAAAATTGTATTAGGGGTTATAAAGCATAAGGAACATCCTTTTTTAGATGCCATTAGGCAAAGAGAAGATACAATGATTTACACAGTCACTGAAGAAAATAGGGATGAGATAAAAGAACAGATTAAACAAGATTACCTAAAAAGGTTTTCAAATAAATAGATTAAGGGGAATAGCATGAAAATGAAAAAATTTATGTATATGGTAGCATGTATGAGTTTATTAGTAGGCTGTGCAAAGGCACCAGCGGGCTCACCTGAAGTAACATCTGAGCCTATATCAGCTGAGCAAGGGGGTGCAGAAAATAAAGAAGCAACTGCAAAACAGCCAGAACAAGAAGCTGTAGAACGTGAGATTACAGTTACAGATCAGCTAGGTAGAGAAGTAACAATCAAAGGAGATGTAAACCGTATTGTCTCTTCTTATTACATTACATCTTCTATGCTTATTGCCTTAGATGCAAAAGATAAAGTAGTAGGCCTTGAAATGAAGGCGGATACAAGAGAAATTTACAAACAAGCAGCACCGCAGTTCTTAGAGCTTCCAGCAGTAGGATCCGGTAAAACTTTCAATGTAGAAGAAGCACTTGCATTAGAGCCAGATCTTATTATTTTACCTTATAGACTAGAATCTTTTATTCCACAAATTGAAGCTTTAAATATTCCAGTTATTGCAGTAGAGCCTGAAAGTATGGAAAACTTCCTTGCATGTATTGAGTTAATAGGAACAGCTATTGGACATGAGGAGGAGGCTGAGAAGCTTCTTAAATATTTTGATGATGTAACAAAAGAAGTAGAAGGTCTTACGGCTTCACTTACAGATAGACCTTCTGTATATCTAGCAGGAAGTAGTAATCCTCTTGTAACTTGTACAGGACTTATGTACCAAAACGATCTTATTGAGATTGCAGGTGGGGAGAATGTAACAAAGGAGTTAACAGATGCTTACTGGCAGACAATCTCAAATGAAGAACTTTTAAGTATGAATCCTGAATATATGTATGCTGTAAGTTATGCAGATTATGATTTAACAGCTATTACAGAAGAGGCTAACTTTAAAGATATTGAAGCTGTAAAAGCAGGAAATGTTGCATACTTCCCATCTATACTTGAACCTTGGGATTATCCAACACCATCAGCAGCACTTGGTATGCTTTGGCTTTTAAATGATCTTCATCCAGATCTTTATGACGAAGAAGCGTATTTAGAAGATGCAAAAGCCTTTTATAAAGAATTCTATGATATTGAGGTAACAGAGGAAGCACTTGGACTATGAGAAAGAAAACTCTTTTTGTAGGTAGTCTTTTAATCTTATGTATCATGATGGCCCTTTCATTAGGGCGTTATAGTCTATCTTTTAAAGAGGTCTTAGAAGTTATAATGGGGACTTCTAAAGAAAGTCTCCATTATACAGTTGTTTATGGAATGCGCTTACCGCGTATTATGCTTGTTCTATTATGTGGTAGTGGACTTGCCCTAGCAGGACATACCTATCAGATTGTCTTTAGGAATCCTCTTGTATCGCCAGATGTATTAGGGGTAAGCGCAGGATGTTCTTTTGGCGCAGCTTTTGCCATGGTTTTTCTAGGTGGAGGGCTTATGGCAATAGGAGGCATGTCTTTTTTATGCGGCATAGTTGTTGTAAGTTTAACCATGCTACTTGCAAGGCGTATGAGAAATAAGACGCTTGGGTTGGTACTTTGGGGGATTGTAACAAGTTCCATTGCCTCATCAGGACTGATGCTCATTAAATATGGAGCAGACCCTTACAAACAGTTGCCAGCCATAGAGTTTTGGCTTATGGGTGGTTTTTATCAAGCAAGTTGGCAACAAGTTGGGGCCATAGGTTTAATATTTAGTATAGCTATAGTCTCTTTATATTTATTAAGATGGAAGTTAAAAGTTATGATGCTTGGAGATGAAGCGGCACATGTATTAGGGGTCAATGTAAAGGCTGTACGTTATGGTGCTTTAAGTGTAGCAACTTTTTTAGTTGCAATCATTATTTCTTTAGTAGGACTTGTAAGTTGGATTGGACTTATTGCTCCCCACCTTGCAAAGCTTTATACAAAGAAAGAGGATTTAAGTTGCATGACCATGGCTATGGTGTTAGGGAGTTTAGTGCTTCTTATAGCAGATACCTGTGCGAGAACACTTTTTCCAGCAGAGCTTCCCATTAGTATTTTAACATCTTTTATGGGGGCTATTTTACTAGCCATCATTTTATTACAATCAAAACAGTAATGACGGAGGATAGAGTTGTGTTCACAATGACAAATTATGTAACAGTTGGGTCACTAGAAGAGGCGTATGCCTTATTAGGGAAAAATAAAAGTAATAAGATTCTAGGGGGTACTTTATGGATGAGAATGGGGAGCCAAACAATCCATACAGGTATTGACCTTAGTCAATTAGGATTAGATCAAATTGTAGAAAATGAAGAAGCTATAGAAATAGGAGCAATGTGTTCCTTAAGGATGATTGAAACACATCCCCTTATGAATGAATATTTTTCAGGGATAGTTGCTGAAAGTGTGAAGGATATAGTAGGTGTACAGTTTAGAAACTGTGCAACTATTGGAGGAAGCATTTACAGCAGATTTGGGTTTTCTGATATACTTACAGTATTACTTGCCCTCGATACTTATGTAGAACTTTATCATGGGGGGATTCTATCTTTAGAAGATTTTATTAAAACACCTTATGAAAAAGATATTCTTGTTAAAATAATCATTAAGAAAGAACAGATAAAGGGGACTTATCAGACAGAACGTTTGAGCCATACAGATTTTCCAGTTTTGGCCGTGGCTGTTACGAAAGGTCAAAAGGGCTATAAAATCTCTGTAGGTGCTAGGCCAAGTAAAGCAGCACTTGCCTATGAGGCAATGCATTATTTAAATACACGAGATGAACTTGGTGAAGAGATGATAGAAAGTGCAGTACATAAAGTAATAGAAGAACTGAACTTTGGGTCAAATATGCGAGCAAGTGAAACTTATCGTAAACATCTTGCAAAAGTGCTTATCAAACGTTCTTTAAAAACACTTAGTTACTAGAGGGGGAAAGACATGAAAATTAAAGTATGGGTTAATGGAAAATTAGTTCAAGATGATATTGCACCAGATATGACTTTATTTAACTATTTAAGAGATAAAGGCTATAAAAGTGTAAAATGTGGTTGTGATACAAGTAATTGTGGGCTTTGTACAGTATGGGTAGAAGAAAAAGCAGTACTTTCTTGCAGTGTACTTGCTATGCGTGTTGATGGAAAACATGTAACAACTTTAGAAGGCTTACAAGATGAAGCAGAAGCTTTTGGAATGATGCTTGCAAGTGAAGGAGCAGAGCAATGTGGTTATTGTAGTCCTGGTCTAATTATGAATGTATTAAGAATGAAAAGAGAGCTTAAAAATCCAACAGATGAGGAAATTAAAGCTTATTTATCAGGAAATCTATGTAGATGTACAGGTTACATGGGGCAGTTACGTGCCATTAAAAAATATATGAGTCAAAATGGGGAGGCATAACATGAAGACAGTTCATCAACCTATTATAAAATTAGATGCAAAAGCGCTTGTAACAGGAAAGCCTGTTTATACGGAGGACTTAGCGCCAAGTGACTGCCTTGTTGTAAAACTTTTACGTAGTCCACATGCTTATGCAAAAATATTAGAGATTAAAAAAGATATCGCACTTAAAGTACCAGGGATAGAATGTATCTTGACTTATGAAGATGTGCCACAACAACGCTTCACTATGGCCGGTCAGTCTTACCCTGAACCAAGTCCTTATGATAGACTAATCTTAGATAAATATGTACGTTATGTGGGTGACCCTGTTGCTATTGTAGCAGGAGAGAACGAAAAAGTTGTTGACCGTGCACTTAAGCTGATTAAAGTACAATATGAAATACTTGAGCCTGTTCTTGATTTTGAACAAGCTATAGATCATCCTTCATGTATTCATCCAGAAGAAGATTATCATGTAAACTTTGATATTGGTAATGAGGTAAAACGTAATATTTGTTGTAAAGAAGGCTTTGAAGCAGGGGATATAAATAAGGCATTTAGTGAATCAGATGTTGTGCTAGAACGTACATATCATACAAAAGCAAACAACCAAGCTATGATGGAAACGTTTAAGACTTATACTTATTTAGACTATAATGGGCGACTTAATATTGTAACAGCAACACAAATTCCTTTCCATGTAAGACGTATTTTAGCACGTGCACTCGATATGCCAAAGAGTAAAGTACGTGTTATTAAGCCACGTATTGGAGGAGGATTTGGAGCAAAACAAACCGTAGTAAGTGAGCCTTATCCAGCACTTGTTACACTTAAGACAGGCAAGCCAGCACGTCTATTCTTTACACGTAAAGAGACTTTTATGGCTTCTACAAGTCGTCATGAAATGAAGATTACCGTTAAAATAGGAGCAGATAAAGAAGGGCATATTAAAGGGATTGAGATGTACACTTTATCGAATACAGGTGCTTATGGTGAGCATGGACCTACAACAGTTGGCCTATCAGGGCATAAAACCATGTCACTTTATAATAAAGCAGAGGCACTTAAATTCAGCTGTGACGTTGTCTATAGTAATACCATGTCTGCAGGCGCATTTAGGGGATATGGTGCTACGCAAGGTACTTTTGCATTAGAGTCTGCTATGAATGAGCTTGCTGTAGAACTTAATATGGATCCTATTGCTTTGCGTAAACTGAATATGTTAGAAGTAGGCGAAAGTATTAAAGCCTACTATGGTGAGATTCTTCAAAGCTGTGGGCTTTTAGAATGTCTTGAGACAGGTAAAAAGATGATTGAGTGGGATAAAAAATATCCAAGTTATAGAGTAGATGACCATAAGGTAAGGGGCGTTGGAATGGCTATGACCATGCAAGGTTCAGGTATCTCGAATATCGATATTGCATCAAGTCAGATCCGTTTAAATGATGATGGGTTCTATACCTTACTTATCGGTGCAGCAGATATGGGAACAGGGTGTGACACAATTCTTGCACAGATGGCAGCAGAATGCTTAGAGTGTGATTTAGATAAAATTGTTGTAAATGGCGTAGATACAGACCAATCTCCATATGATACGGGTTCTTATGCATCGAGTACAACTTATGTAACTGGAATGAGTGTTATTAAAGCTTGTGAAGAACTTAAAGAGAAAATGCTAAAAGAAGCAGCACTTCAACTAGGTATTGCACAAGAAGCGTTAATCTTTGAAGGTCACCAAATTAGTAATGAGGAAGGTACGGTAACGATTAGTTTAGATACACTTGCTCAAAATGCAGTAGTAGGTGAGCATGATTGCCTCATTGCTCAAGCATCGCATTCAAGTCCAGTATCACCACCACCTTTTATGGTTGGTTTTGCTGAGGTAGAAGTAGATACTGAAACAGGCCACACTGAAATGATTGATTATGTAGGAGTTGTAGATTGTGGAACAGTCATCAATACAAATCTTGCAAGAATACAGGCAGAAGGTGGAATTGCACAAGGAATTGGTATGGCACTTTATGAAGATATTACTTATACAGCAGAAGGGAAAATGCGTAATAACACCTTTATGCAGCATAATATTCCAACAAGGTTAGATGTGGGGAATATACGTGTAGCATTTGAAAGTACTTATGAACCAACAGGACCTTTTGGGGCTAAATCAATTGGTGAAGTTGTTATTAATACACCTTGTCCAGCTATTGCACATGCTATTTATAATGCAACGGGTGTACGTGTGAGAGAACTGCCAATTACCCCTGAAAAAATTATATTAGGCGGTGAATAAAATGCGTATCCATGCTATTGTACTTGCAGCGGGTTTGAGCACACGTTTTGGTGATGATAAGCTTGCGAAACTTTATAAAGGACAAACGGTCCTTAATTATCTTTTGAATAAGTTAAAAGAACTACCATTTGAAGAAGTTTACGTTGTAACAAATGAAAAGACTTATAAGCTTATAGACGAAAGACTAAAGTTCAACATTTTAATCAATAAAGATGCACAGCAAGGGATAAGTACTTCTATACGATTAGGTTTGCAACTAAGTAGTGAATGTGAGGCTTATTGCTTTATAGTTGCAGACCAGCTTGCTTTAAAAAAAGAGACAATAGCGGATATGCTTAACACTTACAAGGACAATCAAACAGGTATTTTATGTGCTTCCCATAGAGGGGAATTAGGTAATCCTGTTATTTTTAGTAACTGCTATAAAGAAGAACTTATGCAGCTGAAAGGAGATGTGGGAGGTAAAAAAGTGCTGAAGAAACATTTAGCTGATGTAACCCTCTTTGAAGTAAGCGATAAGAACGAACTTATAGATATAGACACAAAATTAGACTGGAATAGATTACTAATGGAGGAAAAATCATGGAACAACTAAAACAAAGAATTTTAACAGAAGGTCGTGTGAAAAGCGGGAATGTATTAAAGGTAGATAGCTTTTTAAATCATCAGATGGATATTCATTTATTTGATGAGATGGGAAAGGCATTTAAAGAGCGTTATAAAGAGGATGAAATTACAAAGATTGTTACAATTGAGGCATCAGGTATAGGGATTGCTTGCATAGTTGCAAGACACTTTAATGTGCCTGTTGTATTTGCTAAAAAGTCAGAATCACGTAACTTAGATGGAGATCTTTATACAAGTCCAATCTATTCTTTTACACATCAAAAGGAATATATGGTACGTGTAAGTAAGAAATTCTTATCAGCAGAAGATAAAGTACTTGTTATTGATGATTTCCTTGCAAATGGGAAAGCACTTATTGGATTATTAGATATCATTAAACAATCAGGAGCGACACTTGTAGGTGCAGGGATTGCAATTGAAAAAGGATTCCAAGGTGGTGGAGATGCGCTCCGTGAACAAGGTATACGTATTGAGTCACTTGCGATTATAGATGAAATGGGCGAAGATTTTATCAAATTTAGAGATTAAATAGGATTATAAAAAACACCCTATAAGAAGGAGGATAACCTGCTACTTATAGGGTGTTTTTCTAATTTAGGAGTGGTGGTGATGTCCACACTCACAGTCATGATCATCATGATGATGCCCGCCGCAGCACTCATGGGTGTCATGGTGATGGTCATGTCCACAACCACAGTGGTCATCATGCTCTATACCGTAAAGTGGTGAATCATCATAGTAGTCATCTTCAAAATCATAAGGTACATAGCCATCTTGGTCTACGCCGCTTAATGTATCAAAGAAGCCCTTTTCTTCAAGGACATTGCTTAAGTACATCATAGTGAATAAATTACGTTTTGGATCAGATACATTTTCAAAACCTTGCATAACATAGTTATAGAAAGTTTGTTCATTCATAATAAAAGGTACAACAGACATAAAGTATTGCATACGTAATTTGCGAGGGATAGGAGCAAGAGTATTTAGCCTTGTGCGTAAATCACTCATAAAGTCTTTAAGTACCTCTAGTACTTCTTGGCTATAAGGCTCATGCTTACCAGCATCAAATCCAAATACATGATGAACAGACATGCTTAGGTAAGTTTGCATCAGTACAAAGAGTGGATCGATCTCTTTTGTTTTGCAAGTTTTTTTATAAAGTCCATTTAACTCTTCTTTAATGGTTCCAACACGTTCAGGAAGTGTTTCAAGGAAGATATCTTTATCATCTGAATCTGTTAAGATATTTTGAATTGTACAGTATAAGTCATAGAAGCTTACATGTAGATCTGTAAGGGTTTCGAAAGAAAGTGCATCAAAAATAAGTAAGTTACTAAATGAACAAATCATATGATAAAGATTTTGGATTAAATCAATAGCAAAATCTAAAGTTTCATTTGTAAGATCGGCTTCTTCGAAGAATTCTTCAGGGTCTTCAATGAGTTGAAGTTCTTCAAGACTTCTTCTAATATCTACAAAGCTTAATCCGTAATTTTCATAAAGTTGTCCATCAAAAAGTTGAAGGAGGATACTTGTTAAAAACTCAGCATTTTCTTTTGTATCTTCAATGTTAATTTTTTGAAGGCTCTTCTCAACGTAAGCTAAGAAGCTGTCTTTAGTCATACGCATTGGAACGTATGGAAGTAGGCTTGCTGCACGGTCTTGGCGTTTGTGAGGGACTTTCTCAGCAAAGACAAAGCTACTACAGTCTTTAGCAAGCATATTAAAGTCCATATTTTTAGCATCTTCTTCTGTCAGATGGTAATCTTCGTAAGTTGCTTCATTAATAGAGCTTTTAAGATTGTAAAGAGAAGTAAGATGCATAAGTTCACGTTTATAAGCACTTAAACTACGGAATTTCTCTTCTAGAGTTTTACGGTAGTCTACTAAATTTTGAGCATAAGTTTCTTTAAATTCACTTTCGCCATCTAAAAGGCTAGGAAGTGTTGTAAAGAGTGTTTTTAAGTCAGATAAAATGCCTGATACGTCTTCATCAAAGTATTGGAAAGAAGAAGCACAAGGATTTTTAAGTACATTTAAATAATCATCTATCATACAAATATATGAATAGGAAACAGCTGCAAATATAGATTTTTGATTGTTGTCCATAAAAATCTCCTTTCAAAGTCATACTCTATTAAGAATATACAATTTCTATATAACATGCAAGCCTAATTCTAAGGTATTTGTAAAAATATGGTTTATTTTCTTGAAATTATTACCATAGTCAATTAAAATAATATAAAGGGGGTAGAAAAATGGAACAATTCAATCTAATTAATCGGGATAAGAGACAAGCTCTCTTAAATGGCGAATCTAAAAATCCTCATCAATTACTTGGTTTACATGAATATACAATAGATGAAAAAATGAAACTAACAGTATGTATTTATAGACCAGATGCTAAAAGTATAAGTATTGCACCAGTAGGGGATAAGCAAAAAAAATATAAATTAATGCCAGTTGGTGAAGGATTATTTTTTTGTGTACTGCAACGTAGAAAACATAGATTCATTTATAGGGTATTTTGCGAAGATGAACAGGGAAATAAATGGGATTATATTGACCCCTACCAATTTGAAAGCTTTTTATCAGGGGAAGATTTAAGGCTTTTTGAAGTAGGGAAGCATTATACACTTTATGAAAAGCTAGGGGCACATTTTACTACATTAGGAGGGGTAAAAGGCGTTTCTTTTGCAGTGTGGGCGCCTAACGCCAAACGTGTGAGTGTAGTAGGAGACTTTAATCTATGGGATGGTAGAAGACATAGTATGAGATGCCTAGGGACAAATGGTATTTGGGAAATCTTTATACCAGAGATTGAAGTAGATAGCTGCTATAAATATGAAATTAAAACACAGGATGACACACTCCTTTATAAAGCAGATCCCTATGCTACAAGAAGTGAGCTAAGACCTCATACAGCTTCTAGAGTTTATACGCAGGACAGTTATAAATGGCATGATAAAAAGTGGTTAGAAGGTAGAATGAAAAAAGAATGGCATAGGTCCCCTATGTCTATTTATGAGTTACATATAGGTTCATGGAAAATGCATGCTGATGGAAGCTTCTATACTTATAGAGAGCTTGCAGATGAGTTAGCGGATTATATTAAGGAAATGGGCTATACCCATATAGAACTATTAGGCATTTTAGAGCATCCTTTTGATGGATCATGGGGTTATCAGGTAACAGGTTACTTTGCACCAACGAGTAGATATGGTACACCTGATGATTTTAAATACCTTATAGATAAAATGCATCGTAATAAAATAGGTATTATTTTAGACTGGGTACCTGCACATTTTCCTAAGGATGCATTTGGACTTGAAAAATTCGATGGGACGGCACTGTATGAACATTTTTTACCTGAACAGGCTAATCATCCACAATGGGGCACGTTAATTTTTAATTATGGAAGAAAGGAAGTATGTTTATTCCTTATCAATAGTGCACTTTCATGGTTTAGTCAATATCATATTGATGGGCTTAGGGTAGATGCTGTAGCTTCTATGCTTTATTTAGATTTTGGAAGAGAAGGTGGAAATTATATTCCAAACCGTAATGGAGGCAGGGAAAACCTAGAAGCCATTGCGTTTTTAAAGCAGCTTAATACGGTAGTTTATGAAAAGTTCCAAGGTATTATGATGATTGCGGAAGAGTCTACCGATTGGGCTGGTGTCACACATCCTGTAGATCAGGGAGGACTTGGATTCGGATTTAAATGGAATATGGGATGGATGAATGATTACCTTAAATACATGGGGATGGATCCTCTTTTTAGAAAGTATGAGCATAATAAAATTACATTTAGTTTAATGTATGCTTTTAGTGAAAATTTCATTTTACCTTTATCTCATGATGAAGTTGTACATGGTAAGAGCCCAATGATTTATAAAATGCCAGGCGATGAGTGGAAGAAGTTTGCCAACTTACGTGTATGCTATGGTTATATGTTTACACATCCAGGTAAGAAAATGCTCTTTATGGGAAATGACTTTGCTCAAACTAATGAATGGACAGAAAAAGAAGAACTTAAATGGGGGCTTTTACAGTATGAACCACATAGACGGATGCAACGTTTTGTAAAAGATTTAAATGCTTTCTATAAAGAACAAAAGAGCTTATGGCAGTTAGATGATACCTATGATGGGTTTGAGTGGATTGACTGCGATAATAGGGACCAAAGTATAGTCTCTTTTATACGTAAAGGGAAAAAAGAAGAAGATTATTTAGTTGTTGTAGTCAACTTTACACCTGAAGTAAGGCATAGTTATAGGATTGGTGTGCCAGAGAGAGGTACTTATAAAGAAATACTAAATAGTGACCATCCTATTTATGGAGGAAGTGGCGTTTTAAATACTCATGTAGTAGCGGTAGATGCACCATGGCACAATCAAAGTCAGCATATTGTAATAGAAATCCCACCTCTTGCAATAACTGTATTAAAAAAAGAAAAAACTAAAGAAGGAGACTTTTTCATTATAAATAGGAATTCGGAGTGGGATAATGGGAGATAAAAGTATCAATGGTTTATACATGGAGTTCTAGGAAGGTAGTTTCTCTATAAAGGTTCTTAAGAAGACTCCTTTATTTGTTTAATTATTAGAAAATATGTAAATAATTAAACAAAGGAGTGAGTCGATGCAAGGATTAAGGGTACAACAGGATCCAGCTTATCATCAACTAACCATTACTCATATAGGTACAGAAGAAGTATTGCAAACTTTATATGATACAGAACTAGGACAATTTTATCACTGGCTTAGGTTTTACAATGAACCACTTGATTATATAGAAGTGCCTTTTAATGAAGCTTATATCGAAATTATCTATGTTTTAAAACCAAAGGTGCTGATTGTTATTAATAAAGAAACGGTTTATCAGTTTCTGACTAGGCTGTTTGGCAAGGATGCTTTATATTGTATGGAAGAAGTAGCAGCAACGTTTGTGCAAGGTAGTGATTTAGGATTCAGTTATGATATAAAGGATTTCCTTACAAAATTTTATAATGCATCTACAAGAGGAGAGGCACTCCAAGTTTATAATAGGTGGCAGGAACTTATTCCGCTTAATAATGAAGGCCTTTATAAAGTATTAGAGATTATAGAATATTATCTAGATGAGATTTTAAACTATTTTGATTTAAGAACAAAAAAACGAGAGAAAGTTATGGGATAACTTTCTCTCGTTTTTTAAAAAGCATGAGCTACTTTTAAATGGTCTAAGACGGCCTCTTTACTTGGCCCACCTTTAACACGTCTTTCATTAACACAAGTTGTAAGACGGATAGCCTCATAAATATCTTCTTCAAAAATTGGATGAATAGCCTTATAGGCTTCTAAAGAAAGATTTTCAAGGTCAGTACTATGCGTAACACAATGAAGAACAAGTTTACCAATAACCTCATGAGCATCACGGAAAGCCAATCCTTTCTTCACAAGATAATCGGCTGCATCAGTAGCATTGGTAAAGCCACCGGAAGCTGCCTTATACATAGCTTCCTTACATACAGTCATAGTTTGAAGCATAGCTGCAAAGATAGGGAGACACATTTTAATCGTATCTATAGCATCAAAAGTGCGTTCTTTATCTTCTTGCATATCTTTGTTATAAGCAAGAGGCAGAGATTTCATAGTGGATAAAAGACCTATTAAATCGCCATACACACGGCCACATTTGCCACGTACAAGCTCGGCGATGTCAGGGTTTTTCTTCTGAGGCATAATAGAGCTACCTGTACTGTAAGCATCATCAAGTTCAATAAAGTGGAATTCATGACTACTCCAAAGGATAATTTCTTCACTGAAGCGGCTTAAGTGCATCATCATAGTACTTAAATTAGATAAGAGGTCTATACAGAAGTCTCGGTCTGATACACCATCTATACTATTAGCACAGACTTCTTTAAAGCCAAGTGCATCTGCAACAGCTTGGCGGTCTAAAGGGTAAGTGGTAGTAGCGAGTGCACCGCTTCCAAGAGGCAGGCTGCTTGTCATCTCATAAGTAAACTCTAATTTTTTATAATCACGCTTAAACATTTCAAAGTAAGCCATTAAATGATGGGCAAAAGTAATAGGCTGTGCACGCTGAAGATGTGTATAGCCTGGCATAATGGTTTCAGTATGCTCATTGGCTAGATCTGTAATAACGCTCATAAGGTGGTGAAGCATATCTTTAATAGCTAAAATTTCTTCCATGACATAAAGACGCATATCAAGAGCTACTTGATCATTACGGCTTCTACCTGTATGCATTTTCTTGGCTACATCGCCAATACGATGAATAAGAAGTGTTTCAATATTCATATGAATATCTTCGGCCTTAACATTAAACTCTACATAGCCCTCTTCTATATCTTGGAGGAGGCTAAGAAGACCTTCTTTGATCGTAACAGCTTCTTCCTCTTTAATAATGTTTTGTTTGCCAAGCATCATAACATGAGCGATGCTTCCTAAAATATCTTGCTTATAGAGCCTTGCATCAAAAGAGATGGAGGAGTTGAAATGATCCGTTAAAGCATCTGTTTCTTTTGCAAAGCGTCCTCCCCAAAGTTTCATAAGTGCTATCCTCCTAGTTGTCTTCTTGATGAGTGGCCTCCATAAGTGCACGCACTTTAAGTGGAAGTCCATAAAGATTAATAAAGCCTGTTGCGTCATGGTGGTCATAAAGATCACCTGTTGTGAAGCTTGCTAAGTTCTCGCTATAAAGTGAATAAGGAGAAGAAGCACCTTGAGGAATAATGTTTCCTTTATAAAGTTTAAGTTTCACTTCACCTGTTACGACTTTTTGGGTACTTGTAACAAAAGCACCTAAAGCTTCACGAAGTGGTGTAAACCATTTGCCATTATAAATAAGGTCTGCGTATTGAAGCGCAACTTCTTGTTTATAACGGTAAGTTTCACGGTCAAGTGTAAGGTGTTCAAGTTCATCATGTGCTTTATAAAGAATAGTGCCACCTGGTGTTTCATAAACACCACGAGATTTCATACCTACAACGCGGTTTTCTACAATATCTTCAATACCGATACCATTTGCTCCCCCGAGTTCATTAAGTTTTTCAAGAAGAAGAGAAGGTTTTGTTTCAACGCCGTTTAAATGTGTTGGTACACCGTTTTTAAAAGTAAGAGTGATAAACGTTGGTTCATCTGGCGCTTGTTCTGGAGAAACACCTAGTTTAAGAAGTTTTTCATAGTGAGGTGCATTCCAAGGGTCCTCTAAGTCAAGCCCTTCATGAGAGATATGCCACATGTTACGATCACGGCTATAACTATCTTCTTTTTTCATAGGAACTTCAAGACCACGTTCTTCAAGATAGGCGATTTCTTCTTCGCGTGAAGAAATATCCCAGATACGCCATGGGGCAATAACTTTAAGGTGAGGCGCAAGTGCTGCAATACCTAATTCAAAACGAATTTGGTCATTGCCTTTACCTGTACAGCCGTGGCAAATAGCTACAGCCTTTTCTTTTAATGCAATTTTTACAAGTGTTTTGGCGATCACAGCACGCGCAATAGAAGTACCTAAATAATATTTAGATTCATAGATAGCACTAGATTGAATCATTGGAAATACATATTCCTCCATAAATTCATCTTTCACATCTTCTACGTAAACTTTACTTACTCCCATTTTTAGTGCACGTTCACGAAGGCCTACAAGTTCTGCATCCTGCCCTACATTAATACATACAGCAATAACCTCATAGTCATAGTTTTCCTTAAGCCATGGAATAAGGACGGATGTATCTAAACCACCTGAATAAGCTAAAACCACTTTTTCTTTCATAATGAATACCCCCTATAGTAATATAAAATAATATATATGATTATTTATGTATAATTATACATTAAAAAAATTAAATTTCAAGTATTATTTTTATTAATATTCAAATTATAATTTCTACATATGATTCGCTTATGATATATAGTATAATGATACTATCACTTCACAGTAAGAAGAATGACTAGGAGGTTTTTAAAGTGAAACTATTTGATTTAGACGGGCCAGTATACCGTATAGGAACGGAAATTGCTGATCTGCTCATTTTAACGTTTTACTGGATTGTGTGTAGTTTACCTATTATTTCAATAGGAGCATCTACAACAGCAGTTTTTTATGTGTATGGGAAAAAGGTAAGAGGTGAAGATGTCTATGTAACAAAAGACTTTTTTAAAAGTTTTAAAGAAAACTTTAAGGTTTCTATTCCAATTACGCTAGGAATAGCTGTTTTATGGATTTCATGCTTTTTATACCGTATGATTTTAGTGGCTTATAATGGACAAGTTTCATTCCTGTTTACAGGATTTGCACTTTTCTTAGTGCTTGAAACATCCATATTAACACTTTATGTGTTTGCCATCTTGTCACGTTTCCATATGAAAGGTTTTAGCATCTTTTTAACAGGCTTTGTTTTTGCACATAAACATCTTGCATCAAGTCTTATTATGGTAGGTATTGCACTTTTAGTTCAGGTAGCAAGTATTGCATTTCCTATGATGCTTTTAATTACACCTGTATTAACAATGGCACTTTGTTCTTTCTTCATTCAAAAGAACTTCACACTTCATATTAAAGCTGCAGAAGAAGCTGCAAAACGTAGTGAGGATTCAGCAAATGAAGAAGACGATGAAGAAGATGATGAGTACGAAGATGAGTATGAAGATGAAGAAGATGATGATGAGTATGAAGAAGATGAATCAAATACTGAAGAAGATGAAGATAAATCTTTCCTAAAATATATCTAAGTAGAGTTTGATACAAAAGAAAAGGGGAATAAAAATGGAGCATAACTGGAGAATTGAAACTAAACTTATACAAGAAGGATACAAACCAGGCAACGGGGAGCCTAGAGTACTTCCTATCTGCCAAAGCACAACTTATAAATATGACTCAACTGAGCATGTTGCAAAGCTTTTTGACCTTGAAGTACCAGGTCATATGTATTCTAGAATCAGTAATCCCACAGTAGAAGCGCTTGAAAATAAAATTGCAGCTTTAGAAGGTGGTGTAGGAGCCTTATGTACATCATCAGGCCAATCAGCATCTATGGTAGCAATGCTTAATTTATGTGAAGCAGGGGACCATTTTATTGCCCTTAATACTATTTACGGCGGTACATATAACTTATTTGCTATTACTTTTAAGAAATTAGGAGTAGAGGTAAGCTTTGTATCTCCCGATGCCACAAAAGAAGAGGTAGAAAAACTTATTAAACCAAATACAAAAGCTATTTTTGGAGAGACAATTGCTAATCCAGCTTTAGTGGTATTAGATATTGCTTACTGGTCAGAAATTGCACATAGTTATGGTATACCTCTTGTAGTAGATAATACTTTTGCAACACCATACTTATGTAGACCGTTCGAACATGGGGCAGACATAGTAACTCATTCTACTACAAAATACATGGATGGGCATGCTACAAGTGTTGGTGGTGTTATTGTAGATAGTGGCAAGTTCGATTATACAAATGGCAAATTTAAAGGGTTTACAGAGCCAGATGATTCTTACCATGGCTTAACTTATACAAAAGCTTTTGGTAATGCTGCATATATTACAAAAGCTAGGGTACAATTTATAAGAGATATGGGAAATTGTATGAGTCCTCAAAATGCATTCCTCACTCATTTAGGTCTTGAAACCTTACATTTACGTATGGAAAGACATAGTGAAAATGCCTTAAAGGTAGCACAGTTCCTTAAAAATCATCCGAAAGTTGAAAGTGTAAGCTATCCACTTTTAGAAGGGGATAGTCAGTATGAAAAAGCTAAAAAATATTTACCTAAAGGGGCAAGTGGTGTTATTTCTTTTAGTATTAAAGGAAGTCGTGAAGATGCTGTAGCATTTATGGACCATTTAAAACTTGCAGCCATTGTTGTTCATGTAGCAGACGCAAGAACAGCTGTACTTCACCCTGCAAGCTCTACACATAGACAAATGAGTGATAAGGAGTTAGAAGCAGCTGGTATTAGTCCAACTATGATACGTTTAAGTATTGGAATTGAAAATGTATTAGATATCATTGAAGATTTAGAAGAAGCCTTTACATATTCAAACTAAATTCACATTCTTTAGGTATAATGGCATTATTTCTAAATAGAAAGGATCCGTCAAATGGTTGTTTTTGATTTTATATTAGATATTTTTCTTATTATGATGTTAATCAGTTTATTTAACTTAGTACGCTATACGCTTAAGATAAGAAAAATTATGAAAATGCATAAAGATAATCCAAATATCAAAGGCATCTCCATTGTGAATGGAGAGATTAAAATTATAGAAAATGTGCCAAACCTATCTGAAGTAGGCACTGAAGAAAAGGCAAAAGATTTAGTAACAGACCCTATATGCGGCAAAGAAATTCTTAAGCAAGATGCTTATCGCATTGTAAAAGATGGCGTAGAATATTTCTTCTGTAGTTGGGAATGTAGAGAAAAATTTTTAGCACATTAAACACTTGTTTAAAACAAGTGTTTTTTTTTGCCTAAAGACACATACTAAAACATAATGTGAAAAAAGAGGCGACAATATGAAAAGAACAACACGTATCATAAAAAGTTTAGTAAGTGCATTTATTTTATTAATGGGGTTAGTATGCCCACTATATGCACAGGAGGTGCAGAATCAAAAAGTATATATGGCTATAATTATTGATGACTTTGGTAATCAGATGGCAGGAACAGAAGAAATTGCAAAATTACCTATTCCACTTACAGGTGCTGTGATTCCAGGTATGCCTTTTGCAAAGGACGATGCTAAAAAACTTCATGATGCAGGTAAGGAAGTTATTTTGCATGTACCACTTGAACCTATTAAGGGGAAACCAAACTGGCTTGGGCCAAAAGGAATTACTTCAGGAATGAGTAGTGAAAAGATTAGAGGGGTATTAGAAGAATCTATGACAGAAATCCCTTATGCAGTAGGGATGAACAATCATATGGGATCTCGTGCAATGCAAAGTAAAAATGTAGTAGGAACACTTATGGACTTTGCTAATGAAAAAGGTTTTTACTTTGTAGATAGTAAAACTTATGATAATAAGGTTGCACAGGAAATTGCTACTGAGAGACATACACCGTATTTGGTAAGAGATGTTTTTCTAGATAATACACCAAGTACAGGTTATGTAGTAGAGCGCTTAAATGAAGCTTATAAAGTCGCGAAAGAAAAAGGTTATGCCGTTGTAATTGGTCATGTAGGTCCAGAGAAAGGTCCTCATACTGCAGCGGCACTGAAGTCTATGATTAGCCAGTTACAGGCTAAAAACGTAGAATTTGTAACGGTTAGCCAGCTTATGCGCAACTTGCAAGGACAATAGAAAAATGATAAACTGAGGTTTATAAATAAAAATTTAAAAATAAGGAGAATGTAATGGAACAGAAGGTTAAAGGATATACCCTTTTAAACACTGAATATATAAAAGAAATAGATAGTAATGTTCATCTTTACGAGCATGACTGTACAAAAGCAAAGATTCTCTATATGCAAAGTGAAGATCCTCATAAAACATTTGGGATTGCTTTTAGAACACCTCCTCATGATAGTACAGGTGTAGCTCATATTATCGAACACTCTGTCCTTTGTGGTTCTAGAAAATTTCCGCTTAAAGACCCCTTTATTGAGCTTTCAAAAGGTTCTTTAAATACTTATTTAAATGCTATGACTTATCCGGATAAAACGATTTATCCAATTTCAAGTCAGAATGATGCAGATTTTCATAACTTAATGGATGTGTATTTAGATGCTGTATTCTTCCCAAACATTTATAAGAATGATTATATTCTTATGCAGGAAGGTTGGCGTTATCATTTAGAAAATGAAAATGATCCACTAGAATACAAAGGGGTTGTTTATAATGAAATGAAAGGTGCTTTTTCTTCTCCAGAAGAGGTAGGGTTTAGAAAAATTAAAGAAGCCCTTTTCCCAGATACCACTTATCACAATGAGTCAGGTGGTGCACCAGAGGCTATCGTAGACTTAACTTATGAAGACTTTTTAGCCTTCCATAAAAAGTACTATCATCCATCTAATAGCTACATTGGGCTATATGGAGATATGAATATTGAAGAAGTCTTAACCTTTATAGATGAAGAATACTTATCTCATTTTGAATACCAAGAGGTAGACTCAAAAGTTGCTATGCAGAAGCCTTTTGATACACCTAAAGTAGTAGATACTTACTACTCTGTAGCAGAGGATAGACCAAATCAACTTTATGTATCTGCAAACTGGGTAGTAGGCGAGACAGTAGACCGTGAACTTATGGTAGGGTTATCTATCTTAGAATACTTATTACTAGAAACACCAGCATCTCCACTTAAAAAGGCGCTTATTAAAGAGGGGATAGGAGAAGATGTATTTGGTGCTTTCCAAACTCACCTTAAACAGCCTATCTTTAGTGTAATGGCTAAAAATGTAGGTGAAGAAAATAAAGAACGCTTCTATGAAGTCATTGATACAACACTTCATACTTTAGTTAAAGAAGGTATACCAAAATCACTTCTTCAAGGTGCACTTCAAGTAAAAGAATTTGAATTAAGAGAAGGTGATTTTAAAGGTTACTCCAAAGGCTTGCTCTATTATATAGGGACTATGAAGAGCTGGATTTATGATGAAGACCCTAATATCTATTTAAGATATGAGGATCTTATTGATTCTCTTCAAGCTAAAAAAGATACACGTTACTTCGAAGAGCTTATTGAAAAATATCTCTTAAACAATAGCCATCATGTTAAAATGATGATTCATCCTAAAGTAGGATTAGATGCAGCTATAGAAGAAAAAGTACAGAAGAAACTAGAAGCTATTAAAGCAAGTTGGACACCAGAACAAATTAAAGCTTGTGTAGAAAAGACACTTGCTTTCAATCAAATGCAAAAAGAACCAGATAGTCCTGAGGCGCTTTTAAGTATTCCACTCCTTAAAAAAGAAGAATTAGATAAAGAGTCTATGTTCCCTCGTTATGAAACAAGGCAGAAAGAGGGAACATCCTATATTATTACACCAATTTTTACAAATCAAATTGCGTATATTAATTACTTTATCAATTTAGAAGGTGTGCCAGATAAAAGTCTTCCTTATTTAGGTATGCTGGTAGGGATGTTAAGTAAATTAGATACAGCTTCTTATGATTATGAAGACTTATCTATGGCCATTGACCAACACTTAGGTGGTATTGAATTCCATATTCAGTCTATGCATGATGTAAAAAATCCAGCAGCTTACAAAAAAATGTTTGTAGTAAAGACAAAAGCTCTTATTGATGAATTAAAAGACCAAGTAAAACTTGTTCATACCATTATGAATGAAACTTTATTTGAAGACCGCAATCGTATACGTGAAATTATTAAAGAAATGAAATCTATGATGGAGATGTCATTAAGCAGTGAAGGGCATAAGATTGCTTATAGCATGCTTTTATCTAGTTTTTCACCAGCAGAAGCTTTTGATGAAACGACTAAAGGATTAAGTTTCTATCAAACAGTTCGTGAAATTGATGAGAATTGGGATGCAAAACAAGATGAAGTTATAGAAAATCTTAAAGAAGCTTACCACTTCTTTATGAATCGCAAACGCTATACAATAGGACTTACAGTAGATGAAGAGCGTGTTACAGAGTGTATGGATTGTACGTATGATGCATTAAGTAAGCTTGAGAAAGAAGAAATAGTAGAGCACAAAATACCATTTACATCACATTCTATGAAAATGGGACTTATCTATCCGGGGAATGTGAATTATGTAGCCATGGGATATAACTTTAAAAAATTAGGTTTTGATTATCATGGTGGTCTTGTACTTCTTAAATCTATCCTTTCTATGGATTATTTATGGAATGAAGTTCGTGTGAAAAATGGGGCTTATGGTTGCTTTGCAGATTTCAGAAAGAGTGGTAATATGTTCTTTGTATCTTATCGTGATCCTAATGTTGAGAAAACATTAGATATTTACAGACAGATTCCAGAGTATGTTGCATCATTAGAATTAAGTGAACGTGAATTGTTGCAATATTTAATTGGTACAATTAGCAGTATGGACTTCCCTTACACAGCATCTACAGAAGGTTATACAGCTCAAGTCTATGCTTTAGTTGGTACGACAAAAGAAGACATTCAAAGTATAAGAGATGATATCTTTAATGTCGATAATGAAATCCTTAGAAGCTTTGCAGAACCTATTAAAAAAGTACTTGAGCAAGACCAATACTGTGTATTTGGTAATACAGTAAGTATTCCGCAAAATGAGGCCTTATTTGAAGAAACCTTAAAAATTTAAGATATAAAGCAAAAAACACATAAGTTTCTTAAGACTTATGTGTTTTTTTGCTAAGAGATTCTTTTCAGACACGTTTTTTTTTGATAGAATAAACATTAAAGCACTAAACGGAGGTAGGAGGTGTGCTATGGATTTTTCAAATAAAATCGTCGTTGTCACAGGTTCAGGTCAAGGGATTGGTGCATGTGTAGCGACAGAATTTGCAAAATACCATGCAACAGTCATTATTGCTGAAATAGATGAAGAAGCAGGGCTTGAAGTAGAAGAAAACATTAAAGAGGCAGGCGGCGAAGCTTTATTTATAAGAACGGATGTAAGAGATGAGCAGTCTGTTAAAAATATGACTTTAAAAGTAGCTGAGCGTTATGGAAAAATAGATATTTTAGTAAATCATGCGGAAGTGACCACTAATGGTAATCTATTTCATGTATCTGTAGAGGCATTTGAACAGGTTATGCGTGTCAATGTAACGGGGGCTTATATCTGTAGCAAATACTGCGCACCTCATATGATAAGTGAAGGCGCAAGTATTGTGAATATCGCGTCTACAAAAGCACTTATGAGCGAGCCCAATTCAGAAGCTTATGCGGCTTCAAAAGGAGCTCTCCTATCTTTAACGCATGCACTTGCAGCAAGTTTAGGACCAAAGGTAAGAGTTAATGCTATTAGTCCGGGGTGGATTGAAGATAATGCATGGAAGAAAAAGAAAGATAGAAAATTTGTAGCATTAAGAGAGAAGGATCATCAACAACATTTAGCAGGTAGGGTAGGAAGACCAGAAGATATAGCAAGGGCAGTACTTTATTTAAGCAGTGAAGATGCAGGATTTATTACAGGGGGAAACTTTGTAATTGATGGCGGAATGACGGTAAAAATGATTTACGCCGAATAGGGGGATAAAAATGGTCAAACAAAAGAAAAACTATATTGCAGAGAAGAAAAAAAATCATTTCATAAAAGCGGTAATATGGGCAGGTGTCATTATAGCAATAATGGGAGCAGGTATTTTATTACTAGATACACGTTCAAGTTATTTTACAGTAGTGGCGGCAGTACTTGTTTTACCTCTTGCCCTACATATTACACGTTTTTTTGCTTTTGTAAAGTATAAAGATCCAAGCCCTAAGCAAGCGGCACTACTTGAGCAGATGAAAGGTCATTATGGGCTTTATCATAGTGCCATTATACCGGATACAACTTGTACACTCTATTTTGAACATATTATTGTTACAACAAAAAGTATCTATTTTATCAGTAAAAATAAAGAGATCATTCAAAAAGCTAAACCCATCTTAGCATTAAGACTTGGAAATAAAGGTATTCAAAATAGTAAATTACATTTTATTTATGCGGAAAATGGTAAGACTATAAAAAATGCTACCATTAGAATAGAGAAAGATGCGTGTCAAGTTGGTGAAGCACTAGAAAATACAATCAAGATAATTGATGGGATGTTAATGTAAATAGGAGTACATCATGAGAGAAATGGCTATAACCCAGTATGAAGAAGGCCAAAGACTAGATAAGTTTTTATTAAAGTATTTAAATAAGTGTCCCAAGAGCCTCCTTTATAAATTTATGAGAACAAACAAAATTAAATATAATGGTAAGAAACCAAAAGGTAATGAAATTCTGGTAAAAGATGATCAGATTAAATTGTTTCTTCATGACGAACAAATTGTAAGTTTGCAAGAGCAGAAGGAAATTAAAGAAAGTCCAATTCATTTCAAGACCGTTTATGAAGATAAAAATATTCTTATTGTAGATAAGCCTTTAGGACTATTAACACAAAAAGATAAGAAGGATGGACATAGTCTTGCTGAAGAAGTGATTTATCATTTAACCGCAAATGGTTCTTATAACGTTAAAATGGCTAAAGGTTTTACACCGGCACCCTGTAATAGACTTGACCGTAATACAGCAGGGATTGTACTTGTGGGGAAACACCTTAAAGCAACGCAAGAAATTAGTCAGATGCTTAAGACAAAGCAAATTTCTAAATACTATATGAGTATTGTTTTAGGACGTATTACAGAGCCTATTGTATTAAAAGGTTACCATTATAAAGAACCTGGCAAAAATGAAGTGAAAATTGTAGACCACTATGTAGAAGGGGCTAAGCCTGTAGAAACGCGTATTTTACCACTTCAGACAAATGGACGTTATACTTTAATAGAAGTACAACTTGTAACAGGGAAAACACATCAAATTCGTGCACACTTAAGTCAGATTGGTCATCCTATTATTGGGGATCCAAAATATGGAGATGCCATTGAAAATGAGTATTTTAAAAATCGTTATGGCCTTTGTTATCAGGTACTTTGTGCATATAAGATTAAATTTGAACTTTGTGAAAGTTTATTTGAATATATGGAAAACCGTGTCTTTACTGTGGCAGCACCGAAGATTTATAGTGAAATCTGCTTAGGTGAAGGACTAATAGGTAGTTAAAGTGGCGAAGCTCTATGCATAGAGTTTCGCCACTTGTTTTGCAAGGGGTAAATTATTCGTATTAAAACAAATTTTAAGTGCACTAAAATAATTACCCTTATCAATAGAAAGTTTAAGAGCGTCATTGGAAGCTTGATCTAAATAGTAATAAAGTCTTGCCCTATCCATATTTAAGGAAGCTATGTAATGTGCTGCTGTTAGATAGTTGTTTTCATGTGCTTCATAAGTTGCAATAAGTTCTTGCAGTCTTCTAACAAGCTCAGTATTCTTGCAGCGTTTAGCACATTCTAAAACAGAGTAATAATCGCCAAGTGCTTCAAAGAGCTTAAGGCTATCTTCATATTGTTTACTTAGATAAAGTACAATGGCAACTTCTTCAATTTGTCTGAGCCCGTCCAGTTTCTGAAGAGGATCAGCCTCCTTATAGAAACATTCTATAGCCTGAAGAAATTGATAAGTTTTCATATAAGCTATACCTGCCTCATAGTAACAGTCACATTCTTTATACAGCTTAGCAGCATAAAGTGGTTTCGTGAAACTATAGAAGTAAGCAGCTTTTTTTTTGTTATGATGTTTCATACAGATAAGAGCACCCTGTTTATAATAACCATGTTCTTCAGCTAGTCCAATAGCACAGGAAGTTGCACCTAATTTTTCGTAGCACACCATAAGCTGCTTAAAGGCATGAGCTTTTTCAAGACAGTAAATGGCCTTTTGATAAGATTTGTTTTTCATATAAAGTAACCCAGAAGCGAAATAAAGGTGGTTTCTTTTAAGGACCAAAGCTTTTTCGTTGGAAGTAAGACGAAAGAAATTGAACTTTGTAAATAGACATTTTATAATAAAAAGAACATAATACATAAAGCCCCCCCAATCTAATGAACTTAATTTTATTTTACCAAATAATTACAAAAAATCAAGAAAAGAGGAAACAAATGGGATATTGGAATACACGTGGTCTTAGGGGAAGCGTTCTAGAAGAAACGATTAATCTAACAAATGATCTTTATAGAGAAAAAAATTTGGCTTTAATTCAGAAGGTTCCTACGCCCATCAAGCCTATTAATATTGATAAGGGAAAAGGTGTTATTACACTGGCTTATTTTGACCAAAAAAGTACAGTTGACTACATAGGGGTAGCACAAGGGGTTCCACTCTGTTTTGATGCGAAAGAGACTACAAAAGAATCTCTGCCGCTAGCTAATATTCATCTCCATCAAATTACCTTTATGGAAGACTTTGTGAAGCAAGGGGGTGAGGCCTTCCTTATTGTGTACTTTAAAAAATACGATCGTTATTTCCTATTTATGATAGATGAAGTACGTAAATACTATGATGCATCAGTAAGTGGAGGACGTAAGTCTATTCCTTATACAGCTTTTCAAGATAATATGGAGATTTTTATAGAAGGGGGCCTATATCTGAATTATTTAAAGCCTTTATCAAGGTATATTGCATCTAAAAGAAGTATATAAAATTGAAAAGCTGTCCATAATCCTTATGAGGTGAGAAAGATGAAGAAAACACTCATAGGGATTTTTTTAATGACTGCTTTTTTAACAGGGTGTGCCAATCAGGTAGTGAGTGAGCCTGAATTGACTACGGAAGCTTTAATGGAGCTAGACGTTACAGAAAAATTAGTAGACTTATATCTACCTAAACAAATAGATTATAGCAAGCTAGAGCCAGCAGATGGCATTTATATCGGTGCTTATGTAGAGGATAATATTGAACTTGATCATAGTATGACGCAGTTTGAACAAGTGACAGGGCAAAAGCATGCTATTCGTGTCATGCAGTATAGGACTGCTTCAGATGTAACGAGTAGGCAAATGTTAGAATGTCTGGCAGATAAGCAAGTACCTTATATTAAAGTGCTCCCAACTAAGGACTATGATATTAATCCTATTTATCATATGATTAGCGATATTAAGACACGTTATAGTATGCCTGTGTTTATTGAGCTTTATCCAGTAGATAGTTCTGTGAAGGATCCTTCGAATTATAAGAATTATTATGAAAGAGCCTATAAGCTCATTAAAAGGTATTTGCCAGAGTCGGTAGTCGTATGGAGTATTAGTGCAGACTCAGTTTATGACTGTATGACTTATTATCCTGGAGACCACATGGTAGATTGGGTAGGGCTTAATGTGTATATACCAAGATATGAAAATGGTAAGCGTTATGAATTCTCTCTAGGGGATGGGCTAGACTTTTGGTATAAAAACTTTCAGACTAGTAAGCCTATGATGCTCTCTGGAATTGCAGTCTCTCATTTTTCGCGTGTAGATCATACGTATAAAGTAGGAGAAGCTACTGAAACTTTAAATTACTTTTATGATACCATTCCAAAGATTTACCCAAGAATTAAGGGCATGCTTTATATTGATGTAGATATGAAGGAAGTAGCGAGTAGCGGGAAGGATGATTACCGTATCTCTAGCCAAGCTGAGTTAGTGAATGCCTATCATGGGTTACTTCAATCCGATAGATTTTTGCATGAAGTCGAGGAAGAGACACCTGTAAGTGGAACGGAGCAGATGAAGTATACAGTTCCTGTTTTACAAATAGAAGATGAGAAATATATAGAAAAGGGCTATGTACGTACATTATTTAATACAATTGATACAAGAGGAGTTCCTTATATTGATTATTTAGACGGCAATAGATATTTCAGTATAGAAAATTTACTCGAAACTTACAATATGCAGTTTTAATTTTTTAATCATGGAAAAGTAGTTTAAGCCATATATTTGATATAAGTAAGTTTATACACTTTTAAAGGAGTGATTAAATATATGGTAGATTTCTCTAAGATGATTTTAAACGATAGGCAGTCAAGGAAAGTTGAACATTTTGAAGGCACTTTTCTTGACTACTTACATATTTTATATGAACATCCAGAACTTTATAAGCTGGCGCATAAACGTATTTATGATTTAATAGTAGATCAAGGGGTTGAGTTCGTTAAAACGGAAGAAAATCCTAGACTAAGAAGAATCTATGGAAAGGATACTCTTAAACGCTATCATTTCTTTAAAGACAATTTCTTTGGCATTGATAAGACTTTGATGAAGATTGTAAGGTATTTACATTCTGCGGCTATGCAAGGAGAAGAAGCAAGGCAGGTGCTCTACCTAGTAGGACCAGTAGGTGCAGGAAAATCTTCTTTGATTGATAGTATTAAGAACTTAGTAGAAAGTAGTGAGCCAATCTATGCACTAGAAGGTTGCCCTATGAGAGAAGAGCCACTTCATCTTATTCCTAAACACAGTCGTAAAGCATTTGAAGATATTTTAGGAGTAAAAATTGAAGGAGACTTATGTCCTGTATGTCGTTATAGACTTAAACATGAGTTTAAAGGTGAATATGAGAAGTTCCCAATTGTGAAAACAGATTATTCTATACGTTCTCGTAAAGGAATAGGTGTTGTGCCACCTGTTGATCCTAATAATCAAGATACCTCTGTATTAGTTGGTTCAGTCGATATTTCAAAAATGGACTTATATCCAGAGGATGACCCACGTGTACTTTCTTTAAATGGTGCTTTTAATGTAGGAAATAGGGGCTTAGTAGAATTCATTGAAGTTTTCAAAAATGATGTGGAGTATCTCCATACGATGATTACAGCTACCCAGGAGAAAAATATCCCTTCACCAGGTAAAGGGGCTATGATTTACTTTGATGGTGTGATTTTAGCCCATTCTAATGAAGCGGAGTGGAATAAGTTTAAATCTGACCATACTAACGAAGCTATTCTAGATCGTATTGTTAAAGTAGAAGTACCTTACTGTTTAGAGTTAGATGAAGAAGTGAAGATCTACCGTAAGATGCTTAAAAGTTCTAATTTTGAAGCGCATATTGCACCGCACACACTTGAGATTGCTTCTATGTTTGCTATTTTAACAAGACTTGGCCCATCTGCTAAGGTTGATCCTATGACTAAGCTTAAAATTTATAATGGAGAAGAAATTATTGAAAAAGGAACAACAAAACGTATCGATATTATGGAACTAAAAGATGAAGCTGAAAGAGAAGGAATGTCAGGCATTTCAACAAGATTTATTTCAAAAGCACTGGATACAGCTTTATCAGAATCTGAATATGACTGTATCAATCCTATAGGCCTTATGGAAGTACTCTTAAAAGAAATTAAAGAAATGGCTGTATCGGATGAACTTAAAAAGCGTTATTTAGGGTTCTTGCAGGATACCATTAAAAAAGAATACCATAAGATTCTAGAAAAAGAAGTGACGAAAGCCTTTATTCATGGCTACAAAGAACAGGCTCAAGATTTGTTTAATAACTATTTAGATCATGCAGAGGCTTATGTGAATAAAACGAAGCTAAAAGACAGCAGTACAGGAGAAGAGTTAACACCTGATGAAGTATTCATGCGTTCTATAGAAGAGCAGATTGGTGTAACACAAAGTGGTGCTAAAGGTTTTAGACAAGATGTAACAGCCTATATGTTCTCAGTTATTCGTAATGGTACAAGTGTAGATTATACATCTTATGAACCTCTTAAAGAAGCAATAGAAAAGAAACTTACAGCGTCTGTAAGAGAACTTTCTCGTATTATTACAAAGAGTAAGGTAAGAGATAAAGAGCAAAATGAGAAGTATGATGCAATGGTTGAAGAAATGAAGAATAATGGTTACTGTGACCACTGTTGTAACGTTATTTTGAAATATGCTGCCAATAACCTTTGGAAAGACTAGGTGATGCACATGGCTATTTTTAAAGAGTTTCAACCGAATAGCAGAGATAGGAGTGTAGAAGATAGACGCAGACATAAAGAATTAGTAGAGAAGAGTATTAAAGAAAATATAGGCAGCATTATTTCTGAAGAAAGTATTATTGGGCAGACTAAAAATAAGAAGATTAAAATTCCCATTAAAGGGGTTAAAGAATATTATTTTAGATATGGTAAGAATCAGCAAAATATTGGGGCTGGAACAGGAAAGGAAGAAAAAGGAAAACGTGTAGCTAAAGGAGATGAAAGTGGCCAGAATCAAGGAGCAGGCAATGCAGAAGGTGAAGACATCTATGAAACAGAAATTACCATAGATGAGGCCATTCATTATTTGTTTGAAGATCTTGATTTGCCCTATCTAGAGCAAAAGAAATTTAAAGAAATAGAATCAGAGGCGAGTAGTAAAAAATGGGGTATTCAGCAAAAGGGTATCCCTCCCCGCCTTTCTAAAAAACATACTATGATGGCTAAAATCAAGAGGGAGAAGTGCTTGCAGCGTGCAGCACATGAGCTTGGTCTTGATGTTACTAATGAGAGAATACCTTTTCATGAAGATGATCTGAAATATTTTAGAAGAAAGATTAAGATGCAAAGGGATTCTAATGCTGTTGTTATCTGTATCATGGATACCTCTGGCTCTATGGGACATACGAAGAAGTACCTAGCAAGAAGTTTTTATTTCCTTCTTTATCAATTCTTAAAGGTTAAATACATTAATGTAGAGATTGTCTTTATTGCACATACCACTACAGCTAAGGAAGTAACAGAAGATGACTTTTTCCATCGAGGAGAAAGTGGAGGGACTTATATTAGTAGTGGCTATCAAAAAGCACTAGACGTTATCGCAGAAAAATACCCTCCAGACAGTTGGAATATTTATGCTTTTCATTGTAGTGATGGAGATAACTGGGGAGAAGATAATGAACAGGCAGTAATATTGGCTAATGAACTTTGTGATGTATGTAATCTTTTTGGTTATGGTGAAATTAAAATTAGTACTTATACGAGTACTATTATGAATAAATATATGGAAGAAGTAAAGAAAACGAATTTTTCAGCTGTTAGAATCTTCAAGAAGGAAGACGTGTGGAAAGCCTTTATGGATATGCTGAAAATTGAGAAGCGAACAAGTGAAGATGGGGGTGCGTAATGAACTATTCTTTGAAGGAGTTAATGGACTATAATACACAGATAGAAGAAATTGCTCAAAGAATAGGACTTGACTATTATGAGCAGGAGTTTGAGGTTATTAGTTTTGAAGATATGATTTGCTATGAAGCTTATGTAGGGATGCCCTCTCATTATCCACATTGGAGTTATGGGAAAAATTACGAGCGCATTAAGACACTTTATCAGTATAACTTGACAGGGCTCCCTTATGAGATGGTTATTAATTCCGATCCTTGTATTGCCTACTTAATGAAAGATAATAGTTTAGTATTACAAATACTGACTATGGCTCATGTGTATGGGCATAACGACTTTTTTAAGAATAACCGACTTTTTAAACAGTATACAAGGGCTAATTTAACCATTGATATGTTTAAAAACCATGCCAATCGTATCAGAGAATATATTCAAGACCCCAGCATAGGTTATGAAGAAGTGGAACGTATATTGGATGCGGCCCACTCTATTAAATATCATTGTGGTGCCTTTTGCCAGTTGACTACTAATTTTGAAGAGAAAATAGAATATCCCTATGAGAATCTGTTAGAATTCTTATGGAGAGAAGGGGAGCTTAATGAGTGGCAAAAAGACATCTTACTCATTGTTATGGAGGAAAGTAGATACTTTACCCCACAAATTGAAACTAAAATTATGAATGAGGGATGGGCAAGTTTTTGGCACTATCATATTGTTAATGAACTAGGACTCTCTTCCGGTATGCAAATTGAATTTTTGAAGCATCATAATAATGTTATTTGTAGTGTACCCGGTAGACTCAATCCTTATTTTATAGGCTTTAAAATTTGGGAAGACCTTTATGAAAAGTATGACCATAGTTTTAAGGAACTTGCACGTATTAGAAGCGTGGAAAGAGATGCGTCTTTTATTCGTAATTATTTAACTTATGACATTGCTAATACAGTTAACCTTTTTGAATTTGAAGAAGAAGAGCGCTATTATGTGATTACAGAGGTATCTAATGAAGACGGCTGGAGGCAGGTACGTAATACACTTGCTAATAATGTAGGAGTAGGTAGTATTCCTAATATTATTGTAGAAGATATGCAGCGTGGTGATCATACACTTATTCTCAAACATATTTATGATGGGCGTGAACTTCAGCTTTCTTATGCTACGGAGACGCTTAAGCATATTCAAGCTCTTTGGGGTGGTAAAGTCATTCTAAAGACATATCTTACAGGATTTGAGCGTAAAGTGATTTGTAGTGAGGATAAAAAAGTACTTATTGAAAATAATTAATAAAGAGGCAAAAAACTGGATGAATCAAGGCTTATCCAGTTTTTTACCCTCTATTTTTTGGGTGAGCTAAACGTATACGAATAGGGGTGAATATGATAAACTACATATATATAACAAAATAAGCGTGACTAAAATGGAGGACTGAAATGGAATTTTATTTATGTCCCATTGCAAGTGGGAGTAGTGGAAACTGTACATATCTACATGCTGATGAACAAAGATTACTGATAGATGTTGGTGTAAGTGGGAAACGTGTAACAGAAGGACTTAACGAAATTGATATTGATCCTACTACACTAAAAGGTATTCTCATTACACATGAACATAGTGATCATATCAAAGGTGTAGGTATTATAAGTCGTAAATATGACTTACCTATTTATGCAACAAAACTAACGTGGGAACGTATGGAAAGTGCACAAATGCTTGGGAAAGTCAAAGAACATAATCAAAGAATTATCTCTAAAGATGAGCCTATTTACTTTGGAGAGTTAATGGTAACACCTTATAGCATTTATCACGACTCTATAGATCCTGTAGGCTATGTGTTTGAATATATGGGCAAAAAAATGGTTCTTGCAACAGATATGGGAAAAGTGGACAGGAAAATAGTAGAGCGTTTTTATAATGCAGATGGTATACTCCTTGAGTTTAATCATGATGTGAATATGGTAGAAGTAGGCAGTTATCCTTTTCCACTTAAACAACGTATATTAGGCGACTATGGGCACTTAAATAATGAGCTTGCAGCAAAAGTACTGGCTCATATTTATCATCCAAACTTAAAATGGGCAATACTTGGGCATCTTAGCAACGAGAACAATCTTCCAGATTTAGCGTATCTAAGTGCTAAAAATGCTCTACTAGAGAAACAGATAGAAATAGGAAAAGACTTACAGGTTACGGTTGCTAATCGCTATAATCTTACACCTATTCATAGAGTTTAAAGAGCATATTATAACAAAGGAAAAGAGGTTAGGTAATTGAAAGTTAAGACACATCAAGTTATAGCTTATACAGCGTATGAACTTGTTAAGGCGTATCTTCCTATAACTTTTAATGAAAAAGCAATCAGTCTAGGAGCAGGAATGCCCGATCTAGCACCACATAGAAGATTTAAAGCACATAATATAAAAGTTGCAGCAAAAGAATGGGTATCTTTTACAGAATTTGTGCATAAGAGACGTTATACTATTTGGCTTATATCTTATGCGGCAGGCATTATGAGTCATTATATTAGTGATACCTTTTGCTATGCACATAACTTTCGTGATTTATCTTTAAGACAGCATCGTAAGTATGAGGTTTATATGCATCGTCATATTAGAGACCTTACTCAGCATTTTGATATTAGTCTTATCTTTAAAAAATGGAATGAGCTTAGAAAAAAAGGAATAGATGCTTATATTTATATGGAAAATGAAAGTTATAAAACGGAAATAGCAAATTGTCATACCATGCATGAACGCATGGAATTAGATGTAAACAAGGCAGTGCTTAATAGTGCTGTATGGATGTTAGAAATTGCTTTCGTGCTTTACCCAACCTTTATTGAAGGCGTAGCAGCTAAATATGCTTAATCGAAATACCCTGAGTAGTTTATATAACGAGGCAGGGTATTTTTTATGCTCTTTTTACATAAACTTAGCAGATAAGTTAAACTAATAAAAGGTAAATGATGGGATGAATCATGTATGCAAGATCGTATTATAAGTACTCACGTATTTTATCTTCCTTTTTCATGGGAACTTAAAAATATTAGTGGAAGACAGGTCCTTAAAGGACATAAACATAAAAAAACAAAGGACAGAATTCCCTTAGAAGGATGGAAGGATAGAGTATTTAAAGCTTTAACAGATGAAAGTTATAATGAATATGTATACTTTTATAAGCCAGCCTTTCAGATGCTTTATGATGTAGAAGGCAAGAGTATGGTTTATAACTATGAAAAACAGGGAATAGAGAAAGAAAGCTTTATTCAGATTAAAGTAGGAGAAAAGACATATAAGACAGTACTGAGAAACATGGAGCTTAGGCTATATAAAAATGGTATAGGACTTTTAAGCTTTAAATGTCTTAATAAAGAATATGGTAATCCAGAAGATATTATAGCTATTAATAGCTTAAGTAAGAGCGTCTATCCTTATAAGCTTCCCCTTGAAAATGCACATAAAGACTTATTTCCTAAAGAGGTCATTATTCATTTTAATGCGCATGAAGAGATAGTAGAAAAGTTCGAAAAAGACTATAAGCAAGCACCTATGTGTATTTGTGACATGATTAGGAAAGTATTAGGACCAAGTTTTATCTTTGACTATAAGTTTCTAGAAAAAGGTAAGCTTTTTGTAGAGCCCTTATTTGGCAATCGTATGTTTGCTTTATGTATGTATCAAAATCCTAGTTTTCTTAGAGATGTTAAAAATAAGGTAGTTTCTAAACGCTTTTTAAATAGTTTTATTTTATTTAGTAAAAAAGAGAAGCTACTAGAAGGCGCAACTTATTTAGATTTACCTAAAGTCGTTTATGGGATTAGTAGATTTTCTTTAGTTTGTATTATGGAGTCTAATAAAGAAAGCAAGCTTTATAATCAGCTTGTGATTTTAGCACTTATGCAGAAAGCTTCATTGCTTCATTTTGGTAATCAGATTGCTTTTATTGCAGATTTACCTAAAAACGAATTGGTATCTGCTATAGGGAATTTATATGAAATTTATATTCAGTTTATCAGTCAAATGCGCTTTAATGAGGTAACAGTAGATGTACAAGGAAGCTATATTTATAATGAACTTTTAAGGCAGTTAAGTATTGAAAGAGGCGTGAAAGAACTGGATTTTGAAATGCAGGAAATTCATGAATATGCTACTTTAATTGATAAGGCACAATCTAAAGGGAAAATGGATTTTTTAACCATTATAGGGACAGCACTTGTTATCCCCACTTTTGTAACAGGCTTTTTTGGAATGAATATTCTACAAGAGCAGTTTATGGATTGGTGGAAGCATAGTGAGATTATGCTTTGGTTTAATGGTTATGTCATGTTACCGGTATTAGCTGTGTTACTTATATATAGTTTTTGGACTAAAAAATGCAGAAAGTCCATGGTAACACGGAACATTCTGCTTGGTTTATTTGTTATAAGCTTCTATATTCTTATAAGATGGGGATGCGGTATTGGTTAAAGACTACGCATTTCCTCAATAAGATTTTCAAAGACTTTAAGTGCTGCTTCAATAGGTGCTGGTGTGCTCATATCTACACCGGCATCTTTTAGCAGGTCGATAGGGTCTTTAGAAGAACCACCGCTTAAGAAGTTTTTGTAACGTTTAACAGCTTCTTCACCTTCATTTAAGATGCTTTCAGATAAAGCAATAGCTGCAGAGTAGCCTGTTGCATATTGGTAAACATAGAATGGTGTATAGAAGTGAGGAATACGTGCCCATTCCATAGCAATTTCCCTATCTACTACCATATGATCACCATGATATTTTTTAACAAGGGCGTAGTAAGTGTCAGATAAAGTTTGGCTTGTTAAAGTAACACCTTCCATATGCATGTCATAAACCATTTTTTCAAATTCAGCAAACATAGTTTGGCGGTAGATGGTTGTTCTGAACTGTTCCATAAAGTAGTTTACAAGGTATTTACGGAATGCTTCATCTGTTGTTGTTTTAAGAAGGTATTGCATAAGAAGCGCTTCATTTACGGTAGAAGCAACTTCAGCTACAAAGATACAGTAGTCTGCATATGGATACGGTTGAGTATGAGAAGAAAGATAACTATGCATTGCATGACCTATCTCATGTGCTAAAGTAAAGAGATTGTTTACATTATTTGTATAGTTCATAAGAACATAAGGATGTGGTGCATCGAAGCAGCCCCATGAATAAGCACCGCTACGTTTTCCTTCATTTTCATACTTGTCTACCCAGCGATTTTCGAAAGCTTCTTTTAAAAGAGCAGTGTAGTCTTCACCAAGTGGTTTAAGGGCTTCTAGCACAATGCTACAGGCTTCGTCATAAGTAATTTCTTTTGTAAAATCACTTACAAGTGGTACAAATAGGTCATACATATGAAGTTCATCTACACCCATGATTTCTTTACGAAGCCCCATATAACGGTGCATAAGATTCATATGTTCGCCCATTGTATGAATTAAATTATTATATACTTCAACAGGAATATTATTCGCATCTAAAGCTGCATGAAGAGGAGATTTGAAATTTCTAAGTTTAGCAAAAAGGCTGTACTGTGTCACATTAGCTGCAAAGTTAGTCCCTAATGTATTTTTGAAGCTTGAGTACGTATGATAGACACCTTTAAAAGCTTCTTCTCTTACTCTGCGATCATGACCTTCCAAGAAGTCAATGAAGTTACCGTGAGTAATTTGGATAGGAGTACCTTGGCTATCTTGAATAATAGGGAATTTAATATCCGCATTATTGAACATAGCATAAGTATTACTTGGTGCAGTAGCAATTTCTCTGAATTGAGAAAGTACATCCTCCATTTTAGCATCTAAAATATGTTCTTTTTGACGAAGTACTTCTTCTAGACTACGTTTGTAAAGTTTAAGGGGTTCATAAGAAGCAATAAGCTTCTCTACATCCGTTTCAGTAAGTGTACTAAGTTCAGGATTTACAAAAGAAAGAGCAGTCTGGAAGTCTACAAGAAGCTTTTCGCTTTGACTTGATAAATCTTGGTAAAAACTGTTGCCACCATCTTGATGAAGACGCATATGGCTGTATACATAAATTTTTTCAACAAGCTTGCTTGCCTCATCACTTTTTTGAAGTGCTTCATATAAAACTTCTGCAGAAGAAGTGAGTTTACCTTCATATACTTTAAAACCGTCAAGAAGTGCTCTAGCCTCTTTCATACCTTCTTTTACAAGATCATCTGTTGTAAAAATATCTTCAAGGCACCATGTATCTTGAAGTGCAACATCACTACGTTTAATTAAAGTTGACATCGTTTACTCCTTTCAAAATAAAGAAATTGAATAGCTTTAGTATACTACTTTTTTACTTAAAACATAATAGAAAAATGGAAATAATTATAAACGTTTGATATACTATAAACAAAAGATACAAAAGACAGGGGGAAAGGTATGCGTTTATTTATTACTGCAGATATTGAAGGAATTACAGGCATTTCTAACTGGAATATGGCAGCCGACGTGCCGCCGTATGAAGCAAAGGAACGTATGACAAAGGAAGTAGTAGCAGCATGTAAGGGAGCTATTAGTGCAGGTGCTTTGGATTTTGTTATTAAAGATGCACATGGAGAAGGTCATAACCTTTTAGGGAACTTGTTGCCTAGAAATGCAAAACTATTATCAGGATGGAGTAATCATCCTTATAATATGGTAGAAGGACTTGATGATACTTTTGATGGGATTATTTTTATTGGGTACCATAGTCAAGGCTTATCAAATACCTCTCCTCTTGCACATACATTATTTCCAAATGTAATTAGGGGGATTTATTTAAATAATCAACCAGCAAGTGAATTTACTTTATATGCTTATGTGGCTTACTTATTAAGTGTACCTATTATAGCTGTAACAGGAGATGGTGGTCTTGTACGAGAAGTAAATCAGTTTGATGATAAGATTGCAACCGTAGCTGTACAGGAAGGCTTTGGCGGGGGATTGATTAGTATTCACCCAGATCTTGCACTAGAGCGCATTGAAAAAACAGTTAAAGAGAGTTTATTAGATCTTAAGAAAGTAGGTTGGCAAAGTGATGTAAAAATACCAGAAGTCTTTAACCTAAAGATTGTTTTTAACAAGCATCAAGATGCTTACAAATATTCTTTCTATCCAGGGGCAAGACAGATAGATGAATTCACTATTTCCTATACTTCAGACAACTACATGGATATTTTAAGCCTTTTACTTTTTATATAACATATGGTAAATTGTAAAGATGGTAAAGTAGAATGAACAAAGAGAAAGGATTTATATGGATTCAATTATTTTGATTGTTATAAGTGGATTTATTTTAGACTTAATACTAGGAGACCCACATAACTTCCCTCATCCTGTTAGATTGATTGGTAATATGATTTCAAGGGGAGAAAAGCACATAAGAAGTATACTACCTAAGACAAAAAAGTGTGAACGTATAGGTGGCATAATTCTTGTAATAGGTGTGGTAGGGGTAACTTTTGGAGCGACATGGCTTATTTTAAAAGTTGCTTATGGTATCCATCCTCTTATTGGTTGGATAGTAAGTGTGATTTTGTGTTATCAAGCACTTGCTACCAAAAGCCTTAAGGATGAAAGTATGAAGGTTTATAAGGCACTTCAAAAGCATGATTTAGAAGGTGCACGTTATGCTGTTAGCATGATTGTAGGAAGAGACACAGCGAGCCTTACTGAAGAAGGCGTGGCAAAAGCTGCTATTGAAACGGTAGCAGAAAATACTTCCGATGGTATTGTAGGGCCACTTGTTTACCTTCTTATTGGTGGGGTACCACTTGGCTTTGCTTATAAGGCAATAAATACCTTAGATTCTATGATTGGTTACCAAAATGAACGCTATCAATATTTTGGTACTTTTGGGGCTAAACTAGATGATATAGTCAACTATATTCCTGCAAGGCTTAGTGCCTATATGATGATTGCAGCAAGTAAGTTATGTGGCTATGATGCTAAAACAGCGTATAAGATCTATAGGAGAGATCGCTATAATCATAAAAGTCCTAACAGTGCACATACAGAAGCAGTTTGTGCTGGGGCACTAGGTATTCAGCTTGCAGGAGATGCATACTATTTTGGAAAACTTTGCAAAAAACCTACTATAGGAGATGCCTTAAGAAGTGTAGAAACAGAAGATATTAAACGTACGAATAAGCTTATGTATAGCACTTGTACATGCACATTAATTGTACTAAGTCTTATACGTTTATTAATCCTAATCATTTTATAAAAACTTAACTTGTTTATAAAGGAGCGTACATGGCACTGATACATGGTGGCGATATTTTTACACTCGCCGAAAAATTAAATAAAAAAGATACAGAGATTATGGATTTTTCTGTCAATATTAATCCACTAGGGCTTTCACCTAAAGTTAAAAAGGCCTTAATAGAACATATTGATCTAGCAGTAGCTTATCCTGATCCCTTATGTAGAAAGCTAATTGCAGCCTTAAGCCAGCAGCATCAGATGGACAAAGAGCATATTTTATGTGGGAATGGTGCAGCGGATTTGATTTTTAGATTAGCCTACGTCTGTCAGCCTAAGCACGCTTTAATACTAGCACCTACTTTTGCTGAATATGAGCTCGCATTAAGTCAGGTGGGATGTGAGATTTCATATTATAACTTAAAAGAAGAAACAGATTATAAGGTAGAAGAAGACCTATTAGAGCTTCTAACCCCAGATTTAGATATGATTTGGATTTGTAATCCTAATAATCCTACCGGACAGCTTACACCTAAATCGCTTATGCTTAGACTACTTAGAAAATGTGAAGCGCATAATATTCAAATGATCGTAGATGAATGCTTTATGGATTTCATAGAAGAGGATAGTGCGTATAGTATGATAGAAGAAGTAGAGAAAAGTAAGCATGTAACGATTCTTAAAGCTTTTACAAAGTTTTATGGGATGGCTGGCCTTAGATTAGGATATGCCTTAATCGGTGATAGGGTGTTAAAAGATGCACTGCAAAAGGCAGCTCAGCCTTGGGCAGTATCTTCACTAGCACAACTAGCAGGGGTAGCAGCACTGGAAGATATAGCTTATAAAGAAGAAACATTAAGCATGATTAAGGCGCAAAGAACTTATTTAAAAGAAGCCTTAAAGAGGTTAGGCTTTAGAGTATATGCTTCTTATGCGGACTACTTATTTTTTAAGTCACCTATTCCAGATCTTCATAAGCAGTTAGCAAATGAGGGTATTCTGATTAGGCACTGTGGTAATTATAGAGGACTTTCAGCGCAGTACTACCGCATTGGTATTAAAACACCACAGATGAATACTTTTTTAATTCAAGCACTTGAAAAATGTGAGAGGTGAGACCATGAAAATTTACTGGGTAAGACATGGTAAAACACAACAGAACGAAAAGAATAACTATTATGGAAAGTTAGATGTACGCCTTACACCTGAAGGCGTAAGAGAAATTAAAGAAATTCAAACAAACTTTAATGATTGTATTAATGTATATACCAGTCCCACAGCAAGAGCAATCGAAACGGCAGGGATATTATTTTCAAATGTCTATTTTAAAGCAGATGCCAGGTTACTGGAGCGTAACATGGGGATTTTTGAAGGCATGAACTATGGAGAAATTGGCAAGAAATATCCTCGTGAGTGTAAAATGTGGGATGAGAACTGGCAGGATTACTGCATTCCAGAAGGAGAAAGTGCAAGGATGCAGTATGAACGTGTTGTAAGCTTCATTAAAGAACTAGAGGCATTAGGAGAAGATGCTATTGCAGTGTGTCATGCAGGAACTATTCGTATGGCCATATGCTATATGCTAGGGGGCAATTTAGATATGTTCTGGAAGTTTAATGTACATACCGGTACAGTGGTAACCACATGTTATGAGCACAATTATTGGTATTTAGATTTATCTAGGGAGAACTACTAAAAGAGAGTGGGAATAAAGATGAAAAAATTAAAGCAGTTTATTTTAGGGGTACAGTTTCTAACGCGTATCCCTATTAGAGCCAATATGCCGGCAGAGCCTTCTGATTTTAAAGGGGCGCTCTGCTTTTTTACGGTTGTAGGCCTTATAATAGGAACTTTAGAGTGGCTGCTCTTTAGCCTTGGTATGCAGATTGATCCTTTACTAGGGGCACTTTTAGCGACTATAGGTGGGATCTGGATTACAGGAGGCATGCACTTAGATGGGCTAGCAGATGTGTTTGATGGCTTTGGAGCCAATCGAGATACTGAAAGAACTTTAGAAATTATGAAAGATAGCAGGATAGGGAGTTTTGGTGTACTGGCACTTATGATAGACTTTGCTTTTCATATGGTTGGCTTTTATTTATTAAAGGATACCCCTCTTCTTATTATATGGGTGCCTATTAGTGCGAAGTTTACGGTATGTGTTTTATGTGATATTGGCAAGAATATTAAAAAGGGTCTTGGAGCTTTATGGATTGAGAATATTTCTAAAGCAGGACTTTTTGTGAATTTAGTTCTATTTTTATTTATAGGTTGCATACTTTTACCTTGGGAACTCGCTGTAATTGGCTTAGGGCTTGTTTACGGCGTGGCAGTTCTTTTAAATAAGAAATTTACACATAAGCTTACAGGGCTAAATGGGGATTGCTTAGGAGCAGCAAGTCAGATGACAGAATGGATTGTAATGGTTTACCTTCTTATAGTGAGTCAAATGCTATAGAGGAAGTGACTGAAGGGTTTTACAGACAATCTAAGGGATGAGAAGGAGGAATAGACATGAATAGAGAAAATCTAAAAGCTTATATAGAGCAAATAAGACCATTAAATAGGGAAGCCATGATGCAGATGGAGCAGTATCTAGATGGGCTTACTAAGCCAGTTGGGGCTTTAGGAAAGCTTGAAAACTTAATGATTCAGCTTGCAGGTGCTGCGGGAACGGTGGAGGTTAAAACGCAGCCTAAGGTAACCGTTATTATGTGCAGTGACAATGGGGTATGCGATGCGGGTGTAAGCAGTTGTCCTCAGGAAGTAACAGCAACGGTAACTTATAACTTTACAAGAGGCATTACAGGAATGAATAGGCTTAGTGAATTTGCTAAAGCAGATATACATATTGTAGATGTCGGTGTAAAGGCAGACTTTAGTCATCCTCTTATTCATAATCGTAAAGTGTGTTATGGAACTAAAAATATGGCTATAGAGCCTGCCATGACTGAACAAGAAGCTTTACAGGCTATTTCAGTTGGGATAGAAGAGACTGAAAAACTTATTGAAAAAGGCTATGAAATCTTTGGAACAGGTGAGATGGGTATAGGAAATACAACAACCTCTGCAGCTATTACAGCGGCTTTGTTAGAAGAAGAGATTATAAAGGTAACAGGTAAAGGTTCGGGGGCTTTAGATACAGTGTATCATAATAAAGTAGAGGCTATTAAAACAGCTCTTAAAGTGCATCAGCCTACTATAGCGGATCCAATTGATGTACTAGCAAAGGTGGGAGGCTTAGATATTGCAGGACTTGTAGGTGTCTATATGGCAGCTGCTAAACATGGTAAAGTAGTTGTTATTGATGGGTTTATTGCAGCTGCAGCAGCACTTGTAGCTTATAAACTGGCACCTATAACCAAAGCCTATATGATTGCGTCACACTTATCTAAAGAAGCCGGTATGGCCCTTATTTTACAGCATATAGGACTTGAACCACATTTTAACTTAGATATGAGATTAGGAGAAGGCAGTGGTTGCCCGATTCTTTTCAATTTATTAGATATGGCACAATATACTTTATTAGGTATGGGAACTTTTGAAGATGCAGGTGTAGATAAAAGCAATTATATGCATATTTGGAAGTAAGAGCAGAAACTGACAATTAGAAGGAGACAACATGAAATGATACAAAAGAAACAAGAGAATCAAGAAGTACGCTATGTACTGAAAAAGGCTGTAAGCATAGAAGGCATGATTTGTCTTATTGTTACATTTGGTGGGCTATTTTTATTAGGAAGAAAAATGGGAGTAGCCAATATGTTTAATACCATGCTTAATACTTCTTATGACCTTTTAATGGGAACAGTCTTTTATATTATGGCTATTGCGGTTATAGCTGGAGCTTTTGCTGGGGTTTTAACAGAGTTTGGGGGTTTAGCTATTATTAATAAGCTTCTTTCAAGGCTGATGAAACCACTTTATGATTTACCAGGTGCCAGTATTATGAGTGTATTAACTACTTATTTTTCAGATAATCCAGCTATTTTAACTTTATGCGATGATAAACGCTTTAGGCAGTATTTTAAGAAATATCAATTACCAGCTCTTACTAATTTAGGTACAGCTTTTGGTATGGGGCTTATGATTACAGTCTTTATGATAGGGGTTCCAGGAGTAGAAAAGCATTTAGGAATTGCTGTTGTTATTGGTAATGTAGGAGCTATTATAGGGAGTATTGTAAGTACAAAACTCATGATGCATTATACTAAGAAACATTATGGCACTGAGGCTTGGTGTGAAGAGGTTATTGATGAAAGTATCGACCTCATTAACTACAGGGAAGTAAGAACAGGAAGCTTTGGTGAACGTTTTATGAATGCACTTCTTGAAGGTGGGCATTCAGGTGTAGGTATGGGGATGGCAATTATACCAGGTGTACTCATTATCTGTACTTTTGTTTTAATGCTTACTAATGGTCCTTCAGCAAGTGGTATTTATACAGGTGCGGCTTATGAGGGAGTAGGGATTTTACCTATTATAGGAGAAAAATTAAACTTCTTATTACAGCCTTTATTCGGCTTTTCCTCACCAGAGGCTATTGCTGTTCCAATCACATCACTAGGTGCAGCAGGTGCAGCTATTGGTCTTATACCGAACTTAGTAAGTGAAGGGCTTGCAAATGCCAATGATATCGCAGTGTTTACAGCCATGTGTATGTGCTGGAGTGGGTATTTAAGTACACATACAGCGATGATGGATAGTTTAAAATGTAGAGTACTTACAGGAAAAGCAATCTTTGCCCATACAGTAGGGGGAATCTGCGCAGGTATTGTAGCTAACTGGATCTTTAAACTGATTATACTCCTAGTGTAGCTTGCTGGGGGTCAATCTAAGACATACTAAATAAAGAATTTTGGACAAAGTAAAAGAGCTCTTTAAGTAGCTCTTTTTGTATAGGCTGGATGTGAATAAGCACATACCTACATAAAGCTTATTTCAATTTTAATAAAATATCTATTTATGAAAAGAGGATTAAAATGGCTATAAAGTTTGGAATTATAGGAGCGGGTCATATTGCACATAAGTTTTGCAAAGCAGTAGAACGCGTAGAAGGTGCAAGTGTCATTGCCGTTGCGAGTCAAACAGAAGGCAAAGCTTTAACATTTGCTAAAGAAGAGGGCATTGCACTAAGCTATAACACTTATGAAGCACTCTTAGAGAATCCAGAGGTTGATGCAGTTTATATTGCTACAACACATAACTTTCATTATGAGAATGCTATGGCATGTATTAAACATAAAAAAGCTGTTCTATGTGAAAAGTGTTTTGTTTTAACTAAAAAAGAAGCGGAAGAAGTATTTCGTGCAGCGAGAGAAGCAAACGTATTTGTGATGGAGGCTATGTGGTCTCGATTTTTACCAGCTATTAAGCAGGCTAGAGAGTGGATTTTAGAGGGAAGAATAGGAGAGATTGAACTTGCCAACTGTCTTATTGGGTTTAAAGCAGATAGCAATCCAGAAAATCGCATTATGAATCCTAAATTAGCAGGTGGGGCGATGTATGATATAGGTGTGTATGCCATTGAAATTATGACATATCTTATTCAAGCGCCTATACAAGAAGTTCAAACGATGACAACATATGCCGAAACAGGTGTAGATAAAGTAAATAGTATTACCTTGAAATTTGAAAATACTATAGCGAATTTACAGTGTATGGTTACAGCAAATTGCCCAAATAGCCTATCTATTTATGGGACCAAGGGGTATATCCATATTCCAAATATGCATTATGCACAGGAGTGTTTTATGTATAGTGAAGAGGGTATGGCAGAACACTTCCAAAAACCACATGATAATGGTTTTGAGTACCAAATCAAAGAGATGATAGAGTGTATGGAAAGAGGGGCATTAGAAAGTAATGTTATGCCACACAAGGATACGATTGAGTGTGCAGGTATATTTGATCAGTGCTTAGGAACTAATATATAAAAGAAGCAAGTTTAAACATAAGAGGAGGATACTTCAATGAATATTTCCGTATTAGGGTGTGGAAGATGGGGGACTTTTCTAGCATGGTATGCAAATCGCGTGCAGCATACTGTAACACTTTGGGGTAGACCAGGATCAAAGAATTTAATGGCGTTAATGGCTGAACGCCAAAATGAGTATTTACAACTACCAGAGTCTGTAAGACTTACAGATGATTTAGAAGAGGCAGTAAGGAGTGCTGAGATTATTTTAATTTCCATTAGCGCACAGCAACTACGTTCATTTTTAAAAACAGTAAGCAAACTGCCAGATTTAAAAGATAAAACTTTTGTATTATGTATGAAAGGATTAGAGGCTGATACAGGTAAGCGTTTGACACAGGTCTTTAAAGAAGAAATGGGCGCTGCTGCTCATGTTGGCGTATGGTTAGGACCTGGTCATGTACAGGACTTTACAAGAAATATTCCTAACTGTATGGTTGTTGGAAGTGATGAAATTGGCGTAACTAAGAAAGTGGTAGAAGCCTTTAATAGTGATTTGATTCGCTTTTATTATGGTCAAGACTTAATCGGCAATGAAATAGGAGCAGCTACTAAAAATGTAATGGGCATTGCAGCAGGTATGCTAGATGGAGCAGGGTATAGCAGTCTTAAAGGAGCCCTTATGGCAAGAGGAACAAGAGAACTTTCTAGAATTGTACGTGCAATGGGCGGCAATGATATTACGATTTATGGTTTAAGTCATTTGGGAGATTATGAAGCGACACTTTTCTCACCCCATAGTAATAATAGAAGATTTGGGGAAGACTATGTAAAAGGTATTCCATTTCATAAACTAGCAGAAGGGGTGGCAACTGTAGAAGCACTGCACCATCTTTCACAGGAATATGAAGTAGAACTACCAATTTGCCATGCCCTTTATGAGATTTTGTTTGAGCATAAAGAAACTTCTAAGGTACTTATTGATTTATTTTTAAGACCTGTTAAATTTGAGTTTTAAGTCAAATAGGATGATGCATAGGCCTGGCATAAAAGGTTTTGAACATCCCCTTTGATAAGGGAGAAAGGAACGTGCAGGGATATGTTGACTAATAAGGTAATCCCACAGGAGAAGGGGATAGACCATACGCTTAAGCTACTAAAGGAGGGATATCTCTTTATTCCTAATAGGGTGAAGGCTTATCAATCTCCTATTTTTGAAACAAGATTATTAGGTAAAAAAGTAATTTGTATAAGTGGGAAGAATGCAGCAAAATTATTTTATAATGAAGGGCTCTTTCAAAGAAAAGGAGCCTTGCCTAAGCGTATACAGAAGACACTCTTTGGTGTCAATGCGATTCAAACGATGGATGATGAAAGGCATAGGCATAGAAGGCTATTTTTCTTAGATCTACTTAATGAAGTGGGTCAAAAAAGGCTCATAAGCATTACAAAGATAAAGTGGCAGATGGCACTTAGAAGATGGCAAGCTGCTGATGAGATTGTACTTTTAGATGAAGTCAAATATATTTTGTGTCAGGCAGTATGCGAGTGGGCGGGCGTACCTTTAGGGCAATCTGAGGTTAAAAGGCGAGCAGACGATTTTTACGCTATGGTGAATGCTATAGGAGCAGTAGGACCAAAGTATTGGCAAGGAAAAAGGGCAAGGATGAGAACTGAGGCATGGATAAAAGGCTTGATTGAAGAGGTTAGGGCAGGAAAGAGACAAATACTACCCCATTTAGCGCTCTATCAGGCAGCTACTTATAAAGATTTAGAAGGAAATGTATTAGATGTTCAAATGGCAGCCATAGAACTGATTAATCTGCTACGTCCTATTATTGCTATTTCAATCTTTATTACTTTTACAGCTTTAGCACTCTATGAGCATGAAGATTCTAAAGAAAAGTTAGGACAAGGTGATGAGCGTGACTTAGAAATGTTTGTACAGGAAGTAAGACGTTACTATCCTTTTGCACCTTTTTTAGGAGCGGTCGTACGCAAAAACTTTATATGGCGTGGATGTAAATTTAAGAAAGGGACACTAGTCCTTATTGATATTTATGGCATTAACCACAATGAGGATATATGGAATGCCCCTTATGTTTTTAGACCAGAACGTTTTAAAGACCAGGGAGCACATGTATTTGACTTTATTCCTCAAGGTGGAGGCAACTTAGTTACAGGGCATAGATGTCCTGGTGAAGGGATCACAATAGAACTTATGAAGGTAAGCTTAGACTTTCTAATCCATAAAATGAAATTTGACATTCCTAAACAAGATTTAAGTTATAGTCTTACAAATATTCCATCATCACCTCGAAGTGGATTGATTATAAGAAACATTCAACCTAAGTATTAAAGGAAAAGGATTAAGAAAAGAGCTAAAACTAGGTGAAAGACAAAAGGGAACCCGATATAAGGGGGTTCCCTTTTATAGCGTGTTAGCCTTTTAAATATGGAGTGTTTTATAAGTAGAAGAACTTAAGAATATTTTATGAAAGAGTATGTAAAAAAACTTATACAATGTTAAAATAAGAGAAGAATGGAGGAAGCTTAATGAATACAATTAAATTAATTCTATTTGATTTAGATGGCACACTTGTTAATACACTTGAAGATTTAGCTGTGAGTACCAATGTTGCACTTAGGGAGCATGGCTATCCGCAGCATCCTATAGAGGCCTATAAATATTTTGTAGGGAATGGCGTTTATAAACTTATTGAAAGAGCTTTACCATGTGAGGCCCGTACGGAGGAAGAAATTAATAAAATTAAAGAATCTTTTATTGCGTATTATGATGCACATTTAACTGATTATACAAAACCTTATGAGGGAATACTTGAAACGATAGAAAAGCTTAAAATAAGCGGTATACAGTTAGCTGTTGTTACCAATAAACCTCATGCACAGGCTTTACGAGTTGTTAGGGCATGCTTTAAGCCAGATACTTTTATAGAAGTATGGGGACAAAGAGAAGGCATTCCACATAAGCCAGATCCTACAGTCGTTCGTCAAATTATGACAAAGTATGAGATGGTGTCAGATGAAGTATTATACATAGGAGATTCAGATGTAGATATGCAGACAGCCAAAAATGCACAGGTTAAAGGACTAGGTGCTTCTTGGGGATTTAGGACAGAAGAGGAACTTTTAGAAAACGGTGCATGGGTTGTCCTACAAAGGAATGAGGAAATTTTAAAATATACTTAAATAGAATTTATTGACAATTTAAAAGGACTATGTTACTATATGAAACAGAAAATTAAATAGTAAGATACGCCTTTAAGCTTGATCCCGTGAGATCAAAAAGGAAACGAAATGAATGAAAAAATTTAACCAGACATTACAGCAAATGACAGGTTTAGATAAAGATTATAGACAATTCAATAAGCATTTAGATAGAAGAAATAGGTTATAGATTTAACAAAGGTTAAAGCTATAGTCTGGTTTCGGGTAAAGTTTTTTAGACGCTTAAAGGCAATGGAAAGACGTAGGTCTTTTTATTGCCTTTTTTATTTGCCAAAAGGAGGATACAAAAATGTTGAAAAGTAAAGATTTACTAGGTATTAGGGATTTAGAAGTAAGTGAAATCATGAGTATCTTAGAACTTGCAAAAGAAATGAAAGCAAAAATTATAAATGCTAGTTTAAGAGAAGATACTTTAAAGGGTAGAAGCATGATTACCTTATTCTACGAAAATAGCACGCGTACAAAAGTATCCTTTAACATGGCTGGCCTTTATCAAGGAGCTATGGTAACTGACTTAGGTGTAGCAACAAGTAGTGTACAAAAAGGAGAAACCCTTGTAGATACAGGTGTGACACTAGACCAAATGGGCATAGATTTTATGGTTATGAGACATAGTTTAAGCGGAGCCCCTCATCTACTTGCTAAAAATGTAAAAGCATCTGTAATCAATGCAGGAGACGGAGCAAATGAGCATCCTACACAAGCACTTTTAGACTTCTATACAATGCTTGATAAAAAAGGAAGCTTTAAAGATTTAAATGTAACAATTGTAGGAGATATTGCACATAGTCGTGTAGCGAGATCTAACGTGTTTGGGCTTAAAAAGTTAGGCGCTAATGTAACACTCGCAGGATGCGGCACACTTGCATCAGGCACAATGGAAGCATTAGGTGCTACAGTAACACATGACCTTAAGGCAGCTCTTAAAGATGCAGACGTTGTCATGGGACTTCGTATTCAAATGGAACGTCAAAAAGGTGGCCTTTTCCCTAACCTTAGAGAATACAGCCAAATTTATGGTTTAGATGAAGAAATGTTCAGCTTAGCAAGACCAGATGCTATTTTAATGCATCCAGCACCAGTTAACCGTGGAGTGGAGCTGATGCCAGAATTACTAGACAGCAACGTAAGTGTAATCGATGAGCAAGTTATGAACGGAGTAGCAGTACGTATGGCTATTTTAGCATTACTTAATGAAAGGAGAGGCAAATAATGAAAACTTGTATAAAAGGCGGGTTAGTTATTAACCCAAGTACAAAAATGGAAGAAATCGCAGATATCCTTATTGAAGATGGGGTTATCACCGCAATTGGAAATGTAGATGAAGAAGGCATGAATGTCATTCATGCAGAGGGAAAATGGGTAGTACCAGGCTTAATTGATCTTCATGTACACCTTAGAGAGCCAGGTTTTGAGCACAAAGAAACAATTGAAACAGGTTGTAATGCAGCAGCTAAAGGTGGCGTAACAACTATGTGCTGTATGCCAAATACAAACCCAGTGATTGATAATGAATGTGTTGTAGAATACATCAATACAATGGCAAAACGTGCAAATGGTGTTAAAGTACTTCCAGTAGGGGCAATCACAAAAGGTTTAGAAGGAGAAAGCCTCGCCAATATCGGTAAAATGAAAGAACATGGTATCTGCGCAATTAGCGAAGATGGTAAAACAGTTGCAGATGCAGGCCTTATGAAAAAAGGTATGAGCTATGCTAAGCCTTTTGACCTTCCAATTTTCTCACACACAGAAGACCGTAACCTTTCAGGTGGTGCTATGAATGCAGGTGTAAATGCACAGATCTTTGGAATTAAAGGAATCGGACGCGATGCAGAAGAAGTTATTGTTGCACGTGATATTATCTTAGCACGTACAACAGGTGCAAAACTTCACCTTTCACATATGAGTACAAAAGGAAGTATTGACCTTATTGAAATGGGTAAAAAAGTATGGGGAATGAACAACTTAACAGCAGAGACAGCACCTCACTACTTTATTTTAGATGATAGTATTTTAGGAGACTACGATGCTAACAAAAAAATGAGCCCTCCACTTCGTACAAGCGAAGATGTAGAAGCTATGAAGCGTGCACTTAAAGAAGGTATCATTGATGTTATTGCAACAGATCATGCACCACATCATTATGATGAGAAAAATGTAGAGCTTGAAAAAGCACCATTTGGTATTGTTGGTCTTGAAACAAGCTTTGCATTAAGCTACACACACTTAGTTCGAACAGGTATTCTTACACCGCTTGAACTTATTGAAAAAATGAGCTATAAACCAGCACAAATTATTAATCATCCAGCAGGTAGATTAGAAGTAGGTGCACCAGCAGATATAGCAATCATTGAAGTTGATACACCATATGTAATTGACTCAAGTACATTTGTTTCAAAAGGTAAAAATACACCATTCAACGGCATGGAAGTATACGGAGATGTTGAAGTAACTCTAGTGGATGGAAAAATTGTATATCAAAAATAAATAAATATTTATAACTATAAATAAATATTCACTATAACTGTAGATAAGTAGTATAATAGAAATTAGAAATAGTAGATTAAAAAAACAGAGGAGAAGAGCCATGATTGATAGATTACTCACCAAAATACAAACATTACAAAACCCAACTGTAGTAGGACTTGATCCAACTTATAGCATGATTCCAACCTTTATTAAGGAAGAAATGCTAGAGCGCTATGGAAGAACACCTAAGGCTGTAGCAGAAATGTTTATTAAGTTCAATAAAGCAATCATTGATGAAGTTTATGACCTCATTCCTTCAGTTAAACCTCAAATTGCTATGTATGAGCAATATGGTTTAGAAGGGCTTCGTGCTTACATGGAAACATGTGAATATGCAAAAAGCAAGGGTCTTATCGTAATTGGGGATATTAAAAGAGGCGATATTGCTTCAACAGCAGCAGCTTATGCAGGTCATATCGCTGGGGTAGACATTGAAGGTGAGCACTTTGATTTATGGCAAGAAGATGCCGTAACACTTAACCCATACATGGGCTTTGACGGCATTGAACCTTTTATCGAAGCATGTAACAAACAAGATAAAGGCTTATTTATCCTTGTTAAAACAAGTAATCCAAGTAGTAGTGAAATTCAAGACTTATTAGTAGATGGAATGCCAATTTATGATAAAACAGCAGATTTAGTAAGCAAGTGGGGCGAGCTTACTATGGGAGATATGGGTTATAGCCGTGTTGGTGCAGTTGTTGGGGCAACACATAAAGAACAAGGTACTGAACTTAGAGCGCGTATGCCACATACATTCTTCCTTGTACCAGGTTATGGTGCACAAGGCGGAACAGCTGAAAACCTTAAAGGTTTCTTTGATAAAGATGGTTTAGGAAGCATTGTAAACTCTTCAAGAGGTATTATTGCAGCCTACAAAAATGATACAGAATTTGGCGAAAGAGATTTTGCTAAAGCTTCAAGAAAAGCAGTAATTGCAATGAGAAATGACTTACAAGGAGTGATGGGTTAATATGAAAGCACAATTAATACTAGAAAATGGTATGGTATTTGAAGGTAAAGCCTTCGGATACCTTAAAGAGACAATCGGTGAGGTTGTATTCAATACAGGGATGACAGGATACCAAGAAATTCTTACAGACCCATCTTATTATGGTCAAATGGTTGTTATGACTTATCCATTAATCGGGAACTATGGGGTAAACCTTGAAGATATGGAGTCAACTAAAGCACACGTAAGAGCATTCATCGTAAGAGAAAAATGTGACTTTCCTAACAACTTCAGATGCGAATTAACACTTGATGGTTACCTTAAAGCACAAAAAATCATTGGTCTTGAAGGCATTGATACAAGAGCACTTACAAAAGTACTTAGAAATCACGGAACAATGCGTGCCATTATCGCAGTAAGAGAACTTACACCAAGTCAAATCAAACTTAAAATTGATAGCTTCAATAACCAACAGGCAGTACCAGAAGTAACAACAAAAGAAGTTTATACAGTAGAAGGAGACGGCCTTCATGTAGCTATGATTGACTGCGGTATGAAACAAAATATCGTACGTTCATTCAATGAAAGAGGATGTAAATTAACAGTATTCCCATATGATGCTACAGCTGATGAGGTACTTGCAGTAAATCCAGATGGTGTATTCTTATCAAATGGACCAGCTGACCCTAAAGATGTACCGACTGTAGTCAATATGATTAAAGAAATTGTTGGTAAAAAGCCAATTACAGCAATCTGCCTTGGACACCAACTTTTATCACTTGCACTTGGCGGGGATACATCAAAACTTAAATTCGGTCACCATGGTTGTAACCATCCAGTTAAAGACCATATTTCAAACCGTGTATACATTACATCACAAAACCATAACTACTATGTAAGCACACTTCCAGAAGGTGCAGTTGTGACACATACAAACTTAAATGACAACACAGTAGAAGGTATGTACTTTAAAGATCTTGACATCTACAGCGTACAGTTCCACCCTGAAGCATGTCCAGGACCTACAGATACAGCACACATCTTCGACGAATTCATTAAGGTAATGCAAGGAGGAAAACTATAATGCCAAGAGACTTAAGTATTAAAAAAGTATTAGTAATCGGATCAGGCCCAATCGTAATCGGGCAAGCAGCGGAGTTTGACTATTCAGGAACACAGGCTTGTCAAGCTATTCGTGAAGAAGGTATTGAAGTTGTCCTTGTAAACTCTAACCCAGCCACAATTATGACAGATAGAGAAATCGCTGACAAAATCTACATCGAGCCTCTTAATGCTGAGATGCTTGAAAAAATCATTGCAAAAGAAAGACCAGACAGTCTTCTTGCAGGTGTAGGTGGACAGACAGGTCTTAACCTTGCTGTAGAACTTCATGATAAAGGGATTTTAGATAAATATGGTGTACGTGTCATCGGTACACAAATTTCTGCTATTAAAGAAGGGGAAGATAGAGAACTCTTTAGAGATTTAATGGCAAGAATTAACCAACCAGTTATCGAAAGTGAAATCGTAGAATCTGTAGAAGATGCTGTAGCTTTCGCTAGAAAAATCGGTTACCCAGTTGTTGTAAGACCAGCTTACACATTAGGTGGTACTGGTGGTGGTATTGCCGAAACAGAAAGCGAACTTCGTGAAATTGCAGCAAGTGGTATCCACTTATCACGCGTAAACCAAGTTCTTATTGAAAAATGTATTAAAGGCTGGAAAGAAATTGAGTACGAAGTAATGCGTGACCAATACGGCACAGTTATTACAGTATGTAACATGGAAAATATTGACCCAGTTGGTATCCATACAGGGGATAGTATCGTAGTTGCACCATCTCAAACACTTTCAGATAGAGAATACCAAATGCTGCGCCGTGCATCACTAGACATTATCTCAGCTTGTGATATCCGTGGGGGCTGTAACGTACAGATTGCCCTTAACCCAGACAGCTTTGAATACGCTATTATCGAGATTAACCCTCGTGTAAGCCGTTCATCAGCACTTGCTTCTAAAGCAACAGGTTATCCAATTGCAAGAGTATCAGCTAAAATCGCACTTGGTTATGGCCTTGATGAAATCAAAAATGCCGTAACAGGTAAAACATACGCATGTTTTGAACCAACACTTGACTACTGCGTTGTTAAAATTCCAAAATGGCCATTCGATAAATTCTACACAGCTAAACGTACACTTGGTACAAAAATGATGGCGACAGGTGAAATCATGGCTATTGGAAATAACTTTGAAAGTGCTTTCCTTAAAGGTCTTCGTTCACTTGAAATCGGTCAATTTAGCTTTGAGCATAAAAAACTTGAAGAGTGTAGCTTAGACGAGCTTAAAGAAAAAGTAATTACAGCAGATGATGAAAGAATCTTTGCACTTGCTGCAATGCTTCGCATGCACTATAGAGAAGAACAAGTATGTAAAATCACAGGTATGGATATCTTCTATGTAAAACGTTTCAAATGGATTGTAGAACAAGAAGAAAAACTTAAAGAAATGGAATATGAAGATCTTACACCAAAATACCTTCGTAAATTAAAACGTCGTGGTTTTGCAGATAAAGCTATTGCAGAATTCATTGGTGTAACAGAAGATGATATCCGTGAACTTCGCATTAAATGGAACATTATGCCTGTATACAAAATGGTTGATACATGTGGCGGTGAGTTTGAAGCGGAATCTCCATACTACTACTCAACCTATGATGAAATCGATGAAGTTGTTGTATCAGACCGTGAAAAAGTTATGGTTATGGGTTCAGGTCCAATCCGTATCGGTCAAGGTATTGAGTTTGACTACTGCTCTGTACATGCTGTTCAAGCGCTTAAACGCCGTGGTATTGAAACAATCATTGTAAACAACAACCCAGAAACAGTAAGTACAGACTTTAATACATCAGATAAACTTTACTTTGAACCACTTACAGATGAAGATGCTTACCACATCATTATGAAAGAACAACCAAAAGGTGTTATCCTTCAGTTTGGTGGTCAAACAGCGATTAAACTTGCTAAGTTCTGTGACAAAATGGGTATTCCAGTACTTGGTACACAACCAAAACAAGTTGATGCAGCAGAAGACCGTGAGAAGTTTGATGAGATCTTAGAAAAACTTCAAATCAAACGTCCAAAAGGTAAAGCCATTTGGTCTGTAGAAGAAGGTCTTAAAGTAGCAGCAGAACTTGAATATCCAGTACTTGTACGTCCTTCATACGTACTTGGTGGCCAAGGTATGGAAATTACATTTGAAGAAGAACAGCTTTCAAGATACCTTGTAAATGCTTTCGACCGTGACCCAGAAAATCCAGTTCTTATTGACCGTTACCTTATGGGACGCGAGATCGAAGTAGATGCAATCTGCGACGGTGAAAATATCTTAATCCCAGGTATTATGGAACATTTAGAAAGAGCAGGTATCCACTCTGGAGATAGTACAACACTTTACCCAAGTGTAAATATCTCAGATAGAATTAAAGAAAAAATTATTGAATGTACACGCCTTCTTGCAAAAGAGCTTGAAGTACTTGGTATGATCAATATTCAATATATCGAATACAAAAATGAACTTTACATCATTGAAGTAAACCCTCGTTCAAGCCGTACAGTACCTTACATCTCAAAAGTAACAGGTGTACCAATTATCGACCTTGCAACACGTTGTATGTTAGGAGATAAATTACCAGACCTAGGTTATGGCATTGACCTTTATCCAGAACCAGAAAACTTCTATGCTGTAAAAGTACCAGTATTCTCAACAGAAAAACTTCCAAGAGTAGAAGTAAGCCTTGGACCAGAAATGAAATCTACAGGGGAAGTACTTGGTATTGGAAGCACAATCGAAGAGGCACTTTACAAAGGCTTTATCGCAGCAGGCAAAAAACTTCCAAGCAAACAAGGTACAATCTTTGCAACAATTCAAAAATACGACCAAGATGAGTTTATCGAAATTGCTAAACGCTTTAATGAACTTGGCTACAAATTCATTGCTACAGAAGGAACAGCTAAGAAACTTAGAGAAAATGGCATGGAAGTAAGAGAAGTTGGTAAACTTTCAGAAGGTAGCAATGAAATCATTGACCTTATTAGAAGTGGTGAAATTGATCTGCTTGTGAACACACCAACAAAAGGAAATGACTCAACACGTGATGGTTTCAAAATTAGACGTCATGCTATCGAATCATCACTTCAAATCGTAACATCACTTGATACATTACGTGCAATGGCTGATATTACGGTAAAAGATTTAACAATCGAACAAACAGGTATCTTCAACATGGGAGATAAAAGAGATGAGTAAAAAAGTTGTATTAGGTAAAGTCCTATTAAATGAAATGATTGAAAAAGACGTTTACAAAATGGTTATTCGCCAGGAGGAAGCTGCAAAAAGTGCAGCTCCTGGCCAATTTGTAAACCTTTATACAAAATCAGAAAGTATGCTTCTTCCTCGTCCAATTAGTATTTGTGAAATTGGCACAGATACACTGACACTTGTATATGGTGTAGTAGGAAAAGGTACAAAAGAGTTTTCAAGCTACAATGTAGGGGATGCTATTAAACTTACAACAGCCCTTGGGAATGGCTTTACACCAGCTGATGCTAAGGTACACGTTCTTGTAGGGGGCGGTATTGGTGTGCCACCACTTGTAGAACTTGCAAAACACCTTGAAGGTGAAAAAATTGCAGTCATTGGATTTAGAGAGGCACCATTCTTACATGATCGTTTAGAAGAGCTTGGTGTTAAAGTTTATGTAGCAACAGATAGTGGCGCACATGGCTTTAAAGGAAATGTTGTAGAGCTTATGGAAGAGAAAGGCTTAGTAGGAGACTACTACTATAGCTGTGGACCAAAACCAATGCTTCGTGCACTTGCTGCTTTCTGTGAGGCAAAAGGTAAACCTGTACAAGTTTCTTTAGAAGAACGTATGGGATGTGGCTATGGCGCTTGTGTAGGCTGTGTATGTAAAACAAAAGCAGCAAATGAAGTAGGCTATGAACAACAGAAAGTTTGTAAAGACGGCCCTGTCTTTTTAGGAAGCGAGGTAGTTTGGTAATGAGTAAAATAGACTTAAGCGTAAATATTGGTGGGGGACTTATTTTAGATAACCCAATTACAACAGCATCAGGAACTTTCTCTCCAAGAGAAAGCAGTGAGTTCTATGATCTTAGTGAACTTGGTGCAATGATTACAAAAGGTATTGCCAATGTTCCTTGGGAAGGCAATCCAACACCTCGTATTGCAGAAACTTACGGTGGGATGATTAACTCTGTAGGTCTTCAAAATCCAGGAGTAGATTACTTTATTGAACATGAATTACCTTTTGCAAAGCAGTTTAATACAAAAGTCATTGCAAACGTAGCAGGACGTAGTATTGAAGACTACTGTGAAGTAGTAGAAAAATTAAGTGAAACAGATGTAGATGCATTAGAAGTAAATATTTCATGCCCAAATGTTAAAAAAGGTGGTATTGGTTTTGGTGTACAATGCGATTTAGCGGGGAGCGTTGTAAAAGAGGTAAGACGTGTTTCTAAGAAACCTCTTATTATTAAACTTTCACCAAACGTAACAGATATTACAGAGATTGCAAAAGCTGTAGAAGCGGAAGGAGCGGATGCGATTTCTTTAATCAATACACTTCTTGGGATGAAAATTGATGTCCATCGTATGCGTCCTGTAATAGCAAATAAAATGGGTGGTTTTTCAGGACCAGCTATTAAGCCAGTAGCAGTACGTATGGTTTACCAAGTAAGACGTGCAGTAAATGTGCCAATTATTGGACTTGGCGGTATTATGACAGGGGAAGATGCCGCAGAGTTTATCTTAGCTGGTGCAGATGCTATTTCAGTAGGAACAGCAGCACTTGTTAATCCAACAGCACCAGTAGATATTAAACGTGAACTTGTGGAGTATATGGAACGTTACGGATTTAAAAATTTAGCAGAACTTCGTGGTGCCTTAAACGAATAGAGTATAAAGCATTTAAAAAGAAAAAGACTATGCCAAAAGATGCATAGTCTTTTTCTTTTTAGGGAAACTACAGCATATAGAAATCTATATCTTTCAAATTAATTAAGGAGGCACTATTATGAAGAAATTCATGACCATGCTCATTGTGGGCCTTGGATTTGTCATGCTGCTTACAGGTTGCAGTAGAGATGACCAAGGTAAAGTAGATTCAGCAGCTAATGGGCAAGTAGTAGAACTGGAAGGACAACAAGACCAATATGGCTGGTTCCCTCATATGCGACTTACTTTCAATGGAGACACACTTACAGAAGTTTATTTTGATTACATTGATGATAATGGCGCTAAGAAATCTGATGATGAAGAATATAATTCAACTATGAAAGAAAAGACAGGTGTGAGTGCTAAAGAAGCACAGGAAATGCTTCGTCAAAATCTTATTGCAGTACAAAATCCAACAGCAGTAGATATTGTAACAGGTGCAACACAGACTTCTACAGAGTTTATGGCTATGGCAGATCAAGCTTATAAACAATACTTTAATGGTGAAGTCAGTGCCAATAACTATGGTAACGGTAACCCAAATACAACAACAGATGATAAAGGCATCACAGATGATAAGCAAGTTCAGGAGCAAAAACCAGAAGGTGAAAATGCACCAACTTATGATAATGGTGGGGATGGAAGCCCTAATTCACCTGAAAACAATAAAAACTCAGAAGGTAGCGACAAAGCATCCTCTGCATCAGAAGGTGCTGGAGAATCTGGTGGCGGCGCTGGTGCCGGCGGTGGCGGTGCAACAGCAGAATAAAATAACAAATAAATAAATAAAAGGTGCTAAGTTTGATTAGCACCTTTTATTTTTCTATAGCCATATTAAATTGTACAGGGTAAAGAACTTGTCCTTTGAAGTCTAATTCTTCAGGACTAAGTTTTTTCACAAGAAAAGCTTCTTCTGGGAAGCTAGCAGGTGGTGTAATTTCATATTGAGAAGCTGGTTCAAAACCAAAACGTTCATAGAATTTTGGATCACCTAATACAATGATAAGCTTATGTCCTAAGTATTTTGCTTTTTTGAGTCCTTCCTCAATAAGTAAACTACCAATACCTTTTTTCTGAGCGTCTTCTTTTACACCTAGAGGCGCAAGCGCTAAGGCCGGATAAGTTTTATTGCCATCTTTAATAACAACGCGTGTGAAAAGAATATGTCCTAAAATTTCAGAGTTTTCCTCTGCAACTAAAGAAAGTTCACTATGGTAGTAATTAGTTGTTCTAAGTCTGTCAACAAGCTCAGCTTCAATAGTACGATTGAAAGCAGATTGATGTACAGCAAAGATCGATGTATAGTCATCTTTTTGTTCTGGTCTAATAATCGCCATGTCAGTCCCTCCTTCTAGGTAAGTCTATTTTAACAAATAATATGTGGATAAGCCATAGATTATGCTTAGAAAATAGATTTAACGCTATTAGATAATGTTTAGAATATATTTAAAATTAATAGATTTTTTGGAGAGAGAATTGTATGAAATATATCCAGTATGGAAAACACTTTGTATTCTTTAAGTGTTTTAAGGGCGACACAAGGCAGAAAATGGGAAGATATTGCCATTGAACTTGATAAAAGAAAATAAAGTGTACTATAATGAGCATAGAAACTAAGGAGGCATAGCTATGCATATTGTATTACATGAACCAGAAATACCACAAAATACAGGAAATATTGCGCGTACATGCGCAGCAACAGGTGCCAAACTGCACCTTATTGAGCCATTAGGTTTTTCAATTGATGAAAAAGCTTTAAAGCGTGCAGGTCTTGATTACTGGCACCTTTTAGATGTTAAAACGTATAAAAACTTTGAGGAATTTCTAGAAAAGAATAACTATCCTAAAATTTATATGGCTACAACCAAGTCTCAACATACACATGTAGATGTGAAGTATGATGAAGACAGCTATATTATGTTTGGGAAAGAAAGTGCAGGGATTCCAGAGGAGATTTTAGTAAACTACCCAGATACCTGTGTACGTATTCCGATGATTCCAGAAGCAAGATCACTTAATTTATCGAACTCTGTAGCCGTTATTCTCTATGAGGCTTTAAGACAGACAGATTTTAAACTGCTTCAGACAGAAGGAGCGCTCCATCGTCTTCATTGGTAAGAAAAATATCTCTTGATGTATAGAATGGATAAAGCTGTATCATAATATAACAGTATTTGAAAAATTATACTCAGGAGGAACTATGAGAACATTAAAGAGGCATATACTTGTAATGGGATTCATCTTATGTACATGTGTAAATGTATATGCGGCTAATAGTGGAAGTCAAAGTTTATTTCCTAAGTCTCTTGGCATGACTGGCGAGATAGTAGGAAAAAATGTTAATATACGTAATCATCCAGATGTACATGCAGATGTTATTGAGAAGGTAAGCCATAAACCTGTTCAAGTAGTAGGCAAGAACCACGAATGGTATAAGGTTTTAACACAAAACGGAGAAGGCTGGGTGTATAACACGTATGTAGAGGTGCAGCGTGAAGAACTTATTCCTTATGCTAAGGTGAAAGGTGAAGAACTTGTAGAGTATGGCTTACAGTTTCTAGGTACACCTTATGTATGGGGTGGAAATAACTTAACGGGCGGTGTAGACTGTTCAGGCTTTACCCAACAAGTATTTGGTGCTTTTGATATTGATATCAGCAGAGTTTCTTATATGCAGGCCTTAGATGGCGAAGAAGTCAGTAAGAATGAATTAAGAACAGGGGACCTTATTTTCTTTGATACAACAGGTATCAATAATGGTCAGATTTCACATGTGGGTATCTATATGGGAGACGACAAGTTTATTCACTCAGAAAGTACAAGAGGTGTGACGGTTAGTAATCTAAGCAGTGGTTATTATACACGTAACTATGTAAAAGCCATTCGTGTGCTTTAATGGATGAAGAAAGGAGGCTACTTATCAAGTAGCTTCTTTTTTTGTTTTCAAAAGCTCAAAAATGTGTAATAATAAGGATAAAATGAGATACAAAAGGAAGAAAGTATAGAGGGTTATTGATTATGAATGAAAGAACCTTAAAAAAATTAGAATTTCATAAGATAAAAGAAATGCTTAAAGCACACGCTGTAACGGAGAGCGGTAAAGAACGTGTAGAAGCACTCCTTCCAAGCTCTGACTATGAAGAAGTTGCAAAGCTTCAACAAGAAACAGCTGAGGCTTTAGCTATGTCGGTTAAAAAAGGTAAAGCACCTCTTGGCAGCACAAAAGAGATCCGCACAGCTCTAAAACGTGTGGAAATAGGTGCTATATTAAGCAGTGGGGAGCTTCTTAATATAGCCAGTATTCTAAGAACAAGTAGACGCCTTAAAAGTTATTACAAGGAAGATGTAGAAGAAGTTAAGTCACCAGCTCTTGAAGGTTACTTTGAAAGTTTAGCAGTATACCCAGATGTAGAACGTGAAATTACACGTTGTATTGTAGCAGTAGATGAAATTGCAGATGATGCGTCACCTGAACTTGCTCAAATTAGAAAGCAAATTAAAGCAGCTAATGGTAAAATCCGTGAGACCCTTCATAGTATTATTTATTCTTCAAAATATCAGGACATGCTTCAAGAGGCCGTTGTAACTATGCGTCAGGACCGCTACTGTGTACCGGTTAAAGTGGAGTATAAGAATGCTTTTAAGGGGATTGTACATGACCAATCTTCAACAGGTTCAACTGTATTTATGGAGCCAGTAGCAGTTGTAGAATTAAACAACAACCTTAAAGGGCTTCATATGAAAGAAGTAGATGAAATCGAAAAGATTTTAACGAACCTTACGAATTTAGTAGCAGATGTAGCACCATTTATTTTAATGAACTATGAGAATATTACAGCTCTAGATGTGATTTTTGCTAAAGCAGAATTTGCTCTTAAAATCGATGCAAGAGAGCCAAAACTTAATAATAAAGGGTATATTAATCTTAAAAAAGCAAGACATCCACTCCTTAATCAAAATGAAGTTGTGCCTATTGATGTGTATGTAGGGGATCAGTTTACGACTCTTCTTATTACAGGACCTAATACAGGGGGGAAAACCGTAACACTTAAAACATTAGGTGTGTTTACACTTATGGCACAAGCAGGGATGCAGATTCCAGCAGGTGAAGGAAGTATGATTAATGTCTTTGATGATGTTTTTGCAGATTTAGGTGATGAACAAAGTATTGAACAAAGCTTAAGTACCTTCTCAGCTCATATGACTAACTTAGTGCGTATTTTAAATGATATGACACTTAATTCACTTATTTTACTTGATGAGGTAGGTTCAGGTACTGACCCAATTGAAGGGGCAGCTTTAGCTATGTCTATTTTAGAACATTTAAGAAAGCAACAAATTCGTACGGTTGCTACAACACACTATAGCGAACTTAAGCTCTATGCTGTTTCGACAGAGGGCGTAGAAAATGCAAGTTGTGAATTTGATGTAGAATCTTTAAGACCAACTTATAAGTTACTTATTGGTGTACCAGGTAAGAGTAATGCTTTTGCCATTTCTATGAAGCTTGGACTTCCAGAACATCTTATTGAAGATGCAAAACAGTTTTTACATAAAGAAAATGTAAAAATGGAAGATATTTTAGTAGAGTTAGAATATAGTAAACGTATGTCTGAGATTGAAAAAGAAAAAGCAGAAGGCTTTAGAAAAGAAGCCGAACGCTTAAAAGATGAAATCCAGAAAGAACGTAAAAAACTTGAAAAATCTAAACAAAAAATCATGGAACGTGCGAATGAGAAAGCGAATGTCCTCTTAAAAGAAGTACAAAAGCAGGCTGATGATATGTTAAAAGAAGTACGTCAGGCAGCACGTCAGGCACAAGTTGTTATTGATGAAAAAGGTCTTCATGATGCTAAGAAGCAATTAACAGAAGGGACTACTAAGATGCAGGGCAAACTGCAAAAAGCTGTAGGGCGCAAAGTAGGACACAAAAAGGTTTCTAAAAATATTCAACCAGGTGAAAAAGTTATGGTGACAACCCTTATGCAGCCAGGTGTTATTTTAGAAGCACCAGATAGCAGTGGTAAAGTACTTGTACAGGTAGGGATTCTTCCTGTTAAAGTGAAACTGACAGATCTTCAACGCATAGATGAAGAAGCTGTGTCTCAACCCGTTAAAAAAGATAAACCTAAAACAAATAGCGGTGTAAGTCATCGTATTAGTAAAACCATGAACATTAAAACAGATGTAGATGTAAGAGGCTTAATGGTAGATGAGGCATTACCTATTGTAGATAAATATTTAGATGATGCTTACCTTTCAGGCCTTAAACAAGTAACGATTATTCATGGTAAAGGCACAGGTGCCTTAAGACAAGCTGTTACGCAGATGCTAAAACGCCACCCACATGTTGCTTCACATAGACCAGGTCTATATGGTGAAGGTGAAATGGGTGTAACAGTTGTAGAAATTAAATAATAAGGAGGAAAACTTATGAACAAGACAAAAATTCTCGTTGTAGATGACGATACGAATATTGCAGAACTAATTTCCCTATACCTTCAAAAGGAAGGGTATGAAACACAAGAAGTATACAGTGGTAAACAAGCTGTTGAAGTTTATGAAACTTATAAACCAGATTTAATCTTACTAGATGTTATGCTACCTGAAATGGACGGTTATGATGTATGTAAGGCTATAAGACGTACAAGTAAAACACCTATTATTATGCTTACAGCTAAATGTGATGTATTTGATAAAGTATTAGGCTTAGAACTTGGTGCTGATGACTATATTTCAAAACCATTTGACCCAAAAGAACTTATTGCTCGTGTTAAAGCTGTACTAAGAAGAACCATTAAAGACGAAGAAGTGCCTGTAGAGGTGAAAAATCGTATTGTACTTGAAGACCTTATTGTCGATAAAGACAATTATTCAGTAACTTACCAAGGTAACTTATTAGAATTACCACCAAAGGAACTTGAAGTACTTTACTTCCTTGCAAGTCATCCAAAACAAGTATTTACAAGAGAGCAGCTTTTAGACAAAATCTGGGGCTATGATTTTGTAGGTGATACACGTACAGTAGATGTGCATATTAAAAGGCTAAGAGATAAATTTGAAGGTGATCATCCATGGAGCATAAAAACAGTATGGGGAGTAGGATACAAGTTCGAGAGATAAAGAGAAAATCTCTCTTTCCAACTTTATTTAGTAAACTACTTACTTTATACCTAAGTATTTTAGTTGTTACTTTTATATTCTTCTTTGCGATCTTCTCGAATGCTTTTCAAAAATACTATGTAGACTATACCGAGAATATTATGATTAAGCAGGCAAAGCTGATTGCAAGTGAGTATCAAGAAGTAGGAAGTATGAAACAATCTTTGCAAAAGACGTTAGAACGTGTTTTCTTGCGTGTAGAAGTATTAGACAGCTATCTAGATGCGACAACTTGGATTGTAGACAGGGATTATAATATGGTAGTGGCTTCAGGCAAGCAGGATTCTATGATGATGGACCGTAAGCTTGCCAACCCAGAAGTCATTCAGGAAGTGTTTAAAGGCAATGTTATTTCACAGCAGACAGGGTTTGAGCAGTACTTTGCGACACCAGTACTCACAGTAGGCTATCCGATTATACTAGGTAATCAGATCGAATATGCCCTCTTTATTCACACACCTATGCCTCAAATTCAGAAAATCATTGATGAAGTACGTAATATTTTAATGAAGGCTGTATTTATTACAACGAGTATAATTTTTGTACTTATTTATTTTATGTCTAAGCAGATGACTAAACCGCTTAAACAAATGAACCAAATTGCTAAGAAAATCGCTAATGGGGACTTTGAAAAGCGTGTATCAATAGATGGAGAAGATGAAATCAGTCAGCTAGGTAGCTCTCTTAACTATATGGCAGGAGAGTTAGATAAGATAGAGGCTAACCGTAAGTCCTTTATCGCCAATGTATCCCATGATATGCGTTCGCCCCTTACGTCTATACAGGGGTTTGTTACAGCTATTTTAGATGGGACAATCCCACCTGAAAAGCACGAGAAGTATTTACGCATTGTTCTTAATGAGTCACAGCGTATGATTAAGATGACCAATGATATTTTAGAACTGAATAAAATGGAAGAAGGCAATTTGCCACTTAAGAAGATGGAATTTGACATTCATGAAATGATTCGTGACCTTTTAGATAACTTTGAGCAGGTTACGAAAGAGAAAGAAGTCAAGGTCAATGTGATTTTAGATAAAAAAGATCAGATGGTGTTTGCAGATCCTGAAAAAATAGCCAGAGTTGTTCAAAATTTATTAGATAACGCGTTTAAATTTGTTAACAAACAGGGAACAATTGAGGTAGAGACTGTAGCTAAACAACATAAAATATGGGTCTATATCCGTAACAGTGGCCCGGCTATTCCAGAAGAAGAACAAAAAAGTATATGGGAACGCTTCTATAAGGCTGATTTATCAAGAGGTAAAGATAAAAAGGGCATGGGTATAGGCCTTGTCATTGTAAAAGAAACGATGAAACAGCATAATGAAGAACTTGGTATTATCTCTAAAGAAGGTGAAATGGTCACATTTTATTTCACACTTTCTAAGATTTAGTTCAAAATAATACTACCTTCTTTTTACAATGTGTTAATACAGTATTCAAAAAGCAATCCTATACTACAGTCATAAGATAAGAAGTTGTAAATGGAGGCGACGTTATGCAAGACAATAACTTAAATAATCCTAATGAACAAGATTCAATTATAGATGTACCTTATACATCAGAGCCAAAGCCAGAAGATGAAATGAATCAAGAAGAAGCTACTTATGCAAAGGAAACAGCTCAGCCAAGAGCTAATAAAGATATTCCTCTTCCACCTTACATTGAGCCAAATGGGACTTATTATCATGAAACCATTAAAGAGAAAAAACGTGGAAGTAAGGCAAGTAAGAAACAAGGGCCTGGTGGTTTCGGTAAGTTTGCAGCAGGGCTTGTTATTGTAAGTATGGTAGGTGGTGTATCATTAGGCGCAGGTTATGCTTTTACAGCACCTCTTGCAAATAAGCTCTATGAAGACAAGTACGGTATTACAAAAGAAGTTGCAGAAAAAAATGAAGTAACACCTTATGCACAGTCAACAGGATATGTAACACCACTTTCAGCGAATAATTCTATTGCAGACATTGCAGAAAGTGTAGGACCATCTGTTGTATCCATTAAAAATAATAAAGTTGTAACAACATGGGCAGGGGAATTTAATCAAGAAGGACTTGGTTCAGGTGTTATCTTTAAGGTAGATGATCAGAAAGTGTATATCATTTCTAATGCACACGTTGTTGAAGGAGCTACTACACTTACTGTTACATTCTTAGGGAACTCAAAAGTGCCAGCCAATATTGTTGGGTATGATACCATAACAGACATTGCAGTGGTAGCTGTAGATAAAGCAGATATTCCAGCTGATATTGTAGGCCAAATTAAACCAGCTACATTAGGAGACAATGACAAGCTTCGCGTAGGTGACTTAGCAATAGCTATTGGTACACCAATTGATGAGGCTTATGAAAATACAGTAACAGTAGGGGTAGTAAGTGCCCTTGACCGTGAAATCAGCTTAACAGATCAAAAGCTTAACTTAATCCAAACGGATGCAGCCATTAACCCTGGTAACAGTGGTGGCGCTTTGGTAGGGCCAACAGGTGAAGTTGTTGGAATTAATACGATTAAGTTAGTTGATAGTGAAATTGAAGGTATGGGCTTTGCGATTCCAATCAATGACGTTAAACCGATTGTAGAAGAGCTTATGGCAACAGGTAGCATTGCAAGACCAGTGCTTGGCATTGTAGGAGAAAACCTTACAGAAGAACTTGGTAATTACTGGGATATTCCAGTAGGGATTATGGTTGTACAGGTACAGCCAGGTACAAGTGCTGATGTAGCAGGTATTAAACAAGGAGATGTTATCCTAGAATTTGATGGACAACGCATCAGTACGATGGAAGAACTTAAGGAGCTACTTTTAGATAGAAAAGTAGGGGACCAAGTGAAAGTTAAAGTAGTACGTGGTTCACAAAAACTTACACTAGATGTAAAACTTCAAGGAAAAGCACAGCCAGCTGTACAATAAATTGAAAAAGAATGCCGAGGATACCCTCGGCATTCTTTTATATTGCAAAGATTTATGATACAATGTAAGGCAGTAAAGGAGCGGATACTATGAGCCTTATTAATGAATTAAAACCAGAGGATAAAGTGCAAGGGAACTATCTGTGTAAATATAAACAAATCCTTAAGAATAAAAACGGTAAGGAGTACATTACGATTAAACTCCAAGATGAATCAGGCCTTTTAGAAGGGAAGATTTGGTCTATTCATCCCGGTATAGAAAGCTTTTTAGCCGATGAAGTGGTTTATGTAGAAGGAGATGTGGTGCTCTACCAAGATAATCTTCAGCTCAACGTAGGTAAAATTAGAAGAGCTGAAGAAGGTAGTTATGACCTAACTGCCTTACTTCCACATACGCGTAAAGATGTGAAGGAACTTGAAAATAGACTATTAGAATTAATCGACCAGGTCGAACATCCTGCTATTAGACAGCTCCTTGAAAATATTTTCTGTGATGAAGCGGTCTATAAAAACTTTATGCTAGCAGCAGCAGCAAAAAGTGTACACCACGCTTATATAAGTGGACTTTTAGAGCATACAATCAATGTAGCCCATATTGGTGTGTACTTGTCAGGGCTTTATGAAGGGGTGAACCGTGATTTAGTCATTGCAGGATGCTTACTTCATGATATAGGGAAGTTATACGAGCTTTCACCATTCCCACAAAATGATTATACAGATGAAGGGCAACTTTTAGGGCATCTTATCTTAGGGCTTGAAAAAGTGATTGAAGCAAGTAGGGAAATTCCAGATTTTCCAAAGGAAGCAGGCCTCATTTTAAAACATATCTTGCTGGCCCATCATGGCGAATATGAATATGGTTCACCAAAGCGTCCAAAATGTATAGAAGCGATGATTGTACACCTTGCAGATAATGCAGACTCTAAGCTTAAAATGTTTGAAGAACTTCTTCAGGCAACAGATGAAAACGAGAAGAATTTAGGCTATCATAAAATTTTAAATCGTAATATGAGGCGTACTATTTTATGAGAAAAAGCGAAACACGTATTTCAGCTAATGAAATTAACCGCTTTATGTACTGCCCTAACCAATGGTATTACAAAAGAATCTATGGCACTAAAGCCCTTAATGAGCAGTATAAGGCTTTAGGCATAGAAAGCAGTAGTCATGAATCCAACTTTGAAAAGGGAATGCAGCATCATAAAAGATATCATCTGAAATACCGTTTATTATGTTATGTAAGATGGGTCATTATGCTGATCATTGTTCTTAGCGTGATGAAAGTGGTGATTGAGTGGATACAGTAGTTTTTGTAAGTATAGTAGCAGTTTTTTTAGGACTTTTATATGTGCTTTTAAGACCGAGTATTAAGGTATATCATAAGGTACAGACAGGAGAAAAATTTGCTAGCCTTGTTTATACAGATGAAACAGGGGGGAAACTTTTAGTATCAGAAAAGTGGGATTTGCAAGGAAAGCCAGATTATATCTTTAAAAAATGGTTTAGAAATCAGTATATTCCTTTTGAAATCAAAAGTGGGAAAGCTAAGGAAGACTGGCCACATGAAGGAGACTTGATGCAGCTTTTAGCCTATTTTATCTTAGTAGAAGAAGCATACGGCACAAGACCACCTTATGGCAGGTTGGTTTATAGCAATAAAACCTTTAAAGTACGTAATACATGGAGGCATCGTAATCAGCTTAAAAAGGTACTTGAAGAAATGCGAGAGATGCTCGATGAATATGGTGGAGCCAGAACGACTAAGAATTACTTGAAATGTAAAAATTGCATTTGTCAGTATACAGTCTGCGAATGTGAGGAAGAGGATTAGAATGAACGAAACAGTGAAGAAAAACGACATTTATGAAATAGAGATTACAGATATAGGCACGAATGGAGAAGGCATTGGGAAGCTTAATGAATTGGTCATTTTTGTACCGGATGCTGTAACAGGTGATAAACTTAAAGTGAAAATACTTAAAGTGAAAAAGAACCTAGCTTACGGTAAGGTTGAAGAAGTAATAGAACCTTCGCCTCTTAGAAGAGAGCCTTACTGCGCTGTATCTAAGAAGTGCGGAGGGTGTCAGCTTCAACACCTTTCTTACAAGGCGCAGTTAGAATGGAAACAAAATAAAGTATACAATGCTCTTACACGTATTGGAGGCTTAAAAGATATAGAAGTGCTGCCTACACTCGGTATGGAAAATCAAGCTCACTACCGTAATAAGGCACAGTACCCAATTCGTAAGGAAGATGGCAAGGTACAAATCGGTTTTTATGCAAGCCGTAGTCACCGCGTTGTTGACTGGGAAAGCTGTGGCATCCAAGATGCAAGATGCGAACAGGTTATTAAGATTGTTAGAAACTTCTTAGAGACACATAATATTTCTATTTATGATGAAGAAAAGCATACAGGCCTTGTAAGACATTTAATGGTGCGTACAGGATTCTTTACAGGGGAAATGATGGTATGCCTTGTCATAAATGGAGACAGCCTGCCACATAAAGAGGCCTTTTTAAAAGCACTTGAAGCCGTAGAAGGCATTACAAGTGTTGTGTTAAGCATTAATAAAGCTAAGACCAATGTAATTCTGGGTTATGAGATCAAAGTGCTCCAAGGCCGAGATTATATTATTGATACAATTGGGGATTTAAAATTTAAGATTTCAGCACTTTCCTTCTTCCAAGTGAATCCAGTGCAGACTAAAGTGCTCTATGACAAAGCATTAGAGTATGCAGAGCTTACAGGGAATGAAACGGTATGGGATGCCTACTGCGGGACAGGAAGTATTTCACTTTTCCTAGCACAAAAAGCTAAGAAGGTATACGGCGTAGAAATCGTAGCCCCTGCCATTGAAAATGCCAATGCCAACGCAGAACTTAATGGCATTACCAATGCAGAGTTCTTCGTGGGGAAAGCAGAAGAAGTTATTCCGGCTAAGTACGAAGAGGGTCTTGTAGCTGATACAATCGTAGTAGACCCACCACGAAAAGGCTGTGACGAAGCACTTCTTGAAACACTTATTAAAATGGCCCCAGAGAAAATCGTATACGTATCCTGTGACCCTGCAACCCTTGCAAGGGATTTAGGATACCTAGCAGGAAATGGCTATAAAGTAGAAAAGGTACAACCAGTGGATATGTTCCCAGAGACAACCCATGTGGAGACGTGCGTACTTTTGTCCCACAAAAACCCACAAACATCTCCACCGTCTTTATAAACAGGAAAATTAAATAAAATAGACTTGAGGGGCAGTTCTGCTTCATCACATGGAAAAATCTCTATTTCTTTGATTAGCGAAGAAATCAGAGATTTTTTCTCTTCATCGCTGATTTTATCAAAGACTTTATCAAAGTTTGCTAACAAGGTATAGATATTCTCCAAGGTAATGGCATCTTGCTCTACGGCTTTACGGCGTAGCTTTACATCTTCAATCTTTTCTTCAAGGTCAACAATAATGTCATACAACCCATCAAGTCGGAGTGTCATATCATGGAGCTTGCGTTCTCTAAAGCGAGTATCCTCTGGCAAGTTGTCAATTTCATTTTCAAGGCGGGTTTTATTGAGTTCAACCTCTCGCAGCTTGTTTTCATAGTTCTTGAGTTCTCTGTTCAGAGTAGAGGTATCAATTTCTTTTCCTATTCTTGCTTTGATTTCTGTTGCGAAATCTTCATTTTTTATTAACTCTCGGATTGCTTCAATAACAAGCGGCTCTATATCTGTTTTCTTGAGCATTGCTTTATAGTCACAGCTTTTTCCTCTGGCAGTGCGAGCCTTGCTACACACATAGTAGTAAATCTCTTTATATGTACCATCTTTGTTCGTCCATGCGTGTTTGTTCGTGTACATCGGACCGCCGCATTTCGGGCATTTTAAAATGCCACTCAATAAATGTGCCCTGTCCCGACCTATTTTAGACGGAGATTTCACACCCGTTATTTTTCGCTTTTCATGAGCCTTATTCCATAATTCCTCGCTTATAATTGCTTCATGCTGACCGTTTGCAATAATATATTCATCTTGATGTACTTGACGATATTCATTTTTGCTACCTTTGACCTTTTCTCTTGTCCGTCTGCCAAAAGCGATTTTGCCTGAGTATACAGGGTTGTCAATTATCATTCTGATAAAATGGGTACTCCACTGAGAGAGTGTGCCGTTGGCACGTTTAATTTTTGGGATACCCTGCAAGTTGAGATAATTTGCGATTTTATAAAATCCCATATTGCCATTTACATATTTATCAAAGATAATACGTACCGCTTCAGCTTCATCTTCTTGTATAAAAAGCTGTTTATCTTTGAGATAGTAGCCATAAGGGGCAAAACCGCCATTCCAGCCACCTTGACGTGCTTTTTCTTTACGTCCGTTCATTGTCTGCTCAATGATATTTTCACGTTCTATTTCAGCAACAGCAGATAACACAGAAATTAAAAGTTTTCCACTTGTCTGTGATGAGTCAATACCTTCCTCAATGCAAATTAGATTTACACCAAAGGATTGAACGTGTTCCAAAGAATTTAAAATATCTGCGGCATTTCTTCCAAAGCGAGAGAGCTTATAAACTAAGATGTAGTCAATCTCTAATCCATTTTCAATGTCGCAAAGCATTTGTTTGAATGCAGGTCTGCCCTCTATTGACTTACCGGATTTACCTGCATCTTCATAAATATTGACGATTTCCATTTCTTCTCTATCTGCAAAACGCCTTAGACTGTTTTTCTGTCCGTCCAAGCTGAAGCCGTCAATTTGCATTTCGGTACTTACACGAGGGTAAAGTACACATTTTTTTCCACTCCTATTCATAGTCATACCTCCAATAAATTATTGGAAAACATCTTTATTTCGTATGATTTATTTCATTCAAAACTTCTGCACCATGCTTTTCGATAATCTGTGAAAGCACATTTATAAAATCTTGATACGCTTTTGTTTTTGCATACATTTCATCGGGTGAAGTAGTTTTGTCTGTATTTGGGGATATACTTTTGATATTTTCCATTCGCAATCACCTCCAAGTGCATTGCTTATATAAGATTATAAGCAGTTATTATATTTATGAAAAGTTTGTCAGTATCAAAAATAATGTAACGAAACACACCGCATTATCAACATAAAAATGCGGTGTGTTTCATTTATCTTGCCGTATTTGCCACGCACCCCGACAAAGGGGATATTTTGAGTTGCTGTTGGCACAGCTATCATAGCCCCGGGGTATCGTAGCTTGTCCTTTAAAAAGCCACTCATACCGCAGGAACTCCCTCCGTTTTCATCGTATTGAGGGCGAAACGTATTGAAGTATCATTGTCCCTTATGTGGGTCATTGCGAGCGAGTGTGCCAAACTCGGTCTAACAGTCCATTTTATCGCTCGGGCGGTATTCTATTCACCTCCGTATACCGCTGTCATGGCGATGTCTGCTATGTCGCTTTGCCTTTCGGCTCACATAAGTAATGTACTCAAAATATCGTATATTCACTTGTCAAAGAACAATTTTTGCTGTTTTGTATATGAGAGAAATAACCTCCTCTCATATACCTTTAGAAAAAGTCCTATTAAGTTGCTCCCTTTAAAAAATATTTTTCAAATATTTTTCGATATGTGTTAAAGCACGGTCGATGGAACGAGTGACTTGACTTTTGTTTACGCCTTCAGCTTTGGCGATAGCGGTTTTACTCATTCCCAAGAAGTAGTGAGCATAAATGCGTTTTGCCTGCTTGTCGGGTAATGTAGCGATAGCGGCATGGAGCTGCTCGTTTGTCAGCTTGCGTTCGTAAATCTCATCGGGCGAGAGAGAAACAAACAATGCACTGTGTTCGATACCGTCACCACGGTCAAGGGAATAATAGGCTTTGTAATAATACACTTTGCTTTGATAGGCTTGCTCTGCTTTGCGGTATTCTTCAAAGATGTTAAACACTTCATCGGGAATATCAATATATGTGTCTGTGGTTATATGGGCATAGTAATCTTTTAGGTTTATTGTTTTCATGGTTGTACCATCCTTTCAATCTTTGTGGTTTGCTGAAATCAAAAGGACGGTGGAGGAGAACGGCAACGAGGGTCTATATACGAAAAAATGCCCGACAGAGCAAAACTCCATCGGGCGTGACAATATAAATTGCGTGTTATGTAGTTTGTAATTTCGGGTTGTTGCCCGTAACCGTTCCATAAAGATGTAAAACTTTTTTTAATGAACTACCAAAATTTTGAGTAAAAAGGAACACGGTGATACCTCCTAAGATACCGCCGTGTTTTCACGCAATGCGTTACAAGTTTGGGATAGACGAAAAGAAACGGCGGCTCTGAAATCAAAGCCGCCATAAAAGAATAGGCACGTGAAAATATGTCTGCTGTACGACGGCTTTTTTTCTTTTGCCGTCGTAACAGCAGATTATGAAATATGAGAATAGTGCTTATCGAATATAGTTACGCATAATTTGGGTACGCAGGATAAAGAAAATGATAAGTTGCAACATCACAACCAATCCACATACACTACCAACAACCTGCATGGTCTTTCCAATGTAAATTACGCTGGACACAAGCATAATACGGTATGTCGTAAATGCACCGACCAGACAGCCAAGTACGGTTGGAATAAAATAGACAAAGAGCATTTGTTTTGTGATGAGTTCCCGAATTTTATATTGTTTCATCCCTAATCTGCGAAGATTTTCATAAGCTGCTGCATCGTCCCATATTGTGCTGATTAGTTTCAATCCAACAACCATTATTGAGGATACAAAAGCTACAATAGCAATAAACAGCATTAACATTAGGTAGGTAGCAAAAGCTTCAAACTGTATTGTTGAACTACTTAACTTTGATAGCGGATACAACGCCCATATACGGGCAATTTTTGTTTCATTCCCTGCAAAAGGTAGATATTCAGCTTTACTTCCTGTCTTATCAAAGGTTGCACTGTTATGCCAATTTGCAAAAACTTCTCCATCATTATCAGTAATAACCATTTGTAAGATATCGTTTTGAAATGATTCTGTCTTTCTCCAATCGTCTACATTCAGTAAAAAGGAAGTGGCTTTATATTCATTTCCAAGTGTTGATGAAAATTTGGCATAATCTTCATCATTCAAGATTAAAAATGAAGCAAAGAAAGAGCGAGAGTTAAATAGTTTATCAACACATATTGGCTCATTTTGCGTTAAAACAAATTCTTCCTTAGTGGTAGGATTATAAAATAGGCTTTTATCGTCATAAAAAGCATTTCTCTTGTATTGCATGGAGCTGTCGTAGTATAAGGTATAACTACCTTGTGGAACGAAAGCCTTCTGTTCGGAAATAGCGTTGAAATTACTTTGACTTACAATAGTACGAGAACTCCAATCAGTCGAACCGTCTTTATAGGTATTTTCTACGCCAAGCAAAAGACAATCTACACGGACGATTTCTGTAATTACGGTATTACTCTTTTTAGCGATTGTAGAAATACGTTCTTCTGTCATTACCGGCTTGTCTTTAGTTGAATTGATAGTGTAATCGAAAGGCTCATTAAGTGCCACATTATACCCGTCAATAAACCCAGCAGAAATAAAACCGATACCAAAAATCGTAAAAGTAATAAGTAAGGTGGCAACAAAAATAGAACGAGTATACTGTTTAATTTTTTGTTTGAGTAGATTATAAAATACAATATTTTTATAATAAGCTCGTACATGGTATATTTTTAAAACATCTCCGATAGACGCAAATTGAATAATCAGAAGATAAACACCCAATATAGCAGTCGCTAAACCTATAAAAGCAAGCAGTGTACAAAGAAAACCGCCTATGTTTTGTAAGGTAAAGAAAGCTACAATTCCTGCCGGAACAAAGATAATTCCCAAAAGTAGGAAAAATAAATTTCCGTTTTGAGATTTCTCATTTTCCTCTGAACTTTTTAGGATTTTTAAAATATCTACTGACTTAATATATTTTCGGTTTACTGTTCGCAGGATTAACCAAGACACAATAGCAAATGCAAACGCAATTACAATTCCAAGCCAACCAATAGAAAATGCTGTTTCTTGTGTTTTAAGAAATACATTTAGCAATGACCAACACAAGTATGCAAGAGGGACAGAAAAAATAAGTCCCAGTAATGTGGCAATTTGAAACAGCAGTGTAAATTCTTTTGTGATAATTTTTTGTACATCTTTTCGGTCGATTCCAAGTGAAAGAAAAATGCCAATCTCACGAGATTTATATTTGAGAAACAACGTATCAGCATAAATAAGAAATACAATTATTCCAAGCATTGAACCGAAAAACATTCCCTGTGAAATGGTTTGTGTTGAACCACCATCTATCAATACATCTGTTACCGTCGGACTATACTGTAAAATGCCGTATGCTCCAGTCATGGTAATAGAAAATAGGATAGAAAAGAAAAACAAGCCGTATTGTTTCAGATTATTTTTTATCAGCTTACGGCTGATTTCATTAAGCGTCATATCCGTCACCATTTACCTTTCTTGTGAAGTCAAGTAACTTGTCTAAAAACTCTTTTGGTTTTCCGTGACGTTTAAGTTCGCCAAAAACAACGCCGTCTTTTAGTGCAATTACCTTATCGGCATAAGAAGCAGCAAAAGCATCATGTGTAACCATGAAGATTGTTGCCCCCATTTTCTCTTTCGCTTCCAAAAAGGCTTCAATAACTGCGGCACTTGATTTAGAGTCAAGGTTTCCCGTGGGTTCATCTGCCAAAATGATAGAGGGATTATTTGATAAAGCTCTTGAGATAGAGGCTCTTTGTTTTTGCCCACCAGACACTTCGACTGGATATTTTTCTGCAATATCGGCAATTCCAAATATAGATAGTAGTTTTTCTGTATTAGCTTCTAATACCTTTGCTGATTTCCCTGCAATAATTTGCGGTAAAAAAACATTCTCACGTATAGTTAAACCATTCAGAAGCATAAAGTCCTGAAAAACAAATCCAAGCTGATGTTGTCGAATCACAGCAAGGGTATTTTCATTGCCTGTTAATATATCCTGTCCGTCCAAAATGACGCTTCCGCTATCAGCTGTAATAAAGCCAGACATGACATTTAGAAGTGTTGTTTTTCCGCTGCCGGACGGTCCCATAACTGCAACAAATTCTCCGTCTAAAATAGTAGCGTTTATGCCTTTAAGTACAGGATAATCTATTCCCTTTGAGTGATAAGTCTTTACGATTTCTTTTATTTCTAACATATGTTTTCGCCTTTCTTTTAGTATATTTTAATGTTACAAGTTCATTCTAAACTGTAATTTTCAAATATCTATCAAATGAAAAAATCTCCTTGCATTTTATTTTGCAAAGAGATTTTCTAAACTATATTATTATTCAATCATTCCAAATTGAACAGTTACGGCAGCACCACATTTGACTCCATTCGATAATATAATGTTTCCATTATGACGTTCACAAAGGATTTTACAAATGTTCAATCCAAGCCCCAAATGAGAAGTGTCTCGCTTTTTCTCGGTAGTATAAAATGGCGTTGTCGCTAATTTTAAAGTGGTATTATCAAAACCCTTTCCGTCATCAATGACTTTAATAGAAAAGGTGTCATAATCAGTTGCGTATTGTATAGAAATAGAACTATTTGTATATCGTATTGCGTTAGATAATAGATTTTCAAAAACCTGCATAATGATTTCTGGGTCAACTTTAACTTCTGTGGTGGTAACTTTATTTAAAAAACTAAGTTGTTTTCCACTGCAAACGATTGCTGCGGTATCGTTTAGCTGGGAAATAAAATCGTCAACAGGAATAACTGTTCTTGTAATAGGTATATCTTCAAGCCGCTGTAAGGTGTTCATAGAAGTAACGTAAGATTTTAACCGTTCAATTTGCCCTGCCATTATGGTGTAGATTTCTGTTGTATCATTAGTAGTCAATTTTCCGTCTGGTGTGTATTTCTGAAGAATACCCAAATGTCCCTCTAAGACAGTAAGCGGTGTTCGCAAATCATGTGAGAACGCAGCATTTAACTGCTTGCGTTCATTCATTTGTCGCCACATTTCTCGGTTATTATTTTCTAAGGCAGAACGCATTTTTTCAAATGCCATACAGAGCGTACCCATTTCATCATTCTTATCATATTGTAGTGAAAAGTCTAAATCACTATCCGCAATCCGATTTGAAGCCACAGATAAAAGGGCAAGAGGTTTTCTGATTTTACTTCTATAAAAAACCAAACCTGCTATGAAGAAACAGAATAGATAGGTGATAGGCGGTAATATCCAAATGCACATTTCATATATCCATATTATTGTGCTATTTTGTTTGGAAAGCTGAAATACAGATTCATTTCCCCATACCTTTTCCGAATTAAAGCCCTCAACTATATCGGAATATTGAAAAACAATTTCATGTTGAGCATTTAGAAACAGTGTTTTTTCAACCTCTGTTAGTAACATTGCAATAAGAACAAAAGTGATTGAAAGCAAGATGAAAGTTGTTAGGATAGGAAGGTCTTTCAATTTTTGCTTTATTTTTGCCATTTATAACCCACCCCCCAAACAGTTTCAATATATTGTTTTGCTCCAACTGTGGTAAATTTTGCTCGAATTTTTCTGATATGCTCCGCAACAACTGAATTATTACCTAAACCGTCCAAACCCCATGCAGCTTCATAGAGGCGTTCTTTATCAAAGACTTGTCCCGGGTTTTGTGAAAGTACTTCGATAATTTCAAATTCTTTTTTCAAAAAAGGAATTTCTGTTCCATTGAAATATACAGTTCGTTCCGTATAGTCAATAATAAGAAATTCATCGAAAAGAACACGGGATTTTGTTTTACTGCGATTTTCTCTGCGAAGATGTGCCGATACTCGTGCTCCTAATTCATCAACGGAAAATGGCTTTACAATATAATCGTCCCCACCGACACTAAAACCCTTGATTTTATCACTATCCTCGACGTTAGCAGTTAAAAACAGAATAGGGCAGGAAACAAAATCCCTTATTTTTTTGCAAAGTAAAATCCCATCAATATCCGGCATATTGATATCGAGCAGAATAATATTGGGGTTTTGAGGTAATTTTTGTAATGCTTCTTGTCCTCCAGCTGCGGTAATCACATCATAACCGTCAAGAGAAAAATAGCGTTTTAGCATATTTAATATTTCTATCTCATCGTCTACTACCATTATTTTTTGTGCCATTGTTGCACCTCCTCAATAGGTAATGGTATCATTCCTTTTTCAAATTATTATCAACTTTGCGGCGACCATCGGCGGGCTTTTCTGCATCTTTGGGTATCATCCACGCCCGACCAAACTTTAAAGTGCCATCAATACGATTTTCTTCGCACAATTTTTGAATACGCCGTTCTGATATTCCCCATTTTTCCGAAGTATCTTTTACAGAAATGTAATCCATATATTCAACTTCCTTTCGCTAAAATAATATGTAATTATTATATACGGAATAGCGAATAATAACAAGGTTGTATTTATGAATACGAAATTAAACTGTACTATTCATCAAATTGCACTTCGTTCAAATGTCGTTACCCGAAATGTATAATGATAAGGGGTGATATTAGAATGTACCAAGACGAAAGAAAACTTGATTTTCGTCCCATCGGCAAAGCGATAAAATCCGCAAGAGAAGCTAAGGGGTGGACACAGGAACAACTGGCACAGCTTGTTGACCGTTCTCAAAGAAATGTAATGTACATAGAGAACAGAGGGCAGCACCCAAGACTTAATACTTTTTATCAGCTAATGACTTTGCTTGATATTTCCGTTGACCAATTTTTTTACCCAAATACTGAAGATAGTAAAAGTGATTTACGCAGTCAGATTGACTTTGCATTAAACTCACTTAGCGATAAAGAATTGACGGTGATACAAGGGGCGATACAAGGCGTGTTAAAGGCACGGGACATGGAGGATTAAACTCCTCTTATTCCGTGCCTTTGGCTTTGTCTAACTATTACATTTTTGCCTTAGAGCATTACAGGCATTATCAATTTCCATACGCTCATCATCGGTTAAATTGCGGCGGTTATGTGTGTAGCCCTGCTCCAAGTAATCGGAATATCCGTTCAACAATACCTCTATCATATCTTCGGGAGTTTTGCAGTAATCGACACTATACCATTCTTCGCCTTTGCCGTCCCAATACATAACGGTATAGCCCTGTTTTGTGTGTACCACCTCGCAAATGGTGTCTTTTTCTAAATAATCTTTGAATACCTCTAAAACCTTTTCAAAGGTGAGCATTTTTTATCAATCCTTTCTTATTTTTGTGTTGGTGAATAAGTAATCTTCTCACTTATTATTACCATCATAGTAAAAGTAAATCATGGTGTAAAGGATACGGATATTGTTTGCGAACAAAAGTGGCAAGCAGGGCATAAGGGTGACCACCTTATGCTTTTGCTTGTTGGAGAGTATCCCCAATCCCCACGGAACACACAATAAATTGTGTGGCTACGCTCCCATTGGGAGCTAATGAAATCACAGCGCAGCTTATCGCTGTTCCTGTGATTTTTCTTTTTGTTTTTGTTTCTGCTCCAGTCCCAAAAGGCGGTCGATATTTGCCTTTGCAGTCAGAATATCCTGCATTTCCTTTTTTGCAGTATGGTACTCTCTGTATGCCTTTTTCTTTTGTAAAAGCATGTAGTCATATTCGCTTTGCAGGGTCTTAATGGTAGGAAGTTTTGTCAAGCCGAGCTCATCAAAAGCTACCTTTGTTGCCTTATGCAAGGTCAGCTCAGCACGGTGTTCCTCATAAAACTTTTTGGAGCAGCCTGCCTTGCGGTAGGCAGTGTAAATCTCTCGAGTTTTGGCATAGTTTATGATGTTTTTTTTCAGTGCCGCAATTTCAGTCATACGCTTTTCAGCATTCTTAATTTGTGTGTTCAGCTCATCAAAAGTGGTGGTACATTCCTTTGCTTTTTGCTCTAAATCAGTATAGGCAAGCAGATTATGTTCCTGCAAAAAATTAACAGCCTGTGCCATCTGTTTTAGGTTGAAAATCTTTGCCCACTGCTCGTAGCCTTTGCCTTTGCCTTGCTGTAATTTTGCCTGTATATCTACAAGGAGATTGACGGATTTTTCTTGCTGTTTTGGTTGTTTGGCAGGAGTTTTTTTGACTTCTCTTTTTTGGACTTTGCCGTCAATCACTGCCTTGATTTCTTCTTCTGAATATCCCTCGCCAAGAGAATGCAGACGGATAAATTTCTTCTGCTCAGCACTCTTAAAACTGTAGTGTTTACCGATTTTTATTTCATAGCCTGCACTCTGCATAAGCTGTAAAAATTCGTCAAAGCTTTTCGGCTTTTTAGCAAGCAGTTCATCAATGGTCTGTCTTAATTTATCGGAGTGGGAGAGAGGCTTTTTATCACCAAGCCACTTGCCATAATGCCCTTTAGAGCGTTTAGGATTTTCAATAATGGACAGTCCGTATTCAAGGCAAATGCAGTCTGATATTTTGGCAATCGCCCGACCACTGCCGAGAAAATCACGAAACTTTTTCGTGCAGTCAAGCGTGGTGGAATTAAGTAGGCTAAGTACCCAGCGCCTTGCCGCATTGCTGCGGTAGGTTTCCGGACACTCGCCCCCGAACCGGACTTACAAC